>Ga0265338_10000009_pt1 | contig 448611 bp, 354 predicted proteins | sample 42126metaG_FD_193579 | JGI IMG/M metagenome (GOLD analysis project Ga0265338, IMG submission 193579) | Rhizosphere microbial communities from Carex aquatilis grown in University of Washington, Seatle, WA, United States - 4-21-26 metaG | ecosystem: Host-associated > Plants > Roots >... | reverse complement strand
GGCCAGTTGCTTGGTTTTCATCATGATTCCTTCTTAAAGTTGCTCAGGGTTTGAACGAACGGTAATAGCGCTGGGTAAAGTTCGGCGCGTTCGTATCGGTAAAGCTCCACTGGCCGTTGGACCCGGCGGTGTTGGTGCTGATGGGCACCCAGACCGGCGTCACCAGGTTCGTCGTGGCTTCCACCCAATAGGTGTAGTTGGGGATGCCCGCAAAGTTGATCGTCACAAAACCGTTCCCATCCACGCTCTGGTTCACGATGTTCACCGTCTGGTTCGTCGAGGCTGCATTAATCAGCACAGTGATGAAGCTGGAAGCCGTCCCGCCGTTGCCATCAGAGATCGTATAATCAATCTCATCACCCACGTTGTTCGGGTCAGTGTAGTAGATGAAGTTCGCGTCATATGTCACCGTCGCACCGTTGGTGCTGCTGATGGTGGTGAAGCTAAGCGCGTCACCATCCGCATCCGTCCAACCCAGGCTGCTGATGGCAATCTTCAGGTTGAATCCGGCATTGCGCGAGACGCTGGCAGGATTGGCCACCGGATTCACATTGCCGGTGTAGGTCAAGGTGGCCACGGTGCTGGTCACGCTGCCGCCTGAATTGCTCACCACCACTACATAATTCCCGCCGTTCGCGCGGACCGCGCTGGCGACACTAAAGCTCGCGTTCGTGGCGCCCGCGACCGGGGTGCCATTCTGGAGCCATTGATAGCTTGGTGCCGGTACGCCTGTTGCCTGCACCCCAAAGTTGAAGGCTTGTCCGGCGCTAACGCTCTGGCTTACCGGGTTAGTCAGGATGTTCGGTGCCAGGACCGGCGACCAGTCATAGAACCAAGTGGGTATATTAGTAGCCGCCAGCAGGCGTGAGTCTGGAGCGTTATTGGTCAACGTCTGGAGGTTGGCAAATGAAACGGGCGACGTACCGGCCAGGTTGGTGTTCTGAAATTGCCAAAAGACGTATTGGTTGGTCAGTGTGTCGGAAGGCTTCACGTAGGCAGCAGTGTCGAATGTGCAGAATGCCCACGAAACCTGACCGCCCGCAGTGCCGTTACTGCCGGCCAGCGTAATTCCGGTCAACCCTGAGTCCTCTTCAAACCTGCAATTCACGAACGAGAAACCATTGGCAGAATAGGTAGTGCCATTGGGATTTAACCATGGGGTGCTGGCGCTAAAACCGGAGGATGTGTCCGTGCGGGCAGCCGTGGTGTTGTAACCGCTCGCAGTTGCTATGGCGTGGATCGTGCATCTATCAAAGTAGAGATTGCCGCCGCCCCAGATATAATCGAAGTTTCCGTAGACCCGGCAGCTAAAGAAATACACCTGAGACGAATTCACATTCGCTAGAATCGTGTCCTGCCGGCTCGAAATATCGCAATTGAAGACAACGCAGCGTTTCGCGCCGGTATTGACCATTAAAGCTTCTGCCTGGCCACCTCCTTGTGGAGTGCTGTTGGTGATCCACAGGTTTTCTATAGCCACGTCGCTGGCGTTCACTTTGAGCGTCATGCGTGACTGGGTTGAACCGCTGGGAGCAATAACCGCATTGTTGGGATATTTGATGACCGTCCCGAGGCGGCTCTGTCCGCGCAGGGTCACATTGCTCTTGCCGGCGATGTTCACGATCTCAAAATAGGTTCCGTTACGGATGTTGATGACCTTGCGCAGCAGATTGGCAGTAGGCATGGAGTCCACTGCGCCCTGCACCGTGAGAAAATCACCACTGCCATCGGCGTTGACGATCGGATTGGACGGGTCAACAGGGCCGCCAATTTTGGTTGTGAATTGCCAGGTATTGGTCGCCGTGATCCCCGCGAAATAGGCGCCTGTTGCATCGGCGAATACACCATTATCAACAGTGACATAATAAGTCTGGTTGCTCGTCAATATACCCGAAGATGCAGGCGGATAGATTGCGGCGGTATTACCGGTGATAACGACCGGGAAGTAATTGAAAGACGAGCCGTCACCCGGAAAATTGGCCCGGGCCTGGATGCCATTAGGTGCGTTCAAGCTCAGATCGATCGTCTCGACTGGCGTGGCACTGTTGGTCACATTGTAAATTCGGATCTTTCCGGTCGTACGTAAAACTGGTGCCTGGCTAAAGGTGATGGAAAGCGGCGTGTCATAGCAAATACCTGTAGCGCTATTGCCGGGGCTTAGAGTGGCAGCTGACATAGTTGCATTGACCGTCAGGGTGACCACACTGCTGGTGGCTGTACCCACTGAATTGGAGACAACCACAAAGTAATTGCCGATATTGGCCGGCGTAGCGGAAAAAGCCAGCGACGAGCTGGTGGCGGTTGCAATCGGAGCATTGCTGAAATACCACTGGTAGCTGATCGCCGGAACACCAGTTGCGCCGACCGTAAAGGTTGCGCTCTGGGAGTTGGTGACTACCAGGCTGACCGGCTGATTGGTTATGGCCGGAGGAACGAGTACGAACAGCGTTGCCGAATTGGTCGCCAGGCCGGTGCTATTACTGGCCACGAGCGAATAGACAAACCCGTTTTGGGAATATTGGACATTCGACAAAATCAGGGTAGATGCATTTTGACCAACGATTTCAGTGCCATTTTCACGCCATTGTAAGGCAGGAAGAGGCAAACCGATGGCCGATGCCGTGAACGTGGCATTGCTGCCTTGGACAACGGTTTGGTCCGTTGGCCCCGTGATGCTAGGCGCAACGTTCCCTGAAGAAACGATAAGTGACATGTTGTTCGTCACAACTCCCGCGCTATTGCTGGCGATCAATGAATACGTGCCGCTATCCAGCGCTTGCGCGTTAGTGATGGTGAACAGGCTGGTGGTGCTGCCGGAAATGGTCGAACCATTGCCGGTGGGTCCATCAGTCACATCAACCCCGCCGAATTGCCAGCGCAACGATGGAGTCGGGATGCCAGTGACCGTCGGATTTATTGTGACATCCGTACCGATGGGAACAGCTTGATTATTCAATCCCGAAATAGCGGGCGTGACGATCACCGTTAATGTCATGCTGTTGGTGAGAATGTTCACGGCGTTGCTGGCAACCAATGAGTAAATGTACCCGTTCTGTGAAAATTGCACGTTCGACAGTGGCAGCGAAGAGCTGGTCGCTCCGGCGACCGGTACACCATTCGTGAGCCACTGCAACCCAGGGATGGGAAAACCAGTCACAATCGCATTCAGCGTTGTGCTGTTGCCGGCGACCACGGTTTGGTTCGTGGGGCCGGTCAAAGCTGACGCGGTGAGGGGCACCAGTTGGAACCCGTTCATGTATTCGTTATTGCCGCCACCTCCTACATGGATGAATTGAAACGTGCCGTTTACGTCTGATCGCCCAACCGCAAAGTTCCACGTTGTTCCCTTGGGCATGAGATTGGTGAGGCCCCCGGACACCGTCCAAATCGATCCCGCCGAGCCATTGCTGTTCAGCGTTGCATTGGTAGTGCTCACACTCATGGCCCCATAGATCAAGCTGTTCGTGAACAGGCCAAACTGGCCTGAAGAGGTGGTACCACCGTAAACGTAGAGTCCGTAACCTACGTTGGCGGTCAGGTTGCTGATGGTCCACGTTGAATAATTGCTCGTTTGAAAATTTCGCCAGGCATTCTGCATGACGCCGCCGGCTTGAATGGTGTTTTCACCTGAGCCGGTAGAAGGTTCGATACGGGTGCTGGGATTTGGAGTCTGGGCGTGGTAACCGACAGTCAGAGTCCGGGTGGTGGTAGTGCCGAGTGCATCTTTTAAAACAACACCGTTGTATATGTTCGTATCCCAGGGTGCAGGCGTTCCAACCGGAAGATTATTGCTTTGCGAGATGACATTCCAGGTAGTGCCCGCAAAAGGTGCCGCTGCGCTGAAGCTGTATGAGGCCGGCGGATTGATGGTCGCGGATCCTGCCACGGGAGTCCTTGACGTGGACAGTTTCACAAAGATTGGATTTTCAGCGATGACAGGCAGGCAAAATCCGGCACTGAGTGAAAGGCAAAGCAAGGCCAACCGGATTTGATGGGAGTCTCTTTTCATAAATCTTTTGTGATATTGGGAATTGTGCAGCGTACGTCGTTAAAATTCTTCGCCAAGTGTGTTGGAATGTTTGTACCTTATTCTTATCAGAAGGGGTATTGTTATTCATGCATAAATCATTGAAAAAACTGCACCCGGCTGCAAATGACTTGCCGGTGACCGGTTTTTAGATTCAAAGTTCCGCATGCGCAAAAAACCTCCCCGGGTCCTGCTTGTGCTGGGCTGGTATGACTACCGCCTTCATTGCGGCATCGAGAAGTTTGCGCAGGAACACGGCTGGCATCTGTCTGAAGACCTGGCGCGTGAAAAAGTGATTCCCTGGGGTTGGGATGGTGATGGCATCCTGGCCTGGCTGGGAGCCGGGGATGACCTGGCTGACTTTGTCGTAAAGACGAAGAAGCCTACTGTGGATTTCAGTTTCAGGCGGCCGCAATTGAAATTTGGGCGTGTGCTGGAAGACACCACAGAGACGGCGCAATCAGTAGCGGATCATTTTCTTTCCCGGGGCTTTCGCCATTTCGCTTTTTATAGCGATGCCCCCAACTGGGTCTATGACGAAAGGGGTGAGGCATTCATAAAGATCCTCCAATCAGCGGGGAGAACCGGGAATTGGTTAAAGTGGCATCAGTCGCCAGATTTTCGCACGGACAAGAGAGCTTGGAAGCGCAAACGCGAATGGCTGGCGGTGCAATTGCGTAAAATGGACAAACCGGTGGGTATTTTCGCTGCGAGCGATGGCCTTGCCCTCGAGTTACTTGAAACCTGTGAAGCGGTCGGCATCACCGTGCCAGAAGAGGTCGCCATCGTCGGTGCTGGAAATTCACTGCTGGCTGTGGACGCGATGCACACGCCGATTTCGAGCGTGGATGTTAACATGGAATCGATCGGTTATCGCGGCGCAAAAATGCTCGATGAATGGATGCGTCGAGTGACACCGCCAGTTGAACCTTTGCGTGTTCCACCATTCCGGTTGATAGTGCGAAAGAGCAGCGACCTCGTGGCCATCAATCATCCCGGGATAGCCCGTAGTCTGCGATTCATGTGGGACCATTGCCACGAGCCGATCGCCGTGGCGGACCTGGCGAAAGCTGCCTCGATGTCATTGCGCAATTTTCACCAGGCGTTTGTCGAGAACGTCGGCCGCCCGCCAGGGACCGAATTGCATCGAATCCGCATCGAGCGCGCCAAAAAGGTCCTTTCCGATTCTAATGAAAAAATGGACACCATCGCCGAGCTCTGCGGCTATGAAAGCGGGAACAGCTTTTGGGTGGCGTTCAAGCGCGCGACCGGCATGTCGCCGAAACAATACCAGAAACAACTGGGCAAGAGTTGATTGCCTGGAACAGTAGCCCGCATTTTTTTCAATGTTTTGCACCGAAAATCGCGATTCACCTTTTGATTTTCTCTTATAGACTGCTTCTATTGCCAGAGAGCTCTAACACCACTCATGCATACATGTCGCCTACTTCGGCTGCCGCAGTCGTCCCTGCGCTGGTCACTCGTCCTAGCCATTTCACTCTACTCATTGATGTCGGAAGCACGTGAGGTGTCTCCTCAGGTATCTCTGCCATCGATCCCGCGTAGGACTCTAAACCTTGCCGCTGTTGGCGGTGTAGGTGATGGCAAAACTCTCAACACAGAGGCGTTCAGCAATGCTATCGTGCAATTATCGAAAAAAGGTGGCGGGAAATTGATTGTTCCGCCTGGCATCTGGTTGACGGGCCCAATACAGCTCGCGAGCAAGATTGAGCTGCATCTGGAACGGGGTGCGCTGATACAATTTTCCGGCGACCCCAAACTATTCCCCTTAATGGTTATTGATCTGAAGGGTGAAAAGGAAATCGACTCGATTTCACCAATTTCCGGTCAAAATTTGGAAAACGTGGCGATCACTGGTGAAGGCATCATCGATGGGAGCGGGGATTCCTGGCGCCCGATGAAAAAGGGGAAATTAGGCGACGCAGATTGGAAAGCCCTTTTGAAATCCGGTGGTGTAACGAATGAAAAGGGCGATACGTGGTGGCCAAGTCCCGAAGCCATGGCCGGCGAGAAGCGTGTCAACTTCTTACGCACCAACGGCTCTTTAACCCTTAGCGAATACCAGCCGTATCACCAATTCCTCCGGCCAAAAATGGTGCGCCTCATCGGTTGCAAAAAAGTTCTGCTTCAAGGGGTGACGTTCCAGAACCCGCCAAATTGGACGTTGAATCCGGTTTTGTGCGAGGACGTTTCCATCCTGAATGTGATGGTTCACAATTCTCCATTGGCGCAGAACAGTGATGCATTGGACCTGGAATCCTGCCGTCACGGGATCATTCGTGACTGCATATTCGATGTGGGCGATGACGGCATTTGCATCAAATCGGGGAAAGATGCAGCTGGTCGCCGTATCGGCGTGCCGACCGAAGATGTATTGGTTGAAGGCTGCACCGTTTATCACGCGCATGGCGGGTTCACGATCGGAAGTGAAATGTCCGGTGGTGTCCGGAATATGCGGGTGGATAATTGCACGTTCATCGGCACGGATGTCGGATTACGCTTCAAAAGCACGCGCGGCAGGGGTGGGGCAGTGGAAAACATATTCATTTCCAATGTCCGGATGACGGGCATCACTGGCAGCGCGATCGATTTCAATATGTATTACGGCGGCAAATCGCCCCTGGAGGACCCCAGCACGAACGAAGACGCGAAGACCCCCGCCGTTTCAGAAGAAACTCCCCAATTCCGGGATATTCATATTGAGAATGTGATTTGTCGTGGTGCGCAAAAGGCCGTGATGCTACAAGGGCTGCCTGAAATGCCGATCCGCAATATCACGTTAAAAAACGTTTCCATCACATCACAGGGCGGGGTGTTTCTGACCGATGCTGATGGCATTAAGTTTGACGGCGTCCAGATTGAAAATAAAACCGGCGAGGTGTTGAACCAAACTCGCGTCAAAAATTCCTCTCTGGAGTTGCTCAAGTGAATCGAGTCGGAAAATTCCGCTGGTTTATCTGCTTACTGCTGTTCTTCGCGTGCGTGGTGAACTACATGGACCGCCAGGTGCTCGGCTTGCTCAAGCCTGACTTGTCCAAAAAATATAGCTGGTCTGAGACTGATTATGCGAACATGGCCATTTTCTTCCAACTTACCTATGCCATTGGTCAGGCCGGTTTCGGTTCATTCATGAATTGGATCGGCATCAAGGCGGCCTACGCCTCGTCTGTATTAGTATGGAGTTTCTCAGCCATGTCGCATGCGCTTTGTAGTACGGTCCCGGGCTTCAAAATCGCACGTACAGCGTTGGGCCTGGGTGAATCTGGAAATTTCCCCGCCGCCATCCGGGTTGTGACCGAATGGTTTCCGCCGAAAGAACGCTCGGTGGCCACAGGTTTTTTCAATACCGGTGCGAATGTTGGGTCTATTTTCGCGCCATTGCTGGTGCCGGCCATTGTCGGCGCCTTCGGCGGCTGGCAGGCGGCCTTCATCACCCTGGGTTGTGCGGATCTGGTCTGGCTGATGTTCTGGCTGAAATTTTATAGCGCGCCGGAAAAGTCCAAACACGTTGGCCCCGCCGAACTGGCGCATATCAACGAAGGTGTTGCGCCGACAGCCGAGAAAAAACTCCCGTGGCTGGAAATCATGCAATATCGCGAAGCGTGGGCCTATTTCACGACCTGCATCCTTGGGCCGGTCTGGTGGTTTTACGGTTTCTGGCTGCCAGACTTTTTTAGCAAGCAATTCCATCTGGATCTTAAAAGCTTTGGGCTGCCACTGGCATTCGTGGCGCTCGCGGCTGCGCTCGGCAGTATTTGCGGAGGTGGGTTGAGTGCGTGGTTCTTGAAGCGCGGCTGGCCATTGAACCGGGCGCGAAAGACAGCTTCGTTCATTTGCGCGTGTTGCACGTTACCGGTTATCTTGACACCCTACGTCAGTAGTCCGTGGCTGGCTGCCGCGTTCTTCGGGCTGGCCGGTGCGGCGCATCAGGGCTGGTCTGCCACGATGTACACCGTCGTGTCGGACATTTTCCCGAAGCGCGCCGTGGCATCGGTCATCGGGTTTGGCGGCATGCTGGCAGCCTTCTTATCCATGGGGTTTTTTTATCTCGTTGGACATGTGTTGCAACACAGCGATGGCACTTATAAAACCATCATGCTGTTTTGCGGCAGTGCATACATGGTGGTGTGGATCTTGTTCCATATCGGTGTGCCACGGATCAAGCCGGTAGTAATCAGAGTAAATATGGCATGAATAATTTGTCGTCAGTTGAGGTTTCGATAGCGTCCGCCAGAAAACTGGCGGCCACCGATGGCTTTGCTTTCCCGTGGAAACCTGACCAGGGCGACGGCACTTATCGCAATCCTATACTTTATGCGGACTATTCAGACCCCGACGTGATCCGCGTCGGTGATGATTTTTACCTGGTTTCATCCAGCTTTAATTGCACGCCGGGTCTGCCGATCCTGCACTCAAAAGACCTGGTGAACTGGCGGATCATTAACCACGCCGTTAAAAATCTGCCGCACGCGCGTTATGCCGATGTACAACCCGGTTGCGGCGTCTGGGCGCCGTCCATCCGTTTTCACGCCGGCAAGTTCTGGATATTTTTCCCGATGCCGGACGAGGGGATTTATGTGACGACGGCAACTGATCCTTCGCGAAAATGGTCTGATCCGCACCTCCTGCAAGAAGGGAAAGGCTTGATCGACCCATGCCCGCTTTGGGATGAGGACGGCAAGGCTTATCTGGTGCATGCGTATGCCAATTCCCGCGCCGGGATCCGGCATATGCTACGTGTCCGACCGATGGCGCCGGACGGTTCCAGGCTTCTGGGAGAGGGGCAAATCGTATTCCATGACCCTAAGAAACATCCGACATTGGAAGGGCCGAAATTTTTGAAGCGCGATGGCTGGTATTATATCCTGGCGCCGGCAGGCGGTGTTGAGACCGGATGGCAATTGGCTTTGCGTTCCAGAAACATTTACGGGCCCTACGAAGATAAGATCGTCTTGGCGCAGGGCCGTTCCAAGATCAACGGTCCCCATCAGGGTGCGTTCATTGATACGGCGAACGGAAACTGGTGGTTCATGCATTTTCAGGATGCCGATGTTTATGGTCGCATCGTGCATCTGCAACCAGTCCATTGGAAGGATGGCTGGCCGATGGCGGGCATTAACAGCGAACCAGTAGAGCAAAACGCGAAACCCTTTGCGGGCGTTAACGGCGATAGCGCAGCTCCGCAGACGAGCGATGAATTCGATTCACCAAAGCTCGGGTTGCAATGGCAATGGCATGCCAACCATCGCGACGACTGGTGGTCGTTGGATGCGGGTGGCGGACGGCTTCGCTTATTCCCGCAGTTTTTCAAGCAGGACAGTCTGACGCTTTTGCCCAATGCGTTGCTGCAAAAATTTCCGGCACGGTCTTTTTCGGTAAACACACAGGTGGAGTTTGTCCCTAAAGATGCGGAGGAAACAGCGGGCTTGATCGTAGCCGGGCGATCCAGTGCGACGCTCGGGTTTGAAAAGAGCGGCTCGGCGACCCAACTGGTCCTGCGGATCAACGGCGTAATAAAATTCACAAGAGATAACGTTCCCAACACTATTAAACTGCGTGTTGTCGTTGACGATGGGGGATTGTGTGTGTTTAGTTTCGGGAGCGGTGGAGACTTTGTGACGATTCCCCAAACCTTTACGGCTCAAAAAGGTGTATGGATTGGAGCGAAAGTCGGCCTCTATAGCCAGAAACGCCTTGAGCACGCCAAATCAGGGCATGTTGATTTCAGCTATTTCCGGTTCGCGTGACCGTACGCCGATGCTGTTAAAAACGCTGGCCTCTCAAAGTTTAGTGTTCTAGTCTTCGCTCGGAATCCCAAAATATTTATGGCTACGGACATCTCCGCCACACCCATTGTCGCGCCTACATCGTCTGTCAATCGCGGTTGGACCGTCACCTTCGCGGGCACCGGCATCAACCTCGCGCTCGGCATCCTTTACACATGGAGTATGTTCAAAGGCGCGATCGAAAAGGAATTTGGCTGGCAGGGCGCACAACTCAACGATCCGTATGCGGTTTGCTGTCTGGTCTTTGCCTTCACCATGATCATCGCGGGGCGCTGCCAGGACAGGTTCGGCCCGCGCTTGACCGCGAGCATCGGTGGATTGCTGGTAAGCGCGGGTCTGGTTCTGATTTCCACCACACAGAATTATGCTACCTGGGTGATCGGGTTTGGTGTGCTCGTCGGCATTGGCATCGGATTTGGTTATTCCTCAGCCACGCCGCCCGCACTTAAATGGTTTCCACCAGCACACACTGGCTTGATTGCTGGACTGGTTGTGGCGGGTTTTGGCCTGGCACCGGTTTACCTGGCGCCAACGTCTAATTTTCTCCTGGCTCATTTTGGATTAGCGAAATCAATGCTTATTTTCGGGATAGCATTCCTCGTCATCGTCTGCGGGCTGGCCCAATTGTTGAAGAATCCGCCTGGCGATTACGTTGTGGCGGCCAAATCAGGCACGACAGTTAGCCTGAAACCGGCGCGTAATTTTACACCGAGACAAATCCTGCGACAGCCGTCATTCTGGCTGCTTTGGATCCTCTATTTTATCGGTGCCGGTTGTGGAGTGATGGTCATTAGCAGCGTTAGTGGAATGGCAAAAAAGACCATGGGGGACCAGGCTTTCATCGCTGTAGCGGTGATGGCAATCGGAAATGCGCTTGGTCGTATTGTTGCCGGAGTGCTTTCAGACAAGATCGGTCGACGCTGGACATTGATGCTCGTGTTACTGATCCAGGCTGCACTGATGTTCATAGCTATTCCTGTCACGCGCTCCACGGACAGCGCAAAGTTCGTTATCGTGCTGGTGGCGACCTTGATCGGTTTCAACTACGGAGCGAATCTTTCTTTGTTTCCGTCATTCACGAAAGATTATTGGGGGCTGAAAAGTTTTGGGATGAATTATGGAGTGTTGTTCACGGCGTGGGGCGTCGGAGGGTTTGTTCTTAGTCGTGTACAACAAATGCTCTATGCGAGCAGCAAAAATTACGACTCTTCCTTCATCACTGCTGGAGTTCTGTTGCTGGTGGGAACCGCGCTGACGTTTTTGATCAGGCCGCCGTCTGCAGCGGAGTCTGCCTAGCAGGATAATTTACTTACCGATCAACGTCTTCAAAGCCTTGGTCAGCTCTGCGATATCCGGGTCCGTATGAGCGGCGGAAAGTGTGACCCGCAGTCGGGCTGAATTTTTCGCCACCGTCGGATAACGGATGGCTGGTACAAAAATGTTGTACTCGTGGAGGCTTGCCGCAAGAGCTGTCGCCTTGCTTTCAGCGCCCAGAATGATCGGCAGGATGGCGCTGTGCGTTTTGGATTTTACATCGGGAATTTCAGATCGGAACGCTTTGACGTGGTTCCAAAGCCGCGCGTTCAGCGCCGCCCCTTCTGCAGATCGGATGAGTGCGATTCCAGCGGTAGCCGCAGCGACAGAAGCCGGGACTGGCGCGGTAGAAAAAATGAAACTGCGGGCCTGGTTGACCAGTAGGTCGATCAACTTCCGGCTGCCGCAAATATATCCACCGCCCGCACCGATCGCTTTTCCGAGGGTTCCCATGTGGATATCAATCTGTTCGCTAACGCCAAGTTCTTCAGTCAGGCCACGTCGATGTTTCCCATAAAGACCGGTTGCGTGAGCTTCATCCACCATGAGCCAGGCTCCATAGCGATTTTTAAGCTCCACAATTTCGCGGAGCGGCGCTGCATCCCCATCCATGGAAAAAATGCTTTCGGTGACAATGAGGGTATGTCCAGGTGAGCAGGCAGGGTTTGTGGCAAGACGGGTACTCGACCATTTCAGGATGTCTTCCAGGTCGTTCAGGTCGTTGTGCGCAAACACTCGCATCCTGACGCCACTCAGTTTGGCGGCGTCAACGATACTGGCATGTACTAGCTTATCGAGGATGATAATGTTCCCTTTGCCCACCAATGCAGTGATAGCACCCAGTGCAGTCGCGTATCCGGTTGAAAATGTCAGCGCGGCTTCGGTGCCTTTGAAATCAGCCAGCGATTCCTCAAGCGTATGGAACGGCGCAAGGGAACCGCTGACGAGGCGAGAGGCGCCCGCGCCCACTCCAAATCTTTTCACGGCTTCAATGGCTGCCTCTTTTAACGCGGGATGATTCGCGAGACCCAGATAATCGTTCGAGGAGAAATTAAGAAACTTCTTTCCGCCGATGATCACCCGTGACCCTTGGGGAGAATCCACACGCCGGAGTTCACGCAACAGATTTTGCTGGCAAATGGCTTCCAGGCGACGGCCAAGTTCTGCGTCAAGTGAAGGCACAAGTGTAGTTTACGAGACGCTGAAAGAGTTTTGCGAGTCCAAATATGGGTGAGGTCAGCATATTATTTGGGCGCAATCACCCATTGGCCGTTGATCAACGATACCTCGACATCGCCGGAATGATTGACCACAGCCTCGGCAGCACCAGAAGTCTTTCCCTTATACGGTATGGCAATGAGGTCGGCGTATGCGCTTTTGGAAAGCTCCCCGATATCGCCGGCCATGCCGAGCGCTCGCGCGCCATTGACCGTCGCCATCTGGACTACGGTTTTCGGCGGCACATCGGGATGGATGGCTGAAAACGCACGCATCTCCGCAAACATATTTAACTCGATATGTTGACGGGGCTTTTTGCGGACCGTGATCAAACTGTCTGTGCCGAGACAAACGTTCACTTTGGCTGTGGTCAATTCTGAATAGGGAAATGGGCCATGGGCAAAATAGGCATGGCTTCGCGGGCAATGGGCCACGCTAGATTTGCTTTTGCCAAGCAACCCTGCGTCACCTGGTGCGAGATAATTGACATGAACCGCTAGGAAATTTTTTCCGAGCAATCCGGCACGATGGACATGTTGCACTGGAGAACCAAGGCCACAGTCATCCATATTGCGGTCATTGCGCCGTAGCCAATCATACAGGTCTCCGCGTGCGTGCATGAACATCTCAAACTCCTGTATCGACTCCGCTATGTGGGTCGTGATCGGCCAACGACGTCGCCGGGCCGTTTCCGCGCTATAACGCAGCAGCTTTGGCACGGTGGAGTAGGGCGCGTGAGGGGAAAGAGAGGCCCGCGAACTTCCAGACGGCAGCGTATTGATGAACTTGACCGCTTCACGAAGTATTTTGCGTGGGTCCCGACGACTCTTCACTCCCGTCATCTCAATAAAAGAAATGATCCGCATTGGCGAGGCGGTCCACATTTCTGGAAGCATATCGGGCGCGGCTTCAATGTCAGCCACTGTGGTTGTGCCGGTGCGCTCCAACATCCGTATGCCGGCAAGCCACGATTCAGCGAACTCGGAAAAACTCCAGCCGGATTTGGCTGTGGTGATGAGTTTGATCCAATCGGTGAATTTCTTTTGCGGCGGGATGGTTCCGGCCATCGTCGTGTAATCCAGGTGGCAATGTGCGTTGACGAGGCCCGGCATCAATATCACGTCGCCGAGGTCCACGACTTCAGCGGAAATGCCGGCGAGGTCGCGCCATCGTCCGACATTCTTGATGCGATTGCCTGCGATATGAACAGCGCCATCGCGAATGGGAGCGCGGGATACCGGGAAAACGACGCGGGCGCGGAGGAGTAATGAGGAATTTTGCGTTGATTGAGTATCGGCGCCCTTCATCACTCGTCAACTTTCCACCAACCGGCGGACATCCTTGAATTTGGCGGCGACTTTATGTTTGCGCGCCTTATGTTTGCTGTGACGTTTGCGGATCTGTTGCTCCAATTTCTTGGTCACCAGGTCGATGGCGGTGTAAAGGTCGTTTTCGGAAACTTCGGCAAACAGGTCCGGCCCGCGCACGCCCAGCCGTATCGAACAACAGAATTGTTTTCCTGTCACCCGGGTGTGGTCGTGGTCCAGTGTGACACGCGCATCGATGGTCCAACGGTCCAGGTGCTCTAGTTTATCAAGCTTCGCGAGAACGTGATCTTCGATTGCTTTGGTCAACGTGACGTTGTGGGTGGAGAGAATCAACTTCATATCCAGAAGATGCAATCGTATCGGCAGAAAATCCAGTGAAACAATTCTGTAAATGTGGATTCTAACCTGCCAAAGGCGCTGGGCAATAAATGGTGAGGCGGTGAAATACTTGAAACCTTCTCGCGCATTTCATTTAATCTGGGTGTGCCAACCAAAGTCATCGCGGTCGCAAACCAAAAGGGTGGGGTAGGGAAAACCACCACAGCCGTCAATCTGGCGGCGTGTGTCGCGAAGATGGGAAAGCGTGTTCTGCTGTTCGACCTGGACCCACAGGCGAATGCCACCAGCGGCCTTGGCATTGATAAGATTGAAGGCGCCAGTGCGTATCGGCCTTTGCTCGGCGAAGGCACCCTGCTTGAGAAGATCAAGCCTACCGCTTTCGAACGGTTGAGTATCATCCCCAGTGAAGTGGATCTTTGCGGCGCTGACATCGAACTGGCTCGCACCGAGAACCACTTATTGCGTGCCCGGACAGCTTTGCAGCCGGTGCTTGAATCGGGGCAATTCGACCTCGTCATCGTCGATTGTCCTCCATCACTCGGCATCCTCACGCTGAATGCCTTTGCTGCAGCCACTGGTTTGTTGGTTCCTTTGCAATGCGAGTATTATGCGCTGGAAGGCATCACGATGCTCAATCGCATCATGGGACAGCTCCGCGATGGCGGAATCAATCCCACGCTCGAACTGACCGGCGTAGTGATGACCATGTATGACTCACGAACGAAATTGTCGCAGCAGGTTGTCAGCGAAGTTCGTGAACATTTTGGTGAGCGCGTCTTTGAGACGATGATTCCGCGCACCACGCGATTGGCAGAAGCGCCCAGTTTTGGCAAACCCATCATCTATTACGATCCTTATAGCAGTGGCGCTTCGGCATATGAAGTATTGGCGCAGGAACTATTGAAGCGGGTTGGGTTGGAGTAGTTTAAAAATCCGCATCGCGCGTACAGGCTTCGCAGGGCTTCAAGTAATCATCAATGGCTTGTGCAGCACGCTTCCCGTCACCCATCGCGAGAATCACTGTAGCTGCACCGCGCACAATATCGCCGCCGGCAAATACGCCCGGAATGCTCGTCATGCCTTTCTCATCCACGATAATATTGCCTGATTTGTTCAACTTCAGGTTGGGGCAGGTGGCCGTGAGCAATGGATTTGCCCGCGTGCCGATGGCCACCACCACGACATCACATGGCAGAATAAATTCTGAGCCTTCAATTGGCTCCGGCTTTGCGCGGCCAGTTGCGTCTGGTGCGCCCAGCTTCATGCGGATGCATTTGAGCCCGGTCACCCAGCGTTTGTCATCGCCAACGACTTCGATCGGCGCGGTCAGGAAATGAAATTCAATGCCTTCCTGTTCCGCGTGATGGACTTCCTCGGCGCGTGCGGGCAGCTCATCGTGCGTGCGCCGGTAAACGATCATGGCCTGTTCCGCTCCAATCCGTTTGGCCGTGCGCACGGAATCGATGGCCACGTTGCCGCCGCCCACCACCGCGATGCGTTTGCCTTGCAGCACGGGTGTATCCGAATGCGGGAACTTATACGCGGCCATCAGGTTGATGCGCGTGAGGTATTCGTTCGCGGAATAAACGCCCTTCAAATTCTCGCCGGGCACATTCATGAAGACCGGCAGGCCCGCGCCATTGGCGATGAACACGGCGTCAAACTGCGCATTCAGTTCCGGCAGTGTGAAAGTGCGACCAATGACAACGTTGCATTCAATCTTCACTCCCGCGAGACGCAGGCGTTCGACTTCCTGTTCGACGATTCTCTTTGGCAGACGAAATTCCGGGATGCCGTAAACGAGCACACCACCGGGCTTGTGTAGCGCTTCAAAAACCGTCACGTCATGACCCCGGCGCGCGAGTTCACCCGCCGCCGTCAATCCGGATGGCCCCGAGCCAACGATGGCGACCTTTTTACCAGTGGGCGCGGGTTTGACAGTGGCAAGCTGGTCACGATGTGTTCTCGACCAGTCCGCTACGTAGCGTTCCAGATAACCGATGCCCACCGGCTTGCCCTTGGCGCCACGAACGCACTCGGCTTCGCACTGGGTTTCCTGTGGGCACACCCGGCCAGTCACGCCAGGCAGGGCGTTGTCACACAAGAGGCTTTGCGCCGCCTCGGCGATTTTTCCCTTGGAGAACAGATCGATGAAATGGGGAATATTGACGCCTACGGGGCATCCGGAAACGCATCGCGGATCTTTGCATTGCAGGCAACGGTCGGCTTCCAGCAGCGCGAGTTGTTCGTTGAAGCCAAGGTTCACTTCGCCGAAATTCGCAGCACGTTCAGTCGCGTCCTGTTCCGGCATCTGCTGCCGGTCGATCTGCAACCGCTGTTTGGTGGAGAGTGGAGATGACATCGATGTTTATGTCATGCTGGTTGTGTTTTCCGGATACGGCATTCGTGGTCGGCACAGGCGAGCGATCTCTGCTCGAACTCGCGATAAGCGCCGAGACGGTCGATCAATTCATCGAAGTTGACCAGGTGACCGTCAAATTCAGGCCCATCCACACATGCAAAACGGGTTTCGTTGCCGATAGTCACCCGGCAGCCACCGCACATGCCCGTGCCATCGATCATGACCGGATTCAGCGAGACAATCGTCTTCACGTGGAACTGTTTCGTGAGCTGGGTCACCGCACGCATCATGGGAACTGGCCCTACCGTGTAAACGATATTGATGTGGCCCATCTTGAGCGCATCGCGCGCGGCATCGGTCACAAACCCCTTTCGCCCATAACTGCCGTCGTCCGTGCAAACAATCACTTCACCGAGCTGGCGCAGTTCGTTCTCAAAGATCACCCATTCTTTCGAACGCCCACCGATGATACTGGTGACCGTTACGCCCAGTTGATGCAGCCGTTGAGCGATGGGATGCACAACCGCCGTGCCCACGCCGCCGCCGATGCAGAGCGCGTGGCCACCATCGGCCAATTCAGTGGGATGACCGAGCGGACCGGCAACGCTGGAGATGTTGTCGCCGACTTTCAATGAAACGAGTTCCTTGGTGCTTTTGCCAACGGATTGGATGACCAGCGCAATAGTGCCTTTGGCAGGGTCGGCATCCGCGATCGTGAGGGGAATGCGCTCCGAGCCTTCCGCCAGATGAACAATGACAAATTGGCCCGGTTTGCGGACCTCCGCAATGCGCGGCGCGAGCACATCCAGACGGGTCACGTTCGGACTCAATTGTTGACGCGCCAAAATGGTATGCATCACCAGAAACAATTGCCCGAAAACCCGGAAGTTTCTGACCGGTAATTGGCAAACGTTAGACATATTTTGCAAAGGACGAGCAAAGGAATCTTTGACACCGGGCATTTCTCACCTTACTTAAATCACGGTTAATCATGGCTCGCGAAGCAACAGAGATGGCAGTGGCGTCGGTTTCCATTGAGGTGCCGGCGGTTAAGAGCATCCGCCTGCAATGGCCGGACGGTTACAACCCGGAATTCAAGACCGGACAATTCATCACGTGCTACTGGCCCGATGAACCCAACTACAAACGCGCCTATTCACTCTCGTCCTGCAATCTGGACCGCGGTTTCTATGAGTTCACCGTGCGCCGCGATGGCAAGATGGGCACGCGCCTCGTCGATTGGATCAAGCCCGAGCATCGCCTGATGGTCCTGCCCCCCACCGGCAAATTCCTGCCCGAGTTCGAGGCGGAAAAACATCTCATCTGCATCGCCGGCGGTTCCGGAGTCACGCCCTTCCGCGCCTTCGTGCGCGAAGCCACCCGGCGCAAACTCGCCACCCGCATCACCATCCTTTACAGCGTGCGCACTGCCAAAGAGATCATCTTTGAGAAAGAATTCGCCGAACTCGCGGATCAGAATCCCAATTTCAGATTCCTCGTCACCTGCACGCGCCTGGAACCGGAAGATCCCTGGCCCGGCCGCCGTGGCCGCATCGATGCCAAATGGGTCAAGGAACAGATCGGCGATCTTGCCAAAACAGTGTTTTACGCCTGCGGTCCCACAACCCTCGTCGAGTTCGCCGAAGGCTTGGTGTTCGAACTCGGCGTTCCCAAAACCCAGGTGAAGACTGAGAAGTGGGGATAAATACCCCCTCAAACTAGTTTGAATTAGTCTGAATCACCTGACCAGCGTGTTCCGTATTGCGTCAAGTATTTGGCGGGAAATCTCTGCCTCATGTCCCGCCCCCCCCCCACTTTTTCCTTAAAATATTTTAAACCAGTCGGAATTGGTCAGAATCGAAGTGGGGCGAGGTTTACCACATTCCCTGCGCGTATTCTCGAGCCGCTTCCGTTTGGAGTTCCGCGTTTAGGCGGCACATTCCATTTTCCCCCGATGTATACCGCCAGTCGTTACCCCAAAAAACTGGTATGACCACAGTGCACGAAGCGAACAACTCATTTGGGCATCTGACTTGTGGCGGGCCTGAGGGGCCACATTGGTTGGAATCAGTCTGATTCAGTTAGATGCACCCCCGCTATGGTGTAGCACCCGCGTCTCGCGGGTCGGTCGGTGCGTCCCGAAATCTCGATGCAGTCGGGAATTCATCCTTTAGCTGGCTGGTACTGGCTGGAGCTAACTGTTCGCTTTTATCTCCAAAACAAGCCTTATCACATTGCAGGCGAACCACTTATGTTGATTTCAGCCTCCAAATGCCGCAAGACGCGGCAAACCCAGCTTCAGCCCGTTTCCTAGCCACAGATTAACATTTAACTCATTTAACCGTTTACATTACTTCAATTGTCAAAGAACTAAATAGCCTTATACAATATTAGTCAAATAATGTCAAGCCGTACTTTGTTCCGCGAAATCAAGCACTGAAGAGTACAAGCATTGCATGAATACCGATAACAGCAAAAAACTTGTGGTGTTGAGGAATCGGAGTATTACCGGAGTGGTCTGTGAAATGTAATTGGGGATAGATGAAACAGGCTCATAAACTTAAAAAGGGATATTCCAGACATTTTCCCATCGCAAAGTGATGATATTCCTAATCCTTTGGCTATTGTCTCTGGCGGCCTGCCTTGGCGGTCTGGCGTTGCCAAAATTTCTTAGCCGGCGTGCCCTTTTGAATATTCTTGCCGGGCTTGCCATCCTTTTAATCGTGTCCAATTTCGTCACTCCGATTTTCAATATGCTGTTTCCGAAAAATAGGCAGATTGAAATAGGGCAAATCTTCCGTCGTCCGGCGGATACACATCTGGCCCTTGAACTGGGTGTGCTGACTGATAGTTTTGCAACAGAAGGCCACTACGGAGGTGTGCTTCGTCAATATTATGTTGAAGAAATAAGGCAGCTCATTCCTGGCGAAACAAACTACAATCAGGAAACAACGACCGTGCTCTGGTCGTATCGCTTCATTCCACACAGCATCGCCATACGGGGCGATATGATGATAGTTTCTGGAATCGAGGAACAAAATGACGACGTGGTTTTTATCTTGATACCAAAGGAAATACTGGACTCTGTCCGCACTTTCTCGTTTGAGACTGATGTCATTAAAAAATAGACTGCTGGTTTCTCAAAACACCGCTCCGCCCGTGATTGGGGATTGAATGATGGCAACCATCAGAGTGACGCTTTCAGGAGCAAACCTGCACGATTCTTCTTTTCCGTTCCTTCATTTTAAATTTCAATTAGCCCATGCTCAAACGAACGGCTCTTTTCGATGCCCACCACGCGCAGGGCGGCAAGCTGATTGAATTCGGCGGCTGGGAGATGCCGGTGCAATACACCAGCATCACGGATGAGCACCTGGCCGTGCGCAATGCCGCGGGCATCTTCGATATCTCACATATGGGCGAAGTCACCGTGAGCGGTGAGGATGCCGAGAAGTTTCTCAACGGCCTGCTCACAAACGATATCCGCAAGCTCACGCCCGGTCTTGGCCAATACACCATCATGTGCAATGAGCGGGGCGGGGCTATCGACGACCTGTACACCTACAAGCTGTCCACTGGTGTTTATCTGCTCATCATCAACGCTTCGCGTACAGCGGAAGATGTGGCGTGGATGAAGGCGCGGGCGAAGGAATTCACCGGTGAACTGTCCCTCACCGATGCCTCGCATAGTTATTCTGCGGTCGCGGTGCAGGGGCCGCGCGTAAAGGAATTTATTGATGAATGCGTCCAGGGATGTTCGAACTGCGCCATGCGCGTCCCCAAAGTGACTGACCTGAAGAAGAACGAGATCGGCGCGTTCAAATTTGAGAACCACAACATCATGGTCTCGCGCACGGGTTACACCGGCGAAGATGGCTTTGAGTTATTGGGCAATGATGTTTGCATTCGGCACGTTTGGGAAAAAATTCTGTCTGTGGGCAAACCTTACGGCATCAAGCCATGCGGCCTGGGCGCGCGCGACACGTTGCGCACGGAAGTCTGCTACCCGCTCTACGGGCATGAGCTGGATGAGAACACGACTCCCATCGAGGCGGGCCTCGGCTTTTTCGTGGCCTTGGACAAAGGCGAATTCATGGGCCGCGCCGTGCTGGCCGAACAGAAGTTGAACGGAACCGCCAAAAAGCTCGTCGCTTTCAAGATGACCGATAGATCGGCGCCGCCGCGCCCGCATTATCCCATCTGGGCAAACGGCGCGCCGGTGGGAATCGTGACCAGCGGCACGCAAAGCCCGTCGCTCAACGTCGGCATTGGGATGGGCTTTGTGCCGCCGGATTTCGCCCGGGCAGGGACGCCGATCGAGATTGAGATACGTGGCAAACGGTTTTTGGCAGAAATCGTAAAGAAACCCATTTACCAAAAACCATCTGTGGCTTAGTGTCGGAGTAGTATGCGGGGAAAGCCGCAATGTCTGAATGAACAAGATCAACCTGGCAGAAGTTCCCATCACGGAACACAAATCTCCTCGCGGAAAATTTCGTCTGTTGAGCCAGCACGTTTCCCGTGCCCTGACCGGAGTCAACGGCCTGGAAAAACAGGACTTAAAACAGCCGTTTGAGGTCGAATTCGTGCGGCTGCCACCTAAAGCGGTTAATTGGCCTTATCATGCGCATTCCGCGCAGTGGGAATTTTACCATATCATTTCGGGACGTGGACAAGTCCGCACACCAGCCGGAAATTTCAGCGTGCAGGAGGGCGATTGCCTGGTGCATCCGCCCAACGAACCGCACCAGATGACCAATACCGGTGCCGTAGACCTCATCTATTACGTCGTGGCCGACAATCCGCCGTCCGATGTGATTCATTATCCGGACAGCAAAAAAATCAAGCTGCCCGGCCAGGACCCGGTGCGCGTGCAACCAGCGAATTATTACGACGGCGAAGAGTGACATTTCTACATGGGAGTTCAGTTAGTGTTTTTGCTCTCCCTCACTCTGACCCTCTCCCCAAGCAAAGGGAACAGTAATTGGCCGACTTTAGTGGTGTGGAAGATCGTTCAGCAAACTCAGATGCTGATCTTCCGTGAGACGGCGGGTAATTCTCCTTCTCCTGGGGGGAGAAGGCCGGGATGAGGGCGAGCGTAAAATCTGACTAAAATTTCAATCTTCAACCATCTGATCAATAAATCACTCCCGCCCATGAAACTTTTTCACCAAGACCTTCGTCTTTAATGGAGGTATGCTCAAGCCGCTTTCGACCGACAAGTGGAATTACACCACGGCGGCGCACCTCATAAATCGCGCCGGGTTTGGCGGAACGCCCGCAGATATCGCCCGCCTCGCCGCACTCTCACCCACCGCCGCCGTAAGTCTTTTTGTAGATTACGACAAAGTCGTCGATGACACCGCTTCGCCGGACTGGGCGCATCCGGATCCGACGCGCGCGGAAAAGCAGCGCGCCATCAACCAGGCGATGGGCCAGGAGAAGCAGCAGTTGCAGAAGGAAGAACGGCAGATGCAGCAGCAGCAGATGCAGGAATTGCGCGGCTGGTGGTTCCAGCGCATGGACAAAGGGCCGCGGCCGTTCCAGGAAAAGATGGTGTTGTTCTGGCACGGTCATTTCGCCACCAGCATGGAAAAAGTCCGCGATACCTACCTCATGTGGCGGCAAAACGAGCTGTTTCGGCGGCTGGCACTGGATAACTGGCAGCGCATCCTCGAGGAAGTCGCCACCGATCCTGCCATGCTCGTCTGGCTGGACCAGGCCCAAAGCCGCAAAGATCATCCAAACGAAAATTTTGCGCGCGAGGTGATGGAACTCTTCACGCTGGGCGAAGGTCATTACACGGAGAAAGATATCACCGAAGGCGCGCGCGCGTTGACCGGCTGGTCCTATGACCGGCAAACACAGAGATTTGTGGAACGCCCCAATTTCCATGATGACGGCGAGAAGACTTTTCTAGGCAAGACAGGCAATCTGAATGGCAGTGATGTTCTGGCCCAGATTGTCGCGCAACCCCAGGCCGCGCGGTTCATCACGGCCAAGCTCTGGATATTTTTCGCCGGCGAACCGCCCTCGGATGATCTGAACACCGCGCTCGCGGCTAAATTCCGCGAAGGAAACAATTATTTCGGGCCGTTCATGCGGTCGATGTTGCTGTCAGAGGAATTTTATTCGTCCAAAATCATCCGTAACCAGGTCAAAAGCCCGGTGGAATGGCTGGTGGGCAGTTGCCGGATGTTGGAACGCAATCTGCCAGGCCCGGTGGTCTGCGCCGCGCTCACACGAAACCTGGGGCAGGACTTGTTCGCGCCGCCGAATGTGAAGGGCTGGGATGGCGGTCTCGCGTGGATCACCACCAACAATCTGCTCGCCCGCTACAACCAGGCAGACACACTGGTGCAGGGAGATGTCGCGCCGTTGGAAGGCGCCAACGTGGCGAAGAAACCGGGGCAGGAAAAGCAGATCGAAAAGCGTTTGCGCAATACCCGTCTGAATGTGGCAGCCGTGGACAAACTTTTCACCGATGAAGAACTGAACGACAAGAGCGCGATGATCAAAGCGCTTGAGAAAAGATTTTTACAGGCGAGCTTGAGTGAAAAGCAGGAAAAGACATTGCGCGATTTCCTGGACGCGAAGGGGCAACTGGGCGATGACGATATTCGTGGCGCTATCCGTCTCGTGATGAGCACTCCCGAATATCAACTGTGTTGACGTATGAAAAATGAAATAACCCTCCAAACGCGCCGTCAGTTTTTGCGCACGACCATCCTCGGCGGCGCGATGTCCTGGACCATCCCGAGTTTTCTCGCGAATACTTTTTCCGCCCTCGACGCCGAAGCCGCAGACAGCGCTACGCAGACCGCCACCGGCAAGGATTCAACCATCCTGGTCGTCCTGCAGATGGCCGGCGGGAATGACGGCCTCAACACCGTGGTGCCTTACAGCAGCGATTACTATCGTAACGCCCGCCCACGCATCGGCTTGCAGGCGAAGGACATCATCAAGATCAACGACAACATCGGCCTGCACGGCTCGCTCGGCGGTTTCAAAGATCTTTACGACGGCGGACACCTGGCGATCGTACAGGGTGTTGGTTATCCGAACCCGAACCGTTCGCATTTCCGCTCCACGGAAATCTGGCAGACGGCGAGCGATTCCGATCGGTTTGAGAAATACGGCTGGCTGGGGCGTTATTTTGACAATGCCTGTTCGGGTGCGGACCCGACTGTGGGCGTGAGTATCGGCAACCAGATGCCCCAATCGTTTGCGGCAAAACATCCCATCGGTGTGAGCCTGCAAAATCCGCAGAATTACCGATTCGTTAGCAACGACCGCGCAAAACCCGGTGAAGACATGAGCTCCACCGAAGAATCCTATCGCCGCTTGAACGGCATGGATGACCAAGGCGTGACGACTGAGGATAATTCAGGCCAGTCCATCGGCGCGGTTGCCGGTGGCGGGATGCAGACCGCAAACACATCAGGCTCAGCGTTGGATTTTCTTGAACGAACAGCACTGGATGCGCAGGTGAGTTCGGACAAGATCCGCGAAATCTCCAGTCGCGTGGATAACCAGGCCGTGTATCCGAATTCGCAGCTCGCGAGTTCATTGAAGCTGGTAGCTAAACTCATCGGCGGCGGTCTGCCGACGCGCGTTTTCTACGTTTCCCAGGGCGGCTACGATACACACACAAATCAGGTCGGCACACAACAGCGCCTGCTGAGCGATCTCGGCGATTCCACCAAGGCCTTTTATTCGGACCTGAAAGCGCAGGGTAACTCCACCCGCGTTTTGGTGATGACCTTCAGCGAGTTCGGCCGCCGTGTGACGGAAAATGCCAATGGCGGGACCGACCATGGTGCGGCCGCGCCGATGTTTATTCTGGGTGAAAAGGTGAGGGCGGGATTGTTGGGAAGATATCCCAGCCTCGCGCCTGCCGACCTGTTTGAGGGCGACATCAAATACAATGTGGATTTCCGTTCAGTCTACGCCAGCGTTTTGGAAAGCTGGCTCAAGACCAAGAGCGCGCCGATCCTTGGCCGGCAATTTCAGCCGCTACCGATTGTCTGACCGCCCGCATCGTGTTAGCTTCATCGCGGAATGAAACTCCGCGCTGTTTTAATTTTACTCTTTGCGAGCGCATTTTTTGTCGGCGCTGACGACCAGACCATCTCGCTTCCAGACCTGATCCAAGGGGCGCACCAATGGGCGCAGGATAATCTCGATACGAATGTCCTCGCCGCCTTGCCAGAATTGGACACCAACGCCGTCAATTCACTCCCGGAATTGGATCAGGAAAAGGTCCGGCAGTTTCTTCAGAATATCCAACAACGCTTCGATGGCGAATACGTAGTAGACATCGCGCAGGTGAAGCAAGCAGCCAGCGTCATAATGCCGCTCCTGGAGAGCTATGAAGAAACCCAGCCGTATGCCGCGTGGCTCAAGGCGAATCTGGATTATCTGGATGTGGCCGATGAATACAACCTGACAAATCCGCCACCGAAAGTTGAACCGGGACAACCGCCCAAGCCGCTTCCGAATCCGACACAAGCAAGCGAGCGCGAAATTTGGATCACCAGGGTAGCGCGCCGTCCGTGGCCTGAAGCCGCTAAGGCTTATGTGCCTCAATTGAAACCCATCTTCGTAGCGCAAAAAGTTCCCGCGGAGTTGGTGTGGATCGCTGAGGTTGAATCATCGTTTGACCGGCGCGCATACAGTCCGGCCGGCGCGGCGGGGTTGTTTCAATTGATGCCGGATACGGCGAAGCAGTTCGGATTGTCGTTGTGGCCACGTGACCAGCGGTACCAGATTGAACCAAGCGCGACGGCTTCCGCACAATATTTGAAATCACTTTATGACCGGTTTAAAGACTGGCGGTTGGCGCTGGCCGCTTACAATGCAGGGGAGGGGACCGTGCAAAAACTTTTAGACCGTTATCACACAAAAGATTTCGATATTATCGCGCCGCACCTGCCAGCGGAGACCCAGATGTATGTGCCGCGGGTGGAAGCGGTTATTCTTCGACGAGAAGGAGTTGCGCTCGCGAAATTGAGCAAGCCGCAGAGTTAGTCCTCGGGATTTTTTTTTGAAAAATCCGTTGCCCGTTTGCATCATTTGCCTAAGATGCGGGCGGTTTTTTCAATATGACGATCAAGCGACCAATCCATTGGCTGACTGCGACCATCTTTTATTTGTCTGTCCTAACCTCCCATGGCGAAAATCCGACAATCTCAGATGGTTATTTCGCCATATTACGGAACGGTGACGCCACAAAATTGAAGGACGCCCTCGACCACGGCGCGCCCGTGGAAGCGCGCGATGTCAAAGGTAATACGCCCTTGATGTTGGAAACAGTTTACGGCGATGTGTCGTGCGTCAAAATGCTGCTCGACCATGGTGCGCAGGTGAATGCGACCAATTACGCGGGCGCAACGCCCTTGATGCATGCTGCGTTCGATCACGAGAAGGTTCAAGTGCTACTCGACAATGGTGCGGACGTAAATGCGCGTTCAGCATTGGGCGATAGAGCTTTGATGCTGGCGGCGCGCCCGGCCAATTCCCACTGGGCTGTGGCGTTATTACTGGCACATGGCGCGGATGCAAGAGCAGCGAATAATTGGGGAGCGAATGCGCTGATGGCCGCCGCGGCTGGAGGCGATGTTTCCACGGTAAAAATGCTCTTGAAAAGGGGCGCCGACGCCAATGCCCAGCCAGCAGCTGACCCGGTGGGGTTCGTCTTTGGCGGAGGACGCAGCGCACTTGATTGGGCAGCGTATCGGGGAAATATCCGCGTCATAAGATTGTTGATAGCAGCTGGAGCGGATGTGAACGCCGAGAGTTTTGCCGGCACACCCTTGGTGCAGACTGTCTGGAACGATGATATCAACGCAGCGCGTTTTCTCATCCAACACGGTGCGAATTCAGACCAGCTGGGTCATGGCATCGATTATACGCCGCTGCATTGGGCTGCTTCTTCGGAACATGCCGATGCAGCGATGGTAAAATTCCTGTTGCAGCACGGTGCTAATCCTATTGCCGAGGGTGGTGCAAATATCGACGCGCTGGTCGATCCACAAACACCGGTGATGCTGGCGCAGCGTCGTGGCGCCACACCTATCCTTGCGACCCTATTCCTTGCTGGTGCCACCAATGAAGCGCCGGATTGGATTCCTGACATAAAACCAGCCAGTCGTGAGATTCCTGAACGCGTGACCGCCTCTGAGGTCGCCTCGGCCATCAGCCAGGCGCTGCCACCTTTGCAAACGAGTTCCATTTTGTCCAAGGGTTCCTTTGTCCAATCGCACCAGGATTGTGTTTCTTGCCATCAACAATTCCTGCCGCTATCGGCCATCGGCCTGGCAGAAAAACGGCACATCGCAGTGGATGCCGATGCAAAACAAAAACTCATCGACATGGTAAGCCTGGGCGACCTGAAGGAAGCGGAAGTGGACTGGGAACCGTTGTTTCATCCTGACCCGGTGAACAGCAAGGGCTACATGCTTTTCGGCGATGCGAACGCGGACATTCCCGCGAACGAATTCATCGATTCCGCAGTGCACCATATCTCAGTCATTCAGGGTGCGGACGGTCGCTGGTACAACAATCTGCCGCGTCCGCCGATACAATCGGGCGATATAAGCGCGACGGCCTTGGCCATCCATGCGCTGCAAAAATATCCGCTGCCGGGACGCAAAGCTGAATTGGCGGCCCAGGTCAATCGCGGACGGAAATGGCTTTGGAGCGCGAAAACGGAAAATCATGAGGAGCGTGTGTATCAATTGCTTGGACTCAGTTGGGCAGGGGAATCGCCGAAACGATTGAAAGCGCTGGCGGATGCATTGCTTGCGGACCAACGGGACGACGGCGGTTGGGCACAGCTTCGTACGCTCAGCAGTGACCCATACGCGACTGCGCAAGCAGTCTACGCTTTGTGCGTTGGCGGAGGTATACCGGTGTCGCAACCGGAAATTCAACGCGCGCTAAAATATCTATTACAGGCACAATTGGAAGACGGGACATGGTTTGTGCATCGCCGCGCCTTCCCGTTCCAGCCGACAATGGACAGCTATTTCCCTCACGGTCGCGATTCGTGGATATCTGCGGCCACGACAAGTTGGGCCATCATGGCGTTGAGCCTGGCTGACGAAGGTGCTCCGGGACGGGTTGCGAAAACTGGTGGTCATTGAAGCGCTAGAGACCCGCAGCAATCATCTTGCTCACAGAACGCCGGACGATAGCATGGGCCTGTGATCACTGAAGAACAACCGGCGAAGGACAGTTTTTTTGATTTCAAGTGCCCGCATTGCGGCGAGATGGTGTCTTTTCCCATGGCCGATGCCGGATTGCTGCGGCAATGTCCTAACTGCATGCAGAGTCTCATTGCCCCCGCATTGGGTGGCGAGACCGGTCTGCCACTACCCATTCCCATCTCCGCCCCGCGCCTGGTATTACGGCGCTTGCGGGAAAGTGATCTTGATGAATTGAAGGAAGTGCTCGGGGATGACCGCATGTATCGTTACGTGTCAGACGTTCCGATCGATGAAAACGGGATCTTGCACTGGCTGGAGGGAGATGCCAGGGCCCAATTGGCAGTAGGTGGGCAGGGCGTTTCGCTGGGACTGGAATCACGGGAGACCAGGAAATTGGCCGGCTATGTCACGTTGATGATGGAGGATTCGAGGCAGGCGTGGGTGACCGTTTTTGTCATGTGCGCCGAACAGGGCAAAGGATTGGGGACGGAGGCGGTGGCTGTGTTGCTTGATTTCTGTTTTAGTGCGATTTCCCTGCATCGCGTGGCCGCTGCGTGCGACGCCCGAAACCTGGCGGCACTACGCGTGTTAGAAAAAGTGGGCATGCGCCGCGAAGGGAAATTTCTCCAGAACAGATTCCAGTACGGCGAATGGGCGGACACTGTATATTACGCTTTGTTGGACAAGGAATATCGCGAATCACAAACCGTTGCAGGAGAAAATCCTGTTTGAAGTAGTTTTAACCTTCTCGAAAGCGCAGGGAGGCAACCGGCCTCACCAACGCGCCCCGCGGATGGCGAAGACGCTCGCGATAACGCAGCAGGCCGCCGTGACGGCGACTGCAGACCATAAGTGACTTTCCGCCGCGCCAATGAGGCAGACGAGGTTCAACAAAAGCCAGACGATGAGCGGATGGTAATCCGGAATGGACCTGGTGTGGCGTTTGTTGATGAGTGCCGGCGTGCAGAAAGCCATTATCAACAGGAGTGTCAGGATCCAGCCGAGAAAGTTGCTGAACGGCACCCCATGCCAGGAGAGCGGAAATTTGGTCTGGCTCCAAAGCACATAATGATTTATCGGCCCGATAAACACCTCCCACCCCAGGTCCAGCATCATACACAGGACAATCGTCAGTCCGATCACCCACCAGCCGTAATTGCGGGTTTTGCGCCAGGGCCGCAGGCCGAGACGGGCCACTCCTCTGGAATTAAGCACCGCAACCACCCAAACAATTGGAACGAACCACGGCAGACCACTGATTCGCGGTTTCATATCCAGGCTGAACAGAAACGGGCCGAACGGTACCGAGGTCTTTAACCCCACATATGTCGCGATGGCGCCGATGAGCCCGATGACGGAGGCAGCCAGGAGAACATTTTGCGCGGGCAAATGGCGCGAAAGGGCGCAGAGCGTCGTCGCAGCGGCAAAGCATAACAGAAATCCTTCCGACCCGATGGCGAGTTCCCGCGGAAAATGGCCAGGCAGTAATAGATTCACGCTCACGAGCGCAAACGCCAGAATAAACACGACGAAGCAAAAAACATGGCAGATTTTGGCCAATAAGAGCGGTAATTCCTGCTCCGATCGCTCCACTTGCTGGGCAAACGGTATCATCTGATTTGCGTGAGCATAACAAACTGGTTTCGCGGGAAAATAAAAATCTCCGGATAGTTATCGCTGCAAATTTCTTGTTTGGCAGGGGCGAAGCTGGTTTCCTTGGCACACAAAATCTTATGACTGTTGACGAAGCTCTCCGCCACGTAAAGAAGTGCGCCGACCAGATGAACGACCGCTATGGCAAAATCGTTTTTGACGAGTGGGCGATCATTTCGCTGGCCAAGAACAAAGGCCGCATCCTGGCATACATGGGCCCGCGTAACGACGATTTCCTGAAGAACTTTGCTCAGGATTTGGGTGCGCTGCGCGCCGAACTGGTTAAAGACGATTACCATACCGGTGATTTTGAATTTGCCCGGCACGCGGTCGGCACGGGCTTTGAAGCGTTCATGGTCCTGGGTGACAGCGTCTATCTCATCTGCAATAACACTAAATCCTCGATGAATGAGATCGCCAAGAATCCGCGCTGGTTGAACGCACAAGTGCCCTTTGCGGAATTGAGCGATATCGTGCGCGGCCATCCATTATTGGCCGCCTCCGAAAATACGAATTTCTTCAAGAGGAACTGAGCCCGCTTAACCGATCAGGCCCTTGTAGAGAAAAACGCCGTAGGCGATTACCAGGGCCAACCCCACAAAGCGGGGCAATCTGCCTAATAGCGCCACAAATGCAATATGAACGGCGCACGCGCCGCACAGTATCCACATGCCTGCTTGAAAGAATGCCGGCATGGTAAACGTGTGATAAAGTGCGAATATTCCGACGCAGAGCGGTATGCAGATATGGCCGTCGCCCACTTGTGACGTGTACACTATCTCTGGCTTGTGCTTCCACGCATAATAGAATGCCAGCAACGCGTTGGGGATGACGTTGAGCCAACCAGTCAGCCAGCCCACATATTTGGCGCTGATGAACCCTGTGTGTACCGGCATCTCGATCCACTTTACCAGCCAATCAATGCTCAGGTAGGTCGCATAAGCGCCGATGGCCAGCAGAAGCAAGTCCACCGGAAACATCCAGCCAATGGATTTATTTTTGCTCACATTGGATTTCAAGACGTCGAAAACATGGAAGCATTGCCAGAAGATGAAGAGCCCCACGAGCACGAGGCCATCGTTGCGGTCTAATTGGCTGTCGTGTCCCAAAGCCCAGACGGCACTCGTAAAGAACAAAACCGCCACGAGCGTGAGGAGCAGGGAAAGCCGGTTGAGTTCGCTGGCTTTGTTGCTCGTATTTGATTTTTTCTTTCCATTTTTAGCAGGCCGGGGCAATACGTTCATGCCCCAGATGACGGTGGGCAGACCGATGAGCAAGGTCATGTTCGTGACATTATTCACGATGCACATGGTCATCACCTCCTTACCCGAGCCCCCTTGCTTTTCCAGCACAAACGCCGCGATGAGATTACCCATGCCGGTGCAATAGGGCATGATGAGCGTGCCCAGCACGGTTCCTTCCAATCCGCCCGCGCTCATCGCCTCCAGACGCCAGATAAGCAGGAAGGATGCGGCCATGAACAACGTCAGGAACAGCCAGGGCGCTGCCGACCCGGTGTTTTCCATCCACTGCATGAATGAATTGACGAAGTGCACGCGCGGAGTAAATCAAACCGGGACGCGAACAGCAAAGGAGTTCACGCTTAGCACAGTTTATCCAATACATCCGCTGAGGAAATGCCGTGCAGTTTGATGACTTTATGGCGCGAGGTCTGGCCGCGCAGCAGCTCGACCCGGTTACGCGGACAAGCCAGTTTTTCGGCGAGCAACCGCAGCAAAGCCTCGTTGGCGGCTGAATCCACTGGTGGTGCGGTGACTTTGATGCGCAGTTCATTGCCCAGCGGTTCGCCGATGCTGTTTGCGGAAGCGCGGGGTTGCAGTTTGACTGCCAGCAGCACGCCATCGGGTTGTGGCGACAGAAACGGAGCATTTGCGGAATCGGTTGGGCGCGCGGCCATGAAGGGATTACACGCAATTCAATGTCGAATGCAAACCTTCACAGAGAGTTTTTGCTGACAAGACGGCGGGATTTTCCGACCATCCCGTGCTGCCCGCCTATTGAACGGCAGCGTGGACATCTAAAATACACAACAATTCTGTACCGTGAGGAAAATGAAATGAGCAATGGATTGAAGATCAAAAAAGAAGGCGCACTGGATTTTTTATCCCTTGGTGCCTTGGTGCATCGTTTGGACCCCGGAATCATCCCGTTCCGCAAGGCGAATCACTGTGATATCCACGTCAGTGGCGGCGAATTCAACGTATCCGCCAATCTTTCCGATTGTTTCCGCCTGAACACAGCCATCACCTCAGCCATGGTGAATTATCCCATTGGCGACCTCATTGCCGAACGCGTTCGCGCGATGGGCGTGAAACCGTTCTACAAGCAGTTCAAACACGACGGCGTGCGCGGACCGAACATGGCTACCGTGTATTCAGATCGCGGCCAGGGTGTCCGCGCCCCAGTGGTGTTCTATAACCGTTGCAACGAAGCAGCCGGCCAGCTCAAGCCGGGCGACTTTAACTGGAAGGAGATTTTTGGGAGTGGAGTCCGCTGGTTCCATAGCGGCGGCATTTTTGCGGCACTATCCGAAACAACCGGTGAACTGATCGTGGAGGCTATGAAAGCTGCAAAAGCTTCTGGCGCAGTCACTTCCTTTGATTTGAATTACCGTCAAAAGCTTTGGGATATCTGGGGTGGCCAGACCAAAGCGCTGGATGTGCTCGGCCGGATCGTTAAACACGTGGACATCTTGGTCGGCAATGAAGAGGACTTGCAAAAAGGCCTGGGGATCGAAGGGCAGGATGTGGAATCGAAGTCCAAACTCGACCCGTCTGCGTTCTATGCCGTCATCAAGAAAGCCGTGAAGAAGTTCCCGAATGTGCAGGCTGTCGCGACGACGTTACGGGAAGTGCATTCGACCAATCGTCACACCTGGGGCGCGGTGGCGTGGGTGAACGGCAAGACCTACCAATCGCCAATGTGCGAACTGGATGTGTTGGACCGTGTGGGTGGTGGTGATGGTTACGCGGCAGGCTTCTTCTACGGGCTGCTCAGCGGCGCTGACGAACAGGAATCCGTCAATCTCGGCTGGGCGCACGGCGCCTTGTTGACGACGTATCCGGGCGATACGACAATGGCTACCCTGGAACAGGTCAAAGCATTCGCCAAAGGCGGCTCAGCCCGCATCCAACGCTAAGGCTACCTGGTCTGTCCACACCACGTGCACGTGTAGATACCCCGGGTATCCAACACGAAAGTGGTTTTGACAGAAGGTGAAGCACAGCAGGAACATACGGCTTTAAAGATTCCCAGCAAAGGCGGGAGGACCGCGACCTCCCGTCCACAGTTTCCACAGATGATGTGGTTCTGTTTGATGAGGAAATCCATGTCGTTCTTATTAGAACACTTGCAGGCCAAGCCTGAAATGATTCCATGCAATTGCCCGGGCAGAACTGCTTTTGAAACCTTCGGCGTTGTGATTACTTCGGTTGCTAGATTCATGGCAAACTCGCGTCTTAGTGCCATTCACTTCTGAACATCACTACATTGTTTACGACTCCCTCCACTCTCCCAAATATCTCCAGTATTTCGGGAAGCCCCTCACCGCTAAAAAAGGTTTTATCACTCGATCAAAAATGATTCAAGGGAAGATTTTTCAGTAGTTATACAACTTTGTGAATAACTTTTTAGAAGTGGTTTTGCAGGTTTTTTCCACGCCCGCTTGGTTGCTTTGCGTTTTTTTGCCATCCGCAAAAGCCGCAAGCTGTTAATAACCCGGATTAAATGTGAGTAAGTTTCTAAGAACGGTGAATAACTTCCTTGGTCCGGTGAATAGCGGTGCCAAAGTGCTAATAACTGCCGAAGACGGCGAACATCTTCTAATAACTATCGGTTGTTTAATATAACCACTTGAGAGAAAACTAATACCAATCAGAAGGGCCACAATTTAAGCACAGAAGGCCAAAGAAACAGAGTCAGCGGTCGGTATTAGTCGGATAGTCGTAATGAACCGTAATGGGAAAACAGGGGGAAGATGGTCGGATTCATTAAAAATTAACGAAAAATCAGATTGAATGAGCGCAAAAGGAACATTCAGTAATCCATTTAGCGACCCAGTCGAAATACGTGTCAACCCAGTACCGGTTAACACGGAGACGACTTCGTGGATTGGTGTGGACTTGGATGGCACCCTGGCCGAATACACCCAGGGAGCTGAACTCAGCGAGATTGGTGAACCAATCGAGCTGATGATGGTTCGCGTCAAAAAATGGATCGCTCAGGGCAATGTGGTGAAAATATTCACAGCTCGGGCTGCGATTCCCCGCCAGGTAGAGATTGTTAAAGCGTGGCTGGCCAAACATGGCCTGCCGGAGCTCGAAGTCACCAACGTCAAGGATTTCGGGATGATTGAGCTCTGGGATGACCGTTGTATACAGGTGACTGCCAATACGGGCTGTCCGATGTTTGAAGCCGGTCGTGCCGGGGACCGTAAAGCGCGCGTGAAGTCATCCCGTCCACGTGGGCGCACCGGAAATAAGTTGGTCAACAAGCTGATCATATCGGTTAGCCGCATGGCCTCCTCTTGGAACCGTGTGCCCTCTCATGAATTTCAGCCAGCAGCGCTGGGTCGCACTAAATGACCGGAATTAACAACAAAGTGTTAAAACAAACAATCATCATGAAATTGAAAACACTCACCTGCCTTTTAGTGAGTGCCATGTTGGTTGGGAAGGCAAGCGCCGTGACGTTGAATCCTGGTGATTTTATCTCGTCAGCTGGCGAAGTTAATCCAGTTGGGGCCACAACTCTGTTTTCAACCAACGTTTCGTGGGGTGCATCGTTTTCTTTTTCCGGTGAACTAACTTCCAGTGTTCTGACTAATGACACTAGCAATCCTTTTGGCGGACTGACTTTCACCTATCAGTTCTCAATGGATACAAATAGTCCACATGCCGCCGAGGAAATATCCATTGGTAATTTCGCGAGTTTTCTTACTGATGTAAGTTATCTGCCCGGTTCGGGCATCAAACCCGGTATTTTCACCCGTAGTTTTGAATCTGCCACCGAAGGTGACACCATCGATTTCCTTTTCGGTGGGGCGGGAAATGTTCCTGCTGGCACCAATAGCGCACTTTTAGTGATACAAACAGACGCCCATGCCTGGGCTCCGAGTATCTCCTCCATAATTGATTCTTCAGCGGTCCCCAATATTCCGACCCTCGCTCCTGTGGACGTGGTTCCTGAACCTGCCACGTTCGCACTTGCGGGGGTGGGAGCGACCGCTTTCGCGTGCCTCAAACGGCGCCAAAACAATGTTAAGAGAAATAATAATAAAAAGAGGAACACGGAAAAGGATGCATGGTTAAATCGAAAAAGTTAATCAGTTCAATCGCTGTTTCTTTAGTGTTTGCCGGCCTGGTCGGGTCGGCTTCTGCTGTTTCGTTGACGCCCGGCAGCGGGGTTTTAGCGCCAGCAGAGCCAGATCCCGTAGGAGCTACGACAGTATTCAGCACCAATGTTTCCTGGGGTGCGTCATTTTCGTTTTCAGGCACTTTATTTTCGAGCGTACTGACCAATGATAGCAGTAATCCATTTGGTCTTAATGATCTGACGTTTATCTACCAATTTTCCATCAGTTCCAACACGGGCAGCACTAGTCACCCTGGAACCCAGCTCTCGATTGGTGATTTCACGACATTTTTGACCGATGTAAGCTATAAATCCGGAACAGGTGTTGTGCCTTTTCAAGTCAATCGCAGTGGCGAATCCCCAACTGAAGGGGACACGGTTGAGTTTGGTTTCTCTCAGCTCTTTGGTTTCTCCTTTGTTTCGCCTGGTACTAATAGCGCAACTTTGGTCGTACAAACCGATGCGACGCTGTGGCAGCAAAGCATTGCCTCGATCACCGATTCGTCAGCCTTTCCCAACATCCCCACTTTGGCTCCAGTGGATGTGGTTCCGGAACCGACGAGTTTTGCCCTGTTCACTTTTGGAGTTTTTGGTCTGGCGGGCGTGACGTATCACAAGCGGCAAAGCCGCCTTAAGGGTCTGAAGCAGGTGTCCCTGCCTCTTCCTTCACGAATGCAGTGATCAAAAAGGTTTTGTGGGGCTTGATATCAAAGCCTTCCAGAACAGAAGGCTATTATGTCAATATTATGCAAGACAGGCAAATTAGCGCTGCTGGTCGGCGCGGGTGTCCTGTCAGGCAGTCAGGCCTTCGCACAGTCAATTGTCAACGGAGACTTTGAATCCGGAACCAATGGATTCTCCAGCGATTACACTTACGTTGTCCCCGGTTCGCCAGCTCCTTTTAGTGGCAACCCGAACACCCTGTGGGATGAGGGAACGTATTCTGTTGGGACAGATCCGCACGCATTTCATAGTTCCTGGGCGAGCTTTGGTGACCATACCACCGGAACTGGCAATATGCTCATTGTGAACGGTGCCGAGAGTCCTGTGACTATCTGGACAGGCACCTTGACTTTTGCCCTGGTTCCGGGAAATACCTATGAATTCAGTGCCTGGGTGGCGAACTTATATCCGCCTGCGTCGGACCCTCTGGCTCCCGCACAACTGAGTTTCAGCGTTGATGGCAGTCCCATTGGCAGCACTTACTCAGCTCCTGACGTCGGAATTTGGCATCAATTCACCGCAACCTTTGTGGCGGGAAGTGAACCCATTTCAGTGGTCGACCTGAATACGATAGCGAGCGGAAACGATTTCGCATTGGATGACATCACTTTGACCGCTGTGCCTGAGCCCTCGTCATTGGCAATGTTAGGTTTCGGGGCAGTCATTTTGGTCGGTTTCAAGAGTCGGAAGTCAGTTCAAGTCAGCTAGTGGGAAGTTAATCAGAGTGTTAGTTCAGAAGTTCAGAAGTAAACCTGGGCAGCAAGAGTTTGGGGTTATTAACAGTGTAGAGACGTAAACGTAATATAATGAAAACAGTTTCGGTTACTATATGCCTGGGCGGGATGTTGTTCTCGACAGCAGTTTTCGGGCAGATGCAGGTCACCTTGATTCAGGACGCTGACAATTACAGCGATTGGATCGGCGGTGAATTCAGGGCCATGGCTGGTGGGACGCCCAACTTAGCCTCAGCCGTGGATCAGTCAGCCTACTCGACCAACACTTCCGGCAACATTGGTGGGCAATACTACTTTCAAACGTTCTGCATTGAATTCACCGAGGATTTCAACCCCGGGACAACTTACAATGTTTCGATCAGTCCCAACGCCATGTACGGCAATCAACCCCCACTGGGAGATCCCGTTTCGATCGGAACCGCCTGGCTCTACAGCCAATTCGCCGCAGGAACGCTCGCAGGCCTGACTGCTGGCAATGTGGTCACACCCTACGATTACACCTATGGCTCCGGTCGCCTGTTCGCGGCGGGCGAATTGCAGCAGACCATTTGGTGGCTGGAAAACGAACCGGATGGCATAGGCGACCCGGGCGACGGCAATGTCTTCCGCAATGCCGTTCTTGCCGAATTTGGCAGTGTTACCAATGCCATGGCTGACGCCAATGGCGCTTATGGCGTCGAAGCCTTGAACATTGGCGATCCTGGTGCGGTCCAGGACCAGTTGGTGATTGTGCCCGAACCCACGACGGCGGCTCTCATGGTTGCCGGTTCCATGCTGTTGTTGGCCTCACGGCGCAGCAATGCTTTCTTGCAGAAAACTTTCAGAAGGTAGAAGGTAGAGGCTGAAGTAACCCAGCTCTAAACGAAAACAGGGCGCGGAGTGATCCGCGCCCTGATTCGTTTTCAATCAAGTTTTACACATTGTACGTGCCGCTGGCGGTGGTGCCGCCGCGCCCCGTCCAATTCGTATGGAAGAATTCGCCACGCGGCTTGTCCACGCGTTCGTATGTGTGCGCTCCAAAATAATCGCGTTGTGCCTGCAACAGGTTGGCCGGCAGGACCGCGCTGCGATATTGGTCAAAGAACGCCAGCGCTGTGCTGAACGCAGGAACCGGGATGCCTTTCTTGAATGCCGTGGACACGACATTGCGCCAGCCTTTCTGGCAGCGTTTGATTTCGCCGCGGAAATAATCATCCAACAGCAAATTCAACAACTTGGGATTGTTATCATACGCTTCCTTGATTTTGCCCAGGAACCGTGAGCGAATAATACACCCACCGCGCCACATCAGCGCGATGCCGCCGTAGTTCAGGTTCCATTTATTCTCGCCAGCTGCAGCACGCATGAGCATATAACCCTGCGCATAGCTGACGATCTTGGAGGCATAGAGCGCATCGCGAATGTCGGCGATGAACTGCTTCTTTTTCGCGTCGTTTTTGGCGACCGAGAGAGCAGGGCGGGGGCCTTTCAACTTGCGCGCGGCCTTCACACGTTCTTCTTTGATAGCTGAAACGCAACGCGCATAGACTGCTTCCGTGATCAACGTGATGGGAATACCCAATTCCGCGCTGTCCTGCACCGTCCATTTGCCCGTGCCTTTTTGGCCGGCCGTGTCGAGAATCTTGTCCACCATCGGCGTCCCATCCGTGTCTTTGAACGCTAAAATATCTCGCGTGATTTCGATGAGATAGGAATCCAGTTCGCCCGTGTTCCATTCCTTAAAGACGTCATGCATCTCGGGCGCGGTCATGCCCAGGCCATTCTTCAGAATGTTGTACGCTTCGCAGATCAACTGCATATCGCCGTATTCGATGCCGTTATGCACCATCTTGACGTAATGGCCGGCGCCACCTTCGCCCACCCAATCGCAACATGGCACCCCGCCGTCCACTTTCGCGGCGATACCCTGGAAAATATTCTTCACATGGGGCCACGCGGCCGGTGTGCCGCCGGGCATGATGCTCGGGCCATGACGCGCGCCTTCTTCGCCGCCACTGACTCCGGTGCCGATGTATTGCAAACCTTTGCTCTCCACATATTTCACGCGGCGCGCCGTATCGGCATACAAAGAATTGCCGCCGTCGATGATGATGTCACCCGGTTCCAGCAGCGGCAGCAGGTGCTCGATGAATTCGTCCACCGGCTTGCCCGCCTTCACCATCAGCATCACACGACGCGGACGCTTGAGTAATTTGACCATTTCCTCCAACGAATGAGCGCCGATGACTTTCGTCCCCTTGGCTTCGTTCGCGATGAATTGGTCCACCTTTTCCACGGTGCGGTTAAAGGCCACGACGGTGAAGCCGTGGTCGTTCATGTTCAAAATCAGGTTCTGGCCCATGACGGCCAGCCCGATAACAGCGATATCAGCTTGTGCTTCCATGATTTATGTTGGTTAACAAAATGAAGTTACACGATACAAAACCCTGCGTGGCAAGCCAGCCGTTTTTTGGCGGAAAGTAATTCGGTCTTGTCACTGCACCTTTTCCCATGGGCGCACTGGTCCGGCCTTAATGCGAAACAACGGATGCGCCAGCGGGGTTTTGATCCCCTCCACGTCCCGCAGCCGCTTCGCGTCGCGCTTTTCTAATTTTCGTTTCAAATGCAGCCATTCGTATTGCAACTGGCCGCGTGTTTCTGAAATTCTTCCCCGGCTGCGACCGCGGCCAATCTTCGTCGCGTCGAAGTTGTAGCCACGTTGCACCGATTCCGCATGCACCACCGCCAGGTACCCGGCGAGGGCGGCGGACGGATTGGGTGTGCTGGAAAAACGCAACAGCTGGGGATGATGCCGATAACCTTTGGTTTTCCCGCGCAAAACTTTCTGCGCCAACAACGCCTCGCGCCACAGCGCCACTAACCCTTTGGCATCAAGATACTTCGGGTGAACCGTCCAAAGCCTCACGCGAGATTACCCAATTGCAGCCGCTTGTCGTTTTCCAAAATCGTCTTGAGATTCTCCCAATTCGCTTCGTTCATATCGTTGAACGCGTTGAGATACACCGCGACGACTTCCGGCGGATATTTTGCCACCAACACATCCACGGCGGCCTTCAACTTCGCGTCGTCCATCGAGGGCGGCAAGTCGTCCACCACGCCGTCCTTATGCGGAATGCCTAGCGCATTCAGAAAATCCACCAGCATGGCGCTATGCTTCTTCACCAGCCATTGACGCAACACGGATCCGGCCAGCAATTCCGAATTCGGCTTCGTCAGCGCGGACAACATCGTCGCGTGTTGTTGCGTGCGCGGCTGGCGTTCCAGGAAGACCATCCGCAGATGGCGCGCATCCGCGATAGCTTTCAGCGCCGCTTTGTAGGACGGTTTATCAGTTTCATGGATGTAGGCTACGATCTCACTGGCGAGCGCCGGTGACATGAAGCCGAACAGTTCGTGGGAGGTTAACATAAATTCAAATTGTCAGTTATCAGGAAATCGTCGTGACCGAAATCTTAGCGGATTTGGCCAGCTTTTCGCAAACATCCTGTTCCAGGACGAGGGATTTGCCGGATTCGAATGCGAAGGCCGCGATGCCCGCCTTGGAACACATTTCAATCGTCTTCGCTCCGATGCAGGGGATATCAAATCGCATATCGTGTTTTTGTTTGGCGACCTTCACTGCCACTGCGCCGCCATCCTTGCCCGCGAGCTCGCCACCGCGCGCGAGGCATTTGTCCGTCCCTTCAAATCCCTCCACGGCGAGTACAGCGCCATTTTTTACGACGACTGTCTGGCCTATCTCCAATCGCGAAACTTCCTTGGCGATGCGAAAACCAAAGTCCACGTCCGCGCGCTGTCCCTCGGAAAGTTTGGGGCCCAATTGAAACCCCATACCCGGCATCAGCGGCGTGAGCCACGGCGTGCCGTCTATCAATTCAACGCCGTCTTTTTTCAGTTCGTCAGCGATGCCTCCAAAGATGGTGTGCGCGTTCTTTTCTTTCAGGCGCAGCAGCAGACCCATCGCACGCAAATCCGGCCGCAGGTCGAAAAGATTTTTTGGCGCTATTTGGCCGGCCATCACGCACTGTTTCACGGAGCGGTCCGTGAAAGCAGAGATCATTTTGGAAAGCTGGCCTACCTTCAACCACACGATGTCATCCACCAATGGCGCCAGCGCGGGGTCCGTCTCACCGTCAAAAGCCACAGCTACGAGCCGTTTGACACCCATACTGCGCGCTTGTTTGGCGAAAAGCAGTGGCAGCGAACGGTTTCCCGCGATGATCCCCAAAATTTCCGGTGAGTTCATTGACCCTGTACGACCGACGCAAATATGGTAACGGATTTCTGCCTGCCTGACAATCTATTGTGTGTCGCGGAAGGACGGCATTGAATATTGCCGCCGTTATTTAAATGATTCCAACGGTGTTTCGATGTTTGTATCTTCACTCAAACTCCATTATATCCGGCGGAGCACGGTGGAAAATTTATGGTGAATGCAGGTAGAAATACCCAGAGCGCGCGACGCTGGCCAAGCGTCCTGGCACTCATCTTTTCTGCTATTGCATTGCAAGCTGCTGGCACGAACTCGCCATTCATCATCGATTCCTGGGGCACTAAACAAGGGCTTCCACAGGTTTCTGTTCCCACCATCATCCAGACGCATGATGGTTATCTCTGGCTGGGCACACTAAGAGGACTGGTGCGGTTTGATGGCGATCGTTTCACGGTTTTTGACCAAAATAATACTCCCGGCCTGAAGAGCGATGGCATCGTGCGCCTCTTCGAGGACAGCCATACAAACCTTTGGATAGGGACCGACATCGGCAGTGTGGCGTTGGTGCAGAACGGGATGATCACTAATATAACCGTAGGGCGTGATGAACACGGCGGGCAATTGATGGCCGCTTGTGAAGATCTCTCTGGCGCTGTCTGGTTCTATACCGCGGATGCCGACATGGCACGGTATGAAAATGGTAAGATTGACCGGCTTTCTCTGCGCATACAGGCGCCCAAGTCAGAGCCCGGCCAGCCCTCGGCGTTCTGCCGCACGATTGTCGCGGAAAAATCTGGCACTATCTGGATAGGTGAAGCGGCGGGCATGTTTGCCTTTCATTCGGGCGGCTTCCAGCCCCCGGCCTTTGTATTTGACCAGACCATCCAGGCAGCACGGTTGGACTTTCTGCTGGCCAGTTCGCGCGGCGGCGTCTGGCGGCTCATGGATGGCCGCGTGCAAAAATACACTGCTGGCCGGGTGGAGAAGGATTTCGGGATCTATCCCTGGAACAGCGCGCCTGTCGCGTGCGCTTGTGAAGACCACGATGGCAACCTCATCGTGGGCACTTTGGGTCGTGGCATTTTCTGGTACGACGCCGATGGCAACGCGCAACAAATAGCGACGCCAGAAGGGCTGTCATCCGATTATATCCTGTCCTTGTGCATGGATGACGGCGGCAACCTGTGGGTTGGTACGGATGGCGAAGGATTGAACCGGGTCAAAAAGAAAATGTTCAACACCCCGGCGGCGGCTGACCACTCGTGGTCGGCTCAATCGGTGGCGGCCGACCGCAACGGGGGCTTGTGGATGACGCTCAACGCGCTTGGCGGTTTTCGCGGCGCAACCTACTTGAATAAAGATAATGTCCTGGATTATCCCGTTGGCAGCCATTCCAACCCGCGGACGATTCTGGTGGACCATCAGCAGCGCGTTTGGGTGGGTACCAGCGATGAAGGGCTGTTCCAACTGCAAGTGAACCACTTTTCGCCAATATCGGGGATGTCCATTCCCGGGCTGCAAATCCTTTGCCTCTTTGAAGATAAGGAAGGGCGCATGTGGGCCGGCACGCGGAGCGGTTTGATGTCTCGCAGTGCGCAAGGCTGGACTAACTATACAGCCCAAACCGTTCTTTCGGAAAACACGATCACGGCGTTGGCCGAAGATACGGAGGGAAATCTGTGGGCAGGTACGGAAAGTCACGGGTTAAACGTGTTAAAGGCTGGAAAATTTGAGTCTTATCGCAGCAAACCCGGGGAATTGCCGGGTGACGGTATTTCCGCATTGTACGCGGACAATGATGGCGCCGTGTGGGTCGGCACATCAGGCCATGGAATGGCTCGATTTTTGAAAGATAAATGGACAGCGTACTCAACCGATGTAGGGCTGGTGAGTAATCACATCGCCTATATCATTGAAGATGCGGATGGATATTTATGGCTCGGCTCAAACGCTGGATTGATGCGCATCAAAAAATCCTCGCTCAACGATTTTGCGAACGGCACGGCCAAAACCATCGAGTGCCGAACGTATGTGGAAACCGATGGTCTGCCAACGCGTGAATGTTCGTTTGGCTCACAGCCCGCCACCTGCCTCACGAGCGATGGGAGGCTCTGGTTCACCACCGTGAAAGGCCTCGTATCCGTTGACCTGGCCGAACTGAAACCCAACCCGCGTCCCCCGGCAGTGATGATCGAATCCGTCTTAGTCGAAGGGCAGCAGCAAAAGACCAACCGGCTTAGCTCGGCTTGGCAGCAGACCGTCGTCATCCCTCCGGGGAGTGAACAATTGGAGATTGATTATACCGCACTGAATCTTTCCGCACCGGAAGGTGTCCGTTTTAAATATTGGTTTGATGGTGATGATACGACCAAACCGCAGATTGTCAGTGAGCGCATCGCCCGTTTCCCGAAACTTGCGCCTGGCAACTACCGTTTTCACGTCACCGCTTGCAATGAAGATGGCGTATGGAGTCCGGTTGCCAGTGTTCTGTTATTAAGTGTGGGTCCATTCTTTTGGCAGACCCGCATATTTCTCGTTCTAGTTATCGTTTTCGTCATCGCCATCATCGCCGGTATCGTGCGTTACATCTCCACCCAGAAGTTACTACGCGAAGTGCAGTTTTTGAAACAGCAGGAGGAATTGGAAAAAGAACGCGCCCGCATCGCGCGCGACTTGCACGACCAGCTCGGCGCCAACCTGACCCAGGTGGCTCTGTTGAGCGAGATGGCCGAAGACGACAAGGATTCGCCAGCTGAGATCGTGTCGCACGCGCAGCAGATCTATCAGACGGCCAGGGAGACGACGCGGTCACTGGATGAGATAGTCTGGGCGGTGAACCCCTCGAACGACACGCTGGAGGGCATCGCAAATTACGCGTGCAAATATGCACAGGATTACCTGGCCATGGCGAATATCCGGTATCGCGTGGATGTGCCGCCGGACCTCTCGACCATCACCATTCCGCCGGAAGTTCGTCACAATGTTTTTCTGGCGTTCAAGGAAGCCGTGAATAACGTTGTGAAGCATGCGCAGGCCAGCGAAGCGCACATACGGTTGCGTTTGGGGGGTGACCGGTTCACTCTTGAGGTCGAAGATAACGGGCGGGGTCTGGGCGGTCTGGACCCGGAAGCGGCAAAGCTGCGCAACGGATTGCGTAACATGCGAAAACGAATGGAAGATATACACGGAGATTTTTCTTTGGACCCGGGTTCGAACGGCGGCACGATCGTGAGATTCACCGTACCGCTGGGGAAGGGGAAAGTATAAATGGCTATCACAGTCTCCATCGTAGAGGACAACGAAAAATTGCGCGGCACACTGGCAAAGGTGCTGAACCGTGCGGACGGCTTTAAATGCCTGAGCCAGCACGGCAGCGCGGAAGAGGCGTTGAAGGAATTACCCGCCGTGACGCCCGAAGTTGTCTTGATGGACATCAACCTTCCCGGCATGAATGGCGTGGAGTGCGTGCGGCAGTTGAAACAGCTTCTGCCCAAAACACAGGTGATGATGCTCACGGTGTACGAAGATACGGAAAATATTTTCAACGCCTTGGCGGCGGGCGCCAGCGGTTACATGCTTAAGCGCACGCCGACGAAGGAATTGCTGGATGCCGTCAAGGAAGTGCAGCGCGGCGGTTCGCCCATGACCATGCACATCGCGCGCAAAGTGGTGCAATCGTTCCAACGATCCACGGAATCTGTGTCGGCCACGGAAAATCTTTCCGAACGCGAGCAACAGGTGCTTGACCTGCTCAGCCGGGGACTGATGTACAAGGAGATCGCGGACAAGCTCGCCATCAGTTACGAGACCGTGCACACCTATATCCGCCGCATCTATGAAAAATTGCAGGTCCGTACGCGGACCGAGGCGGTGGCGAAATTTTTACGCAGGTGAAATAAAGGAATGTTCATTCAGTTGCCGGAAACCCAAACCCAGTTAAACTTAACCCGTGATTCGTAACATCATTTTCGACTGGTCGGGCACGTTGGTGGATGATCTGCCGGCCGTGTTGAAAGCGTCGAACTTTGTGCTGCACCAGGCGGGCCAGCCGGAGATGTCGCTGGACCAGTTCCGTGCGGAATTTTCGCTGCCGTTCAAAAAGTTTTACGACCGCTACACGCCGGATGTCCCGATGCCGCAACTGGAGGACTGGTTCCACACGGAATTCAAGCGCTCGCAGGATTCGGTCTGCGAATTGCCGCACGCGCGGGAATTTTTAGAATTCTGCCAGGCAAAAAAGCTGCGCACTTTTTTATTGAGCACCGTACATCGCGACCATTTTGTGGCGCAATGCAAGGTCACCGGCTTCGACGCATTCATCGATAAGCCGTACACTGACGTCTGGGACAAACGGAAAAAGATCCATGATATTTTATCGGAGAACGGCCTGAAGCCGGACGAGACATTGTTCATCGGTGATATGGAGCATGATATTGAGACGGCGCATCACGGCGGCGTCCATTCATGCGCGGTGCTGACGGGTTATAACACACTGGAACAATTGCGCGTGGCGAAGCCTGATGTGATAGTGGAGCACTTGAGAGAGTTGCGCGAGATACTGGAGCGAAATGACCTGCACCTGAAACCGCAGGTTAAAAAATTCGAAGCAGCGCACCTGCCGGTAGTCACGGTGGGAGCGTTGATCTTTAACGAGGCGAACCAGGTGTTGATGGTACGCACCCATAAGTGGTCGGATCTGTGGGGCATCCCGGGCGGCAAGGTGAAATGGGGCGAAACCTCCGAGGACGCGCTGCGCCGCGAATTGAAGGAGGAAACAGCTCTGGATGTGAGCGATATCCGTTTTGTCCTCGTGCAGGACTGCATCCATTCGAAGGAATTTTACCGCGATGCACATTTTGTGTTGCTGAATTACACCTGCCAGTGCATGGGCCGGCCAAATGTGATATTGAACGACGAAGCGCGCGAATTCCGCTGGCTTTCCATTGCGGAGGCGTTGCAAAGGCCGGTGAACCAACCGACCAAAAAATTATTGCTCGAAGTCCAGAGACTGTCCGCGTAGTTTTAACGCTTACAAGATTATACATGGGTAAAATCACGATTTACGACCTGGAGGTTTTTTACAGCATCGGCGTTACCGAAGGGGAACGCGCGCAGCCTCAGAGACTTTTGATCTCGGTTGAGATGGATTTCGACTTTGCCGCCGCCGCGGCGAGCGATCGCCTGGAGAAGACCATCGATTATTTTGAGGTGACGCAACGCATCTTGAAATACGGCGAAGGGCGTTCGTGGAAACTCATCGAGAAACTGACTAACGACCTCGCCGACCTCGTCATCGGACAATTCCGCCCCCAACAGGTGACTGTGGAAGTGAAAAAGTTTTCCATACCACAAGCGCGTTACGTATGCGCCAATGTCACCAAAGCCCGGATGCCGGGACACCACCTCAAACGGTAGGCGTGGGATAGCCGGAGATGTACGTCTCCAACTGGTGGATGGTCGAGTGCTGGGACGATATGATGGCATTGACCAGGTCACCGATGGAAATCACCCCGACAATGCGCGGGCCATCCACAACAGGAAGATGGCGTACCCGGTGTTCAGTCATCAAACGCATACATTCCTCTACCGTATTGAACGGCGTGACGTTCATCACTGTGCCACTAAGAATTTCGCGCACCTGCGTCTGTTTCGAAGATTTTCCCTTGAGCGCGACTTTGCGCGTGTAATCACGTTCTGAAATGATCCCAATGAGTTTGTCGCCTTCCATGACGAGCAGGGCGCCGACGTTTTTGTTCGCCATGAGTTCGATCGCTTCAAACACCGTGGCGTTGGGGGCGACAGACCAGATGGTGCCACCTTTGTGATGAAGAATCTCGGCAATATTTCCAGTGGGATTCATAAATCTAAGGAATTGTTGGGTGCGTATAAAACTTATCGCGCCGATTAGGCCGGCGCACAAGCTATTTTTCCGGAATCTGACCGGAAAACTTGTCCCCGCTCATAGACATGGTTCTCCACTGTCTGGACCGGATCGTGATGGTCGTTGAACCTCCATCACGGGTGTAGAGAACAGGAATCTTGCGTTGTGCCAGGCGGTCGTGCAATTCGGACGTCGCACGGCGAGTTGCCGGCAGATCGGAATCCGCTACGATGATAAGCTGTGGCTTGACGGCATCAAGCAACGCATCACAAACTGGTTCGTTCTTCTCCGGTAATCCTGTCACCACGATATCTGCGCGCAGGTCATTAGTGGTCTGTAATAAATCATATTGGCCGGGCTCGCCCAGATCGGACAGCAGGAGGATGCGCACGCCATGGAATTCGCCCATTAAGACCAGCGCATTATCATCGGCTTGCGTGAAATGATTGGTAGCGGCGGGATTCAGGACTGTCCATTCGCCGATAGCATCACCACGGCCAACAGTGATATGGCAACCGGGCGTCTGATCCAGGGTGTCAACAATGCGCCGATAGGCAATGGAGCGAAAACGGATGTCACTGGTGAAAACGTGCTCGATGGAAAATGAATCGCGGATTTCCAACGCACCGCCGATGTCGCGAAGGTCGCCATGAGTGAGCGCGAGGGCAGGGATTTGATTGATCCCGCGCGAATGGAGAAACGGCGTCATGACTGAACCAGCCAAATTGGTGTTCCCACAATCAATGAGCAGGTATTGCGATGAATTTCCAGGCTGTGTGAAAACAGCGCTGCCGCCGTACAACGGAAGCACGGTGATGGTTGTGGTTGTGCGGGCGGCATGCCAGCGCCAACCGTAAAGCGCAGCGATACAAACGGCTCCGATAATCGACCATTTACGCACGCGTTTCCTGAACGCAAAGCCGGATAACACCGCGATGAGTGCCGCGTAATAGATAACAAAATCAGAAGGCGTGGGGGCGACAACATAATAGTACGCATGGGGTATTTTGATGATAGCTTTGCTAAAAACGATGATGAGCTTCATCCAAAACCACGCGCTGTTGTTGAATAAAACCGTCAAATAAGAGAACCAGCTACCGCAAATGAGACTGCCAAGATTACATGCGAGGGCAGCACTGCTCAGCGGCACAACGATGAGGTTTGCCAGCAATGTGACGGGGCTGAAGATGTGAAAATAGTAAGCAACCAACGGCCATGAACCGAGAAACGCAGCGATGGACACAGTCATCGACGTAAAAAGAAATCGCAAGGGAGCGTTCAGCCAACGCCTCCAGCGGGGAATCAATTCTGAAGGCAGAAGAGGGTCGGTTTGTAACAAACGTTCGCGAACCTTTTCCAGCGGAGGCACGAATAGCGCGATGCTCAACACGACAAAGAAAGAAAGCTGGAAGCTGGCTTGAAACAATTGGCGTGGGTCATACGTGAGAATGATAAGGCCGGCTACGGCCAGCGAGTTCAGCAGGTCGCTGGGTCGTTTTAAGGCCCAGCCAGCAATGATGATCGTCATCATAATGGTGGCACGGATAGCCGAAGGCTGCCAGCCGGTGGCATAGGTGTAGAACCATATCAACGGAATGATGACCACTCCGCACCAGAATCGTGGAATCTGCACGACGCGCAGCAGCGCCATGAGGATGCCGGCGATGAGGGCGATGTGGAGTCCGCTGATGGCGAAAATATGCATCGTGCCGGACTTCATGAACGGCTCATAGGTTTCATTGCTTATCCCCGAATGCCAGCCGAGGGTCATGTCCCAGAGCAACTCGAGGGGCTCATCAATCTCTGGCAGGCCGCGCATGAGGGTGTCCTGCCCGTATGCAAGGAAACGGTCGCTAAACTTCGGTTTTTGGGTTTTAGGCGAAAGCAAATGCCAATTGGCCGCAGACTCGACCTTAAGTTCATAGTCAATTCCCTGTTCGTGCAGGTACGCATGGTAGTCGAATTGTCCTTCATCCAGGGTCGGCGTTGTAGGTTCGATGACGCCGGCGATCTCCACATCTTCGCCGTCAAAGTATTCCATCGGCAAATCCTCCGGAGTGATGACGAGGAGATAACCGGCGGCGGATTGCCAATGGGTGCCGTCGCCAAGTGCGCTGACCCGCATTTTTGATAACGTGCGCCACTTTTCAACGCCATTGCGGACATGGAGACGGCGATCCGGCGGTTCGGTCAAATGGCCACGTACGACGAGGTCGGCTGGCTTATCGTGGAGCAGTGCATGAAGATCATTCGGGCGGATAACGGCGGTTTGGGAGATGAAATTGATCCACGCGAATAGCACAATTAGTGGCCAGACAAGAAATACGCGGAGTCGTGGGAATATGAGGGCGGCTGCGGCGACGGCAAAACCGGCGGAGAATAGAATCATGAGCGGTTGCGGGAGCCATCGGCCCAGGAGCAACCCACAAATATAAAACAACGCTACCCAAAGCAGCGGACGCCTCATGAATTAAGGCGTTATTAAATGGCACGTTGAGGTTTAGGCAAAGAGAAAAGATTATCACCAATTCTTGCGCCAACGGCCGATAAACCAGAGAGTAAAGATTCCCACAGTGGCGCCAATGGTGTCGATGACGACATCAGAAACGTGAGCGGTGCGCGTAGGGACGAAGGATTGGTGGATCTCATCAGTCGAGGCATAAAGTGCGACGATGAAAATGGAGAGGAAGGCATGTTTGCTGTTCCACGGACGCGGGTCGCGGCGAACGGGTTTGCGCATGGCGCGCCAGAGAAGGAGCGCCAGGACAGCATATTCCGTCAGGTGAGCGCATTTGCGGACGACGAGAATGATGGTGTTCGCGGCATGATCAGACAAATGGGGAAAAAGCCAATGAATAAGTGGGCCGAGGATGCGCGAAGAATGCTGATAAGACTGTTGGTCACTGGAGGCGGTAAAGATGAGACACATCCAAATGACAACAGGCAGCCAATAGAGTAAAAAGGAACGCGCGCGCGCCATGGCGCAATAAGAAACTTGTTTTTGCGACGGAAGCCAATGGAAAACCAGAAGAATGGGGGGATAACTAAACCAAAGATGACAAAAACGTAATGGATCCAAGGTTTTCCCTCGCCATAAGGTGCGTTGGTGTTAAAATTAACTGATGGTTAAAAGCAGCGGAGCGGTGAAATTTTAGAGTTTTGAAAAGGATGTATGAAGTTGTTACGGAGTTGTAAAATAGTTTTGATTTTATTGGGGGTGGTCGGTTCAGCCTGCGGCGTGTCTGGTAAGACCCTGCGCATTGTTTCCTATAACATCGATTGCGCCGACCAAAGCAGCGATAACAATATCACCGGTTCGGGTCACACATTGCCGACGGTGGTCCAAGGAATCGGATTGCATCACATCGGTACGAATGCGCAGCCGGTGGATGTGATGAGCTGTGAGGAGTTGACTTCCACCACGCTGGCGAGCTTTGTCGCGCAACTCAATACGACCTATGGGGCGGGGACTTACAATTATGATACGACCACCGATCCGAACACTGGCGGTGGACCCGACGGGCTCATCTATAACACAAACACGGTGCAGGTGATATCGGCACGGGCTCTGAAGACGGGACAAACAGTGCTTTTGCAGTCGAACGGTACTTACGTCTCGGCACACTCTCCGGGTGGCGGCGTGAACGGGGTAACCCGTGCCCCGATGGTATATCAGATCCGGCCAGTCGGTTCTTCGTCGAACGATGATTTTTACATGTACGTGAGCCATGCGCGCAGTACCAGTGACGATTCCGATGGTGATGCGCGGTTCGCAGAAGCGCAGGAAGTGCGCAGTGACGCGAAATACAAGCTGCCTATCGGAGCGCACATCATGTATGCCGGTGATTGGAATTTGTTCAATGGAAGTGGGGAGAATGCGTACAAGTGTCTAACCGGGCAGGTAACATCCGACGGCACGAACTGGAGCGATAGCAGTTCAATATGGGCAAACACGAACCAGACCCAGGCCTTTGACCCCACTTCAAAGACCACGCCAGCGACGACAACGACCTGGGGAAACGTTTCCGGCGACAATGCGACTTACCTTTACGGTGATTCGACCGCCTCATTGACCTCGCGCATCGATATTCAGCTTCTCAACGCCCCAATGCTGGGTGACGGCATTAATCAGGTAGGTGTGCAGATCGCGCCGAACACATCGGACCCGTATGACTTCACAAATTTCCCCGCATCCAAATATCCGTATGCCTTCGAAGTCTTTGGTAATGACGGGACTCTGCCGCGGAGTGGTCTAGTGACGAATGCCAAAAACAGGTCATTGGATGACTTGACCAATACTGTACCGAATGCCACAACAGTCTACGCTGATATTCACCAAACCGGCAGCAGTGGCACATCTACCGGGAGCGACCATTATCCCATCGTGGGGGATTACAACGTGGCACCGGAGGCAGTCGTTCCACCACCCATGCCGACCGCCCCTGTTCTTACGGCCCAAGGCTTTGGAACGAATGGGTATTATCTACTCCAATTATCATCGGCCACGAACAGTGGATTTGAGATTCAAGCTTCAACTGACCTGATAATCTGGACAAATATAGGGTTGGGCATAACCGGGCCAAATGGACTTTTGATTTTCCAGGACACAAATTCGGGTGAGTTTCCCTATCGTTTCTATCGGGCTTTCTGGCCGGCACCCTGAAATCGGATTTGCCAAAGTTCCCCGGCTTTGGCACACACAAGGGCTCTATGAGTTGGAATTGGATTTTTGTTTTGTGTATCGGCGTCAGCGTGACCGGGTGCGATCGCAGTGAGAGTAGAATTTCCGCCCTGGATTCATCGCCACAGGCGCAAAAACCGTCCGACCGGATCGCGCGGATCCATTTTGTTGGCAGTGCAAATGCGGGCCAAAGTACAAACATTCCATTCCTGACGGGTGTTTGGGAGTTGCCGGAGACACGAGAGCTGAAGAGTCAAACCTTGAACAAACTTGCGCTGGCTCCCTTCAAAATAGCCAAACTTCGTGGCATCGCCAGCACAAATGATTTTGCCGCTCTGTTTCGCCCGTTGCTCGATGACCTCGTGCGCGCAGAATCGTGGACCGAACTTCGCGGTGAAACAAATCAAACGCCCGATTTCGCGCTGGCGGTGCAATTGGACGCGGCCCGGGCAGATTTATGGCGCACGAGCCTTGCAACAATCCTCAGGGATTGGACGGGCTTGCCTGTGCTGGAAACGAATGTGGACGGCACGCCCGGCTGGGAACTTAAAAAACATCATGCGCCCAACCTCATCCGGTTCCAACAGGCAGGTGGATGGGTCATATTGAGCGCGGGTGAGGATAAAATCGCATTGGCAGACGAGTTGGCTGCGAACTTCAAAGCGGGAGGCCGCCCTTGTCCGGCAGCGAGCAACTATGTTTTAAGCGTGGAAGGAGACCTGACACGGGTTGCGAACCTGATTCCATTCCCGGAAGATGTTCAGGCCTTACAACTCAGTTCGGTCCATGCAGTCTGGGGAATCAGTGAAGACAACATATCGGTGCATATCGTCGCTTCACGAGACGCGGCATTTGATTTCAAGCCGGAGCCGTGGCGTGTTCCCACGAACCTCATTCATCAGCCGCTGGTGGGCTTTACAGCAGTACAAGGCATTGGCGACCTTCTGGCGACTTATTTTCCCCGGTTAAAAATGTCCCCCATGCCAGAAGAATACTTTGTATGGACCATGCAAGGAGTGCCGTTACAAAGCTTTATTGCGGCACCGGTTGAAAATGCCAGTAACGCCTTGGAGCAGATGGCGCCCCAGCTGCTGGGTATGAACACAAATCCACCCGCGACAATGGCGGGAAAAATTGAATATTCCGCAAAATTTTCAAGGGTGACTTGGTCTGGATTGCTGTTTCTCGGCCCCTTCATTGAAGGAAAACATGGATCGGACGGAGATTTTTTATTCAGCGGGGTGTTTCCCAACTCGCCGCGTGGAATTTCACTGCCAGAGGCAATGTTGAACGAAGTCATGGGTGGGACGAATCTGATTTATTACAGCTGGGAGGTAACTTCCGATCGGATGAGTGGTTTGAGAGCCTTAAGCCAATTCTATTTGATGTTCGCAGATTACAGGCAATTGAGCGGGACATCGGTTAGTGGACGCTGGCTTGATGCGGTGACCAGCCGACTGGGCAATTCAGTGACGGAAATGTTCCTGACAAAACCGAATGAATTGACGCTGGAACGGAAGTCCCCGATCGGGCTCACATCATTCGACTTACTGATGCTGGCGAACTGGCTGGAAACGCCCAATTTTCCATTCGATAAGCCCATCGTTCCCCAGCGCGCAGGAAAAGGACTTCGGCACCGGCCGGCGAATACGGCGCCACCAGCGATGCCAGGCATGCCATAACATGTTAAAACTCGGCGTCAATATTGACCACGTGGCGACGGTGCGCGAGGCACGCTATCGCGGGCTGGCGTATGGTGAACCCGATGTGGTCGCCGCGGCATTGGCAAGCGAAGCTGCGGGTGCTCATGGGATCACCGCGCACTTGCGGGAAGACCGGCGGCATATCCAGGACCGGGATGTATGGAAATTACGAGAAGTGATTAAAACCCGATTGAACCTGGAGATGGCCAACACGCCGGAAATCGTGGACATCGGTCTGAAATTGAAGCCGGACATTGTATGTATTGTGCCAGAACGCCGCCAAGAAGTGACGACGGAAGGGGGATTGGATGTGACGGCCGATGAAAAAAGACTGACCGAAACCTGCAAAAAAATGAACGACGCGGGCATCGATGTGAGTTTATTCATCGCCCCGGATGAAAAACAGATCGAGGCTAGTGCACGAACGGGAGCCCAATTTGTGGAGTTGCATACGGGAGCGTTCGCGGAGGCGTTTTTGCGGAACCGGAATGAAGTCGTTGAACTAAACCGGCTGATTGCCGGCACAAAGCAGGCGCACGCACTTGGTTTGAAAGTGAATGCGGGGCACGGTCTGAATTACGAGAATTTGGCGACGTTGAAGCAGGTGCCGCACTTGGTGGAATTGAACATCGGGCACAGCATCGTGAGCCGGGCGATCTTTGTAGGGATGAAAACAGCGGTTCAGGAGATGTTGCGCGCCATGGAAGGCTACCACTCATGATACTGGGCGTCGGCATTGATATCATCGAGGTAGGCCGCATCGCTTCGTCATATGAGAAATTTGGCGAACGGTTCGTGAACCGCATCTTGTGCCCAGCGGAGATTGAATACTGCCTCTCACACAAAATCCCCGGCCCCTTCCTGGCAGTGCGTTTTGCGGCCAAAGAAGCGATCTCAAAAGCGTTTGGCACCGGCATTGGCGCACAATTGAGCTGGCAGGATATGGAAGTGGGACGTAAGGAAAGCGGCGAGCCGTTTGTGATTTTGCATGATAACGGTGCAAAGCTTTTGGCAGAACGTGGTGGACGCATCGTGCGGATCAGCTTGAGCCACACAAAGGAATACGCGACTGCGGTCGCGATATTGGAGGATTGAAGGACAGGGCAGGGGAACCGGTTCATCTTGACGTGGCAGGGCTAAGTCGGCTTACCTATTGGGCCTTAATGCCAGTTTAGCTCAGTGGTAGAGCAACGGTTTTGTAAACCGTCGGTCGTCGGTTCAAATCCGACAACTGGCTCCATTCCTAACTGCTCGTGTACAATCTACTGCTGTTGGAGCTTTGTTTGATAGTGTTAAGCCCCGCCTCATCTTGCCAATTAGTTTTTGGTTTGCCGTCGAACGAATAATTTTGGCGGAATAATTTCGATGGCAAACTAAAGCTAAACCTGTCGTTCTTAAGCTGAATTGCCTGATTCATGAGTTCGTAAATATGTCAGCAGGTCGGATTTCGATCGTCATCAGGCCCAATTGTACGCAATAGGCCATTCCCAACATCGAATGCTCAAATCACCTGACGGCGCCTTAGCGTCGGAGACGATAAAATTCCGCGCCGTTCGTCATCGGGAACATCATTTGGAACAAGCCATTTAGATTTGATGGCGCTCCGGTGATTGGAGTCCAAACTGCGTCAGCCCCTAACGACGGGCTGTATTCCAAGCCGAATCCTGCCGCATACGAGGGCCAGGTGAGCGTTAACCCGCTCAAAGAATTTGACGACGCAATATTCACCTGCATCGCCAGCGCATCCGGGCTATTCGCAGCGTCTGCCGCGATCTCAGCCGGTGTCAATCGCCCGTGGTAGATGCGGAACTCATCAATGCTCGCATTCAACCAGGCATCTGCGCTGAACAATGAGCGCCCGATATACGATGCTCCTGAACTCACGGTGCTCAGGGCCGGCAACGTGCCGTTGACTTCATTTTGCAACACGCCATTGGTGTAGATGGCGGTGTAGCCGTTAGCCGGGTCGGCGATACAAACGGTATGCATCGTCTGTCCATCCAGTGTTCCCGCCACATCTTCCGTGCGCGTGCCTGATCCTGTGGACATAGTGAACTGATGCGTGCCGGTGCCGGTGTGCGGACTGAAGAACAAAAAGTTCTGGCCGTTGACACCATTCGTCTTGCCGAAATCAAACACGCGCGACCAGTTGCCATTCGCGCCATAAGTCGCCCAGAACTCCAGCGTCACTGCCGACGCGCCGCTAACAAGTCCACTGGGCAGTTGCACGAATGTCCCTCCCGTTCCATCGAGTACCAATGCATCATTTATCACCTGCGCATTCCCGTTGAGCGTCCCATGAGCGGTGCCGATCGAATCGTGCGCATCAGTCGTAAATGAATAACGGTGTGCGAGCGATGGATGGGCTTCTGCCACCTGCAAAATATCCACATCACTCAACGCCCGCCCGTAGATGCGGAATGAATCGATCTGACCATTGAAAGATGGATCGGCGGAAAACTGACTGTCGCCGATGTAATTCGTCTTTGCCAGGATCTGCCATGGGCGAACCGTGACATTGTTGTTCGTAGCGATGGGATATCCATTTAGATAAAGTTTCCCACGCGTTCCATCCAATACCACCGCGACATGGCACCACGAGCCGATGGGTAAGGCTGTCGGCGCATCAATTATTGTCTCCGACCCGCCGCTGGGCTTGATGGCAAAGCGCATACGACCGGTCAACCCGTTGGATGGAGTCAGGAAAAAATAGCGAACCGAATTGGTGCCAAAATCGAATATTCGCTGCCATGCGCCGCCACCATTCCATTTTACCCACGCGGCAAACGTACTGGCGTTAGCCACGGAAATCGGCAGCGTCACATAATTACTGACGCCATCCAGGTTCAGGACTTTGCTGCGGGCCGGTTCGTTCGTCACAAATGCGCCCGCACAAAGCTGTCCATTGTATTGTCCCAGGTCTTCGCGCGCATCTGCTTCAAATGGATAGAACGCGCACCAGTCGTTCGTCAGCGCCGGCCAGTCATCCGGGGTCCATGAAAGCTGCATGATGCCCAGCTTGGAGATGCCGCTGTTATTTCCGTCATAATAGTGAAACGTGAACCAATTGGTGCCATTTTCATTAAGTATGGCAGCGTGGCCCGGCCCGATATAACGGCCCGTGCTTTCCAGCAACATCGTGCCGCCGCCATTGGTCATGTTGACGTTGTTCTTATCCCTGAACGGACCAAAAACGTTCGTGCTACGGCCCACGCGAATGTTGTATGTGCTGTCCACACCCGAGCAGCAGCCGCCAAAATTCAGGAACAGATAATAATAACCGTCACGCTGATAAAGGCATGAGCCTTCGGTGGTATTACTGAAAAACATCGTACCGTTGTCAGCCACTTTGTGAATGATCGAACCCGGGCCGGTGCGGCGTTTGCCGGTGGTCGGATCCAATTGCATGATGAGGATCCCATCCGAGTAAGAGCCAAACGACATCCAGACCGTGCCATTCGTATCCACCAGGATGCTGGGGTCGATGCAGTTATACGCGGTGAGGTCGGTGTTGCTGTCCGTTTGCCCGATGGCATCGGACTGGATGACTTTCCCTTGGTCGGTCCATACCGGCGACTGGAGCGAAGGCGTGGTGACCAGTCCGATGGCTGAGTCGATCGTTCCCCATTCTGAGCAGGCGTAATAGAGATTATATCGGCCGTTGAAATAGGCGACATCCGGCGCCCAAAAAAAGCCGGTAAAATTGTTCACTGCATTCGTCGTCCAAGACGGCGGGTCGCCGGGAAACACTTCGCTGCCCGTGTTCCAAAAGAACTTATTTGTGGACCATTTGGTTTGTATCCCCTGTCCTGTGTAATAGACGTAGTAGTGGTCGCCATCCTTGATCATGGTGGAGGGATCGTGCGCGAAGCTATCACCGCTCACCGCCTGCGCCTCCGCTTTGCCCGCGAAAAAAACGAATGCGGACACCACCACAAACGCCATGATTTGCCGGAGCCTCTTCATCCCTGGCTCCCATGCCGTTTGTGATTCATAAACAACTTTAGCACTCAATACGCTTTTATCCGCAAGACGGTCATCGAATGCGCCGGAAAGCTGTGATTAAAACTGCCACTCGCGTTCTCCAGCGTCGAACTCGCCGGCGCAACCCTGGCCGGTTTCCCGATGGTGTTAACATCGGTGGGATTGCCCGAGAGGACAATGCATGTGGCCGTTGGTTCCACGTGTGAAACGCCGTCAAGCTGGATACCCACATCCTTCAGGTCACCGGTCGGATTCACCACCTTGATGATGACCTCACCGGCAGTGTTATCGCGTGTGGCGCTCGCATAGAGCGGCTGGATGACAGCACTGGCATTGTCGAGGCCAATAAGCTGCGTGGGCAGGATCACATCCCCGCGATTCAGGGTGAACAATTGTTGCACGTAATAATCCGGCGTGAGATTGACATGTAGGCTGTCTACCCAAATGAGGTCAGGCGTCCATTGCCACGCTTCCGTGTTTGCGAACAATGGCGCGTATGAGGCCATGCGTACCACGTCAGCATTGCGTTCCAAACCGGTCATGTAAGCGGCTTCTGACAAAGCGCATTCGAGGTCGTTGCGGTTCTTCACGCTGATGATGCGGTCGCTCTGCGCCGCATATTCGCCCATGAAAACTTTGGGGCCGTTCCGGTCGTAATTATCATACCGGTGCGTGTTGCCATAAAACCATTCCGGCCGCGCGTAATTATGTTCATCAATGATATCGGCATGCAACGCGGTCAATTTGCTCCAGGCGAATTTGAACCGCTCATCGCCCGGGTCAGGGCCGGCGGCGGAAACCAATTGGACATCAGGATACTTTTCCCGTATCGCGGCGGAAAACTTTTCGTAACGATCGATGTATTGTTGCCCCCACTGTTCGTTGCCTACACCAAGCATCTTCAGGTAAAACGGTTCCGGATGACCCAGCGCCGCCCGTTTCGCACCCCAGGTCGTGTTCGTCCCGCCATTGGCAAACTCAATGAGGTCCAGCGCATCCTGGATGTAGGGCTGGAGCTGGTCGATGGGACAAAGCTCGCCGGAATTGAACTGGCAGGCCATGCCGCAATTCAAGATAGGCAGAGGTTGCGCACCGATATCCTCGCACATCTGGAAATATTCAAAGAAACCCAGCCCGAATGTCTGGTAATAATCTGGCGTGGGCCGGTGCAAAAATTCGTAGTTCCAACGGTCAACGAGCAGATGGCGGTCTTCCACCGGGCCGATAGTATTTTTCCATTGGTAACGCCGCTCCAACACACTGCCCTCCACGATACACCCGCCGGGAAAACGCAGGAAACCTGGGTGCAGGTCTGCTAATGCCTGCACCATGTCGGCTCGCAAACCGCCGGGACGATCCTTCCAGGTCTTCTCCGGAAAAAGCGAGATCATGTCCACATCAACGGCTCCGCGTCCGTCCAGCGTTACATACAGGCGTGCCTTGGCATCTGTATCAACCGGTCGCAATGTTATGGTGTATTTTTTCCAGCCGGAGGAAAAATCTTTGAGTGTCACTGAATCAAGCAACGCCCCATCACCGCCATAAAGTTCGACGTGCAACACCGGCGAACCGGAAACGCTGCGGATCTGCGCGGAAAAATCATAAGCTTCGCCCTTCCGCACACCCATGCCGCGAAAGCCTTCGTTGGCGATGCCAAAAGGCGCCTTTGCCTCTGATTCGATCCGGACGTAATGGGGATTATTGGTATCGAACGGAGAATCGGTTAGCACCGTCAGTTGTCCTTTGGCCAGGCTCGGGCTGATCTTTATCCATCCCGTCAACGGTTCGGGAAATTCAAACGAGCGGTTCTTGACCAACTCCGCATACAGGCCGCCGTCCGCACCGAAATTGATATCCTCGAAGAAGATGCCCCACATGGCCGGATTGATGGCCGCGCCAGGCTTGTCCACCTGCACCTCTATCGTCGGGGCGGCCCAGGCTGAAACGAGCGACACCATCACTAGTATAATGGTGGATATTCTCAGGTATTTCATATGAAAGGGTGTTGCGACACTTCTAGCCGACTTGCCCTGTCGAAGGAATAATAAAAGCGGAGATGTTCAGATGAACATCTCCGCCAGTAAGCCAACCTCTTCATCATTTCTGCAAACGGAAGTAATTGGCCGATCCGTTGGCAGGGATTGTGACCTGATAATTGCCACCTACAACTGTAAGACTACTCAAATTCACAGCCGTCCAATTGGCACTCGGGCCAAGAACTGGAGAACCCATCAGGTCGACAAGTGCCGACGACGTCGGCCATGTGATGATAATACTGTTGCTGGTATGTTTAACACTCAAAGACACCGTCGTCCCGCTCCCGATGAGTTGATCCGGGCCCAGGGCGTGGTCCGCAGCGATCTGTCCCGCACTCAAGGGACCGTTATAGATGCGGAATTCATTGATTGTCGCGTTTAGGAATGGATCGGACGCATAGAGCGATACGCCCAGATAGTTAAGCGGGTCTGAGCCCAGCGTTGAAGCCAGCGGATGAGTCACACCTGTGTTTATCGCCGCCAGCACTCCGTTGGTGTAGAGCGCCACGTATCCCGCGTATGGATGATAAACCGCCACTACGTGCACGTTACCGAGCAGGTTAGTGATGCCTCCATTCACCAGCGGAAGGATGGCATCTTGCTCATTACCAGATCCCGGGTCGCCAAGTCCAAAGAGCGCGGCGGCTGCAGGTGCAGCCGCGCCCGTGAACGGTTGGAACATGAGATAATTCTCGCCCAGCGGGGAAGGTTGTGAATCCTGGTTACCAAACGCGAATAACGTCGCATAAGGAGCCGGTGTGCCGAAATTCACCCACGCCTCTACGGTCACGGCATCCATGCCGCTGACGATGCCCGCTGGCAATTGGATGTAGCCGGACGAACCATCCAACGCGACCTGGCCGCCACCCAGCGTGGCTCCATCAAACAGCGAGGCATCCCAGGTAGGACCGCCAACCGAGTCCGCCGAAGTAGAGCCGGACGCTTCACTGAAGCTATAACGATGGGCCAGACTGTTGGTGAATGGTGTCACCGTTATCAAAAGTGTGTTATTACCCGTGAAATTGCCGAACGTGCTGTTCGAATAGGTCACCGATATCAGGGTGGTTCCAGAAGCCAGCGCATTGATCACTCCCGTGCCGGATATGGAAGCCACACTGGGATTGCTGGATTTATAGCCAATGGTTCCTCCGCCGGATTGCGCGGCATCGATCATACTGAGCGGCACGGCGGACAGGTTGGCAAAATTTCCCACCGCAACAGCATCCTGGAATGTACCTACCATCATGTTCGTGACGCCGGAAGATTGTACTGAAACGCTGCTCAGCGAACCCAGCGAGCTCACCACCGATATGATGCTGTTGGTGCCATCATCGGTCATGGCAAATTCATTGGTGTCATATTTTTTGCCGTAGCAGAGGAACACCCCCCGGCCCACCAAACTGAGCACATAGTTTGTGAATCCATTGGGCAATATCAGTTTACCACCGGCAAGATTGATCCATCGGGTGGCATCACTGGAGATGCCGCCAAAAGCTCCTGCATTCGGCGTCCCGGCTAAAAGGTTGGTTGTGGCGGTTGCCGTAGAGTTGTCATAAAGATTCAGATGTCCGCCCGGTATTAAATAACGTGCCTTGATAGTGGAGCTGTCATACAAGTTGAAATCCACGTTCGGTCCGCCGGCAAACCACCATGGATCACCGATAAAAATACTGTCGGATGAGGTGTACGAACCGGTGCCAAGCAGATTAACCGTGGATTTGGGGCCGCCGATCGCACCTACCGGAGCAAAACCATAACCAGCCGTCACACTCCCGGAAATATTGAAAGTTTCTCCCCATTCCGGCCCAAAAACCTGGTCAAGCAACACGACATGGTCTGAAGCGCTGAGGTTGATCGGCGAGGGCGTGGCCGTTGGAAAACCCGTGCCCAGATAAATCTGGAACGTCGTTCCATCATTCACCGGCACAATTCCGGTCGACCAATTGGCAGGCTGGCTCCATGTGGAACCATCACCAGCTCCCGTCCAGAAATAATTCGTGGTCGCCGAGGCCGTTTCTACCAGGAAGAGCGTTAACGCGACAACGGTCGCGAGACATGATTTCTTGAATTTCATAATGGCCTTTGTTGGATTTTGGTTCGGATTGTGTGTATGTGGTTGGTCTGGTTGGATTGAGATGATCAGAAGGCGAAAAACGGGCTCCCACCGCCACCGCCAAAAAAATGATTGAAGACTGTGCTCGGTCCCTGCTTGTGCCACATCAAGCGGAATGGCCGCCAATCGACATGACTATCCTCAAACAAAATATTGGCGCCGGCGGCACTGTCGCCCTCAATATGGCTGGTCCGTTGGACAACTGTAGGCGGCAACCCTCCAACGGACACTTTGGTCCAACTGGCTGTCACCGGGTCCTGGGCGACCACATCCACCACCAGTTCCGCGTCCGAAGGCGACATCTTGTTTGTGGACATGTTCCCCATCAGATCCACCTTCCAAAAATTGGATACGGTCGTGCCTCCCTGGTTCTCCCCGGCCCCGGGCAACAACCATATATATCCAGTGATGCGGAACGCGCCGCGCGGGTCGTTGATCCCAAAATCCCACGTATCGGATGCGTTGAATTGTGGGTTTGAAGTACAATAAAAGATGTCCCGACTGCCGCCACTACTGATGATCTGGTCGACCAATGTTACCGGCATGTCCCATACCCAATTGCCGGTGGGAACTCCTATCGTTGCGCAATAAGGCGGATACCGCAGGTCCGGCAACTTTTGATCGTTGTCTTCTGCATACATGTGGAAAGCGAGTCCCTGTTGGCGCTCGTTGTTCCGGCAGGCTGTCCGCAACCCACGCTCCTTGGCGCTGGCTAAAGCCGGCAGAATCATTGCTGCCAAAATGGCGATGATGGCAATGACCACCAATAGTTCGATGAGGGTAAATGCCCCAAGGCGGCGGGGTTGCAATGGGGCTTTGCAAGCCGAGGATTGCACGACTCGATTCCAAAAAACGATTGGCCTCCGGTATAACGACATGATTGGTGTTCATAAGCCAATGCGCCGTCTGGGACCAAAACCCGACAGGAAGATTGAAAAATTTACAAAAAAATTACCAAGCGCTTAATTTTACCGCAATTTCGGCGTAAATTGCGATTGTAAGGATGTTTTATCCACCAATGCCTCGCCTTCCCTGAGAAGTATGCGTGCGAACACCCAATCGAACCAGAAACCCTGCACACCATTGCCCCGATCCACCCCATTCTTGAACTTGCTCGTGATAAGGTCGCGACCCACCGCCAATTCGCTCTGTGCCTTGTCAGGTTCATTCATCCGCTGGCTCGCCATCGCCAGTATCACATGCGCCGTGGCCGTCCGCGGCGCATTATACTCCGGATAATCCAGGCATCGCTGGCACCATTCGGCGGCTTTCGCGTAATTCCCGCGCCGGTATTCAAGCAACCCCAATGAAACCGATTGCCAGGCTGCTAAAAAAATATCGTCACTCACCCCCGCATTGGTCGCGAATGAACTCGTCGCGGCGCTGGAAAGCGGTTCCAACGCTTTTTCCAACTGGCTGTTCACCGGCTCAAGCAAACTGACCTTGAGGATACGGTCGGCGAACGGATAAGCCGCCTCTCCAAAACGCGCGAGCGCCGCCTGCCGGAAATGTTCATATTGGTTGGTATCGCCCAGCTCTAAAAGCGCCGGGCCGCATTCCAGGTAATCCAAAGTGCGCGTATCCCATCCATCCAGCGAATTGATCTCCAGCAGTTGGCTGAAATGTTCGGCTGCTTCCTTCCAACGTCCCTGCAACGCATACCATTCACCTACCAGCCGGAAAACCGCCGCCCCTTCGACCGATGGCGCCTGGATGGACACCTGTTTGATGACTTCGTCCGCGTCCTCATATTTATCCTGGTTCACGAGTACCGTAGCTTGTGTGATCTTTTCCCGCATCTCCGCGAGTTGGCGCAGTTTTGCCTCGTTGGCCCTGGCCTCCTCCGCTCGCTGCTCAGCGACCACGGCCTGCTGGCGTGCGGCGCGTTCCATCAGAAAAAGATAAGTGGAAGTTCCCAGGCCGGCGATCAACGCCAGGGATACCGCTGCTCCCGCCGCAAAGATGATTTTGTTGCGGCGCACCAGCTTTTGAAAACGATAGCGCCGGCTCGGCGGACGCGCCACCACGGGTTCATTGTGCAAATAGCGTTGGATATCCATCGCCACGCCGTTGGCAGTTTCGTAGCGCCGTCGACGGTCTTTTTCCAACGCCTTCATCACGATCCAATCGAGGTCGCCGCGTAACAACGAGATCAATTTGGGCGGTTCCGCGCTGCGATGCTCGGCCAGCCGCGTCAATTCCGTGCCCTGCAACGTGGTAACCATGGTCGAAGGCCGTTGCGGCTCCTGCTCGCGCAAGGTGCGGCGCATCTGGTCCAGCCCGTTCTGTAGCAATTTCTTGGCGTCGAACGGCGTCCGGCCCGCCAGCAATTCGTAAAGCAAAACGCCCAGGCTGTAGATATCCGTCCGCGTATCCACGTCCAGCCCGCTCATCTCGGCCTGCTCCGGGCTCATATATGCCGGCGTCCCGATGACCTGTTCATACGCTGTGAACAAGGTCTTGTCGGTCAATCTCACCTCCGTCGCTTTGGCGATGCCGAAATCGATCACCTTGGGCACTGCCACGCCATCATGCAACGTGACCAAAATGTTGGAAGGTTTGATGTCCCGATGAATGATGCCCTTTTGATGCGCGTGCTGGATGGCCTGGCAGATCTGAATGAACAGCTCGAGCCGCAGGACAGTGTCGAGGTTGTTTTGGTCGCAGTAATCCGTGATCTTCACGCCCCGCACCAGTTCCATCACGAAGTAGGGACGGCCTGTTTCCGTCGCCCCGGCATCGAACACCCGCGCGATATTGGGATGGTCCATCAACGCCAGTGCCTGCCGTTCCGCCTCGAAGCGGGCAATGACACTTTTCGTGTCCATCCCCAATTTGATGATCTTCAGCGCCACCCGCCGTCGCACCGGCTCCTGTTGTTCCGCCATGTACACGACGCCACAACCGCCCTCACCTATCTTTTGCAGGATCTTGTAACGGCCGATACGCATGCCCACCTGGTCCCCCAGGGAATTTGCTCCGCCACTGTTGGTTCCTTTTGTTTGGGCAGCGGGCTCGGGATTCGGCGTCGGGAATGGTGCCGCGGCTTTGAAGAACTCGTCCGCGCCCGATTCCGCCTCCAATAACTTTTCCAACCGGACGCGTAAAGCCGCGTCGCTCGCACAAGCCTGTTCCAAAAATGCCCGCCGCGCTGCCGGGTCCGTCAGCGTTCGCGCGACGTCAAACAGCGTCTCTTCATGTGGACTACGGTCACTCATCAACAAATATTTTTAGTACTCAGGCTCATATCAAAACCCGGTTAAAAAATCTAAAGCTGCGTCCGGATCTTCTGGAACAACCACGCCTTCGCGTACGCCCATTGGCGTTCCACTGTTCTTTCCGTCACGCCCATATTTTCCGCGACTTCCTGGTTTGTCAGCCCGCCAAAAAATTTCAACACGACGATCCGCTCCTTTTCAGGGTCTTCTGCCTTCAACAATTCCAACGCTTCATCCATCAACAACACTTTGTCATCCGGCGTCGTTGCCTCGAGATCCAATCCTTCGATGTCCAGCCGCGCCTGTCCGGCCCCGCGTTTTAAACGCGACTTGCGTCGCGCATTTTCCACCAGGATACGCCGCATCGCCTCCGCCGCCGCCCCAAAAAAGTGCGCCCGGTTCTCCCAGCTCTGGGCGTTGCTGTGCACCAGCCGCAGCCAAGCCTCATGCACCAACGCCGTCGCCTGCAACGTCTGGCCCGCCGCCTCGTTCGCCATCCGGCTTGCCGCCAGTTTCCGCAATTCATTGTAGACCAGCGGCAACAATTCCTCCGCCGCGTGGCCGTCGCCGTTCCGGATCGCCTGGAGCACTAACGTGATGTCATTCATTGGTGAAAAACTCGCCGGTACGTCCAGTCTTGCGATTTACACCGGACTTTTCAATCATGCAATATCCTTCCACGAAGACGGGAACAACTCATTTGAAGCAGCACGGATTCGGAGCATAACGTTCCAGCATTTGAAAACTAGGGCAAAAGCCGATTTCTACAACGCCAAAAAGTCATGAAATCTACTCGGCGTTGGCAGCAAGGCCGGAAACTAACGAAGCTTTCACCGATTGTCCTCATCAACGCCCTTCTCTAATCCCGATGTGGCCCCGTATGCTGGGTGAGTGCAGGATGCATCCACAGGAACTCGAGATAGTGGCGCAAACCATGGAATCGCCGACGAGAAAAGACGGGGGTAATCTGCTGCTTGAGGCGGAAGGGTGGACACGGAACCGGACACCAAAAGAGTGACAAAGATTAAATCGAGTATGGAACTTTTTCCGACTAGCGTGTATAAAATGGCTCATGATTTTTTCCCGTACGCGAGCGAAGCTGACCACGCAGCAGACGGCGGCGTGGCGCATCGCGGTACTGGTTGTTTGGCTGGTTTCAGGAATGGTTCAGGCGCAGAGCATCCGGTTTCCCTGGAGCGGTTATGCTCACGATCCGCAGCATGACGCAATCGCGCCGGTGGCATCCCAACCGCTGAATCACATCGTGTGGCAGACGCCGGTGGATTTGAGCGTGCCTGCCAGCAACACGGATGAATTATTCATCCACTATGGTTCGCCTTTAATCACGCGCTCCAACACGGTGATCGTGCCGGTGAAAACGGGCTCAGCGGGTGGATTTGAGATAAAGGCTTTGGACGGCGCAACCGGCCGGACGAATTGGGTGCAACCCACAGATTATGTATTGCCGTCTCACAATTGGATACCCAGCTTTTCACCCACGCTGACTCCGAAGAACCGGCTTTACTTTGCTGGCGCCGGCGGGACGGTCTATTATTGCGATACTCCGGATATAACGAATGCTGCTCCAGCCATCGGACAAATGGCGTTTTACGGGCTGGCCAATTATGTCGCCAATACAAACGCTTATTTAAGCGCGGTGTTCATCTGTACGCCGATTACATCGGACCGGTACGGCAATATTTTCTTCGGCTTTCAAGTCACCGGCTCAACGCCGCTGAATATCCAGAGTGGCATTGCCCGGATTGATTACAATGGGACCGGCGTCTGGATTGCCGCCAGCAACACAGTCACCAATGCGACGATCAGCCAGGTAGCCCTGAATTGCTCGCCGGCGTTGAGCAATAATCACAAGACGCTCTACATTACGGTCAACAATGGTTATTCGGGTTACGGCTACCTGGTCGCCCTGGATAGCCGGAACCTCACACCGCTGGCCAGCGTCCGGCTCAAGGATGTAATAAATCCCGCAAACGACGCCCTTGTGGATGACGATGGCACGGCCTCGCCCACCATCGGCCCGGATGGAGACGTCTATTATGGTGTGCTGGGAAACCCTTGGTATTCAAACAATGAACGCGGCTGGCTGCTGCATTTCAACAGCACTCTTACCCAAACCAAGCTGCCCGGCGCATTCGGCTGGGATGACACAGCGTCCATCGTGCCGGCCTCAGCGGTTCCCTCCTATCACGGGCATTCCTCCTATTTGCTGATGACCAAGTATAATAATTACGCTGATCCTCCACTCAATGGTGATGGTGTCAATAAAATCGCGATTCTCGACCCGCAGAACAGCGAGACAGACCCGGTTACAGGCGCAACGGTGATGAATGAAGTCCTCACCATCGCCGGCCCTACTCCCGATCCAGAGCTGCGAGATGCGTCCCACCCCGATGCCGTGCGCGAGTGGTGCATCAATTCCGCCGTGGTTGACCCATTCACCAAATCCGTACTGGCCAATAATGAGGACGGCAGGCTCTACCGCTGGGACTTGACCTCCAACACCCTGTCGGAAACCAACGTACTTACCCCGGGCGTTGGCGAGGCCTACACACCTACCATCGTCGGTGTCAATGGTTTGGTCTATGCGTTGAATAACGCGATTCTATTTGCCGTTGGCCACTGACAAATACCCGCATGCGCTTCAGACCATTCATTTTTTTATCGCTGGCATTGCTGCTATTCACTGTGTCGGCGTGGGCGGATCTTGCATTCTTTTTGACGCCCGCGGCGCAATCGGGTGTTGGGAATAACGAAGTCTTTTTTACCGGCACGCTCACCAACACCAGCCTGACCGACAAATTGTTTCTCAACAATATTCAGTTCGGTTTCATCAACGCAGCGACCAACTATCTTTCGGCCGACACGAATGCATTCTTTGCCAATGTTCCCGGCATTTTGTTGCCGGGCGAAACTTACGGCGACGTCGTATTTGGGATCAGCGTGGCCCCGGCCACTCCGCCCGGCCAATATTTTTGCCTCGTGACCATTCAGGGCGGGGCTGACATTCTCGCGGCAACGAGCCTGTCGAATCAGACGGCTCAAGTAAGTCTGCCGCCGGCGGCTTTGAGCATCACCGTTTCCGGCACCAACCTTGTTCTTTCCTGGCCATCGCCTCCGGGTAGCTTTGTATTGCAACAAAATTACGATTTGACCACGACGAACTGGACAGAAGCGACCAACATGCCGATCGCTGGCGAAGGGCAGAACCAGGTTATCGTCAACCCGGTCATCGGCAACCAGTTCTACCGGCTGAAATATCCGTGATATAAAATGATCCTGTCCGCTTCCGACAAGGATCTTTGAATCCCAATCGGGGAGAATATAGGCCAACTCCGACAACTGGCTCCGTTCTTCAAACTCATCGTTGCAGTTGCGAGCGGCAGCCTGAAGTTCTAGAATCCACCGCATGAAGACCTTGAATCGCATCCTCCTTGCAGGACTATTTTCCATACTCGCTTTTTCGGCATTGGCTGAGAGCACGACGAACCCGGTGCCGCGTGATGTCAAATGGGTGGCCCGGCATGAAGGTTTTGTGCAGATCGCGAAGAAGGGCGGGGTGGATTTATTGTTTATGGGCGATTCCATCACGGATTTTTGGCGCAATCGCGGCTCCAATGTGTGGGACAAATATTATGCGCCGCGTAATGCGGCAAATTTCGGCATCAGCGCCGATCGGACGGAGCACGTCCTCTGGCGGATGGATAACGGTGAGCTGGAGGGCATCAAACCCAAGGTAGTGGTGCTGATGATCGGCACCAATAACACAGGGAAAGAACGCGACGGCAAAACGCCACGCAACCAGCCGCCGGAAGTCATCCAGGGCGTTACGGCGGTAGTGGATGACCTGCGAGCGAAATTGCCGGATTCGAAAATATTGTTACTGGCAATTTTCCCGCGGGCGGATGGCGGGCCGGAACAACAGACGCAGATTAATTTGATCAATAAATCGCTGGCGAATATCCAGCGTTATTCGTCGCATGGGAAGATGGTGACGTTCCTGGATATCGGGCCAAAATTTTTAGGCGCTGACGGGCAATTGCACAAAGATGTGATGCCGGACCTGCTGCATCCCAGTGAACATGGGTACGAGATCTGGGCGGAGGCGATGGAGCCTACGCTGAAGAAGATGCTGAATTAGCCGGCAGCCGCTTAAAAATGGAATGACACACCACCGACAAAGTGGTGGGCCATGGGTTCGAACTGGATGCTGCCATTGGGGATACTCTCGTTCAGGTCGGCGTAGGTGAATTTGTATTCGGTGTAGATGGAGAAGTGCTTGGTCAATTTGACGTCCAGACCCGCGATCGCCTGCACGCCGGGTCCGCCGATCTCATATTCCTGATGGCTGACGCCGTAAACTTCTGATTCCACGTGGGGGATGACCACACCTGCGCCGACGCCGATATAGGGGCGCAGGCGCTGTAAAAAGCTGTTGTGGTTTGCGCCAAAAACCCAGCGATAGAACACGTCTGCCGTCAGAAAATTCATGCCGTGGGAATTGTTGAAATTCTGGATGGTGTTGTTGACCGGCTCGTTGTCGTTGACAGGTACGCCACCACGGGTGCCTGTGACGTGGAGATTGCCACCGGTTTTCATGTATTCCTTGTCATGGAAAAATTCGATTCCGAATCCAAAGCCGGGTTTGTCTTCGTGAAGGAAATAAGCCGCGCGCAGCCCGTAATATTGAGGTGATTCAAAATCTTTTCCCTGGAATTGTGCGTCATGAAACGTGAGGTCGGTGCCGCCGGATTGTTTGAGTTTCACGTCATTGTCTTCGTCGATGGTTTTGGCAGTGAAAGCGGAGATGACAAATTCCGCTTTGGCTGAAAATGCTGATATCAGGATGATGGCGGCAAATGAAATGGTGCGACGAACGATTGGAGATGCAGTTTCCCTTATTTTCATGATGACTTGTTCCTTGTGCGACCAATTTTCCTTAAGGACGATGAATCGTCAATCGCAATTTTGGTTAGATTTACACCCTGACGACCGTGCGGGAGTTCCTACAAGGAGTTTAATCCGCCTTTGAAAAGCCGAGCGAGTAACTGGTATAGGTGATAGTGAGACGCCCATTCTCGACTGAGGCGGTGAAGTCCTGAGTGCCCACAGCGCTGTTAAGGGTCAAAATGTAACTGTCTGTGCCATTGGGTTTCCACGTGCCCTGCGCGGTCATGGTTACGCCCGGTTTGTCAGAAGGAATACCTGCCAGGACAACGACACAGTCCGGCGGCGGCCCTGCCAGGAAGGTGGTGTTGGCGTAGGCGTTCATCCAGATGCGGAAATTGCGCATGTCAGTAAGGGTGACGGTGGGTTTTGCTTTTCGGAAAGCAGATTTGGCGATTGCAGCGTTAAAATTCCATTTACCCAAAATCTTCTCAGAATCGTATTTCCCGGATTTATCGGTCTCGAGATAGACGCGCATGTCCTTTAGATCTGGCGTCAAGGTGTTCCAAATCGACCGCACCAATGCTTTATTATTTAAGACGGCCTGGACCTTGGGATTATCGATCAATTGGGAGATAGGCGCGCCCTGGTCACGCATGCGGGCGAGGTCCGGGTCGTTGGCAATCTCCTGCAGTTCCGGTTTTTGCGAGAGATTGATAAAATCCGGATAATGGGAAAGCCGGTCGGTCAGAACCGGATTATTGTAAACCAGGCCGACGATATCGCCGGCATCATAATAATCATCGGGCATGGAGCGGATAGCGCCGGCGACCTTGCTCATGCCAGTGCGTTGCAGGTCCTCACCCAGGCGATTAAGGACTTTCATGGCGGTTGAATTTTGGGCGGCATCCGATTGGCCCAGCTGATAGGTCCAGTACGTGGGAGTGTAAATGGCGAACGAGACGAGCATGAGATAAAGCGCACCATTGGCCACGCCGACGCACAGGCCGACACGCTGATTCATCCGTTCCCAGAGCGCCCATTCGAAGTCGCTGCAGTTATGCTTGTAATGCGCGTAGGTCTTCCGGTGGACTTTGGCACCGGCGATCTTGAACGCAGAAAGAATGATGATGAAGACAATCACCGGGCCCAGTATCCAGCCCCAAAGGGGAAGTTTCCCAAAGATGGGCGACAACAGGTTCCCGATGGGAGATGCCAGCACGGCGCCGAAAACGATGCCGACAAAGGAGAAAGCCACACGAATCGCTCCCTGGCGCAGGCCCAATCCGGCAAGCGACGCAATCAGTACTAGAGCAAGAATCCAAATGGTCATAACCAAGCCAATAAAACCTATCCCGGCCAAAACGCACGAAGAAAATTTATGGCCTAAACCGTCTACGGGTCTTTTGGGGGATTTTTGATATCGATCAAAAGCTCCTCGTCTTCACCGATGATGCGATAAAGACGGTTGATTTCAAGCATCTCCGCCTCGGTCAACCGCTTTTTGGGCACACTGCGGTCGGTATAGAAATATTTGGTGTTGGTATTGAATTCCAATTCGGCACCGGCCCATAAGACGCCGGGGTTCAGGTCTGACGTCACGTAGCCCTGGGTGGCATAATGCAAATCCTGGGTCTGGCGGATATCCACGTGATCGAAATCGGGTTTGGAAGCGCCGTCATGAAACCAATAGGGATAGATGACATATTTAACATCGGGACCTTTCAGAAAATTGCGGACCGGCTGGTTCACGATGGCTTTGACGCGGGCGGTGGCGCTATCCATCTCGGCTTTGACTTCAGCATCGGTTGAAGGTTCGCGATTGGTGGCGTTTCCGGCGCGAAAAAGGTATTTAGCGTTCTCAGCGGCCAGCTTTTGTTCTGCTGCCTTGGCGCGGGTGGGTTCGTAGTTGTAGCGCTTTTGCAGCTTGGGATCGATATCCTTCAGTTTGGCGTTGGTTTCGCCGTCGGCATATTTGAAATAAACATCTGTGTAGGAAACGCTGGTGACGGTCACATTGCTATAAACCGTGCTGCCCACGGTGAGGACGGGCAAATTTTCCTGCGCCGCGCTGAGGAAGACGGTCGTCACGGCGCAAAAACAAATCAATAACAGATGACGCAGGCCGCCGGTCTTCTCGAAGTTATCCTTGGTTCCTTTAATTCTCATAATGATTTGCGAGACTTATAAAATCAGCGTGCGGGCAATATTAAGGGCAGCGGAATATGATTGAAAGGGACAATTCGTTGACGCCCTTCACGGAAGCGCACCTTGCGAATTGAGGATAAACGCGCCGGCCATGATGACGGACGAAAGCAACCCGTATTGTGCGCGAAATTTTACCAAGGCGTCCCGCTGTGTTTCGGCCAGGGCTTTGGAAGGGTCGCTGTTTTGGTGCAGCGACGAATAAAAATCCAGCATCATATCACAACTCGGTTTCACGAGCACGGGCCAGAGTGTCATCAACAGGTTTTTGGCTCCCGCCTGGACGAACCCCCGCCGAAGGCCCATAATGCCTTCACCAATGCGCGGATCACCGATTCCGGTGTCACAGGCAGCCAGAACCACCAGCCAGGTACCATGAAGATCCAGACTCCCTGCCTCGTCAGCCATCAAGATGCCATCATTTTCGGTGGGCGGCACTTCGCCGCGCTTCCAGGCATCCAAAGTGACCTGGGCGCCAGCCAGCGCAATGCCATTGCGATACATGGGATTTCGCAGCATGACCGGGGAAGACGCTGCGTTGGCATTCTGCAGCAAATGGCCGGGCAAAGGGCGTTCAGGCACGCGGATATCTTCGGGCAGAAGAAAGCCGTGCGTGGAAAAATGCAGGATGCGGGGTGAATGGACCGTGTTCAGATTGGCTTCAGTCGCATCTGCCCGGGAAAAAGTTTGGACCGGCCAGTTCCAGGTTTTGATGAGTGCGATCAAGTCGAATGTGCTCTTGGCCATGAGGGGAAGGGGCAGTAATTGAAGGCCCGTGCGCGGCAGGGTGATCTGGCCGCCGGCAGCGTAATCAGGTGTGGCAAAAAACACGACATCCTGATTAGTGGACAAGTTTGTTTCCCGAAGCAGGTCGCGTCCGCTGACGACATAACGAATAGTATATTTCTCCGCCAAAAACTGATTGGACGAGGTGAGCAACGTGGCGAAAGAAATAAAATTCAATAGAGCATCCGGGCTGATCACTACGGTCTTTGTGTCCGGAGGAAGGAGAGCATCCACGGGCGCCCAAATCCGCGTGTATATCCGTTCGAGGACGTTGGAGAAGCCGGCTTCGGTGGTGCCTGCCCTGCCGCGAATAGCCATCTGATAGCTGAGGATATCCTTTTCAGTTTCGTTCGCATCGCCCAAAGAAACCCATTTGGGCTCCAGATCTGGAGCAAGCAACACGACTCCGTATCGTGGTTCCCATTGATGATGTCCGAGATACTGTTGATACCGCACAAATTCGAGCAGAGTGGTGCGGGGCGGCAGTTTTTTCTGGACCTCCTCAGCCGTGCAGCTCAAAGCGCTGCGGGTATGACCATAACCAGCGACTTTTTCGGCCAGCGTGCCCTCCAGTCCATCAACCTGCTGGGCGAGCTTTCCCATCGCCTCACTTCGTTCTTTTAAGCCGGCCGGGTCCAAGTCTTTGGCCGGTGCCATTGAAAATTGAGCCAATTGCTGTTTGGCTACCACCAGCTGTTTGATGAGATCGCGGTCATCCGGATTCTCACTGGCCTGGGCGATCACCCGGTCTTCCACCAATGAATCAAGCACGATGGCTTTATGCCGGAGGACAGCCCGAGCCATCCGCGGGGCATCGTTCACGCTGGCAAAAAGGATGTAGGGGTCGTTGCGGGCCACATAAGCCAGCCGTTGTTGTTCTGATGTGAAAGACAGGATGTTCTCGAGCAAAGCGAGTTGGGCTTGTTCCGCTTTGTCTGCGTACAGCAGCATCTCATTAGTTTTGTGAAGATCGAAGTAATTGACGGCGAGGTTGCCAAGATGAATGGCGACCGCCTGGTTGTCGGTGGTGTGGGATTTTTCATCGATTTGAGCCACGCGCAGAAGGAATGACTCGGCTTTGGTGTAGTCACCTGTATTGACGCAGATTCCAGCAAGACCGTTCAGGATCGCCGCCAGATTGGGATGATTGTTGCCCAGAGTTTTTTGTTCTGTGACGAGGGCAGACTGGAGCATCGCCTCGGCTTTGGAGGAATAGCCTTCTTTTCCATAAATCACGCCCAGATTATATTTGTCCAGGGCGGTATCCGGATGATCGGGGCCCAGGACGTTTTCATCGATCGCTAGTGCCCGTTCAGCCAGTTCGGCAGCCTTGGTTAGCTGACCGGCCTGGGAATATAATCCACTCAATTTCGCGAGTGTTTTCGCCAGATTAAGGCTGTTGGTGCCATAAGCCTGCTCCTGCACACGCGCTGCGTTCTCAAAAAGAGGCTGAGCTTTCGCGAAATCACCCATGGTCATGTAAAGCATTCCCAGGTCGGCTGCGGTATCGACGGTAGTGGGATTATCCGGGCCAAAACATTTTTCCTGAATGGACAGAGCCCGTTGAAGGCAGGACTCCGTCCGGGCATAATCTCCCATCTCATAATAAAGCCGCGAGAGAGCCCGTACGGCGACTGCGGTGGCTGGATTACCCGGGCCAAGGGTTTTTTCAAAGGAAACCAGGACCTGCTGCATCTGTGATTCTGCTTTGAGATAGTTGCCGAGTTGAGCATCGATCGAGGCGAGACTGCTTAATTTCTCAATTGTTTTAGGATCTTCGGTGCCGTACAAAAAACTGCAGGTATCGTAGGCGCTCTGAAAGTAAGCGCGCGCCTTCTGGTAATCACCCTCGGCACGGTAAAGGCTGCCCAGTGAACCCAGGCTGGTGACAGAGGCCGTACTATTGGAACCGAGCAAATGATTATTGATGGCCAAGGCGCGCGACATCAATTGCTCGGCATTGGTGTATCGGCCCATGGCGACATAAAGCAGACCAAGATTATTCAGGCTGCGGGCGGTGAACTGGTGGTCCGGCCCAAGAACTTTTTCGCGGATATCCAAACCGCGTTTGAACATGGCTTCGGCATTGGTATAATCGCCCAGGATTTGATACATGCCGCCGAGGTCGTTCAAACAGATGGCAGTTTCCTCGCTTTCCGGTCCCAGGGTGGCCTCTGACAATTTCAATTCCTTTTCCGACAGGGCCAGCGCATCGGTATATTTCCCCTGCGAACACAACTGGTTGACCTGTACGCTGAGCCGGGTGATGTCTGTGACCCTGGGATCACCCAATTGGGGGAACGCCATCGGCGACCATGCGAAAAAGGCCGCCAGCATCAGCAGGCGGCAGCCGTGGCATCGCATGTGAGTCACTCTTTGACGCAATCAGCGTCCATTTCAATAGAGGATTCAGTGCTCATCATACGCCGGGAGTTTCTTCGCGCTCCGTTGTTGCTTGATGTAAGTGACCATGTCTGCTGAGGTCTTGAAATGGGATGGATGCCAGGCGGGCTTGGGCTGCGCGCGGATGCCGGAATAGGTGGCGCGCCAGAATTGTTCCCACTTGGGGAATCCATCGGGAGGTTTCTCGCCGTGGGACTCATTGGAAATCGTCTCATTCACTTTGCGCATCCAAAGCTCATCGCGGGTATAGGTATCGCCCTGGATAAGAATGCCGGCATTGTCGACATGCATCTCGGTGATTTCAGTGTCGTTTGATTTGCAACCGACCAGGAGAAGCGTGGCTAAAACAGTGGTTATGATGATGGGACGCATTTGAATATACGGCTGGCGAATTAATCATTCAGATTTGAGCGGGCGTCAAGCGAGTTCGGAAACGGACAGTTGTGGGAACAGGGCAGTAGAGAGGGTTACAAACATGTGACATTCTAATTTCAATATTTAGTAATCCTTGACAATTTATGGCGGTAGAAAATCCTATGGTGCATGGAGAAAATGCACCCGTTTCGACCCGTCGGCGCCGTGTTGTTATTGTTCGTCTTTTTCTGCATGGCCCATGACCTTCAGGCGCAAATAACAGGCTACGATATCTTCAAAACGACTTTGTACCTGCAGACCGACGATACCCAGCCGATGAATGTGAATGCGCCGGACGCATATTTTTTCGGCGCACAATTTTTTGCGAGCCTTCCCAATGATATCACGAACGTCTCCTTCACGACGCCCGACGATGCGATGTATTCGCATGACGAAACCAATATTTATTATGTGGCGTATGGCAGTCCCTATTTTGCGACAAAAGAAGACATGGATGCAGCATTTCCCGATGGTGATTATCTTTTTGAGATCAACGGCGGAGAAGATTCGGGCACGGTGACCTTTCCGACGAATGAATTTTATTCGCCGGATGTGCCTTATTTCACCGGCAGCACATGGGACACCTTACAAATGCTAGATCCGAATGCTCCGTTCACCTTGACGTGGAATACTTTTACACCGAACGAGGCGGGACAAGGGTTGATTTTCTTGCGGATATTCGATGAGAATGCGAACAGCTTTGTTTATTCCAGCGATGCACTGTCGCCGGATACCATCTGCACCAACTTTGTGGGCGGCACGTTGAAATATGCCACGCCGTATCATGTCGACCTGATCTTCAGCACGCGGATCACCATCACTGGAGCGGGTTTCAGCGGCCTGGCGGAATCCACAGCGGGGTTTGACGTCCTAACATCCGTGGAATTCACCACGCCCGCGCCGGTCCTAAGCATCACGAAGACCGGCGACTGTGTCAGGTTGAACTGGCCGCTCGCGGCGAGTGATTATTCTTTGGAAAGCACGCATGACCTCACAGGAACCAATTGGTGTATCGTGACGAATGTTCCAGTCACGGTGGATGACCAATTGGTGGTGACCAAACCACTTTGCTGCACGAATACATTTTTCCGGTTAAGCAGGTAATGAAATCGGGCAGGGAAGGGGCATGGCTTCAGATAGACAGGCATCCAACCGGGCACGAGGAACGTATCATTGAATAAACGCTGGTTCCATGGTATGGAATCAGCGGAAATTCCGACTGCTTAAGATGAATGAGCCGAATAAAATATTGCCGGATAAGGTGACGCCGCCGGCGGTTTATTTCAATCGCCGGAAATTTATCCAGGCGGGTGTGCTCGCGGCGGGGGCGGTAGTCACAGGAGTGGCTTACCGGCATCTGAATCCGGTGGGGCACGGCGAAGTGAAGACGAAGGAAATCGCGAATGTGACTAAGCCGGTGGAGACTGCCGGCAATTCCGGATTCCACGTGGATGAGCCGAGCACACCGTTTGACGACATCACGCATTATAACAATTTCTACGAGTTTTCGACCGACAAGGAAGGCGTGGCGTCCGCGGCGGAAGGATTTGATACCAATGGCTGGTCGGTTTCAGTGGAAGGATTGGTCAACAAGCCGCAGGTTTTTAGCATCGATGATCTGCTGAAGCTTAGTCCGCCGGAGGAGCGCATCTACCGGATGCGCTGCGTGGAGGGTTGGTCCATGGTGATTCCGTGGGTGGGTTATTCGCTTTCCAAGCTGCTCGAAGCGGTTGAACCGCAGGCCGGGGCGAAATTTGTGGCGTTTGAGACGTTGCTGGACCCGAAGCGGATGCCGGGACAAAAGAGCGCGGTACTGGATTGGCCGTATGTGGAGGGTTTGCGGCTGGATGAAGCGATGCATCCGCTGGCGATCCTGGCGAGTGGGATTTATGGCAAAAGCCTGCCACCACAGGATGGCGCGCCCATTCGGTTGGTGACGCCGTGGAAATACGGGTTCAAGGGAATCAAATCCATCGTCAAGATCAAGCTGACCGACACGCAACCGAACACGACGTGGAGCGCCTATGCGCCGAGTGAATATGGATTTTACGCGAATGTGAACCCGGAGGTGGATCATCCGCGCTGGAGCCAGGCAACGGAGCAGCGGATAGGGGAATCCGGCCGGCGGGCGACGCTGAAGTTTAACGGATATGAGGAGCAAGTGGGGCATTTGTATGCAGGGATGGATTTAAGGAAGAATTTTTGAAGGAAAAAGGGCAGGGCAGGGCAGCGGAAAAAAAGAAACGAGAGCTAAGTGCCACCTCACCCCGGCCCTTTCCCCCAAACATTCGTTTGGCGGAGAGGGAGAGCGAGTGGATGAGGAACGAACTTGGAAGTCAAAAGGTAGTCGGACGGTGAAGCGTTTTGAAAAATGAAGGAAGCTGACATTCGGTTTGCGAAGTGGATGATCATCGTCAATGGGGCGGTGCCGCTGGCGCTGCTCGGCTGGGATGCGTGGCATCATCAACTGGGCGCTAACCCGCAGAATTTTGCCATCCTCACCACCGGGATGATGACGCTGGTCTTCCTGACGCTGACGCTCGCAGCGACGCCGTTGCGAAAAATAACGGGTTGGAATTGGATAGTGAATCTGCGTCGCACACTGGGGCTTTACGCATTCTTCTACGGTTGCGCACATTTCCTGTTGTTCTTTTCGTTGGACCGCAGCTTTAGCGTTTCAAGCACGTTTTCCGAAATGGTGCGGCGCAAGTATCTGATCGTAGGCAGCCTGGCACTTATCATGATGGTACCTCTGGCAGTAACGTCAACGAACGCGATGATCAAGCGGCTGGGCGGCAAACGCTGGCGCGCGTTGCATCGACTAACGTACCTGGTGGGCATCTGCGGCGTCATCCATTACTACATGCAGGTGAAGGCGGATATCCGTAAGCCGCTGATATTTGCGACCATCATCGCGTTGTTGCTGCTGTATCGCGTGTGGGATACGTGGCTGAGGCCGAAATCAGCTCCTCCGGCGCCGGTAAAGGTGAAGCAGACTGTTTAAACCACAAAGGTCCTAAGAATTGGCCACTGAGACGCAGAGCACGCAGAGAAAGATGGCTGAGTTTCGTTCCAATCCTTTTCGACAAAACCATCATTCAAAAGACCCCCTGCATAACTAGTGCACGGCATTTTCCCATTTTCCGGGCGTGTAAACTCAATTTGCAGCCCGTCATTATTGCGTTTTCTGCACCTGAAATATTTTTTAAAGAAAATGCTATTAGCGTGACCATCACAGTTACAAGAAGGGGAAGGTGTGGTATAAAGGCGGGATGTATGAAGAAGTGAGAAGTCGGGAAGCGGAAGGAAGAAGGGGCCGCGTAAATCGTGTTGAAATTTGCGGCGCTCGGCTCCCGCAAAGCGGGACCGCTACAATTTGGTGCTTCCCGCCAACCCCGAGAAATTGGCTTCCAAGCCCGCCACGAGTCAGTGGCCCCACAAAGGCTGTTCGTTGCGCGAACTGTGGTGGGGGACATCGTGAGAAATCGAGTTATATCGTGACAAAATCGTGTTTGGAATCGTGTTAATTTTCGAAGGAATCGTGCATTATCGTGTTATATCGTGTTAAAAATAAAAAATCTTTTTTCGAATGGGCTTAGGATCGACGAATCAAGACAGGCAAATTTGCTTTTCTTCGACCACACTACTGTTACCTTCATCGGCTCTGGATTGACATACGATGGACTCCGCACATATCAGAAATTTTAGCATCATTGCCCACATCGACCACGGCAAGACGACCTTGTCTGACCGCCTGTTGCATCGCACTGGCACGATCGCCACGCGGGACATGGAGGACCAGTTGCTGGATGCGATGGACCTGGAACGTGAGCGCGGCATCACCATCAAGGCGCACCCGGTGACGATGCTGTACAAGGCGAAGAACGGCGAGGAGTATGAGCTCAACCTCATCGACACTCCCGGGCACGTGGATTTTTCCTATGAAGTTTCGCGCAGCTTGAGCGCGTGCGAAGGCGCCTTGCTGGTCATTGATGCGGCGCAGGGAGTGGAAGCGCAGACGGTGGCGAATTATCACCTGGCCTCGAAGCAGAACCTGACCATCATCCCGGTGATCAATAAGATCGACTTGCCGCACGCGGATATTGCGCAGGCGAAAAGGCAGTTAGAGGACGTTCTCGCCGTACCAGCCGAGTGGGCCATTCTTTGCAGCGCCAAACAGGGCATCGGCATCGAGGATATCCTGGAGGCCATCATTGAGCGCGTGCCGCCACCCAAACCGACGGGCGAAGCGAGCGTGCAAGCGCTGGCATTCGATTCATATTTCGACACGTACAAAGGGGTAGTCACGCATGTGCGGGTATTCAATGGTGAATTGAGGGCTGGCCAACAGGTGAAACTGTTGCACTCCGGCAAAAACGTCGAGGTGAAGGAAGTCGGCAGTTTCAATCCCAAACCATACATCCGCGAGAAGCTCGAGGTCGGCGAAACAGGTTATTTCACGGCGAACATCAAAACGGCGGCCGAGGTGAAGATGGGCGATACCATCACCGATGCGCGAAATCCTTCGCCAGTGCTGCCGGGTTTTAAAGAGATCCACCCAATGGTGTTCAGCGGCATTTATCCGATTAATACGGCGGATTATGAGCAGTTGAAATCGTCGATGGGGAAATTGAAGCTGAACGATTCAGCGTTCGTCTATTCGTCGGAAACATCCGTGGCACTGGGATTTGGTTTTCGTTGCGGGTTCCTGGGTTTGTTGCATCTGGAGATTGTGCAGGAACGGCTGCGGCGCGAGTACAACATGGACATCATCGCGACGTATCCGAGCGTGGTGTACAAAGTTTTTCTGACCGACGGCACGAAGAAGCAGGTGGACAATCCGGCCTTCTTGCCGGACGTGACGTACATCGACCGGATCGAGGAACCGATGGTAAAAGCGTTCGTGATCTGCCCGAATGAAAACATCGGCGACATGATGGCGCTCATCAGTGAAAAACGCGGGAGCGTGGACCACACAGAAACGCTGGACCCAAAGCGCGTGATGTTGTCGTCATTGATACCGTTGAACGAAATCCTGATCGATTTCCATGACCGCATCAAATCGATGACGCGCGGTTTCGGCTCGATGGATTATGAACCGGCCGATTACCAGGCGAGCGAGATGGTCAAGCTAGACATGCTCGTGAATGGCGAACCAATGGATGCGTTTTCGTGTATTGTGCACCGCAGCAAGGCGGAGGGCAGGGGACGCACGCTGGCGGAAAAGTTGAAAGAAGTGATTCCGCGCCAGCAATTCCAGGTGAAGATCCAGGCGGCGATCGGCGGCAAGATTGTGGCGTCGGAAACGATCAGCGCATTCCGCAAAGACGTGACGGCCAAGTGTTACGGCGGCGACGTTTCACGCAAACGGAAGCTCCTGGAGAAGCAGAAAGAAGGCAAGAAACGGATGAAATCAATCGGCAACGTGGATATCCCACAGGAGGCGTTTATCCAGGTGTTGAAGGCGTAGGGCAAGGGGAAATAGCTTTCATTCCCAATCAATACGGGTATTTTCGCGCGAAATAATTTTGTGAAAAACAGCGCCGCCGGTGTCCAACCACGAATGCTATGATACGCCGCTTCACATCCGGAACCGTCCGCCGCGCGCTGGCGATGCACAAGCACGTCTGGAAACTGCTGGCGCACCAGCGTGACATCCTTTCGGCGAACGCCATCAGTGAAGTGGAGGCTGCGCTGGCGGAATTGAAAGCTGTCGCCGCGCAGAACGTGGACAAGGCTGTCCTGCAAAAGCAGATGGATAGCCTGGAAAAAACGGCGAACAAATGCCTGAAGCAATATCCGAATCCCGGCATCCGTGAGAATGTGGAGATGCTGCTCGTGGCGCTGGCAGTAGCGATGGCGATACGGACGTTTTTCCTGCAACCGTTCAAGATCCCCACGGGTTCCATGCAACCGACGCTTTATGGCGTCTCCTCCGTGCCGGATTACAGCCGGAACTTCGGGTATCTGAACCGGCCTGACCTGGAATCGGCGTTGAAACCTTTTATCGCTGAACAAACGGCTGCGAAGGACGCGATCACCCTCCCGTCTGGCCTGGAAAAGTTCAAAGAATTCCTGCACGGCATTTCTTATGTCCATGTAACGGCTCCTGAAGACGGAACTTTTGAAGGCGCAGAGCAGCCGTTGCGGTTCCTCATCTTTAACATCAAGCAGACGTACCATTTTGGGGGCAAATCTTACACGATATGGTTTCCGCCGGATTGCGGAAGCCCGCAGGATTTCAGCGGCGCTTATGGCTATCAAGTCACTGCTTTGGAAGAACGCGCCGGACTGCAACGCGGCCGGACTTTTCATAAAGGCGATGACATCATCAAAATGAAGGTCAATTCGGGGGATTATTTATTTGTGGACCGTTTGACCTACAATTTCCGTCCACCCGCACGCGGGGATATTGTTGTGTTCAAGACCGGTGGCATTCCTGCCAGCCAACGTGAAAACCTTCCTTATTGGTCGATTCCTGATGACCAATTTTATATCAAGCGTCTTATTGGTCTCGGCGGCGAGCATGTGCAGATTGGTGACGACCGGCATGTCATCATCGACGGCAAACGCCTGGATGCCACTACGCCGCATTTTGAGAACGTCTATTCGTTTGATCCGACCAAGCCGGCGCATGATAGCCAATATTCCGGTCACATACGCGATTTGCCGGGCGCAAACTATCTGCACAGTCCTGATGGCGTTACAGTCCCCAAAGGCGAATATATCGTTATGGGGGACAATACCGTGAGCAGCCTTGATTCACGTTTTTGGGGACCTTTTCCCCAGGATGCCGTTATCGGCCGCTACTTCGTGGTCTACTGGCCGCTGACCAGTCGGTGGGGTTGGAATAACCGATAAATCAATAGCGGCAAATAGAGCACGCCCTCACAGGCAAAACCAACCACTTGCCTTCAGGTCGCAACTCTGATATGGTCGGCAAGGTTGAATAACAGGCCTAACAATAATAAAACTCAAGACAGGCTTGTTTATTGGCCATTTAATTAATGATGCACAATGATTGTTATATTTAGTTATAGTATCTTAATTTGAATGGCAAACCTCTAGCTGAGTCTGTTGGTATATGAATCGTTTCCGAGTCGCGCTGATTCCTCTGATCACTGCATGCGCTGTCCATATCGCTTCGGCGATGGACCGCTGGTCCGCACTTTCCATGCTTGAGACCGGTAATGACGACACCGCTATTGGCTCTAATGGTGAAGTTTCCCGGTTCCAGATCCGACCGCAGCTTTGGCCCGGCGGCGGTGATCCCCAGGACGTGCAATTTGCACTGTCCGTGGCCCAGGAAATTATGCAAGACCGTGTTGGCGCGTTCCAAAAAGCCCATAACCGTCCGCCGACAGATTTTGAATTCTACGTCCTTTGGAATGCGCCCGTGCAGGCCGATCATCCGTCGAAGACCGTTGCTGATCGCGCCCAACGCTTCGAAAACCTCGTCCATCGCACCGAGCTGGCCCGTCATTGACGCTTCAACGCGGTTTTGTAGACCTGTTCGTATTCCACCACGATTTTCGCCCACGAAAAATCCATCTTCATTCCGTTCAACCTGAATCGCTTTAACAAATCCGGCTGCTGGTAGACGGCCAGCGCCTTGCGGATGGCCTTGGTCAATGCCTGCGCGGAATATTCCCGGAACTTGATACCGTCAGCGTTTTTGGGATTCTCCGCGTAGTCACGCACGCTGTCATCCAGGCCGCCGGTGGCGCGCACGATCGGGACCGTGCCGTACCGCAGACTGTAAATTTGTGTCAACCCGCATGGCTCAAATCTGGACGGCATCAGGCAAAAATCGCACCCGGCCTCGATGCGATGAGCCAGTCCTTGGTCATAACCGATCCGAACCGCGACCTTGCCGGGATACCGTTGCGCGAGCCTGAGAAATCCCTTCTCAAAAATTGTTGCGCCGCTGCCAAGTAATACGAATTGCATATTACTGCTTAACATTTCCTCCAGCGCACCCAATTCGATATCCACGCCCTTTTGTTCCGCCAACCGCGTGACGCTACCGAAGAGCGGCACGTCTGCTTTCTCCGGCAAACCCAGTTCATGCTGCAACGCTTGTTTATTCTCCGCCTTGCCGGACAGCTTCCGCGCTGAATATGGATTATGCAGGTACGGATTTTCCGTCGTGTTCCATTCATCGTAATCCGCGCCGTTCAATATCCCAAAAAGCTTTGCTTGGCGGTCACGTAAAAACCCATCCAGCCCACACCCAAATTCCTCTGTCGTGATTTCTCGCGCGTAACGCGGACTCACCGTCGTGATCACGTCCGCAAATGCGATGCCCGCCTTCAGGCAATTCATTTGCTTGTAGAACTCCGCGCCTTCCGGGTTGAGATAATCCGATGGCAGGTTTGTCAGGCTAAAAGCCCATGAAGGAAAAACCCCTTGGTACGCGAGGTTATGGATGGTGATGCAGGTCGCCGGCGCATTCCCCCACCCTGTTTTGCTTTGGTGCCGCACGAGCATCGGCACGCAACCCGCCTGCCAGTCGTGTGCGTGCACCAGCTCCGGCTGCCACGGTAGATAACGCGCCAGGTGCACCGCCGCTTTGCAGAAAAAGATGAACCGTTCCGCGTTGTCCGCGTAATCCGCACCACCGTTCGAATACAGATCAGATCGGTCGTAGTATTCCGCCTTGTTGATGAAATAGATGGTCAATCCGGGTTCCGGATCCAGCGTCCAGACTTCGCCCTGCACGAAACGGTCCGCAATCGGCTGCTCCAGCCACCAATCGAGCTTTTTGATCTCTGGATAATGTTCGCGGATGCCCTTATAGAGCGGCGTGACGATGCCCACCCGGTGGCCCGTTTCCGCCAGCGCCTTGCCCAGCGCGCCCACCATGTCCGCCAGTCCGCCCGTCTTCGAGTAGGGGAAAACTTCGCTGCTGACGAAAAGAATATTCATTTACGATTTACGAATCCAGATTTACGCGGCCCGCGCCGTCCAGCGCGTCAGTCGTATATCGCAAACCCAAAATAAGAAACACGTTCATCACGGACGCAACCGGTCAGTCTTCAGATATGCCTGAAGTGGCGCGGGAATCACTACGCTGCCATCCGCCTGCTGATACGTCTCCACCAGCGCCACAAACAATCGCGCCAATGCCGTCCCGCTGCCGTTCAAGATGTGCGGCAGTTTGTTTTCTCCAGATTCCGATTTGAACCGCAGGTTCATCCGGCGCGCCTGGAAATCCTCGCAGTTCGAAACGCTCGAGACCTCCAGATAACTCCCCTGCCCTGGCGACCAGACTTCAATGTCATAGGTCTTCGCGCTGCTAAAGCCCATGTCACCCGTGCACAACATGATCACCCGGTAATGCAGCCCGAGCAACTGCAGCACTTTCTCCGCATCCTTCACCATCTTCTCGTGCTCCTCGTAACCATGTTCCGGCTTCACGATTTTTATCAGTTCCACCTTGTCGAACTGATGCACACGGATCATTCCACGTGTGCCCACGCCCGCCGCGCCGGCTTCGCCCCGAAAACATGGCGTATATGCGCAGTAGTACACCGGTAACTGCTTCTCCGGCAGGATCTCTTCCCGATGTATATTCGCCACTGGCGTCTCCGCCGTGGGAATCAGATAAAGCTTGTGCAGCTTTTCTGCGTCGTCGCCTTCCGCCACACCATAATACTGGTCCTTGAATTTTGGAAATTGCCCCACGCCTTCCAGGCATTGCGGACCCACCAACAACGGCGGCGACACTTCGGTGTATCCATGCTGCGAGGTATGCAGGTCTAATAGAAATTGTATCAACGCCCGTTCCAGCTTCGCGCCCCAGTTTGTGTAGAGCAGGAATCCGCTGCCCGATAATTTCGCGCCTCGCGCAAAATCCACCAGCTTGAGTGATTCGCACAGTTCCACATGCGATTTGGGTTTGAAAGTGAAATCCGGCTTTTCACCAAACACCCGTATCTCCGGATTATCCTCCGCCGTTTTTCCGATTGCTACGGTCTCGTGCGGGAGATTCGGCAGGCGCAGCATCAGCTCATTGCGTGCGTTATCGGCGTCTGTTGCTTGTTTATCGAGCGCGGCGATGCGGTCACCCAGGTCGCGCGTTTCCTTTTTCTTCGCCTCAGCCTCTTCCAGCTTCTTCTGTCCCATCAACGCACCGATTTCTTTGCTTACCCGGTTGCGCGTGGCCTTAAGGGTTTCCACTTCCGCCAGCGCTTTGCGACGTTGTTCATCGGCCTGCAGGATTCCGTCGATGAGTTTCTCGTCCCCTGCTCCGCGGGTGGCCAGCCGTTGGCGCACAAAATCCGGCTTGTCTCGAATCAATTTGATGTCCAGCACAAGTGGATTATAGAAATTGAACCGCCCGCTGCAAGGTTGAAGCCACGATGGCCGATGGCACCATATTCAAACCTTCCAATCCGCCGTGTATATTTTGATCGCGTTGGCCCGGTCGCCTCGACGCACAAATATCTGTATAAAGCCCAGCTTTCGCACACCTCCCCGGTCCTGGAGCGCCTGCTCCACGCGGTCTATTTGGAACGGGATTCCCTGCTCTTCAAATTTAGATAGTAAATCGTCCGCCACATAAGGCTCCATCACCGCCAGCAAAACAAACTCTGCCGGATCCCCAGGTTCTTCCTCCTGTGTATCAGCCGTCTGCCATGGTAATTCATCTTCCGGAACGGGTTTGAGAGCTTCTGACGATGCTGTAACCGGGTCGCACGGCACTAGAACATTGTTATCCAGCGGGCAGATCGCTGCGCCATCCAGATATTCCTTCCCGCACCGTGGGCACTTTTTCATGGGTTGTGTTGTAACTGCAATTATTTGCCGGCAGGCCGACCAATAATAGTGGTCGTTTGATACCGGATTTCCACTTTTCCTTCTACTGAAAACTGCTTGAATATTTTCCGCACGCTTTCCTCAACAATGCCGCCTTGCTTCGAATCTCTGGCCGGGATGTGCGAGCGCGAGAACACCAGGCTGGCGAGTCCATCCTCACCAAGAAGGTGCGTATGAGGCCAGGAAATACGTTCATGTTTGCCCACGCCAAAGAATTGCCCAGCGTTATCCAGGTTTCCGCTGGTGCGCGTGATACTCCTTCGTTCTTTTAGGATTTCTTCCAGCGCCATTTGCAACGGGTCGGTCTTCACCCGTTCATTGGAAATCAACGCAACCTGTCCCTGCACAGTTAGCACGCGCAGAAATTCCGTACGCGTCCGTTCCACATCAAACCAATGGAAAGCCTGTGCTACCGTGATCAGGTTGATGGACATTGCAGCCAGCGACGTCGCCTCCGCTGACCCATCCACGCTGCGATAGCCTTTCATGCTCTGAAGCCGCGCATCCGCCGCGTGCCGCATGTCGGCGTTCGGCTCGACCGCCATGACCCGATACCCAGCCTGCAACAACCCTTGCGTCAAAAGCCCCGTGCCGGCACCGACATCTGCCACCAATACATTTTCGCCCGGCGCACAAATCGTCTTCAACGCATCGAACAAAGCTTTCGGATAATCAGGCCGTGCCGCCGCGTAGTCGTCCGCCTTTTTCGAAAAAACTGAACGCGGATCAGGGCGACATGCTTCAGGCTTTTTAATATCTTCTCCCATACCCGGCAAATCATCTACGTATCCCAAATTCCTCGCCAGCGAGATTCAAATGGTCCATCCGTGCCAGCAAGTGAGGGTAAGAACTGTAAAACGTGCGGTAGCGCACAAAAAATTCGTTCCGGTGCAGGAGCCACTGGCTGGCGGCCGCTTCCGCATCCATCTTGGAAGCCAATTGCGCGCCCACCGTCATATTGGCCATGGCCAATTGGCTGGAATGCAAACTACTCGAGCAAAACAATCCCACGCGGTCACAAGTCAATTCCCGCCGGCGCGAATGCCATAGGTCCAGCCAAATCAACCAGAACCCGCCCATCTTCGCCAGTTTCTGGCTCAATTTGAAATGCCCGGCCCAGTGATGCCCCAATTCATGTCCCACCACCCACGTGAGCTGTTGCATATCGCCTTTCAACAGAATTGAATCGATGGCGCCCGAAAACAGCACGATCACCTTCCGTCTGAATATTTTCGCAGCGAACGCATTCCAGACATTGTGCTGGATCACATATACGTCTGGGCTCGCCATCTCCAATTTGCGACAGCTCGTTTCAACCGCCTGATACAATTCCGGCAATTGCTTTTCCGTCACCCGCACTGCGTTGGTCTTTAGATATGCGGCGAACCATGCTTCTCCGAATGCCATAAACAGCCAGACTATTCCCATCGCGACCAGCAATCCTCCGAACGTGACGACTGTCAAAGCCAATAAGAACAACCACACCGGAATCGCAGCGATATGGAGCCAGAACAGTGCTTTCTTTTCCTTCGGGTCGAATAATTGTTCCAGCGGAACATTAACCGACGGGGATGCTTTACCGGGTGATTCAGCCTGGCGCAGCAAGACATCCAGCCGCTTCCATTCGCTGGAATCCTCCTGGCGGGCCATTGCACTGCGGTCCACTTCGCCGCTGTAAGTCTTGTCGCGCAGTTCTTCCTTGGAAAACGGCCCCGATTCCCCCTCGTCCTTCTTGATATAGATCTTCATGACTGATCGCTGGTTTGAATCTGCACTCCACCTGATTTCGCGGCGAAAGATACGGAAACGGGGCTGATTCGACAAGCCCCTCCCATGACGGCAATTGTTACAGCTGAGTGAATTTGTTTCATACCCAGCACTTTTGTTTGACTCCACTGCCCTGCCCCGCAACGATTTCCGCGTGCGTAGATTTATTATCCTTTGGATTGCTCTTTTGACCGCGTCGCACGTTCATGCCGCCGGCAAAGCCGAACACGTCGTCGTCATCGTCTGGGACGGCATGCGGCCGGATTTTATCTCGCAGGAACATACGCCCACCCTTTGGCAGATGGCGCGCGACGGTGTCATGTTCACCAATCATCACGCAGTTTATCCCAGCAGCACCGAGGTCAATGGCACCGCCATCGCCACCGGTGCCTATCCGGGCCACGATGGCATCGTAGCCAATAAGGAATACCGTCCTGCCATCAACGTGCTCACCAATCTAGACACCCAGGACATCAAAACGATCCGCAAAGGTGATGAGGTCAGCAACGGCCATTACATCTTGTTCGATACCGTTGCTGAAACCTTGCAGGCCGCCGGAAAAACGACCGCCATAGTGGGTTCCAAACCGGTGGCCCAATTGCACGACCGCCGCGACCGCACCAACGCCATCAGCGGAGTGGTGTTCGAAGGCAAGTCGTTGCCGGCGTCTTTACAAGATACTTTGACCAATCTGCTCGGCCAATTTCCCGCATCGGAAAAAAACGAATCACCATTTCCCAACGAAAAGCGCGATGAATGGTCCACCCGCGCCCTCACGGATGTGCTGTGGTCGAACAATGTTCCTGCGTATTCACTGTTATGGCTGTGTGACCCGGATTTTTCCCAACATCCCGCAGCTCCTGGTGCGCCGAAGTCGCTCGCAGCCATCGAAAGCTGCGACCGCAAACTCGCTGAAGTGTTCGCGGCCTTGGACCAGCATCATCTGCGCGATAAGACCGATGTCTTCGTGGTATCCGACCATGGCTTTTCCTCCATCAATCGCAAGGTGGATACCTGTGAAGACCTGACTAAAGCTGGTTTTGATGCTTATCGCGCATTTCCGGCTCCGCCAAAACCCGGCCAGGTCATGGTGAACGGCGTTGGCGGCTCCGTCTTGTTTTACGTCATCGGACACGATGCAGCCATCATCCAAAAACTCGTCGCGTTTTTACAAAAACAGGATTATGCCGGTGTCATTTTCGCGAAAAAAGAATTGCCCGGCGCTTTTAAGTTGTCTGATGTGGAGGCCAATTCGCCAAATGCCCCGGATGTTCTGATGTCCATGCGCTGGTCTAATGGCCTGAGCAAACTCGGCGTGCCCGGATTATTGACGCTGGATGGCGTCCGCACCAGCACTGGCGTCACTCTTGGCAGCCACGCCAGTCTAAGTCACTTTGACATGCACAACACGCTCGTCGGCATCGGGCCCGACTTGAAAAGCGGTTTCATCGATACCTATCCCACCGGCAATACCGACCTTGCGCCCACCATTCTCTGGCTGCTCGGCGTCAAACCATCTCAATCACTGGATGGCCGTGTCCTGAGTGAAGCCCTCACTGTGCCAGCGCCTAACGTTGGTGAGCCAAAAACCCGCCGGCTCGAGGCCACCACCAAAGACCCGGCCTGGTCGCAATATTTGCAGATCAGCCGTGTGAACCACACCTTGTATTTTGACGAAGGAAACGCGATCAGCCCTGCGAATTCGAATCAAGGGCGTCCGTGATAGAAAACCTGGCATCACAACAGACGCCTTAACGACGGATCCAACCACCACCGACGACCAGATCATTCTGGTAGAACACGGCTGCTTGACCGGGCGTGATAGCGCGTTGTGGCACATGTAATTTCACCTTCACGGTGCCATCGCCAGCAGGCGTCAGAGTAGCCGACGTGCACGGGTGGTTGTAGCGGATCTTGGCGGTTACCTGGATTGAATCGGTCAGATTCTCGAACGGATGCCAATTGCAACGTTCAGCAATGAATTCGTCGCGGTCCAGTGCCGACCCATCACCAACCATCACACGATTGTTCTCCGGATCCAGTCCCACCACATACACCGGCTTCGGGGTAGTGATGCCAAGCCCCTTGCGTTGGCCGATAGTGTAAAACTCGATGCCGTGGTGATGGCCGAGCACATGACCGTGGACATCCGTGATCTCACCACGATGCTTCTGCACCAGATTGGCTTGTTGCAGAAAGCCACCGTAATTGTTATCCGGCACGAAGCATATCTCCATGCTCTCTTCTTTTTCTGCCGTCTTAAGATTGCAATGGCGGGCCACTTCACGCGTGTCGCTCTTGGTCTTTTCGCCGAGCGGAAAAATCGCGCGTGCCAGTTGGTCCTGACGTAACGAGAAAAGAAAATAACTCTGGTCCTTGCGCGTATCCCGACCTCGCTTCAAAAGATAACGCGAACCATCCGTGCTCTTTTCGATGCGCGCAAAATGTCCCGTTGCGATTAAATCCGCGCCAAGCTGGGTCGCCCGGTCAATGAGCCGTCCAAATTTCAGGTTCTGGTTGCACATCACACACGGATTAGGCGTGCGACCAGCTTTATATTCATCGGCGAAATACTGGATGACGTGCTTCTGGAAATCCGCTGCTTCGTCGATGAGGTAATAGGGAATGCCGAGCGTGTGGCAGACCGATCGCGCATCCGTGACCGCCTGGGGACCGCAGCACTTGTCCTCGGCGCGGTTCACACAATCCTGCGGCCAGAGCTTCAGCGTGATGCCGATGACATCATACCCCTGCTCCAGCAAAAGCGCCGCCGTGGCCGAGGAATCAACTCCTCCGCTCATGCCACAGACCACGCGTTGACGTTTTTGTGAATTCACCAGAAGGACATTATACGATGGGCGGGCGGCGTGTAAAATGGTTTGCGAAGCGTGTTAAAAACGGAATCAATCGTGAGCATCACTATTTGAGACCCGCCACGGCTTATCAATATTTTTGTATTCTGGAAAAAGCTGCTGGCGGGCCTTTTGATCCCAAAAATCTTTTGGGGAGTGTGTGCCGAGGACTCTTCCCCACGTCCAAACTTCGCCATGGGTTGTCAAAATTATGCCGATGTTATCGCCACCAGCAGCATACGCCGCAATGTCTTTTTCAAAGCTGATTTTTTTGGGCATAATCGATTTGTACTCCGAGGCCGGTTTTATGGTGCGATGTTCCGATGCATCCAGCGCCCAAAGCGACCCGTCTTTTTTCCGAAGGATTTGATAGAAACATCCGGGTGAAGAAGAAATGGATTGCCAATCGTTTTCAGTTCCAACCTGCCCAGGCGTGTAATTCATACTCTTGTCATATGCGCCAGTATAAATGTCCGCATCCAAACCAAACGCCCAGAGCGTTCCATCCGTCTTGAGCGCCAGCACCGTGAAATAGCCAAAGCAGGCATCCACCCAATTTGTATCCGCCGAAATGCGTGTCGGTATCAGGAACTTATTTGTGCTTCTGCCACTACCATACATTGCCCCCCAAAACCAAAGACTGCCGTCGGATTGCAAACCTACGGTTTGGATGTCTCCACCCCAAATTTTTGTCCAAAGGTCAGAGGTGCCGACTTGCACGGCGTTGGTTTTGTCCTTCGTGTCTCCAACCCCCAATTCTCCGGTTCCATTTCCGCCCCAAGCCCATAAAGTACCGTCATTTTTTAAGGCAAAACTACTTGAACCCGCAGCTGCCTGCTTCCAATCATTGCCGGGAATGGACCGAACGGGTGTCGGTCGTGTGATTTTTGTGCCATCTCCCAATTGGTATTTATAGTTTCCGCCCCATGCCCAAAGTGAACCGTCTGATTTGATTGCCAGACACTCTATGTCACCCACTGCGACGCTCACCCAATCAGTTTCATTTCCAATTCGGCGCAAAGAAGTTGTGTTTTGGATATTGGTGTTTGCCAAACCTAATACCGGCCAACCCAAAACTTCTTCACCCCAACTCCAAAGGCTGCCATCTGATGCCAGGAGGATTACGTCGCGACTATAACCGTAATAAATCATCGGAGCGACATTCCCTGTGGGCAGTTTCAGTCTGCCAGTTTGGGCCGGGGGCGTGTGTCGAAATTGGCTCGTTACCAAAACAGTTGTCATTGTCGCCAGAATAATTATCCCGCCAGTCACAACTACCGTTTTTGCTTTTGTCCACGTCATGATTTTCAATGCTCCTTTGATGAGAGTTAAAGTTGAAACCGAAGCTGTCGCCCCCTTGGCCAGAGCCACCGTAGTCGCTGCTTTTTCCAGAAGCGCTGGAGCGGCATGGATGGAATTGTTGGAAATCGCTCCCGCAATAACGGAGGCTGTCGAACTGACGCCGTGCCGCACGAAAAACTTTCGTAGCTTTTCCAGCGCGCGGGTCACCCGCATTTTCGCAGCCTCTTCACTCACTCCCAGTCCCGCGCCGACTTCTTTGAAATTCCGGCCTTGAAAAAACCTCAACACGAGCGCGTCGTGGTCTTTTTGCCCGAGTTTACCCAAGGCGTCATCCAGCAATGGCGCGATTTGCGTCCAGGCTTCTTCGGCTGCCGGTGTATTGGAGATTTTCTGCATATGCGCCTCCTGTTCGCGGAGCTGCTGGCGCCGCTGTGTGGTCCGGGCATTGGCGCCCACATACCGAGCCGTCCGGCAAAGCCAACCCGGCAAGATGGTTTTGTCGCTCAATGAATTGGCTTTGCGGGCCAGAATGATGAAGACCGCCTGGGTGACTTCCTCAGCCATGTGCGAGTCGCCCACCTGGCGCAGGGCCACGGAATAGACCAGATTGACGTATCGGGAGACAATCGTCGCGAATGCCGCTTCAGAATTGCTCTGTGCGTATTCGCGCAGAAGGATCAGGTCGTCGGTCATTCAACCATTACGTTTACGCTATAACCAAAAAGTAACAGATTATTTTCGTTTTTGAGGTTTTACCAATCGGTCGGCCGATAATCCTTTAGAAACTTTCCCCAAATATGTTCGCCCGTGTTGAAACCGGCGATGATCGGGTCAACGATACGCGCTGCGCCGTCCACGATATCCAGCGGCGGATGAAATTGGTGGTCCTTCACCTTGCGTGCCGCGATCTGCACCGGGTCTTCATCCGTCACCCAGCCGGTATCCACGCTGTTCATGTGGATGCCGTCGGCCTCATATTCCGCCGCCGAGGTGCGGGTCATCATATTCAAGGCCGCCTTGGCCATGTTGGTATGCGGATGCCGCGTGGTCTTGAACTTCCGATAAAATTGTCCTTCCACCGCTGAAACATTCACGACGTGTTTATCGCGCTCAGGCGTCCGCATCATCAATGGCTTCAATCGCGCATTCAGGATGAATGGCGCAATGGCATTGACGAGCTGCACTTCCAGCAATTCCACCGCCGGAACTTCCGCCAGCATCAGTCGCCAGGAATTGCGCTCACGCAAGTCAACCTGCTGCAAATCCTGGTCGAGCCGGCCTTCGGGAAATAGATCCTTCTGCGCCGCCAATTCATCCGGCAATAAAGGCACCTGCGATAGCGCCGCCGCATGCGTCAGGCCGGACACGTGCGACAATGGCTTTTGCGTGAGAACCCCTTCGCCTTCCGGCAGCAGATGATATCCGCGCAAGCCTTCATAAGCCCCCAGCAACTTACGCGCGTCCTCGGGCATCTCGTGAAGCGAACCGTTCTCACGTTCCATCATGTGCTGATAGAAATCCGGCGGACGGCGGACGGTCTGGCAGGCATTATTGATGATGAAATCCAAACGCGAGCGCGTGTTGAGCAGATGCTTGCAAAAAGCTTCCACACTCGGCGTATGACGCAGGTCGAGCCCAAAAATCTCCAGCCGATGTCCCCACTCTTTAAAATCCGGTTCAGCGGCATAACGCGTCGCTGAATCGCGCGGAAAACGGGTGCTGACAATGAGTTGCGCTCCGGCCCGCAACAGTTTAATGCCCGCCTGATAACCGATCTTCACGCGCCCACCGGTCAATAGCGCCACCCGCCCACGCAGGTCGGCGGACTCAGTACGCTTGCGGAAATTCAATTCCGCGCACGCCGGGCATAGCTGGTCGTAGAAATGGTGGATCGTTGAATAATCCTGTTTGCAGATGTAACAATTTTGGGGCTCCACCACTTCCCTGAATTCCGGGTCGCTCTTTTCCTGCTGTTCAAAACCAACCGGCGGAAACACGTTCGGAGTGGTGAAAACTCTCTCTCGACGCAGTTTGCGGATGCCTGTTTCGTTGAGCTTCGATTGGTCACGCTCCAGTTTCTCCGCTTTGCGCCGCCGGACTTTGGCCTTCACCAGTTTCCTGCGTTCTTTGACATCCGGGCAAAAAATCGCACCTGCCGCGGTCAGGAAGCGCGCCCGTTCTTCTTCTGAAAGGGACGCTAGCACTGCACGGTTTTTTGCCGCCAGCTCCAGGATTTCCGCCGCCGCCTTCAATTGCTCCGCCGGGATATGGGCATCTTTCCCGTGGCCGTTTTTATGAGAATGCACAGACATTTGGTCGATTTCCATCAGCGTAGCAGCCGTGGAATCCACGGGCGAACCAAAAGAAAAACCAAGAGCGACTTAAATAGCTTTTTGCGCCGATATGGATTCATTGAAAAAAAGATTCCTTATTTTTAACACGATATGACACGATAATGCACGATTCCTTCGAAAAATAACACGATTCGAAACACGATTTTGTCACGATATAACTCGATTTTTCACGATGTCCCCCACCACAGTTCGCGCAGCGAACAGTTCTTGTGGGGCCACTGACTCGTGGCGGGCTTGGGAAGCCAATTTCTCGCATTTGGCGTGAAGCGGCACATCGTAACGGCGGCTTGGCAGAGCGCCGCAAATTTCACCACGATTTACGCGGTTCCTTCTTCCTTCCGCCTCCCAACTTTTAACTTCTTCATACATCCTGCCGTTATATCACACCCTTGCCGTTTTGTAACTGTGATGGTCACGCTAATAGCATTTTCTTTAAAAAATCTTTCAGGTGCAGAAAGCCAAATGAAAACAGGCCTTTCATCACGTTCACACCCTCCAAAAACCGAAAAACCCCGTGCACAAGCTGTGCAGGGGTCTGGAAAGATGAGGTAAGCTACGGGAATCTACGGCAAATCTGTTGAGCCCATCAGAAAGCGATCGCACTCGCGCGCGGCACCGCGGCCTTCGTTGAAGGCCCAAACCACGAGGCTTTGGCCGCGACGGCAATCGCCACAGGCAAACACGCTTTTGATGTTCGTGTTATATTTCTCGAAATCAGCCTTGGCGTTCGAACGCGGGTCGCGCTCGATTCCCAGTGATTCCAACAGCGGCTGTTCCGGCCCAAGGAAGCCCATCGCCAGCAATACGAGTTGCGCGGGCAAAACGCGTTCTGTGCCGGGCACATTTTTGGGAATGAACTGGCCCTTGTCGTTCTTCGCCCATTCGACTTGCACCGTATGGACGGATTTCACATGGCCATGGCCATCGTCTTCAAATTTCGTGGCGGTCGTCAGATAGACGCGCGGGTCGGCGCCGAATTTGGCCGCTGCTTCCTCCTGGCCGTAATCCATCTTGTAGGTCTTGGGCCATTCGGGCCATGGATTGTCCTTGGCGCGATCCAACGGCGGCTTGGGCAGAATCTCCACCTGCACGAGGCTGCGACAGCCATGGCGCATCGAAGTGCCGACGCAATCTGTACCCGTGTCACCACCGCCGATGACGACGACATCCTTGCCGGAGGCGTCAACGAAATTTCCGTTCTTATGCTGGTCCAGAACCGCCTTCGTATTAGCGGTGAGGAACTCCATGGCAAAATGGACGCCCTTGAGGTTCCGGCCATCGATTGGCAGGTCGCGCGGCTTCGTCGCCCCGGTCGCCAACACGGTGGCATCGAATTCCTTCAGCAACAGTTCAGCGGGATAATTTATCCCCACCTCGGTGTTACAAACAAATTTGACGCCCTCTTCTTCGAGCAACTTCAGCCGGCGCAAGACCACTTGCTCCTTATCCAGCTTCATGTTGGGGATGCCGTACATGAGCAACCCGCCCGGGCGGTCTGCACGCTCAAACACAGTCACCTCATGTCCTGCCCGGTTCAATTGCGCTGCCGCGCTCAATCCCGCCGGTCCAGATCCGATGACGGCGACTTTCTTTCCTGTGCGCTTCTTGGGGGCTTCCGGTTTGACCCAGCCATTTTCCCAGCCGTGGTCGATGATGCTGCACTCAATGTTTTTGATCGTGACTGCGGGATTATTCATCCCCAGCACGCACGAGCCTTCACACGGCGCAGGGCAAACGCGGCCCGTGAATTCCGGAAAATTATTGGTCTTGTGCAGACGGTCGAGCGCTTCTTTCCACAAGCCGCGATAGACCAGGTCATTCCATTCGGGGATCAGATTATGGATGGGGCAGCCGCTCGCCATGCCGCTGACGAGTTGGCCGGTGTGACAAAAGGGAATGCCACAATCCATGCAGCGCGCGCCCTGCTTGCGCAGGTCGGCCTCCGGCATGTGATGATGAAATTCCTTCCAGTCCGCGACCCGTTCTGCCGCCGGTCTATCCTTCGGCAGTTCGCGCTGAAAATCCAAAAATCCGGTTGGTTTGCCCATTCTCTGATTTCTAGTTGAAATGAATTAACCGCCGCCGATGCGCGCCACATCGCGCACGTTTGCTTCAAACGCCGCCATGACCGCCTCATCGCCCGTCAACCCCTGCTCTTCCGCTTCCTTCAATTTTTCCAGGACCCGCGCGTAATCTTTCGGCAGGACTTTGACGAATTTTGGCGCAAAAGTGTTCCAGCCCGCCAAAATCTTCGCCGCCCGCTCGCTCCTGGTGTAAGTCTGGTGCCGCTGGATCAATTTCCAGACCGCCTCCAGCTCATCGGGGTCTTCCATCTTATGAAGCCCGACCAACTCCTGGTTGCAGTGTGAGGCAAAATTGCCTTCTTCGTCGAGCACGTAGGCGATCCCGCCGCTCATACCCGCTGCAAAATTGCGTCCAGTTTTACCCAGCACTACCACCCGGCCGCCCGTCATGTATTCACAGCCGTGGTCGCCGATGGATTCCACCACTGCGTTCACACCGGAATTGCGGACACCAAAACGTTCGCCCGCCATGCCTCCGACGAAAATCTCGCCACCGGTCGCACCATACAGCGCCACGTTACCAATGATGATGTTTTCCTCGGCCTTGAAAGTGGAACCTTTCGGCGGGTAAACGATGAGCTTTCCGCCGCTCAACCCTTTGCCGAAATAGTCGTTCGCATCGCCTTCCAGTTCGAGCGTCATGCCCTTGGGCACGAACGCACCGAAGCTCTGGCCAGCGCTGCCTTTGAATTTAAGCTGCACCGTGTCTTCGGGCAGTCCATTGACTCCGTGACGCTTCGTGATCTCACTGCCCGTGATGGTTCCGACCACGCGGTTGACGTTGCGGATGGGAAATTCAGCGCGAACTTTTTCACCGCGCTCAATCGCAGGCTTACAAGCTTCCAAAATGTGCGTGACATCCAGCGATTTCTCCAGGCCGTGGTCCTGTTCCATCTGGCGATAGCGGCCCACTTCCGGACCTGCTTCCGGCTGGTGCAGGATCGGGGTGATATCCAGCCCATTAGCTTTCCAATGGTTGATCGCCTTCCAGGGAATCAATTTGTCAGTACGGCCCACCATTTCATTGAGTGTACGGAAACCCAGCTTGGCCATGATTTCACGAAGCTCCTGTGCAATGAAACGCATGAAATTCACGACATGTTCTGGATCACCGGTGAACCGCTTGCGCAAGCGTGGATCTTGCGTCGCCACCCCCACGGGACAGGTGTTCAGATGGCAAACCCGCATCATGATACAACCCAGCACCACCAGGGGCGCGGTTGCAAAACCAAATTCTTCCGCACCGAGCAACGCGGCCACGGCCACGTCACGACCGGTCTTCAATTGTCCATCTGTCTCCACGTAAATACGGCTGCGCAAATTATTCAGCACCAATGTCTGGTGCGTTTCCGCGAGGCCAAGCTCCCAGGGAGCGCCAGCATGTTTGATGGATGACAATGGTGATGCGCCCGTTCCGCCATCGTGGCCGGAGATAAGGACGACATCCGCATGCGCCTTGGAAACTCCCGCTGCAATAGTGCCCACGCCCACTTCGGCGACCAGTTTCACGCTGATGCGCGCGTTGCGGTTCGAGTTTTTCAGGTCATGGATCAACTCCGCAAGGTCTTCGATGGAATAGATGTCATGATGCGGCGGCGGCGAGATAAGTCCCACGCCCGCGGTCGTGCCGCGCGTCTTCGCGATTTCAGGAAACACTTTTTTGCCGGGCAATTCGCCGCCTTCACCGGGCTTGGCGCCTTGCGCCATCTTGATCTGCAATTCCTTCGCGTTGACGAGGTAATTGCTCGTCACGCCAAAACGCCCGCTGGCGACCTGCTTGATGGCGGAATTCTTGGAATCGCCGTTCGCTTCCAGCACGTAACGCGCAGGGTCTTCGCCGCCTTCGCCGGTGTTGCTCCGGCCACCGAGCCGGTTCATGGCGATCGCCAGCGATTCATGCGCTTCCTTGCTGATGGAACCGTAACTCATCGCGCCCGTTTTGAAACGTTTCACGATGCTTTCAACCGATTCAACCTGCTCGAGCGGGATCGGCGTTTCGGCAAATTTAAAATCCAACAGGCCGCGGAGCGTGCAAAGATGTTCCGCCTGTTTGTTGATCAGGTCCGCGTATTCGCGATAAACTTTTTCACTGTTCAGCCGGCAAGCGATCTGCAGTTTGTGGATCGTCTGCGGGTTGAACAGATGGTACTCGCCGTTATCGCGCCATTGATATTGGCCGCCGGCTTCCAATTCGCTGCTCGCCTGGCGATCCGGAAAAGCGAGATGATGACGGGAAAGGACTTCTTTCGCGATCACATCAAGGCCGATGCCTTGTATGCGTGACGGCGTCCAGGTGAAGTAATGGTCCACCACCTCGCTATTGAGGCCGACCGCTTCAAAAATCTGCGCGCCACGATAACTTTGGACCGTGGAGATACCCATCTTGGCCATCGTTTTCACGACGCCTTTGATGGCGGCTTTGATGTATTTCTTGATAGCCGTTTTATGGTCGGTATTGGTCAGCAATCCCTCGTGGATCAAATCATCCAGCGAATCAAACGCCAGATATGGATTGATGGCGCTGCAACCGTAACCGATGAGCAACGCAAAATGATGCACTTCACGCGGCTCTCCTGACTCAAGCACGATACCCACTTTTGAGCGGGTGCCTTCACGGATCAGATGGTGGTGCACGCCGGCGACCGCCAGCAAAGCGGGGATCGGCGCCCGTTGCGGTCCGATTTCGCGGTCCGAAAGGATGATAATATTCACCCCATCCTTGATGGCTTCGTCCGTATTGGCAAAAACTGTTTTAAGCGCGGCTTCCAATCCTTTGGCGCCTTCCGCCGGATTGAACAGGATGGGAACCGTCAGCGCTTTAAAGTGGTTATGATCCACCTGCCGCAGCTTCTCCAATTGATCGTTGGTGAGAATCGGATGCTCAAGCTTGATGAGCGCGCAACTTTCCGGCTTGGGGTTCAACAGTCCGCCGCGTGAACCGACCATCGTCTCCGTAGACGTGATGATCTCTTCGCGAATAGGATCGATAGGCGGGTTAGTGACCTGTGCGAACAACTGTTTAAAATAGTTGTAAAGCAACTGCGGCTTGTTCGATAAAACCGCGAGCGGCGTGTCTGTGCCCATGGAACCGAGCGGCTGCACACCGTCATTGGCCATCGGCCCGATGATGAGACGCAAATCCTCGAACGTATAACCAAACGCTTGCTGGCGTTGCAGGATGCGCCGGTGCATCGGCTCGGTGCGCTCAGATGGTTCCGGCAGATTCTCGAGCAGGATATGATGTTCATCCAACCACTGCTGGTAAGGATGCGCCTTGGCGTAACGGTTTTTAAGTTCCTCGTCCGCTATGATCCGGCCTTGTTCGATGTCCACCAGGAACATGCGACCGGGTTGCAAACGGCCTTTCGACGCGACGCGATCCGGCTCGACCGGCAGTACGCCGGCTTCAGAAGCCATGATGACCATATCGTCTTTGGTGACGTAATAACGCGAAGGGCGCAGACCATTCCGGTCCAGGCAGGCGCCGATGATTTTGCCATCCGTGAACGCGATGGATGCCGGGCCGTCCCACGGCTCCATCAGGCAGGAATGATATTCGTAAAAGGCATGTTTCTCGGGCGACATGCTCTCGTGATTTTCCCACGGCTCGGGAATCATCATCATCATGGCATGCGGCAATTCGCGACCGGCCATGACGAGCAATTCCAGGGCATTGTCAAACATCGCCGAATCGCTGCCGTCCGTGTTGATGACCGGCAAAACCTTCTTGATGTCATCGCCAAAAGTCTCGCAGACAAAATTCTTTTCACCCGCGTGCATCCAATTGATGTTGCCGCGCAGGGTGTTGATCTCGCCGTTATGAGCGATATAACGATACGGATGCGAACGGTCCCAGCTCGGGAACGTGTTCGTAGAAAACCGTGAATGCACCAGCGCCAGCGCGGTCACCATGCCCGGATCACTGAGGTCGGGAAAATACTTGCCCACCTGCTCCGGCATGAGCATGCCTTTGTAGACAACTGTTTTGTAAGACAGGCTCGAAACGTAGAACCATCTTCCGCCCGCAATTTTTTTTGCGTAACGGAGCTGTTGCTCAGCAACTTTGCGGATGACGTATAGTTTGCGCTCGAAGGCCGCATCGTCTTTCAACGACGCATTGCGCCCTACAAACACCTGCATCATGTGCGGCTCGGAAGCGACGGCTGTTTTACCAAGGGAAGAATTGTTGGTTGGGATATCGCGCCAGCCCAATAGTTTCTGGCCTTCATCTACAACAATTTTTGCGAACACAGCCTTCACCGCTTCACGCTCCGCCGGGTCTTTCGGCATGAACAACATACCGACGCCATACTGGCCGGGTTCCGGCAACTTGAAACCAAGCTTCTCCGTCACACGCACAAAAAAGGCATGCGGCGTCTGCATGAGGATGCCGGCGCCGTCGCCGGTGTTGGTCTCACAACCACACGCCCCGCGATGGTCCAGATTGACAAGGAGTTGGAGCGCGTCGGAGATGAGTTGGTGGGACTTGCGCCCCTTCATATTGACGACGAAGCCCACTCCGCACGCATCATGTTCGAATTGCGGGTCGTAAAGTCCCTGCTTGGGAGGCAATCCAAGTTGCACTTCCGGTTTGTTCGTATTCAAAATTTCTTTTTCGCTCGTCATCGCTGCCGGTTTGTCACGGGTTTGAACCGTAAAATTCTTAAAGTTTTTACCTAAAACCACGCACTTCGCAATAAATCATTTAATAATATTTTAACCAGTCAGGATTAGCCCGGCTGGGTCCAACCATAATGCAGGGCGTTGACGCCCAAACGGAATTGACCTATAAGCATCTCCTATGACGAATTCGTTACCACGAAAGTCAATAGGTAAAGCTTCTGGGATGATTTGCGCCATTGCGCTGATCTCGCTGCTCGCCGTCCATTCCGCCTTCGCCCACGCACAACTTACAATGTCTACCCCGGAAAACAAGGCCAGCCTAAAAGAGTCGCCAGCACAGGTGGATCTTTGGTTCAATGAGTTGCTGGATGAAGGTTTTAATGCCGTGGAGGTATATCCCGCGGCCGAATTGAACGCCAAGCAGCACACAAATATGGTCATGAACGACCCCAGGGTGGATGAGAAAAGCCAGAACCATATCATCGCCAGGCTAAAGCCGCTCCAGCCGGGAGATTATATCGTGGATTACCGTGTGCTATCGCGCGATGGCCACACCGCTCCGGGTAGGATCACGTTCACAATTCTCGCCTCTAAATAACTTGGAACACTCGGCTCTTCACGCTTTGCAATTATGTGGAATGGTTGTCGCCCTGGGCGGCACCATATTCATGCTCGCCATTTTTTCCCCCGCCTGTGCACGGCTGGGCGTTGCGGGTGCGTTGCCGGATTTTTCAGTAAAACTGGAAGCGTCTGTCACGCGTTGGGTATTCCTGGCCGCACTGTTCGGCGCGCTGGCCTCCTTTCTTAATCTGTTTGTTGATGTCGCCGAGGCTGAATACAAAACCATCTTTGGCGGTGTGAGTGTGGCCACCGTGTGGCGCTTCGCGACGATTACCCATGTCGGGAATCTCTCTGTTGGACGGATCATTGCCATGCTCTTGATGGCGGGCGCTGTCCGGCTGCGTGGCCGGGCAAAATGGTGGTTGGTGCTGTTACTGGGGCTCACCGCCACAACCTTTGCCGGATTAGTCTGTCACGCCGCCGCCCAACCGGCCGGACGTGCCGCCGCCGTGACAGTGGAGTTTATCCACCTGCTCGCCGCCTCGATCTGGCTTGGTCCTTTGTTCCATCTATTGCTGGTGCGCCGTCTGATTGAAAACGCCACGGCAGATCCCGACATCGGGTTTCTAGCGGAAATAGTGCGACGCTTTTCGCCCATCGCTTTCAGCGCTGTTGTGTTGATCGCGCTATCAGGCGTGTTTGCCGCCGTTCGATTTATCGTCAATCCATCGGCGGTACCCACCTCGGCGTACGGACTCACGTTAATCGTCAAAATCATCTTCATCATTCCCCTGCTCTATGCCGGCTATGTGAATTTTAAGAAAATTCGTCCGGCGTTGTTGGAAGCCCGGAACGAAAAGAAAGCTGATGATCGCCCATCTTTGCTCCAACGCTTCGGGCGTATGCTCGAACTCGAAGTCACCGCTGGATTGCTGGTGTTGATCGTGGCCGGCATCCTTGCCTCGGTGTCCCCACCGCGTGGTGAATCCTATCTGACTCTGACCGATGCCCAATCGCGCGCTCTTTTTACGACTGTCCACGTGCCTCAAACACACATCGTCAACCCGCAGGCGTTTTACGGCGCCGTGGAGCGCACCACGGACGATTTGCGCTATGCTGAATTCACGCACAACTGGTCGGGCATCGCCGTTTTGGTGCTCGGTCTCTGCTGGTTGGCGCAGACCCTCGGCGAAGCAAACAATAAATGGGTGGGCAGGCTCTGGCCGTTTTGTTTGATCCCATTTGCAATATTCATCGCCGTGGCTGCAGACCCTGAAGTGTGGATCCTGCGCAAGGTGAGCCTGGCTGATGCATTCATTGACCCGACGCTGATCGAGCATCAGATTGGCGCCATCATGGTTTTCATTTTGGCGTGGCTCGGATGGCGCGACTTGAAGCATCCGGCGGAAAAACGCCCGCTCGGTTACGCACTGCCGGCACTGATGATTTTCGGCAGCCTGTTGTTGCTGGGCCATGCGCACTCGAACTACAACACGTCGCAGGAACTGACCAATCTCATCAACGTCCAACATGCATTCTTTGGGATGTTCGGATTGTTTGCCGGGGTCATACGCTGGTTTAATCTGCGCGGGGTGTTCTCCGACCGGATCTCACGAGTCGCCTGGCCATCCTTCGTCATCATGCTGGGATTGTTCATGGCCTTTTGTTATCGCGAAGTCGTTTGAGTTGGTCAGCTATTTTCCTTTCTCCTGATAAGCGTGGTCGGCGGGAATATTTTCACCCGACCAGATTTTTTTCTGAGTCCACCGTTCTGCCGGCGAAGTCCAAAACAGGTCATCAGCCGGCAATCCCAAATCCACCAGGCCCGTAAGACACAGATAAAGGCTGCCGATGGAGATATACGGTTCGCGGATAGAAAGTTGAGAGCCGACGGCGCCGACCTGCAACCAGCCGTGCTCGTCAAAAGTACCCGGCGCCTCCATCATGCGCCGCACCACCGCCGTCAGGCCAGACCGTACCGCACCCGGCTTCAATTCTTCCGGCAATTGATGCAACAACGCCACGGTCGCCAGATGTTGAAACGCGCCGAAGCGATAAGCGCTCGAACGGCCGATCACTGGAAAAGTTCCTTCGGGCGAAATCATTCGTTCCTGGATGATCGCATATCGTTGCGCGCGTTTAAGCACTTTTGGATAAAGGTCACCGAGCGGATGCTTCCTTTCCGCGCAGACGCGCAAAATCTCCAGCAACATAGGCTGGATGACGTAGCTGTTGTAATAGTCCCCGTGAAACTCTGCGCCATCACCATAGGTTCCATCACCCAAATACCACTGCATGTGTTTTTGCACCGCGTACTCGATGCGATTCGTTTCGCATTCTCCCGTGAACTGCCATAAGGCCGTTTCAATCATCGCCGAAAAAAGCAGCCAATTACTCTCATAAGGCTTGATGGCCCGCGTGGATTTCAAGGCGGCCACCACATTGCTCTGTTGACTGCTGTCTAGCCGTCCCCAAAGATTCTTCGGGGCGCGCAGAAGGCCATGGGCCAGAAACGCCGCATCTACGAGCGGCTGGGTGCCGTTGGTGAAATTTAAAAAATCCGCCGAATGTGGATCAGTCGCATTAACAATTGCTCTAACGGTGAGGTCGATAAATTCCGCGCGCAATTTTCCTTCACCGGTCTTGTCCTCGCCCAACTCCAGCCAGGGGGCGATTCCTGCAACCGTTCGGCCCAGGGCTTCAAGTGGGGCATAGTTAGTACGATCGCCTTCCCAACTCGGAGCCGGCAAGTCGCTCTTAAGCCGCGCATTTGCGCCGGCCGTCAGGACGGGCTTAGCGATATGCACCAGCGTTTGGATAAGGTACGCGCGATCATCCGCTCCGGATTGCTCCGTGCCGGTCGATGGCGCTGCCAATGCGGATGCCAGAACCGCAAGGTTTGTCGCCAGGATTAAAAATCTTTTCAACATACTCTGGCGACCTCAATTCCCAACAACTTACCGAGCTTATCGATTTTGTCAGCGATATGCGAAACGCCTACCGCACAATGGTGTGCCGGACCGTGCGCATTCCAGTCATTCACAAATCTGCGCGCGCCGATGCTGAATCGATAACGGCTGTTCGTATTGCCAATTTCTAAAACCGGTCCAGGCACTGAATCCCCTTCAGCGACCAGCAACTTCAATTTGCCATCGACCGTCTGCACCACCGACAGCAACGTCACCGGCCCATGCTTCACGGACATCTCGACCGAGAGTCCCCTGCCCACTTTGCCATGATACACTTTCAGCGGACGCACTTTCGTTTTACCTTCAGCGATCCGGATATGCCCGGGGCCGTCGTGACCCATCAGCACCACGTCATCATTGAAATCCATCGCGTAATATTCGGTGAACGAACCGCCCACGCCGAATGAATCCATGATCTTCATGGCCTGCACATTCTTCACTTCATACTCGCCCGCCACCGGCACACCGCGCGCCGTGAGCAGCGAATTGCCCAGGATGATGGAACTGATCGTATCCTTGTTATCGGCATTGCCCGTGCCCATGTAGTAATACGCCAGCGAACCAAGGTCGTGTTCCTTCACCAATCGGTCGAGCGCCACGGAAGTTCTTGCCGCCCGTTCCAATTCCTTCGGCGCGCAATCCGGTTGCACTTCGAAAATGCTTTTGAAATCAGTCTCGCGCTTTTTTATTTGGGCTGCGGAAACCTCGCGGCGCAACGCCGCCAGTTCATCCACTTCCACAATCTCCATGTGCCCGCCAAACGTGGCGCAATGCTGTGTGAGATCCGATGCGATATCCAGCATGCCGCCATAGTAATGTCCCATGAGTCCGAGACGGTTGTGCGACATCACTCCCGCAACGCGCGCCGCCTCGATCCACGCATCCACTTCGTTCCAGCACAGCGGGTCGTCCTGCAACATTCCCGTGACCTGATGAAACGGAATGCGCGCCCGATTGAAAACGTTCGCGATCTCGGGCACCGGACACGCCGAGCAATGCGCCAGCCATTCGCCCGTCATCGCCGTGCGGTCGCCCATCTTGTTGAAACTCTCATAGTCGATGGCTGCCGACGGTTGGAGATTCAAGATGATGACCGGCACCTTGGCGCGTTGTACCACCGGCAGAACCGTGGACGACAACGCGTAAGTGGTGACGTACAGGAAAATCAGGTCAACATCCGCCTGACGAAATTGATGACCTGCCTCAAGCGCCTTTTCGGGCGAATCCACCAATCCCAGATTAACCACGCTGATGCCGGGCCGCTCCAGCTTGCGGCTCACTTCGGAAACATACCCTTCAAGACGGCGCTTGAGCCCTTTGAACTGTCCCCAATAAGCCTCCAGGCCGATGCCAAAAATCCCAACGCGCGTCGTGTGCTTCATAAGAGAAACGGAAACAGGTCGTCGATAGGCTGGCAAGCTGAATTGAGCGCCGCCCGATCTTCATACTTCGAATCTTAATTTTCATGAGACCCCCCATGTTTTTTCTTAAAATATTTTAAAACAGTCGGAACCACTCCTGGCGACGCCCCCATATCGGCAGCGCCCGGTACCTGCGTTCCGCGCGAAGCGTCTTGGACTGCGCCAGCCCCCTGGCGCTTTTTCCCATTGAAATTTGGATTTTGGAATTTGAAGTTTCATCACGTACCCCCCCCCATATTTTTTCTTAAAATATTTTAAATCACTCGGAATTGGTCGGGGACAAATTGCCCCACTGTCGGTAACCGCCCATTCAATTCATCCCGGACTTCCTTGGGTAACCGCGCCATCTTGCCTCTTCTGGTCATAAATATATTTCTTTTGGCGTGTTTTATTCACTCACCCCATTGGGGAGCAGGTTTGAGTGAAGGTACGCCCCACTGTTGGAGCGCGGACAGCCATGTCCGCGTGAACTGGCAGCACGCGCCACGCTCCGGACTGCCCATTTCAATGGATACTGGGCATTGCCCAACAAAACCAGAAACCGCTCGGTTTCTTCAGCAGAACCGTCCAAAAGGACAAGTTCCAGAGCCATTTCTGCCATAAAAGTCAATATATGTCAAATATTACTTTAACTTTTACCGCGAACGGGTAGAACCCTCCATCTTCATCTTTAAGCCCGTTAGGGCTGACATATTTGTAGATAGAAGACCCAAAAACAAATTCCCCGCCCTGACTGCGCAGCTTCGCGTCAGCGAACTTCATGTTGGGTATCCGTGTCCATCCGCGGTAAAAACCTTCAACCAACTTGATGTTTGGCTATTGAAGTTTCTCTGGACGCTTGGTGCTTGGTGCTTGGATGTTTAATTCACGGGCGAAAAATGAAACACTTGCGCCCCATGCGCCGGCAGTTCCAGATAAAGCCCCTGCGTCGCCAGATCACTGCCCACCCGGTCATGCGTTTCCATGCTCAACAGATCGCGGAGCGACCAGTTGTGCCCGGCGAGATTGGTGGCCCGGAGCGGCGCGTGGCATTGACTGCGGTACGGGGCAAGGTTCACCACGACCAGGTCAAACTCCGGCGGTTGTGCCTGCCACTGAACGATGAAAAAATTCTCGTTCGTGGAATTTCCCGCCCAGGCGGCGGCGGGTCGCAACAGGTGAAAACTCCCCTGCCCTACCGACGATTCTTTCAGGGCGCGCAACAGGCGTTCATACATGGACTGGATTTCCGGTTGCACCGGCTCGTATGGACGGCGCGCCAGTTGCACAGGAATCTTTACGCGCGCACCGTTCAATTGGCCTTCATGCAAAAATCTTAAGCCGGGCAGACCAAGCATCAGCAAGGCCGCCGGACAATGCTCTTCTATCGAGAGCAGGGCCGCGACCCGTGGTTCATCATGGTTCTCCAGAAAATGCGCGCTCGCGGCAACGTACTCAGCCGGCGCACCCAACAGATGATTTTGCACACTCGCGGTTTCGCGATGGATGATTTTATCGTAAAGCACCTTGGCGTAAGTGTAATCGAAGCCAAGTTCCTGCAATCGCCCTTCGAGATTCCAATATGCTTCCGCCAGGAAAAGAAAATCCGCCTGCGTCTGCCGGACCGCGGTGATGGCGTCTTGCCAAAATTCCGATGGCAGAAACTCATTCGTCACTGGAAAGGCCGACCAGGTCTGGGCGATGACCTGATTCAGCATCAACATCGCCATGTCACACCGCACTCCGTCACAGCGTTTCGCAATGCCTTGCAACAGTTCCAGCATGGCGGCGCGCGTGTCGGGCTTGCGATAGTCCAGTTGCACCGTATCCATCCAGGGCGCGAAAAAGGGATCTTTGCCGTACGCCAGCCAATGGACGCCCTCGGCGGCTTCCTGCGCAAATGTCCCGGGCACTTCGCTGGCGCTTTGCACAAACATTTCTGGCCGTTTCTTGACCCAATGGTGGTCGAGGCCCAGATGGTTGCCGACGAAATCCAAAATCAATTTGATTCCGTGTGTATGCAGCTTTGCGCGGAATTTTGCCAATCCCGCATCTCCGCCAAATTCACGCGCCACTTTGTAGTCCGCGATGGCGTAGGGCGAGCCGCACACATCCGATTCCTTCCAATCCGGCAAAGCCTCTGAATAAGCCTGTAGAAGTCCCGGCTCTTTCAAGGCTTGTTTGTGGCTGAGCGAGCCAGTTGTCCAGACACCCATCAGCCAGATGTGCGTGAAACCGAGGTCGCGCCAGCGGTTGAATTCCGCCTCCGGCACCGTGCCGAGCTTGATGCGTTTGCCGGCCTGCGCAGAAAGGTCATGCAGCCAACAGCGCGTGTTTATCTCGTAGAGAATGGGATGGGACATGCCAGTGGCTTTTAAGAATGAACGGCACCCCAATCTTCACAGGAAGTCCAAGTGACATTCCTTGTCGTCCCCTCGCCCCGCCCAAGCGGGGAAAAGGGTGAGGGGTTCAACTTCTCGTGTATTTCCGGCTTTTTCAGATGTATTCGAACCTCCGTCATCCATCATCTAACTGTTCAAAACCTTTAGCGCTTTGGCGACATTGGCAACGCGCAGGATGAGCAGCCCCTTTTTCGCTTCCGGCGGCGTGGCGCAATATGCATAGTCGATATTGACCTTGGCCTCCGCGAGTTTGTGGGCGATCTTCGCCAGCGAACCGGGCTTGTTGTCGCCTTCGATCATCAGCACGTCGCTTTCAACGACCAGGGCGCTGTGCTCCTCAAAAATTTTCATCGCCCGGCGATAATCACTCACCACGAGCCGCACGACGTTATGATCCACCGTGTCGCTCGTGCTGATGGCAAAAATGTTTATCTTGGCCTCGCTTAACGCATCACACATGCGCGCCAGGGTCCCGGGTTGGTTATCCAGAAAAACGGCCAGCTGTTTGGTGATATGCATGGTCAGTGGATGGCACCTTTTGGTTGATGGTGTAGAAACCTATAAGAAGCTCTCATGGCGGAACATTACCATGCCCCTGCCCTTACGCCAATTTGAAATACTTGTGGTTAGTATGCTGATTTACTGCTACGCCCTCTCGCGCGAAGCGTCCTGGAGTGCGGTAGTCCTCTACCGCTTTTCACGCTGACACCAATGCACGTCAACGACACTGAATCCTTCAAGTTACAGCCGTCTGCCAACCGCTCCCCCTCTCCCATCGGATGGGAGAGGGTTGGGGTGAGGGTTTCTCCCACTACGCAAATCAGCCACAACCTGCTTGTGGAAAACGCCGTGCCAATTATCGTGTCCGCATGAAACTTGCGCAGGACGCACGCATTTACGTGGCCGGACATCGCGGACTGGTGGGCAGCGCCATCTGGCGCGAACTCGAACGGCAGGGATTTAAGAATTTGATCGGACACACGCGCAAAGAACTGGACCTGCTCGATACCGCAGCAGTCAAAAAATTTTACGCCAGCGAGAAACCGGAATACGTCATTGATGCCGCGGCCAAAGTCGGCGGCATCCTCGCCAATGACACCCAGCCCGCCGAATTTCTTTTCCAGAACCTGCAGATCCAGACGAACCTCATCCATGGCGCGTGGCAGGCGGGCGTGAAGAAGCTTTTGTTCCTGGGCAGCTCGTGCATCTATCCCAAACTCGCCCCGCAGCCGCTCAAGGAGGAATATCTCCTCACTGGGCCATTGGAGCCGACCAATGAATGGTATGCCGTCGCCAAAATCGCGGGTATCAAACTATGCGCGGCCTATCGCCGGCAATACGGTTGCCATTTCATCAGCGCGATGCCCACGAACATGTATGGCCCGAATGATAACTACGACCTGAAGTCGTCGCACGTGCTCCCCGCCCTCATCCGCAAATTTCACGAAGCAAAAATCAGCCGCGCAACCAGTGTGACGTGCTGGGGCACAGGCCATCCGCTGCGGGAATTTCTTTATTCCGACGACCTGGCCCGCGCGTGTGTGTTCCTGTTGGAGAATTACGACGAAGAAAATTTTATCAACGTCGGCTATGGCAACGACATCTCCATCCGTGAATTGGCTGAGACAGTGCAGCGCGTCGTGGGTTTCGAAGGCAAAATCGTGTGGGACACTACCAAGCCAGACGGCACGCCGCGCAAACTGATGGATAGCTCACGATTATTTGCGCTCGGCTGGCGGCCGAAGATCGACTTGGACGTCGGAATCAAACTGGCTTACGCGGACTTTTTGAAACGGCCCTGACACGATTCACTCTACCCAACGCACCAACATCTGCGAACGATTCACCCTCTCCCTGAGGGAGAGGGCCGGGGTGAGGGGGAAGCCAGCGTCCAAGTACAGCCCGTCTGTGTTTAGGAGTGCAAAACTCCCCTTTGCTGATTTAACCGCCTAATCAGCTTTTAACCTTCACTTCGCCGCTGCGATGTTTGCGGAGCAGTTCGATGTCCGCATCCACCATCAATTTGACGAGGTCGGCAAATTTCGTTTTCGGCTCCCAGCCCAAAACCCGTTTGGCCTTGCTGTAATCGCCGATGAGCAGGTCCACTTCCGCCGGACGGCAGTAACGCAGGTCCAGCTCAACGTATTTCTTCCAATCCAGGTTCACGTGACCAAAAGCCGCATCCAACAATTCACGAATGGAATGCGTTTCGTTCGTGGCGATGACGTAATCATCCGGCTTGTCCTGTTGCAACATGAGCCACATCGCCTCGATGTATTCCTTGGCGTAACCCCAATCGCGCTTGGCGTCGAGATTGCCGAGGTAAAGCTTGTCCTGCAGGCCCGCTTTGATGTGGGCAACCGCGCGCGTGATCTTGCGCGTGACGAACGTTTCACCGCGTCGGGGTGATTCGTGATTGAAAAGAATGCCGCTGCACGCGAACAGATCATAGGACTCGCGATAATTCACCGTGATCCAGTGCGCATACAATTTCGCACACCCATACGGGCTGCGCGGGTAAAACGGCGTTTCCTCATTTTGCGGGATGGCCTGCACCTTGCCAAACATCTCAGACGAGGAGGCCTGGTAGAACCTCGGGCGGATGCCGGTTTCGCGGATGGCTTCCAGCAGTCGCACCGCACCCGTGGCCGTGATGTCCGTGGTGTATTCCGGGCTGTCAAAACTGACACGGACATGGCTTTGGGCGGCAAGATTATAGACTTCTTCCGGTTGGATCTTGCCGATGAGCCTGGCCATTGCACTGGCATCGCTCAGGTCGCCGTAGTGTAAAAATAACCGATTACCGCTTTCATGTGGGTCTTCGTAGATCGGTTCCAACCGGCCCGTATTGAACGTGCTCGCCCGACGGATGAGGCCGTGGACAACGTATCCCTTGGCCAGCAGAAATTCCGCGAGGTAGGAACCGTCCTGGCCGGTGATACCGGTGATCAACGCTTTCTTAGACATAAGTCAGTCGGGAAGCTTCGACAACCCATGGCAGTTTTGGCAAGCGTAGAATGAGCTCAATAGTGGCTCAATTTTGCGCTTATGCCCCCGCCCATCCGATGGGAGAGGATGCGGCACGCGGAGCGGGACGCGGGTGAGGGCATTTCTCCCGCCATCGGCGGGACTGATTATGCGCGAAATTGAACCACTATTATGAATATGATTTTTTTGGCGAATCCGGCAAAAGCAGCTAAATTTTCCGCATGGCACAATTTCCTGCCTCAAAAATGCGCTGGCTGAGCGGCATCTTATTGGCCGTTGCGCTGCTGATGCTCATCCTGGGCGAAACCGTTTGGGCGAAATCACTCACCGGCAAATCGTTCATCTTCTATTGGTTGGGATGTTTTGTTTGCACGGGGCTGGCTGCGATTGCTGCCATATTTGATTTCTTTTCCCTGCAACGCCGCGCGCGCATCCAGCAAAAGGAGATCATGGAAAAAGTGTTTCGCGGTGTGGCCAAAGATGACCCGGGCGGGCGTTCGTAACTGTTTCGCCCCGGAAAGCGGGCCGCATCCATTAGATATCTCCTGCTCGTAGAGCAATTTATGACTACCCCCTTGACTTTAGGGCAATCCCATCGAACTTGCCAAGCGGCGCAGTTTAGTCTAAACGGAGGACAAATGAGGCGTTGCTTTTACTGGGTTTGGGTGGCGATGGTGGGGTTACCGATGATCGGCAAGGCGGCTGAATCGGCTCAGGTCAGCCTGGATTACGTCGCCGAACGTGCTTTGCAGCGGGCAGAGAAGCCGTTCCATTCTCCCCGGGAGGATCTCCCGACGGTGCTGCGGGATTTGGATTACGATAAATATCGTGAAATTGAGTTCCGCCATAACATGGCCTTTTGGTCGGCCGAAGACCTGCCCTTCCGCGTCGAGTTCTTTCATCCGGGTTACATCTACCAGGAACCTATCCAGGTGAATGAATTCACCCCGACCCATACGCAGCTGATCCCGTTCGTACAGGACTTTTTTAATTATCGGTCGTTGAAGATCCAAAACCAGATACCCAAAGACACCGGCTATGCGGGATTCCGCCTCCTGGGTCACCTGAACGACACCAACAAATGGGACGAAATCGGCGCCTTCCTCGGCGCCAGCTACTTTCGCGTGCTGGGCAAAGGACAACGGTATGGCCAATCGGCTCGGGGGCTGGTGCTGGATTGTGGCGAAGGCGATCGTCCGGAAGAGTTCCCTATTTTCACTGAATGGTGGCTGGGAAAACCTGAACCGGGGGATGTGAGCCTGCATCTCTTCGCCATCCTGGACAGCGTCAGTTGCGTGGGCGCTTATGAATTCCTTTTGCGGCCTGGCGATACCACGGTGTTGGATGTGGATGCGGTCCTCTATTTCCGCAATACCAATAATATTTTTGCCGCTGATCCCAACCACCAATTGACGCGAACCGTCGGCCTGGCGCCGCTCACCAGCATGTTTTGGTTCGGCGAAAACGAGGAACGCAAGTTTGATGATTACCGGCCGGAAGTCCACGACAGCGATGGTCTCTTGATCAAAACAGAAAACGAAACGTTGTGGCGTCCGTTGAACAATGCTTCCGTCATGCGTCACCAGCGGTTTGCCCTCAAAAGCCCCAAGGGCTTCGGTTTATTTCAACGCGACCGGAATTTCGACCATTACTGGGACATCTTTAATCTCTATCACCAGGTGCCCAGTGTCTGGATTGAGCCGCATGGAAGCTGGGGCGAAGGCACGATGCATCTCGTTGAATTGAGCACATATTTCGAAGGTCTGGACAACATCGTCGCGTTCTGGGAGCCGAAACAAAAACCGGAGACATTGCAGCCCTATCGGTTTGGTTACACGATGTATTGGTCATTGGACACCGGCACCAGCATTTCGCCAAACCACGTCGTTTCAACCCGTGTGGGCGCCGACCCGCGCAATTCCCAACAACGGCAGTTTGTGATCGATTTTGACGGCCCCCGTCTGGATGCCATTCCTGAAAACGACCTGCCCCAGGCAATCGTCAATTGCAGCACCAATGGTGTGATCGTACAAAATCAGATGTTCCGCAACGCCGCCGCCGGTACCTGGCAGGTCGTCCTGATCATGGCTCCCGCACCGGGAAACAAAGACCCGATCGACCTGCGTTGCACTTTGAAGAAAGGTGATGAAACCGTGAGCGAGACGTGGGTTTATCACTGGAGCCCTCCATGAACAGTGTTCCCGGACTTATCGCAGGCAGACCGCTGGAAGAATGGAATTCGGCGTATGCGCGTGTCGAATGCTACTTCCACGCCTTGCGCGTGAAGAACAAAGTATTGTCGGGCCGATTGGTCCAACAAGTCCTTGAGCGGGCTATGCAGCGTGCGGTTGCCGAACCGCAACGCACCGCCTCTGAACTTGCCGCGGAAGAAATGGAATCGGTTGTGACTGAATGGTTCGCAAATGTGTTGGAGCGCATTCCCACGGGTGTTGAACAGGTGCTCTCTGCGCGCGGACGCCTGGCCCTGCTGCTCGCTGATATGCCAGGAAAATGGCAGGACCAATTCCTCAGGCCGGGGCCATGGCCTGATGAGTTTGTTAATGCCATGCGCGAAACTTTCGTCCGCGCCGGCCCCGATTTCCAATGGACGGAAATGACACCCCGCCCGCTTGACCTCGGGCCGCTGGCCACGCTGACTAACTTTGCAAGGCTTCCGGCATTGAAGATCATCACGGTTTGGGGCGGATTTGCCCTGTTATTGATCGTCGTTTTCATCTGGACCCATCGCCACTGAGTATGGCTGCTATTGTGACTGAACCGGAGCATCAATCGGCCGGGACGCCGAAGCAACCATCGTCGTTTCAAATCGAGCCGATGCGGCAACCCGTGCAACACGGCTGGCGGGTGTTCATCTTCTTCTCAGCGGTCATCTTGTTGACGGGTTTCGTCTCGCTGCTGTTCGCCGACTTGCTTTGGCGCACCGGCTGGTCACCGTCGCGCACGGTATTATTGGTCCTGTTCATCATCCTTTTCCTTTTGATGGCAGTCGGGTGCATGCAGGCCCTCTTCGGATTTGTCCTCCGCATCATCGGCGATAACCAGCGCATCACAAAACTGGCGGAATATAAGTCCCGGAATATCGGCAGCACGAGCACCGCGATCATCTTTCCTGTCTACAACGAGGACGTCATCCGTGTTTGCGAAGGTTTGCGGGCCACGTACGAGTCTTTGGAAAAGACCGGGAACATCGAGCACTTCGACTTTTTCATCCTGAGCGATTCGACGGACCCGGACAAATGGGTGGATGAAGAGCGCCATTGGTTCAAACTGGTGCGGGACCTGGATGCGCTGGGCCGCATCTATTATCGCCGCCGGTTCTTTAACGACGGCAAAAAATGCGGAAACGTCCGCGACTTCCTGAGTTCCTGGGGCCGCCGCTACCGTTATTTTGTCGTGGGCGACGCGGACAGTGTGATGCGCGGTGAAACGCTGGTGGACCTAGTGAAACTCATGGAGGCGCATCCGCACGTGGGCCTCATCCAAACCGTTCCGGAACTCATCAATGCGACTTCGCTCTTTGGGCGCATCCAGCAATTTGCCAACCGCTTCTACGCGCCTATCTTCATCACTGGCCTCAATTATTGGGCGCAAAACTTCGGAAATTATTGGGGCCATAACGCCATCATCCGCACTGAACCATTCATGAATTCATGCGACCTGCCGCAATTGCCGGGTCGCAAACCGTTCGGTGGGCAGATTCTCAGCCATGACTTCGTGGAAGCCGCGCTGATGCTTAAGGACAACTGGGAAGTCTGGATGGCCTATGACCTGGAAGGCAGTTACGAGGAAGCGCCGCAAGGATTGATAGAAAATGCCCAACGCGACCGCCGATGGTGCCAGGGCAACCTGCAGCACACCATGGTGGTGTTCGCGCATGGGTTGTATTTCCTCAGCCGGGTGCATTTGTTGCTCGGCATCTTTGGCTATCTGGCTGGACCGCTTTGGCTGGCATTCCTCATCACATTCAACTGGATGCGCTGGTCCCACGAATTGACCGGGCTGAGCGATATCACCGTGCCGGCATTCAATCCGTGGATTAAAGTCAGCGGAACCATGCACGCCCTCATTGTCTTTGTCATTTGCATGAGCGTATTGATGCTTCCAAAGCTCCTCGCCATCATCGACCTGGCGCTGGATCGAAAACGGCGTGAAGAATTCAGCGGCCTGCCGCGCACGGTCGCCAGTGTCATCCTGGAAACGGTTTTCTCCACCCTCCATGCGCCTTTGCAGATGCTATGGCATACCAAATTCGTCATCACCAACCTCCTCGGCATCACCGTAGGTTGGGGCGCGCAAAAACGGGCTGCCGATGGGACTTCGTGGACCTACGCCATCCAAAGGCATTGGGGCCATGTGCTCATCGGCATCGTGTGGGGTGGGGCCGTTTTATACTTTGATCCCACGAGCTTCTGGTGGTTCTTCCCGGTCGTTGCCGGCATGGTGCTATCCATTCCCATCAGTGTTTTCACCAGCCGCAGCACGTGGGGTGTTCGTTCGCATGATGCCGGGCTGTTTTTGACGCCGGAAGAAACCACCCCGCCGCCGGAAATCGTCTTCCTGCGAAAGCACCTCATCAGTGGCGATGGCGAAGTGGCCGCCCAGGCGAAGCATTTTGGAATCGTTCGCGCTGTCATTGACCCATACATCAATGCCATCCACGTCTCGCTGCTGCGCGAGAAGCGGTTCAGCCCGCATTACACTGAGACTTTCAAGCGCCTGGGCATCAGCCGCGCAGACATCCGCGAACTCGGCGAGAGACTCATGACCAAAGGTCCGGACGCTTTGAATCCAAATGAAGAGCTTAAACTGCTCTGCGACGCTGAAATCATGTCCTGGGCACACCAGCAGGTATGGCTGCGGCCCGATAAAGCCCTCGCACCCGCGTGGCTGAGTGAGATTCGCGCTTTCAGCTAATAACGCCCTCAAAGCCTCCTGGAAGCGTTCCCTGACCGATCTGAAATCTGTCTAAGACAACAAAAAAGGCGCGGCCTTTTCGGGCCGCGCCTCAGCTCCTCCAACACTACTTATTTTTTGGCCTTCTTGGTCGTTGGGACCGTCGCAATCGTTTGCAGGATACGACCGGCAATCTTGTACGGGTCGCCCTGGGAATTCGGACGGCGATCTTCCAAATAGCCCTTGTAGCCGCTGTCCACGAAGCTGTGCGGGACGCGCACTGACGCGCCGCGGTTCGCGATGCCGTAGTTGAATTTATCGATGGACTGCGTTTCATGCAGGCCGGTGAGGCGCAGATGATTGTCCGGGCCGTACACCGCGATATGCTCGTTCTTGTATTTGTCGAACGCCGCCATGAGCGCTTCGAAATAATCCTTGCCGCCGGTTTCGCGCATGAACGTGGTGGAGAAGTTCGTATGCATGCCGGAACCGTTCCAGTCAACGTCCTTGCCGAGCGGTTTGCAATGCCAGTTGATGTCCACTTCGTATTTTTCGCACAAGCGCATGATCAGGTAACGGGCAACCCAGACCTGGTCAGCGGCGTTTTTGGAGCCCTTGCCGAAGATCTGGAATTCCCATTGGCCCTTGGCCACTTCAGAATTGATGCCTTCGTGGTTGATCCCGGCCGCGAGGCAGAGCTCAAGGTGCTTGTCCACAATCTCACGGGCTATGCTGCCGACGTTCTTGTAACCCACGCCGGTGTAATATTCGCCCTGCGGATACGGGAAATTGTTTTCGCCGCACGGAAAGCCGAGCGGACGGCCATGTTTATAAAGGAAATATTCCTGCTCAAAGCCGAACCAGGCGCCCGGATCATCAGGGATGGTCGCCCGGCCGTTGCTCGGATGCGGCGTCTTCTTGTCGGGCATGTAAACTTCGCACATCACCAGGGCGCAGTTTTCACCGCGGGCGACATCGGGATACACCGCGACGGGCTTGAGCATGCAGTCCGAGCTCTTGCCTTCGGCCTGACGCGTTGAGCTGCCGTCGAATCCCCACCAGGGAAGTTCTTCGACTTTTGGAAAGCTTTTGAACTCCTTGACCTGCGTTTTACCGCGGAGGTTTGCAACGGGTTCGTAACCATCCAACCAGAGGTATTCTAATTTATATTTCGCCATGTTTGCTTGTTTTGAGGTTTTTCGGTTTAAAAACTGGGCCAATGGGTTTAGCAGTTGGCACGCGATTCTTTAGCAGTGGCGATGCCAGCCGACAAGAAATATGTTATAAGTCGATTTCGACGATTTTTATTAAGTTTTTATGTGGTGATAAACATGAAGAATTCAGCCAATAAGAAAATCCCCTGTTCATATTTGTACGATGTGGGCAATATAATTGGTCAGGCCATGGACCAGGCAGCCCCAAATACCCTATGTTGAAGGTCAAAGACACCCTGCGCGCCACCGTCAATCTCACCTTTGACGGCCGCGTCATCAAAGTGTACCACGGGCCCAACGCCCGCGAACGCTTCGATAAGGAAACCCGCGTCCTGCGGTATCTGGAAGAGCGCAAATGCCCTTTTGTGCCCCGCCTGCTCGAGGTCGACCCCGGCCAGCTCCGCATCGTCACCACCAATTGCGGCACCCGCGTCGAACGCATCGATGAACCCCGTGCCAGGGAATTGTTCGCCGAACTCGAGAAGTACGGCGTGCGCCATGATGATGCCGACCCGCGCAATATCACCTACCGTTTCTCCGACGGACGTTTCTGTCTGATTGATTTTGAATTCGCCACCATTTTAACTGATAATCCGCCGCCACATACATGAATCCAGTCATCCCTGCTGCCCCCACCCTCAAATGGTTCGGCTGGACCGATCGCGGCAAAGTGCGCGCGAACAACGAAGATTCCTTCCTCGGCCTGCAATTTGACGCCCACGAACTCCATCGCCTCGGCAAATTCGGCGATGCCAGCCTCGCCGCCGCCGACATGGCCTTCGCGGTCAGCGATGGCATGGGCGGCGCGCGCGCCGGCGAATTCGCCAGCCGCATCGCCGTGGAGAAGATCACCACCATGCTCCCGCGTTCCTTCAACCAACGCGCTGCCGGGTTGAACGCCGGTTTTCCGGACGTTCTCTCCGCACTGTTTGCCGAGATCCACAAAGCCCTTGTCTACGTCGGCGATTCCTACGAAGAGATTCACGGCATGGAAGCCACCCTGAGCCTTTGCTGGTTCACACCCGGCTGGATGTATTTTGGCCATATCGGAGATTGTCGCATTTATTACCTGTCTGCCCGCGACGGCAGTTTCAAGCAGCTCAGCGAGGACGACACCTACGTCGGCTGGCTCTATCGCAAGGGTCAGCTCAACGAACGCGAAGCCCACACTCATCCGCGCCGCAACGTCCTCCAAAAATCCCTCGGCGGCTCCAACCAATTCGTCGACCCCCAGGTCGGTTCCGTCGGCTACGAACCCGGCGATGTTTTTCTCCTGTGCAGCGACGGCCTCACCGATGGTTTGTACGACCACAACATCGCTGACCATCTCCGCAGCGTCAGCAAATTGCGACCCGACCAAAACCCCGCGCGCCGGCTTGTCGAAGAATCCCTCACCCAAAGCGGCAAAGACAACACCACCGCACTGGTGGTGCAAGTGGTTTGACCCGCTCTGTGCAAGGCGATTTGAAATAACGACCTCATCAAAAAATGTATTCTCAAAAAATCGTGTATTTCATGTATTTCGTGTATTGCGGCCTTTTTTGAATACCGAATTGTGTATTTCGTGTATTACGCGACTTTTCGCTGATTTTTCGGAGCCGACGTGAGGAGGCTGTGGCTTTTCCTCATTGAACCGGTTACCGATTTAACCGACCACCCATTTAACCGATTACCCTATTTTCAAAGATCAGCCCATTGTTATATCACACCTCTCCCAATTTGTAACTGTGATGGTCACGCTAAACGCATTTTCTTTGAAAAATATTTTGACTGCGTTGCTCTTTGATTCACAACAGGTTCAGGAACTTCGCCGGTGAAAAAACCCGAAAAATGCGTGCACAGCTTGTGCAGGGTGGTAAATCTCAAGAAATCCATGAGCCAATCTGGCAACTTATTCCGGCGCCGGCACCATTGATTTGATTCTTGGAATTCCCTGACTGTTGGTATTGAATTTTAGTATTCATGGGCGCTCCTCAACCGTTAGATAATTCAAAATGGACTCTTTGCAGCTTCTCGCTGTCCTTTGTTTTGTTGGTTTTGGCCGCCTCGCCCCAAAGCGGAAATGCCGTCAATGTTTTGACCTACCACAACGACAACGCACGCAGCGGCATCAATACGAATGAATCCATCCTGACTTTGAGCAATGTCAATTCGACCAACTTTGGCAAACTTTTTGACTGCGCGGTGGATGGCTATGTCTACGCGCAACCGCTCATCGTGACAAACGTCATGATCCCCGGAAAGGGCGTTCACAATGTTGTTTATGTAGCCACAGAGCATGACAGCGTCTTCGCATTCGATGCCGACGACCATTCCGGCCCAAACGCCATGCCGCTCTGGACAGTCAGTTTCGCAAATCCAGCCGCCGGCATCACGAGCGTGCCGAGTTTGGACGTTGGCTGCACCGACCTTGTCCCGGAAATCGGCATCACCAGCACGCCAGTCATCGATCTGGCGACCGGCACGATTTACCTTGAGGCCAAAACCAAAGAAGTTTCCAACAATGTAGCGGGCTATTTCCATCGGCTGCACGCCCTTGATATTTCAACTGGCACCGAAAAATTCGGCGGCCCGGTCGTGATCACCGCCAGCGTGCCTGGCAGTGGCGACGGAAATAATGGTTCGGGAATGATTCCATTCGACGCACTCACACAGATGAACCGTCCAGCTCTGCTGTTACTCAATGGCATCATCTACATCGCCTACGCCTCACATTGCGACATTGGCCCTTATCACGGGTGGCTGCTTGGATATGACGCCCAGACATTGGCGCTAACCAATGTTTTCAACTCGACACCCGACGGCGGTTTGGGCGGCGTCTGGCAGGCTGGTTGTGGCCCTTCGGCGGATACGAATGGAAACATCTATTTCGCGACTGGCAACGGCACTTTCGATCCAACCAATGGAGATTACGGAGACTGTTTCCTAAAATTTTCAACCACCAATGGATTGCACGTCGCCGACTACTTCGCTCCGTTCAATCAACAAGCCCTCGACGACTCCGATTTGGATCTGGGTTCCGGCGGCGTTCTTTTGTTGCCGGATTCAGTCGGAAGCATAGCCCATCCTCATCTATTGGTCGGTGCCGGCAAGGAAGGCCGCCTATATCTATTGGATCGTGATAATTTGGGCCACTTCAATCCCATCGCGGACAGCCAAATCGTACAATCTATCACCAATATCGGCAGTTGTTTCGATACGCCCGTGTGTTTCAATCAAACACTTTACTACTGCGGCGAGAGCAGCCGCCTCATCGCTTTCCAGATAACAAACGCAACCATCCTCACGCCCCCGATGGCGCAAAGCTCAAATATTTTTGGCTATCCTGGGCCAACTCCGGCCATCTCTGCCAGCGGCACTAATAATGCCATCGTTTGGATGATCCAATCTCAAGGAGCCAGTTCTCATCAGCCCGCCGTGTTGCGCGCCTACAATGCTACCAATGTGGCGTTGGAAATATATGACAGCCTCCAGGCTGATTCCGGTACCCGGGATAATCCCGGCGACCCGGTTAAATTCACCGTGCCCAGCGCCGCAAATGGAAAAGTCTATGTCGGGGCACAACAATCACTGGCTGTGTACGGCCTGGGAACATTTTTAGCCACCCCGGTCATCACACCCAACGGTGCCACATTCACCAATTCAATCCTCGTCACCTTGACCGAGGCCATCCCTGCCGCGCAGATCTACTATACGATGGATGGGAGCATCCCTACGACAAACTCGACGCTATACACCGTGCCTTTTCTACTGACAAATTCCGCTGGTCTCAGAGTGAAAGCATTCAAAACCGGTTTTGTGGACAGTGCCACCGCCTTCACAACCTTTTTAAGCAGCAACTCCATTGGCCAGGGCGTCGGACTGACCGCCGAATTTTACTCTCAACAATTTCTCGCTTTCACCAATCCCCCAACCTTGGTCCGTACGGATGCCACTGTGAATGTTGATTACGCAGGCAATTCGCCTGGGCCGGGAGTCAGCTCTGAAGATTTCACCGCACGCTGGTCCGGCTCTATTCAGGCGCAATTCAGCGAGCCCTACACTTTCTACACAATAACTGACGACGGGGTGCGGTTGTGGATCGGCGGTCAGCTCGTCGTTGACGCATGGTTCGGGCAATCGCCGACCGAATGGTTTGGCACTACCCCCTCACTGGTTGCCGGCCGAAAATACCCGATCACCATGGAATATTTTCAACTCGGCGGCGGTTCGGTGGCGCGACTCTCCTGGAGCAGTCGATCAACCGTGAAAACCAATGTGCCGCAGACTCAGCTTTACCCAACCGGCACTCCGGAACTGTCGGCATTTATGTCAGGAAACTCGAACCGCCAATTCCAGGTTCAACTATCAGGGTTGATCGGTAAAAGCTATGTCCTGCAGGCGACGACCAATTTCGTTGACTGGATGCTTGTGAACACCAACATCACACCTCCAGATCGCACCTTATTCACCCCAGCTCCCTTTCTGAACTTCACGAACTTAGGCACCACGAATTCTCCGTATTTGTTTTACCGGGCGTTTCAACTCCCCTAGTCACTAGGTTGGTCACTGACCCCTGATGCATCATCGCCATTTAATCTTGCCACCTAAATCGCTAACGCTTTAATTCTCCAAGCCGATCAGCCATCCATGCAACCCATCGATAAACCCTTTCGGTTCACCCGGGATTTTTGCATCGTCTGGGCATTGCTGGCCGTGGGCGTTCATCTGATGCTGCGCCATGAGCGGCCTAACCAGACGTGGTATTCCTATCCGGCAATGATTATCATAGGCTCACTATTAGCCACCTTCCTTGTGTACGGGCCCGTTCTGCTCGCGCGGCAAATCATCCAGTCAGGTTCGCGCGGTTGGTTCGTCGCCCGGGTCTTCATCTCTATTGTGTTAGCCGCCGCCTTATTCGCTGCCATCTTGTATTTTACCGGTAATCGGGGAAACCATTACGTGACATCCACCGGAATGGCTTTTATCGCCACTCTTTATCTTAATTCGAGATTGAAAAACACCCTAACCTGACACCTATGGACTCCATCGAAAACGTAAACTTCGAACCGGCTCCCGCGGATACACTTCCGCGCTGTCCCTTCTGCAAAAAGGATTTAGACACCATCTGGGTCAAAAGCTCCGGGCTCGGCATCCGGGGCCAAAAAGAAATCTTGATATGCCCGCATTGCCAAAGCCTGCTGAGTTATAGCTCATGGAAGCGATGAACACACCCGCTGAACCCATCAAGCCCGACGTCATCCTCACGAATGCCCGGGCGAAGATCACCTGGGGTGATTCAGCCGTCTCCGTCCGCGACTACCTCATTGCCAATAACTTGTCCGCCGCTGAAGCCGATGCCATGATCAAACAACTCGTCCGCGAACGGAATGCTGAGATTCGCGCCATAGGTATCCGGCGCATTCTCATCGGTGCGCCGCTGGTTCTCGTTTCAACCTGGTTTATCTGGTTCGTGCTCGCTGATGAACATCCTTCTTATTCGGGCAGCTCCTCGGCCCGTGACTTGGGCAGAGGACTTGGCGGCGCATTCCTGTTCGGTTGTTTTGGCCTCTGGAAACTCATCGGCGGCCTCATGTTTCTCCTCCGCCCCCAATCCGACGACGAATCCATCGCCGACATCGAGGAATGAAATTCACATCGTACGGAGCGCGGACAGCCATGTCCGCGTTTTCCAGATCCAATTTAACTCGCGGACAAAGCTGTCTGCGCTCGTTCTTGTCGCAAAGCGACACCGGAAATTAGCCAGACACGGAGTGTCTGGTATGCTTCAATAAAATCATTACGTCCTGAAAGGACGGTGGAATCATTGTGAATACCGTGCATCCAACAAAATCCATTTACCACGGACCCCTGCGCCTCGCCCGCATGGAAGATGTGCCCGCGCTCGCAGTACTCATCCCGCTTTCCGTTCGCGCCCTGCAGGCCGCTTACTATTCGCCTGCCGAGATGGAAGCCGCGCTGGATAACGCCATCTTTGGCGTGGACCGCCAACTCATTCGCGATGGCACCTATTTCGTCGCCGAACAGAATGGCGTCATCATCGGCTGCGGTGGTTGGAGCCGGCGCAGTTCAATGTGCGGTGGCGACCGTGACAGAAAGGGCGAGGACGCATTACTCGATCCCCAAAAAAATCCCGCGCGCATCCGCGCTTTCTTCACTCATCCCAAGTGGGCGCGACGCGGCATCGGGCGCAGCATCATGACCGCGTGCGAACGCGCCGTCATCGCCGCAAAATTTAGCCGTATTGAAATCGTCGCCACCCTCGCCGGCGAACCGCTCTACGCGTCATTCGGTTATCAGGTTGTTGAACGCTATGGACTGCCGATGGCGAACGATATGACGCTGCCCGTGGTAAGGATGACCAAGGACTGCTTGCCAAACAAAGCCATTGGCCGGTAAGAGCGCAATTGTTGGATTGACCCAATTTATTTGTAGCCCATCATCCAGATACGCAATGAATCGCCCCTTTTGGCCTTTCTTAATCATCGCATTGATTGCCTTTCTTTTTCTGGTCCGGCACCGCGGTGGTGACTCAAGCGACACCATTGAATATCGTGGCGAGCAATTCAAAATGAGCAAGACGTATACGTCTTACGAAGATTACAAGGACGACCAGGATAATTTGGACACTAATGAATTGGAAAGAATCGAAAAGGTGATGGTCGAGGCCTCTCTCCCATCATCTTACACCTCACCGGAGGAGTTTGTTCACACATTGCTTCGTTTGAAGTTTCCCGGTTATGGATTGGGCGGCATTGAACACGAACAAGACACCAATGACACGTCGACCATTGAAGCGTGGTCGGCTGAGATTCCGCAGCGGGACAAAGAGCGTTATTTTGTCTTAAGAGGAAATTCCGGTCATTTCATCGTGGTGGATGACTTTGTTTCCAGCACGGCCACCAATGCGATACGGGAGTTCAAACTACTGAATGGGAAACTGGTCTATTACGATCGTCAGAAAAGAATTGTTCGAGAGAAAGAACTATCTGCCAAATAAACTCCCCGGAATGGATGGGCGCCATCCTGAAATCTGGCACGAAGTAAACGGTTCGTTAGCAGCTCACCGTTATTTGGAATCAGTTGCGCGCAGCCTATTCCACAGCGCCCGGCCCAGCGCGCAAGACACAAACAAACCGAGGATGACCCAGGTCAGGTTCCCCAATGTTTCGCTCAACACCTGCACCCGGTCGTTGAAAAATTTTCCCAGCAGCACATAGATGATGACCCACAGGATTTCGCCCACGCCGCTCCAAAGCAGAAATCGCCGCCAGGGATATCGCGACATGCCGGAGGTGACATTGAGCCACGGTGCCAGGGGAGTGACGAGCCACCGGCTGAAGAAGACTCCCGCGCCGCCCCACTTGCAGGAGATTGCCTCGGCTTTTTTAAAGCAAGTCTCACCCGCCTTGGACATGCGTCCCAGTCGGCGGACCAGGCGACGTCCACCCCAGCGCGATAATCCGTAACCGATCTGGTCACCCAGAATCGCCCCGCCGCTCATCAAAACCAGAACACACCAGAGATTCATTTCACCCTGGGCGATGAGCGAACCGGCACCCACCAACACAAACGTGATCGGCAAAGGAACACCGATGGCCGAGATGGCCGTAGCTCCAAAGAGCACCGGATAACCACCATCCATTATCCCGGTCAAAACAAAATCCCGGACGTTCATGGCGCACGTCCTCCCGATGGGGTTAGCGGCAGATCCGGCAGTCGGGCATTATCGATCGCCTTCCTTAGAACATCGATGACCTCATCAACCGAACGGTTCTGCGCGCGGGCGATCCGGCTGATCGGGCGCTTGTCCAGCGATTGAGGCGGCAATGCCAATGCCTCATAAAGAACGGCGGATGGCACGTGATAGGATTGCGCGATGTAACCAATCGTCATCCAGCCATGGATCGGCTCATCCTTGTGAGCGCGCCAATAGGCTGCCTGGTGAAACGTTCGCACCGCCGATATTCCGGTGATGAAAACCGCGAGGAAAAAGACCAGCCACATCAGCCAATGTTTCCTGACGACCATGACTCCGAAATGCTTCATGGGGTTTTCTCCTCCAGAACGAGCCTGCTGGTCGCCCCACGGCGGGCCGGTGCGCTTTTCATGCCCCAACATACGCTGCCTCCCGCGCTCTGCCAATACCATGGGGCGTACGCTCGTCAAACGCCTGCGTGTTTCGCCTCACGCCTAAAACTTCCCCAATTTCCCACTTGCAGTCATCCGCCCAGTAACACAATTTTGGCCGGCAGACCCTTTTAGCGACCATGCAAATCGTGGCCATCGTTTTCGTTCTGTTGGCAGTTGCGACCATCATCGCGATGTTCGTGCGCAGCAAAAAACGCGACGGCCTGCCGCTCATCTCCGACCGCGAACGCCAGCAGCTCCGCGAATTGCGACACGACCTCTCACCCAACATGATCGCCGGCAAAATCCTTGGCACCATCGGCATGTTGGTGGCCCTGGGCGCGTTCCTCGACCTGAAGCCAAATGCCGATTCGAGCTCCACGAAATTGAGCCGCACGTTTTTCATGCTCATCATCGGCATCGGCCTCATCTTCGTGGCGGTCCTGCTCATGAAGCCGCGCGCACCAAGACCGCGATATTTCTACCCCGCCATTTGGGGCATCGTCTGCAGCGCGTGCGCCCTACTCTTTTCGATCTGCACCGTTTACATCGCGCGGACTCCCCGCGAACAGATCCCGCGCTGGGTATGGGATGCGACCGTTTTTGTCGTCGTGGTAGGATTATTTTCGGCGATCGCCAGCATCACCACCGGCATCAGCGTGGTTTTCTTTAATAAATCCAGTGAGGCCGTTGAAACCATTCCCGGCAACAAATTTCTAAAAACATGAAAGCCCTGAGAGTGTCCCTCTATTGTTTCCTGCTCATGGCCGGCCTATGTGTTTTCTCCGGTTGTGCTACCGCCAACGGCGAAAACTCCGATTCACCCACAAAGGACATGAATTGGGCACAGAAAATGGGGTATTACCTCTGGTGGCCCTTTCAAGCGATCGCTTATTCCTGGGCATCCGGTAATCCTTCCTTTTCTCCCTGAACGATTCAAGTCCTCCAACCCACTGCCAGATAACTTCTGACCCTCGATTCTCGTCTCTCGTTCCTCGGCTGCCCATGTTTTTTCCCGCCGCCGTTTTACTTCCGCCCACCGTGTGCTATTTTCAGGACAAGGAGAAAAGAAGACCGTCAAAAACACACAACACCCGAACTCTATCCACATGAAATCATCCACATTATTTTGCAGCATCTGCTGCGCACTCATCCTCATCTTCATCACCGGTTGCGACCAAAAGGATAAGCCGCTCAAGGAAGGAACCATTTGGAACGTCCGTTGGGTGGAATACACCTATCCCTCACAAGTGCCCACATTCGGGTTTTATCGCACAGAAAAAATGAATCCCGGGGTGGCCGGACTCTATGGCCAGGACATGTACGGGGTTTTATATCCAACCTTTCTCGAAGTGCGCTTTGTCGGCAATTCAACTGGTCACGCGCAAATCATTCCGTTGGGTCAGATCGTCTGGCTGGAATTCGGCGATGGCGGCGTCAAATTGCCGAAACCAGACGACCAAACAACGATTACACCTCCCCACCAATGAAATACTTAACCAAACAGTGTGTTCTGGCATTCTTTGCGGTGGTGTTCGTTTTCACCGCTCATGCCGACCTTATCGATGTCACGAGTGATACCAGAAGCATGGCGACCGAGTTGGCCAATAAATTTGTCGTCGGTTGCGCCATCCTGGCCGCCGGAATAGTGCTGGCCGCCTTTATTTCAAGGCGGAAAATCTGACGCTAAATCCGGTTACCCGTGGATGATCATCTGGATATTTTCCGGCAGATTTTTCGCCACCTCCATCACCACATTGCCTTTGAGCAGATTGGCGAGGCCCGCGCGTTGGGATGAACCGAGCATGAGAATATCCACACCCAGGGTCGCCGCAAGGTCAACGATGGTGAGCGCGGGATTTTCGCTGATGGTGAACACCGGCAACATGCTCACGCCGGCATCGCGCGAAAGTTCATACATGCCGTACATGATCTCCGCCGCCTGCCGGTCGTTCTGCCATTTGGGGCGTTCGGTCTCCGCCAGCTTGCCCGGCAGGTTCACTGCCAGCTCCTTGACATAAAGCACATACAACGTTCCGCCGCGCAACTTCGCCTCTTCGAGCGCGAACCGCAGCACCGGCGTAAATCCGCGTGCGGCCACCAGCACGGATTGGCCTTGCGTCAGGTTCGGACGGAAACTTTGCAACGCCTCCGGGTTCACCACCGCCGCGTGTTCCTTTTTCAATATGACCGTTTCGTACCCGGCGTGCTTCATCGCCCACCAGCGCAACGCGAAGCCCACGCCTAGCACGCAGGCCGCAAAGAACAGCGCCGCCGGTTTGGTCTTGGCGATCGTCACTTCCACGCAGAACAACACCACGAAGGTGGTTCCCATGATGGCTTTTTCCTGCCAGGTCAGGCCCATCTTCCGATTGAAAACACACGAACCCAGGTTCACCGTGATGGCGCCCACCACACCGATGGCATACATGTCCGCCAGCGAATCGAGGTCGTCCGAGAGCACCACGAGAATGAGCGGCAACGCCACCGCCACGAGCAACGGCAACCAGGGAACGCCGTGCTTATTCAGCTTCGTGAAGGCATGCGGCATCTCGCGGTCGCGTGCGAGCATATAGATCAAACCAATCATCGCGCCGATTGCCGTGTTCACCGCACTCAGGAGCAGCAATCCCACCACAAGGCCGATGACTATGCCAAAGACATGGCCGAAATGCGGGCCGAAATGCATTCCGCCGTAATATTCACCCAGAAACCGCAGCATGTCCGTGTAGCGCGCACTGATCTGGTCTTTCAACGAATGCGGCAATGACAGCATCGCCAGCCCCAGTAACGCCGTCCCAAAAACCACTTCCACCGCCACCGGCAGGATTGCGTTCCTCGCTGTCGACGCCACGCTGGGTTTTTCCGCCGTGGAACGCTTGTTATCCAACTTCATCACCCCGGTCAGGTTTGCGATGGCTTCCACACCGCTCAACGCGAGGATGACGCTCACGAACGCCACCCAATTATGGCTGAACTTCTCATGCGGCGGCTCGAGATTGGTCAAAGTGAAATGGGGCGCGCTGAAAGCGATGATGCTGATCACCACGACAACCGTAGGGATGGCCAACAGGAACGCGATGCTGCCGGAATGTTTCGGGCCAAAAAAATTGACGGCTCCCACCAGCACGATAAAGCCCATCGTGGCCAGCTTGAGATACATCACCTCATGCACGCCAAAGTAACTGACGGCGTCCCAACAGCTCATTGCCGCCGTGACGATGAAATCCGCCAGCAATAGCAGCGAGCCCAAGACCGCCAGCACCCTGCTCTGCTCCCGGGCGGAGGAATAAACACCCCCACCGTCCGGAAAATGCCGGCAGATAATGATGTAATTATAACCAACGAAGCCTGTCAGCAGGCAGACGGCTAAAATGATGGGAAAAGAAGAAAATCCAGCCGCTACAAACGCCAGGCCAATGACATAGGCCTTGCTGGTGCCCCAATCGCCGTAGAGTAAAGCCGCCGCGCGTGCCCAGCCAACGTTACGGGGGCGATGAGTTGCGTTATCCATTTAAGTCGTGCGAATTAAGGCGACAACTTAAACAAATGTGGTCATTGAGGGAACAAATTTCAACCAACCGAGAAAATCACTTGTTTCGGGCCATCTGTTCGCGAAGGTGACAAAACAGCGTGTAACCATAACCGAGCGCCACACCACCGGAGACCCACCATTGAGTATTATCATTGAATAACATCGGACAAATCACCTGGACGGCCACCAGGAGAAGCAACAGGTAAGCGACCCGCGCGCCCGAGCCGGGCATGATGGACCAACCGCTGTTCAACTTACCCAGACGCTGACGTTCTTCGTTTTTGCGCAAGGCAAAGTTTTGGACCAGGCCAAAGGTATAGCCGATCAACGTACCAGCACCCACAGCCAAAACTGAACGGAAAGCTTCCATGTACATATTCATATTAAATTCTTTTTCATTTAGCAAGGCTGCGCGGGGAACTGCTTCCCCGCGCAGCCGCAGTTTTATTTCATTTCGGTCGAACGCACGATTACTCCCTGGCCATCGGCGTTTCAGATTCCTTGTCCATCTGGAATCCATTGTAACCCATCACGCCCATTTCAGGAATATCGAGACCTTCGATTTCAATTTCCTTGGACACGCGGTTACCTACGAGCATTTCAGCGATGTAATAGACGATGATTGAAAGGATGGCCAATGTGACGAAGCACACGGTCACACCGATCAATTCCGCCCAGAACTGGCCCATGCCGCCGCCGTAGAACAGACCCGTGACTTTTCCCGGGACACCGTTCCAGCCGTCACCATAGGTGCCGTCTGCGAAGAGACCGAGCGAGAGACAGCCCCAGGCGCCATTGACGCCGTGGACCGAGATCGCGCCGACGCAATCGTCGATACCGATCTTGTCGAAGAAGAACACCGCTTCAACCACCAGGATGCCGGAGATCGCACCAAGGGCGCACGCACCAAACGCGCTTACGAACGCGCACGGACAGGTGATGGCCACGAGACCGGCCAACATGCCGTTACACATCATGGACGGATCCGGTTTCTTGGTCTTGAACCACCACATATAAAGCGTGGTAGCCAGGGCACCCGTTGCCGAAGCAAGCATCGTGTTGACCGCAACCACCGCGATACGCAGGTCAGTGCCGGCAAGCGAGGAGCCGGGGTTGAACCCGAACCAGCCGAACGCCAGGATGAACGTGCCGAGCATCACCAGCGGAATGCTATGCGGCAGAACGGGATTAACAATTTTACCGTTCTTGTCGTATTTGCCGTAACGTGGTCCGATCAACCAACAGAATATCAGGCAGATGACACCACCTTGCATGTGCACCACGGAAGAGCCGGCGAAGTCTACGTGACCGTGTCCGAGTCCCGGGAAGTTGGCGCCAAGATTGGCCAGCCAGCCGTTGCCCCACACCCAGTTGCCGAAGAACGGATACATGATTGTGCCGATGCAGCAACCGTAGATCATGAACGCCGAGAACTTCCAGCGTTCAGCCGCGCCGCCCGTCGGAATCGTCGCCGTCGTGTCCATGAACACCATCTGGAACAGGAACAACGCGAAAGCGGACGTGTCATAAGCGCAACCCTTCAGGAAGAAGCCCTTCGTGCCGAACAGACCGAAGAATTTGCCGCCCAAAGTGAGGCCAAATTCATGGTCCAGGCCGGTGTAGTTGCCCATGGTGCTGATGCCGCCATTGACAAGGCTATGAGTATCAGCCATGCCGCCGAACATGAAGGCGAAACCGCACACGTAGAAGCCCAACATACCCATGGGGTAGATCATGAAGTTCATCGCCATGGTATGGCCCGCGTTCTTGGCGCGGCACAAACCGGTTTCCACCAGGGCGAAACCCGCTTGCATGAACATGACCAGGAAGCCCGTCACGAGTGTCCACATGAAGTTGATGGCCACCTTGTTGTGACCCACTGAATCCATCAACTTCACCGCAAGAGGCTCAACTTTGGCCTGGGCGGTGTAGTCATTAAACGCTTGCATAGCCGTAGTATAGGTCGCGACTTTGTTCGTATCTTTTTTGTCATCATCGCTCAGGTCCGCCGGCGCGCTCACCGGCCCTGCTGAATACGTGTACATGCCAGTGCTAAGATTGAGGTCAGCAGCTGCGCCGGTATTGCCGCCGCCCGGATCAGGCGTGGGTTCGGTGGAAGCCGGCGCCGTGGCGGCAGGAGCGTTAGACATGGCCATGGCGGCCATTGAATTGGTATCATCCGCTCGCAGTGATAGGGCGCTCAGCGTGGCAACCAAAACTGCCAGGGTGAGAATTCTTTTCATCATAGTTTTTGATTTCATGGTTCGTTTGGTTATTGAGTTAAACCGCCGTATCTCCTTTTTCTTCGGTGCGGATCCGTATCGCATTATCGACGGGTGAAACAAACACTTTGCCGTCGCCGATCTTGCCCGTCTTGGCCGCCTTGACGATGGCGGCAACGGCCGCATCGAGCTGCGAGTCGGCCACGACCAGGTCGATCTTTATCTTTGGCAGAAAATCCACCGTGTATTCACTACCGCGGTAGATTTCTGTGTGACCCTTCTGCCGACCGAACCCTTTGACTTCACTCACGGTCATGCCTTCCACTCCCACATCGGCCAATGCATCTTTGACCTCCTCCAATTTGAAGGGCTTTATGATGGCTTCAATTTTCTTCATAGGTTGTTTTAAACACCCGCCTCGAAACATCCGATCCGGCCAGGACCAGTTCACATGCGCGTTCCCCCACCTCCTGTTTCGTTGGCTAAAGTGTCTGGCTTGGTTTTTTTCCGCGCGGTTGGCATTTAGCAGCGCAGGTGCCACAGGTATAAAAAAGTTATAAAAAAGGGCCGTAGCGGTTCCTTGTTTATTGAGGTTTAATATTTCCAGATTTTTTTTGGCGGCGATTTAATAAACCGCTTCATGTTTTGTTTTATACAACCGGCCTTTTATTGAACATTCGCGGCAGCCTTTTTTTCATCACCAACTTTTCCCTTCCTGATCATCAAGGAATTACGCAGGCCATCAGCTCCAAATCAGCCCACAAACAGGCGCATTTTTGACGCCAATTCGGCTTGAGCTCTTATAGAACGCCGCTTCAGCTCAATCGTTTAAATAATTCATTAAAACGGCTCGGGTTTTGCTTAAAACTCCAATGATGCTCCGGAAAATGCCTTCAAAACCATGGCAGCAATACGCGGCGGTGTTCGCCGTGTTTGTCGTGGTCTCCCTGCTCGGTTTGTGGTTGGATAAATGGATCGGTTATCAGGCCATCTCGCTGGTGTATCTGATGGCGGTCGTTTTGCTCGGGCTGTTTGTCCGGCGCGGCCCGATTTTTTTCGGCACAGTTTTGACGGTGCTTGGCTGGAACTTTTTATTTGCCCCGCCGCGCTACTCTTTTCATATCGCGGGATTTTACGATAAGATGATGGTCGCAACTTATCTCGTGGTCGCGTTGGTCATCGGCGAACTGACCACTCGCCTGCGGACGCATCACGAAGCGGAGATGAAAAGTAAATTGCTCGCGGAATCCGAACGCCTGGGGCGCTCGTTGCTGAATTCGGTTTCTCACGAACTTCGTACCCCTATCGCCACCATCTCCAGCGCCGCCAGCGGTTTGTGCGCCTCGCAACCGCTCACATCATCGCAACAAAAAATGGCCTCAGAGATTGAGCTGGCCAGTGCGCGGCTCAATCGGGTTGTCCAAAGTCTTTTGAGTGCCGCCCGCCTCCAATCCGGCCATATCCGGCCAAAGCCGGACTGGTGTGATGCTTTTGACCTCGTCCGTGCGGCGCGCAGCGACGTGGCGAACCTGACCACCAATCGCAAGATTGAAACTCAGATCGCCCCCGCCCTGCCCTTGGTCAAAATGGATTCGGTCTTGACCGAACAAGCGCTCGCCAATCTGCTGGCCAACGCGGTCACACATACACCCCCGGGAACACCCATCGAGATCCGCGCCCGCATGGAGAAATCAAACTTGATCTTTCAGGTCGCTGATCGCGGACCCGGACTGCCCTCCGGCCAATTAGACCGCGTGTTTGAGCCGTTCTACCGCGCACCGGATGCCCGGCCCGGCGGCACCGGCCTGGGCCTCGCCATCGTGAAAGGATTTGTGGAAGCGCAAGGCGGACATGTCCAGGCCGAAAACCGCGCGGGCGGCGGCGCGCTCTTCACCATCTACCTGCCCGCGACCGACAAACCGGAACTCGACGAAAAGATTTTATGAACCATTCTGAAACACAAACACCCATCTCCGCGCTGGTCATCGATGACGAACCGCAGATCCAGCGCATGCTGACCATCACGCTCGAACCCAACGGCTTTCGCGTAGCGTCGGCTTCCGACGGAAAGCAAGGACTCGCGCTCATGGCCCAGCGCCGCCACGACGTGATCATCCTGGACCTGGGATTGCCGGACATGAGCGGCATTATGGTCCTGAAGCAATTGCGCGAATGGACCCAAATACCCGTCATCGTCCTCACCGTGCAGGATGATGAAGCCGACAAGATCGAAGCGCTCAACTCCGGCGCCGATGATTACGTGACCAAGCCCTTCAATATCGGCGAACTGCTCGCGCGATTGCACGCCATGCTGCGGCGCGCCAACAAAGGCCCGCTGGATGACCCGGTCTTTCGCACGGGCGACCTTACGGTGGACCTCGCCAGTTACCGCGTCACCCGTAATGATCAACCCGTGAAATTGACCGCCACGGAATTTGCCATGCTGCGATTGTTCATCCAGCACGCGGGAAAAGTCCTCACTCATCGCCACCTGCTGTGTGAACTCTGGGGGCAGGAACACGAAAACAAAACCCAATACCTGCGCGTCTATGTCACGCGGTTGCGCGAAAAATTAGAGCCTGACCCCGCATCACCGGTTCTATTTCTCACTGAACCGGGCGTGGGCTATCGCTTTGTTGCCGCGTGAATCAATGTTTGTGGCGGAAGAAAAACAGGAAGAACAAAAACAACAGCACTTGCAGCAGTACGAACCCGGCAATCATCGGAACCATCCGATAACGTGACTTCCAGACCTGCGGTGCCTGCAGATGGGCATGACGGCTGGTGAGTTGCACACCTTCGTAATTCTCCAGGTCCGCCCGCATTTCCAAGGCGGTCTGGTAACGCCTTTTGGGATCGCGTTCCATCGCGTGCAGGATGATCTCTTCGATCACCGGCGTCAGTTTCGGATTAATTTTTCGCGGCGCCTGTGGATCACCCGTCACCCGCGCATTCATGATCACATAGGGGCTGTCCCCGGCAAACGGCGGTTCACCTGTGGCCATTTCGTATAGGATCGCACCCAGCGAATAGATGTCTGTGCGCTGGTCACCGCGGCTGCCCCGCACCTGTTCCGGAGCCATATAATCCGGCGTGCCCATCGTCGGCGTGAAGCCGACAAAAGTGAGCCGGCGCGAATTTTCCGCGCGCGCGATGCCAAAATCCATGATGCGAATCGTGCCATCATTGCACAACATGATGTTGGCCGGCTTGAGGTCGCGATGCACCACGCCGTTCTGGTGCAGATACGATAATGCGGTACAGATGCGCCCGGCGATCTGTGCGGCATCCGGTTCCGGCAAGGGATGCACGCTGCGCAGCAATTCACTCAAGGTCTGTCCCTCGAGATATTCCATCACGATGTAAGGACGACTCTTCTTTTCGACCGGAATGATCTTGAGGATGTAAGGATGATTCAGCTTCAGGCCGATCTCCTCTTCACGGCGAAAACGGTCAAACCCGGCCGGGTCGCTCTCGATCTGTAGATAGGGGATCTTTAAGGCAACCGCGGTGCCCATCATCCGGTCATTGGCCTTGAACAACGACGCCATGCCGCTTTTGGCGATGATATCCGTTATCTCAAAACGATTATCGAGCAACTGGCCTACCCCGATATCATTACCCAGCACGCGGTTGGTCTTCGCCGCAGCCGTCTGGGCTTTCAACGTCTTCTCCACCTGCCAGACCTGGATGATCTGGATGGAAACATTGTCACTCACCTGGCGGCGTTCCACCTGTTCGATGAGCCGCTTGCACGCCTCCGCAGGATGATATTTGACCACCGCAGCCAGGATCTCCTCATCCAAAACAAATCCGTAAAGGCCATCCGAGCAATGCAGGATCAAATCCCCCTGCTCCAGCATTTCAATCTTGATGTCGTAATGGCAGATCGGCTCCGCGCCAACGCAGCGGGTCAGGGTGGATCGGTGTTGGCTGGTCATGGCATTGCGTTCGAGCAGCAATCCCAGTTTGACCTGCAATGTCGTGTAGGAATGGTCCGTGGTGAGCCGTTTGATCTTTCCGGCGCGGATGAGATAGGCGCGCGAATCGCCCACGTGCGCAACCGTCGCCTTGTCGTCACGGAAAACGGTCACCAGCATCGTTGTGGACATCCGCCCTTGCTTCTGCGCGGCCTGAAAAATTCTGGCGGAGGCCTCGTCAAAAATCCGGCGGATCAGATCATTGGTGGACGTTTCCGGCTTGGCGTCCTTGAAGATGTCGATGGCGGTTTCCCCCGCCATGCGGCTGGCAATGTCGCCGTTGCCGACTCCGCCCACACCATCGGCGAGGACCGCGATGCTGCCGAGGGCCTGCAATTGCTGGAAATCCTCCGGTTGCCAGAACGTGATGAAATCCTCATTGTGCTCGCGCACGGTCCCGGTGCTGGTGACCTGGAAACATTTTACTTTCATGTCTTGGATCTACCCGAAAAAATTTGGCCGAAATAAAAAAACGACTGGCAGATAGCGTTCATTTTGTTCCGGATGCCGGTGACGGCCTTATCTGGCACCAGCGCCGCAAGGCGACCAGCGACCAGATCGCTTCCACCACTCCAAACGGCCACGCGCCCTGTAAAAATCCATAGGTGGAACCCAGCACACAAGCCACCGCAAATCCCAGGACATACCACCGGCTGCGGGATTCCAATGCGTAACACACCAGCATCATCGTCACTGCAAATAGTCCGAATAGTGTAAGCCTATCCATACAGAACCGCGGTCATGGAAACAGAAAGCGCGCCCGTTAGGCGAATCAATAATCTATCGCGCATCCTCCTTATTACCGTTCACAAAACCCCGTCCCGACCGAAAGAACAACCCGGCCGCCATCACGGTGACCGGGTTGTTCATGATACCTCCCTGGCTTTAGCCCATGGCAGGCTTCTCTGTAAGCATCGTCGAGCGCCCTAGTTTTGCGCTCCTTGATCTGAAGTAGACAATCCCGTAAACACCCCAGGCAGCTGCGACACCCAGCGCGATGTATGGCTCTTTCCAACTCATACCGCTGACGGTGAAAGGCCCGATCAAGTAGAACAGCATGCAGCCCAGGTTCGCCAGCAATCCGAAGATCGGCACGACGAAATGTTTGAACCCGTGAAAGGTGTGGTGCTCTTTGAATGCCACGATAGCCACAATACAAGTCGTCATGTAGAGCAGGAATGTGCCGAAGTTACTGATGAGCGTGATGAACACCAGCGTGTTGGGCATATGTGTGTAAGTCTCCGGTTTAAAGATACCGAAGCTATACCAGAAGTTGGTCTTGTCCAATGCGGCCGGGCTTGTGCCGCCGAGATATCCGATGGTCGTGATGATACCGATGACCATCGAGATGACCACCAGCGTCCAGATCGCCCGGTGCGGGGACAATGTTTTGCCGTGCACCAGGCCAAAGTGCGAGGGAACTTCCTCATCACGCCCCATCGCATAAGTCACCCGTGCTCCTGTGTTAATGCAGGCCAGGGTGGTGCCAATCAACGCAAGGAACACCGTGCCCGCTTGCACCAGCATGAAGGCCCGGCCCGCCGAGTAACTCCCGAACGCCCACGTGCCGACGAGTACCATCATGTCACCGAGTGGTGCGCCGGAAGCGCCCGCATTCGAGATGGTATAACCGCTGTTCAGGAAATAATTCGCCGCGAAGTATTCGAACATGTAACACATCGCGCCCTGGATCACGAGCGACATCAACACTGCGCGCCCGATGTCCTTCTTGGGATTCTTTGCTTCTTCACCCATCGAGGTTACCGACTCGAAACCGACCAGCAGGAGAATCGCGATACAGGCCTGGATGATGAAAAAGTTGAATTTGTGCGGCGCAATCACCGACCCCGCCGACTGGTGAAAGTTAAACGTTTGCGGATCTTTCGCATCACCCGGCTTGCCGGTCACAGCATCCTCAGGCTTGTAACTCAAAATAAAAGGATCAGCGATAGCGTGGCCATCTTTATCCAATTTGAGCGCGCCTGCATCGTCCTTCTGGAAAGCAGGGTACGGGTCTCCGACACCCAGTCCCATTGCGGTCAAGGTGCCCAGCACAACCGCATCAGTATTCTTGGTTTTATCCAGGTCATCAGCCGTCACCGCACGGTCCTGAGTTTTGTAGGCGGGAACGGGCTTGCCGTCTTTATCCACCATGTCTTTGCCGTTGGCGTCTTGCGCCACTTTGGGAGTGCCATCCGCCCAGCTATCCTGCACAGGTGCGCCCTTGTCGTCCGTCACGTTGACCTGGTCCACATTGTAATTCACCGGGACACCGCCGGAGAGATGCCAGCCCTGCGAACCTTGCGGATGGCTGGTGCGGTAAGAAATAGCCATCACGGAGAAAACCACCAACGCACTGATCTGGATTACATTGATACCCATGTTGACCGCCGTACTGCCGTTTACGCCGCGATAGGCGATGTAACCCACCAGCAGTGAGAAACCGATGCAGAAAAGCCACATGAACAATGGGCTGCTGTAAGTGCCGCTAAATGTATTCGGCCAGAATTGGCTCGCCAGATACCCGCCGAGAATCGCCGTGACCCCGACCATCAAGCCTGGATACACCCAATAGTACAAATGACTGGCCCAGCCCGTGAAGAATTTGGCGATGCGCGCAAATTTATACGCATGCGTCTTGGACAGGAACGCCTGCTCGGCATACAGATAGGAAGAACCTGCGCCGGGATAAAGTTTGGAAAGCTCGGCATAGCTGATCGCGGTCGCGAAGCACAGGAGCAACGCGGCCAACAAGCCGAATAACATCGCGCACCCCGCCATGGGTGCGCCATAGAGTGATTGTTCCTCGAACGTGAGCCACAGGAATGCGCCGGGCGCGATCAATGCCATGGCATTGATGGTCAGCCCCGTTAATCCCAGTGTTGCTTTGGTGGTGGGACTGTTCCCACTTGCGGATTGTGTTGTTTCACTTGGCATATTTTTGTCAGTTGGTTTTTCCTGGTTTTGGTTTTTGGCATTGGTTCTAGACTGCGATCTCTCCCCTTTCTTCCGTGCGGATGCGGACAGCTTCGTTGATGTCTGAAACAAAAACTTTTCCGTCGCCGATCTTGCCCGTGCGCGCGGCTTTGATGATGGCGTTCACTGCGCGTATCGCGTTCTGTTCGGCCACCACCAGATCGATTTTTATCTTCGGCAGAAAATCCACCGTGTATTCGCTGCCCCGATAGATTTCCGTGTGGCCTTTCTGCCGGCCAAATCCCTTCACTTCGGTGACGGTCATTCCCTCAATGCCCTCCTCGCCCAACGCATCTTTGACTTCCTCCAGCTTGAAGGGCTTTATGATGGCTTCTATTTTCTTCATAGGTTCTTTTAACACCCGCCTTGGAGCATCCAAACCCGCTCAGGATCCGGAAAACTGGCGCATATTTTCCCCAGCCCTGCTCCGTTGGCTAAAGTGTTTGGTTAATTTCTTAATGCGCTGCTCTTTAGCAGCGGCGATGCCAACAAACTTTTATCCACTACGTATCCAATTGATATTGAATGTTTTATAAAGTTTATTAGCCGGGTTGTTTATAAAAATTTATGAGGCCGACTTTTGGTTTTATACGGTGTTTATTAAGAACTTGTTAAGAAATTTGCAGTGCGTTCTTTTCACCACATAAAAAACGCGCACTGCGAGAGCGCACACGAAAAAACTGTGGCTAAAAAAGAAAATGGCGGACAACTTTCGTTGTCCGCCATGACCTGATTTAAATCAGGATTCTATCCCCACTTTAATTACGCTTCAGAACCGTGATAGCCTTCTTCACCGTGTTCCGAATAGTCCAGACCGGCCATTTCAACTTCCACAGTCGGGCGCAATCCAACTACAGCCTTCACAATCATGGCGATGACCACCGTGCCCACGATCGCCAGCACCAGCGTCACGCCGATAGCTTTGATCTGTTCGAGCACCAGCGGTTGGGTCGGAGAGTTCGTCACATACTTGCTGAGGTTCGTGCTCAGGTTCGCATTGGCAGAGGTGTTCGCTAACACGCCCGTGACGAGCGCGCCGAGCGTTCCACCGACTGCGTGAACACCGAAGGTGTCCAGCGCGTCGTCATAACCGAACCAGCCCTTGACCTTGAAGCAGAAGAACCAGGGAATGATACCTGCCAGGATACCGATGATCACAGCGCCATTCGCCGTTACGAAACCGCAAGCAGGCGTGATGACAACCAGACCGGCAACCGCGCCGGAGCAGAATCCTAAAACGCTGGGTTTGCCGCGCACGATCCATTCCATCATGGGCCATACGAACGAGGCCACCGCTGTTGCCAGGGTCGTCGTCGTGAAGGCGTTGGCCGCCACTACGTCAGCCGCCACAGCGCTGCCTGCGTTGAAACCGTACCAGCCCACCCACAGCATGCCGGTGCCGATGGCGCACAATACCATACTGTGCGGTGCGAAGTTTTCTTTGCCGAAACCTTTGCGCTTGCCGAGGATGATACAGAGTACCAACGCGGACCAACCGGAAGTCATATGCACCACCGTGCCGCCTGCGAAGTCGATTGCTTTGATGCCCGCGTTGGCGTTCCAGACACCGTTCATGAAACCGTCAATGCCCCAGACCATGTGCGCCTGCGGGAAGTAAACAACGAACATCCAGAGAACCATGAACAGGCAGATGGCCGAGAATTTCATGCGTTCCGCGATGGCGCCCAAGATCAGCGCCGGAGTGATGATCGCGAACATCAGTTGGTACATCGAGAAGACGTTCTGCGAAACCCAGTAGGAATAATCCGTGTTCGGGGCACCACCTACGTCCTTCAGGAACGCGAAGCCCATGCCGCCCAGAAATTTTCCACCGTTGTGGAACACCATGCTATAGCCGCAGATCCACCACAGGATGGTCACCATGCCCGTGATGAAGAAACATTGCGCCACCACCGAGAGCACGTTCTTACGACGAACGAGACCGCCGTAGAACAGGAACAAGCCGGGCAGCGTCATGAACAACACCAACGCGGCGGAGGTCATCTGCCAGGCGTTGTGGCCCGGACCGGGCACGCCGACAGAGGGCGTCGTGAGACCGGCCGCGACCACACCGTTCGTGTCCTTCAACGTGGCCGTGGGATCACCGTTGCCAAGATACGCTTCCAATCCCGCCACGCGCTGTTCGAGCGTGGGCGTAGGTGCGGGGGCCGCCGGCGCGTTGGTATCGTCCGCGCGCAATTGCAAGGCGCTCAGCGCCACGGCCGCCATCAAGCTGATTGATAAAACTAGTCGTTTCATAGTCATTATTTTTATTTTGATGATTTCAACATTGGGGTTAAACGGCGCTTTCACCTTTTTCTTCAGTGCGGATGCGCACTGCCTGCTCAACGGGCGAGACAAATACTTTGCCGTCCCCGATCTTTCCGGTCTTGGCCGTCTTCACGATGGCGGCCACGGCGGCCTCCAGGTGCGCGTCCGAAACGACCAGGTCGATTTTAATCTTTGGGAGGAAGTCCACTGTGTATTCACTGCCCCGGTAAATCTCCGTGTGACCTTTTTGTCTGCCGAATCCCTTCACTTCGGAGACGGTCATGCCTTCCACACCGACTTCCGCCAATGCGTCCTTCACTTCTTCGAGTTTGAACGGCTTGATGATGGCTTCGATTTTCTTCATAGTTTTTTCGAGCACTCTGGACAAAACTTCCGGACGGCCATGACCGGATGAGCGTGCAACAGTTCTGTTGTTGGTTCTGAAATAGAGTGCTTGTTTGGATTCACGCGCTCGACGCCATTTAGCAACAGCGATGCCATTCTGTTTATTTTTTATTTATGACTTAAATACCTTTATATATTTGGCATTTACGCAACTGGGCCTGTTTTTTACCGATGGTTTATGTTGTAGCTTTTTTTGCAGCCAGTTGTTTATTGAACATTTAGACCGCCCGTTTTTAGGAGGATTTAACCGGCATTATCGCATTGTTGCGTTACGGCACGCCAACAGCTAAACCTTCGTTGTGCCACTGACTCCGACCCACATTCCGCGAGGAAAGCAGTATATCTTCACCGCCGTCGCGTTTTTGCTGATAACGGTGGTGAATATGTTGATCGAGAAATGGCTGGGTTACCAGGCCATCGCCCTGGTCTATCTGCTGGCCGTCGTCGTCGCGGCTTTATTCATCGACCGCGGCCCCATCATCTTTGCCACCGTCCTGACCGCCGTTTGGTGGAATTTTTATTTCGCACCGCCAAGGTTCGCGTTCAACATCACCGATGGTTACGATCGCATGATGCTCGTCACCTATTTTGCGGTGACGCTTACGGTCGGACATCTCACCACCCATTTGCGCGCCCGGCGTCTCGCCGAACAACAACGGGAAGAACACTCCTCCGCCCTCTATCGCTTGACCCGGGAACTCGCGCAGGCGGCGGACATGGATGAAATCTTTTGCCGTAGCATCGAGGAGATCCGAAAATTTTTCCGCGCCGATGTCGCTTTACTCCTGCCTGCCCAGCAACCACCGCATGCGCTCATGCCGTACACCGCCAGTTTGTGGTCGCCCAAGGAAAAGGAAATGCCCATGGCCACCAAAGTGTTTGAGCAAAACGAGCCCGCTGGACGCGGCACAAAAGATTTCACCGATGCCGAAGGATTATATTGGCCGCTGTGCGCGGACGGCGCGCCGATAGGTGTGGTCGCGCTGCGTTTCAAACGCGCCGCGCTCACGCCCCGGCAACAGGCGTTGTTCGAGGACTTTATCCCACAAATCACCCTCATCCTCCAGCGCCAGCGCCTGCGCGAAGCAGAGTTGAACAATAAATTTCTCGCGGAATCCGAACGCCTCGGACGCACACTGCTCAATTCCGTTTCGCACGAATTACGCACGCCGGTCGCCGCCATCACGAGTGCGACCAGCAGTTTGCGGTCTTCCGGCACCCTGTCCACCGCGCAACAAAATCTAACCACCGAAATCGAATCCGCCAGTATCCGGCTCAATCGCGTCATCCAAAGTCTCTTGAGCGCCGCCCGGCTCAAATCCGGCCAGCTCCGTCCGAAGCTTGAATTATACGATGTGTCTGACCTCATTCACGTGACGCTAGGCAACGTATCCGCGATGACGGCATCACATCCGATGCAAACCCACATCGAGACCGACCTTCCGCTCATCAAGGCGGATTTTGTATTGATGGAACAAACGGTCGCGAATCTCGTCGTCAATGCAGCCACGCACACGCCACCCGAAACGCCGATCGAAATCTCCGCGCACGCGGCCAATGGTGAAGTAGTTTTGGAAGTCGCCGACCGCGGGCCTGGCGTGCCGCCGGATCAACTGGATAGAATTTTTGACTTGTTTCATCGCGCACCGGATGCGAAACCCGGTGGCACCGGTTTGGGATTGGCCATCGTCAAAGGATTTATCGAGGTGCAGGGCGGGCGTGTGTCCGCCGCCAACCGGCCAGGAGGTGGCGCTGTGTTTTCCATCTATTTACCCGCAACTGAAATGCCCGTGTTATCAGAAGAAACTTTGTGAGCGATATCACTACCCCATCGGTGCTCGTCGTGGACGACGAGCCGCAGATCCAACGATTACTCACCATCACGCTCGAGTCGAACGGCTACCGCGTGGCCATCGCCGGCGCCGGCCAGCAGGCGCTCGTGCTCGCCGCGCAACACCGCCACGACGCCGTCGTCCTCGACCTCGGCCTGCCTGATCTGAGCGGCATCGAGGTGCTCAAGCGCCTGCGAGAGTGGACGCAGATGCCCATCATCATCCTCACCGTGCAGGACGGCGAAGCGGAAAAGATTGAAGCGCTCGATTGTGGCGCGGATGATTATGTCACTAAACCTTTCAACTCTGGCGAGTTGCTTGCGCGACTCCGTGCCGCGTTGCGCCGCGCGAACAAAGGTCCGGCGGATGAACCCGCTTTTGTGTTCGGCGAACTGACCGTGGACCTCGCCGCGCGGCGCGTCACGCGCGGGACGCAGACAGTGAAAATGACCGCGACCGAATACGCATTGCTACGATTGTTCATCCAGCACGCGGGAAAAGTCCTCACACACCACCAGATCCTCCGCGAAGTGTGGGGACCGAATCACCAGGAAAAAATGGCGTACCTGCGTGTCTACATGGCTCGCCTGCGAGATAAATTGGAGGTCGATCCGTCTGCGCCCAAGCTATTTCTCACCGAGCCGGGCGTCGGTTATCGCTTGTCTGCCTCGCCGTGAAAGTTGCTCGCATTTGCTCAGTGCGAACTTTTCCCGACAATCGCGGTATTAAAATTTCATAAAAAAATCAGCGAAATCGCGATATTTTGCATATCAATTTATTTGTCTAATGGGCGCGTGAATTGCTAAACCCTCCGCAATGGAAAACATCAACCCGCCGTTATGGCTTTCGCTTCCCTTCGTCGCCCTGCTTGCAACCATTGCGCTGGCGCCGTTGTTTTTTTCGGATTGGTGGGGAAAACATTATCCCAAAGTCGCCGGCGGACTGGCTGCCATCGTCGTTGGTTACTACATCTTTGGATTGAACGCGGGGCCGCGCGTGTTAGAGACCGGCGAAGAATACATCAGCTTCATCTGCCTCGTCGGCTCGCTCTTCGTCGTCTCTGGCGGCATCCATATCAACGTGAAAGGCGAAGCCACGCCGTTCAAGAATGTCGTCTTTCTTGCCATCGGCGCAGTTGTCGCGAACCTGCTGGGCACTACCGGCGCCTCCATGCTGCTCATCCGTCCGTGGCTGCGCATGAACAAATACCGTGTCACCGCGCACCACGTTTGTTTCTTCATCTTCATCGTGTCGAACGTCGGCGGCTGCCTCACGCCGATCGGCGACCCGCCGTTGTTTCTCGGCTACCTTAAAGGCGTACCCTTCTGGTGGGTGGCCGAACACTGCCTGCCCATGTGGGCCATTGGGGTAGGAATTTTGCTCGCGATGTTCTTCGTCGTGGACACGTTGAACTTCCGCAAGGCGCCGAAGCAAGTGCAGGAATTTGAGACTGCGCATCACGAACGCTGGCGTTTCCAGGGCCTGGCCAACCTGTTCTTCCTGGCCGTTATCATTGGCGCTGTCTTTGTCAACCATCCGCCGTTCCTGCGCGAAGCCCTGATGATCGCCGCCGCCGCTGGTTCCTATTTCACCACGCAAAAATCCGTGCACGAATCCAACAGCTTTAATTTTCATCCCATCAAGGAAGTCGCTATTTTGTTCATCGGCATTTTTGGCACCATGATTCCAGCGCTCGACTGGTTGCAGCACAACGCCTCCGAGTTGATGGGCAGCGCGCCGCATCCTGCCGTGTTCTATTGGGGTTCCGGTGCGCTCTCCAGCGTGCTCGACAATGCACCGACGTATCTCGCCTTCCTCAGTTCCAGCTTCGGCTCGTTTGTGAATCACGATGTCGTCATGCAAGTGCAACACCTTGTCCACAATGGCGGCGCCGATATGGCCACGTACCTTCAAGGAAATGTTAACGCCGACCAGATAAAGGATACTTTTGCTGCGATCCAAAAATATCACGCCGGCCAATTGGCTGCCGGGACTATCAGCACGGACCAGATCGAAACCTGCTTCCTCCTCGGGAATATGAAGTTCAACACCTACATCCTTGCCATCAGCATCGGCTCAGTGTTTTTCGGGGCGAACACCTACATCGGCAACGGCCCCAACTTCATGGTCAAAGCCATCGCCGACCATCAAAAAGTGAAGACGCCTACCTTCCTGGACTACATCTGGAAATTCACCCTGCCCTTCATGCTGCCGATGCTGCTGATTGTGTGGTGGGTGTTTTTCAGGGCTTGAGGTTTTACGTTGGCGTGGGAGCAAGTGCGCCATAGCATTCGCTCAATGTCGCGCGGCCAGCCCCACTATTCCCGTTCAACGCCGGCCACCGGCTTCAGGCTGGCCGTGCTGCTGGTAATCGCCCTGCTGATTTTGCCCATCCTCGCCATCTATCGCCAAAAATTCGATCTGCGTTGGGGGGCGGCTTACGGAGTTATGGTGAACCTGCTTACGTATTTTGCCTACGCGCGCGATAAACGCTGCGCGGAGCAAAGCAAGTGGCGCACGCCTGAGATGCGCCTGCACCTACTGGAACTCGTCGGCGGCTGGCCCGCCGCCTTTCTCGCGCAAAATATTCTGCGCCACAAATCGTCAAAGGTCGGCTACCAGATCGTGTTCTGGCTCATTGTGCTGGCGTGGCAATTTGTGGCCTTTGATGCGGTCCAGAACTGGAAATTGCTAAAAGCCAGTTACTGATGCGCCAGCACATACGCCGTGATGTTGCTCTGGTCGGTCCGGATCTGGCTCAGCAGAAGCGCCATGGCGCTCGTGATTTCGCTCGCGTTGATCTGGACGCCAATCTCAAATTGCGGCTGGTCGAGATAGACCAGTGTCTGCCGGAAAATGTCTCCCTTCACCGTGGCTTTATTTAATTTCGTCTTCACCGGCGTCAAAGCATTCAAGCTGGTGATCGTGGCCTTGTGATGGCTGCTCGTGAGTTTTTCGTAGGAGGTGATCAACCTGGCCAGTTTAGTAAAATCTGCAATGTGCGTGCCGATAGAGCCGTTGTGCGAATAGGTCTTCGGTGGGCCGTTTGTCAATTTACCATCCTGGATCACCATCCCGGACGCCGTGATGTACGAACTCAGCAGCGTCACTTCGCCGATATCCAATTCCCACGGGTCATTCGTCACCACGAGGCCGACCATGTCATGACGCATCAGTTCCGCAGTATAGATTCCGATAAAATCCGTCAACACCACTTGGCCGGTGGAAGTTAAGCTGGAAAGGCCCGAGGTATCGCTGGCGGTGAGCACTTTGAACATGGCCGTGTAAAAATTTGAAGCTTCTTGGGGGCTGGCGGCGGTGAGATGATTGCCCAGCTCCGTGAGATAATCCGTGTCGGACGGATCGAGCAGCTCGCGCGTGGCCGTGACGGCATAGCTCCGGCCTGAGGAAGTTTTCCCGGGTTGATAGCTAATGTTATAAAAATAGTCGTCGGGAGTCATTTCCACGACCGTCCCAGAGCCGCTGGTCAGCAGGATGAGATTGGCCGCGGTCACTTTGGCCTGGTAAGGCATGCCGCTGACGTTGGTCAGGTACGGCGCGATATTGCTTTGGAGATCCAAGGGCGCAAAACTTTGGCCCGCGATTTGGCCGACCAGCGTATCAAATCCCGCTTCCCGGTCTTTAAAGTAGCCATACAAATCCCTGACAACGTTGGTATTTATCAGACCCAATTCCGTCTCCGTCTGGGATACGGTTGAAATGGTGACCGGCGTGGAATAATCCGTCACCGTTTTGGCGTTGATGCCGTCATTGGTGGCCAGCGTAGCCTGCAAATACGTTTTGCCGGTGAACGTAGAAAGCTCGATGGTGCGGGCCGAATCCCGCGGCAACACGAGCCCCGCCGCCGAAGCCGCTGGCGGGTCGGCCAACAATAGCAACAGCGCTGCTGCGGCAAAAAATCCGGCGCAATTCCGGTTAACGACTCGAATATCCGCAAGCACGACAAACGACTTAAACGACTGGTTCAATACAGCCATAAATAATCCTGTTTGGTTTTGTTGAGTGAGACTCCGAGTAAGACAAGGCGAAGTTAGTGGAACGGTGGCGGGAGTCAAGACCAGGTCTGGGAAATGGGGGTCGCTGATCGAGTGACGGGCTTTCATCAGGCGCAGTTTTGCGGTTGCGTATGGGCGTTTGCACAATACGATTTCCGTAATGGCAAACGTCCCAGATAAGTCCAATAGGTCTTATAGGACCTATACATCCAATAAGCCTTCAGAAACTTTCATTCCGCCGCATGGTGGTTATAAAACTCTCGTCGCCTATCGCAAATCCCAGATTGTTTATGATGGCGCGGTGAAATTCTGCGACCGTTTTATTGATAAAAGGTCCCGCACCCACGACCAGATGGTGCAAGCGGCACGCAGCGGCAACAAAAACATCGCCGAAGGCAGCCAGGCCAGCGGAACCTCTAAAGAAACCGAAATCAAATTAATAAACGTGGCGCGCTCCAGTTTGGAGGAATTGTTGGGCGATTATGAAGACTATCTGCGCCAGCACGAATTACGCTTGTGGGAAAAGAATTCAAAAGAAGCGCTCTTCGTACGCAAGCTCGGCTCGCGAAAAAATGAGTCTTTTGCCTCTTACAAAGATTATCTGGAAACCCGCCCGCCCGAAGTCGTGGCCAATATTCTTATCTGCCTAATCCACCAGACCAACTATCTGCTCAACCAATTGTTGCGCCAATTGGAAAGAGCTTTTGTGCAGGAGGGCGGTCTGCGCGAACGCATGACCCGTGCACGCCTTGCCGAACGTTCCAAACAAAATCCCCCCTCGCTGAAAGCCAGTAAAAAGTGACGCACAAACCCACCAGCCCTATAAGGTCGGCTTCGTATCTGGCCAACTGACCCACAAATCAATCACCGCTCAAAGGGCGTTGGCTGATGCAATAGCAGGAAACAAATTGTGGCAAGATATGCTTTTTTCATGATTCATGTCTCATGTTAGCGTTTGGGCCAGATTATCTTTTTGCTATAGGGTGTATACACTGCAACGACTTGAAAATTCCCATTGCTCAGGCGCTCGACAGCCAACGCGGTATTGTCCATGCCACCGAACCAGACGTAATCAACCTCATCTGCATTTTCCTCGATTCCTCTTATACCCAATTGCCTGAGATCTGGTGGAACGTCTCTGTTCGTAAATTCTACCGGTGCATCATTTTTAAGGATTGTTTGTGTCCGCTGTATCCAGGCCTGAATATCCTTGTCCGTCAAAGAATCCATGTACTTTTTAGCGCCATTCATCTGTTTTCTCGAGGCGCCAATATCGAGGTAAGCTCCAAAGAAAACGACGACAAACAACACAATAAGGGAGCCCACGAAAGCATATACTATCCAGCGTTTGTTCAACCGTGATTCTGTATTGGGGCTTTTGTTCATGGCTAATGAAAAAAGCTGAGCCGCCGCCGATTCAAGACGTGATTCCCGACTGGTTGGGAAATCCCGCAGGGCGGGACGCCAATGGCGGCTGCTTCTGAGTACCGAAATATCGGGATTGCTCCGGCGACTTGTTTGGCGGCTTTGTGCTCATAATCTAGAACAAAATACTTCCAACTGCTCTATCTCCTTCTGAAGAGGATGAGGAGCAATGAGATAGCCCGGATAAGGTCTCCAACAAGAAAAGTCGCAGTTCACAGTCGCTTGTCCATCGCACAGAGTAACGCGAATAGTAGCCTCTCTTTTGTGATGCTGCTCAAAAGGACTCAACAGGCTGCCGATGGTGGATCCCGCAGAAAACCGAACAGCTGCCCCCTCGCAAACCACGTCACGAACGTTTCGCATCGCGTAAAACGTTAGAATCTTCTCGATCAACGGCTCGGTTGCCAATGCCACATCAAAGTCATAAACTTCTTGGTATCTCTTAAAAATCCAAGTTGGTTGCTTGATGATTCTGACCATAAAATGCGCGAAGTCGCCTATCTTAGCCACATAGTTGCAGTCCTGTTTAGGATTCAAATTGCGCATTGTCGAGCCTATTGAAAACCAACTCGCTTCTCAGGTCTTTAATTCGCCTGCTTCAATCAGTCCTTGACATGTTTTACTTTTATGATAAAACCATATCAGTTCTTTGATAAGTGAAATGTTGTAAATGGTTAAATCAGGGATTGGTTAAATGAGTTCCGGGAGCAAAATCCCAGTCGCCAACGCAATTGGATGACCTGCCTGTGAATGGGTGAATTATACCCGGAAGTGGCGAAAATGGCGAATGGGAACCGTCAGAAAATTTAAGTAAATTTAGGTACTTTTTTTATTTGAGGTGATTCGCGATATGCGATGCGGGATGCAGGATTTTGATCAGGGCTCGACGGAGACTCGCCCGACCTCCAAAGAATGGCTTTACCGGGTAAGAACCCGGTAATACCGACCGTTACCGGCCTTTACCGACCAAAAAAAACAATCTTTTTTCATATGAGGGTTTAGGATGCAGGATTTGAATTAGGGCTCGATGGAGTCTTGCCCCGCCGCAAATCCGACTTATTCCGACCTATTCCGACTACTTTTTTATCCCATACCACAAAGTCGCGCCCCGACCGGGCGCGGACGGCGTAGCACGTCGTCCCTACCTTTGATCAGGGCGTCGTGACAGCTACGCCCTACCTCAATCATATTATGGACAAGACAACGTTGCTCTCAGACCCCAAACTGATTTTCAAACCATGAAACGTTTATTTTGCCTTGGGCTTTTCGCCATCGCTTCTCTCACTGCTCTCAACAGTCGTGCCGCCACCGATGTTGATACCCGCGTGCGCAATCTGATGGCGCAGATGTCGCTCGATGAAAAAATCGGCCAGATGGTGCAGGCGGATATGTCGGCACTCAATGGCCATGAAGCGGATGTGCAAAAATATTTCCTCGGCTCGGTGTTGAGCGGCGGCAGCTCGGACCCGTCGCCGGACAACACTCCGGCAAGCTGGTTGCATGCGGTGACCAACTTCCAGGCGCAGGCGCTCGGTACGCGGCTAAAGATTCCCCTGCTCTACGGCATTGATGCGGTACACGGCAACAACAACATCGATGGCGCTACCATTTTCCCGCATAACATCGGCCAGGGCGCGACGCGCGACGCAAAACTGTTGGCCCAGGCGGAGCATGTCACGGCGCAGGAGACGGCGGGCATCGGCGCCCGTTGGGCGTTCGCTCCGTGCATCGCCGTGGCGCAGAATGAACGCTGGGGCCGCACCTACGAGAGCTTCGGCGAATCGGCAGACCTAGTCTCCGAACTGGCGCCGGCCGCTGTGCGCGGTTTTCAGGGAAAGAAATTATCGCCGGACGAAGCATCTGTTCTCGCGTGCGCCAAACATTTCATGGGTGACGGCGGCACGACGAATGGCGTGGACCAGGGCAACACGGTTTGCGATGAGGCGACGCTCCGCGCCATCCATCTGCCGGGCTATCGCGCCGCGGTCAAAGCAGGCGTGGGTTCCATCATGGTCTCGTACAGCAGTTGGAATGGTCTCAAGATGCACGCGAACAAATATCTGCTCACAGATGTGTTGAAAGGCGAACTCAAGTTTCAGGGTTTCCTCGTGTCTGACTGGGCGGCCATCGACCAGATCTCGAAGGACTTCAAGCAGGATGTCGAAACGTCCATCAACGCAGGCATGGATATGATTATGATTCCATACGGGCCGAAGCACGCGAACAATTACCTGGAGTTCATCACGGACCTGAAGGAACTGGTGGCTGATGGCAAAGTGCCACAGTCGCGCATCGATGACGCGGTGAGCCGCATCCTGCGTGTGAAATTCCAGATGGGATTGTTTGAGAGCACGGCGGTGGACCCGGCACTGACGGCGGCCATTGGTTCGCCGGAACATCGCGCCGTGGCGCGCAAGTGCGTGCAGGAATCACTGGTGTTGCTGAAGAACGCGAACCATGCACTGCCGTTGTCCAAAAAAGTGAAACATCTCGCGGTGATAGGCGAAGCGGCGGATGACCTGGGCATCCAATGCGGCGGCTGGACGATTGACTGGCAGGGCAAGACCGGCAATGTCACGAGCGGCGGCACAACAATTTTGTCCGCGATCCGGAAGACGGTTTCGACGGCGACTGAAGTCACATTTTCACAGGACGGCACAGACATCGGCAACGCCGACGCCGTCCTCGTCGTGCTGGGCGAATTGCCCTACGCAGAAGGAGTCGGCGACCGCACGAATCTCGACCTATCGGCGAACGACCTCGCGCTCGTAGACAAAGCCAAGGCGACAGGCAAGCCGGTCGTGACGGTGTTGTTGTCCGGCCGACCGCTCGTGTTGGGCAAGGCGCTGGATAAGACCGATGCATTCGTTGCCGCGTGGTTGCCGGGCACGGAAGGACAAGGCGTGGCGGATGTTTTGTTCGGCGACCATAAGCCGACCGGCAAATTGCCGCGCACGTGGCCGGCGAACGACGACCAGCTATCCGTCAGCGCAGTCAAATCACAGACACCGCAGTTCCCGTATGGGTTTGGCCTGACATATTGATCCATTGGCTAAAACCGCTTAATTGCGCTTCAAACTTAATTGCATTAATGATTATGAAAGGTGAGTGAAACGGAGTGAGATCTTATGATTCCCCTACGAGAATTTTCCGAAAGCAGGACATAGAAAATCGGCAAACCTGCAAAGTTCTCAAGCCAATCAGGAGCCGCAAATAGTTCGCGTGGTGAGTGGCGGCTTCATCCTCGCGGGGACTGGAAACAAAACTAATTTATGGTTGCGGCTGAACAACCAGTGAGGGCCTCATTTTCGGTAAAAGACCAGGACTGAAGAATAAATCTGCGAAGTAAAATTGATCTCACTCTTTTCCAGTGCCGTTGTTTTTCGAAATCATGATTTTACCCGTTTTAACATTGATCGACCAATCCATCGGTTCGGGCAGATTTACTTTTCCGTCGCCGATTTCCAAAGGCATCCAGAGATAACGGGAATCCCATTGCGCCCGCGGTTTCCAGATATCACCCATGAAAATGACCGCGGTGTTTTTCGTGCCGACGATCTTCAGCATCATGGTGGACTGCGAACCGTAAGTGTTGGATTCCGGAGGGGCAATATTTTTGAACTCGGACCAAGGGCCTGCAAGTGACCGGGCGGTCGCATACAGGTTTGGATTCGGATTCCAACCTGTTAGATGTGATCCAATCGCGTAATACAACCCGTCGTAATGAACAATGGCGCCACCTTCCAAATGTTCGGGGATTAGGCACACATCCTTTTCAACCGATAAATAATCGTCCGATAGTTTGAAGATATGAAAGCCATTGGGCCGGTCTTCTGAAATCAGGTAAGCGGTCCCGTCATCATCGACGAATTGGCCGATGTCGCGGCTCTCATAGCCGAGGGGCCGAAAACTTTTGAGATAACGATAATCTCCATCGACGGTGTCGCTTTCAAAGACCGCTAAGCTGGCGAATTTATATCCGCCTAACCCGTCGATGTGCGCGTACATCACAAATTTGCGCGTCTTCGCATTGAAATATACTTTGGGACGCTCTAAAACCCACCCCCGTCCGAGCTGTTCCGGGTCGGCCAGTTTGACCACTTGCCGGCGGAATCGCCAATTGACGAGGTTGTCAGAGGAATAACACGCGACATATCGGAAGCCCCTGGCGTTTTCGATCGATCGGTCTTCCCCAAACCAATAATAAGTTTTGCCCAGTTCCAGAATCCCGCCGCCATGCGCCTGAATTTGCTGGCCACGGTCATCCGGCCAGACTGCGCCGGGATGGATCGTGCGAACGGTGGTACAGCCGATGACTACCAATAAACCAAGGAAGAGGACAGCTTGGCTGATGATATGTCGACCGTTCATGTTCCTGGTTTCCAGTTTACCTCCGCAAAAGCTAAGATACCACTTCGGCACATTTGTTCTGATTTATCGGTCGTTAGGGCGATAATATTCTATAAAATCTTTGAGGCAAATCAACATGCTGCCCATCGGTACATCGAAACATTCCATTCGTATCGGCGACGAGATTCGTCAAAAAATCCCAAAAAATGGGCGGAACGAGATTGGTGGCCGCATCCAATTCATAGTTCTGTCCCGGTGCGCCCAGTCCATTCAGAATGACTTGGCGATCCAGAGTCGTGACAATGTTCGTGAATGCAGGTGCGACGGCGGCCACGACCGCAAGGACTCCGTTCGTCAATGCGTTAGTCTGCCAGGCCAATCCGTTCAAGAGCGACGGCAGGTTGAACGCGGTAAATGCCCCGCTATATCCCGTCGCATCAAACAGCTTAAAGCTATCGCCGGCCAGAAGGGTCCCGCCGAGGTTTGTCACTGTTAGTATCCCACCGAAGTTCAACGTGCCGGATACTTTGACCTGGTCGTTCGTGACCGGCGACTTGCTGATCTCCAAAAATGTCGCGCTGCCGGAAAGGAGCGTCAGGGAATTATTGAACGTCAACCGGCCGATCGAAGAACCGGGCGCCAGCGTGGCTCCGGATTGGACCAGCGTCGCACCACCAATCGTGCCGTTACCACTCAAGGTTCCACTGATCACGGTCAACGAACTGGCCAACCCGCCGTTCACCACCAAGTTGCCGCGCCAATTCGTCGTCGCGCCACTGAAGGTGCTGTTACCCGCTATTGTCAGCGTCCCCGCGTTCGTTTTGTTCAAGCTCACCGTTGGCGCGTTGCCGTTTTGAATCGAGCCAGCGAGATAAAAATGGCCGTTACCCTGCAGCGTATAAGTCCGCGCGCTGTTGACACTGCTGTTCGCTGAAATGGTCCCGCCAAAATTCAACGTGCCGCTGCCGTCTGATTGAAATAGATATAGAGTCCGCCACCTGAGATGATCGTCACGTTTCCCGAAAGCGTGTTGCTGCCGGACATATTTTGAATGGCAACGACGTTGGTGTTACGACCCGCGACTGTGATGTTCGCCGGGATCGTGAGATTGCCGAGGAGATTCGTCAGTTGCAACGTGGACCACGCGCCATTGTTATTCCGGATGGCGATGGTGGGAACATTTGCCACATTTTCACTCCGGGTGATACGCACAATCCCGTCGCTCAGTCTTGGCGGACTCTCACCCCCCGTGCTGCCCTGGTCCACATTCAAAGTGCCCGAAAAGTTGTTCGTGTTGTTCAAGATCAATGTGCCCCAACTTCCTTTGCTCAACGTCGCCGAACCAGACACCGGTCCGTTCACGACCAGCGTGTTGCCCAGGTTGTTGAGGCCCATCGACCACGTCTGGCCAGCATTCAAGTTGAGCGGACAATTAATAGTCACGCTGTGATTGGCCGCCACCATATCAATGCCCCCGGCGCCGAGTGTGAGCGTATTGGTTCCGTTAAGCACAGCACCGTTGTTCATCCACAGAAAAACCAACCCATCCAATACAAGACTGCCGCCCACGGTCGGGCTCAGGCTGCTGCCGCTCAAAGTTGAAAAAGTCACATCACTCGTCGCCAGCGGCGGCATATTCGAAACGTAATTGCCGGAATTGGTCAAAATTAGATCACCGGCGTTGCCGTTCCAAAAAATGGTGTTCGTCGGCGCATAATAACGGACGTAATCCGCCGTCAGTTTGGTCGTGCTCGCCGCCTGGTTGCCATAACCGGTCGGCGGAATTTTTCCCGCCCAGGTCGTTGAGTTGTCATCCACTTCACTGCTCAGGATGATCCACTCCGTGCTTTTGGACACCGGGACCGCGTTGTTCGGATAATTCCAGTTCCGGACACTGCTGCCATCAATGGAAATCGTGTAATCGGTGGCCGTCCAGAGAAAGCCGTACGTATGAAAGCCACTAGCCAACCCACTGCCATAATTGTTGCCACCTGAACTCGCCGCTGAACCGCCATATCCATTCCAATGGACGTTTGGCTGGATCTGGTTCGCGATGTTGTTTGTGTTGCCGTCTACGTAACGGTGTTCACCCATATCGATCTCGGAACCGGACAACACCGGGTCCCACAGATACGAACCCATTGTCGGCGATTGCATCCAGAACGCGGACCACATGCCGTTGGTGTCGCCCCATTTGACGCTGGTCTCCCAGTAACCGTAGCGCGACCGGAAGATTCCATCTGTTGCGATGAATCCGGTGTAATGAACATTGTTGCTCGTGTAGGTCGTGATGGTGAGATTGCCGCCACCCACCGCCACTGCGCCGGTCACGTTTACCGCGTCCCGGCGATTTCCCAGCAGCCAATAATCCCACTTGGTTGTGTCCAAGGACGAACCATCAAACTCGTCGTTCCACACCAGATAATAACCGGAGGGCGGGGCGCCAAAGACCGTCGAAAGTGTGAGCAGCAGGACCATCCAGAAACTGAAACACCGGATGTTCAGAACCCGCCCTCCTTCAGTTCCAAGCGCCAAAACCGTTTTGGATCAACCCCGTTGGTTTGAACAAACTGGATGTCGCCTCCGGTTCCGTTGCTTGTCCCAACTGCGTTCCAGTCTGTAAAATTGGTGGCGCTCCATAAGCGATAACCCCAACTCGGTTGCGAATGAAATGATATCAAGACATTTTGATTTTCGTTCGTTAGCATCAAATGCAACGCTGGCGATTGCTTGAAGTAAGCGGCCGCATTCCACTCTAGGACTCCGACTGGTGATGCGGTGTTAGCGGGAGCCGTGTAGCCATGCCCGGTAACGGGTTGATACAGGATATGCAGATTATTGTCTCTCGCCCAACGGGTCTGATCTATAACCGGTTCGTAGCTACCGAAATTATTCGTGGTCAGGTCAAACGTCGTCCAGATCAGCCGATCCGGATCAACCGCCTTGGGCAGACTGTGCACGATGGTCAATCCATTCGCGCCCTGGTTATCCCGATACAGCACGATGATCCGGTCCTGCGAATCAGTGACCACGACCGGACGACCCAGGTCACGCACGACTCCGTCCTGCTCCAGTGTGCCGGGCGGGTCGATTGTTCGTTGGGAGACCTGCCGCGCGGCCCATCCGTCGGTCGTATGGAAAATGACCATGTATTGACGCTGAAAATTGTTCGTCGGAGTGCCGGGAGCCCACCACGTCGCTGCCACCGGCCAGCCGGATTGATCCAGGCACATGCCAGCCTGGTTGATGATGCTGGATCCCTGGGGAATCGTCAGGACACGTTCCGCCACCGTATTGGGATCACCGTTCTCGCCGATCGCCGAGATCGGGAGCGCGTACGGCGTGTTGTCCGACCGCAGCCAGGTTATTCCCCCATTGGTGGATTTGGCGAAGCTAAAATCATGGTTGGATTGATAGGCCGGATCCTCGCGCCACACCCAGACAAAGAACAGATTCCCGTTCGTATCCAGGCACGGCATGTTCGGATAACAATTATAGTCAGGAGTCCAGCCCGTGCCTTTGATGAACGGCTTTTGACCGGCGTTATACTGCTGGTTCGTCCAAGTCTGCGATAGATGATCGTAGCGATTGATGAATGTATCGCCCGAACCGGAACTGCCTTCCCGGAAGATGAACAGCAAATCACCGTTCGGCATCGTGAGGAACTGAGGATAGGTCACATTGCCTTCCGCTCCCGTCATGGTGTTGGTAGGACCGAACGCAATCGCATTCGTTCCCAGGACAGACGTCAGCGATTTCGTATAAAGAAATGAGTTCCCATGCATACCCCAGGACAAGTGCATGTAGCCATTGCCATCGATGCCGAAGCTGATGACATCATGGCCATCGTTGATGTCATTTGGGGCTAAACTGGTCCGGAACACCTCCCACACATTGGAACCCACCGTGCGGCGTCCGATCCAAATCTTATTGTTAAAAGCATAGGAAGCATCCGTCTGATGCCGTCCATAATACGTGATGAATTGTTGATTGCCGACCGTCCGCAACCCTGAGCAGATAAAGGCCACGGTGTTGATCGGGTCATCCACATCACCGGCATAACCATATTCGCTGGTGTTCGTATTGCCGTCGTCAATCGGCACCAGGCGGGTCGCGACGCCGAAGGGAATGGACTGCGCATCGTTTGGATTTGTGCCGGCCAGATACTCAGCAAGATTTGAGAAGCCGTCACCATCCGGATCATCATTGGCACCATAGGCCAGTGTGCCGAAATAAGTCATTTCCCACGCATCCGGCAATCCATCCATATCAGTGTCGCCCGGATTGGACGCGGCATCGTTGGGGTTCGTGCCCGCGATATATTCCTGAAGATTCGAGTATCCATCCCCGTCCGGATCATCACCGGCCCCATAGGCCAGCGTGCCAAAATAAGTCATTTCCCACGCATCCGGCAATCCATCCGCATCTGTATCCAACGGTGTGGAAAGCGAATTGGTCGGATTCGATCCCGCCAGGTACTCTTGAAGATTCGAGAACCCGTCCCCGTCTGGATCATTTGTGGCACCCTGCACCAGAGAATGAAAATACTGCATCTCCCACGCGTCCGGCAGGCCATCGCCGTCTGAATCCGTCGGAATGAATAGGAAATTTGTCGCGGACCGGACGATACTGCTGATACGGACTTCGTCAACCAAACCGATAAAATTATCCGTAGACAATGCGCTGCCAACCGCCCGGCCCTCGTTCGCAATCACAAAGTCAGTCGCTACGTTAGCTGAAAGGTCGTCCACCATATCACCGGCGCCGATGAGATTTGCCTGGGTCCGATTGGTATCCATCAATGTCCAATAAAACAAAATGTTGCTGACCGTGTTTTCCGCACCATTGTAGGTGACGGCGACGTGATACCATTGATTTGAGATGATCGCGTCAGGTCCGTTTGTCGGAATCATAACGACAATATCCTGTATCGAAACACCCTTGTGAAGATTGATGAAATGCAATCGAGGCACCGTGGTATCGCCCGAACCAAGTCCCACCGGATCGATCCGCCATTGGAACAGCCGCCCGCTGGCTCCGTCCGAATCATCCCCTTCACCGCTGATGATCTGCATCCCGGCCCGCCCGGTGCCGGACATATTAAATGCGGGATTAAAATTCACATGGACGATTGCTTCGAATGTGAATGCGCCCGTTGTGGGATTCGCGAACGGGGTCAAAACATTGTCCCCGGGTCCATCCACCAGCGGCAGCGCGGAAAGCAACGCGTTTTTTCCGCTCGCCGACGTTGCTGTCTGGCCGCCGTCAATCGTGTTGAGCGCCGTTCCAAAGCCTGGAAATGAAGGATTGCTCAAGGTCGCTCCACCGGCCAGCGACGTAAGATTTGTTCCTCCTACGACCGCATCGATGCAAGGGGTGGCCGATTCATCCAGGTGCCACAGATGCAGAGTATTGGCGTCAACGGTATAGGGAGCCAGTGCTGCCCGGGAATTCATGGCAAGCGCGAGTGTCGCCACAAAAGCAAAACCAGCGCTGCGAGGTGACGGTTTCATGCTAGTCCCCGATTTGGCGCTGCATCACAGTGACCGGGCCAAACAATCCGGATTCAATCAACGGCGTTTGCGGGGTCAGTTTGCGAATGTTGGTTTTGGTGGGCCGCTGCTCAGCCGGTATCGCCGCATCGCCGATCAGCCGGTTCGGCCAAAAATTAACGACTTCGATTTCAAGCTGGTTTGTGCCAGGGACAAGCGCAGGGCTGATCTCCACACGAAATGGGGGTGCCCACGCAACACCGCAGGATTTCCCGTTCAGTTTGACCTCCGCCAGTTCGCGGACATTGCCAAGGTCCAAAAAGATTCTGCTGCCCGTATTAGGCTTTGGGGGGAGTTCAAAGTTTTTCCGATAAACTGCGGTGCCGGAATAATATTTAATTTCTGGTTCAGATCGGTCTGTCCAACTTTCCAATGAATCAAACGCCACTTTGCCAGGGCCGCGTGAAGCCGGGTCAAAGGTCACTTCCCAGGGGCCGCCAAGATTCTGAACCGTTATGAATGCGGCTGAGTTGCTCGTGCCATGCGCCGGGTGCTTTGCGGAAGCATCACGAAACACAATAAAGTCCGAACCACAAGGTGGCAGGTCTAATGGCAGGGTTGTACGATTTGCTTCGGAAACATAAGCCGTGGCGAAATGATGTTCGCCGGATACTGCATCCCATATTTCCGGCGTTTTTCCTGAAATGCGAAACGCACATTTCAGTGATTCAGCGTTGGTTGAACGGCTGGCGATAAAATAGATATCGGCACCGTCACTTCGACGGTGGATATAATTGATTTCCCCACTCGCCCCGGAATATTCAAAATCAGGACCTACGCCATCGGCGACCAACACTTCGCGGGCGGTTTTTCCAGTGATGATGCGACCTTTGCCAACGCGTTGGTCGATAACGGACGAAGATCCCATTTCGCCGAATATTTGGGCGGCGATCTGTTTCACCGTGCCATCGCATTCCGGATAACCTGTCAACCCGCTCGCGGTTTCCGGGCGCGGCATGATGACCGTAGCGCCGTCTGCAATGAGCTTTTGGATCTTTTGGAGGACCGCCAGCGAAACGATTTTTCTGTCTGGCAATACCAGCACGCGATAATTCATTCCATCTGGCAGGGTGAGTAGGCCATCATGCACGCTGAGCCTTGTCAGGATCGCTTCTTCGGTGATAACATCATAATCATAGCCATTGCCTACCCGCGCAGGGTCGGAACTGCGGAGCTGCGCAAAATTAGGGACGTGGTCGCCATAGTAATACAATGCATCGGCGACAAATAAGCCCTGCTGCATCATGAACTGGCAGCGATTCAGGTATTGGATGAAGGGTCCCGATTTTTCCCACCACGTGACATTCGGGTTCATGTGCGTTCCGGCGAAATATTGCTGACCAGGCATGCCCATTTCCTTTGGCGAACAGACGAAGGCATGCCAGACCAGGCGGTTCACTCCTTCCGTGCAGGCGTGGTCGAAGGCCGGCTTTAGATTGTCCCAAAGCGTCTCCTGCCAATGTGGCCCAATGGTGGTGAAACCTTCGGCAAGCACCAGGTTGTGTCCGTAGGTATGCGCGGCTGACGCGGGCTGCTTCACGAAGAAACGGTTTTGGTCGCCGATGCGGTGCGTCCATGACCAAGCCCAGAATTCGCTCATCGGCGCATCGTCAAAACCAAGACAGCGTTGCGCATCGATCGGGACGGCATGCGGCCCGCCACTTTCCGGGTGGATCAACATGCCGTGCTTATGCGCGCCTTCCTTGAACAACTTGAAGTGATTGTCGATCGCCAGATCGCCCATTGTTTTCCGGAAATCGGCTAGAAAACGGTCGGTTTCTTCACGGCTGTTGACGATTTTCCCGGCAATCGCCGGCAACCACGGCAGCAGGTCGTAGCCACGTCGTTTCCAAAATTCTTCGCGCAAGGTCGGCGTCCAATTCGCTACCTCCACCTCCCAACTATCGGTGTGAAGATATTTTAGCGTGGTGCCAGCCAGCGACCCGGCATCGGAGATAAGCGGTTCCACGACCGTATTCCAGTAACGACTGAACGCTCCCGCATCGAATGGATCAATGGCGTAACCATCCCAGCCCTCGCTACAGGTCGAGACCCGGCAGTTATCATTGAGTGTGCAGCCGAAGCGCAAAACCCGCCATTCACCGGGTGGCGCGTCCCAGTTCAGCTCCCCTTGAGTATCTAGATATTTTGAAATATCCATCACGTCCGAAACTTTCGCGTCCTGCTCATCTGGCACCGAGGGATATTCCTGGAACAACCGCGTGGAAACGGGCGCAGAGTACGGCTGAAGTGCGCGGATAAGCGCCTTCTCCGGCTGATTTTGTATCGGTTTGCGGTAGGCCGGCAGCTTTGGATTCACCCGATATGCCAGTACAAATAAATCCCGATAATAATTCTCACGGGCGGCGGGTTTATCAAGTTTTATGGATACGTTTGTTCCACCGATCAGACTCGTCTCCGTCCACGCCAATTTTTTTGGTGCATCGTCAGCCGTCACCATCGGCCCGCCAAGGTTCCATCCGCTCTGGATATTTAGACTCATCTCCAAACCAAGACGGTTTGCCTCACGTAAAGTGTATTTATAAAGCTCGCGCCATTGCGGTGAAAAAAAAGTCGGGCCATGAGGCACACGATCATTGTCATCCTGATCTGAACCATCGGCATCGCAGATGATTGCTCCGCCCCATCCCTTGGCCTTCATCTCCTCGAGGTCATGAGTGATAGCTTCTTTGGTGACATTGCCATTGATCCACCACCAATACGCACGCAAGCGGGCTTCTGGCGGGGGCGCTTCAAAGCCGTCCTCCAAGGGACCAGCGTTGGCCTTCACCACGACCGCAAGAAAAAGCAGGCTGAATCCGCAAAGCCAGTGCTTCATTTTCTTTGCAGATGTCATAACATCGAATAAAAGAGGCTGGCTAAATTGAAACGTGATTTGTAAGAAAAGGATCCAATTTCCGGCGGACAACAATCCCCGTACTCAAGGAGGGCCTTTTACCAATCCAGGGACGTACAGGGGTGGAATTGACGATATATCTTCCTGATAAAAGTAAAAATTACGATTAGCCAGTGGGCTGTAAAGATTGTACATCTTTCCGGATTTGATCCACAGGGCGGATCCATCGGCAAAAAGTTCATTGCCGCCAGCTGGCAACATGCCGCCACCACGATGGTGAGCTGGCAGATTACTGAAGCCATTCGTAGAGCCAAGCGTTGGATCGCCCCACATGGTCGCAGGGCTCGAGGTCAACGATATCACCAGGTCCGCTGCTAACATCCAAGTGGCCTTGGAACGGGAGGATTTAATGGGTGCCAGCGAAGAAAAATTATTACCAGCCACGGTCCAGTTATTGGTAAACCCGCCATAATACTGATACCCAATCGCCCAAGTCGTGGAAGAGCTGGGGGCCGGAAGGCCGGGTCTATTAGGGCAAGTCCAGATATTGGGTGTGTTTCCCGCATTTACACCCGCTTGCATGGCCAGGCCAAGTTCAGTGGCAACATTTTGCAACGTAGTGTCCATTTTGATCGGGTTTTGCATACCCCAACCAGTATCCAACGATGCTACCGGAAACAGCTCCTCATTTTCGTTCACATACATGATGCAAGCAACGCCGACCTGCTTTAGATTGTTCAGGCAACTGGCACGTTTGGCCCGCTCCTTCGCGCTGGCCAAAGCGGGTAGCAACATCGCCGCGAGTATCGCGATGATGGCGATCACCACCAATAATTCAATCAAGGTGAACGCACCCTTCAACTGGTTGGCTCTACGATTGTACATATCGATATATAAATGCGTTTTGCGCTCACTTCGGGAATCAGGGAACTCTCAAGATGAAATAACGCTGGGCAGTGCCCGAAATGATGGGGTTGGTCACTGAGAAATTTCCACTGCCGTCAAAGTGATTGGTGACTAATGGAACCCAGGATGACAATGGGCTGGTGATATTGGTTGCCGTCAACACCGCGTAGGGATCTCCAGCCGTGCCGTTGTTGCCGCTGAAAATGAGATTTGAGCCGTTCTGGGTGACACTGCTCACAATAGGACGCGGAACCACCAGTGACGCCACAGAGATAGTGCCATCCACGGCAAGGTGATTGTTCCAAACAGCGCCCCCGCCCGTGATGGTCATTGTGTTGCCGCCGGGAACCGCCTGGTTAAACAAGGTGAACGTGTCGCCAATGATCAGTGCCGGTCCGAGATTCGAAACCGTGATGACACCGGTGCCAATGTTGGCGATACTTCCGGACACGTTCACGAAATCGCTCGTAGGTGAACCCGATTTATCCACCTCGATGGTCATATTCCCTGCCAACGTCAGGTTGTTGGCGATATTCAATGCCCCGATGGAGGTGCCTGGCGCAATCGTGCCATTCGCCACCACATTGCCGTTCACAGTCCCATCGCCCCTGAGCGTTTGCCTTGGGCTGATGGTCAAGGTGTTATCCGTTCTTACAGAGGTGTCGATGATTCCAGTACTAGTAATAGTGACGTTTGCGCTGTTGCTGATCGAGCCGTAACCGCTCAGACCTAGTGTTCCATTCACAATGGTATCACCGAAGAATGTCGTGTAATTGGTGAGGATAAGCGTCCCACTATTGACGTTAAGCGTCAGCTTCCGGACGCCGTCCGCGATGTTGCCGCCATAGGTCGAAAATAGACCGGCAAAGGTGAAAGTCGAATCCGTTACCGTACTGCCATTGGTGATGGTCGCAACCGTCGTAGTACCGTTGAATGTGTTCAACCCGGCCACCGTCTGGTTAAACCCACTCAGGTCGAGCGTGGCATTACCCGGAGTTTCACTGAATCGCACCGTGGTGGTGGTCGGCAGTGCATCATTGACCCCGATCCGCATAGTGCCTTTGGCGATCTGGGAATTTCCCCAGGTGTTACCCGACGAATTGATTGTCCAAGTCACGCCATCATTGACCTGTAATGTTCCTCCGCCCAGCGAGAGAGTTCCATTGATGACGCCGCCGGCGCCATTCACGATATTGGAGGCAGAACCCGATCCTGTACCGTCGCCGCGAAGCTGTAATGTTCCCCCGTCAAAACTCGAGGCCGTGACATTCCCATTGACCGTCAGGAGGCCACCACCGCCCGCGAACATCACCTGATCGCCTGGGTTGATCGCGCCGTCACCGGTGATGGCGATCGGGCCATTCCAACTGCTGGCGCCCGAGGCAAACAAAGCGGAGCGGACTGTCGTTCCGACACAAGGCAGTGATAGTGAAACACCGGCCGGCGTGGAAACGCCTGCCGTCAAGGTGACGCGCGTTCCGCCATTCGCCCCACCGGTCGTACTGTTAACAGTAACTTGCGGTGTATTGCCCAATGCGCCGCTATTCGCTACCACGAGCCCGCCCTGACTCGGGCCGTTGATCACGGTTGCACCGCTGTAAGTATTGACACCTGCCAGCGTCACCGTGCCGATCACGTCATTGGTCAGATTTCCAGGGCCGCTGATGGTATTGGTGATGACGGTTGTGCCAGAAAACAATATAGCACTGTTGTTAGTCACTTCGCCTGCGCCGAATGTCCCGGTTCCGGTCAATTGAACAGTCCCCCCATTGATAAAGGTCTTACCGGTATAATTATTCGTGCTGGCCAGAACCAATGTTCCGTTCCCGTTCTTGGTAATGGTGCTGCCGCTGACAACGCCGCCGAGCGTAACGGTTCCTGTGGCCCCAACATCACTGATGCTGCCAGAACCACTGATGGGATTGGCGTAGACCAGGTTCGTGGTGAGATTAAACACCAATGCTCCATTGTTGGTCATTGGCCCGGCTGGGAGTCCGCCGAAATTATCTCCATTGCCGACCTGCAACGTGCCGTTCTCAATGAATGTGGAACCAACCATGGAATTGGCGACATTCAGTGTTAGCTGCGCAGTGCCGCGTTTTGACAAGGATGACTGGCCGGTCAACGAACCGACCTGGCCGGCAGACGTGAGCAGATAATTCCCGGTGGAATTGCTCACGGTCAGGGACGTCGTATTGATGGCAGTAGTCAGATTGACATTAGGCTGGCCTAGTCCGCGCTGGTCAAACGACGCCCCGTCAAATTGGGCAAAATTCACGAACGCGATTCCGTTCGTCCAGTTGGGAGTCGAAATGTTCCAGTCCGCACTGCTGTTCCCGATCCAGGCCAGGGTTTCTGGAAGCGAAACCGTCAACGTCGCCACCGCGCTCGTTGCGGTGTACGTCGTGGCCCCAATTATATTGGTCGCGATCAGTCGATAAGTAGAACCATTGTCGCCAAACGACGCTGAGAACGACAGCGTAGGACTGTTGGCCCCCGGAATATCCACACCATTCTTCCTCCATATGTAGGTGATGGGCAAATGGCCGATGGCCGCACCACTGAAACTCACCGCCTGCCCCTGGGCAGTGGAGACATTGGTTGGCGAGTTTACGATCTGAACCGGCCCGTCGCTTAAGGCATTGGTAGGACCCTCCAGGTAACTTTGTTGGATGGATGCGGCGGAAAGAGCGCCGTTGTAGATGCGAAATTCATCGATGGTGGCCGTCAGGAACGGATCGGAGGGATATAAAGATCTCCCGATGAAGCTGTTGCTGTTCACGATGGCCGAGACCTGAACGGTAACATTGCTGTTGATGGCTGCCAGCACACCATTGGTATAGAGGGCTTCGTATCCAGCATTGGGATCAAACACCGCCACCATATGAACATTACGGTTATCCAGCGGGCTCCCGGCGGCAGCTTGCTGTTCATTCTGGCCTCCCGCCACCGTCGTGATAGCGATACGGGCATTGGCACCCTTCGGAGTGAAGAACATATAATTAGTGCCGGAACTGCCATTCGTATTACCGAAAGCGAAATACATGGAATTGGCGGCGATGGTGCCGAACGACGCCCACGTTTCAACCGATACGGCCGCGGTATTGGTGATGATGAAAGGAGGCAAGGCAACATAGCAGCCTGCGCTTCCGTTGAGAACCAACTGGCCCAAGCCATTGAAACTCGCCGCGCCATTCGTGACACCATCCCAAACCCCGCTGGGATTGAGTGAGTCGTTGGCATTGGTGGTAAAGCTATAGCGGTGCGCCAGGAAGTTGGGCGCGCCCACGTTAACAGTCGCCACACTGCTGGTTATGGCATTACCGTTCAAGTTGGTGAGCACACAGTCATAGTTGCCAGCGCTACTGGCGGCGGCATTGTTGATGTTATAAGTCAGGCTGGTGGCACCACTGATCGGTGTGCCGCCCAAACGCCACTGATAACCGATTTTCAACCCGCTTTCCGCATTCACGGATAAACTTCCGTTCAACCCGTAATCCAAACCAATGCCGACGGGTTGTTGCAGGATATTAATAGTCCCGTTATTCGGGTCGGTGAACATCATCTGGTCAGCGGCCTTGGCGATCTTGCTGATCCGCACCTCATCAATCAGACCGTTCAAGCCTTCGGTCGATCCACCCGTAAGCCGTCCTTCATTGCCGATGATCAAAGGCATGGGCGCCGCAACATTGATGACCGCCAGGTTATTGGTGATGATCGGATTCGCATTGGTGAACGCATCGTCCAAACGCGTCCAATAGAGGATGGTGCTCGCCGGTACATCGGAGTGAACGACCGCGACGTGAAACCAGGCATTCGGCACAAACGCATGCGGCCCGGATGAAGGAATGGGAGCCAGGATATTAACGTTCGGGGTGCCGCTGATATAATTGAAATTCAGATTGGGACCGGTCACACGGAATTGAAATCCTCTCGTGCCATTATTATCAGAGCACACAATTTCACGGTTGAACGAGGCAGTTAAATTCGTCGTGGAGAGGTTGATCAATGCTTCGATAGTAAAAGAGTTGTTCGGACCGACAATGATGTTGTGGTTCGGCATGCTGTCGCCGGCATTCTGCAGTGTTGTGGAGTTGGAATAGTAATTGAAGGTGCCGTTGGCGGTAAAATCTATGCCCAAACCGTTCGATACGGTGCTCGCACTACCTAGGCCATTCGCATTGGTGATGATGGCGGCATTGCCGAAATTACCGAATGCGAATCCGCTCGCCCCGGGCGTGCCCAGGATAGTGGTATCCGTCGGACAATCATTGGTGACAGCCGCGATCTGTTTAAAAGCCAGCGCATTGGTACCGGCGGCCAGCGTACCCGCAGCATTGGCCGCCGTTAGCGACCCGGCCGATTCATCCAGATGAAACAGAAATACCGTGTTGGGATCCGGCGTGTATGGACCGACTACAACCGCGGTCGCTTTTTGATTCTGTAATAAAAGCAAAGCGGCAAGAGAAAGGACAAAAGATGTTCCCCGGCGAGCAACAGTATTCATGGCTATAGTTGGAATTGGTTGTGATGAATCTACAGCATTGGGGATAGCCAATCCTATCCCTCAATTGGGTGAGCCCCCCTGAACAGCGCTTATTTGCGCGACATGTAGTGGGCGACCGCCTCGGCACGCGATCGCACGTGCATTTTCTCGTAGATATGCTTCAGATGGCTGCGGACAGTCTCGACGCTCAATGATAATTTTTCCGCTATCTCCTTATTGGAATAGCCTTTGGACAACAAAACAAGGGTCTCCTCTTCACGGGCGGTCAGGCTAACGGCAGGATCGAATGCCCTGCTCTTCTGGCGGAATGATTGAACGACTCGGCGCGCAATTTCGCTCGTCATCGGCGCACCTCCACTCATCACATCCAACAAAGCGGTTCGCAGGTCCGTCGGCTTGGTTCGCTTCAACAGGTACCCATCGGCCCCCGCCTCCAGGGCCAAAAAGACCATCTCATCATCATCCGACGCGGTCAAAATAACGATGGGCGTATTCGGCAGAACCATCTTTAACCGCGTAGTGCATTCGATCCCCGACATTCTCGGTAGAAAAATATCCATCAGCACGATGTTTGGTTGCACGCCCGGAATGACACGCACAGCCTCTTCGCCGGTCGCGCACTGATAGACGCAGGTGAATTCCGGAAGCGAATCTATTAGCTTGCTCCAGCTTTCGCGCACATCACGCTTGTCTTCAACAAGTGCGACGCTGATGGACGGGGTCGATGTCTTGATGGTTTTAATATCGTCGTCTGAATTTGTGATTATCATGATGATGAAGCGCCCAAATCGCCACCTGGATGATTGGCTGTGGAAACGGTGATATCATCAGGTTTAGGCTTTAGGCCTAAAAACTTCCTCCACCGCGATGGCCGATGTAAATGTACCAGAGGCATTTTGAATTCTACGCGGCATCCCGCACCTGGATCGGTGAACAAATGGTATTCGCCATTCATTTCGGTCATTCGCTGGCACATGTTGGCTAATCCGTTTCGATCACTGCCTGCCAGCAAGGGGTCGAAACCACATCCATTGTCTTCCACCACCACCACGACTTTTTCGTCTTCACAATAGATCCGGATGAAAAGCTCGCTTGCGCCGGAATGTTTTGCCGCATTGTTCAAGGCCTCCTTGACCGCAAGAAATAACCCCCGGCGGATCGGCAGGTCAAAGGCGCTTTCGGGAAGATCAGCCTGGATATCCAGACGACAGCGGATTGGCGTTGCGTTCAAAAAGGTTTGGGCGTATTTGCAGAGGTAAGAAACAAAATGGCGCAGTGTATCGCGCTTGGAATTGACCACCCAAACCACTTCGTCCAGTGCGTGTGAGACTGCCCGTGCGCGGTCACAGATCTGGCTGAATTGTAGGCGGGCCAGGGAACCATCGGGAAATTCGGTCTGCGCCACTTCGCCATACAATACCAACTGGGTGACCTCCGCACCAAGGTCATCATGGATGTCGCGCGCAATACGCACCCGTTCACGTTCCAGCAATTTCTGGGCGCGGGTCTGCACAGCTAGCTTCGTCGCCAGACGGATACTCAAGGCGAGAGCCAGACCACAGAGGCTCAGCACTATGCTCAAGAACCAGCCGGTCTGCCAAAAGCTCAGTTCTATAGGACGCAACGGCGAGGTTGGAATGATGGCAAAAGGATGCAACCACCAGGGCGTTTGCCCGATCACACCCACCAGCGAGGCTTGCGGCCAATCGACCGCTGGATGCGTCTTTTTTTGCCAGCCACGCGCCTCATTGGGGACAATTCGCCAGGATGCATCTGATAGAATGTTGGTGACTTGTGCGTCGGCAAAATGGATCTGCATGCCTAGGATGACACCCGCCTCCAAACCGTCGTTAAATCCCTCCACAGCCATGACATGCGTCCCCGGACCCAGAAGCCAGGTGAGGTCGTATTCTGTGAGATTCCTCCAATTAGCGCCCTCCCCGATTTCCCTGCCATCAAGATATAATCTGTAAACATTATCGGCGGTTATCCGCAGGATAGCTTTTTGCACCGCGTTATACTCAGGCAAAGTGAACGACCGCCAAAACCGACAGGTCTGCTTATCAAAAAAATTTGTCGTCCACATCCAGGAACCCAGGCCAAGCTCGGTGGCGATTTTCTCCGCATCTGGAGTCAATTTAGCAGCGGCCGACGCGGCTTGGGGCATGCGGACTTCCGCTGAACAGGGCAAAAGCAGGAACCATCCGTACATCAGGATTCCCAAAAGTGCTTTTTGAAGAAACGTCATCAAAACTTTCCGAGCTGGTCTGATTTTTCACTAGTTTAACATACCCTCTGAGAAGTGGCCAAGCTAAAGCATCCTGCCTGGAATCACCCAATCGGGTTAGCCGGTCCCCCATCTTGCAGCGGAAGTTTTCTTGATTATTTATTTTCCACACCATTGGCGCGCTTCCGGTAGTAATCCTGCAAGACGATGAACGCTTTTTTTTGCACGCCCTCGCTGGAGATAAGGCCCTTGCGGTTGAATCCATCCTGAATACCTGGCAATACGCGTCTAGGTGAGCGGAAATCCATCAATATCCATGGCGAAAGGCCAACAAGACCGTCAATCTTATCTACCATTGTCAAGGTCTGGCGATAAAGGTATTCCTGGAATTCTTCTGTCCAGCGCTGATCCCTGCTGCCGTGATAACCCTGGCGTGCGTCACCGCCAAATTCACTGATGAACACCGGCTTATCGTAAGGAATCTCCCATGTGACTTTGCCGCATTTGTCCGGCAATCCATCATACCAGCCGACGTATTCATTAAAAGCAACCACGTCCACAATATTTGCCAAGGGATCTTGGACGACGTTTACATCAGGCGCATTTGTCTTGGCATGCTTCTCCATCGCTGCGCTTAACAATCGTGTTTTGTCGAGCGCGCGTGCCCGTTCAGCAAGCTTTGAGAGAAAGTCTGTTCGCGCCTGGCTGACCGGGGTTTCGTTGGCCAGTGACCAAATAATGATGCTGGCGCGATTTGCGTCGCGTTGGATATTATCGGAGAGTTGGTTTTGTGCATTCAGATAAGTCTCCTGGTTGGTCCAATCAATGGTCCAATACACGGGGGTTTCAGACCAGACCATGATACCCAATTCATCCGCCAACCTGGTCATGGCTTCGCTATGCGGATAGTGGGCGAGCCGGACGAAGTTGCAGTTTAACTCCTTGGCCCACAGCAACAGCTGTTTCGCCTTCTCTGCGGTATTCACACGGCCACCACCATCGATCGGAAACTCCTCGTGAATACTGATGCCGCGCAGGAATACCGGCGTTCCGTTCAGAAGAATCTGTTTGCCCTGCGTGCGTACCGTCCGAAAACCTATGCGCTCCTCAACTAGATCGTCGCCACAACTAATCTGAACTTCATAAAGATGGGGCGCTTCCGGACTCCAGAGTTGAAGTCCGGACGGCGTGAATTGGAAGGTCGCGCGACCGGAAGCGTCTGTATTGGTGGACAATTTTTCGCCAATTTCCGGCATGGATAAATTTACACGCTGGCCTGCTCTCGCATTGGCCATCTGCACCCAACCGGAAATCACGTGCGTTTTCTCGGATTCCAAGGCCAGGCGATGATCAGCTATAAAATTTTCCGGTACGGTAACAAGTTTTACATCGCGCGTGATACCGCCGTAGTTCCACCAATCGGTGCTCAATGTGGGCACGCCCTCCTTGCTGCGTTTATTGTCGACCTTCACGATCAGGGAATTTGAATCCTTTTTGAGAAGCTTGGTTACCTCGAACGTAAAGGGCGTAAACCCGCCGATATGTGTGCCAAGCTTTTTCCCATTGAGATAAACATCTGCACGATAATTTACAGCGCCAAACCGGATGAAGACGCGCTGACCAACGGCTGTTTGAGGCCAATCAAATTTCCGCCGATACCAGATGCTCCCTTCGTAATATAACAGCTCAGGACGTTGTGTGTTCCAATCTCCGGGCACATTAAGCGTCGGCGAAGTATCGAAGTCATATTCGACTCGCTCTCCGGGATTCGCAGGCTTGGCGTCCAAATAGAAGGTCTCCGATCGAGAGGCATCGCCTTTAAGATCCCGCTGTTCATGGCGGTAATCATAAAACCCAGCTTCGTATGGATCGATGATAATGTTCCATAGACCGTTCAGCGAGATGCTTGAATGCAGATACAGGTCCGCGATATTTTCAGGGCGTGCCAGCGGTATAAAAAAAACGGTTGAACAAATCAGCCAGAATACTTGCAGCAATTTTTTCATTACAAATTCAGCATGTCATCGCACTTTGACCACCGGACTTTTCGTTATTCTAATGGCGTGGAAAATTTTTACCATCATAGTGCGGGTTATGGATAAGGCAATTGTTTCGGCAAGAAATCCGTCTTACAACGATGCGCCCGAATGCGAAAACTAAATTCGCTCTAATTATCTCATTTTCCGAAGGCATAAAACCATTGAGTTCCGATTTTCACTGGAAATATTACTGAAATACGTATTCTGTTAACCGATTCGTCTTTCTTTGCCGACTTCAAATAGTTCGATTGGTGCGTAACAGATCGCGCTGGTCACGGTGTGAATAGCACGGCTCTTGCAATGCCATGACCTTGTTTGCTAACGTGCCAAAACGGCAGCCAGTGTGGCGAAATGGCAGACGCACAGGACTTAAAATCCTGGGACTATAAAAAGTCGTGTGGGTTCGAGTCCCACCACTGGCACCATCTTATTTTCGCAGATGCACCATCAGTGCGCCGGCCTGCCACTGAACTTTCGCGATAGCGCCGCAATCACATTCTGCAGGAGGATGAACGCCAGGACCAGTACGCCTATCACTATCCTGGTCCACCAGGTGTTCAGGTCGCCCTTGAATGTGATGAGCGTCTGGATCAGTCCCAAAATGAGCACGCCCATCAATGTACCGGCCATGAAACCTACGCCGCCGCTCAGCAGCGTACCGCCGATGACCACAGCGGCGATGGCGTCCAGTTCAAGTCCGACACACGATGCCGGATCCCCGGATTGCGTGTAGAACGTGTAAATGACACCCGCCAGCGCCGAGCAAAAGCCCGAGACGGTGTAGATCAGCACTTTCGTACGGCCCACCGGCAGCCCCATCAGTGTGGCAGATTGTTCATCGCCGCCCAGCGCATACACGTAACGGCCAAACTTTGTGTAGTGCGCCACAAACAACGCGATGAGAAAGATGACGATGTAACACATCGCTGTGAACGGTATGCTGATGCGGTTGTTGAGCGGGATGGCGAGCTTTTCCGTGATGGTATCGAGGAAGAACGGATGCGTGATGCCAAGCGATTGCGGTTCCACCATGAATCCCAAACCACGCGCGAGGAACATTCCTGCCAACGTCACAAGAAACGGCGGTAGTTGGAACACCCGAATAAGTAGACCCATGAATGTCCCGAACAAAGCTCCGGTCAACAGCGCCAGCGTAATGGCCATGAACGGGCTCACGCCATGCCCGACCAGTGAAGCGATGAAGATGCTCGTGAAGGCCACGACCGCGCCGACCGAAAGATCGATACCGCCCGATAGGATCACAAATGTCGAGCCGACCGCCGCAACGCCGAGAAATGCGTTGTCGCCGAACAGATCCACCACTACGCGTAATGACCCGAATTTATTGAACGATACGCAACCGAGCGTATACAGCCCTGCCAGAACGAACGCAGTAGCGAGTAATGGGATATATTTAGTGGAAAGTTTCACGCAGTCTTCCTCCCGAAGAGTGCGGCCAGTTTCGACCGGAATACCGGCGATTGCAGGAGACACACTGCCAGAATGGCGAGTGCCTTGGGCACGGGTGCAACGTCCGCACTGACGTTGCGCATATACATTGTCGTGGTCAGGGTCTGAATGAACAACGCGCCCACTATCGCGCCCGCCAGGTAAAAGCGTCCACCGGTCAGTGAAGTTCCCCCCACGACGACGGCAAGAATCGCGTCGAGCTCGAGGAACAACCCCGCGTGGTTCGAGTCCGCGCACTTGATGTTCGACGCGGAAACAAGCCCCGCGAGCCCTGCGCAAAGACCGGAGAACGTATAAACCAGGAACTTCACCGTTCCAGCATGTACTCCGGCATACGTGCTTGCGGTCTGGTTATCGCCAACCGATTCGATAAACAGGCCGATGGCGGTCTTGCGTGTGAGCAAGACGGTGATCGCCAGCATCCCGAGGCTCAACAATACCGGAAACGGCAGGCCGAACAGGCTGCCGTTGCCGATATAAGTTAGTCGCGGGTCGTCGAATGTGATTATCTGGCCGTCAGTGATGAGTTGCGCGATGCCGCGTCCGGCCACCATGAGAATGAGCGTCGCCACGATGGGTTGCACTTTGAAGATGCCGACGAGCAAACCGTTCCAACAGCCCGCCGCCACCGCAACGGCCAAAGCTCCACCAATCACCACTGGAAACGGCACACCAGCCTTGTTGATGAGTTGCGCCGCGACGGCACCAGCGATCGCCATAACGGCGCCGACGGACAAATCCACGCCGCCCGTAGCGATGACCAGAGCCATGCCCAGCGAAAGCAACATGACCTTCGAGCCATGGTTAAGAATGTCGATGAGCGAGCCATAGAGTCGGCCGTCACGCACTTCGATGTGGAAAAATCCTTCAGTGAAGATAAGGTTGAATGCGAGCAGCAATGCCAGTCCGGCCACGGGCCAAACGAGGCTCGTCCACCAGCGCACTTCCCGTTTTTGAAATCGTTCACCCGCCATGGCTGTGTCCCGCAATGGTGCGCATGATGTTTTCTTCGGTGATCTGTTTGCCGGAAAGCTCGCCGACCTTCGCACGGTCCCGCAGAACAACCACGCGTTGCGAATCCCGCGCCACTTCCTCCAGTTCTGAACTGATGAAGAGGATGGACATCCCCTGCTCCCGCAAGGACTGCACCAGCTTCAAAATCTCCGCCTTCGCGCCAACATCGATGCCACGCGTTGGTTCATCCAAAATCAACAAGCGCGGCTGCGTGGCAAGCCAACGCGCGAGCAAAACTTTTTGCTGGTTGCCGCCGCTCAGGTTCATCATGAGCTGCTCTGGCCCGGGTGTGCTGATGCCAAGCAGTTTGATGAATTTATCCGCAAGCTCCTCCTGCTCACTGCGCGTGAGAGTTCGCAACGCGCCTTTTCTCGCCTGCAGCGCGAGGATAATATTCTCGCGAACCGACAGGTGTGGAATGATGCCGTCCACTTTTCGGTTTTCCGGCGTGAACGCGAACCCCGCACGAATGGCCTGGCGCGGTGACCCGAACGTGATGGCTTGACCGTCCAAAAACATCTCGCCCGTCTGCGCCTTGTCGATGCCGAAAATCAATCGCGCTGTTTCTGTACGGCCAGAACCAAGCAACCCAGCTAGTCCGACGACTTCGCCTTTGCCGATGGACAGATTCATACCGATGACCGAACCAGCGCGGCCATAGTTCTTCAGTTCTAGCAACGGTTCACGGTGCGCCTGCAAAGCCCCGTCGTCTTCGTGTTGCACCGATGGGACCTCAGAAAGCTCCTTCCCGATCATACGGCTGACGAGTTCGGTGCGCGGTAGCTTGGCGGTTTCATATTCGCCCACCAACTGGCCGTCCCGGAGTACCGTGATGCGGTCCGAGATCGCATACACCTGGTCCATGAAATGGGTGACGATGATGATGCCCAAACCTCCATCTCGAAGTTTTCGGATGACCTTGAACAACTCCTCCACTTCTTTCTCGTCCAGGCTCGAAGTCGGTTCGTCCAGTACCAGCAAATTGCCGGAAACATCCAACGCACGGGCGATGGCGATCATCTGTTGGATGGCGATGGAACAGGATGAAAGCGGCTTATGGACGTCCAGCTTCAGATCCACACGGGCGAGCGCGGCTTCGGCGCGGCGCGCCATCGCGCGCCAACTGATCATGCCAAGTCGCGTCGTTTGACGGCCCAGGCAAATGTTTTCCGCGACGGACAGATGCGGGATGAGATTGACCTCCTGGTAAACAGTGCTGATACCAAGCGCTTCGGCAGCTTTCGGGGAATCGGCCTGGATCTCAACGCCATCGAGTTGCACCGTGCCGGCATCGCGCCGGTAAACGCCGGTGAGCACCTTGATTAACGTGCTCTTGCCCGCGCCATTCTCGCCCATGAGAGCATGGACTTCGCCGCGTCGCACGGTGAAGTCCACCCCTTGCAGGGCTTTGACACCCGGAAAACTTTTCGCAAGCCCGCGTATCTCCAGCAGCGCTTTCTGGTCAGTTGCCATTCAGCGCCGAATCAATACTTGCGGTTCGGCAACTCGGCGGCGGCCTGCGATTGGTCAAATACGCCTTCCTGCACCACCGTGCGCTTGGGCAGCGGTTTGTTGGCCACGATGGCTTGCACAGCGTCGAACAATTGCGGCCCGATCTGCGGATTGCACTCCACGGTGCAGTTCAATTTGCCCGCCGCCATCGCTTCAAACGCGTCTTTCACGCCGTCGATGGAAACGATGAGGATGTCTTTGCCGGGCTTGAGGCCGGCTTCTTCCATCGCCTGGATCGCGCCGAGCGCCATGTCATCGTTGTGCGCGAATACCGCCGTGATCTGTTTTGCGTCAGGGCTCTTGAGGAAGGATTCCATCACTTCCTTGCCCTTGGCGCGGGTGAAATCGCCGCTCTGCGATTTGATGATCTTCATGTCAGGATTCTTGGCGAGCACTTCTTCGAAACCTTTCTTGCGATCGATGGCTGGCGCCGAACCAGGCGTGCCCACCAGTTCCGCGATGACCGCCTTGCCGCCGGTGGCCTTGGCCAGCCATTCACCGGCGCGACGGCCTTCTTCGACAAAATCCGAACCGATGAATGTCACGAAAAGCGAATCATCAGTGACCTTCACTGCGCGGTCTGTCAGCACGACGGGTATCCCGACTTTCTTGATCTCGCGCAACACCGGCTCCCAGCCTGTTTCCACCACCGGCGAGAACGCAATGACATCCACGCCCTGCGCCACGAATGAACGCAACGCCTTGATCTGGTTCTCCTGCTTCTGCTGAGCGTCGGCGAATTTCAGGTCGATGCCGCGCTTGGCTGCTTCCGACTTGATGGACTCAGTGTTGGCCGTGCGCCAGCCGCTTTCCGCGCCGATCTGCGAAAAACCGACCGTGATGGTTTTATCCGCACCGTAAGAAAGTGAAGCACAGCACGCGGCTGCCGCAAACAGGAGGGCGATGGTTCGTTTCATTTTCATAATATCGTACCGTTTATTTTTGGTCTGTCCGTTAAAGGCGTTTGTCCATGCATACGCAGAAAGCGCTTTTTGGGCAAGACAGATTACTCAAACCACTCCCGTCAGCAGCGTCCTTTAAGTACCCTTTGAGCCGAAATGGATTCATTGAAAAAAAGATTCCTTATTATTAACACGATAATGCACGATTCCTTCGAAAAACAACACGATGCGAAACACGATTTAAACACGATGAATCGGGATTTTTCACGATAAACCTCGATTTCTCGTGTTTGGCGGGCAGCGGCACATCGTAGCGGCGGCCCGGCAGAGCGCCGCAAATTTTCATCACGATTTCACGGGGCATTTGGCTTCCGCCTTCTTCCTTCCGACTTCTACCTTCTTCAAACATCCCCCCGTTATAACACACCTTTGCCGTTTTGTAACCGTGACGGTCACGCTAAACGCGTTTTCTTTCAAAAATCTTTCAGGTGCATAAAACCTAATAAAAACGGCCAGTTTATCACGCACTCACCCTCCAAAAATGCAAAAAATCCGTGCACAGCTTGTGCAGGGGTCAGAAAAAAGGTGCTTAATGGCCTACTAAACTCACTTCACAAACTCCAGCTCCTGCCGGTGCGGAATCAAGCCCCGCTCGAAAGCCTGCCCGAGAAAACGCCGGATGGATTCCCTGCCCCGCTCACCGTAATCCAGCGTCCAATGGTTCACGTACATGCCCACGAATTTATCGGCAAGGTCACGGCCCATGTCGCGCGCGTATTGCAACGCGTGCTGCACCGCCTCCGGCCGATGATCCAGGCTGAACTGGATGCTCGCCGTCAGCACATCCGAAATCTGTTTGCGCACGTCCGGCGCAAACCGTTTATGGATGACATTCCCACCCAGTGGCAATGGCAATCCATTGTTCTGTTTTCCCCACCATACGCCAAGGTCCTCACAGACCACGAGCCCTTCGTTCTTATAAGTGAGTTGTCCCTCGTGGATGATAAGCCCAATCTCGGCTTTGCCGCTGCGCACAGTCTGGAAAATCTGGTCGAACGGCACCACGACGTAATCAATTTCCTTCGCGGGCTTGCCCAGCCACAGTTGCAGCGCCAGGAACGCGCTCGTCATCGTGCCCGGCACGGCGATTTTTTTGCGCGCGACTTCTTCGCGGGAAAATGCGTGCTTGGCCACCAGCATTGGGCCATAGCCATCGCCCATGCTCGCGCCGCTGGGTAGCAGCGCATACTTGTCACTCACGTACGCGTACGCATGGATGCTCACCGCCGTGATATCCAGTTCGCCCCGCGTAGCACGCTCGTTCAGCGTCTGGATGTCCTGCAAAATGTGCTCAAATTTGAACCCGTGCGCGGGAATCAATTCCTTCGCCAGCCCGTAAAACATGAACGCGTCATCGGGATCCGGCGAATGCCCGAGCGTCAAAGTCCGTTGCGACATGGCGGGAGATTAAACACGAACATTTTCTTGTCTACGAATTTCACGGCGACCGCACCCGATAAAAACGACTCGAACAATTAGTCCAGGCCAGGTCATTGACGTAGACCGACCCGCTATAAAGTGTTTTATTCGTCACTCTGATCCACTGAGGATCGGACAGGTTCGTGCAGGCCTCTACGACCACGTTTTGACCAGATGCCCAATTGATATTGAACCCAAAACAATTCGTCCGAACACCAAACCATTGGTCGCCGCACTCGATCTTTGGCCGCCAGATCGCCGTCGGATATCCGCCATAGGAAGAACCCCATCCATTTTTCCACGGCAAATAATAAATGGTGGCGGGCGTGACCTGCGTCATGTAAATCCCATTTCCCGGCGCGTCCCCCTCGAAATACACTCCTCTGAGGTTGCTGCAAAAAATAAAAAAGTTATTCGCCAAGTTGGTGGCGCTGGCAGGGATCGTCAGGTTCGTCAGCCCCGGACACGACTGAAACGCCCAACCCCCGATGTTTGTGACCGTGTTGGGAACCGTGTAGTTTCCCATTTTGGCCTCGGGATAATAGTAGAGCGCCGTCTGGTTCTTATTGAACAACACTCCCGCAAGACTGCTGAAGGAGGGATTGAATGCATCCACGTTGATCGCCTGCAAATAGCTGCAATAATTGAATACGCCGTTCCCGATACTCGTCACGCTAGCCGGGATATAGACATTGGTCAGACCCGCGTATTGAAAGGCGCTGTCCGAAATGGTGGTGACGTTGGTCCCGATCGTCACATTCGCCAGGCTGAAACAATATAAAAATGCCGAGAAGCCGATATTCGTCACGCTATTGGGAATCGTGATGCCCGCCAGTCCTGAATATGAGAACACCCCACTCCCTATGCAGGTCAACTTCCCGGGAAGCGTGATGTTCGCGAGGCCCAGACACCACCTGAACGCTCCATTGCCGATCTGCACCGCGCTGCTGGGGAGCGTGATGTTGGTGATGTTCCGGCACCAGCCAAACGCCTGGGATCCTATGTTCGTGACGCCTTCCGGAATCGAGATACCTGTCAGGCTCATCATGGAATAGAACGCGTTAGTCCTGATACTCGTGACTGGCAAGTCGGCAATGACCTCCGGAATCACCTCGTTCCCGCCCAACCCGTTGTAGCCGGTCACAGTGGTCGAATCGCCATTGGTCGCAAAAGTAAATGGCAACGGCATCGGAAGACAATTGAACGGCGCCTCGTCCCAGCGCGCTTTGTCCGGTAGATAATAAATCGTCGCATTATCATCGTTATTGAACGCCGAACCGGCCACGTTGGGAGCGTCACCACTGAAATAGACTCCAGTCAGATTCGGGCAATCAAAAAACGCCTGTGAGTCGATATTTGTCACCCCACTGCCGATCATCACGCGGTTCAGATTGTAACAATATTGAAATGCCCCCCCTCCGATATTGGTGACACTTCTGGGGATTATGATGATCTTAAGATTGGCGCAGGTATCAAATGCCTGGGCTCCGATGGAAGTGACGCCCTCACCAATGACCAGATTTGTCATATTATAACAATGCAGGAACGCCGCTCCGCCGACCGACCAGACCTTGGGAGGGATTTTCACCCAAGGCAGGCTATAACAATATTCAAATGCGTCTGCTCCAAGACCGATGAGCCCATCCGGCAGTGTCATATTGGTCAGGCTCGTGCACATGCCGAACGCCGCATAGTCGATGTTCGTGACGCCCTTGCCAATGGTGACCGAAGTCAATTGGTCGCACCAAAAAAAGCGGCCGAACCGATATTATTGACGTTATCTGAGATGATCATATTCGTGATGTAATGCCACTGTGGAGAGCTGTGGAAAGCTTGCGCGGCGATGCTCGTGACTGGATAACCGTTGATCGTATCAGGAATAATCACTGTGCCTCCCGGACCCGTGTAAGCCCAGATAGTGATGGCGCCATTATTTGTGTAGTAAGCAAAATCACCGGCCATAACACCGCGCGGTATCCAGAGCAGCATCAGCAGGGAAAGCAGGACGGTGACACGGGCGCATCGAAAACGCCCCACAACGGAACTCGGGCACATGGTTTTCATGATGGAAGTGGTGAACCCTCATCCTCTCACCATTCCCTAAACCGTCAATCCACGGCTTTTGCCCACGAATAGCCAAAAGCTGATTCACATGCCAAGAACGGTCTCGAACCAATGACTATTAATCATTTCCCAATACAGAACTGGCTGAAAATGGAATCCAACAGATCCTCCGTCGTCGTCTTGCCAACGATCTCACCCACCGCGCTCACCGCAATGCGCAAGTCCACCGCCACCAGATCCAACGACACTTCTGCACGCATCGCCTCGATGGTCCGCAGCGTTGCTTCGCGAGCGCGATTGAGCGCATCCTGATGCCGCGAGTTGATCATCACCTGCAACATCTCCGTCTTGATCTCGCCCGACCACACCATTTCCTTGATGGCATCTTTCAAGCGTTCAATCCCCTGCCCGGTCACACAACTGACATCGACTACTGCCGTAGACCTCTCCCTCTCCTCTCCCAAGGGAGGAGAGGGCCGGGGTGAGGAGGCACTAATTTCTAAAATGTTCCCGCTCGTTCCTTCCCGGCCAAATGTCTTCAAATCTAACTTCTCAGTTAAATCCATTTTATTGCGAACCAAAATCCGCTTCTTTCCGGCAAACTCTGTCAAAAACATTTCATCCGCCTTTGTGAGCGGCTCGGAGATATCAAACACGTGCAAAACCAATTCCGCCTTGGCCAACGTCGCCCGGCTGCGCCGGATTCCTTCCACCTCAATCTCATCACCGCCATCGCGCAAACCCGCCGTATCAATGAACACCACCGGCACACCGCGGATATTCGCCGTCTCCTCGATGGTATCACGCGTCGTGCCGGGAATCGGCGAAACGATGGCGCGATCATGGCCGAGTAATTGATTGAGCAGGCTGGATTTTCCCGCGTTAGGCCGCCCAATGATGGCCGCGCGGATGCCACGTCGCAAAATCTGTCCCTCGTTCGCCGTGCGTAACAATTCCTCCATGAACGCCACGCCACTCTCCAGCCGCCCGAGTAATTGCCCGCGCGTTTCTTCCGGGATGTCTTCCTCAGGAAAATCGATGTACGCCTCGATATGCGCGAGCGTTTTCACCATATCATCGCGCAATTGGTTGATACGCTGCGAAAGTTTTCCGGCGAGCTGCTCGTTGGCGGCGACGAGCGCGAGTTCCGTGCGCGAATGGATCAAATCCGCCACCGCTTCCGCCTGCGCCAGATCGATGCGTCCGTTCAGAAAAGCGCGCCGCGTGAATTCGCCCGGCTCAGCCGGTCGTGCACCATTTTCCAGCACCGTATCTAGCACCAGCTTCGCCGGCAGTAATCCGCCGTGGCACGTTATCTCCGCCACGTCCTCACGCGTGAACGTGCGCGGCGCCCGCATGATGGCCAGCAACACTTCATCCACATCCTGCCCATGCCGCACAATTTTTCCGTAATGGATTGTATGGGTTGAAGCAGCCGTTGGTTTCAGTGAACTTTTCCCGACCGGTTGAAAACTTTTTTCCGCGATGACCAGCGCCTTCGGCCCAGACAGCCGGATGACCGCCAATCCACCCTCGCCCAGCGGCGTGGCGATCGCAGCGATGGTGTCATCAAACATGGCGACAATTTCCCAACCGATTTTCCGCATCCCGGCCTTCCAGAAACAACCGCGCCTTCTCGTAGCTTTTCTTGTGGAGATAATGCAACAGGCCCGGGTCCGCATTGGGCGGCAGCTTCCGCGTCAGTTCATCCAGGTGCATGAACAATGGGACCAGGTTCGGCTTGGGATTCGCCGTCGGCATCGATTTCACGGCGGTATCTAGGTCGATCAACGCCTTCAGGAGGGATTTTTCCACGTCAGTCATGCGCCATGAGCTTATCAGGGCCAACGCCCCAAAACAACCAATCGTGCAACATCCTTCAACTAACACACCGCTGAACTCCTTAGCTCCTTACCTGCTTGGCAAATTCATAGATTTTCATCATCCTACCGTATTGCGCGGTATCAATACGGTAGGATGATTTTTATGCTTAGGCGGGGAGATTAATCCGGATTGAAAAATGAGGCCAGCCGGCGTGAAATCGGTGGTTATAAAGTGAGCCCGTCTTCGGGCGTTGGACTGTCACTGCGCATTGGGTCTTGAGAATGTTCACACGTACTTACTTGCGCCCAACCTTGCTGTGGCCAAGGACGGCCACACTCCGCGGTCAAGGTGTGAATATCCGCGCTCGATAAAACCGCGTGGCGTTCGTTATCGTATCCGGCACCACGTTGGTTTGGGCCGTCGCCGCAAAGTTTGGCGCATTGGCCGGCACGTTCAACACCTGCCATGAGACCGGCGCCAGCACGTTCGTTGCGTACTGCACTTCAAACCCCCGATCGGCCACTTGCAGGTATTTTATCTGCGCCAGCGTGTTGCTTCGCGCGATGGAGAGTTTCCACACATCGGCGGCATTGGTCGGCACGGTGCCGGTCAGATATTCCAACTGGTTGTTGTTGCCGTCATTGTCCGGGTCGGCGTTCGGCTGCGCATTGGGCGCGCTGGTTGAGCCGAAATATTGTATCTGCCAATCGGCGAACGTTTTGTAATTCGGCAGGTCGTTCGTGATCCATGCACTGAGCAGCGCGACCGCCTGCGTGTTCACCACGGTGGTATCCAGCGGCGGCATGTGAAACGAGCCCAGGTTCGCCAGCCGCGTCAACATGATGGAATTAGTGGTTGAGCCGGGCACAATGACGAATCCATTGGTATTGCCCAGGTTGTTGACCAGCGAGCCGTTGACGAGCCCCGCATCGATGGTGGCCGTTGTGATGCGTGCATCCCATTGGGCTTCGGGCGTGCCACCAGGCTGATGACATTGGGCGCAATTAGCCGCGAGATACGAACGCACCCGGTACTCCAGACTCACACTATTATTCGTCGCTGGGGCGAGCGAGCGCAGTGTCTGGATGTTCGGGATGGCGTTGCTGAAATAACCGGCATTAGCCAGGGCCGCGAGTTGGTTCGTGGGGCCGGAGCCGTAGTCGAAATTCTTGTTCAACTGCCCGGTGTTAAAGCCGAGCGCAAACCCGGCCGCCGGTGTATGACATAGCGAACATTCGTTGCGACTGGGATAGTGCCACACCTGCGTGTGGGTGGTTAAGCCGTCGTAGATGACAAAGCTCTCGTCCATTCCTTCCTCCGGTACGAGCGTCGCGTTGGTGCGGGAAGTTCCCCAGCGGTAAGTGACGCCGTAGATACCGTTACTGTTCTTTACGAGCAACCGCGTCTCCAGCCGTTGATGCGAGGACGCCACGCCGTTGGTCAGTTCCAGCTCAAAATGTTTTATCCAGACCGTGCCCGTGGGAAACGACCAGTTGCCATCCGCATTGAACCCGATGGCCTGGCTCGTGTTCGGCACGGAGAACCAACGGGTCTTGATGGCGTTGTCCGACCAGAACGGCACGTTTATGTCATAGGGCACAATGCCCGCATTCACAGTGAGATTGCTGACGTTTAAAAACACGCCGGTATCGGCCAGGGTCGGCGGCAGCGGCGCGCCGTTGGAAGTGGAATTGTAATCGAGCCGGCCGATGGACGCGCTGTTGATCTGAGCGATAAGCACATCGCCATTGCGCGGGTCCGGCGACATGGAGGACGGCCCGGATGCCGTCGCGATCTGCTGGTAGGGAACCGTATTGGTCACATTGTAGCGGAGCATCCATACGTTCCCGCTGCCGTTGTCGGTGAAAACATAATCGCCATACAATTGCGAAAGCCGGTTCCCACGATACACGATGCCGCCGATGACTGAATTTCCGATCAGAGTCGAGGTACCACTGTGCGGGTATTCCTGGATAGGAAAGACCAGGTTCGACGGCACGTTCGTAAAATAAATTCCCGGCTGATTGGGGTATAAGTTGGTGGCTACATGCAACCCCTCATAATATGGCCAGCCACAGTTCGCGCTGTTGGTGATGACATCAATCTCCTCGTACAGGTCCTGGCCCACATCACCCACGTAAATCGTTTCAGTAAGGGGATCAAAACTGAACTGCCACGGGTTCCGGTAGCCGATGGAAAAAAATTCCGTCCGCACATTCGTCGCCGCGAACGTATGCCCGTTAAAGTTGGTGACGCCTACAAAAGGATTGTCTGCCGGGATAAAATAGTTCGTGGAGTTATAGGGACTCGGGTTGGGTAAAAGATTTCCCGGTCGTTTATCCACATCGATGCGCATGATGGCGGAGAAAAAATTGTTGGTGATGACCTGCGCATTGAAACCGCCGTTGTACTGGATGCCTTCATCGCCCACCGAGGCATACAGATAACCATCCGGACCGAAATGCATGTCGCCGCCGTTATGATTGCCAGCCCGGTCAAATTGGGCGATCAGCACCTGCTCGGAGTTGGTCAGCGCCACGTTGTTGTTCGTGTCAGTCATCTGGAAACGCGAGATGCATTGGTAACGGTTGTTTTGCGCGTTGCTGCGCGATGAAAAGATGTAAAAGAACCGGTTCGTCGCAAAACCCGGATGGAACGCCAGCCCGATGAGGCCGGATTCGCTGTCCGACATGACCGGCAATGCCATGACGAGAGAACGGTTTGGTGCTGCCAGGTTTGTGATGGCATACATGAAACCGAGCTTGCTCAAGACGAATAAGCGATTGGTCTCACCCGGCGGCGCGGCGATGCTTACGGGTTGGACGATAGTGGTGCCAGGAAAAGCATTATTGACCGTATAACCAAAAACCGGCGGCTGCGGCGGCACGTTGGTCAGCGTGGTGTTCGGCACGCGGGTCAATTGCGCGGCGGCAGGCAGCATGATTGCCACTGCCAAAACGCAAAAAAACCTTCTTAGCAAAAATCTCATAGAGGAAAATCTCCTGCGCAATATATTCCTGCCGCGCCCAAACGCAACCGGTGAAGTTTTCATCATCTAAATCCTTTGCGTTTTTGAAGCAGGCGGCGAGAATCCCCCCATGAGCGAGCCGTCCTTGCGCACCTTCGTCGCCATCCAGCCGCCTGCAGAGGTCATAGAAAATATTTTAAATCTGCAACTCGGATTGAAAACCGCGCTCGCTACCAAAGAAATCCGTTGGGTCGGCCCGAAACAAATACATCTGACATTGAAATTTATCGGCAACGTTCCCGCCAACTCCCTCAATGAAATAAAACATTTTATCCGATCCGCTTGCGCCGGAATTCCCACATTTACGCTATCCGCTGAAAATCTCGGCGTTTTTCCGGACGTACGCCGACCACAGGTTTTGTGGGCCGGCCTGGGCGGTGATGTCGCGGTGTGCAAGCATCTGCAGCAAAATATCGAGCGGCATACCACCCGCTGGAGCCAGCCGGAATCAAAGCCCTTTCACCCGCATCTCACGCTTGCCCGGCTGAAGGATCTCCGCCCATCCGGGGCGCGCGGATTGGCGGCCCAACTCCATTCCCACACAGCCGCACACTTCGGTTCATGGCTGGTGGATTCCGTTTATTTGATGGAAAGCAAACTTTCAAGCGACGGCGCCGAACATTTTCCGCTCGCACAATTCGCGCTGGGCAGTCAATCCTGTGTCCTGTGAGCGCAACGTCGTATCAACGCGCAGAGGAATTTTTGAAGATCGCCGGGCAATTCAAGCTCGGCGCACTGATCACGGAATCATCGCACCCGGTCACCGCCAACCTGAGCGATACTGCCAAAGCCAATACAGCCGCCGGGCTTGACCTCCTGTTCCAGGCCGACGAAGACATCCTGAAGAAATATCGCGAATTCGTTTCATCCGGACACGCGGTGCAGATCCGCGATGAACTGCTGACCCGCCTGCGCAAGGGTGGCCGAATCTTTTTCACCGGCTGCGGCTCAACCGGGCGGTTGAGCATCCTGCTCGATTCCGTCTGGCGGGAATTCTGGCAGCAACAACGCGCCCATACCGCCGCTGCTGCGGACCAATTTGAGCCCCGCACCGCCAGCATCATGGCGGGTGGCGATTATGCCCTCATTAAATCCGTCGAAGGTTTTGAAGATTTTACTGCATTCGGCAAAAAACAGATCGCCGACCTAAAGGTTTCCGACAAAGACGTCGTGTTCGCCATCACGGAAGGCGGCGAGACATCGTTCGTCATCGGCACGGCCTGGCAGGGCGTGGAAGCCGGCGCGAAAGTTTATTTCGTTTACAATAATCCGGACGACATTCTCTGCACGCACGTCGAGCGCAGCCGCGAAGTCATCCAGGACGCGCGCATCGAGAAGATAAACCTCACCACCGGCCCGATGTCCATCACCGGCTCCACGCGCATGCAGGCGACCTCCATCCAGTTATGCGTGATGCTCACGCTGTTGGAGATGGTCGTGCGCGACCTGGTGCGCGAGGCCGACCCAGGTTCACCATCCGCATTGTATTCCGAACCGGTGCCGAAACTTTTTTTGGAAAAGCTGGAGGAATTGCTGAAGAATCTTCGCTCACGGGATTTTTTATCGCACCTCGCCGCGCTTGTGGAGATGGAAGAAAGCGTCTATCGCTCCGGCCATCGCAACAATTACTACGCCGACCGTTTCAGCATCGATGTGCTGACCGATACGACGGAGCGCTCGCCGACCTATTGCACGCCGCCCTTCCGCAAATTCGATGACCCGAACGCGACCGATTCGTGGGCTTTCCTGCTCACGCACGAAACCGATACGCCGCGCGCGTGGGAGCGGCTGCTCAAGCGCCCGCCGCGTTGCGTGGAATGGAACGATGACGAAATCCGTGCATTGGTCGGCGACGAAAAATTTGCGCGCACGGCCGAGACCATCCGCAAGATCAGTCGCGCGGAGTTGATGCGCTTTCGCATCGGGTCGGATGGCCTCATCCATCGTGCGCTGAAAACCGGCGATAGCCTCGTGCTCGTGCTCTCCGGTCGCGAAGGCAAGCATCTCGCCAGGCACGAAGGCTTCGTGGAACGGCAATTGAAATCCGCCAAGGTAGCCGGACTCAAGACCGCTGTTCTGTGGTTTGGAAAGATGCCGGTAGAAAATCGCGATGTTATCGCCCGCGCCAATCACAATGGTCTTTCCATCCCTGTTCCGCTGCCGATGGACACGTTTCTGCTCCGCGTCCCGACGCGCGTGGGGGTGAAGCTGGTTTTCAACGCGCTCTCCACCTGCACCATGGTCCGGCTCGGCCGCGTGATGGGCAATTACATGGTCTGGGTCGTGCCCAGCAACCTGAAGCTCATCGACCGCGCCACGCGCTACATCGTGAAACTCGCTGGCTTGGATTACGAACAAGCGAATCAGTTGCTGTTCGAGATCATCGAATACGTCGAGCCGCGCATGAAATCAGACCAGGCGTATCCGCCAGTCGTCGGCCTGGCGGTGTTGCGCGCAAAACATAATCTGACCAACGAAGAAGCCGAAGCCCGGCTGACAGCCAACGCCAATCTATGAGGCCGGAAGAGGATTGGCTGCTGGCGCTGGCTGATTCCGAACGAACTAAGCCGGACCTGGCTTCACGGCTTGACCAGCGCGGCGTCGAATTACTTTGCGGCATGGCCAATCTGCACAGCGTTCTGCCGGCGGTCCTGCAAAGCGTCGAACGAATGCTCCGCGAAGAACCCGCGTCGCTGCTTTTAGACCCAAATAACGCGCTGGCAGTTTCCCAAGCGCTTGCACCTCTGAAAAATCGTCTCGCCCAGCGTGCGGCAATGTCCATGTTCCTGAGCATGGAGGCCAAACGACTCATCGCTGAGCTCTCGGCTGCAAAAGTGGACGCCATCATCTTGAAAGGTTTTGATTTCGCCACGCGCATCTATCCCCGTCCCGGCCTGCGGACGTTCGGTGATATGGATTTGTTGATCCGCCCTGCTGATTGGAAGACGACCACCGATGTGATGACGCGATTGGGCTATGAATCACACGATGCCATTTTGAAATACGCCGATGGTTACGCCGAACGCTCATGGCAAAATCCCGCGATGCCCGGCGCGACGGTTGAAATCCATGATAATCTCGTCAACTCACCCACGATCCGGCGCGGCGTCTCAGTGCGACTGGAGGATTTGCCGTTGGAACGGGGACCGGACGGCCATTGGCGCGCAACATCCACTGGGTTATTGCTCATCGCCGCGGTTCACGCGGCGGCGAGCCATAGCTTTGAAAAGGTCCAGCACCTCTGTGACATCGCCCAGGCGGCGCGAGGCCGGGCCGGGGCCATCGATGAAAATATTTTGCGCGAGTGCGCGGCAAAAACCGGCGCAGGTTTCTCATTGGCCACGGCGCTGGACGTGACCACGCGCGCGTTCAAAGATCCGGCTTGCGCAGAACTACTGGCGCGCCTGGAATTACACTGGCCGCGCCACCGCGTGAGGTTGCTGGTGACGCCGGCGATGGTTGTCCGCTCGCAGGGAAATCGCCGCCGGTGGACAACATGGCGGCGGCGAACGCTGCGCCAGATGTTGAAGACCCGCCGGTGACCGTCGAATAGCGATAGATTTCCTTCAACCGTCGTTCAACAAAACTGTCAGGTGGATTGAGCGCCTTCCCGTTCAGGCTTATCCACGCGTGGCCATGCAGACGCTCATTCGCCTCTTTGGGCTCATCCACGCCGAAATGCAGGCACAAATCGTCTTCGCCAAAATCAACGAAACGGAATAACGCGAGCGAGCGGAGATAACAGGTATCGCGCGAACGCAGGAACGGCAGGCGTAGCCACCGTTTCATGCGACGGCTGATCTGTTTGAAATTCGAGCCCTTGCGCGGGTGCGCCGCCAGCCGCGCGAGAAAGGTGGGCAGCTCCGTACGCCCTAATCGTGCCGGAGCGCGTAACAAAAAATGCCCGATGGCCAGCCACTCCGGCAGGCTGCTGCCGGTGAGCTTCAAAGGTGACGGCTTTTGTTTCATGCCCGCACTTTTGAAGCGGCGACCTTTTTTCTCATTTGCTTCGAATAATATGTTGAAGCAAATCCCGCACGATGCGCGAGTTGTTTCACGAACCATCCACGCCGGACCAATCCTTTGTCCCCGCGGCCAGCCATGGCAGGAACCGCCATGCCCAGCACTCGCACCCAGGCCCACGTTTCGCGCCACAACGGCCAAGGCCAGCGGTCGTTGTACACATGCAAAAAATGTCCGTAGCCGCGACCATAATTGTATTGTTGCCGCCAAAGCGCCTTCCAGGTGGGCCGATGCCGGTGCATCACCACGGCGGTGGGCACGATGCGAATGCTTCCGCCGAAACGTTCGGTCACCCGCAAATGGAGACCGGGCGTCTCGTAATATCGGAAAGTCGGATCGAAGCCGCCCACCGCCAGCAAATCACTTCGGCGATAGGAAATATTGCACATAGGCGCCCACGGCAGAACCTCACTGCGCAAATAATTTTCTGCATCCAGCGCGCCGGTCAGGTCCATAAACTTCGCGGCGGGGGTGTTGGAATCAAGGCCGATGGTTTTTCCCGCCAATGCAACCGTTGAACGGTCGGCGGTCTCGATGGCGCCCAGCAACGATGGCAGCCAGCGGCGCGATGGCACGCAATCGGAATCCGTGAACGCAATCCATTCACCCCGCGCTTCCTCTATGCCAGCATTGCGCGCCCCGCCGACTCCCTGATTCGTCTTCAAGGTCACCACGGTCGCACCGGCTTTCCGGGCGTTTTCACCGGTGCGATCAGCCGACCCGTCATCCACCACTAGACATTCGAATTGTCCTGGCGGCAAAGGCTGCTGCATCACCGCGCGCACGGCATCCGCAATGTATCTTTCAGCATTGTGCGCCGGTATCACGACTGAGAGGCGCGGGTTCATTCAGTGCTTTTGAAACGAGTCTCCATAAAGCCCGCCCAGAAATGACGAAACCAATGGCGATGATAATTCTCAAATTCAGCCCGCTCCGGTGTCATCCACCCAAATTTACGACAGATGGAAACCACGGGCCCGGTGCAATTCAAAATGCCGACGCTGAGATATATCGATGGGGTCTTTAGATAGTTCCATTTCACTATATCCGGGTGCTTTTTTTGGCAGAGCGCATAACCAGCACCATGCCAGCGAGCCTGTTTCCACAAAGCCTCATCGGAACTCCGGTGTTTATGGAACAGGATGGCCGCATCTACAAATTTAAGTGATTTCTGAAATCGTTTGCGGTGGCGGAAACAAAAATCCATGTCCTCCCCGCTCCCGAACGTCTCGTCCCAACCGCCGAGTTCAAGTCCCTCCTGTCTCCGGAACGTCGTGTGCATCCCCAGAGTGTACGGATGGTCCTCATGTTCGGTCGTTTTATTTGGCGAGGTAAAATCTTTGGCGCTGATGTAGCGTTCCGCACCCGTGGACGGTTGCCAGCCATGGATCGGCCCGGTGGCGATGCCCACTCCCGGGTCGGCCATCGCTTCAACCAGGCTCGCAACCAACCGGCGTGTCGGCAGGCAATCAGAATCGATGCAAACAATGATGTCGCCCTGCGCGTGGGCCAGCCCGAGATTGCGCGCCGCCGAGGGACCACGCTTGGGCTGGTGCAAAACTACGGCTCCGTATGATTTGGCGATCTCCACCGTCCGGTCCGAAGAACCGTTGTCCACTACGACGACTTCAAACCCGCCTGGCACGGACGCCTGCGCCTTCAGTGATACAAGCAGTTCACCGATGGTCTTCTCGCTGTTCAGCGCCGGAATCAGCACGCTTGCTGTAGGCTTTGGATTCATGCGAGCAATTTTTTGAATTCTGCTTCGATGCGTTCCGCTGTCTTCGGGTCCGCAAAGGCATCATTGCCGATCCTGAACACAGCTCCGCGGATATTCGCCGCGAGGCTGGCGACACAGGAAAACAAAGGCCGCGCGTGCTCGGCATCGCTCGGGATCGCTACCTGTAACAACAGCGTGTTTAACGTGGCGATTCGGTCCAAAGGCTGCACGGACAGCGCCGGACCGGTCTCATCCCGCAGTAATTGCACCACTGCGCCGGGAATGGCGTGTTCGGCAAGGCAATCCGGCCAAAGTTTCTCGATGCGAACGACACGTTTATCGGTCCAGCGCGAGTATGTCGGCCATTGGGTGATATCACCCGCTTCCGGAAACCAGCGCGAGGAATTCGGGTGCAGATGAAAACGATGCGCGAGCGAACGGGCTACGACCGTGTTCCCTTCCTTTCGCAATAAAGTTTTGTCATCGCCCAAAGTCCGCCAGCCGCGGCGGAGCATCGCAGCGGTCAGGGTAGTCTTGCCTACGCCGGATGGCGCGCAGAGCAACACACAACGGGAACTGCCGGGCATGATCAATGTCCCGCCATGCATTGGCGTCCATCCGAGCTGCGACCATGCCCGCGCCAGCAAGAGGATGAAATGTTGTTCTACTTCTTCCACCAGCAACGGCCAATCGGGATTTTCCGGCACGCTGAAACGCGCTTCGCCGGCGGCCATGTCATATTCCATCAACGAGCCCAGGTTTCCGTAGGAAACAAGCCGCGCTCCTTCCCGGTCTACTTTGAGCCGCGTCAACGCCAGGAAAGCACCTGCGTTGGGCGGACACTCCACTGGAGCATTCCTGCTGGTGACGGTCGCGCAAATGGAGAGTCTGGATTCCGGCCACGGCGCATCGTATTGGGAAAGCAGACCGTGTAACGCCTGCTGCAATGACGAGTCCTCAAAGGTGAGCGCTAGCGACACGGGGCCGCAGAAATAGGTTATCTCGCGGGCGACCGGACTGTCTGCGGCGGCAATCATTCGGCCAGGGGCAGTCCGGGGTCAAACGCGCTGGTCATGATCCGTTGGAGCGGCTCTTTATGTTTGCTCAGCGTGGGGAGAGTCCAGGCACTGACGGTAACACCGGGAACTGCGACTCCCGTTCCAGCGGTGGTCTCGATCAGCTTTTCCGCAATTAATTGGTCGATGATGGCGTCAATGTTGGCGGCATCTCCGTTCACAGCTCCCCAGTGTTTGCTGGCAGCATGAACCTCCGCGCGGGTCGAACCCATCTCAAACATCTGGGCGATGGCCCAGCCGGTGGCATTGGCCGAGAAAAAGAACTTCGTGCGCAGATCCAGGATAACGGCCCCGTCATTCACGACAGTGGCCACCACATCTGGCCGAAGCATCCAGCGATTACTTTCAGATGACAAATTATTCATGTTTAGCAGTCCAAGTACTTAGACTAAATAATTTGTTCCAAGTCACGAAGCCTTGTCAATCACTCGCCTTGTAGAAATTATTTATAAAAATGTCCGGATCGGTTTAATTCCTGTTATTGATTAACGGCAAATTGAATGAAGCAGATACCCAAAGTGGTCTTGCTGGTGGAATCTTCACGCGCATCCGGACGTGACATCCTGAATGGCGTGGCGAACTATGCGCGCTATCATGGACCCTGGGCATTTTTTTGGGAACCGGGTGGATTGGAAAAAGTTGGGCCCATGCTCAAGACGCTCGATGCCGATGGAATCATCCTGCGCGACGTGGATAAATTGAGTGAAGCGCGCGCCTTCGGCATCCCCGCCGTGGTCGTCGGCTACAGCCGCAAGGAAATCCCCGGCCTCATCAACGTGGTCACAGATTCCCTCCGAATCGGCCGGATGGCTGCCGAACATCTGTTGCAATGCGGTTTCAAACATTTCGCGTATTGCAGCTATCAGCACACACACTGGGCTGAAGAACGTGGAAAATCTTTTTCAAAACGCATCTGGGCCGATGGCTTCGACGTCAAAGAATATCTCACTCCGCCGCCCGCACGCATCAGTTGGCCCAAGGAACGCCGCCTGATGGCCAAATGGCTACAGTCTCTTCCCAAACCGGTGGGTGTGATGGCCTGCAATGACGACATCGGCGTGCAGATCATGGAAGCGTGCAAGCTCGCTGAACTGCCAGTGCCGGATTCCGTGGGCGTCATCGGCGCAGACAATGATGAGCTCGTTTGCGGTCTTGCCGACCCGGCGATGTCCAGCGTGGCGCTCAATTTTGAACGGGCTGGATACGAATCCGCCCAGGCGCTCGATCATCTGATGCGGCATGCCCGGGTTGCCCCACAAATCATCGTGCAGGCCACGCATATCGTGGCGCGACGCTCTACGGATGTTGTCGCGGTAAGCGACATCGCTGTTGCCCGCGCCATGCGCTTCATCCGCGACCATACCAAAGGGCCCATGACTGTCAGCGACGTGGCGAAAATATCCGGGCTTTCACGACGGGTACTGGAACGACGTTTCCGGCGCGAATTCAATTCCTCCATCCAGGCCGGGATACGCCGCGTCCGCACCGACCAGATCGCGCGATTGCTGGTGGAAACCCACATGCCCATCAGTGAGATCGCCGAATCGCTTGGTTTTCCGGATGTGCAGCATTTTGCCCGCTATTTCCGCCCGAGCAAACAGGCCAGCCCACTGGCCTACCGGCGAAAATTCGGCGCCCGGTCGGCCTAGTCGCAAAGTGGCGATTTTTTTTCGCAAAGTGGCGTTGTGCCCTGCCCCGCATCTGGCTAAGGTTAGCAACAGCAATCACGCAATTTACCAGAACACATGAAATCATCTTTTCCGAACGTCAAAAAAATTGCCTTCGAGGGCGCCCGCTCCCGCAACCCCCTCGCTTTCAAGCACTATAACCCCAACGAGATCGTCGATGGCAAAACCATGCACGACCACCTGCGTTTCGCCGTGGTGTACTGGCACACCTTTCGCGGCATGGGCACCGACCCATTCGGCTCCGCGACGATGCAACGGCCCTGGGACGACGGCTCCAATTCCGTCGCCAACGCCCAGAACCGTGCCCGCGTCGCGTTTGAGTTCATCGAGAAGCTTGGAGCGCCGTTCTACGCGTTCCACGACCGCGACGTGGCTCCGGAGGGTGAGACACTCAGCGAGACGAATAAGAATTTCGACGCCGTCGTAAAAGTTTTGAAGGAGGAACAGAAGCGCACCGGCATCAAATTGCTCTGGGGTACGGCCAACCTGTTCTCCAATCCCCGCTTCGTCCACGGCGCGGGCACAAGTTGCAACGCGGATGTTTTTGCGTTCGCCGCCGCGCAGATCAAGAAAGCGATGGAAGTCACGCACGAGCTGGGTGGCGTGGGTTACACGTTCTGGGGCGGTCGTGAAGGTTACATGACCCTGCTCAACACGGACATGAAGCGTGAACTCGATCATATGGCAAAGCTGTTGCACATGGCGGTGGATTACAAAAAGAAGATTGGTTTCAAAGGCCAGTTCTACATCGAACCCAAGCCCAAAGAACCGACCAAGCATCAATATGATTCCGACGCCGCCGCATGCCTGAATTTCTTGCGCCAGTATGACCTGCTCCCCCATTTCAAGCTGAACATTGAGACCAACCACGCCACGCTGGCTGGTCATACGATGCAGCATGAACTGGATGTGGCCGGTTCTGCCGGCGCGCTGGGCTCCATCGATGCCAATACCGGTGATGAATTGCTGGGCTGGGACACGGACCAATTCCCGACGAGCATTTACCTGACAACCTACACGATGTTGGAAGTCCTGAAATACGGCGGTTTCAAGACCGGCGGCGTGAATTTTGACGCCAAGGTGCGTCGCGAAAGTTTCGAACCGATGGATTTATTCCACGCGCACATTGGCGGCATGGATGCATTCGCGCGCGGTTTGAAGATCGCGGCTGCCATCCGCAAAGACGGACGGCTCGCGAGCTTCGTGAAGCAACGCTATTCCTCCTGGGACAGCGGCATCGGCGCGAAGATCGAATCCGGCAAAGCCAGCCTCACAGAACTTGAAGCCTACATGCTCAAGAAGGGTGATGCTTCGCCCAACACCAGCGGCCGCCAGGAATTTCTGGAAAACCTCATCAACGAATTCATCTAAGGTTCACATGAATCTCAAACAACTCGAAGTCTGGTTCGTCACCGGCAGCCAGCACCTCTACGGGCCGGAAACGCTCAAAGCCGTCGCCAAGCATTCGCAGGAGATCGCGAAGGCCCTGGACGCCTCGCCAGCGATACCGGTCAAGGTGGTTTTCAAGCCGGTGATGATCAACCCGGAAGCCATCACTGAATTGTGCCAGGAAGCGAACAACGCAAAAAATTGCATCGGTTTCTTCACCTGGTGCCATACGTTTTCGCCGTCGAAGATGTGGATCAACGGCCTGAAGCTGTTGCGCAAGCCCATCTGCCACCTGCACACGCAATACAATCGCGACATCCCCTGGGCGACCATCGACATGGATTTCATGAACATGAACCAGGCCGCGCACGGTGACCGTGAGCATGGTTTCATCATGAGCCGCCTGCGATTGAACCGGAAAGTGGTCGTCGGTTTCTGGCAGGAAGATTCCGTGCAGCAAAAGCTCGGCGCGTGGTCGCGGGCCGCCGCCGCGTGGCACGATTGGCAGGGCGGGAAGTTTTGCCGCTTCGGCGATAACATGCGCGAAGTGGCCGTGACCGAAGGCGACAAGGTCGCCGCACAAATGAAGTTCGGCTTCTCCGTCAACGGCTATGGCGTCGGTGACCTCGTCAAACTCATTAACGCGGCTACTGAGAAAAGGGTCGATTCACTCGTAAAAACCTATGAAGACACTTATGAAATGGCGTCCGACCTGCGCAAAGGTGGTAGTCGCCATCAATCCATCCGCGAAGCTGCGCGCATCGAAATTGGTCTAAACGCCTTTTTGAGCGAGGGAAATTTCAAAGGCTTCACGACCACGTTTGAAGATTTGCATGGCCTCGCCCAATTGCCCGGGCTCGCGCCGCAACGCCTGATGAACGACGGCTACGGTTTTGCCGGTGAAGGCGATTGGAAGACCGCTGCGCTCGTGCGCGCCATGAAAGTCATGGCCAGCGGGATGAAAGGCGGCACGTCGTTCATGGAGGATTATACGTATCATCTCGACCCGGCGAACAAACTCGTGCTCGGTGCGCACATGCTGGAGATCTGCCCCAGCATCGCGGCTGGCAAAGCGTCGTTGCAGGTTCATCCGCTCGGTATCGGCGGCAAGGCAGACCCGGCCCGGTTGGTCTTCAACACACCCGCCGGTCCGGCGTTGAACGCCGCCCTGATGGATTTTGGCAATCGTTTCCGCCTGCTTGTTAACGAAGTGGACGTAGTGAAACCGCCGCATGACATGCCCAGGCTGCCGGTCGCACGAGCCGTCTGGCGCTGCCGTCCGAATTTTGATGAAGCCTGCGCGTGCTGGATACATGCCGGCGGCGCGCATCACACTGGCTTCAGCCAGGCCGTGACGACTGAGATGCTCGAAGATTTCGCGGCTATCGCCGGAATTGAGCTTGTCATCATCGACGGCGGCACGAGGCTGCGCCAGTTCCGGCAGGAATTGAACTGGAACGAAGTCGCCTTCGGCCTGCGCAGCGGGCTTGTTGCCTAAGCCGGTGTAATATGCGCGCGTTCGGCGCATGGATGGAAACCGAACGGTTCGCGACGGAACCAGTCTAACGCAAATGATTACAGTCCTAAAAAAATGCGGTTTGGCTACCCTTCTGGCACTGTTTGTTGCCACGGCGTTTGGCAGCCCCGTCACGCCGGTCGTTTCGCGCGAGGTGCAGCCGTTTCCCCTCCAGGACGTACGCCTGCTCAACGGACCTTTTCGCGATGCGATGTATCGCGATTATGATTATCTGCTGAGCCTCGACCCGGACCGTTTGCTGCACACGTTCCGTCTCAACGTCGGCCTGCCCTCCTCGGCCAAACCGCTGGGCGGCTGGGAGGATCCGGGCGTTGAACTACGCGGCCATACCATCGGCCATTATCTCTCGGCGCTCTCGCTGATGTATGCCAGCACCGGTGATGAGAAATTGAAGCGCCGCGTGGATTACATCGTGCAGGAACTTGCCAAATGCCAGGACAAGTCGCCATCGGCAGGATTTCACGAGGGTTATCTATCAGCCTTTCCGGAATTGTTCATCGACCGCGTCGAACAGAGCAAGCGCGTCTGGGCGCCATGGTACACGCTGCACAAGATCATGGCTGGGTTGCTCGATGCCAACCAGCTTTGCACCAACCAGCAGGCGCTCGTGGTGCTGGAAAAAATGGCCGATTGGGCAAAATCTCGCGTGGACCACATCACGCGCGAGCAGATGCAAAAGTCGCTCGAAACCGAACAAGGCGGCATGACCGAAGTGCTGGCCAATCTCTATGGCGCCACCGGCAACACAAACTATCTGCAACTGTCGGAGGAATTCAACCACGAGCGGCTGATCGACCCGTTGGAACAAGGCGAAGACAAACTCGACCGTCTGCACGCGAACACACAAATCCCCAAGATCATCGGGGCGGCGCGCGAATACGAATACACCGGTGACACGAATTATCTCAACGCGGCGAACACTTTTTGGGATTCAGTTGCATTGCATCGTTCTTATGTCATCGGCGGCGACAGTGATCACGAACATTTCTTTTCCGTAAAAGATTTTGCCAAACATCTCAGCACGGAAACGTGCGAGACGTGCAATACCTACAACATGCTCAAGCTCACGCGCGAGTTGTTCATGCTCGAGCCATCGGCAGCGCAGATGGATTTCTACGAGCGCGGCCTCTATAACCATATCCTTGCTTCGCAGGACCCGGAGACCGGCATGTTCGTCTATCTCATGTCGCTCAAGCCCGGGCATTTTAAGACCTACTCGACGGAGGAGAATTCTTTCTGGTGCTGCGTGGGTACCGGCATGGAGAACCATTCCAAATACGCTGACAGCATCTATTTTCACGATGCGGGCACGTTATACGTGAACCTGTTCATCGCCTCTGAGCTGGCCTGGCCGGAGATTGGCGTCGCCGTGCAACAGGAAACAAAATTTCCTGAAAGTGACACAACGGTGTTGAGAATCGCAGCGGTGAGACCAACACATTTGACACTAAAAATCCGTCATCCCGCGTGGGCAACCGAAGGCGTCATGGTCTGGCTGAACGGCAAAAAGCAGAACATTACATCTACTCCCGGCAGTTATTTCACGATTGAACGCGATTGGCAGACCAGTGACAAAGTGGAGGTTCGTTTGCCGATGACGCTCCATGCCGAAACGCTGCCCGGCTCCACCAATATCATCGCACTACTGTATGGCCCCATCGTTCTGGCCGGCGAACTGGGCAAGACCAATATGCCTTCACCGTTCGCCAAAAATCAGACGGATTATAGCGCCGTTCCAGACCCGACTGTGCCCGTGTTTGTGGGTGATGCGAAAACATTACTCAGTCATGTGAAGCCGTATTCCCGCAAGTCCCTCACGTTTCGCACGCGCGGAATCGGTCGCCCGAACGATGTGACATTGATTCCGTTCTATGAGTTGCATCGCCAGCGCTACTCCGTTTATTGGAACGTGATGAACGAGGCTGGGTGGCTGGCACACGCCGCAGACCTGGCCGCCGCCGACGCGCAACGGAAGGCCGACGAAGCGCGCATCGTGGACACTGTGCACCCGGGCGAACAACAATCGGAGACCGACCACAAAGTCGAAGGCCAAAAAACCGACGCGGTCGAGGCGCTTGGCCGCAAACTGCGCCATGCCTACGACGGCGGCTGGTTCTCTTACGAATTGAAAGTGGACGGTGCCGCGACCAATGAAATCGTCTGCACGTGGTGGGGCGACGAGATGGGGGACCGCAATTTTGACATTTTAGTGGATGGAAATAAAATCGCTTCCCAGAAACTATTGCATAACCATCCGGGACAGTTTTGGGATGCAACGTATGCAGTTCCGACGGAGTTGACGCGCAGGAAGCAAAAGGTCACGGTAAAATTTCAAGCGCAGCCCGGCAATTACGCCGGCGGGTTGTTCGGTCTGACCGCGCTGCGAGGTGCTGATAAATAAAATCAAATATGAGCGCTCAATACACAATCGGTTTGGATTACGGCACAAATTCGGTTCGCGCCCTCATTGTCAACGTGTCCAACGGGGCGGAAGTGGCGGGCGCCGTTTGGAATTACGAACACGGCACGCATGGGGTCATCCTTTCGCGCGACCCGAATCTCGCGCGCCAGCATCCTGCCGATTACATCAGGGGCGCCGAAGTCACCATCAAGCAGGCGCTCGCCGCCGCCAAAAAATCTGTAAAAGGTTTCAACGCCAAACAGATCATCGGCATCGGCGTGGACACCACGGGCAGCACCCCGTTGCCCGTCGATGCAAACGGACAACCTCTCGCCTTCCACAAAAAATTTGCGAACAACCCGGCGGCCATGGCCTGGTTGTGGAAGGACCATACCGGCGTGGCCGAGGCCGCAGAGATCACGGCGCTGGCGCGTAAGATGCGCCCGCAATTCCTCGCCAAGTGCGGCGGCATTTATTCCAGCGAATGGTTCTTCAGCAAGATTCTGCGTTGCCTGCGAGTAGCACCAGAAGTCTTCAACGTGGCCCATTCCTGGGTCGAGCTGGCAGACTACGTTCCCGCCGCGCTCACCGGTACGGAGCATCCCAGCAAATTCATCGCAGGCGTCTGCGCCGCTGGGCATAAGGCGATGTGGAATGCCGGCTGGAACGGTTATCCGGATGCGGCGTTTCTAGCCAAACTGGATCCCAAGCTTGGCAAACTGCGCAAAAACCTGACGCCGCGTGTTCACTCGATTGATCGAGCCGTGGGCGGACTGACGGCGGCCTGGGCACGCAAGACCGGATTGCCGGAAGGCATCCCGGTCGCAGTGGGTGCGTTTGACGCGCATCTCGGTGCAGTCGGTTCCGGCGTGGCGCCGGGCACGCTGGTGAAAATCATCGGCACGAGCACCTGCGACATCGCGATTTCGCCGAACAACAAGAAGCTGGCCGATGTGCCCGGACTTTGCGGCATCGTGGATGGCAGCGTGCTGCCAAAAAACTTCGGGCTTGAGGCCGGCCAATCCGCCGTGGGCGATATCTTCAACTGGTTCGTGAATTACATCCAGCCCGGCGGCAAAGCGGGCACGCACGAAGCCTTGACGGCTGATGCGGCGAAGCTGAAGCCCGGCGAATCCGGCCTGCTCGCCCTGGATTGGAACAATGGCAATCGCACTATCCTGGTGGACCAGCGACTCACCGGCCTGCTCATCGGCCAGACGCTTTACACGACTCCGGCGGAGATTTATCGCGCACTCATCGAAGCAACGGCCTTCGGTGCATTGACCATCATCAATCGTTTCGAGGAATACGGTGTGAAGATTTCGTCAGTGGTGAACTGCGGTGGTATCGCGGAAAAGAATCCCGTCGTGATGCAGATTTATGCGGATGTCACGGGACGACCGATGAAAGTCTCGCGCTCCGCCCAAACTTGCGCGCTCGGTTCAGCAGTGGCGGCAGCAGTGGTCGCTGGCGCGCATAAAGATTTTGCCACGGCGCAAAAGAAGATGACCGGCCTCAAACCACGTGTTTTCAAACCTGACGCAAAGGCTCATGCGACTTACAAAAAGCTCTATCGCATCTACCGCAAGCTCCATGACGCGCTCGGCACCAAGGAGTGGAACGGGAATCTGTATGACGTGATGAAAGAGTTGATTGAGATACGGAGTCAGGTGAGAAAGTAATTTTTATGTTGGAAAAATTAAAAGCAGCTGTTTGCAAAGCGAATCTGGACCTGGTCCGCAAAGGACTGGTCATCGAAACCTGGGGCAATGCCAGCGGAGTGGACCGGGAGCGCGGTGTGATGGTCATCAAACCCAGCGGCGTGCCTTACGATGGCATGAAGCCGCAGCACATGGTCACCGTTTCGCTCAAAACCGGCAAAGTCGTGGACGGCAACCTCAAGCCCAGTTCAGATACCGATACCCATCTCATCCTCTATCGTGCGTTCCCCAAGATCGGCGGCGTGGTGCATACGCACAGTCTTTATGCAACCGCCTGGGCCCAGGCGCAGCGCACCCTGCCCTCCTATGGCACGACGCAGGCGGATTATTGGTACGGCGATGTGCCGTGCACGCGGCTGCTGAAACCCGCGGAGATCAAAAACGATTATGAGGCGAACACCGGCGATGTCATCGTGGAGACGTTTAAGAAATTGAAGTTTGACCCGATGCAGCATCCAGCGGTGCTAGTGGCCAGCCATGGGCCGTTCACGTGGGGCAAAGACGTGGCGGATGCGGTCCATAACGCCGGCGTGTTGGAATTTATCGCACGACTCGCGAGCGAAACCTTGCGCATCAATCCGAAATTGAAACCCATGCAATCGGTATTGTTGGATAAACATTTTATGCGCAAGCACGGGCCAAAAGCGACCTATGGGCAGGCCAAATGAGCAAATGGTTGTCACAAGTTTATACGACAGGCATCACCCATGTAAGTGATAGACAAAAATGGAACGACTACCTAACATCCCGCGCAATCCACGGAACAAATTGCTGGGCAGGCCAACGGTTTGGTCCGTTGAAACTTAAATAAACTGACCACTATGCACATACAACTCGGGCCAATAGATTATTCGATTCTCATCGTTTACTTCCTCTTCGTCTTGGGCATCGGCTGGATGTTGAAACGTTACATGAAGGGCAGCGCGGACTTCTTCCTTTCCGGACGCTCCATTCCGGCATGGGTGACGGGGCTGGCCTTCATTTCCGCGAACCTCGGGGCGCAGGAAGTCATCGGCATGGCGGCGAGCGGCGCCAAATACGGCATCATGACCAGCCATTTTTATTGGGTGGGCGCGATTCCGGCCATGGTGTTTCTCGCAATTTTCATGATGCCGTTCTATTACGGCTCAAAGGCGCGTTCGGTGCCGGAATACTTGAAGATGCGCTTCGATGAAAAGACGCGCGGGTTGAACGCCATTTCTTTCGCGGTGATGACGGTTTTCTCGTCGGGCATCTCGATGTATGCGCTGGCGCGCCTGCTGGAACTGATTCTTGGCTGGAATTTCCACCTGAGCATCATCGTGTCAGCGGTGGTTGTGCTGATTTACATCTTCCTCGGCGGATTGACCTCGGCCATCTATAATGAAGTGCTTCAGTTTTTCATGATCGTGCTCGGTTTCACCCCATTGGTGTTCCTGGCCCTGAAAGACATCGGCGGCTGGTCCGCGCTGAAAGAGAAACTTATCCCGGTGGCCACCGGACAGGGTTTTGCCCCAGGCACCTGGACCCAATCATGGTCGCACATGGGAAATGTTGCCCAGAATCCCATGGGCGTGGAATGGTTCGGCATGGTGATGGGATTGGGGTTCGTGCTGTCGTTTGGTTACTGGTGCACCGACTTCCTGGTGGTGCAACGCGCGATGGCGGCGAAGAATATGAACGCGGCCCGCCGGACACCGTTGATCGCGGCGTTCCCGAAAATGCTTTTTCCGGCCCTCGTGATCCTGCCCGGCATGATCGCTATCGCCATGCACTATTCAACGCCCGGCGGATTCCTTCCCACTGGAGCGGATGGCACTCCTGATTACAACATGACCATCCCCACGCTGTTGGCGAAATATCTGCCGACCGGCCTGTTGGGGATCGGCTTCACAGCGCTGATGGCGTCATTCATGTCCGGCATGGCCGGCAATGTGACGGCCTTTAACACGGTTTGGACCTATGACATTTACCAGAGCTACATCGCACCAAACAAAACCGACGAGCATTACTTGTGGATGGGTCGCTTTGCGACGGTGGCTGGCATCATCATCAGCATCGGTTGCGCTTACCTCGCATCCCGTTTCAACAACATCATGGACATGTTGCAACTCGTGTTCGGGTTCGTGAACGCGCCGTTGTTTGCGACCTTCCTGCTGGGCATGTTCTGGCGGCGCGCGACCGGCCATGGCGCCTTCTTTGGGTTGCTCGGCGGCACTTTAGGTGCGGCGGTTTTCCACGGACTGGCGCTCGCCCAAGGCAATGTCCCTGGCATCAAAGGTGGTTGGATCAGCCCGCAAATCCATTTTCACAATGACATGGGCCAGAATTTCTATATGGCGCTCGTTGCTTGGACCGTGTGCTTTGTGTTGACCATCGTGATTTCACTCGCCACCAAACAGAACAAGACGGATGCAGAACTGAAAGGCCTGGTCTATTCGCTGACACCAAAGATCAGCTCCGCCGAAGAGCCGTGGTACAAGCAACCCGCCACACTGGGCATCATCGTGCTGGCGATAACCGTTCTCCTGAACATCATATTCTGGTAAACCTTTAACCCAAAACTGATATGAACTTTGACCTTCGCTTACCCATCGGGCTGATGTTCAGCTTTTACGGCGCGCTGTTGACCATCTACGGACTGGTCGGCGACAAGGCGCAATATGCCATCTCGCTCGGCATCAACATCAATCTCATCTGGGGAATCGTGATGCTGGTTTTTGGGGTTATCATGCTGATGCTCGCCTTAAGCAGCAAAAACAAAGGCCAGCAATAACCACCTGCTATTATGCAAAATCCAGTCCAAACAACCATCCTGTGTGCGGCGATCGCGGCGACCCTGGGCATCGTTGGCTGCACCACCAACCAATCAACCAGTAATCAAGTGGGCAATAAACAGCTTTTTGGAACGATGCCGGATGGCACACCAATCGACATCTACACCATCCACAACACTTCCGGCATGGAAGCGCGTATCATCACTTACGGGGGCATAGTCACCTCGTTGAAGGTGCCTGACCGCAATGGCAACCTGGGCGACGTGGTCCTCGGCTTCGATAACCTGCCCAATTACCTGACCAACAGCCCGTATTTCGGCGCGCTGATCGGCCGTTATGGAAATCGCATCGCCGGGGCCAAATTCTCGCTCGACGGGCAGACCTACACGCTCGCGGCCAATAATGGCCCGAATAATCTCCATGCCGGACCCAAAGGCTTTGACAAAGTAGTGTGGCAGGCCCGCGCTTACGACACGCCAGCGGGCCAGGCGTTGGAACTGACCTACGTAAGCAAGAATGGCGAAGAAGGATTCCCCGGCACGCTCATGGTCAAGGCGGTCTACACCGTGACGACCGACAATGCCTTACGCGTAGATTTTACCGCTACCACCGACAAGCACACAGTCGTGAATCTGACGCATCACTCTTATTTCAACCTCGCCGGTCACGGGGACGTGTTGAATCACGAAGTGTATATCAACGCGGATAAATTCACGCCGGTGGATGACACGTCGATACCCACTGGCGAATTGCGATCCGTCGCCGGGACACCGTTCGATTTCCGTAAGCCCACCACCATCGGTGCACGCATCAATGATAATGACCAGCAACTGACCTACGGCAAGGGCTACGACCACAACTGGGTCGTCAACAAAAAGCCCGGACAGATGGGCCTCGTGGCGCGGGTCTATGAACCCACCAGCGGCCGGGTGCTGGAGGTCTCTTCCACCGAGCCGGGCACGCAGTTCTATACCGGCAATTTTCTGGATGGATCCGCTGTCGGCAAAGGCGGCTGGGCCTATCAGATGCACGACGGCTTTTGTTTTGAGCCGCAGCATTTCCCGGATTCACCGAATCATCCGAAATTCCCTTCCACGGAATTGAAGCCCGGCGAGACTTACAAGAACTCCATCGTCTATAAATTTTCCACCCGTTAACCAAACCATCTCAATCACGCCATGAAATTGAATCGATCCATATTATTTGCCGGCGCCTGCGCGCTGGCAGTTGTGCTGTCCGGTTGCAGCAAAAATGAGACTTCGACGGAAACTCCCGCTACGCCCGGCACGCCCGCGAAGAAAACGCTCCATCTCGCTTTCGTGGTCAATAACGCCGCGACGTTCTGGACCATTGCCCGCGCCGGCACGGAAGAAGCCGCCAAGGAACTCGGGAATGTGGAAGTGGATTTTCGCATCCCTTCAGACGGGACGGCCGCCCAACAACGCCAGATCCTGGATGACCTGCTGGCCAAGGGTGTGGATGGTATCTCGGTGAGCCCGATCGATCCCGGGAACCAGACGGATTACCTCAACAGTATCGCGGCCAAAACGCTGTTGATCTGCCATGACAGTGATGCGCCGGACAGCAAACGCGTTTGCTATATCGGCACGGACAACTTCGCTGCGGGCCAGGAAGCAGGCAAAATGATCAAGGAAGCCCTTCCGAACGGCGGCAAGATCATGGTGTTCGTCGGCTTTGCGGATGCGCAAAATGCCAAGGACCGTTTCGGCGGTATCAAAAAAGAATTGGAAGGTTCCAACATCCAGATCGTCGACCTGCGTACTGACGATGCCGACCCCGTCCGCGCGCAGAACAACGCCCAGGACGTGCTCGTGAAATATCCCGATATCTCCTGCATGGTCGGTTTGTATAATTATAACGGCCCGGCCATCCTGAACGCCGTGCGCGGCGCGGGGAAAACCGGCGCGGTCAAGATCGTGTGCTTTGACGAAAACGATGAAACGCTGGCAGGCGTCGCCTCTGGCGACATCTATGGCACCGTGGTGCAACAGCCGTTTGAATTCGGCAAACAGGCCATCACGAAGATGGCGCAATACCTTCAAGGCGATAAAAGCGCGCTGGCCGGCGGCAAACAGATCATCCCCACACTGGATATCAAAAAAGATAATGTCGCCGATTTTCAGGCGCGGTTGAATAAATTGCTGGGCAAATGATCGCTTCTCGTTGAAAAATCATGGCGCCGGTCTGCGGACCGGCGCTGCTTTTATGGAAACTACGCCGCTGCTTCAGATGCACGGGATCGCTAAGCGCTTTCCCGGGGTGATCGCATTGGACCAGGTGAACCTTGATGTGGGCAAAGGCGAAGTCCTTGCCTTGTGCGGCGAAAATGGCGCGGGCAAATCCACGCTGATGAAGATCCTCGGCGGCGTTTATCAACCAGACGCGGGCGAGATCAAGGTGGACGGCCAGGCGGTGCAGATCAACAACGTCACTGACGCAATGAAACTGGGCATCGCGTTCATCCACCAGGAACTGAACGTTCTCGACAACCTGGATGTGGCAGCGAATGTGTTCCTCGGTCGCGAGCCACTCATCGGGCCGTTCAACCTCATCGACCGCAAAAAGATCCATGCGAACACGCAGCCTTATCTCGACCGGCTGGGCCTGAACATCTCCAGCCGCACGCGTTTGGATAAGCTTTCAATCGCGCAACAGCAAATGGTGGAGATCGCCAAAGCACTGTCGCTCAATGCGCGCATCATCATCATGGACGAGCCCACGTCATCCTTGACACTTTCAGAGACCGACCGCCTGTTGAAGCTGGTTGGTGAACTCAGCGAGCAAGGCGTCAGTGTCATCTATATCTCGCATCGCCTGGGCGAGATTGAGGACTGCGCAGATCGCGTCATCGTCCTGCGCGACGGCAAAAACGCAGGCGCACTGACCGCCGAAGAGATTTCCCATGACCGCATCGTGGGCCTGATGGTGGGCCGCGAAATCAAGAATTTCTACGTGGAACCCAAAGGCACGCGGGCATTGGGCTATCTCAAGGTGCGCAACGCCGTCTCCAGCCGTTATCCCGGCAAGCCGGTGTCGTTTGATGCCGGCAAAGGCGAGATTTTGGGATTTGCCGGATTGGTTGGCGCCGGACGTTCTGAACTGGCCAAGACCATCGTGGGGCTCGACCCGGATGGCGGCAGTGAGGTCACGTTGGGCACAGAAAAAATTTCCATCAGTTCGGCGCGGGACGCCATCAATCACGGCATCTATCTCGTACCGGAAGACCGTCGTGGCGAGGGCTTGATCACCGCCATGAATATTTGTCATAACATCACCCTGCCCTCGCTGGATGGTTATACCCGTTTTGGATTGATTCAGAACGGCCGTGAACGGGTGACTGCGAACGAACAGGTTGAATCACTCAAGATCAAGACGCCCAATGTGGATGTGCTGGCGTTGAACCTCAGCGGTGGCAACCAGCAAAAGGTTGTCTTGGGCAAATGGCTTGCGATGCATCCCAAGGTGATGATTCTGGATGAGCCGACGCGCGGTATTGACGTCGGCGCCAAGGCAGAGATCTACCGGCTGATGCGCGCATTGGCCGAAAACGGCACCGTCATCCTCATGATCAGCAGCGATATGGAAGAGGTGCTGAACATCAGCGACCGTATCGCCGTGATGCACGAGGGGCAGATCACCGGCGTGCTGGACCGCGCGGATTGCACCGAGGAGAATATCATGCAAATGGCCGTTGGCCGAAAGATCGAGGCCGCCAAGCCGGCATTTTTGGAATAGGGAATGATGAAAAAGGAACTCGGTCTTTTTACACTTCTGGTTGTTTTGTGCCTGGCGGTTTGCGGTGTCGAATTCGCACAACAGCTGCACAATGGAGCTTCGCTCGCCACGCTCAGGTTGCCCCGGTTTCTCTCACCGGAAAACCTGACGAACCTGTCCCAGCGGGTAGGCATGTATGGAATCCTGGCCATCGGGATGGGATTCATCATCATCACGGGCGGTATTGACCTGTCGGTGGGCTCCGTTTGCGCGTTGACCGGCGTCCTGGTCTCCATGGCGTTGCAGGACTGGCATTGGTCCTGGCCGCTGGCCGTGCTGTTCATCCTGCTCATTTCCATGTTGCTGGGCGCCGCGCATGGATACCTCGTAACCAAAAAGAAAATCCAGCCGTTCATCGTGACTCTGTGTGGCATGTTGATCTATCGCGGATTGGCGCGCTCGATTGCGCATGAGAGCACGCGGGGATTCTCCGGGGTGGAAAATCTCAGTGTTCTTCAATTCCTCGCCTCCGGATCGTTTTTGGGAGTTTCGATGACGTTTATCCTGCTGGCCGTCATTGCGGTGGTGACGTGGTTTCTCCTGCATCGCTCGGTGTATGGGCGATACCTGTTTGCGGTTGGCCGCAACGAGAATGCGACTCGTTTTTCCGGCATCAACACCAAACTGGTCATCGGCAGCAGTTATGTGGTAGCGGGACTGCTCACCGGCATTGCTGCCATCATGTGTGCGTTTTATTCAAGTTCCGTCTCTCCCTCGATCCATGCGAATATGTACGAGGTCTATGCGATCGCAGCGGCAGTGCTGGGCGGCTGTAGCCTGCGAGGTGGTGAGGGATCAATCATCGGGATTGTGATCGGGGCGGCCCTGTTGCAGGTGTTGCGGAATCTCATCATCATCCTCGGGATCGAGAACTCATACGATTCGGTGGTTACCGGGACCGTGATCCTGATCGCCGTGTTGGTGGACCAGTTTTTCCAGGAGCGCGGGGAGAAGAAAAGCCGTGTCCGGGCGGCCGGTCATTGACGCGCCAAGTTTGTTTTGCCCAAACCGCCGCACGTTGCTACTGTAGCTGACCTATGGCAATCGATGATATTTTGTTGGATGCGGAAGACCGGATGATCAAGACCGAGCAGGTGGTCGTGAATGAATTCACCGGCGTGCGCACCGGGAAAGCCTCCACCACCCTCGTGGAAAATATCATGGTGGAAGCCTACGGCTCGCACATGCGCATCCGAGAACTCGCTGGCATCACCACGCCCGAACCCCGCATGCTGGTCATTCAACCCTGGGACGTTGGCTCGCTCCAGGCGATTGAAAAAGCCGTGCAGAAGGCGAACCTGGGCCTCACTGCGGCGGTCCAGGGCAAAACCTTGCGCATCTATTTTCCGGAGCTTAGCCAGGAACGCCGGGTGGAATTCGTCAAGATCTGCAAAAAAATGACGGAAGACGGCCGCGTGGCCATCCGCCATGTGCGCCGGGATGCCATGGAATTGATCAAGAAACACAGCCATGACAGTGGCGTGACCGAAGACGACGTTAAACAGTCCGAAAAAGACCTGCAAAAGCTTACCGACGATTACATTGCGAAGATTGAGCATCACCTGGTGCTCAAAGAGCGGGAAATCATGACGGTCTGAGAAAGTTACTGGGCCGAGAGGCGGTTGGTCTGTGAATTTCCGAAACGCAAGATCATCTCTCCGGTCCGGGCATATCCGAGCTGGCGTGCCAGCAGTTCGACCGCCTGCGGATCATTCTTCAAGGCGTCCAGTTGCAGTTGCAGGTTCTTGCCGTCGTCTTTTTCTTTGTCCACCTCGGTGGTGAGCAGCTGGATCTGCTGGCGCATGCGCTCGTTCTGGCGGATGACCGGTAGATACCACACGAAAACGAGCAAGGCATAAGCAATGAGCAACAAAAAGATCACCACGCGGGTGAGTTTGTTCCAGATGCCAAGGTCGACGTTCATTTCAGCCAGTCAATCACAGGCAGAGTTCGCGCAAAAGCAGATTATCGCGCAAATTTTTTCCAGGACAGCAGTTTGTGATCTGGCCCAAAGGTGAGACGCCAATAAAAATCCGCCGATTGACTTACACGGTAGTAACTGGGACCGAAATCCGGCGATACGCTTCTCGACTCCGCGTAGACATAAGGGCGCCCGCGACTATACATCCATTCTGCCACCAGCGTTCCGTCATCGAGCTTGGCGAACCTTTCAGGCGGTCCCAGTTCATTGACCGCCTGATCATATGTGTAGTTACCAACACGTGCGGCCCAATCGATCTTAGTGGCGCACCCAGCGACAAACAAAAGGAGTAATAAAAAGCACAATTTCCAGAATGACCTGCAAACAAGATTCATGAATGACTCATATGAACGCACTCCGTCACGTTGTGTCCATCCTAAAAATTGTCACCCGCCGATTTATTGAGTTGTCAGTCACGGTCCAGACCTATATCCCAATATGAAATGATCAAGGGTTTGATGTTGATGTTTGAAACGGCGAAGACGTGGGAACGCATAGCCAGTGTTCGCCGCAGCTGGGTCGGTGTTCTTTTCGGCCACGTGATCCCGCTGCTCCTGATGACATCGATCGCCGAGGGCTATAGCCTTGCTCATTGGGGCCGCGTCCAGGATATCGGTTCGCGCCTGAAAGTATTCAGCCTAAAAGAGGCGGTCGCTTTTGAAGCGGCACAGTTCCTTCTGATGCTCATGGTGGTTTTCTTCTGCGCAAAACTGATCAAATCCATGGGTGAAACTTTTCATGGGCGGCACACGTTTGACCAAACCTTCACCGCGCTCGCCTACGGGCTGAGTCCGCTCTTCATCCTGCATTTTTTGGACATGATTCCCGGGCTGACACCATGGGCGGCGTGGGTCGGCGGCATACTGTTTTCGTTATCCATCCTTTATTACGGATTGCCCTGCATCATGCAACCAGACCCACCGCACGCCTTTGGGCTTTACCTGACCAGTTCCCTGTTTATCGTCATGGCCTCTGGTCTCGTGCGATTTCTTACGGCGTGGTATCTTGAGGGGAAATTTGAGAAATTGAACCACCTGTTTCCGCAGGGCTGACGGTTCACGCAAATTTTTCGACATCCTGGCAGGGCTCCATCTTCCGGATGGCCAACATGATCTCGTCAGCTATCTCCTGATAGATCTGTTTCAAGCGGTCTTTGGAACAATTCTTTGCCTCGGCACGAAGGCCGGTGAAATACATCGGCTTGCCGTATTTCACGGCGATTTTATGCGGGCGCGGAATACGAACATTGCGGCCCCACGCTTCGTAGGTTCCAAAAACCCGCACTGGCACAACCGGCGCGGATGATTTGATGACGGTCAGGCCAATGCCCGAGCGGGCCGGTTGCAATTTCCCATCAAGCGACCGCGTGCCTTCGGGAAAGAGAATGATAGCGCCGCCATCATTCAGGCGATCCAGCACTACTTTCAATCCAGCCGCACCTCCGCCTTCACGGTCCACAGGCACGGCACAGACTTTTCGCAAAATTGCGCCGAAGGGCGGGAAGCGGAACAGGGATTTGCGCGCGAGATAATTGATCTCCCGATGCACACCGGAACCCACCAGCGGCGGGTCCAGAAAGCTGGAATGGTTGGATGCCAGTATGACACCACCGCTCAAGGGAACGCGTTCCGCGTTGAAAACGCTCCAACGGAAATAGAATTTGTAGACGGTCCGGAAGAAAAGCCAACCCACTAGATAGACGGAATTCATCGTATCAACGCACCACCAACTCGCCCCTGCCCCGCTCGGCCATTCGCTTCTTCACATCCGCTACGATGATCTCTGCCGTGCCTTCAACCGTCATGCCGGAGTTATCAATGAACTTGGCGCCCAGCGCCACCATCAACGGCGCGGCGGCGCGCTGGCTGTCACGCTGGTCGCGTGCGGCAAGGTTTTCGTTCACACCTTCGGCGGCGCGACGGCGAGCGCGTTCCTGCAGGTTGGCGTCGAAATAAAATTTATAATCCGTTTCCGGAAACACATTTGTGCCGATATCGCGGCCTTCCATGACCAGATTGCCGAACTGGATGCACTCGCGCTGTTTTTTCTTCATCCAATCACGAACCTTTGGCACTGCCGCCACGTGCGTGACCGCCGCGCTGACCTCGGCTGTGCGCATTTCTTTTTCCGGATAATAACCATCAACCAAGAGGTGCACGGTATTGTTCACGCATTCCAGCGAGGTTTTCCAATAGCGGCAGGCCTTGGCCACGCCTTTGATGTCATGGGGATCTATGTGATTTTTCAGGCAATACCAGGCCAGCGTGCGATACATCGCGCCGGTGTCCACGTAGATAAATCCCAGCGACCGCGCAATGCACCGCGATGTAGTGCTCTTGCCGCTCGCGCTCGTACCATCAATAGCTATGACAATATTTTTCAATTCTTTCTTGGGATAGCGGTTCGGATCTGACCGCTAGGAATCAGTCACGAAAGCTTAGCTGAAAAAACGGCAGGCCGCTAGAAATTATTAGTGGTGTCTTGATTTGCCTTTGCTGTCACATAGGCCAATGAGTAGCAAGAAAGCTGGCTTCCCCCTCCCCCCGGCCCTCTCCCTTAGGGAGAGGGAGAATTATTGGCCGATTTCTCACCCTATGGGACGTAAAGCTGGTTCAGACATTTAAAGTGCGAAATCGCGGCTAATCCGGAAAATTTATTATTCCGCAAACAATTCGCCCATCTCCAGTTTCCGGCCCGTTTTGGCGTCCAGAATCGTCGCGCCAAGGCCGTGGGGTGGTGGAGTGGCGAGCTTTTGGAAGAAATTGGGGAACGTTTTCTTCACACAGGACGGATTCCTGAGCTTGATCCCCGGAACCTTCAGGCCCAACACCGCAAAGCACATCGCCATACGATGGTCGTTGTAGGTTTCAATCTCGGCGCCGTGCAACTGTGACGGATAAACGGTCAGCGTATCGCCTTCCTCAATCACCTTTGCACCGCACTTGGTCAATTCGGTGCGTAAGGCGATGACGCGTTCGGTTTCCTGGACTCGGAGACGGCCAAGGTCGGTGAACATCGTTTTTTGCTTTATCAATGGCGCAATGACGATCGCCGTCATGATGCTATCACCGAGATCGTGCAAACGTGAAATAGTCAGCGGTTTAATACTCGAAGTTTGGAAAAATTGAGTGAGGAACTCATCGGTTGTTTGAACTTTGAGCGTTGCCCCGATGCAGGCAGCAGTGCGTATTTCCATTTGGCAAAATTGACGGTCAAATTTTGCGTCAATCTGCCATTGCGATTCCGGCCAGCTTGTCACTTGCACCACCAAATTGGAAGAATAGGCCCTGGTAATGGTGTGTCCTGCCTGAGCATCCGCTTTTTGTTCGAGTTCAAGCCGACCTGCCGCCCAAAAATAGCTCCCACTGCTCGCATCAGGCTCAATCTGAAATTTTCCACCACGATGCGGGAAGGCTTCAATCAGTTTCGTGGTCATAGCCACGTAAGGGGATTCTTCCGCATTTTCACCCACAACTTTTATCTGCCAGCCGCCAAATTTCGCACAGAGCAGGAGTGCCGAGGCGAATTGGGAGCTTTCCTCGATGCTGACGGTGGCCGTGGATTTTTGCGCCGACTCACGTCGGCGACTACTGGAGATAAGCACGGGCAACTTGTCATTACCCTTCTCTGATTTGACATCGTAACCAAGTTCGCGCAACGCCGTGAACAACGCAGCCTGCGGGCGTTCGTGCATGCGCGGGACACCGTGGAGGCGATAGACGCCGTTGCCCAGGCACACCATCGCCGACAAAAATCGTGCGGCGGTGCCGGCGTTGCCTACGAACAGTTCCAATGGGTTTTCGGGCGTGCCGCCATTGGGAATGGTTCCCCCCTTGCCGTAGACGGTGATGGTGCGGTTGCAAAATTCGTTTGGGTCGGGCTCGACGTTGACCATGAAGCCGAGGTCTTGCAGACACTCGACCATGATCTGCGTGTCTTCGCTCCAAAGCGCGCCTTCGAGTGTCACTTCGCCATCGGCGAGCGCGGCCAGCACGAGGGCGCGATTGGTGATGCTCTTTGAACCCGGCACGGTGATCTCCGCGCGCACCGGCTTGTCCATCGGGACGATTTCGATGAGGTCGGGTAAAGCCATTAAAGCTCCAAATTCCAAACTCCAACATCCAGAGAAATTCCAAGCTTCAAACTCCAATCAAAAACCATACAAGCCTGGTTGAGGGTTGAGATTTGGAGCTTCTCTGGAGCTTGGATATTGGGGCTTGGAATTTTCATTCGGGCGAAGGCGAGGCGCAGCCGGCGCACCAGTCGTCGCGGCGTTTCTTGGCGGTCACGAAAAATTTGGAAATCGCCTTGGTGTCGGATTTGGCCAGGGCCTTCTGGAATTTTTGCAGGTCGCCGACAAATTCGCCAAGGGTCTTTGACAGGTTCTTGCGGTTGGCCAATGCGATGTCGCGCCACATTTCCGGCGAACCAGAGGCGATACGCGTGGAATCGCGAAAGCCATTGGCGCAGAGCGCGGATTGCTGGCTGGACTGGCCGTTGTTCAAAACACGGTTCACCAGGGCCGCCGCGGCCACATGGGGCAGATGGCTGGAGCGGCTTACCAATGCATCGTGCACTTCCGGTGTGAGCCGCACCACGCGGCCCCCGATGGTCTGCCAGAATTGTTCCAGCTTTTGTAGCGCAGCGCGATCGGTCTTCTTGGTGGGTGTCACCACGCAGACAGCTTTTTCGAACAGGTCGGCGCGCGCGGCACTCACACCGGTTTTTTCCGCACCGGCCATGGGATGACTGCCGATAAAATGGGAACCCGTTTTCGCGACGAGCGATTCGATGTCTTTGACCACGCCGCTTTTCACACTGCCAACGTCTGTAACAATGGTGCCGGGTTTGATGGCTGGGAGCATCTGCGCCAGCAACGGGCGCATCTGCGCAAGCGGCGTGCAGAGGATGATGAGGTCGGCGCCGGAGACGGCTTTCCACAGGTCGCGGGTGACCACATCCGCTGCGCGATATTTTTTGCATTCGGCCACGCTGGCGGCGCGGCGCACAAAACCGAAGACTTCATGCGCGAGCTTGCGGCGTTTGATGGCCAGGCCTAGCGAGCCGCCGAGCAACCCCACACCGATGATGGTAACTTTTTGAAATCGCACAGCGGGAGGATAGTGGATGCGTTAGGCCGGATGGAAGATGGAAATGCATTCCGCGCAACTCCAAAGCATGCCTTCAAAGACAACAGGCCGAACACCTGGACCCCTCACCCTTAATCCCTCTCCCCGTTGAGCGGGGCGAGGGAAACGGCAAGGGACATCATCCAACTTACTGTGACGTTGGTGCAGCGTCATTTCCGTAAAGCAAAGCAAACACGACTTTATTTCGAGTCTGACAGCTTCACTTCCCTGCCCTGTCGTGCGGAAGTGAAACAGGCTTCCATCACCTGCTGCGTTTTGAGCGACCACATGGGCCAATCTTTGTTCAGCTTACCGCTTTGCACTTGCGCGGCGAAATTGCGGAAGAGATTGGTTTCCTGAGCATCGCGCGCGCTATTGGCGTGTTCCTTCACGGAAAGCTGCCGCGCGTTTCGGGTCATCTCGAAGTCGCAACCGCGCACCGCAAATTTGCTGTTGAAGACTTCAAAGCTCAATTTGTCACCGAGGAACGGCAGGACAAAGTCATCCACCCGCAGATAGCCTTTGGTCCCGCTCACATTTGCCCAGGCCTGATTTTCAGTGATGAAGGAACAGTAAAAACTGGCAGAGGTGTCTTTATCAAAAAACAGTTCGGCAGAAAATTCCGTCGGGACGGTACCTCTCGATTTCTTTGTCCCGGCTTGCGAAAGAATGTGTGCGCGAACGCGGCGCGGCATCTGCCAGTTCAGCGCACACAGGGTGAAACGGATGCAGTACCAGCCGAGATCGCCGAGGCAGCCGTGCGGTTCGAGCGGGCTTTGCATGCGGATGTTGCCACGCAGAAAATCATCTGGCGCATTGAAACTGAGTTGCGTAGCGATGCGTTTGATTTTTCCGATGCTCTTGGTGTCATCGAGCGTTTTGCGGAGCAACATCAGCCGTTTGCTGTGCATGAACATCACGCCATCCATGAACTGCACTTTGTTCCTCTGGCAGGCGGAAATCATTTCCTGAAGCTCTGGCAGGTCGGCCGCGCAGGGCTTTTCGCAGACGACATGCTTGCCGGCTTTGGCGGCGCGAATGACCCATTCTTTGCGCAAGCCCGTGGGCAATGGCATGTAAACGGCGTCCACATCTGGTGACGCGATGAGTTCCTCGTAACTGCCAAAGGCCCTCGGCGTCGCGGGGAACCGGGCTTCGCGCTGGAATTCGGCGATAAACTTACGGCTGCGCGCGATGTCGCGGCTCGCGACAGCCGTGATGATGGCGTTGCCGCTGTTGTGAATGGCTTTCCAATTTTTTCGCGCGATGACCGCCGTGCCCAAAATGCCGAACCGGATTTTTTTCATAAACCGAATATTACTGGAGTGTGGACTTAACGCAAATTTCGAGACTATGAGGAATTGGATTGAACATTGCGCTGCCCCTCACCCCAGCCCTCTCCCCCGGGGAGAGGGAGAATTGTAGGGCCGTTACAACAGCACAAGAAACATCGATCGCCCTAAACATAATTTCAAAGCATCAGACATTATTTCTATCAATAACTTCACGCACTCGTTCCATGATGACGTCGGCCATGTGCGGATCGGTGCCCACGCTGGCGGAATACCAGACGAGTTTGCCATGTCGCTCGGTGGGATTGCGCCAAGGAGGTTGTTTTGCGGCCAATCGTTCTTCGACGAGCCGCTTGGCTTCGCCCAACAGCACAGGGATATCCTCCTGCGTGTGCATGCCGTCACTAATGAAGAACGGAACGACGACGATGTTCTTCGTCTGGGTCAAAGTATAGCAATCAGCGATGCGTGGTTCTTCTTCCATGAAAACGGCGTGGACGTTGGCAAACTCATTCATGGCACGGATCATTTCCACCTGGCGGACGATGGCCACGCGGGAATTTTCGTTCCTTTCGGTGCCATGGCCGGCGATGAACAACGTCGTGTCCTTTGGTTTCGCCTGACGCGGGAAAGGATATTTCTCCAGGACCTCGCGCGCGCGGGCGAGCAGGACTTTGGTCATGGATGGATGGGTGCCGACCGGATCGCAGTAAAAACGCATGGAGCCTGCTACTTCCAATGCCGTGCCAGTGCCAAAACCAAGTTCACGAGGGATGACGTCATCGCTGAAATAGCCTTCGCTGATGAACAACGGCACGATGAAGACGCGGGGAGTGGTAAGGCCGGCCAACACCGTCTTGACCTGCGGCTCCTGTTTCCAGAAGGCTTCGTGGACAGCGGCAAAAATTTTCCGGCGGCGCAATTCGGCGACGTGCTGGAAGACCGGCGCGGAGGAATCGGCGTTTTTGGTCGAGCCATGACCCAATACGAGGAGGGTGGCATCTGAAAGATTGGTATCCGGCACGGGGGTAATGGGTAGCCAAAGCGGAGGGAAACTGCAAGCAGCCCGACGAGGTTGCGCCTTAAACTGCTGTCGTTTTTCCCGGAGCGAGAGTCCCGACCTGTGGGGACTCGCAGCACATTGCCGATCGCTTGAAGTTCCAAAATAATCCAGCCTGCCAAAGTGCTGCGGGCGGGGACCGCCCGCGCTCCCAAAAACTACTGCACAAGCTGTGCGCGGATTTTTTACTTTTTTGACGGGTGTGAGAGGCACAACAGGCCCGTCTTTATCGGGTTTTCTTCTCCTGAAAGATTTTTTAAAGAAAATGCGTTTAGCGTGACCATCACAGTTACAAAATGAGCAAGCTGTGCTATAACCGTAGGATGACCATAAATGTGTCAGCGCGTGGAACCGGGCAAGTGTGCCGGGTGTCCCGCCGCCACTTCGCTTTGGCATGGCAAGCAGATGCCAGGCTGGGAAAACGGCCAAGGGACTGGCGCACTCTCCCGCAATGCGGGACTTCGCGCGGCCCGAACCTTGTGCGGGCAAACGGCGGAAATACACGAAATACACAATTCACCCCTTCAAAAAAGCCCGTAATACTGCAAATACTGAAAATACACGATTTTTTGAGAACAACATTTTACGCGTTAATCGCTTCTAGTTGTGACCACTGCGCGGCGAAAATAAGGCATCTTTTTTAATCCCGCCATATTGGCTTTAACGGCAAATCAAGGCGCTGCCGCACAGGGGCCTCACCAAATTTAAATTGAATATTTGGCTGCTTTCAGGTGTCTTATTGGCGCATTCAATCAACCAAATGAATAAAACAATTCTCTCACTCTTCGGTGCTGCCGCTTTCGTCGCAACCAGCGTGGCGGCAGACAACACCCTACCGCCGGCTTCCACGAAAACCGGCGTCACGTATGCCACGGACATCAAACCCATCTTTGACACGTCCTGCACGCGTTGTCACGGGGCGGACAAGCCCAAAGCGAAGCTAAGCCTGACCACGTTGGATGGTGCCTTGAAAGGCAGCAAAGACGGCGCAGTCATCAAGCCCGGTAACAGCGCGGAAAGTCCGCTCGTCCTCAGTATCGCCCACATGACGAAGGACCATGACGGCTGGATGCCGCCGGAACACAACAAGGCCAACATCGGACCGCTGACCGCCGACCAGATCGGCTTGATCCGCGCATGGATCGACCAGGGCGGAAAGTAGCCAGAGAATATAAATAATCGGGAGCATGTACTTAGGGCAAATCAGCGGAAGTAAGAGAAAGTGGACCGACCATTGCGCTACCCCTCACCCCGGCCCTCTCCCCCTGGGAGAGGGTGAATTGAAGCGCCGACGCAACAGCGCAAGGTCGACGTTTGCCTTAGGTATATACTCCCGGAAACAGTAGCAAAGATAGGTTTTTAGGCGATATTGTGTCATGTCAGAAAACACCACTAACGGGAAAGCGTCTTTAGAGGAAGTCCAGGGCGAGTGGCATGACCTGAAACTGAAGGTCAGCCATCTCGATTCTGAGCGCCTGGCGCTGGAAGCAGAGAACAAATCTCTGCGCAACCTGTTGGAACGGGTGATCGATCACCGCTCGAAATCCCACGGCGAACTCGTCCTGCTCCTGACGGGACTGGTCAGCAAATTGCCCCTCAATGACGTGGGGGTGATTGTCTCGCGATTGGTTGAGCACAACGCGAACGTCAGCGAAATGCTCGCCGCGCTTTCCAAGGGCACGGCGGAGGGTGAGATGCCGCAACCGGCCATCCTGAAGGCGCTGGACGAAATCAAGCGCGACCTGATCAAAGCCCTGAAGCCGGCGGTGGAGGAGATGATTAAACTGGACACCTCGCTGGACCGCGAGATGTTGCAGTCGCTTATCGAGAAACCGGAATTGTCCCATTCGCCGGGCTTCATCCGCGCGACCCGTTGCTTCGTCAAAAACCAGATCCCGCGTGAACGCATCCTGAAAGAGTTTGGGGAACCTGCCCTGATCTTTTTCAACGATGTCACCACGGACCCGAAGTTGAATCCGCGTCCCAAGCCGGAAGAGATTGCGATGGCGTTCAAGCCGGATTTTGAAGCGTGGTTCCAGCAAAATCCGAACATCGTCCCCGAGAAGCGCGACGAATTGATGGCGCTTTACCAGCGGACCCAGCGTTGCAAGAGCGTAGAGCAGTCACACGCGTTGCGCAGGGTTTTTGCACGCATGGCGTTCATTCTGGAATTGATCCATTACTACGACAACATGAGCACGGAGGCTCCCGATGTGGTCTTCGCGCAGCGCATGCCGGGATTGATCGAGCAGATCGCCCTTCCCAGCAACGGTGACCATCTCGATGAAAAGCTGCTCAAGGAAGCGGAAGGCCTGCTGTCCTTCATCGCGAATCCCGACCACCGCCATGCGGTCATCAACAACATCGGCAAGGGTGGGGGCCTGCCCAAGACGCTCAAACTGGTCCTCAAATTGCGCGGTGACAAGGTTCCGGAACTCGATGAGACCATCATGGAGTACGTGAAGCATTTGATCCCCACGACGAAAGTGCCGCCGCTGGAGGCGTTGACGCCTTCCCTGCGGCTGATCAAGCCTGACCTGCAACGGCTGGTTATCTTCACCATCATGGATTTCGAGAAGCTCCGCAAAGAAGACGCGGAGATGCTCGGGAAAGCCCTGGGCAAAGAGGTCGGCGTGACCGGCCTGGATGCGCCACGACGGGTGAACGAAAATATTCCCCCGGAGATCGAGCGGCAACAGGCATGGGAGCGCATCAAAGAAATGGTCGCGCGCCGGACCGATCCGGCGGCCATCGCAGCGGCCATCCGCGACCGGTTGCATTCGCATTATGATGCCGACGAGATGAAGCAAAGCTGGATGACGCTCATCGAGTTTGAGCCGATTACTTTTATCCGTGTGTTCTGCCAGGTGCCATATCTGCCGGATGGTAAGACCGATTCCATTGCACGGGCGGTCATCGAATCCTACGTGGTGCGGCTGACGCATGAAAAATACGCCACCTCTTATCACAAGATCATGGTGAGCTTGAAAAACATGTTCAAAGCCAATCCCAATGCGCCGATGCTGGTGAATTTCATGGCGCTGGTGAGATGGGTGGATATGGATGCCGCGCAAAAGATCAGCACGGATATCGGGATGCCGGGGTGATCAATCACTTCGCGGCCAGACTTTGCCGGCGGCATTGAAGCGGGGTTGCAAGACGGCGATCAGCATTTCCTCACGATAACTCGCGATAGCCTCACTGGAGCATTCATCCCATTCGATGCGCGTCACGCGATGCAGCAGGCGGATGATGCGGCGCGGCAGGCGTTCGGGATTGGCCGTGCGATAACTGCCCAGGCGTTTGCGGAGATTTTTGGCTTTGCCCACGTAGAGGACGCCTTCGGTGGGGCCGCAAAACAGATAGACACCGGGACGGGCAGGAACTTGGCGGAAAAAATCGCTCCCAAACCGTTCGACCAACGGTTTGGGATGCGGAAAGAGCCAAAGCTGGGTCTGTGACACGCGCAAACTTTACGCGGGTCACTAGGACAAAGGCTGTCCAACCCTTAACTTTTTAAATTATTTTGAAGCGGCACCAGCCACGCCGAAATCGTAGACTTTACCGGCAGCGCCACCAGCGGCAACGCCCGCAAAGGAGCCCTGGCAGAAACAATATTCACCATCAGCAAGATCTGCCTTAGGAGTCACTTTGTAAGCACCTTTGGCAATCTTTTCGAAGTCGAAAGCAATGACGGCCTTTTCGTCAAAACCCATGCTGGAACCGGAATAAGCATTGATCTTTCCCGTGACAATCATGCGACTTTCAACATCGTGGTCCTTTTTGACTTCTGTTTTGACCAGGGTGAATTCAGACGGGCTGGTCGCGCCGTTCAGCGTGCTTTCGCCGAAGTAGATGTAAAAAACGGGTTTGCGCTCGGTGAGCTGCAACGTGGCCTTGGGCCCGTTCAGGGCCACGCGGGTATGCATACTGCCACCCCAGCCCAGGCCCCAGCCGCTGCCGGTCTTCATCGCGCCAAACATGGCGGGCTCCATTTCCGTCATCCTGGTTTTACCGCCATCAATTTGGCACAGCCAGATGCCCAATTCATGCGAAGCATTCGGATTATTGACGTCGCCGGTGATAAGCGGTTTTACATCGGAAACAGCAACGACACTGGCGCCGGTCGCAGGAACGCTGGTGGCACCGCCTGACATCATCGTCTGGATGACGTTATCCGGGACATTGGCGGCTTTTAATTGTTTCAAGCCGCTGACGCTCGTGTCGAAATTACATTTGGAAGTGTTGATCTTTTGGATGATGGTGGCCTCACTCAAGCCGATCTTTTGAAGATCGATGATGGAAGAGTTGTTCAAGACTTCGTCGCCCAATGCCTGGAACGAAAGCAGGCAAAGGATGACGGCCACAAACAGGAATCGAACAGTGTTTTTGATGGATTGATTTTTCATAAGCCTCAGGAAGCTCTTATGGGAATCGGCCTGATAATTCAACCCAAATCTTCAAGATCAAAGGCCGGTGGGTGCGTTCAGCAATTGCGAGACACGGGCCAGCAATCGGCCTGCCGCACCGCCATCCAACACACGATGGTCGAAGCTGAGGGTGATGTTACCTTCCATCACGGGAATGAATTGACCTTTTGCTTCATCCCAAAACGGGACGCGTCGGGCCGCGCCCATGCCGAGCACAAGGGTTTGTTCCGGCAAAGGAATCGGTGTGGCCCAGGTGAGGCCAAAGGTGCCGAAGTTCGTCACCGTGGCGGCGCTCGACCCCGTGGCATTGAGCGGTAATTTGCGCTGGCGCGCCAGGTCGACCAATTCATCGTAACGCGAGACGAGCTGGTTCAATGTCAGTTTGTCCGCGGAGGTGATTACCGGAACCAAAACTCCGTCTTCGGCCTCGACCGCGAAACCGATGTCGATGGATGAAGGGTGCACGATTTTATTCCCGACGAGACGACCGGCTGGAGCGCTGTTTTCCGCGAGCGCAATCGCGAGGGCGCGGATGGCGTAGAGCGCCGGGCCGGGCTTGGGATTGCTGGCTTTGCGATGGGCGAGCATCGCGTCGAAACGCACGGGCAACGCCACAGTGGCGAGCGGACGTGTCCAACTGCGGCGCATAGCATCGGCCACGGCGACGCGCATGGAGGACGCAGGCGTTAGTTTCTGTTGCTCGAGATTGGTAAGAAATTTTTCGAAGTCCTCGATGGTCACGCGACCGGCTGCGCCGCTGCCGGCAATGCCAGCAAGGTCGGCGGATTGCAGGCCGAGTTCGGCCATGCGCGCCTTCATGCGCGGGGACATGTAACTGGCACCGGCGGCATTCGCCGGCACGGGCAGGCCGCGAATGGTCGGTTGCACGCCCTTTTTGTGAGTGGAATGCGATTTTTCCCCATGCGCTTGGGCGTCGCCATTTTCAGCCGGGGCTTTCGTGGGCGCAGGAGCATCGAGTCCCAGTTTGGCGGCGACTTCAGCAGTGACCTCGATATGTCCGAGGGTTGCACCGACGGCGTAACTTTCGTTGAGCTTGGCAGAAAATTCGACGATGCACCCGGGGCACGGCGAAGCGACGGTCATGGTGGCTTTATTGGTCTCCACTTCGATGAGGTCCTGGTCCACGGTGACGGTGTCGCCGGGCTTGACCAGGAAACTGTTGATGGTGGCCTCGGCAATGGATTCGCCGAGCTGGGGCATGATGATGGGAATCTTCATTGGCGCAAAACGTTTCTAGCTGCGGCGGCGATGCTGCGGGCAGTGGGGCGATGGGCGGCCCACAGATTGGGATGGGATGGCACGGGCGTGTCCTTGGCGTTGAGGCGTTGCGGAGGCGCATCAAGCAGGCCAAAGCCTTCGCTCATGACGCGCGCGATGATCTCGGCGGTCACACCGCCCCACGGCCAGGCTTCGCCCACACACAACAACCGGCCCGTGCGTGCGACACTGGCCATGACGGTATCGGTATCCAGTGGTTTAACAGTACGCAAATCCACCACTTCGACTTCCCAGCCTTCCGGCGCGAGTTCATCGGCAGCGGCGAGGGCTTCATGGACCATAGCGCTATAGGCGACGATGGTTAAATCACGACCTTCGCGGGCGATGCGGGCTTTGCCGATGGGCAGGGCTTCGCTCGGCAATTTATCGGCCTTGAGATGGTTATACAGGAGTTTGTGTTCGCAGAAGATGACCGGGTCATCGATAGCCACCGCCGCAAGCAACATGCTGTAGGCATCTTCCACGGTCGCGGGTGTCATCACCACGATGCCGGGATAATGCGCGTAGATGGTCTCAAGGTTCTGGCTGTGGAACGGGCCGGCGCCGGATGTGCCGCCGCAGGGCAATCGGACGGTGATGGGACACGGGATATTCGTGCGCCAGAAAAGCGTCGCAGCCTGGTTGACGATCTGGTTGAAACCAACGGTCGAAAAATCGGCGAACTGCATCTCAATGATGGGCCGCATGCCTTCGATGGCGGCACCCACGGCAAGGCCGATGATGGCGTCTTCACTGATCGGCGCATCGATGACGCGCCCGGGAAATTCGCTGGCGAGATTCTCCGTGGCCTTGAACGCGCCGCCGAATGCGCCGACATCCTGTCCGTAGATGAACACACGCGGGTCATCAGCCAGAGCTTTGGCCTGCGCTTCGCGGATGGCTTTGAGGTAGGTGACGCTCATCTCTTTACTTTTCGTTCCCCTGCCCTTCGGCCAATTCCCCCGTCGCCAGCGCGCACCATTTTTCATCGAAGGGATCAGGCGCAGGTTCGCGCTGGACAACGGCTACAACTTCCTCGATCTGCTGGGCGGCTTCGTTGCGCCAGGCCATAATCTCGCCGGCGTTCGCGAGGTGTTGTCGCAAAATTTTTTCTTCGGCCGACCGGATGCAATCGGCCCCGAGCGGAGAGTTTTTCAACGCAGGATCAATGTATTCCGCGAGGTCATGCTCGCCGTGTCCGCACAAACGCAATAACTCGGCAACGACAACCTGCGGGCCGTGACCGGCGCGGGCCTGTTCCACGGCCTTGCTCAAAGTCTTCAGGCACGCGCCCAGGTCGGTGCCATCGACCGGATGCACGGCGACGCCATATGCGGCGGGACGGTCGGCAAGAGATTTGCAGGCGAACTGGCGCGAGGTAGGCGTGGAGTAAGCGTATTGATTGTCAGCAATGACGAGGACGAGCGGCAGTTTTTCCACAGCGGCCTGGTTGAGCGCCTCGTGGAAGGCGCCGGTGGATGTGCCACCATCGCCGATGCAGGTGGCCCCCACAGTGTTGGAAATGCCTTTAAGCCGGCGCGCGAACAAAATTCCGTTCACGACGGAAATCATTGCGCCAAGATGGCTGATCATCGGGAGTTGGCCCTCTTTGGGTCGGCCACGATGGATATTGCCATCGCGACCGCGCATGGGACCGAGCGGCGAACCGAGATAGGTACGCGCCATGTCGAGGAGCGGTTCGTTGAATGCGATGCGCCCGGCGGTATCGCGGATGAGTGGCGCAAAGACATCGCCTTTGCGCAAAGCGAGGCCGATGGCAACGCTGAGGGCCTCTTGTCCGCGTCCGAGGAACACACCGCCGTGGATCTTTCCGGCGCGATAGAGCCTGGAAAATTTGTCATCGGCGGCCCGGGCCAGGAGCATGATGCGGAAAGCCCGCAGATAATTATCGCGAAAAGATGTGATGTCGTCCCCTACTTGTGGCTTGGACGCCGTTTGAATCATGCCAGAGATATTTACGCGAGCCGCGATTCGGCGCAATGTTTCTTTACTGTCACAAATGATTAGGGGTTTGAATTTGTCAACGGGACGGCCACAGGAGCATCTGGTTTTCTGGGCGTTCGTGAAGAATATTTATTTTCGAATTCGCTTCTTGCGCGCTCAATTTCACGACGCATCGGCAGGTATGATTCGACCATGCCACGCTTAATTGCGGCAACAGCTTCGGAGGGAGAGACATCTTTGATAATGCAATCTGACATCGCAGAGAGAATATTGGTTGTATATTGGTTGTATCGTGCAGGTAACGCGCAGAATATACGTCGAATCCCCCATGAGTCACATGCAATCCACAAAGAGCGTAAAGCTTTGCCTCTGGTGTGCCATGCTCATAGCGGCGCTGAAGCGCGCGCACTCCAAACGCTTTGCGACAATTGAGGGATAGCAGTGGTTTATGCGGCTATTGAGAAGTGGAAGTTTTTTCATTATTTTTAGCCTTGGACAGCCATTGTCCTAGTGAGGGTGGTAAGGTGCAGGCTGATCTTTGAAAAATGGTTGATGGTCGCTGCGTGAAACGTGGCAAAAACAATGAAGGTCGATGGTAAAAAGAGCGTTTTCCAGCCACAGAGGCCAAGCTCAAATCAAGGTTAATCAAGCTTAATCAAGGTTCTTTTTTAATGGGGGGGGGGGACGGACCAGGAAAAGTCTCCCCTTTAACCCCACGACGGCGGGCTACCACCGTGAAAAGGTGGCAGCCTAATCAAGATGCCTAATGATTTATGAAGAAAAACAGGCCAATAGGACGCTAAAGCATTGAAAATGCATGCTAAGAAATGATTCAATGAATATCAAAAATTGCCGATGGATTGGAGACACCCTTCCGCCTAACCGGTCGCAAGGGACGCAGAGATTTCGGGGCAATCGCCAGATGGGGGATGCCGCAGAGGTTCGAGCAGGGCACCAGCATTGGTTAGAAAATCAATTTGGCCTTTGACGGGTTTTCGTATTCAATGAACGAATCAGTCGTGGGTTGAGCAGAGAATGAAACTTCCACCATCCAAAATACTATTGATCGAGGACGACCCGAAGATGCCGGAGATTCTGGCCGGGTTGTTGGAACATGATGAGATCCTGCTCGCCAGCGCGGCGAACGCGGGCGAAGCCATGGACAAGGCCCGGCGCGAGCGGTATGACCTGATATTGCTGGATCTCGGCCTGCCGGACATCAATGGCTACGAATTACTACAACGCTTCAAGGCGGACACGGAAACACAATCAACCCCGGTCATTGTGCTCACGGCACGCAACCGCACAGAGGACATCCTCCATGGGTTTGAGCTGGGCGCAGTGGATTACGTGACCAAACCGTTCGAGGGCGCGGAGCTGCGGGCGCGGGTCTTTTCCACGCTGCGTAACAAACATCTTCAGGACCAACTCACGAAAGCGAACCGGGAATTGACGGTGGCCCGGCATGTGGCGGAATCTGCGGCGCGGGCGAAGGCGGAATTTCTCGCGAACATGAGCCATGAGATACGCACGCCGATGAACGGCGTCATCGCGATGGCCGGCCTGTTGCTGGAGACGCCGCTAAACGTGGAACAGCGCGGTTTCGTGGAGACGATCTATTCGAGCAGTGAATCGCTGCTGACGATCATCAATGATATTTTGGATTTCTCGAAGATCGAATCCGGCAAATTTGAATTGGAACACAATCCATTTGACCTCCGGCGTTGCGTGGAAAGCACGCTGGATGTGCTCGCGCCCAAGGCGGTGGAAAAGAAACTGGACCTCGCCTACCAGATGGATGACGACATCCCCATGCATATCATCGGGGACGTGACCCGGTTGCGGCAGGTGTTAGTGAACCTCATCGGCAATGCCATCAAGTTCACAGAGTCAGGCGAAGTTTTTATCCAGATAAAAAGCCTGTCGACACCAGTCCCCACTGGCCCGCAGCCATGGCACCTGCATTTTGCGGTGCGCGATACCGGCATCGGCATTCCACCGGACCAACTGGCGCGGTTGTTCAAATCGTTCACACAGGCCGATGCTTCCACGGCGCGCAAATATGGCGGCACGGGCCTGGGTCTGGCCATCAGCAAGCGATTGGTCGAGATCATGGGCGGCAAGATGTGGGTGGAGAGCGTGCCGGGCCGGGGCTCCACGTTCCATTTCTCGGTGCACCTGCCGGCGGCCAAAACGCCGGAACGCTCGGTGCCGGATGGCCGCCAGCCGCAATTGGCCGATGTGCGGTTGTTAATCGTGGATGATAACCCGACGAACTGCCGTATTCTTACACTGCAAACGAGCAAGTGGGGAATGATTCCGCGCGATTCACAAAGCGCCACGCACGCGCTGGAGCTGCTCAAATCGGGCGCCACCTTCGACCTCGCGATTTTGGACATGCAGATGCCGGGCATGGATGGCGTGCAACTGGCCAAAGAGATCCGTCGCCTGCCGGGCGGGGAAAACCTGCCCCTGGTGTTGCTGACATCCATGGGCATATCCAGCAACAGCCCGGAATTCGCCGGGGCGGCCTTCTCGAGCTGTCTGACCAAGCCGATCAAGCCCGCGCAATTGCACGAGGTGTTGGCGCGCGCGATATCCGAAACAAAATTTCTGACCAAAAAATCTGTCCCAGTGGCCGCGCCGGCCGTGGCTTCCCTTGCTGAACGCATGCCGTTGAGGGTGATGGTGGTCGATGACAATGGATTGAACCAGAAAGTGGCACAACGGCTGGTGCAGCAAGTGGGTTACAAGTCAGAAGTGGCGGCGAACGGCAAATTAGCTTTGGAATTGCTGGACCGCCAGCCGTACGACCTCATTTTCATGGATGTGCAGATGCCGGAAATGGACGGCATGGAAGCCACCAAAGCCATCCGTGAACGGCAAAAGGACGCGGCAGCCCATCCCAATTATAAGAACCGCATCGTCATCATCGCGATGACCGCGAACGCGATGCAGGGCGACCGGGAAAAATGCCTGGCTGTGGGCATGGATGATTACCTGGCCAAGCCGGTGCGGCCGGCGGACGTGAAGCACATGCTGGAACGCTGGGCGGGGGTGATCTACAAGGACACTGGCCATGCGGCGCCAGCGGCAGCCGTTGTCAGCGCCCCGGCGGCGGTGGTGGATGAAACCATCGTGGACATGGCACGCCTGCTGGACCTGACGGATGGCACACCGGAAAGCTTGAAAGAATTGATCACGCTTTATCTGACGCAAACGGGCGGACAGGTGACCCAGCTGACAGCAGCGGTCCACGCTAACAACACCAAAGACGTGCGGCGCATAGCGCACAGTTGCGCGGGAGCCAGCGCCACCTGCGGCATCGTGAAGATTGTCCCCATCCTCCGCGAACTGGAGCGGCAGGGTGACGAGGGCCAATTGGTCAATGCCGATAAGCTCGCCAAACATGTCGAAGAAGAATTTGCCCGGGCAAAAGTTGTTCTCGAAGCGGAACTCAAAAAGCAACCCCCCTCTGCAGCGCCGAATCCCTAACTATGAGCAAATTGTTGATTGTGGAAGATGATGTTACGGTGGCAACCATTTACCGTAACAAGCTGACCTACGAGGGGTTCCAGGTGGTCGTGGCGACAGACGGACAGGAAGGGTTTAACAAGGCTCAGAATTTTCACCCGGACGTGGTGTTGCTGGACCTCATGTTGCCGACCATCAACGGCGTAGAATTGATCCATAAATTCCGGGCTGACCCGGTTTTTAAAGATATGCCGATCGTGGTGTTTTCGAACACGTACATGGCCAGCCTGGTGCAGGAAGCGCGGAAAGCCGGAGCCACGAAATGTTTGTCCAAGGGCGGTTGCACTCCCCGGCAGATCATCGAAGTGCTGAACGAAGTGCTCAAGTCCAAGGAGGTGGCACCGACCCCTACCCCTACGGTCAAGACCCCGGAAGAGCAGGACACGGCGTTTCAAGCCGACCTGCGGAAGACGTTCATCAACAGCCTTCCAGCCGTACTCGCCACAGTGCGCCTGCACTTGAACAACATCGGCAAAGCAGCGACGGAAACGGAACGGCTCAAGCATATCGGGGAATTATACCGGCGCATGCATGCGTTGTCGGGCAACGCCGGCATCACGGGCCTGATGCAGATTTCGCAGATGGCGGATGCGCTCGAAGCGTTTCTCAAGGAACTGCTGGACAACCCGCGCCATATCAATGCCTCCACTTTGCGCACAGTGGCGCTGGCGGTGGATTTTCTCGGGTTCCTTTTCGACAAGGGCACCGACGGGCCGCAGGAGGAGATCACAGACGCCGTTGCGCTGGTGGTGGACGACGAGGCCATCTCACGTCGTGCATTGACCTACGCGCTCGATAAAGCCAAGGTAAAATCTGTGGCGGTCGATGACCCGGTCACTGCCCTGGAAAATCTGGAGCAAAAAAAATTCGACCTCATCTTTTTGGATGTGGACATGCCGAACATGACGGGCTTTGAGCTGTGTGCCAAATTGCGCGGCCTGCCGAAACACGCCAAAACGCCGGTCATCTTTGTGACCGGATTGACAGATTTTCAAAGCCGCGCCAATTCGACCATCAGCGGCGGAAACGATTTCATCGCCAAGCCGTTCATCTTTATGGAACTGGCCGTAAAATCATTGGTGCATGTGACGCGTTCGCGCCTGGAGAGAAAATAATGGAACCGCTGCACGCGCCCTGGCGCATCGACTACATTCTCGCGCCCAAATGCCAGGCGGACGACAGCCTGTTCACCTGCATCGCGCAATCCAGCGACGACGAGGCCAATTATGTCATCGCGCGTGAGCGGACATGTTACGCGTTGTTGAACCGTTATCCCTACAACGGCGGCCACCTGATGATTGTCCCCTACAAACAGACGGTTGATTTTAACGGCCTCACGGACGATGAGTTGGCAGAACTGATGAAACTCACGCGCCGCTGCCAGAACGCCCTTACTCAGGTGATGAAGCCGGATGGTTTCAACATCGGCGTGAACCTCGGCAAATGCGCCGGGGCCGGCATCGTGGAACACTTGCACATCCATGTGGTGCCTCGCTGGGGCGGCGACACGAATTTCATGCCGGTGCTGGCGCAGACAACGGTGTTGCCGCAGGCATTGAGTGAGATCGCGGCGAAATTGCGCGCGGCACTGGCCAAATAAATTTGTCCTTTCCCTGTAATGCCCACCGAAACACTTCATTACGAAAACGCGCGGTTCGCCCAGCAACTGTTCAACCATGACCCGCAGAACCTGCGCGCACTGGAGGAGCAACTCGGCGTCAAAGCCACCTCACGCGATAGCTGGATAAGACTGGATGGCCCGACGGACGCCGTGGAACGAGCGCGGCAACTGTTTGTGTCGCTGGAAAGCACTTTGAAATCGGGCGGGCATGTGCGCAACCGTGAATTCGCCGCAGCGCTCAACGTGTTGGGTGAACATGGCGCTACCGCACTCAAGGACCTCACAGGCGACCGCACAACGACCTCCACGCAGAAAGCGCCGGTCACGCCAAAAACTGTCGGGCAAAAGAATTATCTGGAAGCGATACGGGCGCACGACGTGACCTTTGGCATCGGTCCAGCAGGAACGGGCAAGACGTATCTCGCCGTGGCGATGGCATTGGCAACGCTGCGCGAGAATAAAGTCACGCGCATCATTCTCACCCGTCCGGCAGTGGAAGCCGGGGAGGCGTTGGGATTTTTACCGGGCGATCTCTACGAAAAAATAACGCCGTACCTGCGGCCATTGCACGATGCGTTGCACGACATGTTGCAGCCGGAGGAGATACAAAAATACATGGAACGCGGTGTCATCGAGATAGCACCGCTGGCGTACATGCGCGGGCGCACATTGAACAATGCCTTCATCATTTTGGATGAGGCGCAGAATTCCACGACAGAACAGATGCTGATGTTCCTCACTCGCCTGGGTCACGGTTCAAAAGTAGTCATCACGGGCGACGAAACGCAGATAGATCTGCCACCGCACAAGCATTCGGGCCTGTTGGAAGCTCATCGGGTGCTGAAGCATGTGCCGGGGATTGCGGTGATTGAATTCAGCAAGCGCGACGTGGTGCGGCATCAACTGGTGCAACGCATCATTTCGGCGTACGAGGAACACCGGTCAAAGAAAACTCCGTGATGCAACTGGCCATCCGCAACTGGCAACGTTCTTGTAAAATAGACGTTCCCCTGCTCCGCCGTATCGTGCGCTCACTGATGACGCAACATCTGGAGATTGCTGGTGCTGACCTTGGGATATTTCTCGTCGCTGCAACGGAGATGACGCGCCTGAACGAAGATTTCCTGCAGCACGCCGGCTCGACCGATGTCATCACATTTGACTACGGTGAGACAGGAAAACGGAAACGCGCTGAGTCATTGCACGGCGAAATCTTTGTCTGCGTGGACGAAGCGATGAGCCAGGCTAAAAAGTTCCAGACGTCGTGGCAGTCCGAAATCGTCCGTTACGTTGTCCATGGCACACTGCACCTGATGGGTCATAATGATGTGAAGGCCGCCGCGCGGAAAAAGATGAAGACAGTGGAAAACCGCTTCCTCGGGCTGTTGTCTAAAGAGTTTGACCTACGGCGACTGGACAAAGCCTGATACACGCCTAAATTTACCGAGTGAAAAGGAAGTTACTTGCCCGCTGGCGCGCTAATTTTTTGGCAGGGTTGATACTCACCCTGCCCGCTCTGATATCCATCGGCGTGCTGGCGTGGCTGTTCAAAACCATCTCTGGTTTCACGGACGGCCTGCTGTTCTTCATGCCCTTGAGCTGGACCCATAGCAACAAAGGACTTGGTCCGATCCATTGGTATTGGAGTGTGGTCGCATTGTCTGTAGCGATCGGCCTTATCTGCCTGGTGGGTTTGATCGGCCGCTACTATTTTGGCAAGCAGATGCTCGAGTGGGTGGAGGATGTTTTCATGAAGGTGCCGGTGTTGAACAAGATCTACGGCGCGACGAAACAGTTCAACGACGCCTTCGCCTCCGGCAACAAAAACTCGTTCAAGACGGTGGCGCTGGTGGAATTTCCGCGCGCCGGGATGTATTCGCTTGGATTCGTCACCGCCGAACCCCGCGACGAGGTCCAGGCCAAAACGAACGCAAAAGTCGTGAGCGTTTTTATTCCCACTACGCCGAACCCGACCGCTGGTTTCCTGGTCATCGTGCCGGAGGACAAGGTTGTGAAACTTGAAATGTCAGTCGGAGAAGCTCTCAAATACATCGTGAGCCTGGGATCAATCGAGCCTGAATACGAAATGAAAACGTTCAAGCCGCCGGTCGCCGTTAAACCGAAAACGCCGTCGCTCCGGAACGTGATCCAATGATCCAATCCGCCACGGGCATCATCCTGCGAACCCGGCCATTGACGGACACGAGCCTGATTGTGAACTGGCTGACACCGGAACAGGGCCGTGTGAGCACAGCCGCCAAAGGCGCGCGCGGAAACAAATCCCCGTTTCGCGGGAAGTTGGATCTTTTCTACGAGGCGGACTTTAGTTACACGCCCAACCGCCGGTCGGACCTGCACGCGCTGCGCGAAGTAAAACTGCGGGAGGTGCACGCGGCACTGCGTCAGGAACTGCATTATCTCCAACAGGCGTCCTACGCTGCGGCGTTGATAGAACAGACCACGGAAAAAGAGACGCCGCTGCCGTCGATCTTTGAGTTGATGCGGCAGTTCCTCAGTTCGTTGCCACAACGTCCACCGCAGCCAAGGAATGTCTTCGCGTTCGAGATGAAACTGCTGAACGAACTGGGATTGAATCCCGACCTCGCGCAGACGCGATTGAGCCCAGGAGTGAAACAAATCATCGAAACACTGGTGGAAGGTGATTGGCCCGAAGTCTTTGCGCTGAAGCCGACGGCCGCACAGGCGAATGAATTGCGCCAATTCCTGCATGGTTTTTTGATCTTTCACGTTGGGAAGATTCCGAAGCAACGCGCGTCGGCGATCCAAGCGTGACACTGATTAATCTTTCGCATTAGGACACAGAAATTCCGTTGAGCCGGGTGGACTATGTTCAGCCGGGGCGTATGTTGGGTTAAGAAACCAAGCTGTCGAGGTGTGTATGCTAAATGTTGCGGACCTTGAACGGTGTTCGACCTTCGTCAATTGCCATGTCCGGCCGGCCACCCAACTGAACCTAGAGCGCCCCACACAAACGCTCCGCGCTATTACTGTGTCGCGCGAGGCCGGCTGCGGCGCAGCAGTGGTCGCCCGCAAACTCGAAGAAATCCTGCAATCGCGCAGCCCCCACCAGGCCTGCCCCTGGACGATGTTCGACCGGAACCTGATCGAGAAGGTGCTCGAAGACCACCGCTTGCCCGCATGGATGGCGAAACATCTGCCTGAGGACCGCATCGGCCGATTTGAGGACATCACTTATGATCTGTTCGGGTTGCGTCCGCCCTGCTCGATGGTCATCCAGCAGACTTCTGAAACCATCCTGCAGCTTGCAGACCTTGGCAATGTCATCCTCATCGGTCGCGGCGCGAACGTGATCACGGCAAAACTGCCCGGGATGTTTCATGTGCGGTTGGTTGCGCCACTGGAGAAACGCATCGAACATGTTCATGAGTTTTACCACATGAACGCTCATGAGGCCCGGGCGTTTTGCCTGCGTGAAGACCGTGGCCGGCGGCGTTACCTGAAAAAATATTTCAACGCCGATATCGACAACCCCCTGCTCTATCACCTGGTCATCAATACAGGATTGGTTTCCTACTGCGACGCCGCAGAACTGATCGCCGATGCCGCCTTGCGGGAATGCGCCTGATGCTTTTGCGTTCGGCAAACGCTCAAGGCGCCAATGGATTTCGCGCGAAAACAAATTCTTCGACCTCCTGGCCGCCGATAAGATGTTGTTGGATGATTTTTTCCAGGACCGCCGGCGAACACGAGTGATACCAGACGCCCTCGGGATAAACCACCGCGATGGGCCCACGCGCGCAGACACGCAGACAATTTGCCTTGGTGCGATAGACCAAAGGCTCCGCGCCCACCAGATTTAACTCCTTCAGCCGCCGTTTCAGGAACTCCCACGACTCCACTCCCTCCTCACGCGGGCAGCATTTCGCTTCGGTAGGGTCGGTGCACAGAAAAATATGGCGTTTGACCTTTTCGATCCCGAGCGTTGAAATAATCGTTGGCAGGTCGTCAGGCATTGGGAAAGCGATTCAGCCCAAAGTTTTGACCGTCTCAACGCGGCTGACCAGCCATTCGCCCTTCACGTTCCGGAATGTGAATTTCATTTCGTGAACGATAAAATCCCGGTCATTCGGCAGGCTCACCCGGGCGGTCAATTCCACCGCTGCCGTTTGATGGTCCGGCGCAAACGTCACGGTGACATCCACGAAATCAACCCGCAGGGAGCCGACCATCGAGCGGGCTCCTACCACGTTATCCCGCAGATCTTCGCGGCCATTGATGCTCCAATCTCCGGCGTCAGGAATATCCGGCGTATCGATCGTGCACTGGATGTCGGGTGTAAAATACCCCAGCAGTGACGAGACATCAGCCATCCGGGCGATATTGCCTTCATTGGAGGAAAACGAAATCAGTTTGGCGATCCGCGCCATGCGATTGTGGATGATGCGCTCAGGACTGGGGAAAAATACCTGCCAAAGCCAGAATCCCACGGCGATGACCACCGCGATGGCGATCAACCTCGTCAGCCATTGCTTCATAATAAAACCTTGCCCACGATCCGCCAGCGCTCCGCGACGCCTTTCTCATGGTTCTTTTCCGGCATCTCGCGATTATCGCCCACCACATAATACTGGTTGGTGCTCAGCGTCACCGGAGGGACATTCCAGTCACAGGCGCTTTTCACGTAAGGTTCATTCAAAATCTCACCATTGACCAGCAGTTTTCCGTTGGAAAAACCGATGGTCTCACCCGGCAATCCCACGATCCGCTTCATGTACATGATACTGTGGCCGGCCAACATGATGGATACCACATCTCCCCGGCGCGGCTCGTGCCGGATATACGCGAGGCGATTGACGAAATTGATCTGCTGGTCGTGATACGTCGGCTGCATGCTCACGCCTTCGATGCGGATCGGCAGCAGGACAAAACCAAATATAATAAAACACGTCACCACCAGGACCACGATGCGCACAAAGGTATTCCGCGGCCGCCGTCCGATGAGCACAATCCGCAACAGCGAAGGTCCAGGAGCTTTGGCTGCGGAAGTCTCGTTCATTAGTGTGTCGACCCGTCGGCTTCCGGGGTTTCAAGGACGATGGGGGCCGGCCCCTTCTCTTCCCTTTCCAATTCTTTTTCTTTCAGCAGCCGTTCGATCTCCGGCGACATCCACTGCTTCTTTTTGGCATCCCGGTCTTCCGGCAGGATGCGGTAATGCGCCGTCGAATCCACTTCCAAAATCTTATGGTCCACCATCGAGTTCAAAAGAGGGATGGCCCAATGCGGACTCTTATCAAACTTTTTCTTTCCGCCCGCGCGACGGCAGATCTCCTTGGCGGAAACAAATTGTTTCCCAAAACCCTTTAGGTAGTCGTGAATCTCCTGTTCTTCAAAATTCATGTCAAACAGTCTGACTCATCCCAGCCGCGCTTCAAGGTATTGTTCCAACTTCATCGCGTCCGCATTGAACAGGCGTATGCCCTCAGAAGTCTTCTCCGTCGCCATGGCGTTCTCATTGAACAACCAACGGAATCTTTTCTCATCCAGCGCCAGCCGTTCGATGGGACTGGACTTCGCGGCGGTCGCATCCAATTTCTTTTCCACCGGCGCATTGCTCTTCTGCAGTTCAGCCAACAACGACGGGCTGATGGTCAACAGATCGCACCCGGCCAATTCCAGAATCTCGCCCACGTTGCGGAAACTCGCGCCCATCACTTCCGTGGCATGGCCGAATTTTTTGTAATACGAATAGATCTCTTTGACCGATAACACCCCGGGGTCTTCCGCCGGCGCAAAATCGCGTTTCTCCTTCGCCTTGTACCAATCCATGATGCGACCTACGAACGGCGAGATCAGTTTTGCCTTCGCCTCCGCGCACGCCACCGCCTGCGCCAATGAGAACAACAGCGTCATATTGCAGTTAATGCCTTCCGCCTGCAAAATTTCCGCCGCCTTCACCCCTTCCCACGTCGTCGCGATCTTGATAAGAATCCGTTCCCGCGGGATGCCGTGCTGCTTGTACAGGTCCAGGAACCGATGCGCTTTGGCCACCAGCGCCTGCGTGTCAAAAGCCAGGTTCGCATCCGTCTCCGTCGAAACCCGGCCCGGCACAATCTTCAAAATCTCACAGCCGAACAACACCAGCAACACGTCCGCCACCTGGTTCACGCGCGCCTTGCCGCTGCCGCCGGATTTTTTGCCCTCCGCCACCGCTTTATCCACGAGCGCTTTATATTCGGGCATCTGCGCGGCTTTCAGGATGAGCGACGGATTCGTCGTCGCATCCTGCGGCGCGTACTGTTTGAGCGTGGCAAAGTCACCACTGTCCGCGACGACTTTGGTATACTGTTTCAACTGGTCAAGCTGGCTCCCTCTTTGCATAGCACTCATAATGTTGTCTGTTAGTACTTTGTCCCAAAACCCCCCGCTAGGCAATCCACTTTGCGCAGGGGGGGTTGCCACAAAGCCACCGAGGGCACAGAAAGGGTTTAAACCGCTAATCAACGCTAATGGGCTTCCACCATGGTGGGGCGAGGCTACCGACGAGCCGTCTCCGTTTTCCTCGTAGTCGTCCCGCCCTGCGGGATTAGTCGGCGCTGACTTCTCCTGCCATCCTCCATCCTCATTCCCATTAGCCCGTGCGGCTGGCACCTTCAATCCTCCATTCTCTTTCCCGGCAATTTTCCGGCCCTCGACCCTCGTCTCTCGACCCTCGACTTCTTGCCCACCCCCATCAACTGGTCGGAATTGGTCGGAATCAGTCGAAATTAGCCCATTTTCCGCCCCGCTTTTTTGCCCTTCGACTTTCCCGGGATGGGCGAGGCTTACCACGTTACACGTGGCTACTGACCAGCCCTTCCCAGTCTCCAACCCGGAACCCGAAACCAGAAACTCCAAACTTCCCGTACGGCAGGGCGAGCATCCTTGCGAGCCGTTCTCCGTTCGGAGCTCTGTACTCGTGTTCGGCCTGAGGATGTAGTCCCGCGCAAAGCGTCTTGAGTGCGGTATACCCTGTTCCACGTCGCAGTCCCCTGGCGCTCTTTCTTTGTTACCAAACGCGTTCATCAGAGAGAAAAAAATTATTTCTTAATATTTCTTAAATAACCCCGGATAAGTCCGTATCTTCATTCCGATTTCCGCCATTTCATCCCGTCGCATCCTCGATATGTGTCCATGTATCTCGCATAGCCGTTTCCATTGCTTCAGCGGCTCACACTCCTTGTCGATCAATAGCCGCGATAACTCCGCTACTTTCAACGTCATCGCTATCGCCGCCAATTTCGTTCCGTCCTCCAGCCCTGAGACCACCCCATCCCGCCGAAGCTCTCGCGCCAGCCTCCGCGTCTCTTCGGCTTCCCGCCATTGAGCAAAACCATTGCTCCGCCACGCCGACAGATTCGGCTCATTGATCAGCACGCCCTTAAAATGCGCCGCCAACACTGCCCGCACTGGTTCGAGCCCATTCAACCACGCCAACACCACCTTCCCGGTCTGCCCATTGTGCAATCGTTCATTCAATTCCGCCCGCACTTCAGCGGGCAACCTCGCTATCTTTCCGCTTCTGGCCATAATATTCGTTTTCTATTGGTTCAGGATTTGATTGTGTTGAGTCTGGCGTATGCGGGACGAAATCCCGACCTGTCGAGAGAGCCCTGACTCTGGCCCTCGACTCTCGACCCACGACCAAACTCAATTTTTTAATTTTGCATTTTTAATTTTAAATTTCACCGTAGCCTCCATTTAATCACATTCCTCTCATTCTGTAACTGTGATGGTCACGCTAAACGCATTTTCCTGAAAAAATATTCTTATCGCGTAACAAACTGGACCCACACGACTTACAAACAATCTGGCCCTTAAAAACTCGAAAACTGCGTGCACAGCTTGTACAGAGGATTTTCCGACCCGCTCTTCGGCGGCTCTGGAGTGCGCCCGTCCTCGGGCGCAGCGATGTTCCTACGCACTAAGTCTTATGAAAGTTCACGCGCGCTTACTTGCGCCTCTAGATTTTATCGGGACTGTGGCTGGGGGACGGCCACTCTCCGGGGCCGGTCAGAATATGTCGCCCCGTATGGAGTTCTAACTTTAGGCGTCTGGACCTTGACTCTCGTCTCTCGAACCTCGACTTCCCCCTTAGACCGCTAATGTCCAAGGCTCTGCCCAAAGCCTCGCATGAAGGAAATTTTTTGGACGCCTCCCCCCTTCCCATTTTTAATTACCTTATTTTTAATTGGACCACTTCCTCATCTGCCTGACTTGTAATGTGAGAGAACGATTGCCGGTTTATTGAAGTGAATTCGTTTCGGCGCGGAACCGACGCTTTTTCCGGCAGTAACTACCCTCGTACAGTGTGGAAAAAATTAACGGATTATAAGAACAAGCCCTTCAGTTTATTCCTCCCGAAAATAACCACTCTATTACTAATGAGAATTATTGAATAGATACATAATCCACCATAATACTTGCAATTAGGTATTAATTAGTGTCTTTCCATAATGCACAACGCGCTGCGGCAGCCGAATTGTGCACGAGTAGAAATTAATTTTCGAGAACCCGAATTTCGCTGAGTTCATTCAAAAAATAAACGCAACATAAACCTGAGGATATGAAAAAACAATGTCTGGCACTTTTTAGTCTGCCTTTTACCATTCTAGTAAGCGCATTGCTGTTATTTGGATGCAAGCAAACTGACTATGTCACAATAGCCCCGGCAAGCGCGCCGATTACTATTGGGAGCCAGTCGCATTTCCCTTCTTTGGCTACGAATGAATCTTCTAGAGAAAACGATGGGATATCCCCTGGTTTGAATTTTAGTAATGAGGTGGACAATGCCGTGGAAGCCCTGATCGGCAATATGCTAAGTGCTTCTTCAAATGGGTTTTCACGAACCGCGATGACGAATATTTTGGCCGAATTTAACACTAACATCGCCACCGCATCACAAAAATATGTTCTGACAGAACCATCCTTAAGAATTCCAGTTGAAAGTTTAGGTTCCGAACAAAATGTAAAATTTATCGAAGTTTTCACCAACGTATTATCCGATGCCCTGCGGAACCTCTCAGTAAATATTTTGTCGAACTCTTATATTCAAGGCAATGTACTACAATTGACTCTCGCAAAAACGGCTCAGGAGTTTTCAGAGAAGGTGACAGAAAACCTTTCAAAAATAACTGTTTCCAGTCCGCCAAACCTGGCCGGGGCAGTGCAGATTTATAATCAAACTGGCCCACAAGCGCAGCCACCATCTTTTCAATTGAAGACCATTTTCACAAATATCGTCGTCAATCTTCAAAGCAATATAGTGCGGGAACTTCGACAGGCCCTGCCGGAATCAGAGGCTGCAGCGCTTGGTCAAAGTTTATCCAGCAATCTGTTGGCGGAAGCCGGATTTATTTTGAAACCCGATTCGCAGGGAAACTCCTTCTCTCAAATGCTTTGGGCCATTTTAAAATTCATTGGATCTGCCGGTGTGGTCGGAGCACTTTGCGCTTGGGCGATCGACAGCAATAAAAACGAGGCGTTTGCAAATTGGCTCAAGGAGTTTGAGAAAAAATGGTGTGCGTGTGATGACAAGCAAACGAATAGCTCAAATCAATCAGTTCCTGCAACGACTCAGCAAGAGACAAAATCGGAGGCTCAAAGGAAATGCGAAAGGTGTTGTTTCGTTAAACGCAGCTTCTTGAGCTTTTTCTATGAGCTTTTGACTAGATGCTTAGTCGGAATCGCAGCGGCATCTCTGGGACCAATGCTTTGTGGGTTGATCAACTCTAACATTTTGGCCGAGGCAAAAACGGATACGATCAAATTTTTAACGATGTTCGGAATATCTGTCATAGCAGCCTTCTCAGGTCAAAAATTCATCTTGCCGGTCGCCGAAGCAATTCAACGACAGACTATAGAAAAGTTATCTCAAGAACTTGAGCAAAGCGATGACCCGAACAAGAACCAGTCCTGAGTATTATTAATGCGATTTCCATTCGGGAATCGACGACTTAAATGCCTCCGCGCCTTCAAAATAATGGAGCGCGGAAGCATGACACCGCTTTCCAACTGCGAGAGACATGTCTCGCAGTTCCAAAGCATCCCGCCCTGCGGGATCCGCACAATCCAAATCCGATTCTGCGGTTCAAATCCCCATCCGTGCCAATCCGTGTCCATCCGTGGTTAAAAACCACATCTCCTAACCCATTAACCATCGTGCTAAAAACACCGTGCGATTTTCGCAATGCTTGCATTTCGCATCTGCGCAAATAATGAACACCCTCGTAATTACTCAGGAAAACGAACGTTTTGGCCACGGCATGGCTCAAGCTTTTAGGCAGGCATGAATGCTAAACGAAATATAGCTGTTGCCGTGCTGGGTCTTTCGGCCCTCGCAACTTGGTCATTGAAAGCAGGCGTGACGGTAGAGGTTGGCGTTCCTGCGCCGCCGCCCGTTGTCGTGGCCGCGCCCGCACCGCCGCCGGCTCCAGTAGTCGTCGAACAACCGGTCCCTGATTCTTATGTCTGGGACGGTACTGAATATGTAGGAGTGGTCGGCACTTCCTATTTCTATCTCGGACCCAATCACGTGTGGCTGGCGTTTGACCCGGTGCACGAGGAACGCTTCCACGCCTGGGAAAGAGACCATCACGATTGGCGTGAACACACCATCCACAATGAATCGTTTCGCGGCCACGAAGCGCCCGCGCCGCATCGCGATGACGTTCGTCATGATGACCACGACCATGACAAAGATCGTCATTGAGTAAAGTTTGCCGCGATCGCCCTTTGGGCGTGAGCAGTAGAACGGGGTCCAGCAAGTTGTTTGCGCTGCGACCCCGGTTTTTATTTATTGGGCTCTAAACATTTGCCAACGGCCGCACCCCAAGACCGCCCCTCCCAACAAGATCATTCCCATTGCTGAAGGCTCTGGTACGGCTTCGATGGATAACTGACTGACCGGGGCATAGGTTGCGTAAGTGATACCAGTGTCAAAATTTTTGAACACCAAAACAGCCGTCTGTTCAGATGGAGCAAAACCTGAAAGATCGGAAGTCCTCGTTGGCAAATCCACATTCGCTAATGCCGCTGGCAAAAATGCACTTTGCTCAAAGCTTAGTCCGGCAGCCTCAATAAAAAAATTTCCACCCCAATAGTTGCTCAAATTGATGATGCTGTAATAGCCATCGCGCTTCGTCGTAGGATTAAGCGATATATTATTATCCACTCGCAGATAGGCCCATGACAGGTCACTGGTCATCACGGTGCCGTTCAGATTGAATGATCCGGATCGCAAGGCATTATCATAGTACCAACTGATATCGAGGTAGGTTTGCGTGGGCGGCGTCACTGCAAACGTATAGGTCCCCGTCATGGTGGTTGCAGGAAGTCCCCCAAACCCACTATCAAAGGTGACCTGGAAGTTAGCGACATACAGCGCCTCTCCTCGAACTGTTATTAAGGGTAAAAAAGAAAATAACAATACAGACATCATCCCCCAAAGAGAGCGTCTTCTTACCGTCTTCATAAGGTTCCTTCAAGAATGGTTTAACCGCACTTTCTGATTGTTCCTACGATAATCATACTTCATCAAATAGTTCAATCAGGATTAGCGATACAAATGCACTATTTAGGGTCACTCCTGCTCTCCAATTTCAAAGCTAATCCATTGTTTTGCTCCCTCTCGACTACCCGCCCATCTGCCCTTATACTGTGCGCCCATGAATCTGACGGAACAGATGACGACCCTGGCCAGACAGGCCAAGGCCGCCTCGCGCGAACTCGCCAAGCTAACGACGGCGGAGAAAAATTCCTGTCTCCTCGCCATGGCCGACGCGCTCGAAAAACATTCCGCCGAGATCAAGGAAGCCAACACCATCGACATGGAAGGCGGCGCTAAGTCCGGCCTGCCCCTCGCCATGCTCGACCGCCTCGAGCTAAACGATAAACGCATCGCTGCCATGGCCAAAGGCCTGCGCGAAGTCGCCGCCCTGCCCGACCCGGTGGGCCGCAAACTCGATGAGCGCGTCCGCCCCAACGGCCTCAAGCTGCAAAAGATTTCCACGCCCATCGGCGTCGTTGTCATCATCTATGAATCGCGTCCCAACGTGACCGCCGATGCCGCGAGCCTGTGTTTCAAATCCGGCAACGCCACCATTTTGCGCGGCGGCAAGGAAGCCTTGAACTCCAACCTGGTTATCGCCCGCGTGATGATCGAGGCCGGCAAACACGCGCTCGCCACCTTTCCCGCCCATGCCATCCAGGTCGTGCCCGTGCCCGACCGCGAGACGATTCCCATTCTGCTGTCGCTCACGCAATACGTGGACCTCTGCATGCCCCGTGGCGGCGAGGGGCTCATCCGCGCCGTGGCGGATTGCTCCAAAGTACCCGTCATCAAACATTACAAAGGCGTCTGTCACGTTTATGTGGATGCCGAGGCCGACTTGAAGATGGCCGCTGACATCGCGATGAACGCGAAAGTCCAACGCCCCGCCGTCTGCAACGCGATGGAAACCTTGCTCGTGGACAAAGCCGTGGCTGAGGAATTTTTACCTCTTATCGGTCACAAAATGTTCGAGAAACACGTAGAACTACGCGCCGACGAAAAAGCGCGCGAAATCCTCAACTCGAAACCCGAAACTAAAAACTCGAAGCTCCGCCCTGCGGTGGAGCAGGACTATTTCACCGAGTACAACGATTACATCCTGAACGTGCACATCGTCGACGGTGTGCAGGCCGCGATCGACCACATCAACCACTACGGCTCCGCGCATTCCGACAGCATCGTCACGCGGAACGAAGCCCACGCGAAACAGTTTCTCGCCGAGGTGGATTCCGCCACCGTGTATTGGAACGCGAGCACCCGTTTCACCGATGGCGGCGAATACGGCATGGGCGCCGAGATCGGCATCAGCACCGACAAGATCGGCGCGCGCGGCCCCATGGGCCTCGAGGAATTGACCAGTTATAAATGGCTGGGTTTCGGTAATGGGCAGGTGCGGAGTTGATTCGGCCCTCTATATAAATTACTATAATCGCGTGAGACAAAAGGCATCAACCAGCAGCACAATTCGCTGGGCCAAAAAACTGGCCGCTGAGGTTTCTGCCGTCATGTCCCGCTATCCCGAGGCCGACCCCGAAGATGTCCGCCTCACCTTGATTTCACTGCAATCACCGCCGCTTGCGCGGCTCAACCGGAGTTTGCGCCGTGGCCGAGGTTTTGCCGCTTTCAGGAAGAAAGTCATGTTCCATGATTAAATGTCCTCCGTTAGCGGGACTGGCTCCTAAGGCGAATTAGTAAAATGCCCCCGTTTTGTCGCCCTTGTCAGAATCGACAACTTGCTGCACAGTTTTACCCGCAGTCAAACTATTGTGAACGCCGCCGACAACGCCCGCTTCATCCGCGAACAACTTCCGCCCAACGGCCTGTTTGCCGGTCTCAACTGGCGCACCTCGCCGGAACCATTCCCGTTGGACGCCGCCACCGCGAAGGAGATCGAATCACTGGGCCGCGTGCTGCTGCAATTTTATCGCGCCGTCAACCTGCTCTATCGCCGCAGTGTCGAGGGCAAGATGCCGGATTGGGTCGCGCGCTGGCTCGACCTTGGCAAGCCCGCCGACCTCATCGCGCTGCAACGCTCGAACGCCTTCAAGAGCGATGTGCCGCGCGTCATCCGCCCGGATATCCTGATCAATGAGCATGGTCTCTCCATCACGGAACTGGACAGCGTACCCGGCGGCATTGGTCTCACCGCGTGGCTGAACTCGACTTACTCCAAACTCGAAACTCCCAACTCGAAACTCATCGGCTCCGCCGATGGCATGTTGCGCGGATTCGAATCCATCTTCGGCGACGCCAAACACGTTCACCTCGTCGTCTCCGAAGAATCCGCCACGTACCGCCCGGAAATGGATTGGCTCGCCACACAGCTCGGCCCACGATTCGCCACGCGCGATTCAAAGTTCAATGACTTCGCCGATGGCGATGCCGTGTATCGCTTCTACGAGTTGTTCGATCTGCCCAACGTGGCCAATGCCAAAAAGATTTTCGAACTCGCTGCAGAAAAGAAGATCCGGCTCACGCCCCCGCCCAAACCGGTCTTCGAGGAAAAAATGTTGTTCGCCCTGTTGTGGAATCGGAACCTCCAGGGCTTTTGGCGGCAGGAACTCGGCGAAGGGTTTCTGGCGCGGCTGAAAAAATTGGTTCCCTACACGTGGCTCATGGACCCTGCCCCGCTCCCGCCGCACGGGGCCATCCCGGAACTCAATCTCACCGATTGGGCGCAGCTCAAGACCATGTCGCAAAAAGAACGCGACCTCATCCTCAAGGTCTCAGGATTTTCAGCGGATGCGTGGGGCGCGCGCGGCGTTTTCCTGGGCAGCGACCTGCCGCACGAAGATTGGAGCAAGGCCGTGGACAACGCTCTGGCAAGATTTGAAACATCTCCCAGTGTCCTACAACGCTTCCACAAACCCGCGCTCGTGGATGCGCACTGGTATGATTTCGAGAAGAAGGAAACTGTCGCTGAAAAAGGCCGCGTGCGCTTGTGCCCGTATTACTTTGTGAGCGGCGAAGGCGATGCCGCGCGCCCGCAACTCGGCGGCGTGCTGGCCACGGTCGTGCCCGCCGATAAAAAAATCGTGCACGGCATGGCCGACGCAATCATCGCCCCCTGCTCTGCCGCTAAAGCCGCTTAACGCGATGTCCACCACCAAGCTCGATAAAAAATATCTCTGGCATCCGTTCACCCAGATGGCGGATTGGATGGCTCCGGGCCACAAACCCGTGGTCATCGTGGAAGGCCGTGGCGCAGTATTGCGTGACGAAAAAGGGAATGAATATATCGACGGCAACTCTTCCATCTGGACCAACCTCCACGGCCATCGCCAACCGAAGATTGATGCTGCCATCGGCAGGCAACTGAAGAAAATCGCGCACAGCTCTTTCCTTGGCCTCACCAATGAAGTTGCGCCGCGCCTGGCCAAGGAACTCGTCGACGCGATTGCTTACCCCAAAAAGAAATATCGCGTCTTTCTTTCGGATGATGGCTCCACCGCCATTGAAGCGGGCCTCAAGATGATGATCCAGGCGCGCGACCAGCGCGGCGAAACCAAACGCAAGCAGACGGTCTCACTGGCACAGGGTTATCATGGTGACACTATTGGCGCGATGAGCCTGAGCCACAGCAAAGCGTTTCATCGTCCTTTCGCACCACTCATGTTTCCCACACGCGAAGCGATGTCTCCGGCTTGCTATCGCTGTCCGTACAACAAAGCCAGGCCAGTGCGTGGCCAGGACGCTCGGGAAACTCGCAAGTGCAAGTGGGAATGCGTGGATCTACTTAAAAAAGCTCTCGATAAAAATCCGGAGAAGACGGCCGCATTCGTCATGGAACCGCTCGTGCAGGGCGCAGCAGGCATGGTCATGCATCCAGCAGGTTATCTCGCGAAGGCGGCGAAGTTGTGTCGCGAGCGCGGCATCTGGCTGATGCTGGATGAAGTCTTCACGGGCTTTGGCCGCACCGGCGCGCTCTTTGCCTGCCAGAAGGAAAACGTCCAGCCGGATGTCATCGCGCTGGCGAAAGGATTGACCGGCGGTTATCTGCCATTGGCTGCGACATTGGCGAGTGGGGAGATTTTTGACGCGTTCCTCGGCGATTATGCGTCATTCAAAACATTCTTTCACGGGCACAGTTATTCCGGCAATCCGCTCGGCGCCGCCGCTGCCCTGGCGAACATGGAGTTGTTATCTGAACCCGGCTTTGAAAAAACTGCCGCCAAAAAAGCCAGCACACTGCGCAATCTATCTCAAAGATTTTGGAATCATCCCAACGTGGGTGATGTGCGACAGGAAGGTTTTATTTGCGCAATAGAATTGGTCGCAGATTTCGCCTCGCGCAAGCCGTTCGCTCCGCAGGAACGTATCGGGGCCCGGGTCTGCGAAGCGGCCAAAAAGCACGGCCTTTTGACGCGGCCACTGGGCAACGTGCTGCTGTTGATGCCGCCCTATTGCATCACGGATGCCCAGATGAAGACCGCCGTGGACGCCCTTTGGGCCGGGTTATGCGAGGTTTTGCCGCTAAACCGTTCACACTGACCGAAACAATCCCTTCTCCCGCATATAAAACTTGCTTAGCGCAATAAGTGTGGCAACTTGCCATTCCTTGATCGCGGGGTGGAGCAGCCCGGTAGCTCGTCAGGCTCATAACCTGAAGGTCCTAGGTTCAAATCCTAGCCCCGCAACCAATTTAGCCCGTCGCACGTGCGACGGGTTTTTTTATTTCAATGCCTAGGCTCGACAACAAGCCGTTTCAACCGCAATTTGCGTGGAACCATGCGGCTGTGATATGCCGCGATATTTCAGTACATTTAGGCCACATCGCTTTTATGCCTGCACTGAGTTATTACACGAACGTCCACAACACCGCGTTGGTGATTCTCCAGCAGAAGGGATATCGCATTTGAACGCGACATGACCCCGAATGCATTTGCGCTGAGAAAGACGGCTGGGATTTTATGGCAGACGATCCAGTGCAGTTGCTTGGAGTTGTTGCGATTCACGAATTTCATCGCCCTCAAGAATTTCGCGAGTATTGGTGGAAGATCGACGAACCCCGCTTGTATGACAGCATTCCGAGCACTCCACCAGATTATGTGCCGGTTTGGAAGAAAAGTGACTAAGCATTGGCAACAAATCGCTGCAGCCAACATGGAGCGGCGTTTACAGTTCCGCTTAGCGGTTCTTTTTTCCAACTTTGACACACTGCCCCAAGAACGTATTCTCCTCCCATGCGCTCGGTAAACGTTTCGCTCGGCAGCCGCTCTTATCCCATCCAGATCGGGACGGGGTTGCTTGCGCGGCTGGGGAAAGAATGTGCGCGCCTGAATGCCGGCACCCGTTGCGCCATCATCACGGATACGAACGTCGGCAGGCGTTACGCCAAACTCGCTTTCAATTCGCTCGTCAAAGCCGGCTTTGAACCGACCCTCGTCATCGTGCCCGCTGGTGAAACGGCGAAGAGCCTGCGCACGGTGCAATCCTGCTACGACCAGCTCGCGGCGCAACGGTTGGAGCGCAAATCGTTCATCGTGGCGCTCGGCGGCGGCGTGGTGGGCGACCTCGCGGGTTTTGTCGCGGCGACGTATTTGCGGGGCATCGGCTTTGTGCAAGTGCCCACCACCCTGCTCGCTCAAGTAGATAGTTCGGTCGGCGGCAAAGTGGGCGTCAATCTCAAGTCCGGAAAAAATCTCGTCGGAGCCTTCTACCAACCGCGCCTCGTGCTGTGCGACCTCGATACACTGAAGACGTTGCCGGAGCGCGAACTGCGCGCCGGGCTAGCCGAGGTCATCAAATACGGCATCATCTACGACTCCCAATTGTTCGCCCGACTGGAACGCGACCTGCCGAAACTGCTGAAGCGCAATCCGGCTGCGCTTGAGGCGGTCATCGCGCGTTGTTGCGAGATCAAGGCGGACGTCGTCAGCCAGGACGAAACCGAAAGCGGCCTGCGCGCCATCCTGAATTTCGGCCATACCATCGGCCATGCCATCGAAAACAGTTCCGGCTACGGAAAATATCTGCACGGCGAGGCCATCTCCATCGGACAAGTCGCGGCGGCGAAGCTTTCCGCGCTGACCGGTTTGGCCGGTGAAGATGCGGAACGCATCCGTGTTTTATTTGAAAACGCCGGCCTGCCGACAAAAATTCAGCTGAATCCGGCAAAGCGCGAAAAGCTGTTCGCGGCGATGCGGCTGGATAAAAAAGTCAGCGGCGGGGAGATAAAATTTGTTTTGGCCAAACGGCTTGGCAAGGTTGTGTGGGGACAGAAAGTGCCGCAGAGCCTGATTGAACAGGTGATGCAATGAACTCAGTCATTTCGCGTATTTCGCCCCGTCGCAAAATTTTGGCCCTCGACTCTCGACTCCCGACCCTCGACCAACCATGAGTGCTGTCAGCGAAACCATTGTCCGCGAATACTTTGAACTGCACGAATTTCTCGTGCGACAACACCGCAAATACATCGCGCAGACGAAGCGCGAGGATGATGACATTGATTTCTTTGTGCTGAATCCGCAGCCGCAAAAACGCGAGGTGGAATTACCCTTTGTGCTCAATTCACCTGACCTGCGGTCTATCGAACGCGCCATCGTGGTGGTCAAAGGTTGGCACACGGAGACATTCAGTTCCGCCCGGCTGGCCAGCACGCCGGAAATCTTCCGCTTCGTGGAGCAAAATGTTTTCAAGCAGGCCGCGCGCGCCTTCGGTGAGAATGGCGCCCCATTGAAGATACTCGTCGTACCCGCATTGCCTCATGAGACCAAGGCCCGCGATGAGAGCATCGCCCTGCTCCGCAGCAAGGGCGTGGATGCCGTGATTCCCTTCCGCACGATGCTCGCCGACCTGGTGCAGAAAACGGAGATCAACCGCAATTACCAGAAGTCCGACCTGTTGCAGATCATCCGCATCCTGAAGAATTACGACTTCGTGAAAGAACCGCAGTTGGAGCTGTTCAAGAGCAAGCGGCGGAAATCGGCTTAACACTTCACCTTCCACTGGCGTCATTCAACCCCGCCGCGTAAGCCTCGAACACCCGGCGCATCTCATCGCGTACTCCGCGAAAGCAGGCCAGAATCTCCGCTTCGCTGCCGATCGCTTTGGCCGGGTCATAGAATGGCCAATGATACCGTTTCAACTGGCCGGGAAAAATCGGGCACGCGGCATCGGCGTTGCCGCAAACAGTGATGACGGTATGAACCTGTTGGTCGAGAAATTCGCTGAGGTGCTTGGAGCGATGTCCCGCGATATTGATGCCCACCTCCGACATCACCCGGATGGCCAGCGGATGCACGTGGCCGGCAGGTTTTGAGCCGGCGCTCTGCACATTCACACGGTCACCGGCGGCGGCGCGCAAGAAACCTTCCGCCATGTGGCTGCGACAGGAGTTACCGGTGCAAAGAACTAAAACAGTGGGCTTGGAATTCGCATTCATAGGTCAAATTGTGATGGGCGCTTCCTCGATGCGAGACTGATACCAGCCACGCGATTCATTACAGATTTTGCAGACCGAAAGCATCACCGGCACTTCCACCAGCACGCCCACGACGGTGGCCAGCGCTGCCCCGGAATCCGCGCCGAACAACGTGATGGCCACCGCGACGGCGAGTTCAAAAAAATTGCTCGCGCCGATCAGCGCGCCCGGCGAGGCGATATTGTGCGGCACCTTGAACCGTCGCATCAACAAGTAGGCGAGTGTGGAATTGAAATAGACCTGGATGACGATGGGCACAGCCAGCAGCAAAACGGCGAACCAGCGCGTCGTAAGGTTCTGCGCCTGGAACGCAAAGATCAACACCAGCATCAGCAGCAGCGCCGCGATGGTCACTGGCTGGAACGTGGGGAGAAATTTCTTCTCGAACCATTCCCTGCCGCGCGATTTCAGCAGCAACGTGCGTGTCAGCCAACCAGCCACCAAAGGAATGACGATGAACACCACCACCGACGTGATAAGCACTTTTCCCGGCACGACGACGTTGGAGACGCCGCACAAGAACATCACGATCGGCGCGAACGCCACAAGCATGATGAGGTCGTTAACGGCCACCTGCACGAGCGTATAGACCGGGTCGCCATCAGTGAGGTAGCTCCAGACAAAGACCATGGCCGTGCATGGCGCAGCGGCAAGAATGATGAGCCCGGCAGTATATTCACGGCCCAGTTCCGGCGAAATCCATGGGGTGAAAATATGTTGCATGAAAAGCCAGGCCAGGAGCGCCATGCTGAAGGGTTTCACCAGCCAATTCACGAACAGCGTGACGGCAAGGCCTTTGGGTTTACGCGCGATGCCGCCGAGCGCCGTGAAATCCACCTTGAGCATCATCGGATAGATCATCAGCCAGATGAGGACGGCGATGGGCACATTGACTTGCGACCCTTGACCGAATTGCAGCTTGCTCAGCGCGGCGGTCGTAGCCGGCAATGCTTTGCCCAACGCGACACCGACAACCATGCACAGAAAAACCCAGAGCGTGAGATACCGCTCAAAGAACGCGAGGCGCTTGGGACTGGAAGGCGATCCGCTCATGAATCAGCATTTCTGGCGGCGGCAGATCTCCGTGAGGTCGGTCTTCAAAATCTGTTTCAGCTTTTTTGCATCGGCAGCGGCCTCATCGGAACCCGCGATCGATTTGTGGACCCAGTCAAGCGCGTCGCGGATCGACCGGGGCGCGGTCTTTTCCGGCAGGCGGTAATACATCCAGCGCTCGGATTTGCGACCGGCGACCAGCCCGGCCTCGTGCAGGATGGACAGGTGTTTGGAAATGGTCGAAGGCGCGAAGCCGAATAGCTCAGTGATCTGACAAACGCAGAGTTCCCGCCCCCGTAAGGCCAGGAGGATGCGGACCCGGTTGGGGTCCGACAGCGCCCGCGTGATATTCATGAAGTCGCGCATTACTAAGTCATTTCGTCATATAACGAAATGAGCATAGTGCAGCTCAACAACAATTCAAGCGAAATCTTTGATCAGCCCGGCGGTGGAGATGCTTTTCCGGTGTGCCGGATATCCTGGGCCTCGTAAAGAAAGACAACTTCCTCGGCGACGTTCTTGGCGTGGTCAGCGATGCGCTCGAGGCTGCGGGAAACGACCATCAAGTTCAGGCACCGCGGGATGCTCTCGCGATCCTCCATCATGCGTTGTGTGAGCACCAGATTGATCTGTTTATTGAGCAGGTCCACTTCCTTGTCACGCGGAACGAGCGCCCGGGCGGCGGCGGAATCGCGATGCACAAAGGCATCCAGCGCGCCTTTCAAGTGGGTCAGCGCCAGCGCGGACATGCGGGGCAGTTCCAGGTTCAACTTCAACGGCGGTTCCTTGGTCAGGTCGCGGGCGCGTTTGGCGATCTTGCTGGCTTCATCCCCCACCCTCTCGAGATTCTGCGAGATCTTCATGGCGACCGTGACAAAACGCAGGTCGCTGGCCAGCGGAGCCTTGGCGAGCAACTGGATGGCGAGCTCGTCCACCTCGATCTCAAAGCGGTCGATGATCTCGTCATCCTGTTTTACCTGGATGGCGAGGTCATAGTTGCGCGTGGTGAGGGCCTCGATGGCGCGGTTGACCGCGTTCTCGGCGTGGCCCGCCATGGCGAGCAGTTTTTGTTTTAGCGCGTCCAGGTCCATTTCGAAATGCTCCATATATCAACTTGGTTCAGCCAAACCGGCCGGTCACGTAATCTTCCGTGCGTTTCTGCGACGGGCTGGTGAAAATCTTTTTCGTCGCATTGTATTCCACCAGTTCGCCCAGGTAAAAGAACGCCGTGTCATCCGAGATGCGCGCGGCCTGTTGCATGTTGTGTGTGACAATGACTATGGTGAATTCTTTTTTCAATTCCAGAATCAAATCTTCGATGCGCGCGGTGGCGATGGGGTCCAGTGCCGATGCCGGTTCATCCATGAGCAGGACCTCCGGCCGCACGGCCAGGGCGCGCGCAATGCATAGCCGCTGCTGTTGCCCGCCGGAAAGGCTGATCGCGGGCTTGTGCAAACGGTCTTTCACTTCCTCCCACAAGGCGGAGCTGCGCAGGGATTGTTCGGTACGCTCAGCCAGCGTGGCCCGGTCGCGGATGCCGTTGAGCCTGAGTCCGACCGTGACGTTGTCCTCGATGGACATGGTCGGGAACGGATTGGATTTCTGAAAGACCATGCCGACGCGGCGGCGCACGATGACGGGCTCGATGTTGCGCTCATAAATGTCGTCGCCAAACAAACGGATCTCGCCGGTCATGCGCGCCTCGGGCACGAGTTCGTGCATGCGGTTGAGCGACCGGAGGAACGTCGATTTTCCGCAACCGCTGGGCCCGATGATGGCAGTGACGGAACAAGCCTTGATATCGATTGAAACTTCCTTGAGCACCTGGTGCGTGCCGAAAAAGACCGAGAGGTTTTTGACGGTAAGCGCGGGGCCGCGCGATGGGTTGCCCCGGCCCGGCGTTGAAATATTTTCCGCCGGTGCGGCCGAAGTTGTTGGTGAGTCGCCCTGAGTCATTAAATTGGTCATCCTTTGGCCTGGTATCGATCCCGTGTCATCACGCGCACGCTGATATTGATCACTAGGACCATCGTGAGCAACACCAATGCGCCCGCCCACGCCTGGCGGTGCCAGTCATCGTAAGGCGAGATGGCGTATGAAAATATTTGCAAGGGCAACGCGGCGACGGGGTCGGTCACTTTATACATCCAGCCCTGGTTGCCGAAGGCAGTAAATAACAGCGGCGCAGTCTCGCCCGCTACGCGCGCCAGCGCCAGCAATACGCCGGTGACAATGCCTTTGAGCGCCGTCCGCACGACGATCTGGACGATCATGCGCGATTTGGAGATGCCCAACGCCAGCGCGGCCTCACGATAGCCCGTGGGCACCAGATGCAACACTTCTTCTGTCGTCCGCATCACCAGCGGTATCATCATCAACCCCAGTACCAGGCCGCCTGCCAGCGCGGAGAAGCCGGAGACGGTATTGTGGAGATGAAGGATGTAGGCCATGAAAACCCGCCACCAGCCCGCTGAGCCAATGGAGTCAGCCACGGATACTCCCCCCGCACCGCGATGAAATTTGACGATGACATCCGTTCCTTTGGGCAACGAATTCAATTGTCCATCGCCTCCCAGATGCAACCGGGTGGTGTCATTCACCGTGAAATCATGCGACTCACCGCTCCGGTCCGTGACGGTCAGCACACCGGACTGCGGATCGAAGGCGCCGGTGGTGCCGCGATAAGGTTCGGGCAAAGGCACGACCAGAAGCGCGTAAACGACCATTCCCCAGGTGATGGAAGGCACGCCATTGACCACGTCGGCGGCGAAGCGAACCCACCAGTTCAATTTTGAACCGAATTCGGCCAGATAAATCCCGCCCAACACACCGACCGGCACGCCGATACACGCCGCGATGCCGAGCAATATAAAAGTGCCCACGATGGCGTTGGCCATGCCGCCCCCCAGTTCACCAGTAGGCTTGGGAAGCTGCGTAAAAAAATTCCAGTTGATCGCACCGATGCCGGAGACGACCAGGTGATAGAACACCAACACGAGGGGCAACACGACCAGGATAGCGCACGCAAACGTAAGTGTTTGCATGAACATATTCTTGGCCTTGCGCCATTTATGGTTGGTGACGACCGTCATGTTTAATGTTGCGGTTTCACGCCCGGCCCGGCAAAAGTTTTCAGGAGGATTTGCGCAATGATATTGACCAATACCGTGACGCCGAGCAGTACCAGCCCGAGTTCAAAAAGTGCGCTCACATAGATGTCGGACGTGGCTTCACTGAATTCATTGGCCACCACGCTCGCGAGCGTGTAGCCCGGAGCGAAGAGAGATTTGGCGATCTGCGGCGCATTACCGATGACCATCGTGACCGCCATCGTTTCGCCGAGGGCGCGCCCCAATCCAAGGATGACGGCCCCGAACAAACCTTTCTTGGCGTAACTCAGCACGGCGATACGGGTCACTTCCCAGCGAGTCGCCCCCAATGCGTAGGCCGCCTCCCGTTGCAAGCCCGGCACGGACCGCAATATCTCACGTGAGACGGAGGTGATGATAGGAATGATCATGATGGCGATGATGATTCCGCCAGTGAGAATGCCGTAGCCATAGATCGGCCCCTGGAACAACGGCAGGAACCCGAAGACCTTCTGGATGGCGGGATACAAATGGTCGCGCAGCCAGGGAATCATCACGAAGATACCCCACAGGCCGAGGATGACACTGGGCACGGCGGCGAGCAATTCGATGAACATGGTCAGCGGCTGTCGCAACCAGCGCGGCGCCAGTTCCGTGAGATAAACGGCCGTGGCGATGCTGATGGGCACGGCGATAATCAGGGCGATGATCGACGTAACGATCGTGCCGAAGATGAACGGGAGCGCGCCAAATTTTTCATCGACCGGGTTCCAGTCGCTGCCGGTCAAAAAACGCCAGCCGAATTGACGCATGGCCGGACTGGCCCCGTTCGTAAGCTCCCAGCCGATCAGACCGATCAGCACGAACACGGAAAGCGCCATCACCAGCGTTAGCCATTTGAATAGGCGATCGGCATACTGAGGCCCGCCGAGGGTCTTCAGCCCGCTCTCACCTGATTTTTTTTCCTTTTCGGCCATATCGCATCCGGCAAAACCAAAAGGACGAAGAGCGGGAGGAACCGGTCGCTCTTCATCCTTGTCCCATTTGAACAACGGGAACCAACGATGTAATTACTTGATAGTGTCTATCAATTCCAGCTCGCGTTTCTGGACATTATCCGGCAAAGGCGCGTAGTCCAGGGTAGGACTGATCTTCTGCCCTTCCGTGATAGCCCACTTCAAAAAGTCGGTCAGGATCTTTTGCGTCTTGGCATCTTTTTGTTTTTGATAAACCAGGATCCAACTGGCGCCAGAGATGGGATAAGCCTTTTCGCCGGGCGCATTGACCATGGAGAAACGGAAGTCATCCGGGATCTTCGCAGTGGCGAGCGCGGCACTGACGGAATCAGGCGTGGGTGAAATGAAATTACCCGTGGAGTTCTTCATGTCCGCGTAGGGGATCTTGTTCTGGTTGGCGTAAGCAAGTTCCGCATAACCAATGGCACCGGGAACCTGTTTGACCTGGCCGGCCACACCTTCGCTGCCTTTGGCCCCGAGACCGATGCCGATGGGCCATTTCACGGACGTGCCTTTGCCAACGGTGCCACCCCAGGCTTCATTCACGCTGCTCAGGTAATCGGTGAAGATGAAACTCGTGCCACTGCCATCCGAACGATGCACCACCACGATGGCGAGGTCTGGCAGAGTCACACCAGAGTTAAGCGCCGCAATCTTGGGGTCATTCCAGTTCTTGATATTGCCCATGTAAATATTGGCAAGAGTGTCACCATCCAGCTTGACCTTGGGATCACCGGGGAGGTTGTAGATGATGGCCACGCCGCCGGCCACGGCTGGGATGTGCAATATTTTGCCCGGCGCTTTGGCCAGGTTGTCATCGCTCATGGGCGCGTCAGACGCGCCAAAATCGACGGTTTGCTTGAGCAACTGTTGTTGCCCCGCGCCGGAACCGACAGATTGGTAATTGAAATGAACGCCAGGGTTGGCCGCGCCATAGACCGCGAACCATTTGGTGAAAGCCGGATTGTCAAAGGATGACCCGGCGCCATTGATGATCGTCTCTGCGGCAGTGGCGACGGGCGTTACCGCCTCCCGCGAGCACGCTGACAAAACCAGCAACGAACTGACCAGCAATGTGAACCGATTGGTTGTTTTCATATGTTTTTATTTTTCTCTTTTGTTCCCTAAAATCACACCGTTGCGTTCCTGCCCGCGCGAAAACAATGATTGTTGGAGGACGACAATCACATCATTTGCGCAGGTTTTCCGGCAACGGATAAAATCCAGCTTCTTGCACGCTCTTTTGACCTTCATCACCACGCATCCAGGTCACATAGTGGGCAACCTCGCCCGAGTCCATGGTCGGATTCACATAGACATAGAGGTAACGCCAGAGCGGATATTTTTCAGCCTGAATATTTTCTTCGGTCGGCGCGACTCCGGGTGTCGAGCTGTCAGGTTTCACCAGAAGCGCGCGGACGCCCCGGCCATCCGCTGTGTCACTGAAACCGATGCCGCTGCGGTCTTTCGCGACCGCCGACATCAACGCCGCCGCGCCCGGCATGACCTGCGCGCTGATCGCAAATTGGTCCCCTTTGAGTACCCGGCCCTGGAAGAACTCAAATGAGCTGGAACCATTCTCACGGCTATAAATCGTGATGGGCGTGTCTGAGCCGCCAAACTCTTTCCAGCTTTTGGCCTTGCCGCTGAAAATATCGGCGAGTTGTTCCATGGACATCTCCTTGATCGGATTCTGCTCATTGACGTAAACCGAAACCGCCTCGATGGCGACCTTGTACTCGTCCGGACGCTGGCCGAACGCAACCCGACAATCGGCGATCTCAGTCGTCTTGATCTTGCGCGAACTTTCGCACAGGTCGGCCGATCCGGTCTGCAAAGCGGCGAAGCCGTCATCGGAACCACCACCGCTCACCCGGATTTTCGTAACAGAATTACTAACCATGTACGCCTGAGCCCATTTCTGTGATAACGTCACCAGCGCGTCCGAACCTTTTACGATGATATTCCTATTCCCGGCATTCACCGTGACGTTTATAGTCGCGACAAGGCCTGCCACTATCAGCAAGGCCCGGGTCGTCGCATTCATTCAAGTAGCCTGTTTATTTGACCCTTAAAACACCCACATCGCGTCCACTTGCACACGGGTCATGTCACTCTTGGAGGACGTGGCCGGGAAGGTCGCGGGATAGGTGTTGATCAGGTCTGTGATAAATACTTTTACCGAGAACGTCAGGAAATCGGTCGGCGAATAAGCGAATTTGCCGATATGGCCGCGTACGTTGGTGCCGCTGCCGTAGCCGATGCCCATACCGGAATTGGGCGGCGTATTGGCGCCGGCGTAAAACGCGCCGAAGTCGTCATCCTCCAGTTCTTCCCACCAGGCGTTCGCACCGAGATATTTATAAGTGTAGCTGAGCTCCCAGGTATTTTTCCTGCCCGCCTTGCCGAGCGCAGCGGTGACAGAATAACCATAGTTGCCGGCGGAACGCGGCGCTTCCACGTTTTCCAGGTAATCCGCCGAGATGCGGATGGGGAATTTCCCGGCGTAAAGCGGTGCGCTGTCCAGGTAATAGATGATGGAACCGTCCACGGTCCAATCGTGAAATTTATATCGGGGGGTGCCGTCGAAGTTCAGCGTATTGCCGCGGTTCACATTCGGCACAAGCGTGTTGGTGAGGTTTTCACTGTCCATGAGTAGCAGACCGCCGGCGCCGAAGGAGGTCACAAGTTTTTGTCCCCATTTTGCATCCCAGCGCATCTGGGCGCCGAGGAGCATCGGGTCTTTGGTGGTGTCGGACAATTCATCGATGATGAAGATGCCGCCATTGAACTTAATGGATTGTTTGTCGCTGAAGGCGTAGGCCATGCGCGTGCCGAAACCTTCGGGCATGTAATCGGGGTCAAACACGAGTTCGGACATCTGGAAAGGATTTTCCTGTTTGCCGATGGTATAGCTGCCGGTGAAGTTGGGGCCCTTGAACGGCGACCACTTCATATAGGCTTCGTCGATGTAGAGCATTTTCCGGGAACCATTATCCTGAAAAGTGGAGTTGGCCGAGAGCGGACTGCCGCCGAAACTGCCGGAGGGATCGCCGGAAGAGAAGCGGAAACCGACTTCAAAGTCATCGATCAACTCAGCGACGAAACCAAAGCGCAGGCGGTAACGCACACGGTCGCGCTCTACGAATGCATTGTTGGGGCTGTTAAACATCTCATAGCGGAAACGGAGGTCGCCGGTCAACTTCAGGGCGGTGACAAAGTCCGGCAAACCCAATTTGGAATCGATCGCGGTCGAAAAACCCTTGTCGCTTTCGCCCCGAAGATCTTTGGCCTCATCGACGGTCAAAATGCCCTTTTGGACGAGTTTATCCAGGAGAGCATCGGTACTTTGAGCGTGGGAGCCATACGCCAAGAGCATACTCAGTCCTATTATCACTGCCGCAATCCATCCGTGTTTTTTCATGTTTTGTTGAGTTGGTGACTGTCTGTGGAGTGCAGATTGCGTCCTTCAGGTTACAGACGCATGTCGCGATTGTTACAATTGTGTGACGACTCATTTTTGAGCCAGAAAGACCCAGTTTTCTGAGTTAATCCCTCACCTTCTCCCACGTGTCACGTTTTGGCAACAAACCGGGAGGTTGGCCGGATGGAGGACAGAGCCTCCAACAAAACAGACTCACTAAAAAGGGATTCCTGCATTTTTTGGAAGAAAAAAAATCCGGCAATAAACTGTGTGCGGTTGGCCGGTTAGTGAAAGGCTTTTAGGGCGGAGACCTTTAGGCTTTTGGTGCTGGGACGGAAAACAAATCTGAACACAAAGAATTTAAAAACCAATCATATGCCAAATAAAACAATCGGACTAATAGCATTGCTCGCCGGACTGACTGCGAGCGAACTCATGGCGGGAGACTTAACGAGTTATTCCACCGGTGATGTATTGATATGCTTCCGCAACGGGGGACAAAACGACCTCGTGGTAGATGCCGGACAGATCAGCACGTTCACTGCCCTGGCTCCCAACCAACGGGTTTCAGTCAGCTCCTACTCGCCCGGAATATTGCACTACATAAGCACCAACTCAGTGAGTTGGTCGGCGTTCACCTGGCTCGCGGACAACACGCTGTATGTGACGCGGTCACGCCCCTCGCCGGATGTGCAGGCGACGCCGTGGCAGGACAACACCGGTAGTTCGCAGGGCCTGACCAGCGGACGCATGGGAACGATTCCCCCGGGGACAGTTGACGAAGCTGCATATATACCGCCGGGCGCGGGCAGCACCCCCAACACCTCCACGGCAGTGGTGGAAGGCGACATCAGCTCGGACAACACGGATTATGTGACCGGACAAAGTTACCGTGATGCGTTGCTGGGCAACTCGGGCGGCGCGTTCAACGGCACCTTCCGCGGCTCACCGGAAACGACCACCGGAGCGACCTTCACGAAGGCCAACGTCAATTCGCGTGCTGACCTGTTCCAGATGACGCCCACCAGCGGTTTCGGGCTGGGAAAATTTCTCGGCTATTTCGAACTTTCGACAAACGGCTCCATGTCCTACGTGGCCTATCCGAACACGGTGCCCGTCATCAAATCGATCAGCCGCCAGGGCAACGTGAACACCATCACCTACACGACGGGAACGTATGGCAATTACATCCTTCGCGCGACGAACATCGTGATTGCGGCCACGTCCAAGCTCAACTGGCCGGCTGTCCAGACGCTGAACTCGGGCGACACTTCTGTACACACCTGCACTGATACGACCACCGACCCGATCAAGTTTTACTCCATCACCGCACAATAATGACCCTGAAATAAATTTGAGATAACAACTAACAATATCAACCAAAACAGAAAAATAAATAATATGAAAAAAACACTGCTCCTCAACATGGTGCTCGGCCTCGTGGGCGCCGCTTCGCTCACGGCGGGAACCGTTGATGTGTATATCACCGGCTCGACGGCTTTCCGTGCGAATGTCTATACGGCCTGCCAGAAGTTATATGTCGGCGGCGCGCCTTCGGTCTATTACGGTAACGCCGCGCACGGCGGTGCTGATTCCGGCTTCAGCTCCAGCACGGCGGCGTGGGCGATGACGGGTACACCGATCACGGCGCTAACGAACATCAGTGGCAACACCTTGATCATCCACGGTCTCTTCACCGGTTCTATCCAGGGTCTGCAGACGGTCGAACAAAGCACCAAGCTGGTCTTCCCGTTGGCCGTTGGCTCGATCGGCGGACTCACCACTGCTTATACGACGAACAGCCCCACCATCGGTTTCTCGGATGCCTCCGGCAGTTCTGCTCCGTTCCCGGCCACCGGCAATTATCAGGAAGAAAACGTCTGCGTGCAGCCGTTCGTGATTGTGAAGTCTACTGCCGCGTCTGGCGGGGTGACCACCATCAGCAATGTCAGCTTTGAACAGCTCGAAAACATGATCCCGAATGGCCGTCTGCCGCTGAGCGCCTGGAGCAACAAATTGACGGATACGAATTCTTTCGTTTATCTGTATGAACGCACCAAAGATTCCGGCACCCGCCGTTGTGAAACCGCTGGAGAGTATTACCAGTACAATGACCCTGTGGGCATCTACATGTATGATTTCACGAACAACTTCTGGTACACGCCGACCGTCCTTGCCAATAACACGTTCGGTGCTTCCCCCAATGGCGTGGTCGGTTCGGCTGGCCTGGGAAACGCGAACCTGAACTGGGGTTTTGGTTATGTCGCCGGCGGTGATATCAAAGCTTCGCTCAACAACAATAACGCTGCCAACCAGGGCATCGCGATGTTGTCGATCTCTGACGCGAAAGGCGTAGGCGCGGCGAACTGGAACAATGTGATCACCTTCAACGGATTATGGCCCACAGCCGCTGGCGCTGGCATCCATGGCAATTCCGGCACCAACGATTACTCCCCCATCACCCTGGGCTACTACCCGCTCTGGGGCCTGGAAGTACTCGTGCACCCGATCGACCCGAGCACCGTTGCTGCTGGCGACCAGGACATCAATGCGACGCAATTGGGTGACCAAACCCAGCCCGGCACCTTTATGGGTGTGTTCAATGCGCAGACCTTGATCTACACAAACCTCGTCTCGCCGCTCACGGGCAGCATCGAGAATGAGATCGAGCTGAGCAAGCCCAACGGCGCCACGGCCATCCGCTTGAGCGACATGAAATCGAACCGCGCGAGCGTGGGCGCCGTGATTTCACCTTTCTAAGAATCAGTTGGTTAACACAAACGACCGGCGTGAGCGATTGCGCCGGTCGTTTGCTTTCCTGGCTCTGACAAAAAACGTCCAGCATGTGAAAAACGATTTTCCGAATCGTAGCACGACCGCCACAGGACTGTCACACAACGTCCCCAATCTGCACGGCAATGACCGTCGAACGCCACCTGATGCTGCAGGAATTCACCTTACCACCAGCCACCGAGAGATTTCCGAGCACGGGAGGTTGGACCATTGTACGGGTGGCGGAAGGCAGCGGTTACTGGCTGCAACACGATATGGCCGCGCGCGAACTGGATGCGGGCGATGTGCTGGTGGCTCCGCCAAAAAGCAATGGCGTGATCCGCGCCAGCGCCATCGGGTCGGTCAAATTGCAATATTTTTTCATTCAACCGGAGCTCCTGGGCGGGTTGCTCACGGTGATGGAATGGCAGCAACTGGAAAGCGCCGGGGGGAAAACCTCGCCCCCCGTGTTCGCGTTCCCGGCGGGCGAACCGCTGGCGCAAAAATTTTCCGAACTCGCCGAGGCGTCCATGCAGGGTTCCTTGCCGGTGCGCTGCCGTTGCCTTGAACTCTGGGCGGATGCCGTTGTCACTCTCATGCGTTCCACACCCAACGAATCAAATTACAACACTTCGCTGCGCGAGCGGTTCCGGCAATTGATCGGCCAGGTGCCCACGGCGGAACTAAGCACGCGCACACTGGAAGACCTGGCCCAACAACTGGGTTGCAGCGAGCGGCATTTCCGCCGGCTCTTCCGCGAGGAATTCGGCATACCGCTGCGCAAACGGCAGACGGAACTGCGGCTGCAACGGGCGAAGCAATTGCTGACGGATTCAGACGACAAGATCATCAACGTGGCTTACGAGAGCGGTTACCATCACCTGGGTTTATTCAACAGCTCGTTCAAGAAACACTTCGGGATGACGCCGGGACAATGGCGCCAGCATAGCCGGAAAACAGTGCCGGAACGTCCGCGACGCACGGGGCGCATGACCACATTGCTCGTGACGCTCGGGGTTTTGTTCCATGTGTTCCTCGGATTCGGCCAGACTAACGCGCCGGCCAGACCGGCCGACACGAATGCGCCGGTGCAGACATTCACGGTGGATCATTATGACGTCCAGGGGAACACGCTGCTGAAGCAAGCGGAGATAGACGCCGTGATGAAGCCCGGTACGGGAACGAACGTGTCGTTCGAGCGCATCGTGAAAACATTGAATGCGTTGCAGACGGACTATCGCGAACGCGGTTACATGACAGTGGCGGTCACCCTGCCCCAGCAACAACTCACGAACGCCGTGGTGAAAGTGCGCGTGACCGAAGCACCGCTGGTCGCCATCAACATCGTCAACAACCACCACTATAGCGATGCGAACATCCGGCGCGCTCTGCCGGACATCAAGACGAACATCATGCTCAACTCATTCGTCTTCCAGCGCGAACTGGACAATGCGAATGCGAACCGCGACCGGCAGATCTATCCATCGGTCGGGCCCGGGCCCGAACCGGGCACGAGCGCTTTGACGCTGCGTGTGAAAGACCGTTTCCCTCTGCATGCGCGGCTGGAAGTGAACAATCAATCCACGCCCAACACGCCAGACCTGCGCGCAAATTTCAACGCGCAATACGACAACGTCTGGGGCCACGACCACCAGGTCGGTTTCCAATATGGCTTCACGCCCGAAGCGTATTCAGACAACACGCTGTACCAGTTGGGCGCGTTCGACAAGCCGCTCATTGTCAATTATAGCGCGTATTACCGCATACCGCTGGGCAGTCCCAGTTCGGTGCAGGATCAGATCGAAGGCGACCCGATGTCGTTCGGCTACAACGAAGCGTCGCATAAATTCAACCTGCCGCCCAACACGGGCCGCCCGGAGTTGACCATCTTTGCCAGCCGCTCGGTCAACGATACCGGCGTGACGTACGGGCCACGCTCGAACGTGGTTAGCACGCCCTTGCTCTCGATCGACCAGCAGGACACAGGCGAGAATGTCACGTTGAACGAAGGTGTGGGGGCACGGCTGACGATACCGCTGCGGCAGATAAAAGCGGTCAGCAGCACCTTGACGCTGGGAGTGGATTTCAAGCAATACAACCTTGCGAGTTTCAACACGAATAATTTTTACGCAACAACGTCCATCACTAATTCAGACGGGTCGGTCTCCACTATCACGGACACGTTTCCCACCGGGCAACCGCCGTTATACAGCGAGATAGTATACCTGCCCTTTGACGCGGGCTTGAGCGGCTCGGTGGCCGATAAACTGGGCACGACGTTCTACAGCGTGACCGTGAATTTCAGCCCGCTGGATTTCATCACAGATAAAATGCATCACGAGGGATTGACCACCAATGTGCCACCGTCCTCCACGAACTATGTGAGCCGGACGGGCAATCGCTCCCATTACGTGACGGTGACCGGCAGCCTGAGCCGCGAGCAGAAGGTCTACAAGGATTGGACGGTGATGTTGCGCGCGAACGGACAATGGGCGGACGGACCGCTGTTCAGCAACGAACAGTTCCCGGTGGGCGGTATCGCCAGCGTGCGGGGTTATCACGAAGGACAAGTATATGGCGATTCCGGCTGGCGGGTATCGGTCGAGCCGCGCACGCCGTTCTGGAATCTCGGCAATTTCACCGACAGTGCGCATACGGAAGCATTGTGGGCGCGCGCTTGGACATTTTTTGATTACGGCGAAGCCTACACGGTGGGCGGCGCTCCGGGCGTGAGCCGGATACGGCTGGCCAGCACAGGTTTTGGCGGAATGATGGGCATCGCAAACAATTTTGATGCGCGAGTAACGGTGGCATGGCCGCTCATCACCAATGCAGGGGAGAAGGCGGGGCAACCCGGGGTTTTCTTCAGCCTTGGAATCCAATTTTAAACAGACACGGGAATGTCACGGACTTGTAACCAAATCGCCGCGAAGCTGCCGGATATGTCATGTAATTTGCCCCGAGGTTGAGCGTCATCATGAAAAGCCCAAACACATCCATCGGTTTCAACTTTTTACCATTACGCACCGCTTTGTGCGGGAGTGCGGCGGTCACGCTGGTGCTGGGAATGACGTTTGATGTGAACGCAAACCCGCACGGCATGACGGTGGTGAGCGGTAGCGCGTCTGCGACGCAAAACGGCTCGCAACTGAATATCACCACCTCACAGAGCGCGTTCCTGAACTGGCAATCGTTCAACATCGGGGCCGGCGAAACCACGACGTTCCACCAGCCCAACGCGGCCTCCATCGTCTGGAACCATGTTAACGATCCGAATCCATCCCAGATCTTCGGGCATCTCAATGCGAACGGCGTGGTGGTGCTGATAAATTCATCGGGTTTTTATTTTGGGCCGGATTCGGTGGTAAAGGCGGCAGGATTTGTCGCGACGACCGCCACACCGATGTCCGACCCGGGTGACGGCGGCACATGGGAGTTCAACGGCCCACCGCCCACCGCCAGCATCGTGAATTACGGGCAGATTTCGACAGGTTCAGGCGGACAACTTTTCCTCATCGCGGAAAAGGTAGAGAACCACGGCGTGTTGACCGCACCGGATGGGACACTGGGACTTTACGCGGGCAAGGAAGTTATGCTCTCCGACCGCCCGGATGGCCGTGGATTGAACGTAAGCGTGAACCTGCCGGAAGGTTCGGTAGACAATTTCGGGAAGCTGGTCGCGGACGAAGGAACCATCTGGATGCACGCGCAAACGGTGAACCAGGACGGCGTAATCCAGGCGAATTCGATCCAGAACAAGAACGGCGTGATTGAGCTGGTGGCGAGTGACTCAGTGAACCTCGGCGCGAATTCACTCATCACCGCGAATGGCGATGATTCCACCCCGAGTGCGGGCGGACAAGTCACGATAAAATCGGGTAACACATTTTCAGACGCGGTGGGTTCAAAGATTTCGGTGGTCGGCGGCGCACAAGGTGGCAACGGCGGCACGGTCGAACTTTCGGCGGTGTCCATGCCGGCCATCCACACAGTCGTGGATGGCCACGCGGCCAGTGGCAGCGTGGGCGGACATCTGTTGCTGGATCCGGATTATATCACGCTGGATGGTTCGGGCAGTGACGGCGCAGGCACGGGCACCATCGGCGTGAATGATTCACCCGGCAGCTCGCTGGACATCAACGTGAATTCCGCGTTCGTGGGATTTTCGCAGATCGACCTGCAGGCCAAGTACGACATCACGGTCAATACGTTGTGGAACCTCGCCGCGAGCACGGGAATCTCTTCGCCGGGCAGTCTCCTGAAGTTGGAAGCGGGCAACGATATCATCGTGAACGATGCTGCGGGCATCGTTGGCGGCTCTGGCTGGTCGGTGACGTTGCAAGCGGGACGCGATTTTTCGGCGACAGACAAAGTGACCCCGGGCACAGGTAATATCACATTTAACGGCAGCGGTTCGTTGCAGACGCAAGACGGAGCCATCAACCTGCTCGCGGGAAATGACATCACCGTGAACGGCGGGTACGTGATTACAATGGGCGGCGGAAGCATCACGGCTCATGCGTTGGCAGGGAACATTGATACGGGGTCGGATGCGCAGGGATACGCGGCCAGCAGCAGCACCTCACTCAATTACCCCTATAGTTTGGCGGACGGCTTGGGTGGCATCAGTACCGGTGCGGGCGGAAATGTGAGCCTTACGGCTGGTGGTAATGTGACCAGCGTGCTGCCCATCGGCACAGGCACAAGCTCTATCAACTACATTTATGATGGGAGCCAGCTTAGCTCCATTCCTTCCGGCAAGAGCGATTTTTCCACAGCAGGTTCGGGCGCTTATGGAACGCAGGCGGGCAATGTCTCGATCGTCGCCGGAGGCAACGTGACAGGACATTATCTGGTGGCCAATGGTGTGGGGACCATCACCGCTGGCGTGCAGATGGATGCGGACGGGAACCCGGTGACGGATGGTTCCGGACATTATGTGCTGGGAACGACCGGCAATGCGGGAACTGACAGCCTAAAGAACGCCCTGGCATTGAGTTTGATCAGCGGTGGTTGGAACGTGAACGCCGCGCAAGACATATATTTGCAGGAAGTGCGTAATCCAAATGGGGTCTTCGACCTCTCAGGAAGTTTTAGTCATACTTTTGATTATGCACCCGGTGATTATGTGAATTTGTCGGCCGGAAATCTGATAACGCTTGGCACCGCACCCTCAGATTATCCCCGCAACGACAAAAAACTTACTATTCCGGTGATCTATCCCTCCATTCTGAACATTGTGTCGGGTGCAGGCGGCGTGAAGCTCGAGGTGGGGAGTGACCCCTACAATCAATTGATTTTGTTCCCGTCGCCGCTGGGCAGTTTATCGATCATCACGACGGATGGTGGTCCCCTGACGAGTGACACGGTAGGCCAAATCTTCAGCCTGATAGTCTCCGATAGCGGGCTCAAACAATTCTCTAAAGCTGGTAACTTCGGCCTGAGCGATCATGCGAGCACGCCAGTACATCTCGGGAATGAGACACCAATCACCTTGAGCATATCAGGCGACATGAACCTGGTATCGCTCGTGGTGCCTGAAGCGGCCCAGGTCACGGTGGGTGGTGACATGGTCAACTGCGCTTTCCAGGGGATGAACCTTTCGGCGAACGATGTAACGAGTATCAATGTGGCAGGTGATATCAAGGACCGCAGCGCATTCACATCGATAGATCTAAGTAAGATTTCGGGTGCGGAGGCGCCAATCCTGTCTTACCTCGCGTACGCGCAAAATAACAGCCTCGGGCTTTCAGCCGCGACACTCAGCACCAGTTTCTTTTACGATCCCACTACGCAAACCCTGACTTACGAAAACATATCGTCCACCTCACCGCAGGTGACATTGGCGAATATTTTAAAACTGCTGCAAAATCTGGAGGTCCAGGTCGTTATCAATGGTGTTCCGCAGTGGAATGACCCCGGCTTCGACACCGATCCGAAAACAACGTTTGTCTCCGTGATGAACTCTACGACCGCGAGCGCGTTGCTGTCCGAGTATAACACTTTGGGCGGGGCTCCCCCGAAAAACATCTCCACTCTTGGCTATTTCGTCGGTGGCGGCGGCAAGTTCAATATGTCCGCGAACAATATCGACCTGGGGACAACCGCTGGTGTGCAATCCAAGGGCGCGGGACTTTATAGGGTCGGCTCGAGTTTTCCGCTGGCGAACCTCTTCAACACCGGCCCGGACATTAACATCAATACCGTGGGCGACCTTGATATGTATTCCACATCCATCTCGTCGTTGAACGGCGGCAATATCTTCATCGATGCGGGTGGAAACGTGAACGTGGGCTCGGCAGATTTCACGGTCAACGCCCTCGGTGGCCGGGGAATCTACTCGACGAGCCTGGGGAATGTGTCGGTATTCGCGAACGGAGATATCAATGTGAACGGGTCACGCATCGCGGCTTACGATGGCGGGAACGTGACGGCGGAATCGTTCAACGGCAACGTGAATGCCGGCAGCGGCGGTACGGGTTATGTGATCTTGACGGCGTATTACGTGAACCCGGTCACACACCAGGTTTACATCGATTCTCCCACCATCCCGGGTAGCGGTATTTTGACGACGACTTTCCCCAAGCGCACTCCCGACTACCCTGCCCCACCGGTGACGGTGGGCAATCTGTTGGTGGAAGCGCCCAATGGCGATGTGAACGCAAGCAAGGGTGGCATCGTCCAGTTGCCGTTGAACGGAGTGAACGATCCGAATGCCATCGTGGAAGTGCTGGCTGGTTATGAATTGCGCGATATCAACGGCGTGGCGGTCGACGCCGCCGACATCGCGGACGGCACGCCGACGCAGGTCTCCGACAAGCGCGACCTGAACGCGAACGGCTCCGGCGTCATCGGCAACACGGTGAAGTTGGATGCGACGGGCGACATCGTGGGCGTGGTCTTCGCGCGTGATAACCTGGATATTTCGGCGATACAAAATGTAACCGTGACAGCCCTGGCTCAGGGCATCGCGAACGTGAGCGCGGGCGAGTCGGTGTCCGGCAGCATCATCGGGGTGGGCGGAGTTAGCGCGAGCGGCGGCAGCGGAGTGGATGCCTCACTGCTCTCCAATAATTCAATCTCCGGGGCGACGAGCGGCCAATCCGGCCTGGCGCAAGGCACCACTGCGAACTCAACCAGCGCTGCTGCCTCCGCGAACGATGACACACCCAAAGCGGCGGTCGCCACCACGGATGATTCGGACGACGACAAGAAGAAGGACAAGAAAGAGGCCGTGGCCATCAACAAAGCCGGCCGGGTCACTTTGATTTTACCCAAAAAAACCTAACGAAAAAATGACTACCATCATCACACCTGTTTTTGCGGACAACGCGGCCGTGTTCGCATTCAAGAACGCCACGACCGAGGGCATCATCACAGTCGTCGTGCTGGCGATATTGTCCCTCTTCAGTTGGACGATCATCCTGACTAAGTTCCGGCAATTGATGATTGCGCGCGGGGCGGCGAAGAAATTTTTGGCGGCGTACGCGGAGACGCGTGACCCGCTGGATATTCAGCGCAAGGGGTTGGAGTTCGACGGCGCGCCGGCCTACCAGCTTTACATTCGGGGCGCGGATGAGCTTGCGTTCCAATTGAAGAACAACCCCGTGCAGGCAAGGACCGTGAAGGTTGTTTCGCCGGAAGACATGAACGGCGCGCATGCGAACACGGAGATGCTCGCGCGGTCGGTGGAGGCAAAAATCAGCCCGGCCTCCTTCGACGCGGTGAAAGTCGTGCTTGAAGAAGCAGCGGCGGCGGAAGCGATGTCGTTGGAAAAAGGTATGATCGTATTATCCACAGCAGTGGCGGGCGGCCCGTTCATCGGATTGCTGGGAACGGTCTGGGGCGTCATGTCCACGTTCGCAGGCATCGCGGAGAAACATTCGGCGAGCCTCACGGCGATGGCGCCCGGTGTGGCCGCTGCACTCGTCGCAACGGTGACCGGCCTGTTGGTCGCGATTCCGGCCATGTTCGCCTACAACTTCATGGTGACGACCATTCGGCATATCACCCAGGAACTGGATGGTTTTGCGAGCCGTTACGCGAACCAGATCGAGCACGTGTACGTGGACCATCGTCCACTGTCGGATGAGATCAAGGAAGCGAATGCAGAGTTGGTGGATCGCCTCGCCGGTGCCATGCGCGAGAATTCGGTCGCGAGCGCGTCATGAAGAAGTGTTCGAAAACCGCGCACAGTACGGTGACGGAGCTGAATATCACTCCGTTGCTGGACCTCGCGTTTGTGTTGTTGGTGATCTTCATCATCACCACGACGCCGATCGTGAACGACCTCGATTTGAGCCTGCCCAATGCGTCCAAACATGAGAAAGAACCGCCAAGCAAAGCGAATTATATCACGGTGGAAGAAGGCGGGAAGCTGTTCATGAACAAGAAAGAAGTGGACCTGGCTGAATTGCAGACAACGCTCGTGGGCCTGCGCATGGACGACCCGGATCTGAATGTCATCATCCGTGGCGATGGCAAGGCGAAGTATAAAGACATCCGCGCCGTGCTGGATGTTTGCCAGGGGGCGAACGTGAGCAAAGTGGACCTGGCGACGGAGGCGGCGAATTAAAAAGGTTATGGCACGTTTTCTAAAAGATCAAAAAACGGCAGACAAGGGAAGGATTGCGCCCGTGACGGCATGGGGATGTGCAGCGGCGGAGGATAGCCGCCCGCCGGTGAGTTGTCCCGATACGCGCTTCAAAGCGCCGAAGTTTTTTGCGCAGGTGAAGGTAGTGAACTCAACGGTTATCGGAAAGCCAGCACGGCTCGGTGAACGTACTGGAGCCGAAGATAGCCGTTCTCCGTATTTCAAATTCTAGTCATGCTGCCGCAATCTCAACCACGGAAGAAACGGAATTCATCGAAGGTGAATCTCGCGATTTCGTTCGCATTCCACTCCATCCTGGTGCTGGTGCTGGCGTATTTCGCAGCGCGGCAGGGGTTGTTGGGCAAATCGCTCAAAAAAATTGCCGTGGAGATGGTGAAGGAAAAACCGCCGGAGAAACCGAAGGAGCCGGAAAAGCCGAAGGAAGAACTGCCCAAGGTGGAACAACCGAAGCTCGCGGAAGCGCCGAAGGTGGTGGAAACGAAGACGATGGCCGCACCGCCGCCGGATGAACAGCCCATGGCCGCGCCAGCGGCTACAGCGTTGCCATCGTTCGATTTCGAGGGTGGTAGAAGCGTGGAGACGACGTCCGACCCATCGGAGATCTACAAGGGCACAGTGGAGTATGCGTTACGGTCCAAGTGGAACCGTCCGGATGACATGGCGGACGATAATTTTGTGGCCGAGGTGGACATATCGGTAGACAAGCAGGGAAATCTTTCGAGTCCCGCGTGGAAGCTGAGTTCGGGAAGCAAACGCTGGGACGATTCCGTGTGGCAGGCGATCGAGGAGGTGAAATCGATGGACCGTCCGCCGCCGACAAATTTTCCATCGCGCGTCACCGTGCGATTTGATGTAACGGAGACACCGGCAACAGTGATGCAATAATGAGCCTGAAAAAAACATCGTCACATGGCAGCGGCCACGCGCTGGCGGAGTTGAACATCACTCCCCTGCTCGACCTCGTGTTTGTGCTGTTGGTCATCTTCATCATCACCACACCGCAGATGATGAATAATCTGGAGATGTCGTTGCCATCCGGCAAACCGCCGCCGCCGACCAATGAGAAGCCGAAGATCAACAAGATCGATGTGCGGGCGGACGGTTCGACCTATCTGAACGAAGAACTGGTGACGGTGCCGCAATTAAAATCGAAGTTGGAGGCGATGAAGGCGTCAGACCCGGATTTGCGCGTCGTCGTGAAAGGTTCGGATGATGTGGATTACCAACACATGGTCAGCGTGCTCGATGTCTTACAGCAACTTGACATCACCAAAGTCGGCCTCGCCACCCAGTAACCACCCCGGAAGGGCGCTGGCAGACTGCCGCAAACACCAGTCCAACAACTTGCTAATCTTCAAAATAAGGCGTAAGAGGAGTTTGATCGTTTACAAATCGCACGCCGGTGGCGCTGCAAAGTTTTTGCGATCATTCAAACCATCAGGAGTCCGCTATGAAAATCCTATCCAACCGCAGATTCATTGCTACAACGGGTTACGATAATACGGCCGATGGGATGGAGGCGCTTTATTCCAACATCAATGGGGTGAGAAATTTGATTGTTCTCACGTGCTGGACTTTCGCGCCCACTTGGGTTGAAATATGTGGTATGACGAAGCTGAGCTTTCCGTTCTCCAAAGAAAAGATTCTCGCGCTCAAGGTCGGCGATGAAGTGTTGATCTCCGGCATCGTCTTTACCGGTCGCGACGCCGTGCATAAATATCTCCATGAAGGTGGTAAATTGCCCGCCGGCGTCACCCTGCACGACGGCATCCTCTATCACTGCGGGCCCGTCATGATGCAGCAGCCCGACGGTTCGTATAAATGCACCGCTGCCGGCCCCACCACTTCCATTCGCGAAGAGCCTTATCAATGGCAGGTCATCCGCGACTTCGGCATACGCGGGGTCATCGGCAAAGGCGGCATGGGCGACCGTACACTCGCGGCCTGCAAGGAATACGGCTGCGTCTATCTGCATGCCGTCGGCGGAGCCGCCCAGGTGCTGGCCGATTGCGTCAAAAAAGTTCGCCACGTCTATTTCAAGGAGGAGTTTGGCTCGCCGGAAGCGATTTGGGAATTGGAGGTTGTTGATTTCCCCGCCGTCGTCACCATCGATGCCCATGGCCATTCGTTGCACAAAGAGATTTTCGCCCAAAGCCAGGCCGCTCTCGCCAGTCGCCTCTAGCACGTCTCTGCGTTTGGTTTTGCGACCGCAGTGCGCTATAAATATTGCGTGAGGTCTGCAATCCGTGTCGCTGCGCCACCGCCCAAGCCGCTGCTCATTTACGACGGCGATTGCAACTTCTGCAAATTCTGGATCCGCCGCTGGCAATATTACACCGGCGATGCCATTGACTATGCGCCGTTCCAGGATTCTTCCATCACAACGCAATTTCCGGAATTATCCCGCACCGACCTCGCATCTGCCGTCCATCTTGTTGAGCCAGGCGGCAACGTGATCAGCGGCGCCGAAGCTGTCTTCCATTCGCTTTCCAACAATCCGCGCTGGCAAAGGCTGGCTCATTGGTATTCCCGGTTCGCAACGTTTGCGCAAGTCACCGAATGGAGCTATGCCTTCATCGCCCGACACCGCACATTCTCTTCGTTCCTGACACGCTTGGGCTGGGGCAAAAATCCCGAACCACCGTCTTATCAGGCGACCCGCTGGATTTTTCTTCGCGTGCTCGGCATCGTTTATCTGTTTGCTTTCGCTTCCCTCGCCACGCAAATCATCGGGTTGGTCGGTTCTGATGGCATCATCCCCATAAAAAATGTCCTCGCGAACGTCACTCAAAATTGTGATGCAAATCATATCGGGCTGGATCGCTATCATCTTTTCCCAACGCTTTGCTGGTTCAACTCCAGCGACGCTTTCCTCCATGCGCAATGTATCGCCGGCATCCTGCTCGCCTGCCTCGTCATTATCGGTATTGCGCCCGCACTCTGTTTGGCGATGCTTTGGTTGCTCTATCTTTCGCTCACAACAGCCAGCGGCGATTTCCTCGGGTTTCAATGGGACAACCTCCTTCTGGAGACCGGCTTTCTCGCCATCTTTTTTGCACCATTACAACTGTTACCGCATCGACCCGCAAAGGAAACCGCGCCATCTCGTATCGCACACCTGCTGCTATTGTGGCTGTTGTTCCGGCTGATGTTCGAATCCGGTTTCGTGAAGCTGGCGAGCGGCGATCTCACCTGGCGCCACCTCACCGCGCTGACGTTTCATTATCAGACCCAGCCCCTCCCGACGTGGATCGGCTGGTATGCACACCAGGCACCCGTATGGTTCCAAAGATTCTCCTGCGCCGCGATGTTCACCATCGAACTGGCCACGCCATTTTTCCTCTTCGCCCCGCGCCGATTGCGCCAATGGGCTGCCAGCGCACTGATCGTGTTGCAGATATTGATTCTCCTGACCGGCAATTACACCTTCTTCAATTTACTGACCATCGCCCTGTGTCTGCTGGCTTTCGATGACGCAGCCTTCAGAAGGTTTATTCCGCAAAAATGGAAATCGCCGCAAACCACTCCTCAAAACAAACGCCATTGGCCGCGCGCCATCATCGTCCCGGTCGCCTGTGTGGTGTTGCTCATCACCACCGTTGATTTCCTCGCCGCAGTGCGCGTGTTGCGATTCCTGCCGCCGACCACGGTTGCCGTGCTCGATTGGTTCGCTCCGTTTCGCTCGTTCAATAACTATGGGTTGTTCGCCGTGATGACCACGCCGCGCAACGAAATTGAGATCGAAGGCAGCGATGATGGCGTGAATTGGCGCGCCTATGGATTCAAATACAAACCCGGTGCGCTGGATCGCCGTCCGGCCTTCGTCGCTCCGTTCCAGCCGCGACTCGACTGGCAGATGTGGTTCGCCGCCCTGGGCGACTACCGGCACAATCCCTGGTTCGTCAGTTTCTGCCTCCGGTTGCTGCAAGGCTCGCCCGACGTGCTCGCTTTGCTCAAAGAAAATACATTCCCAGCCAGGCCGCCCATGTATATCCGCGCCCGGCTTTATGAATATCGCTTTACGGATTTCGCCACCCGCCGCAAGACCGGCGACTGGTGGCAGCGCGAATATACCGGCGACTACCTGCCCGTCATTTCCTTGCGCGATTTCAACCAATGATATGTCAGCGTGCTCTAAGTGCCTTTTGAGCCAATTTTGTGTGACCGGAAAAAGGCTTCCTTATTATTGCCACCATGCCCTCCCTCCAAACTACCCTGAATTGGTTGGAATCAGTCGAAATCCTGATCCTCGGGAGTGGGGCGATTCAGCAGGGCGGGAGACGAGCTTTACCGCCCTTGCCACGTTTCACGTGGTTCCACGCTGCACACCTGCTCGGAGTTCCGTCCCGCTCTGCGGGACGGTCCCCAAAAAGGTATACACAGTCCGCTGCGACCGTCCGGGCCGGTCGGGGCGCCATCCCACTTCTTCATTCAGGCTTCAGCCTTGTAGCCCACCACCCCATGTTTTTCCCTAAAATATCTTAAACCAGTCGGAATCGGTCAGATTGTCCCGGACAGCGGCTGTGCCCCATAGAGGGACCAGCCGCAGCACGCAGCCAAAGGTGGATCATCTGAAAATTCCTCCAGCTTGCGTCTTGGCGAAGCGCTCCGGCTAGTCACGTTCCGCCAGATCAGTCGTTGCGCATGGCATTTCCAGTGGCCACTCATTTAACAAGTCACCACTAACCAATCACAAACCTCCATTTCAAAGATCAATGCCGGTTTGTCCGCCTTACCCTTGCGGCGGCGGATTCCCCGGCCAAACGAATCACTTATACCACACCTCCCTTATCTTGTAACTGTGATGGTCACGCTAAACGCATTTTCTTTGAAAATCTTTCAGGCACAGAAGACTCAATGAACACAGGCCTTTCGTCGAGTTCCCACACCTCAAAAACAAGAAAATACCGTGCACAAGCTGTGCAGGTCTAAAAAATTGACGCTAAAACGGCGCCTCCAATGATATTCGCATCTTTGCCTCACCAGGGCTTTGAGCTAAGCTTTTCGCGATGCCGGACATCGTCCTGACCACCCTCAACGCGAAGTATATCCACGCCGCATTCGGCCTGCGCTACCTGCTGGCCAATCTCGGCGAACTGCAATCGCGCGCCGGCATCGTGGAGTTCGATATCAACCAGCGCCCCGCCGATATCGCCGAAGCCCTGCTTGCGCGCAATCCCAACATCATCGGTTTCGGCATCTACATCTGGAACGTCGTGCCCGCCGCCGAGGTCATCGCCATCATCAAACGCGTTCGGCCGGATATCATCATCATCCTTGGCGGCCCGGAAGTGAGTTTTGAGACCGACCAGCAGGAAATAATCGAACTTGCCGACCACGTCATCACCGGTGAAGCCGACCTGAAATTCGCCGAAGTCTGCCGCGCGATCCTCGAAACTGCTCCGGTCAATCGATTGCCCAAAATCATCCCCGCCGCGTTGCCTGATTTTTCTCAACTCAACCTGCCCTACCATCTTTACAACGATGACGACGTGGCGCATCGCGTCATCTATGTCGAAGCCTCGCGCGGCTGTCCTTTCACTTGCGAGTTCTGCCTGTCATCGCTCGATGTGCCTGTCCGTGCCGTCGAACTTGAAAAAATCCTCGCCGAGATGCAGAAACTCCTCGATCGCGGCGTGAAACAATTCAAGTTCGTTGACCGCACCTTCAACCTGAACGTGAATTTCAGTCGCGCCATCCTGGAATTTTTCCTCGAACGCCATCGTCCCGGCCTTTTCTTTCACTTCGAAATGATTCCCGACCGCCTGCCGGAAAGCCTGCGCGAGATCATCGCCAAATTTCTGCCCGGCGCTTTGCAATTCGAGGTCGGGGTGCAGACCTTCAATGAAGACGTCGAAAAATTCATCAGCCGCCGCCAGAACCACGAACGGCTCGTGGAAAATTTCCAATTCCTCCGCCAGCAGACCGGTGTCCATATCCACGCCGACTTGATCGTTGGCCTGCCCGGCGAGACGCTGGAGAGTTTTGCCGCCGGTTTCGATAAATTGGTCTCATTGCAGCCGCAGGAGATCCAGGTCGGCATCCTCAAGCGCTTGCGCGGCACGCCCATCATCCGCCATGACACCGAGTGGCGCATGACCTACAACGCCCATCCACCCTACGAGATTTTGCAGAACCGGCTCCTGGATTTCGCCACCATGCAGCGGATCCGCCGCTTTGCGCGCTACTGGGATTTGGTCGGCAACAGCGGTAATTTCATCGAATCCACCCCGCTCATCTGGCAGGACAAGCCATCAGCATTTTACGCTTTTCTCGATTGGAGCGAATGGCTGCACGCCCAGACCGGCCGGACCGATAGCATCGCATTGACCCGACTGGCCGAGCTGTTGTTTGCGTATCTCACAACCGAACAAGGGCTTGGGAAACGCGAAACCGCCGAAATAATGTGGCGTGATTATCAGCGCGGTGGCCGGCATGATGTCCCCGGTTTTCTGCGGGAACATTTGCCCGTGGAAATGGTGAGCCAGCCCGCTTCCCGCCGCACCACATTGCCAAAGCGTCAGGCCCGCCATCTGGTTTGACCCTTCGCAAAGCACCCGGCAATTGCAACTTTTGGAGCGCGGGCGGTCCCCGCCCGCAGCAGGTCCTTGCGCCAAAGGATGTTCAATTCCTGCAAATTATTCCTCGCATTCGGCGTGCTGCGAGCCTGGACGGCTCGCGCTCCAAAAGCCATTACCCCCATTCTACCGGCTTGCATCATCCATAAAGCATATTAACATCTGCATATGAGATTTTTTTCCGCGCTGGTTGTGTACGTGGCGATGGGAGCTGTCATCGCGTGGGGCATCACCCAGACGTTCAAGGGCAATTTCTGGCTCCTGGGCGTTGCCTTCCTCGCGTATCTCGTCGCCCTCGTCAAGATCGGCTGCCTGCCGTCATCTGACGAACATCATTAAGCCCTGCGCCGCGGGGGGCGGGCGCGGCGATTCCGCTTTCGCATGAATAAAATGACCACTTGGCAACGGCTGAACGCCGGCACGGCCGCTATCATCGCTCTTCTCCTCCTCGGCCTGAGCGTCGCGTTCGTGATGGAAAGGGCCAATTCCGCCGCGGATGCGCGTGCGAGCGAATTGCGCTCTTTGCGCGACCATATCAAACTGGACCTTTCGCAGATGAGCGATTCTTTGCGCGGACTCTTGATCGACCCAAAAAACGATACCGAACGCACCCACCTCAAATCAGTTGAAACAGATTTTCTCGCTATCTGCGATCCCGTGCAACCCGGCCTGGGCAGTCATCCCGCGCTGGCGAATGCGTTGAAAAATCTTCGTGAATTCGAAGAGGTCACTTTAGGGCCTTTTCAAAACCACGTGCTTGAACTTGCAGATTCCGGCGTTTCTGCCGCCACGTCGTTTTACACGAAAAACATCCCGGCAGTGCACGACAAGCGTGAACAGGCCATGACCGGCTTTGAAACCGAATTGTCGGCCGCCATCACTGAAAATTCCCAGGGCGCCAAAGACACCGCCATCTTCGGCCTGTGCGGCATTGGCGTCATCCTGGTCGCTTGTTTCGTGGCCGGCCGCATGCAATCACGCGCAGTTTCCCGTCCATTGAATCAGGTCATCGCAGCTCTCGAAGAGATGCGCCGCGGCGATTTTTCACATCGCCTGAAGATGAATCGCCAGGACGAATTCGGCGTGATCGGCGATGGCCTGGACCGGTTGGCCGATGATTTGTCCGTGTTGGTGGGCCAGGTGCAACGCTCGGGCATCCAGGTCAACATGACCTCCACGGAGATCGCTGCCACCGCGAAACAACAGCAAAGCACCGCCAATGAGATCGCCGCCACCACGGCGGAGATCGGCGCCACGTCCAAACAGATTTCTGCCACGTCTAAGGAATTGGTCAAGACGATGAACGAAGTCGCCGATGTCGCCGAGCAGACCGCTTCCACCGCGAACACCGGGCAATCCTCCATCACCCGCATGGAGAACACCATGCACCAGATCATCGAGGCATCTGGCTCCATCAATGCCAAGCTTGCGGTGCTCAGCGAAAAAACGGCGAACATCAATTCCGTCGTCACGACCATCACTAAAGTGGCCGACCAGACGAATCTCCTTTCACTCAATGCAGCCATTGAGGCTGAGAAAGCGGGCGAATATGGTTTAGGGTTCGCCGTCGTCGCCATGGAGATCCGGCGCTTGGCCGACCAAACGGCTGTCTCTACCTATGACATCGAAAAAATGGTGAAAGAGATGCAATCAGCGGTCGCCGCAGGTGTGATGGGCATGGATAAATTTTCCGAAGAAGTCCGTCGCGGCGTGGAAGACGTGCGACATGTCAGCGCGCAACTGGCCCAGATCATCCACCAGGTGCAGGCGCTTACGCCGCGTTTCCAGACCGTCAGCGAAGGCATGCACACCCAATCGACCGGCGCGCAGCAGATCAGCGAGACGCTCGGTCAATTGAGCGAAGGCGCCCAACAGACCGCCGAGTCGTTGCGGCAATCCAACCTGGCCATCGAACAACTGAACGATGCCGCGCGCGGCCTGCAGACGAGCATCGCGAAGTTCAAACTGGAAACCTGACGTGCTGTTCCTTTTGTTCAAAGTCGGCAACGACCGTTTTGCCCTGGACGTGAGCCGCGTGGTGGAGATCATCCCGTTGGTGGAACTGAAACGGCTCGGCGGTTCGCCACCCGGTGTCGCGGGCATCTTTAACTATCGTGGCCGGTTTGTCACTGCCATCGACCTCTGTGAAATGACCTTGCATCGCCCGGCCCAGGACCGTTTAAGCACCCGCATCATCATCATCAAACAGCCGGTCGGAGATACGGATGCCCGCATGTTGGGGCTGATCGTGGAAGAAGCCACCGGCACTTTGCGCAAGGAGCGCAGCGATTTTGCCGACCCCACCGATACACCGGTGGGCCTGGCCTCCACAGCCCCTGTCCTGTTCGATGCCGAGGGCGCCATTCATCTACTGGACGAAACCCTTTTGTTGTCCGACAGTCTTCGTAATCAATTGGCGCATGTTACGGATTGAACAATTGTTGCGGGAGAAGATCGGCCTGGACGTCAAATCCGTCGGACCGACATTGGTCGAACGCGCCGTGCGCCTGCGGATAAAACGCCTCGGCCTCCAATCGACGGAAGATTACGCCGCTTACTTCCGGAAAACCCCCGGGGAACTGGCTGAATTGATCGAAGGTGTTGTCGTCACCGAGACCTGGTTCTTCCGGGAAGAAGAATCCTTCAAGATGCTGGTGAAACACCTCTATGAGGAATGGATACCCAGGAATCTCGGGAAACCGATCCGCCTCCTGAGCATCCCCTGCTCCACCGGCGAAGAACCTTATTCCATCGCCATCTCGTTGTTGGAAGCGGGACTGCTGCCGCAAAGTTTCAATCTGGATGCCGTGGACATCAGCGCGAACGCGCTGGAACTGGCGCGCCTGGCGGTCTACGGCAAAAACTCATTTCGTAGCAAGGAATTCCAGCCCGATAACCGTTATTTCACCATGACGCCGCATGGCAACGTTTTGAAAGAAACTGTTCGCGATCATGTGAAGTTCAAACAGGGCAACCTCCTCGATCCTGAATTCGTCCGCTTGTGCGGAACCTACCATTTTATTTTCTGTCGCAATCTGTTGATCTATTTCGATGACGATGCCCAGGCACACGCCTTCGGCCATTTGAAACAAATGCTCGCGCCGAACGGACTCTTGTTCGTGGGCCCGGCCGAACTGCCGTTGGCGGTCAGCCATGGATTTGTCTCCACAAATGCTCCGCTGGCATTTTCGTGTCGCAAGGCCGAACCGGCCCATACCGCGCCGGAAAAATTTCCGATGGCCTATCCGGTAAGAAAAACGGCCCCGGTCAGCGTCCTGCCCGACCTCGCCGCCAAAGACAGGTTCAGCGCTCCGCCCAGCCTGGAAACAGCGCGCCAGTTGGCTGACGCAGGCCGTTGGGCGGAAGCAGCCGAATTTTGCGCCGCTTACCTGCAATTCAACGAGTCATCCGCCGCCGCGTTTCATCTCCTCGGCCGCGCCCATGAGATCGCCGGCGATCTCGCTGATGCCGAAGCCTGTTATCGTAAAGCTCTCTACCTCGAACCCAATCATCGCGAAACCCTGCTCCAGATGGTGACGCTCTCGGAGAAAAAGGGCGACCTGGTACAGGTCAAAGCGTTCCAGCGGCGCATCAAGCGCGCGGAAGCAAAGACAGCCAAAGCGTGAACGACACACCCGCAAGTGGTAAGCTGGCCCCTTCCAGTATGAAAACGGAAGCGACCGGTCTTCCGGCAACCACCGATTGCTGGGACAAGATCGGCGTTTCGGGCGATCGAAGCTGCCCGGACCTCGAAACGTATATCCATTGCCGCAATTGTCCGGTGTACGCCAAGGCCGCATTGCAACTGCTCAACCGTCCCTTATCGCCCAAACACCGGGCCGAGTGGACGGAGCATTACGCCCTGCCGCAAAAGCGTTCCACTCTCGGGAAAATATCGGTCGTGATTTTCCGCATCGGCTTTGAATGGCTGGCTTTGCCCACGCTGAGTTTTTTGGAGATCGCGGAACACCGGAAAATCCATTCCATCCCTCATCGAACCGGCAATGTCGTCATGGGACTTGTCAATATCCGGGGCGAACTGATGGTTTGTGTTTCGTTGGGTCACCTGCTCGACCTGGAGAACACCGAGGTCCGCGAGCGGCGCTTGAGCACCGTCTATGAACGTTTGGTGGTCGTCACCTGGAACGGCCACCGGTTTGTTTTTCCGGCCGATGAAGTGTTCGGCATCCAACGTCTTCAGGCCGATGATGTGAAAGAACCGCCCGCTACCATCGGACGTTCATCCATCGCCTATTCGCAGGGGATTATCGCCTGGCAGAACAAAACCGTTGGCCTGCTGGACGCCGAAAGCGTCTTTGCGTCCCTGGACAGGAGCCTGGCATGAGCTCTAAACCTCCGGAAGACCTCAGTTCATTGTCCATGCGGGAATTGTTCCGCATCGAAGCTCAAGAACAGTCCGACATCATCACGCACGGCCTGTTGGCGTTGGAACGCGCGCCAGACAACGTATCACGCCTGGAAACCCTCATGCGCGCCGCCCATTCCCTCAAAGGCGCCGGGCGCATCGTGAATCTTCCGGAAATCGTGACGCTCGCCCATGCCATGGAGGATTGCTTTGTGGCGGCGCAAAACGGCCGGATCGTCCTGGCGAAAACCGATATTGATATCTTATTGCAAGGTGTGGACCTGGTCCACACCGTGACGGAGATTCCTGAGACCGGCGGAGAACCGGCGACGAAATTAGTCCAGGATTGGGTGGCCACCTTGAAACAACGGCTCGTCCAACGCGATGCGCCGCCCCTCGGCAACGCTGTCTCCGCGCTTTCCTCGCAGTACGTCACCGCCCCGCCAAATCCAACCGAATTGCCAGCCGAGCCGGACCGGGTGTTGCGACTGACGGCGGAGAACTTGAATCGTTTGCTCGCGCTGGCGGGCGAATCGCTCGTGGAATCGCGCTGGTTGCGACCCTTCGCGGATTCCATGCAACGGCTGCGGCGCATTCAGGATGATGTCAGCCTGTCGCTTGATGGACTGCGTGGAGCGCTGGACCTGACCAAATTGTCCGAGCATGCCAAGGTCCAGTTCAACGAATTGCTCATGCACTTGAATGAAGCGCGTTCGTTTCTGGGCGAGCGCTTGCAGGAGTTGGATTCCTACGATCGCCGCTCAGCCCAACTCGCCCATCGCCTTTACCTGGAGGTTTTGCGGGCGCGCATGCGGCCTTTCGGCGACGGCGCAGCCCGCTTTCCGCGCATGGTGCGGGACATCGCCAGCTCGCTGGGTAAACAGGTGAAATTTGAACTCGTCGGCGCAGATACCCAGGTGGACCGCGATATTTTGGAGCGTCTTGACGCACCTCTCACACATCTTTTGCGGAACGCTCTCGACCATGGTTGCGAATCTCCAGCGATACGGCGGGCGTCCGGCAAACCGGCGGAAGCCACCATCCGCTTGGAAGCCCGTCACAGCGCCGGCGTCTTGTTGGTCACCGTTGCGGATGATGGCGCCGGCGTCGACCCGGAAAAAGTAAGGCAATCGGTCATCCAAAAAAAACTGGCTCCTGCGGCGGTCGTGGAAAAATTGACGGAAACCGAACTCCTCGAATTTTTGTTTCTTCCCGGGTTCACGCTGAAAGAATCCGTCACTGAATTATCCGGTCGCGGTGTTGGCCTCAATGTTGTGCAGGAAGCCGTGAAGAATGTGCGCGGCACTATCCGCGCGGCAACGCAGCCCGGTCGGGGCACGCGTTTCCAGATGCAATTGCCCATCACCCTTTCCGTTCTGCGGACATTGCTGGTGGAGATCGGCGGCGAGCCTTATGCCTTTCCGTTGTCGCAGATCACCCGCACGCTGAAACTGCCGCGTGATCGCATCGAAGCGCTTGAAGGCCGTCATCATTTCCGGCTCGGGAGCGACCAGATCGGGCTGATGACCGCCAGCCAGGTGCTCGGCATTGACGACACGCCCATCGCAGAATCAGAATTGCCTGTGGTTGTGCTGGGCGACCGGAACACTCATTACGGCCTGGTGGTTGACCGCCTGCTGGGCGAGCGGGAACTGGTTGTCCAACCCCTCGACCAGCGACTGGGCAAGGTTAAAGATATCAGTGCCGCGGCTTTGATGGAGGATGGCGCGCCCGTATTGATCATCGATACCGACGATATGATGCAATCCATCGCCAAACTGATTTCCGACGGGGCGCTGGGGCGCATTGAGCGGACACCCCTGAATGTTCCTGCGCCGAAACAGAAACGCATCCTGGCGGTGGACGATTCACTGACGGTGCGTGAGTTGGAGCGGAAAATCCTGTCCGGCCACGGTTATCAGGTGGATATCGCGGTGGATGGCATGGACGGCTGGAACGCGTTGCGCAACGGACAATATGACCTCGTCATCACCGACGTGGATATGCCGCGCCTGGATGGCATCGAGTTGACCATGCTCATCAAGCGCGATTCACGGCTGAAAACCCTGCCGGTGATGATCGTTTCCTACAAGGACCGCGAAGAAGACCGCCTGCGCGGCCTGAGCGCCGGGGCGGATTATTATTTGACCAAGGGGAATTTTGATGACGCCACATTGATAGATGCCGTGATAGACTTGGTCGGTGAAGCCCACGAAGAATGAAAATAGCCATCGTCAATGACATGTTCATGGCTGTGGAGGCCATGCGCCGGGTGATCACCGCTGCCGGCCAGCATCGGGTCGTCTGGATAGCCCGCGACGGGGCGGAGGCCGTGGATAAATGCACGAAAGAACGGCCTGACCTCATTCTCATGGACCTCATCATGCCGCAGATGGATGGCGTGGAGGCCACCCGGCTGATCATGGCGCAGACGCCGTGCGCCATCGTCATCGTCACGGCCGATGTCAATCACAACGCCGGAAAAGTGTTCGAAGCGATGGGTATGGGCGCACTTGATGCGGTGAACACACCAACGATCGATCATCCCACGAATTCCGAAGGCGCCATCGCCTTGCTGGCAAAAATTGGGACGATCCAAAGATTGATCGGGGTCAAGCCCGGCGACCATGAGATTGGGTTGCCGCCACCAGCCACCGCCAAGTCATCGGCCATCAGCAAGCTGGTGCTCATTGGCGCCTCGGCGGGCGGTCCGGCGGCACTGGCAAAAATTTTATCCGCCCTGCCCCGGGATTTTCCAGCCGGCATCGTCGTCGTGCAACACGTTGACTCGCAATTCGCGCAGGGCCTCGTCCAGTGGATCGAATCACAATGCCAACTCCGGGTGCGGGTGGCACAGGAAGGCGACCATCCCCAGCCTGGCACCGTGCTGGTCGCCGGCAAAGACCGGCATCTCGTGTTCACGGCATCCGGACGGCTTGGCTATACCCGCCTGCCTACTGATAGCTCCTATTGCCCGTCCATCGACGTTTTTTTCCGGAGCGCCAGGAAACATTGCCCGCCGGATGGGGTCGCCGTGTTGTTGACCGGCATGGGTCGGGACGGCGCAGCAGGATTGAAAAGCTTGCGCGACCACCATTATCACACCATCGCCCAGGATGCCGCCTCCAGCGCCGTTTTCGGCATGCCCAAAGCCGCGATGGAATTGCACGCTGCGGAAGAAATTTTGTCGCTCGATAAAATTGCTCCTCGCCTCGCAAATTTATTTCAGCATAGTATCAAGCTCCGATGAGCGCTAAGTCATCCAGTCCCCTGCCCCGTTATGCGGCGGACCACCCGCCTTCCGAGTATCACGTCATGGTGCTGCTGGTGGATGACCAGACTCTCGTTTGCGAAACCCTCCGGCGCGCACTCGCCAACGAGGCCGATATCGACCTGCATTATTGCTCGGACGCGCGTGAAGCCATCAAGATCGCGAACCAGATCAAGCCCACCGTCATTTTACAGGACCTCATCATGCCGGGCATCGACGGCCTGACGCTCGTCGGACAATTCCGCAACAACCCCGGCACCCGCGATACCCCCATCATTGTCCTTTCCACCAACGAAAATCCGGCGGTCAAGGGACAGGCATTTTCATTGGGTGCCAATGATTATCTCGTCAAGTTGCCGGATAAGGTCGAGTTGGTCGCCCGGTTGCGCTACCATTCCCGCGCGCACGTCAATCAATCTCAGCGCGACTCCGCGTACCAGGCCCTCCGCGAAAGCCAGCAACAACTCATCGAAAGCAACGCGCAGCTCATCGCGCTGAATCAAAAGCTGGAAGAAGCCACTCTCGCGAAGTCCGAATTTCTGGCGAACATGAGCCATGAGATACGCACGCCCATGAACGGCGTCATCGGCATGACCGCGCTCCTGCTGGAGACCGATCTCACCGATGAACAGCGCGAGTACGTGGAGGCCACCCGCAGCAGTGCCGATGCGTTGCTCACCATCGTCAACGATATCCTGGATTTTTCGAAGATCGAATCCGGCAAGCTTGAACTGGAGAACCATCCCTTTGAATTGCACACGTGCATCGAGGAGACCCTCGACCTGCTCTCGCCCAAAGCCGCCGAAAAGAAATTGGACCTCGCCTACATCGTGGATGATTCGATTCCAAAGATTCTGGTCGGCGACGTCACGCGCTTGCGGCAAATCCTCGTCAATCTCGTCAGTAACGCCGTCAAATTCACACACCAGGGCGAAGTGGTCATCGAGGTGAAGCCTACGTGGCGCGGCCCACGCGTCAACGATGGCATTCGCACCAGTGATACGGACCTGATGCGCAACCCGGAGCAATGGGTGTTGCATTTCGCCGTGCGCGACACCGGCATCGGCATTCCCATCGACAAGCAGCATCGCCTGTTCAAATCGTTCCAGCAGGTGGACGCCTCAACGACGCGGCAATACGGCGGCACGGGTCTCGGCCTTGCCATCTGCAAACGCCTCACGGAATTGCTGGGTGGAAAGATCTGGGTGCAGAGCGACGCCGGCAAGGGCGCGACATTTAATTTCACCATCACCGCGCGCGCGTCCGCCGCTGCCGCGCCGCCCAACTGGCAGATGCCCCAGCCACAACTCACCAATAAACGCCTGCTTGTGGTAGAAGACAATGCGACCAACCAGCTCATCATCAAACGACGCGCCACGAACTGGGGTATTACCGTCGAGAGCGCGACCAACAACCGCGACGCCATGCGCCTGCTCGCGCAACATCAGCCGTTCGATGCCGTCATTCTTGACCTGCAGATGCCGGACACGGATGGATTCGCCGTGGCCGAGGATATCCGGCGGCAACCGTTCGGGCGTTTTCTGCCATTGCTTTTACTTTCTTCCGTGCGTTTGCGCAACGACGATTCGCGTCCCTCGCACGTCGGCATTTCGGTTTTTGTCCACAAACCCATCCGCCCCTCGCAACTGCTGGAATCTTTATATCGCGCGATGGGCATCCAGCTTCAGCGCGAGAAAAAGGCTCCGATCGCACCGGCTTTAAACCCAAGCCTCGCCGCGGGCATTCCCCTGCGCGTGCTGGTCGCGGACGATAATCCCATCAATCTTAAAGTAGCTTTGAGCGTTCTACAAAAACTCGGCTATCGTGCCGACGTGGCCGGCACGGGAACGGAAGTCGTGAAAGCAGTGGAACAAAAAGCCTACGACCTGATCTTCCTCGATGTGCAGATGCCGGAGATGGACGGGCTGGAAGCCGCTCGCCAGATCTGTAATAAATGGCCACTTGACCGTCGCCCCCGCATGGTCGCGATGACGGGCAACGCCTTGATGGGCGATCGCGAAAAATGTCTCGCGGCGGGCATGGATGATTACATCTCCAAGCCCATCCGCGTGGCGGAATTGCAGGAGGCCATCGAAAAATGGGGCACCAAAGGCCCCAACCGTCCGGATACGGCATTCATCACGCGCACATCCCAGGAAGTGCTCGTGGACGAGTCGCTCATCACAGAATTGCAGGAGATGCATTCGCATGAGGGTGGTGGCAGCATGCTGAATGAATTGATCGACCTCTTCCTTGAAAATGCACCGCTCAGCCTCGCGGGTCTGGTGCAGAACATCAATGACCCGCCAAAGGTCGCGACCTACGCGGAAAGCCTGAAGAGTATGGCCCAAAATCTGGGTGCCAAGCGTATGGTCCACCTGACGAACCGGTTGGAAGAGATGGGCCGGGCCGGCATCGTCATCGGTGCGCCGGTGGTCCTGCGTGAACTTGAAACCGCCTTTGCGCAGACGCGCGAGAAATTTCAGACCTTGCGGGAAAAATAGGAACGATGCCAACCCGGCCACCAAGATTACGCTTTGGCGATACCATCGGCATCGTCGCTCCGGGCAGCCCGCCGGCCGATTCCAAATTGATCGATCACGGCATCGCCGCCCTGGAAAAATTCGGTTTCAAAATAAAACCCGCCGCAAATCTACGGAAGCGAAATGGATTTCTGGCCGGGAGCGACCGCGAGCGGGCCACGGACCTGATGCGGATGTTCACCGATAAAAAGGTGAATGCCATTTTCACCTTACGCGGGGGTTATGGAACCGCGCGGATCTTACCACTGCTGGATTACCAGGTGATCCGCGCAAACCCAAAAATTCTCGTCGGGTACAGCGATATCACTTCCCTGCACTGCGCTTTGCTGGTGCACGCCGGTTTGATTTCCTTCCACGGTCCGCTGAGTACGGAATTCAGCCACGACCGACTGCCAGCCTTTACCGTGGACCATTTGCTGCGGACCATCATGGATACCCGGCCACCCGGAAGCATTTGCGATGGTTACGATAAAAAGCACATCCGCGTTTTACGCGGCGGCGTTGCCACCGGTCCGCTCATCGGCGGAAATCTATCTGTGCTCTGCACGACCATCGGAACGCGGTATCAACCTTCGTTCCGGGGAAAAATCCTGTATCTCGAAGATATCGGCGAGCCACCATATCGTTTTGACCGGATGCTGACGCACCTGCTCAACGTGGGCCTGCTGCAACAGGTGGCTGGCATCGCCATCGGCACCAATTTTGGCTGCGAAGACCCCAGGGCCAAAACGATGCGTGAATTCCGGCAAACGGTTGACGATGTCTTGAAGGAACGGTTAACCCCGTTAAAAATTCCGGTCGTTACCGGCCTGCCCTTTGGCCACGTTCGATATAATGCCACGCTGCCGGTCGGTGCGCGGGCTAAGTTGGATGCGAAGAATGGCGATCTGATCGTAGCTCAATCGGCAGTGACCTAAGTCCTCATTCATCCCAATGCGCGTCCGTTGCCAACGTTTCCAGAGGGATTGGGTGAAATTTTATAAGCATTTATCAACGGCCTTGGTTCTCGGATTCGCTTTGGTTGGCTGTAGTCTTCCGCGTCACTCGGAACAGAATATTCGGGAGGGAATCCTCCGCGACACTCCGCAGGGGTCGGCTTACACAGATGCATTGGACTATGCAAAAAAACATGGATGGCCGGTAACCGAACAAGCCGAAGGATATAGAGCGGAAAGACTGGGACAAACTCCAGCGATGGTTATAGGCGATCGAGAAATTAAAGCACATCTAGGACACTACCGGGGCCTGCCTTGGAGGATGGATGTCGATTGTTTTTGGGTTTTTGACGAGCACAATAAATTGATCGATGTATTCGTCGAAAAACAAGCTGATGCACCTTAATTCGCTCTTCAAACCCAAAATCAAACCGAACTACTCATCCATTTGACCACCTGCTTGGCCGATTGGTTCGCAGCGGTGCCAAGAACATTGTGGTCGGCCCGCCAGAAGATTTTACAATCGCACAAAGCGGGGCAATTGCGTCGGAACCACATTCTGGTCCAGGGCCAAGGTACGATTGGATCGATGGCTCCTATCAACATGAACACCGGGACTTGTGCCTGGCGGGCAACTGCAGACGGATCATTTTGCGCAACGAGATGCAGGCGGTAGGTGGCAGCCTGTTTATCGAGTTCGGTCCGGCGGGACACAAACTCATCGATGTGCGCCAGGGTCTCAGGAGACTTGCGGAAGCGCAATTTTGCTATTTTTGCATATCCGAAGATAATCTTTACCAGCAATCGCAAGGAAACATAGCCAGCCGTTCGTTCAGCAAATCGCGCCAGCCATCGCATCGGATGTTTAGCAAAGCCACCGGCAAGGATTACGCCCTGCACCTTAATTTTCCCGTGGGCCAGCATGGGCCAGACGATTTGCGAGCCAAACGATTCGCCGAGCAGCCAGCCGCTGGTGATGCCATTCGCAGCCAGCAACTCCTCCACAGCGGTAGCATAATCATCGAGTGACCATGTCAACGTACGTGGGTATGTGAATTCCACAAAACGCACGCGATTGTCCAAGGCGCGGCGGAAACTGCCGATGAGCGTCCAATCGCCATGCATCCCGGGCAGGAAAATGAGCGTCGGCTGGGACGCATCACCGTGGATGCGGATCTGGAGTTGTTCAGTCGTCGCGTCGGCCATTGAGGAGAGCGTAGCCCTTTTGGCTGGTAGATGTTAATCGATAAAATTGCTTCCGGTATCGTTTGTAGTGATAGGCCCGGCTGAAGTGACTGTGAGTTCCCGATTGTCAATTGTCTGTCGCGCCGATAAATTCCAGTTGATGACAACCGCGCAACAGCTCGCCACGCTCAAAGCCGCGAACTGTGAAGTAGCTTTCGACAATCTAACACGCCAGCTTTACGCCACGGATGCGTCGGTGTACCAGATCGAGCCGGTCGCGGTGGCCTTCCCTCATGGGGCCAAACAGGCCAGTTCTATGATTCAAGCCGCGGCGCAGGCAGGCGTGCCAGTGATTCCGCGCGGCGCAGGCACGGGGTTATCCGGCGGCGCCATCGGCGACGGCCTGGTCATTGATTTCGCGAGGCACAACCGGCAGATAACCGAATTCAACCTGGAGAACCGCACAGTGCGCGTTGGCGCCGGCGTGGTGTTGGACCAGTTGAATCAGTACCTGCATCCGTTTGGGTTCCGGTTCGGGCCAGATGTGGCGACGAGTTCGCGCGCGACACTGGGCGGGATGATCGCCAACGATTCGTCAGGCTCGCATGTGCCAGTGTATGGAACGACGGCGGCGCACATCAACGAACTGGAGATCATTTTAGCGGACGGTCGGCTGGTGAAAGTGGGCCCGCACCATGACATGTTGCCCCTGCAACGCGACATGGTGGAAGACCTCATCCTTTTCAATGCCTTGCACATCGAAGAGCGGATGCCACCGGGCCTGCAAAAGCGCCGTCCTGGCTATGGGCTCGACCGTATGGTCCACGACCCGCGCAACCTGCTGCATATCCTCGCGGGCAGCGAAGGCACACTGGCGGCCATCATTTCGGCGGAGCTAAAAATCGTCTCGCTCCCACGGCGCAAGGGAGTGGGACTCATTTTCTTTGCATCAGTGGCGGAAGCAATGCAGGCCACGGTGGAGTTGCTGGACTTGAAACCGGCGGCCATTGAGCACATCGACCGCGTGTTGTTCGACCAAACCATCGGGCAGCGGGATTTTCAAGCAGCACGTGACCTGTTGGAATTGGATTCCAAGCCGTGTGAATCCATCCTCATCGTGGAATTTTTTGAGGACAACGTTCCCGAGCGGCTGGCGTTGTTGGAGAAGAAAAATCTTGGCCTGCGCACACGTATCTTGAAGTCAGAGGCGGAGGCAAACCTCGTTTGGTATCTGCGCAAGTCCGGCTTGTCATTGCTCACCGGTTGCAAAGGAGACGCGAAGCCGGTCGCCTTTGTGGAGGACGCGGCCGTGCGTCCACAGGATTTGCCGGCATACGTGGAGGCTTTTCAGGGATTGATGAACCGGCTGGAGTTGAAAGCATCCTACTACGGCCACGCAGCGACGGGATTATTGCATGTGCGCCCGGTGTTGGACCTGCACAATGCAAACGACCTGCAAAAATACCGGCAGATCGCCGACGAAGTGGCAGCGCTGGTGCTGCAGTTCAAAGGCTCGCTCTCGGCAGAACATGGTGTGGGCATCGCGCGCACGGAATATTTGCGCGAACAGGTCGGCGAAGACCTGTACGCGTTGATGAAGGAGATCAAAGTCTCCTTCGACCCGCACAACCTGTTCAATCCGGGCAAAATCATTTTTGACGGGCGCTATACGATTGACGGGAACCTGCGCATCAATCCGGGACAGCCATTGAAGCTGCCCTTCGAGCCGATGCTCGCGTTTGCGGCGAAAGACGGCTCATTCATCGCGAACCTGGAGCAGTGCAACGGTTGCGGCGGTTGTCGCAAGGAGGCGAACGTGATGTGCCCGACGTTCATCGCGACGGGCGAAGAGATCATGAGCACGCGCGGACGCGCGAACATCATTCGCGCGGTGATCGAATCGCGCGGCCTGCACGGAGACCCATTACTGTCGAAAGAACTGGATGCGGCATTGAGCAATTGCCTGGCCTGCAAGGCGTGCACGGTGGAATGCCCTTCGAACGTCAACATGGCGTTGCTCAAAGCAGAGATGCAACATGCGCGGATCAAGAAGCGCGGCCTGACACTGCGCGAGCAGGTTTTCAGTGATGTGGACCGCATGGGCCGGCTGGCGTGCAAGATGCCGAAGCTGGCAAATTGGTTGATGGATTGGGGCCCGATACGGTCGATGCAAGCAAAGTTGCTCGGGCTTTCCCTGGAACGCCAACTGCCCCGTTTCACTCAACAACGATTCGACCTGTGGTTTGCCAAGCGGGAAAAATTTACAATACCGACGCGCGGGCGCGTCATCCTGTGGGATGATACTTTTGTGCGTTATTACGACCCGCACATCGGCGTCGCCGCGCTGAAGGTGCTGGCGGCAGCGGGATTTGAAGCGGTGCTACCGGCGGGACGCAAGTGTTGCGGACGCCCGGCATTCAGTCAGGGAAACCTGGACGAAGCGGGGCGTTTGGGCGCGCATAATCTCGCCTTGCTCAGCCAGGACACGGAAAACACGCCCATCATTTTCATAGAGCCATCGTGTTACGCGATGTTCGCAGAAGATTATCGGGAATTGAAACTGCCGAACGCGGAACAGGTCGCCGCTCGCTGCTATCTGTTCGAAGATTTTATCGAGACCGTGCTGGAACAGGAGCCGAAGGCGATCGCGTTCCACGCAAAACCGGCGCGGGTGGTCATCCATGCGCACTGCCACGCGAAAGCGCTGACGAACACGACGCGCATGGTGAAGCTCGCCCAGCGCGTACCGGAATGGACAGTGACGATGCTGGACACCGGTTGTTGCGGGATGGCGGGCGGATTCGGGATGCTGGAGTCGAAGTACGAACTCTCGAAACAGGTCGCCGAGCCGTTGCTGCATCAACTCAAAAATCTGCCATTCGGAAATATCATCGTGGCCTCGGGCACAAGTTGCCGTCATCAGATGCAGGACCTTGGCCATGTCTGGCCGCGTCACATGGCGGAAGTACTCGCGGAGGTGGTATCGTGAGAACTGGAAAAATTAGTATTTTCCTGATTTGCCTTCCTGATCAATCCCGCTGGCGCGGGAGAAACCCCTCACCCGCGGCTGCGCCGCACCCTCTCCCAATGCGCGGGCGAGGGCATAGCGGCAAATCGGGACACCGCGCGAAAATCTATTGTTCCGCAGCACGCATTGGGCAACCATAAACCGCGATGGCATTCAGCGATTTTCCAAGACAGGAAGCGGGCGTCCAACTGCTGCAACGTTCGTTGCGCAGCGGACGTCTGGGGCACGCTTATCTTTTCACCGGGCAGCAACTGGAGGAACTGGAAGCCGTGGCGCGAACACTGGCGAAGACTTTGAACTGCCAGAACCCAGTGCGCGAAAACGGAAAGGCCATTGATTGCTGCGATGTTTGCTCTGTCTGCACGCGGATCGAAGGCGAGACCCATGGAGACATCCATTGGGCCAGGCCGGAATCAAAATCGCGGGTGGTGACCATCGACCAGACGCGCGAATTGATGAGCGAGGTGCAGCTCAAGCCGCTGGAGGCGGAATTCAAAGTAGCCATCATTGTGGCAGCAGACCGCATGAACCCGCAGGCGGCGAATGCGTTTCTCAAAACGCTCGAAGAACCACCGCAGAAATCGATTTTGATCCTGTTAAGCACGGAACCGCAGCGCTTGCTGGAAACAATTTTGTCCCGCTGCTTGCGATTAAGCTTTGGCGTGGAAGGCGCGCGGAAGCTCGACGCGGCGCAGATGGAATGGCTCAGCCGGTTCAGTGAGGTAGCCGCGTCCGAACAAAAAAGTTTGCTGGGGCGCTATCGCCTGCTTGATCTGCTCGTGAAGAAGTTATCAGAGTTGAAAGAGGCCATTGAAACGTCGGTCGGCGCCAAATCGCCGCTCGAAAAGTATGACGAAATCGACAAAGACCTGCGCGACCGGTGGGAGACGGAACTGACGGCGGCGGTGGAAGCGGAATACCGCCGGCAGCGGGCGGACCTGCTCATGACGTTACAATGGTGGTTGCGTGACGTCTGGCTACGGGCGATCTCATCGGGCCAGGAATTATTGCATTTCCCAAAACTGACAGGAGCAGACGCCGTAGCGCGCCGGATCACCCCACATCAGGCGGCGGAAAACCTGCAGACCCTGGAATCAACGTTGCGTTTGCTCCATACCAACGTGCAGGAAGCGCTGGCGTTGGAAGTGGGCATGCTGAAGCTGCATCTCTAGCGCGGAATGGCTCCGCCGATGAAAAACCAAGGTCCAATCGCCAAACCAAATCCGGCCAGCCAGGCCGCATCCAAACCGGCTGGCGATAGACTGGCGCGAATCTTTCCCGTTCTTTTCGGATTATTCTTCGGGCTGACGTTATTGAAGTTCGGCAACCTGATCTTGATTGAGGCGTGGAAACCGGGGGCACTGAGCCCGCTTACGAATCCGAATTCTGTCGGAATAGCGCAAAACATGGTGGATTGGCCCGCAGACGCATGGGAGTGGGCATTGAACTCATGGCCAGTGGTAATCGGCTATGGAATGCTGATAGGCTTGTTACTGGTAGGAATATTTGTGGCGCGATGGAAGACCAACGCGCCTCCCTGGCTCGTAGCACTGCCGGCGGCATGGCTGTTATGGCAATTTGTTTCCGCTTCGCATTCAGTGGATGCCGACCTGACTGCTGCGACCCTCAAACATTTCGCCGCGTGCGTGGCGTGCTTCTACCTGGGATTGTTTGCACTTAGCCAAGCCGCAAAATTGGACGGGTTTTTCATAGGATTGCTCGCGGGATTCTTCCTGGTACTGGCGGACGGGCTGTCACAGCACTTCGGTGGGCTGGAAGACACACGTAAGCAGTTCATGTTATATATCTATCCAACATTGAAGTCGCCGCCACCTGAGCTGATGAAGAAAATGACGAGCACGCGGATCTTTTCGACGTTGTTTTATCCGAACGCACTGGCAGGAGCCATATTGTTATGCCTGCCGCCGCTGCTTGGGTTTGTCTGGAGTTTAAAAAAACAATTCACAGTTGGGGCGCGGACACTATTGATAGCGTTGGTCGGGCTGCCGGCACTGGGATGTTTGTTTTGGTCAGGTTCCAAAGGCGGATGGCTGCTAATGCTGTTTCTGGGATTGGTCTGGTTGTTAACCTTGAAGTTTGAGCGGAAATGGAAAATCGCCCTGGTGGCCGTGGTGCTGGTTTGCGGGTTGGCTGGTTTTGCCGTGAAGTATTCCGGCTATTTCAAAAAGGGCGCGACGAGCGTAAGCGCGCGTTTTGATTATTGGCGCGCAGCAGTCCAGACAGCGAAGGACAATCCTGCGTTTGGGACCGGGCCAGGAACGTTTGCGATCCCGTATCACAAAATAAAACGGCCGGAAGCGGAAATGGCCAGGCTGACGCATAACGATTATCTGCAACAGGCATCGGATTCAGGTGTGCCGGGGTTTATCCTTTTTACGATATTCATGGCGGGAGGATTGATATGGACGGGCAAACGCGTGTTTGGGTCTGGCGGATTGGCCTTCACGGTTTGGCTAGGGGTTCTGGGATTTGCGCTACAAAGCCTGATGGAGTTCGGGCTTTATATCCCTGCCCTGGCCTGGCTGGCGTTCGCATTGCTGGGATGGTTGCTGACGACGGCTGGAAAACCATTCGACAAAACCAAAACCGCTTCTTAATCTCGCGTTTATGAAGATTCTGTTTCTCAATGGGCCAAACCTCAACATGCTGGGCCAACGAGAGCCGGAAGTGTACGGCAAGGCCACGCTCGCAGACATTGAGGCCAATGTCCGGAAACGAGGCGCCAAACTAGGGGCGGAGATCGACTTCCGGCAGTCCAATGTCGAAGGCGAACTGGTTTCCTGGATACAACAATCCAAGGGCAAGTTCGACGTCATCGTCCTGAACGCTGCGGCCTATACCCATACCAGCATCGCCCTGCGGGACGCCATCTCAGCGGTGGGTGTACCAACCATCGAGATACACCTGTCGAACGTCCATTCGCGGGAGGAATTTCGTCACAAATCATTGATTGCACCCGTGTGCTGGGGTCAAATCACTGGATTCGGGGCAAATTCGTATATTTTGGCGGTAGAAGCCGCGATTAACGTTAAAGCTAAGTAGTATTTTCACGATTTTGCAGGGCTAGTCCAACCAGCAATTCCTCCTTGACGGAGGATGGCATACCATATAAGGTAGTCGTCACATGAGCTACCACCCAGGCTCTTAAGGAAATTACCGATTAACCAGCGTTAACGACAACGAACACGTTTGTGGACCTAAAAGATATCAAAGCCATCATCGATTTGATGAAAAAAAACTCCGTGTCGGAGTTTGAATTGGAACGACAAGACTTCAAAATTCGCCTTAAACGAGGAGTAGGTGGAGGTAACGGTGGCGGAAACATCCAATACGACGAATTACCCCCTTCCAACTACCCTGCCCCCATCCAACAGATGGGAGGTTCTGGCCAGGGTAATCCCATGCAGGTCCATGCCCAGCCAGCATCCAACGAGTTGGACGTCAAGTCGCCGATGATCGGGACATTTTACCGCTCGCCCTCACCGGAAGCCGGCCCGTATATCGACGTTGGCTCGGAGGTGAACCCGGACACGGTCGTTTGCATCATTGAGGCGATGAAAGTGATGAACGAGATCAAAGCCGAGGTTAAAGGCACTGTCACACAATGTTTGATGGAGAATGGAAAGCCCGTCGAATTTGGCCAGCCGCTGTTCAAGGTCCGGCCAACCTGATTGCCGAATCAATAACCGTTTTAGCGCAATCACCCACAGCGCATGTTTGAAAAAATACTTGTAGCCAATCGCGGAGAGATCGCCGTCCGGATCATCCGCGCTTGCAAAGAACTTAATATCCGCACCGTCGCGGTCTATTCGGAGATCGATGCCAATTCCATGCATGTGCAGCTCGCCGATGAGGCGATCTGCATCGGCAAAGCGGCGGCAAACGAAAGTTACCTGCGCATCGACCGGCTGGTGAGCGCGGCGGAGATCGCTGACGTGGACGCCATCCATCCCGGTTACGGATTCCTTTCCGAAAACGCTCATTTCGCGGAAGTTTGCGAGAGCTGCAACATCCGCTTCATCGGGCCCAGCCCGCGCGCCATGAAGGCGCTGGAAGACAAAGCGGTGAGCCGCATGTTGGCGAAAAAGGCTGGTGTGCCAACGCCGCCAGGGTCAGAAGGCACCGTCGAAAACGAAAAGGATGCTCTGGTCGTCGCCAAAAAAATCGGTTACCCGGTGATGATCAAAGCGATTGCTGGTGGCGGCGGTCGCGGAATGCGCGTGGCGCATAACGACATCTCGCTGGTCAAAGGCTATCACACGGCGCGTACGGAAGCGGAAAAGGCATTTGGCAACTCTGGTGTCTACATCGAGAAGTACATTGAGAATCCGCATCACATCGAATTTCAGATTTTAGGCGACAACAAGGGGCACATCATCCATCTGGGTGAGCGCGATTGTTCCATCCAGCGCCGCAATCAAAAGCTCGTGGAGGAAACACCCTCGCCGTTGATCGACCACAAATTCCGCAAGTTGCGCGACCGCATGGGCAAGGCGGCGGTGAAAATCGCGGAGACCGCCAATTACACGAATGCCGGCACAGTGGAGTTCATCGTGGATAATCATGGGAATTATTATTTCCTGGAGATGAACAAGCGTATCCAGGTGGAGCATCCCATCACGGAAGAAGTCACCGGCATCGACCTGGTGAAATACCAGATCATGATCGCGATGGGCGAGCCGTTGAAGCATTCGCAGGGTGATATCCAGATCAAAGGTCACGCCATCGAATGCCGCATCAATGCGGAAGATCCCTTTGATGATTTTCGTCCCAGCCCCGGCCGCATCGAGATGTATTATCCAGCCGGCGGACGCGGTGTGCGGGTGGATAGCCACGCCTACGCAGGTTATACGATTCCGCCGACCTACGATTCCATGATCGGCAAGCTCATCACCTACGGCAAAGACCGCCGGGACGCGATGGACAAGATGAGCCGCGCCTTGGGCGAATACATGATCACGGGGATCAAAACCACGATTTCATTCCAGCAGGCCATCTTGCAGGACCCGAACTTCCGTCGCGGAGTCTACTCGACGAGCTTCATCGAACAATTGCTGGGCGGCGCCCGGCGGGAATTGATCGAGGATAAGAGTTAGGTTGTAGTCAGATTTTACACTCGCCCTCACCCTGACCCTAGGCGTTGTTGGCTTTTGCACAGTTCTTCAGAAGATGTGAGGTATGAGAAGGTTATGTCAATCTCGCCGTCGCCGATGACGAACTTTTCAATGAGGCTTTCGGCGATCTTGCGCTTCTCGTCTCCGGGCATTTTAGGCCACCGGTCATAGAGCGTGCTGGCCTCATGGAGCACATCATCGGCGGAAAGCTTGTTCACCCACAGGAAGTCCACCTCGGCCTGGAGCTTGGGCAGTTCGGCCATAAGCTGGTTCAGCTGCTGTTCGGCTGGCTTATAGAAGTCTCCGAAGCCCTGGGCGGTAATCTGGCCGTCAAGATAACCACTGGAGCCACTTTGTTAACCGGCTCGTTAACGGGTGTTATCACGCTGTTAACCAACAAATCTGACTCCGCGCAGCGGGCGAAACTGGCGTGGCTGATGGCTGATGCATGAGCCATGACAGGGCGCATCCTCCGGCCTGTCTCCCGACTGAATTGCGCCGGAAACGGAGCGAAGCGTTCCGCGAAGTCGGCGAAGCGGATGTGCAGCGGAGTGGGGCGCGGATTCAGGTCAGGAGTCAGGCAGCTTCCCCAGCAACAGTCTGCGATTTTGAGGGCGTAGGCCCAGCCGGAGCGTTCAAAGGTCGCAGTCTGTTGCCGGAAACTAAGTAATCGAAAACTGCGCCACTATGATCAACAACTCTTTTTGTCTTGCCGATAGCAATAAATAAAGAGCATAAACCGTTGGTTTCTAATAAGTTTATCATTGTCAAATGATAGATGCCTGATAAGGCTATTACGTCTTTTGAAATCCCATTCAAATGCTGGATAGAAGTTTTCCACAGCAACTTAGGGTGCGGAATGATGATGACCTTTCAATGGTCGGGCCGTTGTAAAGCTAAGGCGTATTCCAGGCAGCACGATTCCTATATCCATCCGCTGTATCTTTTTGGGTCGTTTTCTACATTCCTGAAAATTTGCGGAACCACTTTTATGAAAACGTCCAATCTTACCATATGGATAGTACTATCCACCGCCATGGGGCTTTTGGCACAAACCGTAGACCAAACCGCCGTTGTTGATGCAAACGCAAGTTTGCCAGCCAGAGGTCAAAAGGAAGCCGCGGAGAGCGACAATTTGGAAGTCGCAGTCCTCTCGTTTCCTGAAGTCCGAGCCGATGCTTATCAAATGGACGTGACATCGCATTCAGCCAATGTTCTGATCGCAGCCGGCAGTAACGCTACGTGCAATGCGCTGGAAAGATTAATAACGGCGAATCGCGATTTGAGGATGACTAACCCAGCCGCTTCTGACAGGGCTAACAAGGTAAATACGAAATTATGTCATCTTACTCGACTACTTTTCATATCTCCTGACTCTGTAAATCCACTACAACCGCCGCGCGTGGGCCTGTATCTATTTCTGCCGGTACTCTCGATGAACGAAAAAGATTGGCCGGATTTACCATTTTTCATTACAAACAACCTCGCACTCTCAATGAACCTCGGTTATGGCACCACTGGAATCCCCGAGGACGCTGGGAATTATCTAAACTACTGCAAAGCGAACGGAGTTTTTCGAACCGAACTGCTGTCAGAACCGACATTCTTGAGTGCCAGTAATTCTTTAAGTCAGCTTTTCGATTCGCAGAGATGGAAGTCGCTGGAATGGGCGGATACGAATTTTGGTTATTCATACACCCTAGACGAGAATGACACCAAGAAAATGCTTTGGCGACAAGTTGAGAACATAAAGCACAGATGAACCTGTCAATAGGCCTAGGGCGTAACTTCAGAATTATTTTTTGGGCCAATCGAGGGTTGTGGCCGGCATACGAAGCCCGGAAATGTGAATTGCGTTTTTATAGCGGATGCTAATTCTGCGATAACGTTTCAACCGTTGGAATAAATCCTCCACCACGCTGAATTCACCTTCGTGCCAGCTGATCAGGTTGAGAGCAAGGCGCTCGAACTCGGCGCCACGCCCTGTTGTGCGAGTTCCGGCCAGTTATTGATTTGTTTAAGGCGCTCGCTCATGCGGATTCCTTCAAGGTGATGTCCATTTTACAGTGCGGGCAGGAAATTTTTTGATGGAGGGCATGCGCCGGAAATTCGATACGCTTTTTACAAAAAAAACACGCCATCTTCAGGTTTTCCGGTTTGCGCAATGTGATCGTCGTTTGGCAATGCGGACAAGGAATTTTCTGGCCAAGGTTTTGGATGGCAAATTTGATATGCCCGCCACAGGAATGACAGGAAATTTTCAAGGATTCAGAAGCTTGCAATTTTCGGTGTTCGAGCCAAAGCGCGGTAATACTGCCGACAAGAAGAAAGGTCGAAGACAAGCTGAAGATGAGATCGGTGGTTGCCAGTGAAAGTCGTAGGGGGTCGATCAGCAAGCCACAAGAACGGTGCCAGCCCATGTTCCATAGTGCAATCCGATAAACCATGAAATTTATGGACAGCCAGATCACCAGTCCCAAACTCAAGGTTTTCTTGCCTGTGAACAGGCAAAGAAAAGCCGCCAGCAATTCAGTTGCTCCAAGTGTCAGCATCAGGCGACGAAACGGAAGGCCGAAAATGGGGTCAGGCATATCCAACTGCTGATTTTCCACCAAGCCACCAACCATGTTGGCTACGCCTATGATTGTAAGGATTGTCCCTGCCAAAAGCACAAACCCGTCAGCGCACAATATGTTTGATTTTAGCCATCCAAGACTTCCGGCTTTGACCTTCTGAATACCGATGGCTGTTGATGTCATTCTAACAGTAGTGTTAATCGCCAAAAATCATTCTTCCCATTAGTAAGGCCCGTTGATACATGGTATTTTGTGAACGTTCAATGTGCCCCTCATCTGGATGAACATACCATTCGACGGGGACTCCAGCCTGGGCTAGCGTTTCTTGATAAGCTGGGAATCTCTTCCACAACGCATCTTCATCCGAGCCGGCGGTTACCAATATAGGAGGGAGCAACCGTCCTGTTTTTGTCGTCGGCAGGCTCGCCGTTGGACTAAACAGCATGACGCCACGCCACCGTCCCGGGTAGTCGTCAATCAATTGGTTAATGACTATGGTGCTGGAACTGAAGGCAAAAATATAGACACGGCTGGTATCCACATTAGGATTCTTCGCCATTTGATTGTAAACGGCCAAAACATTATTGGCATAAGCAAGTAAAGCTTCTTTAGTCCTCTGTGGCACATAATGATAACCAGTCAACGCCACGTAAACGCCACTATTTGCGAGCGTTTGTGAATAGGTTGCATGGGCAACGTTCATCCAATCATACCCCTGCATGCCGATTATCAGTGGGTATTTCTTTTGACGCGAGAAATTCGCTGGAGGAATGAGAACAAATTCTTCATAATGTTTGTCAGGCATTGGAGCGTAACCAACCAAAGCGGGTTGAAAATGAATCGGGACAGTCGCAAAGCCACATGGAGAAAATAAACAACGGGCGTTTTCAATATCCGAGTCGCATAGCCAGATGCTAGGAGCCTCGTTCGTATAGGACGCGAGCGCATAAACATGCGAGTTCTCTCCTACCCCAATAATTGACTCGACTTGACCGCTGGAAAAGAACGTTTTCCCCGTTGGGCCTTCCTCGCCTTGAATGAACAGAGACGTATCATCCCTTGCTGGGATCAAATAGGCGTATCCTTTCCCTTTATTTATCCATTGCGCATCTTTTATCGGATATTTGCCTGTTGGTTTCAAGGTTTTCGAGCCATTTGATAAAGCGAACAGTGAGGATGTGCGCTCACGATTCGTGGTCTCAACAAATAGGAATTCTCCGGTGTCCGACGAATATGAAAGGCTGGTAATGGCGCCTTTCTGGTTTGAATACAAGGTCTTGATTTCTCCTGTTGAAAGGTCCATTTGCCGAATGGAATTGTCTGTCCGCCAAGCGACCACATTGGGACTCATAGCGAGTAGTGCACGCGGCGTTTCGTTGGTTGTCGACAGCGGCCACGAGGCGGTTTCCTGCCATTTTCCTTGAATGTTTTGAGCAATTGCTACTTGTTTGCCGTTATCAACTTTTGTGTCTTGGTCAATATAGGCACAACTGTCTGGTGTTAACCATGTGAACGACTCAAGATAAGGGGTTGGTATTTCACCCGGATACTCCAATCCATTTGTGTTCACAAAATGCAAACCAATGTTCCATCGATAGGCGAAAGTGCAGTCATCGGGCGACCATCCGAAAACGCGAGGATTACCAACTACATCTGTTTCTTTTGCCTCACATATTGTTTGTTCCGTTTGGGCCGGAATGTTTGCAATGAAGATGCCCGTTCCTTGTGGGGTGTTGTGGACCATCCCGACCAGATTTCCGCCGTGATTTACAACGGGGGTTCCCTGCAGCGCTTCAATTGATGAAAAGGCCTTTGCCAGTTGTTGAAAATTGTGCGGATGATGCTCCCAAACCCATGTGAAGTGAGCGGTAAATAACAACGACACGGTAACGACGATTCCAATTCCAATCGCCGTTCGATTTTGGTGATTTGGTATTTTGATTTCTGAATTCATTTCAATCTCCCGATCGAATGGACCATAAGCCTTCATTGCCTGCTCCAACATGACCACCAGCTTGAATTGGTAACAACAATTCCACATGGCCATCGAGCATCAGATAATTCATTTTGCCGCCATGAAAATCTTCTGCCGCGAATGTCTTGGCGTCGAATTGTTCCCTGGTGGAAATGATGCAGGCATATTTTGTGCCCCATAAAGCATTCGGGATACTGATACGTTCCACGAGCAGCGCCGTGTCTGCCGGATCGGGAACCATCGAAGTTTTGATCGCGGGCACATAATCTGCCGATTTCGTAGAATCGGCTTCGCGAGCCGTCTGGATTGTTTGGGCATCCAGATACAACCCAAGACCCCCCAAGGAGTTTTTATCCGGTGGCCAGCCAACGCGGTTGATGTCATACATCGGCATCGAATAACTTCTTGGCTTAGAACCACCCCGCAATTCCCGGTCTGAAGGACATTTAAAAAGAGGGGCGATTTTGGCTTTCAAAGCCTTTTCTGAATCGGGCGAGTTTTGCTTTGCCAATTCCGGTTCAAGATAAACCGAAATTTCTTTGTCCCAAGAAGTGCTGTTAGTGCCGTCGTCAACTACTGCGGGCGGCAGTGCATCATCGTGGTTTTGCGCATATTCCGAAAAGGCTTGGCCCAGTCTTTTCATGTGATGAGCACAACTGATAGTGCGATATTTTTCAAACCCGCCAGCGAATCTCGCCCATAGGAACATAGCTATCAGTAGCACAATCCCAATAAGAGCGATGGTATCTGTGCGAGTGAACGCGCTCGAAGCAACGCATTTTTTATACGAAATTCTCACCTGAAATTCCGCAAACCTTTCCCGGAGATAGGAAACCTTAGAAAATTTCAGGTTCGATTGCAAGAACTTTCTGACAGAACTTTCTAAAAGGTTTTGACAAAGCCAATTCGGGGTGTTTCAGTTGTTCTGAAACAGCTAAAAATGAGCATGAGATATGCTTTTACCTGTCTTTTCGAACCTCCCTCTCGCTCGCGCGGCAAAAAGAGGTTTCACTTTGATTGAACTGCTCGTCGGCATCGCCATTATTAGCATTCTTGCCGCCATGTTGTTGCCAGCTTTGAGCACAAGTAAAAACAAGGCCATTCAAATGGTTGACATCAATAACTTGAAGCAAATTATCACCGCTACTGATTTATACGCGAATGATTATAATGATGCTTTGCTGTGGCCAAACTGGTACAAGGGGGATTCTCCTACCCGTCCCGGCTGGCTTTACATGCTGGATAATACCGCAACCGGGCCTGCGCAATTCAAGATCAACACGGGTCTGCTTTGGAAAACGCTGCAAAACGAGAAGCTTTATATGTGCCCCATGGACAACACCAGCAGCCCACTATTTGCCCAACGCAAGCAACAGTTGTCCAGCTACGCCATGAATGGCGCAGTGATTGGATATAACCGGACAAACTTTCCAGCCTGTAAATTGAGCCAGATGCAGCCAGAGGGTGTTGCCTTTTGGGAAACGGATGAAAAACAACCTCGTTACTTCAACGATGGTGCCAATTATCCCAAGGAAGGCGTCAGCACCCGCCACATGAATGGGGCAATCAACGCCACCTTTGGCGGGTCGGTGAGCTACATTCGGATTGATAGCTGGTATATCGAAGTGGATGACACTAATAAAAACAACCTCTGGTGTTATCCAGACAGTCCAAATGGGCGATAACCTACTGGCGAAATCGGCACGGTCATGCTTCGGTTAGCGGCCAGCTGGAAACCCTTCAAGATTCCGCGCAATGTGAAAAATCTCGATGCCATTTGGGATGGGGCGGCAAGAAATCAGATAATTATCAAAACCGCGATTGCGAAAACAGTCTGGTTCGCCCTTTCTGGCATCTTGCTAATTAAATAAGTGTACTTTCTGCCGCAGTCAGAATTAGATCAGCCGCATCAAGATTATCGAATGCGATAAATTCCCAGATCGCGATCAGTTCTGGTTCGACAAGTTCCGAAAGAAAAATTTAGCCATTTTTGCGGCGAGACTCACTTCGTTCACCGAGCCGCCCGAACACGGCTTCACTCAGCACACAGCGATCGGCAGCCAGCGATTCCGAAGCTTGGGACAGTTTAGTTGTGCAGCGAATCCAAACTCCGCGAACTCCGCGGGATTGAAATCTGCCATTGAATGCCCGGTAACCCATTGTGTTGCGCATGAATCCAGTTTCGACTGTATGTCACCGGTCGTCGCGTCAAGGCCGTTCCTCGGTATGCGTCCGGCTTGCACCTTGATCCGCCGCCTGGATCCAAAATTTTGCCTCTATGGGCTTGGCGCGGAAGACTTTTCACACTATCCACTTCATGTCGCAACCAGAGATTGTGGCGCTGACCTCCAAAATTTGAGCCGCATTCATCAACAACCAGTATAAATTTCGCGAAATATGTTGTCCTAATCTTTCTTTAGTATATTATTAAATAATCCTCTGGAAGCGCGCTGCAATGTCTCACCCTGGGCGTGGCTGATGGGGACATCGAATGTCGCAAAGCCAGACACCAAACCTGGAATGGCTTGATGTCAGCCTCATATGTTGCTTTATGCCTTAATAAACCTGTAATTGATCAAAAGGAAAGGGACATCGTGAATCAGCCGTTATCATATTCAAGGTTTAACGGAATTGACAAAAAAGTACCACCAAAAGATCGGCCGGATGGCACACAAGGCCAAGAATCCCACACCATTCTCGCCAAGTCCACCCGACACGCAAAGCAATTGCGTATTGCTTTAGTGGACGCCGATGAAAGTGCCTATGTCGTCTTCAAAAAATTGGCAAAAAGCAAAAATTGGAACGCGGACTATTATTCTGATAGCCGTCAAGCTTTACAGCACATTCCAAGAACCCGCCCAGATGTTGTCTTGATAGACATCGAATTGCCCGGTCTTTCCGGGATAGACTGCGCCCAAAAACTCAAATGCCTCATGCCCGTTTTGCCGGTCGTTATACTGAGTGACTGTTTAGATTTCGAGAATTTTGTCGCATCACTCATGGTCGGTGCTGCGGGCTACCTTCTCAAACCCTTATCGTTGGAGCAATTCCGGAATGCGATTTCTATCGTAATAGATGGCGGCATCGCGCTTTGCGAAGAGGCTCAAACGGCCTTGCTGTCCAGTCTGCGTCATGCTTTTGCAAGTAGTCCGTCATCGGCGTTTACCGAACGAGAACGGCAGGTTTTGACCTGCCTGATGCGAAATATGTGCGACAAGGACATTGGTAAACATTTGAAAATCGAGACCAACACGGTCCATGTGCATATGGTTCGACTTTTTCAACGCTTGGATGTGCATAGCCGCCGTGAGGCGGTTCAGAAATTCTTTCAACGCTGCCTGGAAATTTCATGTCGGCACTGTTGTCTTTCGCAACCCACCCAAATCCCATCGAAAACTCCGACCTCCCACAAGATGGAGCATCCAAAGCTGCCGGTTTTTGCAACGACTCGCTGGTCCGTGGTTTTATCGGCAGGGAATGGCGACACCACCGATGAGGGCGCGGCGCTCGAAAAATTGTGCCAGACATACTGGTATCCGCTTTATGCCTATGTACGGCGGCGTGGACATTCACCGGAAGACGCACGCGACCTCACCCAGGAATTTTTCGCGCGTCTGTTGAAGGGTAATTGGGTGAAGCGGGCCGATCCGCAGAAAGGAAAATTCCGGTCATTCCTGTTATCGGTCATGAACCATTTTCTCGCTGACGAATGGGACAAGGCACAGGCATTAAAACGCGGCGGCGGTATGGCGCCTTTGCCGTTGGAATTTAACACGGCGGAAGCCCGTTACAGTCACGAATCTCCCGACCACACCACGCCCGAACATATTTATGAACGACGTTGGGCGTTGGCTTTGCTTGAAGAGGTTCTCCGGCGCCTGCGTTCGGAATACGAGCAGGAAGGGCGGGCGGAACTTTTTGCGGAATTGAATCCGTGTCTGGTGGGTGGACGCACTGAGCAAGGTTATGCTGAATTGGCTGCAAAGCTCGGCGTTAGTGAAGGCACAGTGAAATCTGCTGTGCATCGTTTACGCCAGCGTTATCGCCAGTTGCTGCGGGAAGAAATTGCCCATACCGTGGCTGAACCGGGTGAAGTGGACGAAGAGTTGCAGTATTTATTCATCGTCTTAGGAAACAGATAGTAAATTTTAATGCAACCTTTCGCCGCCGTTTCCGAAGTATTTGTTAGACGATACTAGACATAAGCGATATGGAAACCGAAAGAACTTGCCCGAATTGCCGGAAACCGCTGCCACCGGATGTGGCATTGGGACTTTGTCCGGAATGCCTTATCAAAGCAGGCTTTCCCAGTGGAACCGAAGCTGATATTGGTGCCAGCGCACGTTTTGTGCCGCCGACGGTCGAGGAAATTGCCAAACTCTTTCCGCAGCTTGAAATCGTCGGTTTTATTGGTAAAGGCGGCATGGGCGCGGTCTATAAGGCCCGGCAAACGGCGTTGGATCGTTTGGTTGCCTTAAAGGTGCTTCCCCCGGTGGTGGGTAATGTTCCTAGCTTCGCCGAGCGATTCAACCGTGAAGCGCGTGCTTTGGCACATCTGAATCATCCGAACATCGTGGCCGTGCATGATTTCGGCAAGGCAGGTTCGTTGTACTACCTGTTGATGGAATTTGTGGATGGAGCCAATCTGCGTGAAATTGAACAGGCTGGACGGCTGTCACCAGAACAGGTTCTGACCATTATTCCGCAAATCTGCAACGCATTGCAATTTGCTCATAACGAGGGCATCGTCCATCGTGACATCAAGCCGGAAAATATCTTGCTGGACAAAAAGGGCCAATTGAAAATTACCGACTTTGGCATTGCTAAAATCCTCAACGTACAGGCTGGTAAAGCTTCGCTGACAGGCCCCAAGGACGTGGTGGGCACGCCGCATTATATGGCGCCCGAACAGATCGAACGATCACAAACCGTCGATCATCGGGCGGACATTTATTCGCTGGGTGTCGTTTTTTACGAAATGCTCACGGGCGAACTGCCTTTGGGGAAATTTCAACCGCCGTCACAAAAGGTCCATATTGATGTTCGGTTGGATGAAGTCGTATTACGCGCGTTGGAAAAAGAACCGGAGCGACGCTACCAGCAGGCCAGCGAGGTCAAAATGCAGGTGGAGACCATCGCCACGACGCCAGCACAGGGGATGGGGACGTCCATCTCGCTGGAGGCCTTCACCAATGCAGCGATGGCTCGTGATTATTCCTTGAACATCACCCATTGTCTGAATCGAGCATGGAACTTGGTTATAAGTGATTTCTGGCCGATTATTGGAGTCACCGGACTCGTTTGGTTTTTGCAACGTGTGGCAGATTCAACGTTAATAGGGATCGTGGTTGGAGGGCCACTTTCAGGCGGAATGTGGCTTTACTTCTTAAAAAAAATCCGAGGCCAACCGGCGGATGCCAAGACAATATTTTCGGGTTTTAGTGGTGTTGCGTTTATCCCTCTTTTGCTGGGCGGTCTTGTAACAATGCTCTTAATTTTGGTCGGGTTTATCTGCTTTATATTGCCCGCAATTTACCTCACAGTCGCTTGGGCATTTGCGCTCATACTCATCGCTGACAAGGGATTTGATTTTTGGCCGGCGATGGACTTGAGCCGCAAAATCATTTCCAAACATTGGGGAAAGTTTTTTTTATTTTTGATTGTGCTGGGCTTAATTTATGTTGCGGGTTTTTTTGCTCTTATCTTCGGCTTTTTAGTTACGGGGCCAATCGCAATCGCTGCGCTGGCCTATTCTTACGAAGATCTCTTTGCCCCAACAGAGGCAATGGACGAGGAATCAGCACGTTAATCTCTGCGGCGCTGTCCAAGGTTTTCCACAGAGTTGGTTTCGGACGTTGAGTCCGTCTTACAGGATGTGTTCAAAAACCTCCGCATGGCCGAGACGGTTAGCGGCGGCTTCTTGGGCACTGGTGTGCCGCGCCAATTGGGGAACTAGATGTGGGGGGAATAAGATGCAGAGGTGCCAGAGTCGCAAGAACTTCCCCGGCGTTCGCTTGCGGAGTTTGTTTTTTCATGCGTTGCCTTGTGACAGGGTCCATACCCGCAGGCCAATTCGTCTTACCAAATTACATCAAACCCAGAGGACCCTGTTAATCCGATTAACCTGTCTATAACCATTCTCTCTCATTGTAGATTTCCTGAATCGTAGCAAAATGGACAAAAGTCTTTCGGGTTTATTTAGGTCAAGAATTGTCACAGCCAATCACGAAGTGTGTCGAGGGTGTGTGAAGCTAAAACTAGTTTAGAAATGTATAAAAGCTTAACTGAAATGTGGAGAACAAGGGCGGTCAAACGATTTGCCCTGGTTGCGGCCTTTCTGATTCCCTCGATGATCATGGCGCTGTTGATTTTTCACAACCATTACGAGGCTGAACGCTTCAGAGGCCTGGCAACAGATTTAAAGCCAATAGAAGTTGAAGATGCGCTGAATATCCTAGTGGCAGAACGTGAAATGTGGGCTGGATTCACCCGACTTTCGGGGCACGCGACCGTCACACTGGAACGAACGGACAAGGAGAATCTCGTGCTTGATGGTGATATATCCTTACTACAAACCGGCTTTGATAACCAACATCTATGGGCCTATGTAATGGTCTTTTCGAACAAGTTGGCTGGATGGACCGTGAAGACGGATGGGACCGAAGCAAATACCAAGATTAACTGTCAAAACAAAGAGGTCGGCGCCACCATCGACGCCATTGATCCGACATCAATACTCCAGATTTTGGTCTTTCCAAAATTTGCGCTTGTTCCGCTTTTCAAAGATGAATTGTTTCGTCAAGGAAACCATACGGCTGGGCAATTAATCGGATTTTGGAATCCTTGGCGTACGACCAACGAGCTGCATTCTTATACATTTAAACCTTCCCGGTCGTCAGATATGGCCGATATATCTTTTGCCAATGGACATTTTAGTAGTTTCCAGAAAGGAAACATTCTCGGGTCGTATCAAAAACCGGTGGAATCCAACCGATTTTGGTTTCCCTCCGACATCTCTTTTTATGCTCGAGGAATAAAATACTATATAACTTTATCGGATGTCACCGTCAATAAAACACGAAATAATTAAGAGACCTGGAGACCGGGATAAAGTTGACAATTTGCTTAATACAACCGGTGGTATATGACACTGGTTTTATTATCATGTTAGTAATCGATAAACAAAAACATAAAAGAAACAATGAATGAACCAAACCTAGGAGGTACCCCACTGAAGTTTCCTAGTGGTGATAGTCCGGCGCCGAATGGTCTTATCTGTTCGAACGCGATGATTGGCTGTGATCCTGAAACGTGCATTGCTGGTTGTTCCCAGTGCGTTACAAATGGCTGTAAAACATGCGTCACTTCATCGTGTCAAACCTGTACAACAGCGTGTACTGTATGTGTCACCAATAGTTGTCAGCATTGCACTGTTGGTTCTTGGAAAGACGGTAGCTAGTTAGGGGGCACAGAGACACCATTCAAAGTACGACGGGCAGTTCCATAAATGTCCGGACAATATTGAAACATGCGGAAACATTTGTCCGTAAAAATGGTTCTGCCGTCTTTTTTATATGTTACCTGGATTAGCACATAGCTTTAGGGCGACAGTGTGAGTGTAAAGTGCATCGGCTTTATAGACTGTAAATTGAGTCGGAATGTGTTGCGACATACACTTTGAGCGCCTAGCTGAAACAGTATATGCATCGGCAAATGAACTGATGCTGTAGTTGATACTACTGAGTTAAGCCCACACAACAAATGCAATTATGGACACTGGATCACGCCGATTCAGTATGCGCAGGGTTTCTAAACCATGTCGCATCGGTAAGATTACCCCAAAGCAAATTTACTAATAATATGACAACAACCGATGACCGCAATGAACCAAAGCTGGCAAGTGCAAATGGACGCCACATACATATTAAGGACGAAGATATATTTATCGTTAACCCCTTTTTCCGGCTACGTAACAGCAACGGTCGGGTGATAATATATGGAGCTGAAGGTATAGGAACCTACGCGGCTCATAAAGCTCACGCTATTGTTGTTGCGCTTTGCAACGGCAAAAGGACTGTTTCAGATATTGTAAGACTGACCAGGCCTTTTGTAACAGCTGCAAACGAGGAAGACGCCTTAAAAACTGGAACGGCTATAGTCAAGGCAGTCATGTCTCATTATATTAAAACGAAGGAGGAACAACAACAACAAGAGACAAGGCCGAGTGACTTTCCCGCAACGTCAGTACTAATTTCTAAAAGTGATTATGACGCCAAGGTTCGTCGACTTGGTGTCTCGGAAGTGCAATACGACCCAGAAAAGTTTCTTCCCAAGGATGCAACAGATATTGCTGACCTTAATGCAACTGTCCTCCATGAACAAGCTCCTATTTCAATAAACTGGCACTTCACATCCGAATGTTCCACTGATTGCAAATATTGTTATTTAAGGCGAAGAGACGTCAAACCTCTCCCAAAAGAACGCACTTTATCATTGATTGAAGAGGCGGCGCAAATCGGTGTTCTTAATATATCGCCTAATGGAGGAGATATATTGCTTTATAAACACCTCAAGGAGGTCATGAAGTTGCTGAATGACCGAAAGTTTCTTCCGGCTATGCTGTCAACAAAGAGCTTTCTTAGCAAAGAAAAGGCGCGCATATTAGCTGATGCAGCAGGGTATATTTGGCAGTTACAGTTTAGCATCGACTCTACTGTGCCTGAGATTGCGCAATACCTGGTGGGGGTTAAAGACTACCCCGAAAGAATATTTTCATCCATCGACAATGCTTTGGAAGTGGGACTACGGGTAACCGCGAAAGCAGTTATTACTCCATACAACATCTTAACGATTCCCAAATTATATCGAGAGCTTAAACAGCGGGGAGTGTTGTATGTGCGCCTGGCATCTTACGGCCGTAGCGGGTTTCATCATAGTGACGATCTGTTTAATCAAAAAGAAAGCTTTGATTGGCTTGAAAGACAAATAGTGCAGTTGCGCAAAGAGTTTCCGAAAGACCACATCGAAATCCAAAACGGTCAGCCAACTACTTCACCACAATCGGTCGAATCGAGGCGGGAATCATGGGGACAACGCAGTGCCTGCACTGCTGGACGATCCGCGATGATGATATGTACAGATGGGAAGGTAATCCCATGCGAACAAATGCCTGAGACAGAAGAGTATTTTTGTGGCGACGTGGCAACCCAATCAATTCAGGAGGTATGGGCTAGTGAGCGCATTCGCGATTTTACTTATGGCGTCCCGATTGATCGCTTCAAGGGACAACCATGCTACGATTGCGAAGAACAAGAGCTTTGCTTGCATGTAAAGGGCAATTGCATCCGGGATCTTGCAATACATCAGCATAACATCTATCAGCCACCCCCAAACTGCCCTAAAGCAACGCTGCCGTTTATTAGAACGTTCTAGCACGATAAAGTTGTGTTTCCAGATGAAGTCTGCAACCTCTAAGTCTCAAGCAAATAAAACGATTCGTGGTATTGTCACGGAAACGTGGAGGTTTTTCAGAACTACTCCGTTTGCGATTTCTGTAATTTGGAGATTTCAACCAAAGTTGGTCATTCTACTGTGTTTTTCTACCATTCTCGATGGTGTTGGGCCGGCAGTCTCTGTATGGATAATGCGGTATTTTCTGGATGCCATAGTGATTGCATATCAGCAGAATGGACAAACCGCTTTTGTGCTAAAAGCGGTTCATTTTCTGGTGCTTCAAATTGTCGTGACCGCAGGCTTCGCGTGTTGCGCTATAGGCATGTCATATTTTAAAGGTGTCTTGTCATCAAAATTGTCGCTAGACATGCAAAAGGATTTGATGAGTGGTATGTCATGTCTTGAAATGAAAGACTATGATAATCCAGAACTTTACAATATCATTGAAAGGGCTTCGAGTGAGGCGCAAACCAACAAACCTTTGCAGATTGTTATGGGGGTATGCACCATCATATCCAGCTTTATCACTTGGGTTGCGTTTAGCTTTGTCCTTATTAAATTTTCCCCCATTGTATTTGCAAGTATGTTTGCCATTAGCATTCCGTACCTGATCCTTAACATTTATTTTGGCAGGACTAATTATAACCTGCATTACAACCGGACACACGACCAGCGTGCAGCTGGATATCTTTCATCACGTTTTACAGACCGTCGGTCGCTGCCTGAAATCATAACCCGAGACTTGTGGGGATTTTTACAAAACAAATGGAGCACTTTGGCGACTGCTTTTATGCGGCAGGATCTCTTGCTGCTCAAGCGTCGCAATATTGCCGAAATTGCAATCATCGGTGTTACATACATGTGCCGTGGCGGCGTCAGTCTTTATATAGTTATAAAATGTCTCATGCATTTTATGAATTATACAGTTGGTCAAATGATGATGTATATTCAGTCATTTTCAGGAGGTTTAAACGCTATGGCGCAGTTAGTGCAGCAGTTGTCTGGGGTTTATGAAGGGTCTTGCTTTTTGCAAAATTATCAGCGGTTTCTTGAAATACGGGCAACTTCAAATGTTCGAGTAAAACCATGCAGAGATGTGCCCAACGACATTGAATCGATCGAATGCCGCAATGTTCACTTCATATATCCTGGCGCTTCGAGTCATGCACTACGGGATATTAATATATCTTTTAGGAAGGGCCAAAGCACGTTGCTTGTCGGCAGAAATGGAGCCGGGAAAACCACATTAGCGCGCCTGCTTGTCGGATTGTATGAACCAACGGAGGGGCAGATATTTGTCAATGGTCATGATATGAGAGAATATAATATTACGCTTTTAAGGAAAAAAATGAGCATCATATTCCAAGACTTTGTGCGCTATGCCCTGACTGCTGAGGAAAATATTGGCTTAGGTTCGGTTGAACACATTGGCGACCGACAACGTATTATCAATGCTGCTAAGTCAGCACAGCTTGATAGCATCATTTCGCGTCTGCCAAATGGTTATTCCACTATGCTTGGCAAGGAATTTCGGGACGGTCAAGACTTGTCATTAGGAGAGTGGCAACGAGTTTGTTTAGCGAGGCTATTCATGCGTGATGCGTCTCTAATGGTTTACGATGAGCCTTCCGCTAGTTTGGATATTGAAACTGAATCCGAATTACTACGGGAAATCAGTTTGTCGGGAAAAGCTAAGATTTGTGTCCTTATTTCACATCGAATGTTAAGGGCAGATATAGCGGACCGAATTGTTGTGATTGAAAAAGGAAAAATCGTTGAAAGTGGCAGCCATGCCACCCTTTTAACCTTGGATGGAAGATACGCGCATTTGTGGAAGACCTATCACCGCCTTAATGGTAACGGACAATTAACGGAGGATGAAGCGTCGGATAGTCTAATTCATGCTTAAGCTCCATTATGTCCAAAACATAGTTGTCGTAATGCTGACGGTGGGATTGTTCTTGGCCGGTTCAGTCCCTGTCCTCTTGCCAAATGGCCCATTTAATCTTTTTTTTCACAAATTTCTTTTCTATATAAATTCCCAGCAAACCCAATGGACGATAACGTGTTTCGTTTGTTTTTATCTTGCTCTATTCATACTACTGCAACACAGGCAATCTACCTGTCGCCCTCGCGGCCTTGAAAATCCGATCCTTTGGCAAACCGGCGTTGTTTTCATTGCAGCAATGTTATACTGTATTAGTTATCCTACAGCCTCCCTTTCAACAGACACCTTAACATTCTTGACCGGCGCTACGCTGGGCAATGGGATATCGGTATTATTAGCGCGGCAGCAAAACATAGGCGTCGTGAAAGCCCTCATTATTAATACCTTGATAACATGCTTCATATCATCTTCGTTTTGGCATTCCGGTACTATCTCCAGCAATGAATATCACGGCCGGATACGTTGGACAGGGATGACTGATAATCCGAACATATTTGGTATGATTATGGGGGTGGGAATTGTATTGGCTATAGGTCGCATTGTCCATTGTGTGATGCTAATGCACGAAGATGAGCAGCCCGAAAGTGCAAGAAAACAAAAGGTGACAAGTAAACGCCAACTATGCCTTATTGCGGCTATTTATATCATTGCCGCGATTCTTGCTGGGCGTGCCTTGTTATACAGCTATAGTCGGGGGGCGTGGATTGCTACAGTGCTTGGGCTGGGATATCTACTAGTAATGACGGTCGGCATAGTGAGAAGGATAAGAGTCGAAAATATCAAGACTGATTTTTTGTTTGGCTCGTTTATGTTGAGGTTGTTTAATTTGATGCGTCGGAATATAGTGGTTATATTTATAATCGCATTATCTATTGGCGCTCTAGCTTTTTGGCAGTTCAAACATTCTAAAAATCAGATTGTGGCAGATCGCGCTTTCTCAGTCATCAATGTGAACGATTTCTCGTGGCGAAATCGCATTGCCGCTTGGAAAGGCGCACTACAAATTATGGCGGAAGACCCGTGGTCCGGCGCAGGCTGGAACCAACCTGAAGATTTATATCGCCATTATTATCTTTCACCCAAATTAGAAGGTGGCGCTGCCTTCTGGATGAACGATTATCTTCGACTCGGGGCGACGCTGGGCATTCCTGCACTTTTCTGTTTCGGAATGTATTTCGGGCTTTCACTTTTCAGGAATTCAACCTTTGGCCTTCAGCCTCTGGAATTGTTACCAGCAACCTGTCGCGCCGGCGCCATTGTGCTGTTGGTTGGTTTTTGGTTTGATGGTGGATTGTTTGATTTGTCTTCCGCCACTGTTTTTTGGATTTTGATGCAATTAGGGCGACAGAATTTGCAGCCGGCGGCTTCATAAATCTCGAGTGATGTGCAAGAGCCGCATGGGTTTCAATATGGCATACCAAACTGAAAACCAACGTCATTCCTCGCGTTTCGTTGCCTTCTTCATGCGAGTGATGTCACCGCTTTGGAGTATTCCCATTTTCGCCCTTTTTCTTTTTCTCGGTGCATTGTTCTGGGCCAAATCACAGGATCCGTTTTCGCGCAAATGGTTCACGCTCAAAACCGCTGATCACAGTTCTTTAACATGCGTGGCCGTGCTGCCCAAACCCATGCGCCAATATCCCATCGTCATCTACGCTCACGGATCCGACGGAATTTTGATGAATGACGGAAATGATTTGCGGCAAATGGCTGAACTCGGCTTGGCCGCTGTCAGCTTTGAATATGACCAAACCAATGAGGCTGCGTTTAAAGCACAATTTGAAGGTGTTCTTGATTACCTTGGCCAGCAAAAATGGGCCGATACCAACGCCATCGTCTGGGTTGGTTTCAGCTTGGGTGCAAACCGAATGCTTGATTTCGCGCTGCAACACCCGAAACGGCAGCCGCAATTGCTCATCCAATTAAATGGCGCTGGTGCAGAACCTTTAACCTTCAACCCTCAACCCCTAACCAATCTCCATTGCCCGGTTCTGCTGGTTCATGGGGAGCAGGATGAAGTTTTTCCCGTAGCCGACACCAAACGGCTTGCATCAGCTTTACAAACCAACAGTATGTCAGTGGAATTGAAAATAATTCCCGGCTTGCCACATGACCTGGAGCCTGAACGCGGCGTAGTTTTTCGCAACATTGGAGAATACTGCCAGTCGTATTTGGGAGGCAAGAACGCCTGGCAGAATTATCATTCAATCGCGCAATGGCAGGCGGAAGCAATTCCATTATGGCTGTTCTGGTTTCCGGCAGTCGTCTTGGCGGCTGGCTGGTTTGCTTGTTTACTCTATCGCAAAGCGGCAGTACCTGAAAAAAACAAATTGAGTCGTAGCGAAATCGCGCTTCGTTGGGTGGCAGTTTTGCTGGCAATGTGGGCCTCGGTAGAAACAGCCATTCATTTACTCCCGCCTTATTTTTTAGTCAGCGATGCAACGCTTTCTATTGGCCGACGATTTGCGGTTCAACCCAAGGAACGTACTGATTTTGAATATTTGGCCGCCAAGCGAATCTTTCAGGGTCAAAAATTGAGAACCCTGTTGGATCATGTCGAACTGGCCAATTACAACCGCGAACTGATCAACTGGCCGTTGGATGACAAAATTTATCATGATTTCGTCTTGTCCCCAATCATAGAACCATCAGCTATCAACCATCAAAGGTCAACCAGCCTCAACTGGCGTCGTCCATTGTGGGAAGAATTTTATCCCCGCATCCGCCATGAATTATCGCCCGAAGATGCCGCCAAGATCGTCGTACGTCACCTGCGTGAGCGGGTGACCATTGCCAGATTGCCTAATCCACTTCACGATGTGCCAGACATCTGGCTAAACAAAATAACCGATGAGGCGGGATTTGAAATTATTTACGTTGCCGTACTCCGCTCGGTTGGCGTCCCAGCCCGTCTGAATATAAACAATCACGCCGAATTCCATGACGGCAGCAAATGGCAAATCGCACCAGACCCTTCTGTTTTAAGTTGGTAAGTGTGAAAAAGCGGTCGGGTAAGGAGATGACCTTGCGGTCCGGGATCAAATGGATATTATGTCACTTGGGTTCAGATGCTTTCTTCACGCCTTATAAGAAATCTAACGTAAGCGTCACGCGCATTTGTCAACGTAACCCGATGGTCTGAACATACCTCATCTTGTTCCTCTCATTTTTTGGTGTAAATTTGGCCTGAATTGACCTGTGTGTAAAACCCAACAGGGCTACTCTCCCCTGTGAGGTGCAAAATTAGGATTGAAATTTATTCGTGAAAAATCCTTTTAAAATATGTTGCTCCTCTCACGAGTCTGTTGCCCAGTTGGGATTTGCACGGAGGATGGGAACGGATTTTATTTCAAAATATTTTTTAAATTTGAAGTCGGCGTAGAGAAGTTTGGCGCGAGTTCATGCCGGGAGTCGGGTACTTACAGATAATAGTGTGTGATTTTGAGGACGGAGGCCCAGCCGGAGCATTCAAAGGTCGCAGTCTGTTACCGCTGAAATTTCTGAATGATATGTCTGTTTCTGGTTTGGAGAAAGTATGCTTTTCCTACGTCTATTTTCCTCGAGCCCCGGTGTCAACTACACCGGAGTTGTTCGTTATAGCAGTGTGGTGGCCACGGTGATTAAACAACCAGAAGAGCAAAAAGAAAACTGCGATCTGGATAACAACGAAAGCGGCGATTTTCGCGAGCAATGGCACGCGTGCCCTCCATGGTTGGGGTGGTTGCAATCGTTTAAAGCGCTCGGTCAAGGGAACTTCACCATAATTGTTGAGCGCTGCTTTCATGGCGACAGCCGAGGAAAAGCGCTTCGACGGGTTGCGTTCCATCGCGTGCAAAATGATTTCCTCCATTTCTGGGGATAGTTCAGGATTTCGCGCGCGCGGCGCTTCGGGATCGCCAGTGAGGCGTGCATTCATCACTACCAATAGGTTGTCGCCAGTATACGCCGTAAAGCCCGTCGTCATTTCATACAGAATCGCGCCCAGCGAATAGATATCAGTCCGCGCATCGCCGCGCTTGCCCTGTATTTGCTCTGGTGCGATATAATCCGGCGTGCCCATGGTGCTCGAGAAGCCGCCAAACGTGAGACGCCGCGTGTTGTTCGATTTGGCAATGCCAAAATCCATGATGCGAATGCTGCCATCTTTGCAAAGCATGATATTCCCCGGTTTCAAATCACGATGAACTACTCCTTTCTGGTGCAGGTATTCGAGGCCCTCGCAGATTTGACTGGTGATGTGCACCGCTTCCGCTTCAGGCAATCGCTTTTCCTTGTGGAGGTAATCAGCCAGCGTCTGGCCTTCGAGGCGCTCCATCGCGATATAAGGCCGGCTCTTGTCAAAAACGCCCGGCAGCAATTTCAAAATATACGGGTGGTTCAGCGTGAGGCCGATATTCTCTTCGCGTTGAAAGCGGGAAAAGTAGCCAGGGTCGGATTCGAACCGCATCAACGGAACTTTCAAAACAACGATGCGTCCGGTTGCACGGTCGAGAGCTTCGTATATCCACGCCATTCCTCCCCGATTCATGATTTCCAGGATTTCGAACCGGCCATCCAGCGTCTGGCCAACCTGCGGCTCGTGGGGCGATGGAGCAGCCTCAGAAACATTTGAGGATGCTTGGTTGTAATCACTGCGTGGTTCATCCATAACGGCTCCTCGGTGGAGATGAAGTTGCGGCATGGGTGGAGCGGAAGTTATTCGCCCGTCCAGACTGCGATTGCTCGTCGCGTTTTCCATGCGGCACTATTCCACAAGCGCCAACTCCGGAATAATTAAAAGGCGGCGAGAATGCGTTAAGATAGTGTCAAGAACAGAAACCCCCATTTCACCCCATTGCTGGTCCGGCCTTAACAATTTCTTTACGGGATGTGGCTTCTATTTAATTACCCAACTAAAGGCGAACGGTTCATTGTTGTAATGTAGAAAACGATGGCTTAGCGCTGAATGAAACCCAATCCCATCGCTCTGTTAATTGATGCGGATCGGCCGAGCCGCCGCCTATTGCGCGTCGTGCTGGAGCCGCACAATTACAAGGTCCATGATGCCGAGAATGGCCAGGCCGGGTTGAAGGAGGCCGTTCTACGACAGCCAGATATCATCATCCTCGACTTATCCCTGCCTGACGTGGATGGGTTGACCGTGCTCAAACGATTACGCGAATGGAACCGCGCCGCCATTTTGATCCTCTCGGAACGAAATGACGAAAACGATAAGGTGACCGCGCTCGACAGTGGTGCAAATGATTACATGACTAAGCCTTTCGGCTCCGCTGAACTTCTTGCCCGGCTCCGCGTGCTCCAGCGTTCCCTGGCTGCGGAGCCGGACGGGCCCTTGTTTGTGAGCGGCGATCTGTTGGTGGATATCACCTCGCATCTCATCACTCTGCGAGGCCGCCCGATATTTCTTACTCCAACCGAGGAAGCCGTCTTCTACACATTGGTGCGGCATGCCGGGAAACTGGTCGGGTGCAAACACCTACTGCGGTGTATTTGGGGAACCGATTCGGAAGACAAGCTCCACGACCTCCACGTCTACATCCGCTCCCTCCGGCAGAAGTTGCGCGCTAAGGCCGACGATATCCTGATCCAAACCGAAGGCAGCGACGGCTATCGGCTGCTCGTTCCGATGGTTGGCTTGGCCGCGCCTCTGGAATCTTCTCCGCAGAAATTGGCCTCCGTCCATGCCTAAGGCGGTCACTCGGGCCGACGGCACGGCAATTGCACAAGACTCCAGCAATTAAACTGACATTGAGCGAAAACCATTGTCACCAATTGAAAGCACAGAACGTATGAAAAAAATCGAAGCCATCATAAAACCGTACAAACTGGACGAGGTGAAAGATTCTCTCAGCGATATCGGGATCGAGGGCATGACGGTGACTGAAGTCAAAGGTTTTGGCCGCCAGAAAGGCCATACCCAGATTTATCGTGGAAGCGAATATACAGTGGATTTTCTTCCCAAAGTGAGGCTTGAACTGGTGGTCCCGGACAGCCGTCTGGATATCGCAGTGGTGGCCATCATTCGGGCCGCGAAAACAGGCAAGATCGGCGACGGAAAAGTTTTCGTTTCCAACATCGAGCAGGCCATTCGGATACGCACAGAAGAAAAAGGAGACGAAGCTATCTCTGAACAGCCCGTTTTGATTCAGAAGTCATGATGAGGAGTCCCGCGTGCTCCAGGATGAGCGCGCAACCTTAACAGAAACTTAACTTTTTCCCCGGTTCTCTGAGTTTCTTTTCGTCCACCTCTGTTGAAATTTATCCTCCTGGCTGCAGGAAAGAGCCATCGCCACAGACAAATATACTGCCTGCAAACAAATTTGACTGGCTCATGCGCTATTACGACCCCCCAAATCGGCTGGTACGTCCCCTGCATTAAGTCGCGTGCAGTTAACTTGGCATTGAGCGAATTGATTTATGACAACTATTGAGATTATCCAGATCGTTTTATTCTTCGGCTTGGGCATCGCGCTCACACCGCCCGTGGGCAAGTTCATGTACAAGGTCTATACCGGCCAGAAAACCTTTCTCTACCCGATTTTTCATCCGATCGAGAAGTTCATCTACAAACTCTCCGGAGTGAATCCGGACGAGGAGATGAATTGGCTGCAATATTTCTGGGCCGTGCTGCTGTTCGCCACCGTCGGTTTCGTGGCGGACATGGTCATCTTCATGACCCAGCAATGGCTGCCGTTGAACCCACAACACCTGCCTAATTGTTCCTGGCACTTGGCTTTCATGCAGGCATGGAGCTTCACCTGCAACGCCGATTGGCAGTCCTACGCCGGTGAAACGACCATGAGTTATTTCTCCCAGATTTTCGCCATCATGGTGCATCAGTTTCTCAGTGGTGCGTCCGGGTTGGCGGTGCTCGTCGCCGTGGGCCGCGCCTTGAAACGGCACTCGGTCAAGACCATTGGCAATTTCTGGACCGATATGACCCGCGGTATGCTTTATTTCGTGCTACCCCTGTCCGCGCTTTGGGCCATTCCGCTGATGTGGCAGGGTGTCCCGCAGACCTTCAAGCCTTATCAGACCGCCCAATTGATGGAACCATATGTGACTCAGGTCCAGGCGACCGATGATAAGGGAAATGGCATCACCACGAATATCCAATGGGTGGTGTCATCCCCAAAATTGGATGATAAAGGCCAGCCGGTGGTGGCCGATGGCAATCCTGTGATGGTGGATGTGCCGCAAGTGGATGCGAAAGGTGCGGCCATAATGACCAACGTGCCCGTTATGGCGAACGTGACCGTGGATACAATGCCGATTCCGCTCGGAGGTGTTGCGGCTTTCGAGTCTATCAAACAACTCTTCACCAACGGTGGCGGCTGGTACAACGTGAACAGCGCGCATCCGTATGAAAATCCGACGCCCTTCACCAATTTCTGGGAACTGCTCGCCATCATCGTCGTGCCTATGGCACAGGTCTACATGTTTGGCTTGCTGGTCGGTAACAGGAAACATGCCTGGACCTTGTTCGCGGTGATGCTCTTCCTGTTCTTCATTTCATTCGCCGGCGCGTGGTATTTCGAAACACGCCCAAATCCTGTGACCGGTAACACTATGGCGAACATGGAAGGCAAGGAACAACGCATCGGCGTGATGAACAGCGTGCTTTGGGCGGCTGCCTGCACCGCCATCGATAACGGTTCCGTCAATTCCATGCATGACAGTTACATGCCATTAGCCGGCATGATGCCGCTGTGGAACATCCTTGTCGGTGAAATGCTCTTCGGCGGAATTGGTTGCGGCATGTATTGCATGCTGTTCCACGTACTCATCACCGTGTTCATTGCCGGACTGATGATCGGGCGAACGCCAGAGTATCTCGGCAAGAAATTGGATGCGTGGGTGGCTACCTGGGCGGTCATCGGCGTGCTTATCCCCAACGCCGCCGCGCTGATACCGACGGCGATCGCCGTCTCGGAGCCAACCGGATTATCCAGTATGAATAACGGCGGGCCTCATGGCTTTACCGAAGTCCTCTACTGTTTTGGCGAGGCTGCCAACAATAACGGCAGCGCTTTTGCCGGCCTTAATGCCAACACACCGTTCTACAATATCGGTGCGGGCATCGTCATCTGGATCGGTCGATTCATTCCCATCATCGCCATCCTTGCGATTGTTGGGCGCTTGTCCTCCAAGAAAACCGTGGAGGCTTCGGCTGGGACGCTGCCGACTCACGGCTTGACGTTTGGCCTCACTCTGACAGGTGTCATTGTCGTTGTGGCCGCGCTCACCTTTTTCCCGGCGCTTTGCCTGGGTCCCATTGTGGAGCACGGACTGATGCTGGCAGGTCGAGCATTCTAGGAAATCCAAGCCTTTTTCAACCAATCAAAATATGAGCACAAAAGTTGAATTCAAATATTCGGAACTGTATAAGCAGGCGATCATTGATTCGTTCAAGAAGCTGCATCCGCGCGAAGAGATCAAGAACCTGGTGATGTTCGTCGTATGGCTCGGCTCCATCTGGACGACTATCATTCTCTTCCTGCCTGGACAGTGCAATCTGTTCAACCTCCAGATCTGCTTCTGGCTCTGGTTTACCTGCCTCTTCGCGAATTTCGCCGAAGCTATGGCGGAAGGACGCGGCAAGGCCCACGCCGATGCGCTCAAGAAAATGCGGACCAAGACAATGGCGCGCGCCATTGTGAACGACAAAGAGGTCCAGATCGCCAGCTCGGACCTGAAGATCGGCGATTATTTCATCTGCGAAGCCGGTGAATTGATTCCCGCCGATGGCGAGATCGAGGAAGGTATCGCCACCGTGGATGAATCGGCCATCACCGGCGAATCCGCTCCAGTGGTGCGTGAAAGCGGAGGCGACCGCAGCGCGGTGACCGGTGGCACGCGTGTGCTCAGCGACCGCATTGTGGTGCGCGTCACCGCTGAAGCGGGCAATTCATTTCTCGACCGGATGATTTCGATGATTGAAGGCGCGCGCCGGCAGAAAACGCCGAACGAAATTGCGCTGAATATCGTGCTGGTCAGCCTGACTGCGCTCTTCATCGTGGTGGTTTTTGTGCTGCCACCGTATGCTCATTACAACGAAGACCAGGCCGGCCAAAAAGGTGTGGTGCTAACTTCTGTTCCAGTCCTGCTCTCGCTGATCGTTTGTCTGATCCCCACTACTATCGGTGGGCTTCTGAGCGCCATTGGTATCGCCGGCATCGACCGCTTGATGCGCCGCAACGTTCTCGCCACGAGCGGTCGTGCCGTGGAAGCAGCCGGCGATGTAGATGTGCTGCTGCTCGATAAGACCGGCACTATCACGCTGGGCAACCGTCAGGCGACGGAATTCATTCCTGCGCCGGGCGTGAAGGTGGAGGAACTTGCCGCCGCCGCACAACTCGCTTCGCTGGCGGATGAAACGCCGGAGGGTCGCTCCATCGCCGTATTGGCCAAGGAGAAATACAATTTGCGCGGCCAGGAAGTGGCCGACCGTTTCGCCACCTTCGTGCCGTTCACCGCGCAAACCCGCATGAGCGGTGTGGATCTTTACGCGGAACCACAAACCCAGACCATCACGGGCAAACCTGAATCTGTGCATGCCGGCCAATCAAAGGCGGCCGTAGCAGTCACGTCCAGCACAACTACCGCTCAACCCATTCGTAGCATCCGTAAAGGCGCAGCTGATTCCGTGGCAAAACTAGTCAAAAGCCTGGGCGGTAAAGTTGACCAAAGCGTGATGGACAAGGTGGACGATATCTCACGTAAAGGTGGCACGCCATTGTTGGTGGCTGATGGAGCCAGGGCTCTCGGCGTCATTCACCTCAAAGACATCGTAAAAGGCGGCATTAAGGAACGTTTCGCACAACTTCGTAAAATGGGCATCAGCACCGTGATGATCACCGGCGATAATCCGCTGACCGCCGCAGCCATCGCCACCGAGGCCGGGGTGGACGACTTCATTGCTCAGGCCACACCGGAGGACAAACTCGCCCGCATCCGCAAGGAACAGGAAGGCGGCAAACTCATCGCGATGATTGGTGACGGCACTAACGACGCCCCGGCGCTCGCCCAAGCCGACGTCGGCGTGGCGATGAACACCGGCACCCAGGCCGCCCGCGAAGCCGGCAACATGGTGGACCTCGACAGCAACCCCACCAAACTCATCGAAGTGGTGGAGATCGGAAAACAATTGCTGATGACCCGTGGAGCGCTCACCACATTTAGTATCGCTAACGATGTCTCGAAATATTTTGCCATCCTTCCTGCGATGTTCGGCCTGCTTTACGCCGCCACCGCCGGCGGTCGCGGCCCGCTCGATAAGTGGAACATCATGTATCTCCATTCGCCACAGAGCGCCATCCTGGCAGCCGTCATCTTCAACGCCCTGATCATCGTGGCGCTGATTCCATTGGCGTTGAAGGGAGTGAAATACCGTCCGCTCGGCGCGGCGGTGATCCTACGCAACAACATGCTTATTTACGGCATCGGCGGCATCATCATGCCATTCATATTCATCAAATTGATCGATATGCTCCTGGTGTTGGTCCACCTGGCCCCGTGATTTCACTGATGCCCATGCTTACAAAAAGGAAATTCTATGATTAAAATTATCATCCAATCCATCAGGCAAACGATCTTGTGGAGCGTGGTGGCCGGCGTGATTTATCCGTTCGTTATGACCATCTTTGCGCAGGTCGCCTTTCACGATCAGGCCAACGGAAGTCTGGTGCAAAGGAACGGCAAAATAATTGGTTCCTCATTGCTAGCCCAGCAGTTCCAGGGCACCAATTACTTCTGGCCACGGCCTTCGGCTTGCGGCTACGGCACTGGACCAACGGGCATTTCGGCATCCAGCGGCAGCAACCTCGGACCTACCAGTTCGAAACTGCAAGCTGCCGTGGTTGCCAATGCCGCAGCCTTCATCAGCGGCAACAACCTGCCCACCAATACAGTGGTGCCGCCGGACATGGTTTATGCCTCCGCCAGCGGTCTGGACCCGCATATCAGTCCCGAAGCCGCCCGTTTGCAGATCGCGCGCGTCGCCGCTTCACGTGGCATGAGTGTGGACAAGGTCAAAGCGTTGGTGGAGCAATTTGTCGAACCACCGCAATGGGGCTTTCTTGGCCAGGCGCGCGTGAATGTTCTGTTGTTGAATGCCGCTCTCGACCAGGCCCAGGCCGGAACGAGCGCCTCACCCAAAAGTTGATGTTGCGAGTATGAACCGGTCAAGGAGTCAGGTCGTCGTAGCCATTTAGCAACCCTGCCTCCTTCCGTGAAGCCGAATCCCATCGCGTTGCTGATAGACGATGATAAGGCTAACCGGCGACTGCTACGGACATTATTGGAATCGCAACATTACCGTTTGTTTGAGACGCAGAACGCCCAATTGGGTCTTGCCGCAGTCGGAACCTGCCAGCCGGACGTAATCATTCTCGAATTGCCTCTGCCGGACATGGAAGGTCCGGAAGTGTTGAGGCAATTGAGACAATCGGCCCGGACACCAGTTCTGGTGCTCTCCGTCAGCCATCGTGAAGCGGATACGGTGGCGGCATTGGATGAAGGCGCTAACGATTATATGACTAAGCCTTTCAGCGGCTCGGAATTGCTCGCTCGCCTGCGCGTCCTCCGCCGTTGTATTTCAAGTGAATCGGAAGAGCCGGTGCGGATGGAAGAAGGCCTTACGGTGGATATGATCAAACATGAGGTTTCCCTGGGTGGCCGCAAAATTGACCTGACACCCACCGAAGAAGCATTGCTTCATATGCTGGTCACCTATGCGGATAGGGTCGTCACTTGTCGGCAATTGCTTCATTCGGTATGGGGTGCTGGCGGAGGGAATCTAGGGCCTTCCTTGCGTGTCTTCATCTCCACCCTGAGGAAAAAATTGGAAGACCCCCAGAGAACAGTTACCATTGAAACCGCTGGCGGTTTGGGTTACCGGCTGGCGTTGCGAAACAGCGGCCAGATTTACGGCCAACTGGTTGAGCATCAACGGGGGCAATGTTCTAATTTAAAATCAATCAGTCAGGATGGATAAATTAACACTGTTCGGATTGTTTGCGGTAACGGCAATGCTGGTGACTTATGCGCTTGAAGCGCGCAGCCGCTGGTTCATCCTGGCCTTCGCCGCAGCATGTATGTTGGGTTCAATTTATGGATTCCTTCAAGGAGCGTGGCCGTTTGGCGTTGTGGAAGCAGTATGGTCTTGCGTTGCCTTCTACCGATGGTGGAAATGCAATAATCCAAATTAGGACACTACACCACGGTAAATATGATAGACGGGCTGCCGTAATCCATAGCGGATCATTTTTTATGTGGACCAAAATGTCTCAACAACCAGGATACTAGAAAGGCAATCCCAACCGTACCTAACGTTAAATAGGCCAGCACAACAAGGCCATTGGCAATTTCGCCGTTCACTTTGGAAAGCGTTAAAATGTGGAAATAAAAACCACGCTCATCATCACCAGCAATAGACCGATTGCCCCCGCAATCAAACGGATCATGATGCGATTCGTGCGGATGCGAACAGCTTTGTCCAGCTTCAGCCACGAGCGATCTACCAGCCACCTAACGGGCAGCGATGACCATCCGCCGAAACCAGAAAAACTTTGATAAACTTCGGAAATGAAGCCCTCAGCGGCCAGTTCGCGGATGAAACCGATTTTGCGCCGTTCAGAGAATGAATCACGGGTCGCACGAACTACGACTTCATCCTCCGTTTCCTCCACTTGGACCAGGGTGTCCAAGCGGGGAAAACTAAACTCAAAACAATGACCCTCATGATCAAGATGGTCAGTTTGCGTTTTCATGGCGCGCTAGGGACACGAATTGGGAATGAACCACGTCCACAAAGGCATTTGGTCGTTGTCGGTGACCGCGGCACGGTCCGTCTTCGCCTGCGACGGGGTTTTATCAATTTGCAACGACTCAAGGTGCTCGTGCAACGCGGTTTCAAAATCGCGTTTCGTCGCATTGGCCGGCACAAGGAAGATTGCTATTGAGTTCATAATAACAAGCAGGTTTCAATGCGAATGCAGACGCAAGAACCGGGCGAAAAACGACCTTTTGCGTTTGTGATCTTTGTGACCAGCACTTGGCGAAAACCGCTGTTCAAGGTGCCGGCGACGTGCCTCTTCGCATTCGCGGAGGCCCCTTAAAGTCGAATGATACAGATTCATAATTACTCCAAAGCTAGATTGACCAAATATCAAATCTTTCTGGCTAAAATCTAACCACGGACTCCATAAACAGGTAATTGAGAAGCAACGGAAAACCGTTAAGAAGTTGTTAACCCTATTGATCCGGTGAACCGCAAATTTTACTCGTAATTACGCATGACCTATTCTGTCGTGAGGCGGAGATGCCATTTCACACTCGAAAGCCTGCGGAAAGCGGCAAACCACCTCTCTCTCGACTGGATTGTGCCGAAAACGGAGCGGAGCGTTCCGCGAGGCCGACGAAGGGGATGTGCACCAGAGCGGGGCGCAGACTAGGTCGGGAGATTTTGAGGGCGTGCGCCCAGCCGGAAGCGTACAAAGGTCGCTGTCCAAATTGGTTGGGACAACGTCAGAATTATGTGGCAAACGACTTGTCAAGGGCTTAGAGCCATAAAGTCTCATCTCCTTATTTTCGAAGGTATCTGGTCAGGTTCCTTTCGTTTTTTGCTGGTTTTGGGGTAAATTTGGCCAGAATTGACCGTTGTGTAATACCCAACAGGGCTACTCTCCCCCGGGGAGAGGGAACAGCAGGCTGGAGTTTTCTTATTACCTTCGTTTGTTCGGCAAATTCCGCGGCTTGTGTCATAGGTGAACCTGAACTACAAACTAACCAGGTTTATGAGTGATTCAAAAATTGATTCCAACGTCCGTATCGGCCATGTGCATCTCAAGGTGGCTGACCTGGACCGGGCACTGGGTTTTTACTGCGGCGTTCTGGGGTTTGAGTTGATGCAGCGGTTGGGCGCGGGCGCGGCTTTCATTTCAGCGGGCGGTTATCATCATCACATCGGGCTCAACACGTGGGAGAGTTCGGGTGGGGCGCCGCCACCCGCAGGCACAACGGGGCTTTATCATCTGGCGATCCTATATCCGACGCGGGCGACGCTGGCGGATGCGTTGCGGCGTTTGCAACGGGCAGGCATCGAACTGGATGGCGCAGCGGACCACGGCGTGAGTGAGGCGCTGTATTTGCGCGACCCGGATGATAACGGCGTGGAATTGTATTGGGACAAGCCGAAGGAATCATGGCCACACACTCCGGATGGCAAACTGGCGATGTACACGCGGCAGTTGGATCTGGCGGGATTGCTGAAGGAATCAAGCGCCTAACAATTCTAAGGTTGCGGATTATAGGGAACAAACTCTGCATTCGTGCCGTCGCGGAGCGCCTTGATGGGCAGATGCAAGGTTATGTGATAGCCGCCGAGCGCAGAGGGCTCGACTTCTGTATGGATAGTCGGAAGCGTCCGCTCTCCGTGCTCTCGATCAAACTGGAAAAATCTGGGGCTAACGTCAATTGTTCCCCGTTTCAAGCCGCGCCAGGGCAACCAACTGGTCTGGTCGAAATTAAAGCAAAATTCACCGTTGGTGGTGACGCCGGGGATGAAAAGCGTGAACACAACGAACCCGGGGCGGCTTTGCCATTCCCAAAGAGCGGAATTTGACTCATTGGTGAGGTGTACCATGCCGTTGCTATCGGGAATTTGAAATATTCTGATGTCGTTCCTGTCCCGGGAAGCCGACATCGCGAAATTTGTGACGGACATATCGGCTGATTCCGGCTCCAATTGGACATCGATTTGGTGGGTATAATTGCCAGAACCGCAGCCGGCACAAACGATGAGGCTGACGGCCAGGAGCACGGTGCATCGGGTACTGGAGAGCATATCGCGCATCTGTTTCGCCAATGGTTGTGCGAGGGACATGACTGCGTAATGGCTGAATTTTTGCGGAAGCGCAACTAAAAGAAGTAATAGTCAGGAATGGAATCCAGTGCCCATTAGATTGCCCAGCACGGTCTTGGCTTCCAGTTTGTCATGGTCTAGCCTTGTGGCATACAACTTAGGGTGTCCAAAAAATTCCAGCACAACAAATGAACGAGAGCCAAACCAACGCCCCCGCTGAGCAGATTCACAAGAAACCAGGTGAGGCTAAATTTGCGTTGCTCGAAGCGCGGCTCCTTTTCCTCGTGGCACTGGTCGCGCTGGCGGTCCGCTTCCTGATAAGTCCGTGGGACTTCGGTGGATGTTTTTTTCAAGTGTGGATGACTTTGGTCGGAACGGCTGGATTTACGATGTTGTTGGCCCAACTGAAAACCCGACAACGCATCCTTGCAAGTTGTGTGCTCGTTCCATGCCTTGTGATCTGTTTTTTCGGCCCCATCTTCTTTCCGCCACAAATTTTCTTTCCGTTTTTCTTCCTGGGCGCAGCGGTCTGGGGCATTTTCCGGCTAGGTTCATTATCCAGGTTCCCGCTGGCACTGCTTGTGTCCCTGACCCTGATTCCAATCAGTGTGTTTTGCATGTCCGGCATCAATCACATGGTTCACTTAATCCAATTCCGGGAACTGAAAGGAAGCGACCTGCGGGAAATCAAATTCGAGGCCATTGAAGGCTCGAAAACGAATATCGTCATCAGCGACCCAGCCATGGTTGCCCGGATCGCCCGTGCGATACACGCAACCTGGCCATACAGCCCGAATCACGAGGGAATTCCCACGTCTTGGCTGGTACTCATTTATGGCAAAGACGGCACACTCACCAGTTGCCAGATTGGCAAAGGAAATCGAGCTCATCCGAAGTTTGCATCAGTTCATTTTGACTCGGACATTTACCAGAATCCTGAGTTGCCGGGGGTATTGCACCAGGCGGACAGCGCGCTTGATTTGGATAAATAATAGAAGTGGTGGCTGGGGGCGGAATCGAACCGCCGACACAAGGATTTTCAGTCCTCTGCTCTACCGACTGAGCTACCCAGCCACACTATAGCACCCGCACAACTAGAGAAACTTCTCCTCTTGGCCGTCGCGGACGGACGTAAATAGTAGCCAGCGCAGGAAGGTCGCGGCAAGTCATTTTGTCGGGTGAATTTGAGGGATTTACGATTGAGGCTGGGGATCAGGTGACGAGTCAGTTCATAATGTCGAATTCACGGATGACGAATGGTGCTGCGCAAGCTGTGCACAGATTTTTTCGTTTTTAGGAGGGTGAAGCTTCGCAACTTCGTTTCATTCAATCCGTTGCGATGGGAAAATATTTATTCAACAAAATGCGATTTGTGTAACGGTCACAGTTACAAACCGAAGCGGGTGTGGTATAACTGATTCGTTTTGCCGAGAAACCGGCGTTGATCTTTGAAATGGAGGTTTGTGATTGGTTAATGGTGACTTGTTAAATGAGTGGCCACTGGAAATGCCATGCGCAACGACTGATCTGGCGGAACGTGACTAGCCGGAGCGCTTCGCCAAGACGCAAGCTGGAGAAATTATGAGATGATCAATCTTTGGCTGCGTGCCGACCAATTCCGACCGATTTAAGATATTTTAGGAAAAAGGTAGGGGGGTGGGCTGCAAGGCTGAATGAAGAAGTGGGAAAAGTGCCTAGACGGAACTCCGAACAGGGGGACGCCGCGGGGAATCACGTGAAACGTGGCAAGCGCGGTAAAGCTCGTCTCCCGCATTGCGGGATCGCTCCCAGCACGACTTGGCTGATTCCAACCAATGTGGCCTCCCAGGCCCGCCACAAGTCACGTGCCCACAAGGGTTGTTCGCTGCGCGAATCGTGGTCAAACCGCTTTTGGGGGGTTATGCCGTAGCGAAAATCGTGCAAGTGTGGAAGGGTTTGGCAGTGTTTGTGCATACAAAAAGCATGTTTAAAACGGTGTGGATGGGCTGTTGGGTAGGGATTATGGCGTTGCGGGTCACAGCGCAGTCCGACCAGGGGGTTTATACTAATGGACTCCTTAATGGCTGGGTGAATTGGAGCTGGGCGACGGTAAATGTGAATAATATCTCGCCGGTCCATGGCAGCTCAGGCACATCCATTAGCGTCTCTTCGACGAACTGGCAGGCGTTTTATCTGCATCATACGGCGCAGGATTCATCGGCTTTCGCGTCCCTGACATTTTGGGTCAATGGTGGTTCCGCTGGCGGTCAAAGTGTCCGCATACAAGCAACCCGTAACGGTGTTTCCCAAACCATCGTGGAGTTAGTGCCTTTGCCGGCCAATACGTGGAGGCAGGATACGATATCGTTCACCGCGCTCGGCGTCGCGGGCGTGGGCGATTTTGATGGGTTCTGGTTGCAGGTGGAAAATCCGGGGCTGGCACCGACGTTTTACGTGGACGACATCGCATTGTTATCCGCCACAAATTCTCCGGCGACCACGGGCGGCACGTCAATCATCACGGTGGACGCGGCGCGAAACCGGCATCCGATCAATCCATGGATCTATGGCGTGGCTTACGCGCTATCGAACGACCTGAAACAACTGAATGCGCCATTGAACCGGCAGGGCGGCAACCCGACCTCGCGCTACAACTGGCAGGCGAATGCCGACAATCGGGCGAACGATTATTATTTTGCGAGCCTCGGTTACAACAGCGCCACACCGGGCGAGCATGGTGATTCCTTCATCAGCGAAACGCGCGCAGGCGGCGCAGAACCGAGCCTGACGATTCCGATGCTGGATTGGGTGGCCACGCTGGGTTCCGGCCGTGCGCGGACGTGGAGTTATTCGGTCGCCAAATACGGGGCGCAGCAGGACACGGACGACCAGGATGGCTGGCCGGACATGGGCAACGGCGTGCGCCTGGATGGCTCGCTCATCGTGACCAATGACCCAACGGATGCGAATGTTCCCGGTGGCGTCGCGTTTCAGCAGGGCTGGATCGATCATCTCATCAGCACATGGGGCCATGCGACGAACGGCGGCTTGCGTTATTACCATTTGGATAACGAACCGGGCATCTGGCACTCAACGCATCGGGACGTACATCCCAATGGGGCGACCATGGACGAGATCCGCGACAAGATGACCAACTACGCGATGCACATCAAAATGAGCGATGCGGGCGCGATGGTGCTGGGTCCGGAAGAATGGCATTTCTACGGGGCCATCTACAGCGGCGCCGACTCGCAATACGAAGGCGAAAATGGTTATCCCGGAACTTATCCAGACCGGACGGCGCATGGCGGCATGGATGTGTATCCCTACTTGTTGCAGCAGATGGCGCATGCGAGCACGAATGCCGGCAGGCGTTTGCTGGATGTGTGCACGATACATTATTACCCGCAGGGCGGGGAATTCGGCAACGATGTGAGCGTGGCAACACAACTGTTGCGAAATCGTTCGACGCGATCGTTGTGGGACAGCAATTACGTGGATGAAACGTGGCTGGCGGATGATTCCCGCACCAAAATCATCTATCTCATCCCACGGTTGAGGTCGTGGGTCACCACAAATTATCCCGGCACGCTCATCGGTATCACGGAATATAATTGGGGCGCGGAGACCAGTATCAACGGGGCGACGGCACAAGCCGATGTGTATGGGATTTTTGGCCGTGAGGGATTGGACCTCGGCGAGCGGTGGGCGTTGCCCCCGACCAATTCGGTGACGTTCAAGGCGATGCAGATGTACCGGAATTATGACGGGAACAAATCCACCTTCGGCGACACGAGTGTTTATGCCGGTGGGCCGAATCCGGATGGCGTCGCGGCCTTTGCCGCGCAGCGCTCGACTGACAACGCGCTGACGCTCATGGTCATCAACAAAGAGATTGGAACAAATGTGCCGGTGACGATTGCGCTGACAAATTTTCCAGCAGGCGGCCTGGCCGACGTCTGGCAACTCACGTCGGCCAATAGCATTTCGCATCTGGCCAACGTGACGTTCACGGGTAATTCATTCAGCAACACACTGCCAGCGCAAAGCATCACCTTGTACGTGGTATCGGAAGCGCCATCGCCGCGATTGCGCATCGAGTCGTTGACGGCGGGCAACACTTTCAATTTCTGGCTGGATGGCCAAGCGGGATTGCGTTATGCGGTTTTATACAGCAGCAATCTGGTGACCTGGTCGGCGGTACAGACGAACCTGCTGGTGACCAATTCAATCCGGATCAGTCTGCCCGCCACGAACGCGCTCCGTTTCTATCGGGCGCAATGGTTGCCGTGGTGAAGAGGGTTTAGCGCCAATGACCGGGCTCCATCCGCCAACCGCCAGGACCCCTGCCCCACGTGCCGGCGATCCAGATGGTATGCGGATACGGCGGGACGACCCAATGGCCACCAATCCAGACCCAACCGCCATGCCAAGTCCATTCGCCATCCACCCACACATAACCGGGCCCCGGAGAAACGATAACGGTCTGCACGGGCGGCTGCGGCGGCGCACTGGGCACATACACAACGGATGGCACCGGAGCAGGTACTGGTGGTGCGGAGACGGTTTGGCCGATGGTCGTGGGCGTGTTGATCATGAAATTGATCACATTCTCGCTGACACCGGAATTATGCAGGTCGATGATATCAGCCGAGCTCAAATGATAGACTGTGCGCGAATTGCGTATCTGGCTGATGATGACGTCGTCAGTGACGCCGGTCTTGGCGAGCGCTTTGACATCGGCGACGAGAAGCGGTTGGTTTTGGTCGACCCGTGTATAGGTTTCCGGAGCATTCTCGCGTAATTTTTCCTGGTGCCGCTCATCCAGGATGTGACCGATGACACCACCGGTGATGGCGCCTGCCGCAGCACCAATCAGTGCCCCGGGCCCTCCACCATAGCGTGCACCGGTAATCGCGCCGGCCCCGGCGCCGGCCAATGCCCCCGTGCCCGTGCGGTCCGTGGAACCATCCGGGTTTTTACAGCCTGTTACAATAATCAAAGCGGCGAGTCCCGCCATCAACGTCAATTTCAATTTCATATCCCTAATATCCTATCAGACAGAACAAGGTGCCCTCTTATTCAAATGATTTCAATGGGCCGGACAGGGATATCGGAAATGCTTTTGGCGAGATTTAGCCGCACTATATGCCGATTGGCTTCAGTAAGTGCGTTTAAAATAACGGCGGCCGATGAACAAATAACCAAAACCGATGGCGCAAAGGGCCATGGGACTGGGCTCCGGGACCGGGGTGAATTTAAGATCCAGATTTTTGCCACCGTTGGAAGTGTCGAGACTGAAACTGCCTCCATTCAAGTTGTTCAAAAAATTGCCCAGTTCGATCTGGAAGTCGGTGTCTTCATTGCCACCGGCTGCGAATATGATTCCGCCAGTCGTTTGAATGATTGTCCAGTCGCAAGCATGGCTCGGGTCAAAATCAGCGACGTTCCCCGGCGCGTCGCCGGTTGTAAGCGAGGTAAGGTCTATGTTGATGACATCACCGATGGTGGCATTCAGTGTGAGGGTGCCATTGATATCAACAAGATCCCAACCAGTCCCCGCGCCAGCGCCAACATCATTCATCTGAAACTGATAAGTGGAACCACCTTGCCAGGTCTCGCTGACGGTGTGGAGGGTTCCCGGACTGTTGCCCGGTGCGATGGTGGCACCAGAGTTCAACGTGATTTTGCCAAGAATCGTTCCGCTGCCACCCAACGTGCCGCCGGTATTCACAGTAACGGTGTTGGTGCCAGTGGCGCTGCCCGTGGTGTTGTTCACGACCAGTTTGCCGCCGGCGATAACGGTAGGACCACTATAATTGTTCCCTTTGGAAATAATGACCGTTCCACCACTGGATTTCATCACCGAAGCGGTCGAGCCGAGCTGGATGTTCACCGAGCCGGATTGAAGCTGATAACTCGTTGCATTCAACGAACCCGAGCCTGAGATGCTGCCACCGGCCAGCGTGACGGAGCCGACATTTTGGCTGTAATTGCCGAAGTCAACCGTCCCGCCATTGACGACCAATGGCCCAGTGCCAAACGCGTTGGTTTTCGCTGCGGTCAAGAGCCCGTCATCAACCGTCAGGCCGCCAGAAAACGTGTTTGCGCTGATTCCGCCGAGGATGAGCTGGCCGGAGCCATCTTTGGTGAGCATATCAGCCGTTCCGGAAATCACTCCGGTGAAGGAAGTGACGTTGCTGACCGTGAAGATCCTGCTCCCGCCGAGGCTGAAAACATGAGAGAACGTCAGCGGGGTGCTACCGGCAAACGTCACATTGCCACCGAAGGTGAGATTGTTGGTGATGGTGTGACCGCTGCCCAGACCGGCCACCGTGACGCCGTTGCCAAAGGCCAAAGTCCCTTTGCCCGCAGCCGTATCGGAGCCGAGTACCAAACTCCCTGCGTTAAGCGAAAGCGTGCCGGTGAACGTGTTATTGCCCGTGAGCGTCAAGGTGCCTGCGCCTGTTTTCGTGAGGCCATCTGCGCCGGACCCAGCGCCGTCCTGGATCGTTCCGGATATCAGCACGTTTCCGCCTGCGACATTCAACGTCAGCGTACGGGTCTTATTGATCTCGGCCAGGGCAAACGCAGATCCCGAGAAAGTCGTGGTGCCCGTGTTATTGATGGTCAACGTCCGATTACCGGTCTGGCTGAAATTGCCCGCGAAATTGAGATCCTGCGTGCCGCCGATGGTCGAGCTGGCCGTGAGAGAAATCGTGTTGGCCAAAGTATGGGGCGAGCCGGTCGCCGCGATTGTCCCACCGGCAAAATCAACTATGCTGGAGCCGAAGGCCAAATCGTTACCCGCGTAGATGGTACCGGCGGTCAACAAGGTGGTGCCGGAATAAGTGTTGGCGCCATCCAAATACAGAATACCGGTCCCGCTCTTTGACAAACCGTTTGTTCCCGCGAGGATAGAAGCAATCGTTGCTGTTTTAGCGGTCGCGGCATTGATGGTTGCGGCACCAATTCCATTCGTAAGCGTGAGTGTGCCGCCGTTAATAGTGACCAGGCCTTCTTGAAATACCAGGCCGGAAACCAACTGGTTGCCGGAAACGTTGATTGTGAATGTGCCGCTGGCGTCTGTGCCGGCGGAGAAGATGGCTTGTTGTCCGGGTGTCCATGCGGTGGTAGCTATGCCGCCGGATGCAGAAGTCGTCCAATAGGAATTGATTCCCCATGTACCTCCGGCTGTGGTGTTAGAGGTTGAGCCGGCAAGTGCGCCGTCGGTATCCCAATACCGTTGCGCCAGGACCGGATTGGCCAACAATAAACCACAAAGCAAAACAATGGATTGAACGCTTCTAATTTTCATCACTGACAAATGAAAACCGAATGAACGACTGTTCAGTTTTCCCGAAGTACGCCTAAGAGTGATTGGCCTTTTGCAGCCTATGTGCCACTGAGGTTTGTGGTATCCAAACCTCAAAATAGGGCCATTTTTCGCGTAAGAAAATTTTGCCTAGCCACCTTCTGGACACGGCAATTCTGTCCGTGGACAGTTGAAAACCGGTGTAAATATGCGAGAAAACAGGCGGAAAATTTTGCCGCAAGGGCTATTTTTATGGCTCAGACCTTATGCACGAGGATGGGCTTCGTCGTAGGCTTTCTTCAATCGTTCCGTGGTAAGATGAGTGTAAACCTGGGTGGTCGCGAGGTGTGCGTGACCGAGTAATTCCTGGACGCTCCGCAAGTCTGCACCGGCATCCAGCAGATGCGTGGCATAGCTGTGCCGCAATTTGTGTGGCGTCAATTTTGGGTCGAGGCCGGCGGCAATCAGGTGCTTCTTTAAGCGCCGTTGCAAGTCCAGTGGATGCATGGGGCCCAGATGAGTCTTCTGCGCAAAAAAAACCGGCGTCGGACCAGCTGGCGGCTTCGGCAGCAGGGTCCAGTAATCCTTAATGGCCCGTAATGCAGGCTGCCCGATGGGAACCAGGCGTTCCTTGCGTCCCTTGCCGCGGATGCGCAGGATTTGCCCGGGCCAATCGATATCCTCGACCCGTAGGCCACATAGTTCGCTGACGCGCAAACCACAGGAATAAATCGTTTCCAGGATGGCCACGTCGCGATAACAGATGCTCGCTGTGATCGGACGTCCCCTGCCCTTTGCTTTCGGCGTCGCCAACGTCTTCAGCGGCGCTGTCAGCAGACCTTCCATCTGCTGGGTGGTAAGATATTTCGGCAAACGTTTCGCCTGTTTAGGCAATTGCAGATTTTTTATCGGTGACGACCCTACGACTGCATGCCGCATCAAAAACCGGTAGAACGTCCGCAGGCTGGAAAAGCGCAAGGCGATGGTCGCCCGACCAAGATTTTGCCGTCCGAGAAAACGCAGGTAACTGCGAAAATCATCGCGTTGCAGTTTGTCCCATGCCGGCGATGATTGCCGTTCCTTTCGGTGCCAATGGCAAAATTCATCGAGCCCTTGCTGGTAATTCCGCTGCGTGTAGACCGACGCTCCCCGGTCAGTCGCCAGATGGGTAAGAAATTTTTTAACCAACAGGTCAGGTGCCGTTGGTTTGGGTGGTGCACTGGGCGCGTCCATTGATTGCAGTTTAGCGTATTTTTCACCCGGCACAAACCGCTTCGAGAAATTTCAGAACACAATCAACGAACTCCCGAGGTGCATCTCCATGGACCCAATGCCCGGCTTCCGGAATCGTCTCCATACTGGATTTAGGAAACAACTTATGGATGACAGGTTCGTCGGACGCATGAATGTGGTTCGATTTCCCCCCGCGAATGAACAGTGTGGGTTTTTGGAACGGCGTTTCTGAACTTATCGGCTCGTTCAAGCGCGAATAATTGTCAGCCAGCCCGCGCAAGTTCGTCTTCCAATAAAATTTCCCAGTCGCATCACGCCCAAGGTTCTTCAAAAGAAACCGGCGCATGACCAGCGAATGGATCCTTGGCGCGAGCGCATCTTCAATCTGTTGTCTGGTTTGGAACCCGCCTAAATCCAGTTCCATCAGCGCAGAAAAGATCACATCATGCACCGGCTTATAGGCACGCGGCGCCATGTCCTCCACTATGAGCGATTTCGTTCGTTCCGGCCACCGCAACACATATTCCATCGCCACTTTGCCACCCATCGAATGCCCCATCAAATGAGCAGTTTGCACCCCGTGTGCATCGAGCAGAACTCTTACGTCATCGGCCATTATTGGATAATCCATCGTGGCGCTATGCGGAGATAAACCATGATTTCGCAGGTCCGGAATGAACAGGTGGGATTGTTTAGCCAGAGCGGGCGCGACGCCCAGCCAATTGTCTGATGAGCCCAACAAACCGTGAAGCAAAACCAGTGGCTCACCGGCACCAAGTTCTTTAAAGAACAGTCGCATGGCGCTCGGCCTATTGCCGGGCCGCATCCAGACCAGTGCCCGTGACATTGGATTTGGTAATCAAATCACCGCTGTAACCCGTCACATCGATGCCGGACAAAACCACGTTGGTCATGTTTGCCAGCCGTATGCCATGTGCGCAATCACCCTTGATGTTAGTGAGCGTCAGATTTTCAACCGGACGTTGCGGCGGAATCGCCGTGCCCAAGACCAGATCAGTGACGTTATGAACGCTGATGTTATTAAACGTCACATTACGCATCGCCGTCCATTTCTCCACATCGCCTGGGACCGGGTCGCTGGCCTGGATGCCTTTCTTGATGAAATCGATGCCGATGAACGTCGGGGAGTTCTGCACGATGAGATTTTCCCCCGTGAGATTCTCGAGGTAGCCGCCGCGCCCATCACGGCTTTTGAGGTAAATGGCGTTTTGTCGGCCACTGATGGTGCAATTCTCCAATCGCACGTTACGGATGCCGCCGGATAATTCAGTCCCAACCCCCAAGGCCGCATAAATACTGCTCGCCAGTGTGCAATCGCGAATGGTCACGTTTTCCGTCGGCCTGGCAAGTTGTGCCGCCGACAAGCCGCGCCCAGACTTTAGCGATATGGCATCGTCACCAGTATCGATATTACATTTCTCAATCAGCACGCCCGAACAGGAATCGATGTCGATACCGTCCCCATTCGCGTTGACCGTCCGGATGGTCAAATTTCTTGCGACCAGGTTTTTGCACAGCACGGGATGGATCGACCACAGTTGTTGGTAGAGCGTGGTAAAACCATCCAGCGTAACATCATCGCATACCGAAACCTCGATGAGCGCCGGCCCCCTTGGATCGCGCAAATGACTCACGGAAATCGGCGGACCGTAAATAAAACCTTTACCAACAATGCTCACGTGAGCCGTGTTTTCAGCATAGATCAGGGCGCGATGCCCTTGCCGGAATTCGCCTTCCCAGCGCACTTGGATCAAAGGATAATCTTCAATGTCCGGGCTGCCCATCAGGCTCGCCTTGCCTTCGAAGCGCAAGGTCGTATTGGTACCGATCCCAATGCTGCCGATGACATACAAACCATTCGACACAACTACGGTTCCACCACCTGCGGCAGCGCACGCATCCAACGCTCTCTGAAATGCGACCGTGTCCTTGGTTTTTCCATCGCCGACTGCTCCAAACGCACGGACGTTATAAACACCATTCTCCGAAACAGGCACCGTCGATGCGGGCGCAGGTGGCTTCTTCTCGATGATGACCTTCGGAGTTGAGCATGAGGCGAGAAGAACGACCGGCAGACATACCAACAGAGTGCGGAACGACAAATTGTTCATAAAATGATGGACGCTAAGGTTAAGCGGGATTCCACCATCGAACCAAGAAATTTATTCTTCAGCCCTCTTCACGTGGCGGGAACTCAAACGTCACTTTGCCCTTGTCGTCCATGACGAGATAAGCCGGAAACGGCTTGCCGGCTTTGGAAATGAATTTGTCCATGAGGTCGGTCTTGCGCGTAGTTAGAAGTTTTTGCGCCTGAGCCGCGTCGATGGGCTGACCGAGGATTTCCTTGTTTATCTTGAATTTGCACGGCTTGGTATCCGCCTGCGACTTTTCGCAGATATAACCGGATTCGGTATCAAAAACATTGCCGCCGCACTTCGGACACTTCCCGATGATATTCTTGCCCGTAAAATCGATTTTCGGCAACGGTTCAGCCGGTGTCCCTTTGGCCTTTGATTTCCTCTCGCGAGGCGCAAACTCAAATTTAACCCCGCCATCCTTCAACACCAGGAACGCCTCAAATTTGCGATTGGTCTTCTTCGAGATAAATCCCTTGAGCAGGTCGGTTTTTCCTTCCGCCAGCATCTTCTTCATCTGGGCCGGTTCAATCGCCTGTTGCAAAATGATTTTGCCGCTCTTGAACGTACACGTCTTATTCGGGCCGGTCGCCTTCTCACAGACGTAATGCATCCCGGTATCATAGACCGTAGAGCCACATTTGGGACATTTGCCCATCACTTCTTTGCCAGTAAAATCAACCACCGCTATCTCGCCATTTTCGCCGGTCTTTTCCTCATTCCCGAAATCGAACTCCGGCTTGAACTCGGCCCCCATCTTGATGACCGCCGCAAACGGGAATCCCTGCTTGCTGCGGAATCCCTGCAATGGTCCCACTTTGCCCTTCTCGATCAATTCCTCCACTTCAGGAATCTCCAATTGACGGCCTGCAACAATTTTCCACAACGAGAAGTCACACTTCTGGCACTGGAACTTCTTGTAGTTCTCGTGGATCTCGCCCCCGCATTTCGGGCACGGCGTTCGCAAGGTGCCAAAATCGCCGGGCACCGTATCACTTTCGTGGCTTTTGGCCTTGGCCACCATGTCGCGCGTAGCCTGGGCGATCTCCTGCATGAACTGTTCCCGCTTCAATTTGCCGCGCGACATCTGGTTCAGTTTGAATTCCCATTCGCCTGTGAGTTCGGGCGAAACCAGCTCAGGGATGTTCAAGCCACGCAATAACGTTATCAGCGAAAACGCCTTCGCCGTCGGTTGTAATTCACGGCCATTGCGCAGGAGATATTTTTCCCAAATCAAACCTTCAATCGTTTGCGCACGGGTAGCGGGGGTGCCAAGGCCTTTCTCACTCATGGCCTCGCGCAATTCCTCATCCTCAATCAGTTTGCCTGCGCCTTCCATGGCCGAGAGAAGCGTGGCTTCCGAATAGCGCGGCGGCGGCTTGGTGACGTTCGCCTGCACTTCGACGTTCACTGTCTTGACCTGCTCGTTAGGTTGTACCTTCGCGAGCATGGGGGTGTCATCCGTCTCGACTTCTTTGCCGTAAACCTCCATCCAACCCGCCTTCATCATCACTTTGCCTTCACTCTTGAACGGCTCGCCCTCGACACGAGTGATACGAGTCGTCACCTGAAATTCTGCCGCCGGATAAAAGATCGCAAGGAAACGCTTGGTGACCAAATCGTAAAGTTTTTGTTCCGGCTCGCTCAAATGCTTGGGCGCAACGGTCGTGGGAATGATGGCAAAGTGGTCGGAAATCTTGGCGTTGTTGAAAATACGTTTGTTGGGCTTCACCCAATCGTTTTTGACGATATTATCGGCCAGCTTGCCGTAGTTCGTCTCACTAAGCATCGCTAGGGTATTCTTTACCGTGGCGATGTAATCCTCCGGCAACGCACGGGAATCAGTACGGGGATAGGTCAGCACTTTATGTTTTTCATAAAGCGCCTGCGCCAGACCGAGCGTGTTCTTTGCGGAAAACCCAAAGCGCCCGTTGGCTTCACGCTGCAAACTGGTCAAATCATAGAGTAATGGCGACAGCGATGTGGTCGGCTTGCTTTCTTCCGTGACGATGCCGGGCTTGCCCAGGCATTTGTTTTTGATCTCTTCGGCCAGCGCGTTATCCCAGACGCGTTCTGGCCTTAATTGGTCGTCACCTTCCTTTTTGCCGAAATTCTCATCAAACCAGCGCCCCGCATATTGACCCGCCTGTGCTCCAAAAGTTCCGTGGATCTCCCAATAATTGCGGGAAATAAATTTTTTGATCTTCTCTTCCCGCTCAACGAGGATGGCCAGCGTCGGAGTTTGCACCCGGCCAACGGTGGTCAGATGAAATCCGCCGGTCTTGGAATTGAACGCCGTCATCGCGCGCGTTCCGTTGATGCCCACCAGCCAATCGCTTTCGCTGCGGCACACGGCGGCATCAGCCAGAGGAATCATATCACCATCCGTGCGCAAATGTTCAAAACCTTCGCGGATGGAGGCTGCCGTCATGCTTTGCAGCCAAAGCCGTTGGATGGGCTTCTTACTTTCCGCATATTGGACAATGTAACGGAAAATCAGCTCGCCCTCCCGGCCTGCGTCGCACGCATTGACCAGCCGGTCGATATCTTTGCGTTTGATGAGCTTGAGCAGGACCTTGAGCCGGTTCTCGTTTTTCTCGATGGGCCGCAGGGCAAAATGCGGTGGAATGACGGGCAGATGTGCAAAGGTCCACTTGCCCCGCTTAACCTCAAACTCTTCAGGAACGATGAGTTCAAGTAAATGGCCGACCGCCGACGAAATGACATATTCGTCGTTTTCGAAGTAATCATCGTGCTTCTGAAACTTGCCGATCACCTTCGAAATATCGCTGGCGACCGACGGTTTCTCTGCGATTATGAGTGCTTTGCCCATTTGATGCGGTTGATTCTTAAGCCGCGATGCCCGTCCGGCGCAACCTATTTCTTACGGAATGTAAATTTTTTCTGCCGTGCGCTTGCGTTCGTTCCAGCGCAATCTAAACTCCGCGCGCACATGGTGAACCTGAATTCGCTCAACCCGCAACAACGCCTCGCCGCTGAGACCATCAACGGCCCGGTATTGATTTTGGCGGGTGCGGGCACAGGTAAAACCCGCGTCATCACCTTTCGGATCGCCTACATGGTCGCCCGCGGCGTGGCGCCCGGCCACATTCTCGGCGTCACCTTTACCAACAAGGCCGCGCGGGAAATGCAGGAGCGCGTCACGAAATTGCTGCCCACCCCGAAACGCAACCCGGACAAATCCGAAAAACCTGACCGACCCACTATCTGCACGTTCCATTCGCTCTGTGTGCGTATCCTGCGCCAGCACATCGAGAAGCTCGGCTATAAACGCAATTTTGTCATCTACGACGAATCGGAACAGATCAGCACCGTAAAAAAGATTCTCAGCAGCATCTCAGCTAAGGGCGAAAAAACGGACCCTCATGCGATCCTCAGTTTATTAAGCCGCTATAAGAACGGCGGCGAACGCGCCGCTGCCTTCGCTGAAGAAAGCGTTCGAGCCATGGCAGAACATATCCGAAAGCGATACGAATCCGCTCTGCACGCCTGTAATGCTGTTGATTTTGATGACTTAATCCTGCTCACCCTCCGGCTTTTCAGGGAACACCCCGAGGCGCTCGAAGCCTGCCGCGCGAAATATAAATATGTGATGGTGGATGAATATCAGGACACGAACGCAGCCCAATTCGAACTGGTCCACGCGCTCACCAAAGAACACCGGAACCTGTGCGTGGTCGGTGACGATGACCAAAGCATTTACGGCTGGCGTGGCGCGGAAATCGCCAATCTCCTGGACATGGAAAAGCATTATCCCGAAGTGAAAGTGGTCAAGCTGGAGCAGAATTACCGCAGCACTAACACAATTTTGAAGGCGGCGAACGCGGTCATCAAAAACAACCTACGGCGCCGGGGAAAACAACTTTGGTCGCAAAAAGGCGATGGCCCCAAGATAACTCTGCATACGTTCACGGATGATGACCAGGAAGCCAGTGAAGTCGTGGCGCAAATAGAATTCCAAAGGCTCGCCCGGCGCGCCGTGTGGAAGGATAACGCCATATTGTTCCGCACCAATCAACAATCACGCCCCTTGGAGACCGCCCTGCGCCAGGCGGGCATCCGTTATCATTTGATCGGCGGACAAAGTTTCTTTGACCGACGTGAAGTGCGTGATTTTCTTGCCTACCTGAAGATGTTTGTGAACCCAAATGACGACGTGAGCCTGTTGCGCATCGCCAATACACCCGCGCGCGGCCTCAGCGACGTGACGATGGAACGCCTGCTCGGCGCCAGCCATGAACGCCATTCGTCCGTGTTTGCGGCGATGAAAAATCCCCTCGTGACCGCGACGTTCCAGGCCAAGTCGCGTGAAGCTATCGGGGCTTTTGTGGAATTTATCGAACGCGCGCGTCATCCATTGGAAAGTGGAATGACCAATCTGCAAACCTGGGCGAATCATTTTCTCGATGAGATAAGTTATTTCCAGGAGCTGCAACGCGGTGAAAAGAATCCTGAAAACGCCGAGAGCCGCATCCGCAACCTGAAAGATTTGATTGCGACGCTCGACCGTTCACACGGCGACATCTCATCAAGTCTTGTTCCGGCAGCCAGCCGTTTGGAGACATTTCTCGAAGACGTCACGCTGGATTCAGAACGCGAAGAGGAGAAGGAAAATGAGGGTGATGCGGTCACGCTCATCACCATGCATAGCTGCAAGGGGCTGGAATTCCCGCACGTGTTCATCGTGGGGCTCGAAGACGGATTGTTGCCCCATTCGCGTTCCAAGGTTGAAGGTACGATGGATGAGGAACGCCGGTTGTTCTATGTGGCCGTTACCCGCGCCATGCTGACGCTGACGGTGAGCCATTGCGGCGGGCGTAAGAAGTACGGCCAGATGCTGCCCTGCCACCCTTCCCCGTTCCTAAAAGAACTGCCGGAGGAACTGGTCGAACACGCGGACGCCAAAAGCAAAGAGCCCATGGACGTCGACTCAGGGAAAAATCTCTTCGCCGCGATGCGCCAATCAATCAGCTAAACAAACGAGTTACTTCGCGAGGCCTCGGACAAATCGGTCCATTCGATCCAGCCCCTTCTCGATATTACCCAGGCTCGTCGCATAGCTGATACGGAGATAATCGTCCGCGCCAAACGCGATTCCCGGAACAGCGGCAACCTTCTCAGTTTCAAGCAACCGCGCGCAAAACTCAGAAGATTTCAGGCCGGTCTTCGATATGTTCGGAAACAAGTAAAACGCGCCCTTGGCATTCACACATGAGATGCCGGGCATGGAATTCAGTTTTTGATGGGCGTAACGGCGGCGCTTGTCGTATTCCGCCAGCCATTTGGGCAGATGATCTTGCGGGCCATTCAGGGCCTCCACGCCACCTTTTTGGGCAAAGCTGTTGGGATTGCTCGTGCTGTGGCTCTGGACCGCGTCAATGGCCTTGGCGATCGGCTCCGGGGCAGCAAGGAAACCCAGCCGCCATCCGGTCATGCTCCATGCTTTGGCAAACCCGTGGACGATGATCGTATGTTCCAGGTGCGCAGGCGAGAAACTCGCCACACTCTTCACCTTCGCGCCATCGTAAAGAAGATGTTCATAGATCTCATCGCTCATGATGAGCACGTTTTTCTCGACACAGACGTCGCCGAGCGCCTTGGTCTCTTCTGGCGTATAGACGCTGCCGGTCGGGTTGCTCGGAGAATTCAGGATGAACAAGCGCGTATTCGGTGTGATGGCCGCGCGCAATTGCTCCGGCGTCACTTTAAATTCAGTCTTGTCGCTCGTCGGCAAAATCACGGGTTTTGCACCGGCAAGCTTCACCATTTCTGGATAGCTCAACCAATAGGGCGACGGGATGATGACCTCGTCACCTTCCTGGCACGTGGCAAGAATGACGTTGTAACAGGAGTGTTTGCCGCCGTTGCTCACGATGATCTGCGATGGCTTATAGATAAGGCCGTTCTCGCGCTTAAATTTATTGGCGATGGCTTCGCGCAACTCCGGGATACCCGCGCTCGGCGTGTATTTGGTGAATCCCGACGCCAGCGCCTTGGCCGCCGCATCCTTGATGTGTTGCGGTGTATCGAAATCCGGTTCACCGGCCCCAAAACCGACCACGTCTTCGCCCGCCGCCTTCATAGCCTTGGCCTTGGAATCGATCGTAAGAGTCAGGGATGGTGCGAGGGACGCAGCGCGATGAGATATCTTATAATTCATAAAGAAATTGTGTGAGCTTACTAACGGGACACTGAATCGCAAGAATGGAATCGACTGTGCGCTGCAAGAACCGCTAGGAAAATTTTACTGCAATCGTTAGCTTTAACGGCAGCAACAATGAGCAATCCGTATCAAGAAGTGTTGGAAGGCGTACCATTTTTGCGCCAGGCGCCCAGCGAACGTCACGAAGCCATTTGCTCACACCTGCACGCGCTGGTCGCCAAAAGCATGGCTGGCATGAAGGCCGCCAACCTGCTCAGCCGCCGCATGGGCATAATGGTTACCCGGACGGATAAAGTGTGCCCAGACCTTGCCCTCATCACGGCGGTGACCGGAAAACTCTGGCTGGCGGCGGAGATCATCGATGCCGGCGATAATCAACCGGATACGGTGATCAAAAAGCAGATTTACGAGCAGATCCGCCTGCCGCGCCTCTGGGTCATTGATCCTCGCTACAATAATGTGGAAATCTATCACGGCACCGAGTTTGGCCTCAAGCTAAAGGGAATCCTCGCCGGAAAAGAGCTGCTGACAGAAAAACTTCTCCCTGAATTTCAGATCACAATCGCCGAACTTTTCGCGAAGTAGGCTGGCGTTTCAGGCTGGGCGCCAGTCCAGAACTTTCAGCTGCACCGTGCGACGGCCATTGAATTCATTGATTTGCGGAACGAATGCGAGGTCGAATTTCCCCACCGGCAATTGCTTTTCGCCCGCTCCCCACCACACACATTCCAGCGCGACGCGGCCGTCCGTGATCCACATCTTTACGTGTTTTTTGTCCGCACCCATACGTTGTAATGGACGCTGATGCGTCACGCTGCGGGCACAGAATTGTACCGCGGCATTCCCTTGTCCTGTGGGTGATAACCGCTCCAACTCAGCCATGCGCTCCAACGTCATTTCGTCCAACCCCACTTCAGCATCCAGCCGTAGGAAAGGTTGTAGGTCCTCAGGCTTAAGGCTGCGCCGCGCCAATTCATTCAATCGTTGACGAAGCGGCGCCAGGCTATCGCCGCGCATGCTCAAGCCGGCCGCCATCGCGTGTCCGCCGTGTCGCAACAACAAATCATCACATTCACGCAGGGCCGCAGCCAGGTCGAACCCGGCGATACTCCGCCCGGAACCGCGCCACGATTCGCCATCGCCTCCGAGAATGATGGTAGGCCGATAAAATTCCTGGAGAACGCGCGATGCCACAATGCCCACCACACCGATGTGCCAGAGCAACTGGCCCTCCACGATGACAAAATCTGTTTCCGGATTATGCGTGGCACGGATTGCCCCTATCAATTCGTCCACGATGCCGCGCTCAATCTTTTGTCGCTCCCGGTTCCGGGAATCAAGCGCCTGCGCGATCGGCATCACTTCTGCCAGACTGGTCGCCAATAGCAGCTTCAGGGATTCTTCCGCCGTTTCCAATCGCCCGGCGGCGTTCAGCCGCGGTCCAAGTTGAAAACCCACCTCCATCGCACCCAGTTTCTGTGGGGTTTGTGCGACCTGTTTTAATGCTACCAATCCGGGTCGCTCGGTAGTATTCAATCGCTCCAGGCCTGCCGAAACCAGAACACGGTTTTCACCGATAAGCGGCACCAGGTCCGCAATGGTTCCCAGCGCAACCAGGTCAAGTAGTGGACGCAGATCAAAATCCGATGCGCCCGTCAGATTAACCTCCCTGCCGCGCTTCACCAGCGCATGAGCAAGTTTGAAAGCGAGGCCTGCCGAGCATAACTCCGTTGCAGTCTTTTTCGTTGCGTCATGCTCCCTTTCACGGATTTGTAGTTGGGGATTGATTAGCGCCACTGCTGCCGGCGGTGGTTCACTCACCTGATGATGGTCCAAAACGATCACATCTACGTTGCGTTCGCGCAGCCAATGGATGGTCTCGACCGCCGTCGAGCCACAATCCACAGCAAGGATGAGCGTCGTCTTGAATTCATTCAGGCAATTCTCCACCGCTTCCCGGCTCAGGCCATAACCCTCTTCCATACGGTTCGGCAGATAAAATTCAACCTGCCATCCAAGTTTCTGGAAAACTTCCCACAACAACGCGGTCGAAGTCACCCCATCCACGTCGTAATCGCCAAAGATGACGATGCGCTCACCTTTTTCACGTGCCAGGAACAAACGCTCCACCGCTGTAGCCATGTTCGGCAGCAGGAACGGGTCAGCCAGATTCTTGAGGCGTGGCTCGAGAAAGTTTTGGATGGTTTCCGGTTCGCTGAACCCGCGATTGACGAGACATTGGGTGAGCAACGGCGAGAGCCGCAACCTGGTCGCAAGCTGCCCGGCAAGGAGCGGTTGCGGGATCGCAAGCGACCAGCGGTATTTCATTTCATCAACCGTTTAACTCTGCGTGGCCGCCACGGCAAGCGGATTCAACTTTTTTTACCGCCTTCGCGCTTCTCCCGCTCGGCCACCATGACTGATAGCACGATTGAGCACAGGATGATGGTCGCCACCACCATCAAAGAGATGGTGGTCGGAATCTGCAACTGGAACCACTTGGTGGCCCTGTCATCCACGGTGTGTGGATCAATGAGCATCTTCACACCGATGAACACCAGCACTAGCGAAAGCCCGACCTTTAGATAACGGAAATAACTGATGGCACCGGCCAGCAGGAAATAGAGCGAGCGTAATCCGAGGATTGCGAAGACATTCGAGGTGAACACGATGAACGCTTTTGTGGTAACCGAAAAGATCGCAGGAATGGAATCCAACGCGAAGATAAGGTCACTCGTCTCCACCATGAGCAACACGATCATCAAGGGCGTCAATGCGCGTCGGCCATTGATCCTGGTGAACAACTTGTGTCCGTCCAATTCTGGTGAGACCGGAAACAGTTTGCGGGCGACCCGCAAGACAGGGTTTTTTTCAGGATGGATCCCACCGTCGCCGGCGAACAGCATCTTAATACCAGTAAAGACCAGAAATCCGCCGAAGATGTATAGCGTCCATTGAAATTGATTCACCAATTTCGTGCCGGCGCCGATCATGATGCCACGCATCAACAGAGCTCCCAGGATGCCCCAGAACAGAACGCGATGCTGATATTTCTCCGGCACCTGGAAATAAGTGAAGATGAGTGCGATGACGAAGACGTTATCCATCGAGAGCGAGAACTCGATGACATATCCGGTAAGAAAATCGAGCGCTTCATGTTTGCCGCGCAAGGGCACCAGGGCCGCGGCAAACAACATCGCCAGCGAACACCAGACCAGCGTCCACACCAGGGCGCTCTTAAAACTAACCTGGTAAGCACCTCGGTGAAAAACGCCGAGGTCCAGTGCCAGACAGAAGAGGATGAACCCGACAAATCCCGCCCAATACAATGGCGTGATTTGTACCAGGGCTAACATGCCGGGCACGGTCTATTTGCCGGCGACCACGGCGGTTTGGACCGTTGTAGCTGAAGCGCCGATGCTCGGGCGCTGGCCTTTGTGCCACCACAACACCAATGCGCTGGCGATGTAGATGGATGAATACGTGCCCGTCAAAATACCGACGAGGAACGCAAAGGCGAAGTCGTTGATGACGCCGCCACCGAAGATATACAGGGACAACGTCGCCAGGAACACCGTGCCGGAGGTGATCAGCGTACGGCTCAGGGTCTGGTTCAGCGCCTGGTTCACGATTTCTTTGAAAGAACCCCGCACACCAAGCTTTAAGTCTTCACGGATACGATCAAAGATAACAATCGTATCGTTGATGGAGAAACCAATGATTGTGAGCACAGCGGCTACCGTGGTGGCGTTGAGTTCGCGCCCGGCGAGGAAATACCAACCCAGCGTCATCAACACGTCGTGGATAATGGCGACCACCGCGCCCACGGCGAATGAAAATTCATACCGGAAGGCCACGTAGATCAGGATGCCGAACATCGCCAGCAATGAAGCCAGGATGGCCGCCTTGGAAAGTTCGCCGCTGACGGTCGCTCCCACGTGATCAATGCCGCGGACCGTAAATTTTGAATCAGAAAAGTCCTGTTGCAATTGATTCGCAACCTTTTGGCCCGGGCTGACTGATCCTGGCCCTTCCTGTTTGCCGAAGTCGCGCACGGTGATGCGTAAGGTTTCATTTCCTCCGGTGACATCATGCTGGTAACCCGCCAGCACTTCAGCAGCGCTGGCTTTCGTGGCGGCCTCGCGCACTTTGTCCAGGTCTGGTTTATGAGCCGGGTCAAAGGCCATGGTGACGGTGTCACCACCGGCAAATTCAACTCCCAGCACATCCTGGCCGCGATGAAATCCGTAAGAAATACCGATGGCGATCAGCAGCCATGAAGCCACGAATGCGGGCACGGCCCAACGCATGAAGTCAATCTTGGTGCCGCGGATCAAGTGCAGCATCTTGACTTCCTTGATCAAATTCTTCGAGAGGAGCCAATCAAAGATTAGCCGGGTCACCACCAGTGCGGTGAACAAGCTCGCCGCCACACCGATGGTCAGGGTGACCCCGAATCCTTTTACTGAGCCCGTGCCCATGAAAATAAGGATGATGGAGGAGATCAATGTAGTCACGTGGGAGTCGAAAATCGTCCCGAACGCACGGTCGTAACCCGCTTCCAGCGCACCGCGCAACGATTTGCCTTTGCCCCATTCTTCACGGATACGCTCGAAAATAAGGACGTTTGCGTCCACCGCCATACCGATGGTCAGCACCACACCGGCGATGCCAGGCATCGTGAACGTGGTTCCCACCGAACACATGACACCCATCAGAATGATGATATTGAGTATCAAGGCCACGTTGGCGACCGCGCCGGCCAGCATGTAATAAATCAGCATGAATCCAGCAACGAGGATGACACCATAGAGCGCTGCCTTGATACCGCCATTGATGGTGTCTTTACCCAGCGTCGGGTCGACCAGGCTGGATGAGATGATGCTCAAAGGTGCTTTTAGGGGATTCTGTAAAACGTTGGCGATCTGAAACGCCTTTTGCTCTGTGTAACTGCCCGTGATCTCACCACTACCACCCTCGATGGCTGAATGGATGAAAGGCGCCGTTTGCAGTTCGCCGTCCAAAACGATCGCCAATTGTTTCCCAATGTTTTCCCGGGTGATTTGACCGAAACGCTCAGCGCCGGCAGAATCCAACGTGAAATTAATTTTCGGATTGCCCATGTTATCGCGGGTGACGCCTGCGTCTTTGATCCCACCGACCATTTCGGCGTGCCTCCGGACGAGATATTTCGTCAGCTTTTTCTGGCCGTTCGCCTGCTCGTTAACTTCCGTAAGGATTTCATACCCCGGTTCCACGATGCCTTGTTGCAAAAGCGTCTCGCTCTGCTCATGCACTATTCTAAATTCAAGGTAGGCCGGTTTGGAGAGCAGCACCGTTGCTTCCTTTTGGTGTTCCTCAGACAAGCCTGGCAATTGCACCAGGATGCGGTCCGTGCCTTCCGGCTGAAGCACCGGCTCAGCCACCCCGAGTTTATCCACGCGTTTGCGTAGCACTTCCACGGCCTGGTTGATGGCCGTGCTGATGTCCTGGGGACGGGCCAGCTTGTTCGTGTCCGACTGCGCGCTCAACAATGCATTCGTATCCATCTTCATCGTGAACGAGATGCCGCCCTGGAGATCAAGGCCAAGATGAATCTTGCCAGCCGCTTCCCGCTGTAATCGGTTCAGGATGTACTCGGTCGGATGTGGGTCTTCCTGTGCATCAAACGAAGGGAAATAATGGATGATATCATTGGTCCCGATGGCATCCTGCAGGTTCCCGTAAGCGCGGGCGGCATTGGTTGCCTGCATCTCTTGGGCGTGGGTGAATATTTTCGTGAAATCAGCATCTTTGCTGCGGGCGCGGGTGCCGAACCACGCCACCAGGTCCCGCCCGGTGGGCGGATAAATCTCGTACAGAGACCAAACGATGAGCAGGATGACGATGATGAGCCGCGTGAGATTATTGCGCTTCATGATAAGAAATTAGACAACGGAGGTTGCGGGCGTTTCACCACCGCGTTCGGTGATTTCAACCACCGCCCCTTTGGTGATTTCCAGCTTTGCGTCCGCGGAACGGATGGAAACGGTCTTTTCTTTGACAGTGATGACCACGCCTACGATGCCGCTGCTGGTCACAATCTTGTCACCAGGCTTGATGGTCTGGATGATTTTTGCCTGTTCTTTCGCCTTCTTCTGCTGTGGACGGATCAAAAAGAGATACATGACCACGAACAACATCGCCATCAAGCCCAGGCTCTTCATGGAAGCCGCCCGTTGGTCTTCCACCATTTGGGTTTGTCCCGTGGCCTGTGGGGCTTGCGGGGCTTGTGCCACCTGCGCCGCGTCCGCCAGCATTACTTTCAAGGTTTCAAAGGTCATAGTTGAGTAAAAAGCGAGCGCACAATCTAAAGCCACGGATACGTTTGGCAAGGATTATGAATGGCAATTCTGGGTAGCCGCAGCCCCTCACCGCAGCTAAGATACACCCGTGACCAGCGAGGAAAGCCATCTGACGTGCAGTTTTAAGCGTGCCAGCGCTACGGGAAATGCCTTGCCCCGCGCCGGTCGCAGGTTCAGCCCTTCGGCAGCACATGGGCTTTTGGTGGCCTGCCTGTGCCTCGTGATGGTCGGTTGCACCCGCGCTGCCGAACCGCCGGTCGCCGATAACCTGTTGGAACTGCCCGTGGTTGGCTCGCACGAATTGCACATCCTCTCTCCCACTGTTCTCGAGTTGCAGCTCGTCACCACTAAAGACCGCGACCCAGCCCGCCCTGCCCAATGGGATTTCGTGGATACGGACGGTAATCCCCATCTGCCCCCTGAAAAGGTCTTCACCGTCCTTGTCGATGGAAAGCCGGTGACCGTTAAGTCGGTTGGCTTCAAACGTCGTGTGCTTTACGCTCCGCTCAAAAAACGCGACCTGCGCATCGGCAACTGGCTCTACCTTGTCCTCGATTCGCCAATCGCAGAAAACCAGTCCGTCGAAGTCAAAACCACCGACACCGGCCTGTGGTCGCCAGATATCCATTTCGCCGCCCAGGCCGACCCGAATCGCCTGAGTCCGGCCATCCACGTGAACGAAGTTGGCTACGTCCCAGGATTTCCCAAGACCGCGATGGTTGGCTATTACCTCGGCAATCTCGGTGAGATGGATCTGGGTACCAACAGCTCCTTCACCCTCATCGACGTCGCTTCCGGCGCAACTGTGTTCCATGGCCAGATGAAATTGCGGCGCGACCGGGGTTTCAGCTATCCCGTGTATCAGGACGTGATGGAGGCGGACTTCACTGGTTTCAAAACACCCGGACAATATCGTCTCGCCGTTCCTGGCTTGGGCGTGTCGTTCCCATTCAACATCAACGAAGGTACCGCTGCAGTTTTCGCCCGCACTTACGCGCTCGGCATTTATCATCAGCGTTGCGGCACGGACAATTCCTTGCCCTTCACCCGCTTCACGCACGACGCCTGCCATACGAATCTGGTGCAGATCCCCACGATGGCCCCTGAATTCGATAAGGCGAATGGCAACATCTACGCCAACGCCATTGACGGGCCCAAGGGCCGTCCCATACCGATGCTGACCAACGTCGCCGCCAGCCTGTATCCGTTCGTCAACCAGGGCACCGTGGATGTTCGCGGCGGCCATCATGACGCTGGCGATTACAGCCGATACACCATCGACAGCGCCGCGTTCATCCACCTCATGATGTTCGCTGTGGATAATTTCGCTGGCGTGGCGAGGCTCGATAATCTCGGCCTGCCCGAAAGCGGCGATGGCATCAGCGACGTGATGCAAGAAGCCAAATGGGAATCTGACTTTCTCGCCAACATGCAAGACGCCGATGGCGGCTTCTATTTCCTCGTCTATCCCAAAGGTCGCCCCTACGAAGATGATGTGACACCCGACCACGGCGACCGGCAGGTCGTCTGGCCCAAGAATACTTCCGCCACCGCCGCCGCCGTCGCCGCGCTCGCGCAATGTGCTTCATCGCCGCTGTTCAAAAAGCAATATCCTGAGACTGCCGCGCTCTATCTCAAGAAAGCCAAACTCGGCTGGGACTTTCTCCAACGCGCCCTGGCCGCCCATCCCGGCTATGACGCCTACCAGCGCCTCACCCAATACGGCGATGATTTCGCCCACGATGACGAACTCGCGTGGGCCGCCACCGAACTGTTCATCGCCACCGGCGAACCCGCGTATCGCGACAAAGTCTTCGCGTGGCTCAAACCCAACGACCCCAACACACGCCGCTGGACCTGGGTCCGGCTGAGTGCCTCGTGGGGCAACGCCATCCGCAGTTACGCCTTTGCCGCGCGCAGCGGCAGGATTTCTGCCGATAAACTTTCGCCGCTGCTCCAGAAACAATGTGAGAATGAGATCATGGCCGCCGCCGAAGACGAATACCAACGCGCACAGGATTGCGCCTACGGCAGCAGTTATCCGGAGGAGAGCAAACGCATCCTCGCCGCCGGCTGGTATTTCTCCGGCGATGCCGCCTACGACCTCGCCGTCGCCTGCCAGCTCGACCAGCCTCAGTTCAACGACCCGCGCCCCAAATATCTTCGCGCTATCCTCAGCAACCTGAATTACGACGCCGGTTGCAATCCCAACAACATCACCCTCATCACCGGCCTTGGCTGGAAACGCCAGCACGAGATCGTGCATCAATACGCCGAAAATGACCGGCGTGCCCTGCCGCCCTCCGGCATTCCGCTCGACAGCATGCAAAGCGGCTTCGGTTGGCTCGAGCTCTACCAGCGCGAGCTTGGTGCGCTCACTTTCCCTCGCGATGGCGATATCCCCTCGCCCTACCCCATTTACGATCGGTGGGGCGATAGCTTCAACCTCACCCAGGAATTCGTCATCCCCAACCAGGCCCGCGCCATCGGCTTCGCCGCGTGGCTCATGACGCAAAACTCGCTCACCAACCAACCCTGGCGGGCCGCTCCCGCCAGCATCGCCGTTTCAACTTCCGGCCGCGCCCTGACCGCGCAACTCTCCGCCGATGGCGTTGACCTGCACGACGCCCAGATCGTTTGGGAGACCAACGGCCACGAACCCGCCTTTGGCAGTACCTTCACCATCACGCCCGCGAATGGTGTCCAATGGATCGAAGCCGAAGCCCTATTGCCCGATGGCCGCCGCGTCTTCGGCGTCAAAGATTTTAACGGAAAATAAGTCTGCGCAATTCGTCGAAGTTTGTCGCAATTATGCCGCCACGCTCGTAGCCATGCTGATGACCGGCGTGGGCCTTGGTCGTGCGATGTCCAGCGCCTGCCGTATCTTTGAACGGTGCGTCGAATGATTGACCGCCGTGTCCTGGTCGATCAACCCCGCCGAGTAAGCCTTCACCAACGCCTGCTCAAAGCTGTGCCAGCCCCACGGCGTCACGCTGTTCTCGATGATCTCATGCAAGTTCCGTTTGTCCGATTCACCTGAGATGATTACTTCACGCGTGCGCATGTTGCTCCCCATGATCTCGGTGATGAGTTGCAATCCACCGCCCACTTTGTTCACCAGCTTCTGGCTGATCACCCAGCGCAACGTGTCCGCCAGCCGGCACCGCACCAGGTTCACTTCGTCATTGTCGAACATCCCCAGGATGCGGTTGATCGTCTGCCCCGCGTTGATGGTGTGCAGCGTCGTGAAAACAATATGCCCCGTCTCCGCTGCGCTCAACGCCACCTCCATCGTCTCCCGGTCACGGATCTCGCCCACCAATATCGCCTTGGGCGCCTGCCGCATCGCTGCCTTCAATCCCACCGGATAATTCGAGAAATCCTTCCCCAACTCACGGTGGCTGATGACTGATAACTGCGGCGGATGCAAAAATTCGATGGGGTCCTCCAGCGTGATGATGTGTATCCGCTGCGTCCGGTTCAATTCACTGATCATTGCTGCCAGCGTCGTGCTCTTGCCCATGCCCGACGCCCCCGTCACAAAGATCAGCCCCGAGCTTTCCTTCAAGATCTCCCCGAACACATCCGGCAGCCCCAGTTCCTTGAACGCCGGTATCTGGTTGGAAAGCTTCCGCAACACCACCGCCAGATGTCCACTTTGCCGGTAGATATTGCCCCGAAAACGGGCACCATTCGGCAACGTATAACTGCAATCGCAAGACCCGTTCAGTCGCAAATTTTCCGTCAGATGCTCACTGTCCTCCATCAAGATAGCCGCTATCTGTTGCGTCAATTCCGGCGTCACCACCGGCTCATCCAACACCTTGTCAAACGGCCTCAACGTGCGATAACAATCCATCTGCGGCGACCGTCCCGGCACGAACAGGATGTCCGAAAGCCCGTTCCCGCCAGCGACTAACATCGCCGACAGCAACCGGTCCAAAAGCTCTTTCGTCAGAATCATGCTGCGTTCCTCTTTCTGATCCATCATTAGCAAAGCATATACCACGATGAATGAGCTCTATTCATCATCTCAACTCCATGCAACCAATGACCTAATGACACATTCCGGCCACATAAATTGATACCTTTTTAATACCTATGCCCACTCGTCACCAATCGGCTTGAAGTGGCCCGCCCTCCAAAGCCTTGGCGACGGAGGGTTTGAATTGGTTTGAATCAGTCCGAATCAGTCCGAATTCATGGTGGGGCGATAGTCCTCGCGAGCCGTTCTGGTCTTAATCGCAAATCGCATTTCCCTCTTCATTCAGCCTTGTAGCCCACCCCCATGTTTTTCCCTAAAATATCTTAAACCAGTCGGAATTGGTCAGGTTGGCCGGACAGCGGCTGTGTCCCGCTCCGGCGGGACCAGCCGCAGCACGCAGCCAACGGTTGATCATTGGATAATTTCGCCAACTTACATCTGGGGGAAACCCGGTGGGAACAGTTTCTCATTTAACTGATTTAACGAATCACCCATATAACCCCATTTCAAAGAGCAGCCTATGGTTATACCACACCTGCTGGAGTTTGTAACTGTGATGGTCACGCTAAACACATTTTCTTAAAAAAATATTTTCACCGCGCAACAAACTGAATCAAATGAACTTGCAGAAACTCACACCACCAAAAACGCCGAAATCCTATGCACAGCTTGTGCAGGTCACTTTTGCCCACTCCGTTATGCCCTCTTCGCGGCCTTTTTTCCGGCCTTCTGCATTCATCCGTCAGCCATTTGTCGTATATCACAACCCTTCCGCATCCTGATATCTTCCCGATAACGATTCCCTCGCAACCCTGTCATTAACGATGCCGCGACGCGACAGTCCATCCTTGCCGCCAAGCCTTCGCTCGCCGGAGCGGGAGCACAGTTCGCGAGTTGACCCCCTGAACCGATCTTGCTCATACCAACGCGCGGCCATCGGCGAACCGTTCTCCCTCTCCCCAAGGCAGAGGGCCGGGGTGAGGGGGAAGCCATCATCCAATGACTTGAACCCGTTCCCAGTGTCACCGGTCGCTCAATTATCTACTGCCTTCAGTGAGGTCGCTGGGGGGAAACAAATCAACGCGGCGAGGATGCCACGACGCGCCTTCACACTCATCGAACTACTCGTCACCATCGCCATCATTGCCATCCTGGCCGCCATGCTCTTTCCCGTCCTGGCCGAGAGCAAAGAAAAGGCGAAGACCATCCATTGCCTGTCCAACCTCCGCCAGGTCGGCCTCGCCATCCTGACCTACGCCGATAGCAACAACGATTCCCTCCCCGGCCCCTGCAACTACGGCCAGCGCTGCATGTACTACAACTCCGTCTGCGTCGATGGCCGGTACAACAGCGAACTCGCCTATTACCTCGCCGCCGATCTCGGCGGCCAGGACCCGCGCCACATGGGCAACGAGGAGACCAACTACCTCAAGATGCTCTTTTGCCCCGGCTTCGGCCTGTTCGCCGCCGACCCCGAATCCGCCCAGCCCATCAGCTACATGGTGGCCGTTCCCTACAGCACTCCGAGTGTCCACCTCACCGTCAATCCCTTTGGCTACGCCGGCGAAGGCTCCCACCAGGATTTCGGCACCAACTCCATCAAACTGACCGACGTCGGCAAATACGGCCCCGTCTCCGACATCTTCGCCCTCTCCGATGTTGACCAGGATCTATACGATGGCAATTGGATCGATGAAGCCACCACCTCCGTCCACGGCAAAGTCCGCAACGCCGCCTACTTCGATGGCCATGCTAAATCTTATCAGGGTACCAACCTCCTTACCTTCTACTGAGGGTGTAGCAGCATCTTGGCAGAGCCTGGTTCTTTGTGTATTGATGATTTGGTGGTCAATACCCTTCCACCGCCCGATAAAACACCCGCTCCGCATTCGTTCCAAAAGCATCCAACACATCCAGGTTCCCGATGACCGGTGCGTTCGTGTACACCGGATACCAGTCCGTCAGATTCGTTGATGCCCAGACCACTATCGGGCCGCCGCCGGCCAATCCCTTGAGCCGCATCCGCACGGTGCCATTGGCGATGCTCAATCCTGCCGTCGTGTCATCGAACCGCATTGGCTGTCTCCGTATCGAGACGGTCGTCACTGCACCCGTCGTCGTACCCATGCGGTTGCTTGCGATTACCCGGTAATCTCCCATCATCGATACCGGCAAGTTATCAAGTGAAAGCAGCGCGTTCGTCTGCCCGGCGATATCTACGCCATCGAGCTGCCATCGGTACGTCATCGGTTGGTTGCCCACTGCCAGCGCTGCCAGGCACAACGACCCGCCCACATCCAGCGACCTCCGCAGAACACCAGTAGGAAAATGCGGGCTGCCATCGCCGATCGAGACAACCACATGACTCAAACCAGCAGCTATACTCGTCACATTATGCAACCATGTTGGCACATTCGTTACGTCACTGCCATAAGAGCTCCACGCCGCCACCGTGCCATCATTCCGCAATGCAATGTTGAACGAAATGCCGCAAGAGATCGCCACTGCGTTTGTGAGATCGGCTGGAACATTATCCACCCCCGATCCCCAGGTTACCACCGTGCCGTCAGCTTTCAGCGCCATTCTGTGGGTTTGCATCACTGAAATAGCAATAACGTTGGTAAGGTTGGCGGGTTTAGCCTCCATGTCATCTCCCCAGATGACAATCTGCCCGTCATCAGTCGTGGCCATCGAATAAACATTCCCGCAGGCTATGGCTATAGCATTAGTCAGTGTCGCAGGAATATTGAGTTGGCCAAACAAGTTATCTCCCCATTCTGTCACCGTGCCATCACAATTGAGGACCTCCAGATTGTTTCCCCCACTTGTGGCAAATATAACATTCGCCAACCAATCCGTGGTATTGGTCATTTGCCCCCAGGCCACGACCGTTCCATTACTGCGCACCAACATGTTCTGGTTGGCACCCATCGCCATCACCTTTGCATCCGTGATGGCATAAGGCGGATATGACCAGCGATAGGTCCAATTGGTGATGGCGCCATCGGTCAGAATGACGCCGCTCGTATTCGCGCCTGCCGCAATCGACGCGACATTCGTTAATCCCGCTGGCACCTCAGTTTCCTCCATCCCATTGTAGCCCCACGCCGTGATTGAGCCCATGGTGACCGTTGCCACTAGGCTCGTGACACTCCCCAGGGAATTTGTCACCACCACCCGGTAATCTCCGGCGTCCGCCGGGCTGATGTTGGTGAAAACCAGCGTAGAATTCGTCGCGCCCGGGATATCCACGTCAAAATGTTTCCACTGGAACCCCAATTGCAATTTTCCGACCACACTGCAACCCAGATTTAACGTCATACCCGCGACCACTGTCCTCCCCTTAGGTTGTTTCACGATCAATGGTACTTCAATGTCCGCCCGCACAAATGACAAGCTTCCAGCCGCCCCGATCGCCGCGATATTCGTCAATCCTGAAGGCAAATCTGTCTGCCCAAAACTATGCTCACCCCATCCCACCACCGATCCATCCGCGCATAATGCCAGGCTGTGCTCTCCACCAGCTGCAATGGCGATCACATTGGATAGTCCAACCGGCACATTTGTTTGCCCGAAAGGACTGTAGCCCCAAGCCGCCACCGTTCCATCATCTCTCAACGCCAGCACATGACTATATCCTGCGGCCACTGCGACGATATTTGAGACCCCCGGGGGTGTGACAAATCCCCAGCCCAAGCTGGAACACGTCGTGACCACTCCATTTGTTTTCAACAAAACAGCTATCAGATCTCCCGCAGCAATCGCTTTCACACCTGTTTGTCCATTCATCAGGTTTGTGTTCGGCGGACCGTAGATTTGTACCGGATAACCCCAGGCTGCCACCTGCTGGTTTGTCTTCAAAGCAACGCAATAATTGTATCCTCCCGCAATCGCAACCACCCCGTTGGTCACGAGCTGGTTGGTAAGCGCCGCCGCGTACGGACTTGACCACGTCGTTAATATGCCATTCGTGCTTAACGACATAATATGCGATGAAGCTGCGACGATGCTCATCACATTGGAAGCCCTCGTCGGAAAATTAGTTTCCCAGCTGTTGCCATTACCATTACCCCACCAGATCAGCCGCCCATCCGACATAGCCGCAATCATGCGCCCATGGCCCAACCCCACCGCCCTTATCCCAGACACATTCGGCGGAGCCCACGCCTCGCCATAGCCATTCGCGCCCCAGATTGCAAAACGATTGGTCTGGGCGGTTCCAGGGGAGCATTGCCAAAAAAGAAGAATCAAGATTACCAGACAACGAGATAGTCGCATAAACCCAAGCCCTTTCACGCCCAGCCAGTCTAAATAAGTTAAACAAATTTAATTAGAACAATACTCACATAATTCTAATACACTTAGACAAACAAACAACACTAATCCTTTGGCGTAAAATCGTCTTCTGAGGCTTAGGTCAGCATTCCGTCTTTGCTATCTTCAGTTTATCCCTCTCGTCACTCGTCACATATCACTTCGGATTGAACGCTCCGCGTTCAATCCGGCATCGCCTTCCACTGTCTCCTCGCCACATACACATCCAACCGCATCAGGAACCAATACGCAAACCGCTGCCGCATCCTCCGCCATATTGTCCGGCCCTTGCGCCATTCGGCCAGTTTGATCTCCTTCGATTGCTCCCCCAATGCCGCCAGGATGTCCCGCGCCTGCGCCGCCATCTCCTTGTTCTCAAACCGCACCATCAATTCATAATTGATGGCCAGGCTCCGCTGGTCGAGGTTCGACGACCCCAGATACACCACGTCATCGATGACGATGAGCTTCGCGTGCAATGTCTGAGGTTGATATTCAAAGATGCGCACTCCCGCCGTCAAAAATTTCCGGTACAAACTCCGCGCGGCCATTTGCGAGAGCCACACGTCGGATTTCCCCGGCAGCACCAGTTCCATGAGGCCGCCGCGCCGCGCCACATTTCCCAGCGCCCGGCGCAATCGCCACGTCGGTAAAAAATACGCCACCGCTATCTGCACCCGGTTCGCCTGCTTCAAGTCCTCCTGAAACGTGCGCTTGAACGGACTCTTGCCCCAGCCCGGTCCGCTCAACAAGATCTGCGCCGCATTCGTTTTAATGGCGCGCTTCGCCTTCGATTTGCGCAATCGTTCCAAAATTTTGTGTTTGAATTCCGCGCGCGGAAACATCTCATCGAACGTGGACGCCAATTGCGCCGCCAACGGCCCTTCGATTCGCATGCCCAGGTCGCGCCAGCCCTTCGTCACGCCGTCGCCCACGTAAAAATCATCGATGTTGAACCCGCCGATGAATGCCACCGTGTCGTCACAGACGAGCAGCTTGCGATGATTGCGGATGCCGAATCGTTTCAAGGCGATGGGATTGAAAATATGCACCTCGCCGCCGGCCTTGCGCAACGGTTCCCAATAACTCGCCGGCAACAGATACGACCCCGCGCCATCCACCATCGCCTTTACCGACACGCCCCGACCACGCGCCTCTACCAGCGCCTCCAAAAACTGTTTGCCCAGCGGACCATCGGTAAAAGTGTAGAACTCCAGCCGCACCGATTTTTTGGCGGCTGCTATCGCCTCCAACATCGGTGGAAAAACCGCCTCCCCTGTGGACAACCATTCACACTTGTTCCCCTCAACAGAAATCATTGCCCCGAGCATATACGTTCGGTTGATGATTTTCAATTTCCCCCGCACGGCGCCTCGGCAGAGCACCGCCATTTCAGTCGGACCGCGAGCCGTCCCGGCTCGCAGCGCATCCTTCACCTATCGATCATAGAATTAGCAGCCTCATCCGATTCTCGCGAAGCGTCTTGGAGTGCTCCAGCCCTCTGGAGCTTTTCATCCGTCCACCCACGCACGTAGCCGCCCAATAAATCATGCCAACCACTAGTGACGTTCCTTGCTCCCCCTCTCCCGTCCGATGAGAGAGGGCTGGGATGAGGGTCAGGCCACCCTTCCTTTTTATAAGTATTTTTTAACATTCGCCTCAACATCGCGGTCAAAATGTGTGGTAAGATTCCGGCCGTATATGCATTTTATACCCGTGCGCTCCATCCAGAGATTCCTGCTCGCCTTACTCGCGTGCCTCGCGCCGTTCCTGTCCCCTGCCCAATTGGGCCGCACCCAGGTCCATCTCATCCTTGATTCCGATACCGCCCGTCCTGGCGATACCGTCATGGCTGGCGTGCGATTACAAATGCCTGATGGCTGGCATACCTATTGGCGAAATTCCGGCGCTTCTGGCATTCCCACCAAAATCGTTTGGGATTTTCCACCCGGCGTCACCAATGGCGACATCCTCTGGCCACTGCCGAAGAAAACCGACGACGGCGAATTCACCACTTACATCTACGAAGGCGAAGTTGTTTTGCTCGTTCCGCTCAAAATTGCGGAAGATTTCAATCCGGAAGATTCGAACCCGCGCACTATTGAGTTGAAGGCGAAAGTTTCATGGCTCGAATGCCGTGAATCTTGCATGCCCGGCAAAGCCGATGTCAGCGCTAAATTGATCATCAGCGAAAAACTCCAATCTTCGACCAATGCCAATATCATCGCTTCCTGGAATACCAAGGTGCCGAGGCTTAGTTTTCCTCCGAATTTTCGCAATCAATGGGAAATGCAGACGAGTGATAGCACCCGTCCCGTTGTTATCAGCTACCAAAGAGCCTTCACAGGAGAAGGTGGCGGGGCTGCAAAACTCGATTCCATTGATTTTTTCCCTTACGCCAGCGATCAATTTGAAGTCCAACCTGCAACCGAGGTTATCTCGGCTTCTCATGACTTTCAAATTCGCAAAGTCATCAAAAAATTCTCAGGCAATTGGCCAAAAGAAATCAGCGGCGTAATCGTCATGACAGCGGGTGGTGAGCGCGCTGGAGGTGAGGTCACATTACACATAACTGATCCCACTGGTGCCGTTACGGCCACCGCATCCACCCCTCAAAGCCTTTGGTTGATGCTCCTCTACGCTTTCATCGGCGGCCTCATCCTCAACGTCATGCCCTGCGTGTTCCCGGTCATCGCGTTGAAAATCCTTGGGTTCGTCCAGCAGAGCCAGAATGAGCGCGCCCATATCTTCCGACACGGCCTCATCTACGCCCTTGGCGTACTCGTTTCCTTTCTCGTGCTGGCCGGCCTCGTTATCTCCGCGCAACACGCCGGCGGCAACGCGAGTTGGGGCATGCAACTGCAAAGCCCCGTGTTCACCCTCGTCCTTACCCTGCTCACCTTGCTCGTGGCGCTCAACCTCTTTGGATTGTTTGAAGTCACTGTGCACGGCCATGTCATGTCCCAGGCCGACAAGCTTGCCGCGCAGGATGGCATTGCCGGAACATTTTTCAACGGCGTGCTCGCCACCCTGCTGGCCACACCGTGCACCGCGCCGTTCCTCGCGCCCGCGCTCGGTTTCGCGTTCACCCAACCGCCGGCCATTATCGTCGCCATGTTCCTCGCCGTCGGCATGGGCCTCGCGTTTCCTTACATCATCCTGAGCTGGCAACCAGCGTGGCTGAAATTCCTACCGCGCCCAGGCGCTTGGATGGAGAAATTCAAGATGGCCATGGGCTTCCCCATGCTTGCCACCACCATGTGGCTGTATTCCTTCAACGCAAAACGCTTCGGGGAGAGCGGCCCGTTGCGCATAGGCTTATTCCTCGTCGCCACCGCCATGGCCGTGTGGATCTGGGGCCAATTCGTGCAGCATGGGCGCAAGGGAAAGATTATCGCCGCCCTTTGCAGCCTTATTTTGATTTTCTCCACCGGCGCGTTTGCGTTTTCCAAAGACGCTCCATCAACCTGGCAGCCCTGGAGCCCGGAAGCCGTTGATAAAGCCCGCGCCGACGGCCATCCGGTGCTGGTCGATTTCACCGCTGATTGGTGCACCACCTGCCAGGTCAACAAGCATGTGGCCATCGATGTGGCCTCCACCCAATCCAAGCTGAAGGAGATTGGTGCGGTGTCACTCGTCGGCGACAACACTGATAATAGCCCTGCGATTGGAGCTGAATTAAAAAAGTTTGAACGCGCAGGCGTCCCACTTGTTCTGATATATCCGAAGGACAGGACGCGACAGCCGATCGTGTTGCCGCCACTGCTCACCCCGGGTATCGTCCAAGCCGCCCTGGACGAGGCGGGGAAGTAAAACCTTAACGGGGCGGCTTTATATTTTAAAGGCAGGGACATCGCGCTGCGATTCCCGCGCCGCCGAGCGAAGCGTCAGCCGGCGCAAAGGATAGCGGAGACTATAAGCCACAATGAATTCTGTAACCAACCACTAAACCCACCCATCTGAGAACAAGGAATTATCCAATCAAATTTATGAAAAAAATCGCCACGTTATTCGCCACTCTCGCGTTGGTTGCGGGCGTATACGCCGCTGAGATCGGCAAACCCGCTCCCGACTTTACCGCCACCGACATCAACGGCAAAACCGTCAAACTCAGTGATTACAAGGGCAAGATTGTCGTGCTGGAATCCTACAATCTCGGCTGCCCCTTCTGCGCCAATCATTTCAAGACCGGCGCCATGCAGGCCCTCCAAAAAGACGCCACGAGCAAGGGCGTCGTCTGGCTGGTCGTCGATTCTGTGAATCCCAATCATCCCAACCATCTCACCCCGGATGCCGCGAAACAGCAGTATTCCGACGAAAAGATGGCCGCCACAGCTTGGCTGGATGACAGTTCCGGCGCCATCGGCCACGCCTACGACATGAAGACGACTCCGGACATGTTCATCGTCAACAAAGACGGCACGCTCGTCTATCAGGGCGCCATTGATGATACCCCCACGCCCGATCACGACCCCAAAACCGCTAAGAATTACGTCCGCGCAGCCCTGGATGAACTCATGGCCGGCAAGCCTGTGACCGTTTCCGAGACCAAATCCTACGGTTGCAGTGTGAAATATTAACCAAATTGTTTTCTAACAACGACCCATCCCGCTTGTCAAAGCTGGATGGGTCATTTAGTTTTTCAGCTATGTTAAAAAGGTGTTTCCTCACCGTGTGTGTTTGCGGCGCGACTTTCGCAGCTCTAGCCGAGACGGTTGAACTCAAAGATTCGAGTTCCATCACCGGCACCATCCTCAAAGAGAAGCCGGATTCTGTCGCCGTGGATGTCGGCTATACCGTGCTCGTCATCCCGCGCAGCCAGATCTCGAAGATAGACGACGTCGCACCAGCCAAGGTCGTTGCCACCGCCAAGGGCACTAATACCGTGGTCGCTCCTATCGTCGCCAGCAAACCCGGTTTTTATTCTTCCGGCAACAATAGCCCCACCGCGCGCTCCGTGCGCGACCTCGTCAAAGACATCGGCGAAGCCGTCGTGCAGGTGCGCACGCCCGAAGGCCTCGGCTCCGGATTTTTCATCAACGAAGATGGCTTCCTCATCACCAATTTCCATGTCATCGAAGGTGAGACTCAAATCTCCGTGGAGGTCTATTCGCAAAAAAACGGCCAGCTGGAGCCCAAGACCTACAAGAACGTCCGTATCGTCGCGCTTAACAAATTTCATGACGTCGCGCTGTTGAAGATCGAGGACAAGGACGCGCCCAAGTTTAAATACGTCGTCCTCGGCGATTCCGATCCACTTTCTGTCGGGGACCGCGTGTTCGCCATCGGCAGCCCGCTGGGCCTGGAACGCACCGTCACCGAAGGCATCCTCAGCACCAAGACCCGCCAGTTCGAGGGCGACCTTTATCTCCAGACCACCGCCCAGATCAATCCCGGCAATAGCGGCGGACCGTTATTTGACATGTTCGGTGAAGTCGTTGGCATCACCAATATGAAGATAACTTTCGGCGAAGGACTCGGCTTCGCCATCCCTGTCGAGACCGTGAAATACTTTTTGGACCATCGCGACGCCTACGCTTATTCGAACGATAACCCGAGCAATCCATATCGCTACCTCGAGCCGCCCAGCCACACCCGTCAGCCCGCTGGCGACCAATGACCTCTCGCGGACCGGTTCATTCAACGAAGTTTATGACGAATAATTTCCCCGGGCGCTCCACCCCGAAGCCGGGCCGCGCGCTTTTGGCCATCGCCTTCCTCATCGCAACCGTCTGGTGGTCACACGCAGCAATTCCTCCGCTCGAACGCATCCTCCCCGCCGATACTTTGTTTGTCGTCGCTGTGCCGGACATGGACAAGATGCGCGAGCTGAAGAAAACCACCGCGCAGACACGCTTCTGGAACGACCCAGCCATGAAACCGTTCACCGATCATTTCATTGCTAGTTGGAATTCCGAATTTGTCGCCCCGCTCGAACGCGAACTCGGCATCCATCTGGATGATTACACCAGCCTCCCACAGGGTCTCGTCGCTTTTGCCATCACCCGCAGCGGCGGCGCAAATAATTCGCCTGGAATGATTTTCCTGGTGGATACCAAGGCCAAGAGCGCCCAGTTGCGGACCAATCTCACGAACCTCCAGAAAAAGTGGGTCGCTTCCGGTAAATCCATGCAGACACAAAAACTTCATGGTGTGGATTTCATGTCATTGACCGTCTCCTCGGCCGACATGCCCAAGACCATCAAAAAATATTTCTCCAATCCCACTCCCACATTGCCTACGGATGATCCGACGAAGACGACTGAAACCAAAGGCACCGTGGTCATCGGCCAATTTGAATCCCTGCTCATCATCGGAAACACCCCCGAAGCCGTGGATAGCGTCGCCAGCCGCCTTGCCGGAAGTTCTGCGCCTGTCCTGGGCGATGTGGACAGTTTTGCCGCCGACCAGGGTTCGATCCTCCGTGATGCACCGCTCTTCGCCTGGGCCAACGCGCATGCTTTCATCCAGATGGCACTCGAGAAACCCGATGGTGCTCCCGATGCTCCTCCCATGGGGCCCATGGGGATGTTCAAGCTGGATAAGGTTATCGCCGCCACTGGCGTAAATGGCCTCAAAAGCATCTGTGTCACCTACCAGAACGTCGGCGACGGCCTCCTCACCCAGGTCTTTTTCCGCGCGCCGGAATCCACCCGCCAGGGGCTTTTCAAGCTCGTGTCCGGTGATTCGCGCGACGCCAGCCCGCCTCCGTTCGTTCCTGATAATGTCATCAAATTCCAACGCTGGCGTATCGACGGCCAAAAAACCTGGGCCGCCCTCGAGAAAATGTTGAGCGACATTTCGCCATCCGCCCTCAACGGCATCAATTATCTCATCGAATCCGCCAATTCAGCCTTGCGCGAAAAAGATCCGGACTTTGATCTTCGCAAGCAACTCATCGGCAACCTCGGCAACGATTTCATCACGTATCAAAAAGCACCCCACGACATGACCATGGCTGCCTTGAATTCGCCGCCCCAGCTCTATCTCATCGGCACCTCCAATCCGGACCAGATGGTCGGCGCATTGCAAAACCTGTTCCGTTGGATCAGCCCCAGCGGCGCTACGGACCGCGAATTCCTTGGCCGCAAGATTTACACCGTCACCATCCCTTCCAACCCCATGGGTGGCATGCCGGAACCCGGCCAGCCTCTCGCGCGCAAAATGAACCTCGCGGCCAGCTCCGGCTATATCGCCTTGTCATCGGATCCCTCCATGGTCGAAGAATACCTGCGCAGCGCCCAGGACCCGCCGAAGCCTTTGCGCGATACCCCCGGCCTGAACGACGCCGCCCAGAAAGTTTCCGGAATGGGCACCGGCTGGTTCGGCTATGAAAACCAAAACGAAAACATGCGCGTTTTGTTCGATGCCATGCGCAAGAGTTCGGCGACCAACATGAACACCAATCCTTTTCTGGCCAGCTTCTCCGGTATTCCCGGCCTCGGCAACAGCTTGCAAAGCTGGTTGGATTTCTCGCTTCTGCCGCCCTTTGAAAAGGTATCCAAGTATTTTTCCTACAGCGTCTTTGCCAGCAGCACTACCGCGGACGGTCTCAACTTCAAAGTATTCGCGCCGTTGCCGCCCGGCCTGAAGAATTAGCAGCCGCGCCAATGTTCTTCCGTCGTTGGAGATTGCATTAAACGTGCAATCGGCATGGCTGCTTCACCCATCTTCTGCACGTTGCAATTCATTCCTCGCGCAATCCCTTGAAAACTGCGTTGGCATCCGATTCGCTTAAGCAATTTGTACTTAACGAAAGCCAATTATGATCGCAATGACAACAGTTCCAATCTTCGCCGCCGCCGGGTGGGCGTTTCTCTACTTGCTCCTCGGTGGCGGTTTCGGTGGAGCTTTTCTCATCTTTATCATCGCGAAAATGCTTGGCCGATGAACCAACACGAACCCGAACCATTGATACCATTATGAGCGCACTACGCGAACTACTGATCGACGAACTAAAAGACCTCTACGATTCTGAACACCAACTCCTCAAGGCCCTGCCAAAGATGGCTAAAGCCGCTGAACACGAGGAGCTTAAGCAGGCGTTCGAATCCCATCTCGCAGAAACCCAGGGCCATGTCGAAAAACTCGAAAGTGTTTTCGAATCCCTCGACGAAACCCCAAAACGTAAGAAGTGTAAAGCGATGGACGGGATCGTCGCCGAAGGACATGAGCTCATCGATGAAGGCGATGCCGCCTTGATCGCTGCCGCGCAAAAAGTAGAGCATTACGAGATCGCCTCCTACGGCACGGTAGCTGCCTGGGCAGACATCCTGGGCGAAAACGACGCCGCAGAGACTCTTGGTGAAATCCTACAGGAAGAAAAAGCGGCCGATGAAAAGCTGACTGAAATCGCCGAGTCCATCGTCAACGCCGCAGAAAAAGAAGACGCCGAGGAAGTGGAGAAATAGATATTCCGGCGCGCGAACGCCGGACGCACAGTGGACCTTTGAGGTGGTCCACAAAAAACAGCCGGACCCAGCAGTCCGGCTGTTCTCTTATTCCTGTGGATATACCAGTATCCGGTCGTGCACGATGATGATGAGGTCGTTCTTGCCGTCGCCTGTCACATCATCCACCACCGCTTCGCGGGGTTCGGGCAGGTCATTGCGCCGGCCGCGGAATGTCCGCTCCTCAAACACCTGCCAGCGGTTCGCCGGCACGAGCTTGTGGTTGGCATCGAAGATCACCAGGTCCAGGTAATTCTTGGCCGTTTCCAGAAAGACCAAATCTTTCCGCCCATCGTTGTTCAGGTCGCCCGAAACGATGTCATGCAGATACCCGTCTTTGATGGGCGTCTCGTAGCCGTCCAGTTCTGAAAATTCCCAGATATCACCGCTGAACGACATCCAGCCGATGGAATTCAATCCCATGAAGGCCACGCTGTTCGGCGTCTTCCCGCCCAGCGCCAAAGGCTGCAGGTCGGTGAAATCCGAGACCGGCAGTTCGATGTTCTTCACCACCTGCCATGCGCCCGCCTTGTCACGCTCACACAACGTTAACGCCTTGCGCTCCGCGTCCAGCAGGAACAGCGATGACACCGCATTGGTCCCGTTCGGCACGGCTGCCGCCCCGATGAGGCGCGAATTGCTCGCGGCGCCGTTGATCTGTTCTTTCACAGTGAACGCCCAGCCGTTTCCATTTGTGGACGTCTCCACGTCCCCGGTCTTTGACAGCACCACCGCCCGCAGGAAATTTTTCTGCGCCAGCAACAGCTCCGGCTTGCCGTCACCGTCGATATCCGCCGTCGCCATCCAGGGTTGCTCCAACACACCGCCCGGCGGCGCCACATCCACTTCCTCAAAGCCTGTCTTCTTGCCGGAATTCTGCAACAGTACCTTCACCTTTTCATAGGGGATCAGGATGACAAGGTCGTTCAGCCCGTCCTGGTTTGCGTCATGGAACACCATTTCTGCGGGATTAGATTTAAAATCGTCGCTCAACTTCTGCGTTGTGCTCTTGCCGTCAGCCGTGCGGGTCACGAGCATCCGTTTGCCGTCCACATCCGTCAATATCGCCAGCGTGGGCTTGCCTCCCGGGCGGAGTTTGCCCACGGCCATGGCCAAGGGACGGCCCTCGACCGGTATCAACGTAGGAAATGGCAGGCCGCCCTTCTCGTCCAAACGCGTCACGCCGATCTGCCGTTCATCCGAGCTCAACATGAATATCTCCGGTTTGCCGTCACCGTTCCAATCCGCCACCGCCAGGTCCGTTACGCCGGCCAGGGTCGAAAATTTCTTCGCCGGCCCCAGGGTCCCGTTGGTGTTCTGCAAATACACCGAGATCTGCCCGGCCTCCGGCTCCGCCACCAACAGGTCAGCGAGTCCGTCGCCATTCACGTCTGCCCACAACAACCCGCGCCGCGCCTTATCCGTTTTGTTCAACGGCAACACCTGGAGTTGCCCCTCGCTGAAGTTGCCCGACAATTTCTGCGCCGGCTTCTTCACGAAATCAGATATCTGCGCCCGGCCGGAATTTTGCGCGATGGTCACCACGTAGGTCTTCTGGTTCTGCTCAAGCTGGTCAGCCCAATACGAGCGTATCGGCGGCAGCGTGAAATATATCTCCGGCCCTAATTGTCCGCTCGCGTCCTGCAAACGGAACCGGAAGGGCGTCAGGCTCTCCCAATTGACCAGCAACAGGTCGTTGCGTCCGTCCCCGTCCACGTCCAGCACCTGCACCGCCTTCACATCGCCCGAGAAAGGAATTTTTTGCGGCTCACCCAGCGTGTGGTCGGGTTTCTGCGGCAGGAAATAGACACAGTTTTCGCCGAGCAGAATCAAATCGGTCAATCCATCGCCGTTCAGGTCAGCGGCTACCATCGCGTTTCCGTCCAATTGCCCGTCGTCGATCGGCCAGGTTTTCGGCGCGCTCCACGTGTTCGAACCTTGATTGTAAAGCACCACCAATTCCTTCGGTTCTCCGTAATACGCGATATCCGGACGCCCGTCGCCATTCAGGTCCTGAACGACCATGGCCGCGATCCGTTTTTCCGATGCGATGGATTCGATGTGAAAACGCGCATCCGGTGGCAGATCATTGATCTTGGGTTTTTCTACCACGAGCGAATCGGTTGTGACATTCGTTTTGCCTGTCCGGTTGAACAGGATGTTGATCTTGGACCGCTCATTATTCACCACGATCAGGTCTTTCAACCCATCCCCGTCGATATCCGCCACATGCAACAGGCTGATATCGGGGTCGATCGGAAATATCTCCGGGCCGGAGAAGCCAAACCCATTGGTGGTATCCGCATGGGCGTTGCAAACGATCGCCGCAGCCAGCGCCGCGCCGGTTAAATATTTGAATAAAGACATATGCTAAAAACCATCGCACGGTGCCACTTCCCATTCGCATTGGCGAGAATTTATTCGCCCACAAAATGCAGCGTCACGCACCGTGTATGCGCGCGCCGGCGATGCTCCCACAGGTAGATTCCCTGCCACGTGCCCAGCGTCATCTGCCCGCCCAGCACGGGAATGCTCAGGTTCACCGCCGTCAACGCCGTGCGCACATGCGCCGGCATATCGTCATCACCCTCCGCGGTGTGAACGAAGTTTGGATTGCCATCCGGCACCAGCCGTTCAAAGAAATCCTCCAGGTCGCGACGCACATCCGGGTCCGCGTTCTCCTGGATCAATAACGATGCCGAAGTGTGTTGCAGGTGCAACGTCACCAAGCCCTGTTGGCAGTTGTTTTTGGCCAGCCATTCCTCCACGAGGCGAGTGAAATCGTAGAAACCTCGACCGCGTGTCGAGATCGCCAGTTCGTGAAAGGCTTGCCGCAACATCGCACCGGCTATTGGGTGGTCGTGGCCGGCGTCGCGTTGAGTTGCTTCTCGAGCTCGGGATTATGCGGGAAGCCCGCCGCCAGCGCCTTTTGGTAATGCCATCGCGCCAATTCCACATAAGGCGGGTTTTGCGAAAGGTAGATGACCGCCAGATTGTTATGCGCGCCGCCATATTTCGGGTCTATCTGGATGGCCTTGCGCAAGGCCGTCTCTGCCTGTGCGCGCAAGCCTTTGTGGCTTAGCGTGACGCCCAGGTAATTCTGGATCTCCGGATTCTGCGGGCTGATCTCTGCCGCGCGGCTCAAAGCGATCAACGCATCGTCGAAGCGATTCTGGTGTAGCCGCAGATTGCCCAGCACCGTCAGGCTGTAGGAATCGCTCGGCGCAAGGGACACAGCCAGTTGGATGTGCTTATCCGCATCATCCTGCTTGTTCAATTCCACCTCGATAGCCGCCAGGTTCGCGAGCACAAATTCATTCCGCGGATCGGTCTGCAACACCTGCAAGTAATCGTCATGCGCCTTATCGTACTGTCCCGCCGCAAAAGCATCCCGCGCATCCGACAACAACTGCGCGGAATCCACCGCTGGCGCCGTTGAATTCGTGGCCAGCTCGGCTGCTGGCGCTTTGAACAATGCCAACTCCTCCGGTGTGTAGGGCACCGCCGTCGCCTGCAGCACATCGAGTTGTGATTTTATGCTCTGCACTTCAACCGCGTTCGTCGCTGGCGACTCAGACGTTGCTGCTGCTGCAACCGCCGCTGTCGCCGCTGTCGCGGGCGTCTGGCCCTTGGCGGCAGCCAGTTGTTTCTTCGCCGCATCCAGTTTCTTCTGCAAGTCATCCCGTTCTTTGGAAAGCTGTTGGATTTTCGTATTCGTATCGACCGGCGCGGGCGCAACGATGGCCGCCGTGTTCACCGGCGGATTGGTGGCCGCTGCGGCGCGGTTCGCCAGCGCCATGTTTTCCAGCTTCAAAATCTCTGTGTCCGATTGCAACGCCGCCAACTGCGCCTTTGTCTGGACCAATTGTTGGCCAACGTCCGCCGGGCTGGCATTGGTATCCGGCGCCTGGATGGCCGCCAATTGCTTCTTCAGCACATCGTTCTCGGCGCGCAGGACGTTATCTGCATTCGTGTTCATCGTCGACGGAACCGGAGCCGGTTGATGCTGCATTGCCGTCGCGAGTTTCAGATTCGAATCAGCCAGTTGTTTCCTCAGCAGGTCCACCTCCTCCGTGTTACCAGAGGTTGCCGCCGCTGCCTGGGCCTTCTTCAAATTGGTCTTCAACAAATCGTTCTCCACCTGCAATGACGCCAATTGTTCATTCGCCGTCGCCAGCTTGGCCGCCTTGTCGCTGGCCTCCGCCAGTTTGCGGTTCGAATCCGCCAACTGCTGTTTCAACTGCGCCAACGCTTTGGCGTCCTCCTCCGCGCTCGACGCCGTCGACTGCACCGCCCCCAGGCTTGCTTTTAATTTGTCATTCTCAGCCTGCATCGCCGCGAGCTTTTCCTGCGCCGCCGCCGATTCTTTTTCGCTCGCCGTAGTCAGCTTGGCGGCCTTGTCGCTCGCGTCTGACAGTTTGCGGTTTGAATCGGCCAACTGCTGTTTCAATTGGACCACCGCCGTCGTGTCCGCCGCTGAATTTGTCGCGCTCGCCTGTGCCTCGGTCAGACTGGCCTTGAGCTTGTCATTGTCCGCCTGTAACGCCGCGAGTTTTTCCTGCGCCGCCTCCGTTTCGCTTGCTTTGGCTGCGGCTTGTTTGGATGCCTTGTCGGTCGCGTCAGTCAACTTACGGTTCGATTCGTCCAACTGCGCTTTCAATTGCGCCACGACCTTCGGGTCTGCCGCGGGTTTCGCTGCCTGCTCCTGCGCCTGGGCGAGGCTCGCCTTCAAAAGATCATTCTCCTTTTGCAGCGCGCGAACATCGTCCTGCGCCTTGGCCAGTTCGCGCGGGTCCACCGCCGCCGGTTGCGCGGCAAACGCCTCTTTCAATTTCGCTTCGAGCTCCTGTTTCTCCGCCTGCAACATCCCCACTTGCGTCTGTAAAGCGTTCAATTGCGCGGCCTGTTCAGCAGATGGCTGGGGCGCCACGGCCATAGCCGCGGGTGCGACCACCGCCACGTTGGTTTCGACTACCACTGGAAGTTTCGACCGCACCTCGGCGATCTGGCCGGTCAGGTAGTTCAAACGAAACTCCACCACCAATGCGTTCCAGGAGGGAAACGACCGTTGGAAATGAACCAGGTTCGTCTGCGCATCGAGATATTTGTTGAGGGCGTCCTTGGGATGGTTCGCGTCGCTCAGCGCGTCGCCCTCTTGGATCAGGCTGTAGATGCGCACATATTGATCATCCGCATTTTGGGCGAACGCGGAGCTGCGCAGCATCAGCACGCAGAAAAGCAACAGGGCGAACAGTCGTTTCATGTTCTTAATCATACCGAAGCCAGAGGATTTTTTGCAAATGATTACTCGACCCGGCGCAGAACCCGCGTCGTTCCGAATAGTCGCGTCTGCCTTTGGTCGTTACATTATGGCCCAAAAAGTGGATGTTAAAAAAAACACCTTAATTAACCTTAATTATCCTTAATTCGAGCTTGGTCATTTCTCGCAAGTTCCGGTTATTACACCCCTATTTCTCCATTATGTCCGGATCTCGGAACTCGCTTCTTGGGTAAATTTTGCCGCATTTAGATTTTCAGCGGATGTCCGCCATCCTCCTTTCCCGTTTTCACGTGCCATATTGTTTCCGTTAGTTTTGCATTCTTAATCTGCATACTGCCCACCTTGGCACAGAGCCTTGGACATTGGCTGTCCAAGTCATTTTTCATTTCAGATTTTTTTAACCGCTATTTTATCACCAAAAACCGGTGTCGGTTTAGTCATTATCCCAAATCGGAGTTTGGTTATTGGCGCTTGGGTTTTCTGACTGTCACCTCGTTGTCACCGTCGCCACGACCCGTCGCGTTGACACTCATAGGCGATTTGTGTAATCTGCCGTGACAGTGGTTATGAGTTCCATGCTGAACCAACATGTTCTCGTACTCAACCGTTTGTGGCAGGCCGTGAACGTTTGCACCGCCCGCCGTGCCCTTACCCTGCTCTTCCAGGGACACGCCCAGGCCGTTTTGAACCGCGCAGATGGCTCGTTCCAGACCTTTGATTTCGGCGACTGGCATCACCTGTCCCAGACCGAACCGCAGGCCGAAAGCGTCCAGACCATTTCCTTCAAGATACGCATTCCCAAGGTGATTCTCCTGCTCGCCTTCGACCGCCTGCCGAAAAAGGAAGTCAAATTCACCCGGCACAACATTTTCGAGCGCGACAAGAACACCTGCCAATACTGTGGCAGCGTTTGCGACCGCAAAGACCTGAATCTCGACCACGTCATCCCGCGCGACCGCGGTGGCCCGACCACCTGGGAGAACATTGTGTGCTCCTGCATCGAGTGCAATACGCTCAAGGGCAACCGTACGCCCCTCGAGGCCAGCATGCACCTCATCCGCAAACCGAAGCGGCCGAAATGGCGTCCGTTCATCCAGATCAATTTCAGCCTGCACCAGCACGATAGCTGGAAACATTTCATCGACCTCGCCTATTGGAACGTTGAATTGGGTGAAGATGCCGCCTGACAGATCCTTTTCGCACATGTTTCAAATCATTTTCACGCCGACCAGTTCAGCCGAACTGGCCAAGATGCCCAAGGAATTGCAACTGCAGATCCTCGGCGAATTTCGCGGGCTGCCCCAGCAGGTCATCGGCACCGAGCTGGATGAATTCGGCAAGCTGGAGCGCGGTGGCAAAGTCATGCATCGCTTTCGCCTCGGCGATTACCGCGTGTATTTTGAGCGCCATGAACTCGGCGTGCTCGTCCACCGCATCATGAACCGGCATACTTTGAAAGATTTCTGGTTCCGCTCCGGCCTGGCAACGGGGGAAGACGAAGCACTGGAACAAAATCCCAAATTCTGGGAACTCATCGAATCCGCCAAGAAACGGCCCGAAGCCAAAGGCTAAACAACTTCTGCCGGATGCGACGCGGGGAGCTGGACCAACACTTTATTAATCGGCGTTTACTTTTTCCAGAGGGATTGGGCACCATATGCGACGCTCGTTTCCGAACGTTTCATCCTCATGAGATGCAACCGCCAGCAACCGGCCATTGTTGTCTACGATATATAGATCACAATCCCCATTAATCAGAAAAGGAGCCAGGTCAGAGTTTGACACCCTCAGTGCAGGAATATCTTCGTCGATCCCAAAGATGCGCAGAAGCTGCAAACGAGACGCAGCGTTGGATGGGTGCTGGTCGAATATAACGAGAACCTCTCCAAGTTCTTCCAATCTCAGGAGAAATTCAGCCACTTTAAGCCTTATGTGACTAAATCCATCGGGAATACGGGTTATCGAATCCAAAACATACTGACCGGCCTTCAATGTTCCATCACCAAAATCCGAAAGAATTTTCATAATGGCGCGTTCGTATTCTGTGCGATTCAATTTTAGAAATTTCATAAAAAATCACCCAGGCATTTTATCTATGGCAAGGTGCGCTTTTTACCAGATATATCAGCAAGCAGCTCCGCAGGGTAAGCCGAATCTTATACACTTATAGACCGCCGAAAAAAGCTTCCAGATCGCGTGCGCCGTGCAAAACGTGAAAAACTTCTATGCCATTCTGGATCGGGCGGTAAAAAATCAAATAGTTTTCAAAATTTTGGATGCGGAATGAGCGAAGGTTTTCTAGTGCCGGTTTGCGTAAACGCCCGGCCTCTGCCCATTTCCGGCATTTTGGCTAATTGAAGGAATGCGCGTTCTGCCGCAGCCAGAAACCGATCGGCGGCATCCAAGTTATCAAATGCAATAAATTCCCAGATAGTGATCAGTTCTGGTTCGACATATTCCGAAAGAAGAATCTTAGCCATTTTTGCGGCGAGACTGGCTGTGTTTGCGCAACCGGCCAAACACAGCTGCACTTGGCACACCACGCCCGGCGTCGAGCGATTCCGCAGCCTGGAGCAATTTGGTTTCCAGTTCAGCGCGCGACCGAACCGAAACCTGTTTCAACATCTGCTCCTGCTTCAGGAGGCGCAAGCCGGCACGAACCACCTCGCTCGCGGTCTGGTAAAGACCGGTATTTACTTCCTTCTCAACAAATTTTTCCAATTCGGGTGTTAATGACACGTTCATGATGATATTTTATCGAACGTTCCCAATATAGCAGCTATAACAAAATATAGCAAATCCTGTTATCGAGGCACTTATTATCAGTTCGCCGCTTTTGCCACTACCTTTGCGATTTCAGCCGAAATAACTTTCAGGTAGCTGCATTGCGGAATCGTGCTGCCCATCTGACCTACCGCCGTGACTTGCGCACCACTGATAGCGGCCTCCGCCAAAATCTTTTTCACGTCGTCATTCGCCGGCTTCAACCGGGTCTTGGTCTCCTGGCCGGCCAAAGTTTGCGTCAGGATACAAGTTGCCCCATCCATGCAGGTGTCCATTTCGATGGCCTTGACCGGGCCGGTCAGGCGCACCATTACACCGGGTTTCTCCGGCAAAGTCTGGTCAGCCTTTAAATTTTGCGGAATCATGGTGACGCCAAAGACCAATGCGGCGATCACCAGGCTTAGAATGATTTTCATTTAATATTTCCTCGGTTCGGTTGCTTACACGGTATTAGACCCTTAAAGGAAAGGAATCGTTCATTGACCTAACCTGAAGCAAATTGGTAGCGCGTACGGGAATCGAACCCGTCTTTCTATTCTACCCCTGAAAAAGTGATAAAATCCTTATTTTATGACTGTTTTGACTTGCTTGACCGTCCTGACTGTAGTAAGTTTTGTGGTAAGTTATGGCTTCACTCACTCTCAAAAAGGACTGCAAGAACTGGATTGCCTGTTTCACGCTGCCGGACGGCACAAGAGCAAACCGTTCAACCAAGACTTCCGATAAAAAGCTCGCGCAGAAAATCGCAAACGAATTTGAGGATGCAGCGAAAAAGGCGACGAAGAATCAGTTCGTTGAAGCCGCTGCACGCAAGACGTTGAATGACATTTTGCGTATCGCTGGCGAGGACACCATGAATTCCGATACGGTTGCGGAATTCCTGAAAAACTGGTTGGCTGGTAAGGACAATGCAGGAACGCAGGAACGCCATGCACACGTTATTGCAGTGTTTTTGAAGTATCTCGGCAAGAGGTCACAATCGCTTTTGTCGTCTGTTTCGCATAAGGACGCACTTGGATTTATTGCCAGCCGCAAAAGCGCGGGTTTAGCCTCAAAAACGATTGGCACGGATGCTAAGACACTCTCGGCTGCTTTCAACCTCGCCAAGAAGCTTCACATCATCCAAGACAATCCCTTTGAAAAGGCATTGGCGATGAAACCGATTCAAATGGTTTCTTCTAAGCGGAAAACATTCACGGCTGAACAAGTATCGCACCTGCTGGAAAATGCCGATGCTGAATGGTACACCGTTATCATGTTCGGATACTTTATTGGTGCGAGGCTGGAAGATTGCGTCAAGATGCAATGGTCAAACGTGGACTTTACCAACCAAGTTATTTCCTACGTTCCGCATAAAACGCAGAAAAAGAAACCTAACCCTGTATCGGTTCCCATGTTGCCACAGTTGGAAGAACACCTTCAACGGATTGCATCCACTGATAGTGCTAACCCGTACATTTGCCCCGAACTGGCGGAAAAACATTCCGGCGGCAAAACCGGATTGAGCGAGCGATTTATTCAACTCATGCTTAAAGCAGGGGTTGACCCGCAGAGAATTCAAGGACAGGGCAAGCGCAAATTCAGCCAGCTTTCTTTTCACAGCCTGAGACACACCATGAATTCCTCACTTGCAAACATGGGCGTTGACCAAGAAACACGAAAACTATTAGTCGGCCATTCAACCACAAAAATCAATGCTGACTATACGCACTTGGATTTGGACACACTACGCGGTGCAATGTCGAAACTGCCAGCTTTGAATCTGCGCAAAGTTGAAAGCTAGGCCGCAACCGCCAAGCCGCTGTTGTTATCATCGTCCAGAGATTTGATGAAACTGCGAATGCTACTCATATCCCAGAGCCGCACGCCTTTGAATTCCCCTGTTACACGCATGACCTTGCCGCGAACTTTGTTCAACTTGTGAAGGTTGTATAGCGTTCCCTTCTTGATTCCGAAGTATTTTCTTACGTCTTTGCTCGTGCCGAATTCGGGGGTGATTTCACCAGAAAAGGCCGGTCTAATCTCTGCAAATGTCCTTTGGTTGATTGTTAATGTTGATTTTTCCATGCTCACATCTTCTCAAGGGTTTGGGATTTTGTCAATGAATTAGTGCTTGACAGGCTATAGGATTTATGATTGGCAATTTGTTTACTTCTCTAGTCGCCGTCCAGAAACTAATTCGTTTTCTGACTTCATTTTCCGCACTCCTTTTGAATACGAGACGGGCCAAAAACACCAAAAACTCATTTGCAACCTATCAAACCGCCCTTTGAAACAATAGAAACGCATCCTTCAAACTATCAGGGAAGCTCCTTTGCCCAATACAGTGTGAGTCAGTCCATATTAATAATTATTTTTATGCAGGTGCATTTTAACTAATGTTTACGGGCCTGAAACCCACCCGCCACCATTGATGAAAAAATTGGACTTCAAAAGGGTGAATATGGATGGGGTGGGTATTTTTTCGTTCTCGACTGGATGCGGGCCGAAAACAGCACTTAAATTGAATATGGTATGCAAAAACCCGTCTATATGTAACGGGCCACCACAGACAGGGCATTGAGGGGTCTTCTTGCTCGCAAAATGGCGGTCTAGGCTCTCTTTGATGATTTCCTCGTTAGTCTTCGCCCTGCGCGGTTCCTGAGCGTCCAGAGGGCAACCACACTGCGGGCAGGCAGACGCCTTATCAGAGATTTTCTTTTGGCAGTCAGGGCAAGAGATGAGCATAGGCCGTTTCCTTTACTGAACAGGGAGCAGGCGAAAAAATCCGTGGGATGCAGGTGCATCCGCATACTGAACCATGTTCGTTGACGTGGCTATGAATGGCGTTCCGTAGTTTGTCCAAGTGGTTAAATCGCCCGATGTCTGGACTTGATAGCTTCCGCCCATCAATAAATTCGGGAAGGTCAGACGCATCGCTTGCGCTATGCCAGAAACATTTTGCATCGCGCCAGACTCATACAGAAACAGCGTTTGAGCCTCGTTGGTTGACAAAGCGCGGTTGTAAAGGCGCACGTCATCAATCAATCCGCCAAAGTTTTGACCTGATGAAATCTTGCCTATCAACAGGGGAAAGGCGTTGGAAATCACCATGCTTTGATAAACACTGATTTGAGACTGCCCGTTGATGACACCGTTCACGTCGCGAGTCGGCGGTGGCTCAGTTCGTTAGGCGTTGCTTCACGTCACGCATATGGACAGAATCGAAAAATCTATATTGAACAGAAAAAAAGCCCTTGAGCTTCAAAAGGCGTGGGGTGTAGTTGCGCAGCAGGTTCGATATAGAGAGACAGGTGATTGGTATAGCTCACTTTCTCGTTTTCCTGCCGCATTGTTTGACGCTAATGGTTATGTACTTTTTGCCACGCAAGAAGATTATCGGAATTCACCACACATCAGCATCGGCAAGCAAATCAGCGTCAGAAAGCCGGGCATCTCAGCCATTCCAGATTATGTTCGCGTCGCTGATTCACAGGCTTTATTCAGCCTCGACGTAGATATTCACACCGTCGAAGCTACTGAGGGGCGGCGGCGTCTTGTTTTGCACCTTCAGCGCGAACGGAATCAGACTGTCATTCGCAGTAAGAAGAAGTTAGCAGCATCGCTCGATTGCGAGGTTTGTGGTTTTTCCTTCAGCCGGACTTACGGCAGCGCAGCCAGCGACTATTGCGAGGTTCACCATTTGAAGCCGTTGTCCGATGTTGAGGACACAGCGCAGACACGAATAGAAGACCTCGCCATTCTTTGCGCCAACTGTCACCGCGTTGTTCATTTAGCCATCCCGCCATTTACCTTGAATCAGGTCAAGAGTATGCTTGCCAAATGACAAGAGCTGGAAGGCCAATCAAGTCGCCGGAACCAACCGCCGTTGGCGCTGTCAGTTCCGCTGTCGTGGTTCACGTCACGAGTCGGCGGTGGCTCTGCTTTCTACGTTGGGCATCTTCGCGCAGACAATTGTGAACAGTATGAAAAAAGCCTACACCGAACGGGAAAAGCAAATCATCCTAGAACTTGGGCCGCTCGATATTGGAGGGTGGCACGCCACGCACGGACTTGCGCAAGACTTCAAGTGCGCATACTGCGATTTGGATTATTTGGCATCGTACGATGCTTTCTATACCTTGACGTTTGACCACATCATTCCCGAGTGCTGTGGTGGAGAACACACCGAAGAGAACACGGTGGCATGTTGCCGTGCTTGCAACTTCCTAAAGCACGTTTATTCACCAATTGGCAGTAGCCGAGAGGAGCGTATTGCAGACGCTCGGCGACATATCAAGGAGAAGCGTTCGCTCCGAGAAGCGAATCTTGATAAGATTCGACTCTTGCTTCGCGGTGATTTGCAAAACACACAACCATGAAGCCTAACACTAAGTCGTCGGAGCCAACCGTTGTTGGCGCTTAAGCCATGTGCCGTAATTGACCGCTGGCGAGCCTTTGAGTGGAAAATCTACTTGGTATCAAAACTCGGCAAATAGCGTCCAACGGTCAAATAAGGGGTGTCTGTGTTCGTTGGAAACAGTTCTTCACCTTGGATTGCCCTGCAAAATATTTTGTGTGCGGACTGGTTTTTAACGGGTGATAAGTTGAATTAGCATCAAACTTCACGTCTACCCTGACTGCCTTGACCGTCTTAAACTGTGTTGTCCCTGTTGTAAGTTTATGTAGTAAGGTGAGGAAAAAAACACCCTCAAAACCCATAAAACCATTGATTTTATTGGGGATATAGCGCGTACGGGAATCGAACCCGTCTTTCAGCCTTGAGAAGGCCACGTCCTAGCCGATAGACGAACACGCCACTCGACCATTATTTTAATGGCCCCAGCCACGGTGTCAATTCTCCAAACTAATTAACGAAATCGGTCACGGTACCGGCGCCACCCGATAAAACTTGTGCTCATTTGTCCCCACTGTGTCCGTTGCGCTCGCATTGGTGCTGGTCGCCATCACATCCGGGATAAGGTTCGTCCAGTTCGTGTTCACCAGGTCGCCATTGGCATTCACGTGATAGACCAATCCAGAGATCGAGGTCCATTTGATGAGCGCCGTCGCATTCGTCACACCGATAGACAGGATGAATGGTCGTGGTTCCACGGTCACTGTAAAGCTCTTGGTATCGCTCAAGGGCGGCGCGCCATCGTCCGTCACGCGAACGGTCACGTTGGTGGTCGTGGTCGCATCCGCATCCACTGTTTGCCAGCTAAAGATTCCGTTCGTCGAATTGATCGCTGCATTGCCCGGCGCCACGTCCAGGCTGAACGTGAGCGTCTGCGGCGGCAGGTCAACATCCGTCGCGTGGTTGGTGACCGTCACCAACGTGCCCGCGTGAACCGTCCGGTCGGCTATCGGCGACAGCACCGGCGCATCGTTGACCGGATTCACCGTGAGAGTGAACGAAGTATTGGTCGAAGCCGAACCATCGCTCACAGTTATCGTGATAAGCGCGCTGCCGTTCTGGTTTGTTGCCGGGGTCAAAGTCACAGTGCGATTCGCGCCACTACCACCAAAGGCGATGTTCCCATTCGGAATCAGTGTAGTATTCCCTGAAATACCTGAAACAATCAGTGAACCCGCCGGCGTTTCCACATCGCCCACCGTAAACCCGACTGGCCCCACCACCACATCCTCATCCGTAATGACGTTGGTTATCCCTGTGACGGTCGGCGGGTCATTGACTGGATTCACCGTGAGTGTGAAGGCTACATTCGTCACCGCCGCGCCATCGCTTACCGTGATCGTGATGACCGCGCTGCCGTTCTGATTCGCCGCCGGCGTCAAGGTTACCGTCCGGTTCGCGCCGCTGCCACCAAAGGCGATATTCCCATTCGGTATCAGGCCCGGGTTCGATGAGTTTCCTAAAACCGTCAGCGAACCTGCGGCTGTTTCCGCATCGCCCACGGTAAATCCAATCGGTCCGGCCACCACATCTTCATCCGTGATGACGTTGGTGATACCAGTGCTCGTCGGCGGTGAATTGACGGCAAAGATCGCCGCTGCGGAGTTGTTCACCGGATTCGTGTCTGATGTGATGGAAGAAACTGTCGCATAATTCGTGCGCTGACCTGCCAGTGCGGCCACTGCCTGGATCGTCAGTGTCGCCGTGGCGTTGCTGGCCATCGTACCAAACGATGCACTAACGAGGTTTCCAGTATTAGTCCATGTTCCCTGGCTCACCGATGCGTTGGTGAATATCAGCGCGGCTGGCAGTGAATCGGTCACGACCACTGCGCTCGCCGAGTTCGGCCCGAAATTCGTGACGCTGATCGTAAAAGTGAGGTTGCTGGTTACATTCAAAACAGCAGGCGAAACTGTTTTACCGATAGACATGTCTGCGACAGATACCGCGCCAGTACAACATTGGCTCGCGCTAACCACCACTGAATCGATCCACCATCCGGTCTGGGCGGTATTGACGTCCGAGGCACAGCGCCAGCGGAATTGAACCGATTGGCCGCTCGCGGCATCTGGCAACAGCACGATCGTATTCGTGAAGCCGCCCGAACTTCCACTCCAGACCCTGGAGTGGTTCAATGGATTTGAGGTGGCGATAATAGTTCGATTATAGGCACCGTTCAAAAAGGTGCCCCCAGCCGCCACGATGTCCGTGAAAGCGCCCGCTCCTATCTTGATCTCCAGCAAACCGCCATCGAAAGCAGTGTTTGGTGCCGATGCGCTGCCCTCCAGGTTGTAATTGTGCCGGAAAGAAAGTTGCGCCGGGCCAGCCGGCAACTGGATGCTCGGGCTTACCAGCGAGTTTGACCCCTTGGTTGCCCCATCATTCGAGAAAACAGCATTGGGCGCCGAAAAACTCATCGAGTTGGTCGTCACCCAGTTCGTTTCTCCGCCACCCCGGGTCGTAGTCCAGCCTGCCGGCAATGTAGGAGGCGTCGCACTGTCAAAATTCTCTGTGAATATCGGCGACATCGCCCCCAACGTGAAATTATAACACACTGTCCCCAGATTCACTGCGCCATCCTGGAGTTGCAGCACTGCCGTCAAGGTGCCGCCGCACGAACCGGAGGCCGTGAATGTGAACGACTCCGAAACCGCCGCGCCATTGGTCGTCAGCATTCCGTACGTTTGCGGTCCGCTCGGCGCCGTCACCCCGTTGGTGACCAGCAATGTCGCCACCAGGTTGGTCGTGTGCACGGTACCAATGTTCTGCAACGGAAAACTGACCGTGACCGTCTCGCCCGGATCGATGGCGCCATTTCCGGTGGAACAGTTCTCCGCCGTGATGACCACGTTACTGAACGTGATCACCGGAACAGACGATGTGGTGGCATTGTAGATGACCAACGCAAAATCCTGGTCCACGCCCGGCCCAATATTCGAGATTCCGTCTGCGGAAACATTGGCCGCAGTCACCATCACCTCGAATTCCCCGGTCAAGCCGGCCGGAAGAAAAACACTTTCCATGTTGTTCTTGTGGTCGGCGCTCCCGCCAATCCTTGAATACGCCCCGTGAAAAACGTTGCCCTTATAGGTGTTGCCCCCCGCGATCACCGTCAGGTCGAGGTCATTGACCAGCTCCGTGGCGGAGCTCAATCCGCCGGGTGCATCCGTCCACGCCACCGTCACGCGAAATGGTTTCGCTGGGTCATTGATGGTTCCTGTGAAAACCCGCGATGGTCCCGTGTTTGTGAAGACATCATTCGTTGCCTGGTCCCGCAATACGCGCGCCACACAGTCGAATGCCGTGCCCAGGTTCAATTCACCCATGCCCTGATTCTGAGACCACAGGTCATCGTTGACGTAGGCGCCGGTCATATAACGCGCGGCATTGACGAGATAAGCCTTGGTCATCGCCGGGCTGGGCGGCGGCAGGTTGCTGTTGATGAGATATTGGCGCAATAGGGCGCAGGCGCCGGCCACGCAGGGAGTCGAATGGCTCGTCCCCGAGGATTCGGTATAAAATTGCTGGCCCGTCGGGAAAAAATTAGCCGATGCCCCTGCGGTTCCACTGCCGGGCAGGCCACAAATACCCGAGCCCGTGAAACACGTCAGGTCATTTCCAGTCCCATTGGTCGTCGCCGACCCGTTTTGCGGTGCGCCACCGGTGATATGCGACCCTGGAGCAACGATTTCCGGTTTCATACGGCCATCTGTACAAGGCCCCCGACTGGAGAAATCGGTCATGTCATTCGCGTTGTCCGCACCAGTGTCTCCCGTCGCGCATCCATCGTTGCCGGAAGCGATAGTTCCCCCGTTAGAGGTGTTCATGGAACGCACATTTTCCGCCGCCCCAACCGTGATGACATTTTTGGCTGAGCCCGGAGAATCCAGCGTGGTGGCACCCGGCCCCGCATTACCGGCCGCAAAAACGATGACCATTTGACGGTTTGTCCCGACAAAAGTCGTCGATGCGTTTCGCACCAGGGCGTCGTAAGCCTGGGCACTGCTGTCATAGACTCCATTCACATCGGAGCCCCAGCTGTTGGCGCTGATGCGCGCCCCATTGGTATATGCCTGTGACTGCAATACGGTAAAATTCGGGCTGGTGAACGAGTTAGGGTCGAAGATGACCGATGAGCCCAGCTTCACGAACGGACACACTCCCAATCCATAGCGATAACCGCCAGAATCCGTGTGCGGAAAATTGGTCATATCGCAGTAAGCGCCGATGATATGGGCGTTAAGATTTCCGTGACCATCGCATCCCTGCAAGGTGCTGCCCGAATTCGGATTTCCTTCCAGCCGGTTATAAACAACGCGACTGGTGTTGGATGGGTTTCCTGTTTGATAGAGCGCGAAATGACCCGGTGACGTCGTGCCGTTATCAATTCCGCTATCGCTCAGATCCACAATAAATCCCGAACTGGTGAATTGCGCCTGGGTAAATCCTTTGTTCGCCAGCCAAACCAGATAGCCCGGACCCGTCGGCTGGCCGGTGCTGTTCGTCAGATGCCCGGATACGATCTGGTCCTGCCGTTCATCAAGCAGGTGGGGTTCGAAATACGGCTGGATGGCGACCACTTCCGGCTGTTTGGCAAGCTCTGCCAATTGGTCAGCCGGCAGTCGAACGATCACATTCAGATAACTCAGCACGTGCGAGGTCGACTTGACCGGAGCAAGTTTCAACCGGTCAATGACTGCCAGTGTCGCTGCATTCGCATCCGGATCGTCGACCATCTGGACGGCAAAAGTATCAGTACCGATCGTTTGCGGCTCACCCTTGGCGTTGGTCGCCCGGGCGCTCGGATGGATCTTGTCGTCATCCGTGAAATCGCCGTCCCATTGCACATAATCGCTGCCATTTGCCCACGCCTGCATTTGCGCCAGGGCTGGCGCATCAGCGTACACCAGATAAGCGTCATTCGGGATGTAAGTGACGATATGACCACCATTCTTTTCCAGCGCCGCAACCCATTCCGGCTTTATCGGCCCCACAAATTGGACCAGATGCAAATGTTTCCCGCTTAAGCTGCCCACCGATTTGCGCAATAACTTTGCTTCCGGGGTCCGTGTATTGATTGCGCGCGTGCTCAGCTCAACAACATCCAAACGATCTTCCATCTGAACATGGTCAGCCATCCGTGATCCCGCAGGAACCTCCGTTGTCTCGATGACCTGAAAACCTCCGTAATCCGCGACCAGTTTTCCGCCGCGCGAGATGAGTTCCTTGGCCAGCACTGGATCGTTCACACGCAATTTGTGCGTTTGTGCCTGGGCGGCCAGCGCTCCTGACATCAGCAGCAAAATGGCAAGTGTGTAGATGCGTCTCAAATTAGATAAAGAATGAAAGGATGAGGGGTGTGAAAAGATTGGCGCACGCATCAATCAACAACTGGAATTGTCACTCTCATGGCGAATTATTGCCGTATACAAAAGCGAAGTCAAATCCGAGTCGTGTTGGTGGGTGCTTATAAGTGCCTTCATGTGACTTTAGTGCCGAAATGGAACAACTGAAAAAAAGATTCCTTATTTTTAACACGATATAACACGATAATGCACGATTCCTTCGAAAAATAACACGATGCGAAACACGATTTTTTCACGATATAACTGGATTTTTCACGAGAATCCTCGATTTCTCGTGTTTGGCGAAAAGGTATGGATGCTTTGAAGGGATTGCCGACTCGGTGGGGCGAGGCTACCGACGAGCCGTCTCCTCGCTGAGTAGTCGCCGACGTCAGTCGGCGCTGACTTCCAGCCCTCGACTCTCGCTTCTCGACCCTCGACCCATTTCTGCTTTTCAGCATACGGCTCCCTTTTACCACATCTTCCCTGATTTGTAACTGTGATGGTCACGCTAATAGCATTTTCTTGAAAAAATATTTTCACCGCGCAACATACTGAACCAAGCCGACTTATAAAACGTTGCACTGCCAAAAATCGGAAAAAACCGTGCACAAGCTGTGCAGGGTTTTTTGATAGAAGAATTTATCGCAGCGCGCCTTACAAACCCGCCGCCGCGATCGCCCGCTCCAAACAGTTCAGCATCAACGCCGGGGCGCACCCGAACAAAATCACCAGCGCAGCCAAAATGCACAACGCCACCTTTGAAATGCACGGCGTCTTGAACTCGCCGGCACCCGCCGGTACATCCGCCACGTAGATCCGTTTGAGCACTTGCAGATAGTAGTAAAGCGACACCGCGCTCGTCGCGATGGCCAGCACCACCAGCCAGAGCAGGCCGAGATTATCCGGGTCAGAGTTTATCGCCGCCGTGAACACGTAAAATTTGCCAAAGAAACCTGCTAGCGGCGGTATGCCTGCCAGGGACAGCATAAAAATCAACATGCAAAATGAGATCGCCGGTGAGCGCCGGCTCAATCCGGCAAAGCTGGAGAGCTTGTCATCCCCTGCCCCGTTCTCAACTATCGCCACGACCCCGAACGCGCCGATGGTCGTCAGGCCATACGTCACCGCGTAGTAAATCAACGACGCGACAGCTTGTTTCTCGTGCGACATCACCGCCAACAACATGTAACCCGCATGCGCAATCGCCGAATACGCGAGCAAACGCTTCACGCTGGTCTGTACAATGGCCGTCAGATTGCCGACCACCATCGAGAGCGCTGCCACGACCGCGATGACCGGCGTCCAGCCCGCGATAAAATGATGCCAGGCACCACTGCCTTCCGCGCCCGCGAATCCCAATAGCATGACCTTCGCAAAAATGAAGAAGCTGGCAACCTTGGAGCCTGACGCAATGAATGCCGCGCTCGGTGTCGGCGCACCTTCATACGCATCCGGAGCCCACAAATGGAACGGCACCGCCGCGACCTTGAAACCAAAACCGATGACCGTCATCACGATGGCTACCGCCAGCAACGGGTCGAGGCCTTTGCCGGCGAGGGCCAGGGCGATTTCGCGTAAATTCGTCGAGCCGGTCAAACCATACAGTAAGCTCATCCCGAACAACGTGAAGGCCGCCGCCATGCCGCCGAACAAAAAGTATTTTAACGCGGCTTCCGCAGATTTTGCATTGCGCTTGTTGAACGCCGTGAGGATGTAAAGCGAAAGGCTCGTGAGTTCGAGCGACACAAAGATCATGAGCAGGTCTTCCGCGCTCACCATGAACATCATGCCCACCGTGGCGAACAGGATGAGCGCCAGGTATTCACCGACATGTTCCGTGAAATCTGCATCCATGGAGATCAAGACGGTGAAGATGGTCAGCACCAGCAGCGCGACCTTGACGTATTGCGTCAACGGGTCCACCACAAAAATTCCGTTGGCAGCGTTCCCATGCGCAGGCAGCACCAGCATCCACGCGATAGCCAGCGCGCAACCCACGCACGCGACCATTCCGCTGATGATGAAGCGATACTTGATGTCCAATCCAAGACCAGCGACCAGATCCACGGCCAGCACCAGCAACGCGACTATAACGACGATCGTTTCCGGCGCCGCGAGACGGAACAGTTCGAGATAACTCATTGTCCACCTCCCGGGTGCAGCCAGTAGAACAACGGTGAATCAAAGCTCCGCGTTATCACATCCATCAAGAGCCTGGGAAATAATCCGATGACCAGCGCTGCGAGAATCAACAGCATCGCGCCCACTCGTTCCTGGACCGTTATTGGCGGCATCGGATGATGCTCAGCCTCAGACTCCGCTTTCGCCTCGCCGAAAAAGGCCTTTTGCATCGCGCGCAACGTGTAAGCCACGCCGATCAGGATTCCGATGCCGGTCAAAATTGCCAGCGTCGGGTAGGCCTGCCATGCGCCGATGATGACCTGCAACTCCGCCACGAATCCACTGAACCCCGGCAGGCCCATCGATGCGCACCCTGCGATGACAAATGTTCCCGCTGCGAACGGCATCGCCTTCGCCAGATTCATGCCTTCCAGTTGGGCCAGTTCCCGCGTATGCGTGCGCTCGTAGACCATCCGACCGACCACGGCGAACAACAGTCCGGCGATGACGCCATGCGAGAACATCTGCAACACCGCGCCGCGCAAGCCGATGGTGTTCAACGTCGCCAGACCCAGGATCACAAAACCCATATGACTCACGCTGGAATAACCGATGACGAATTTAAAATCCTTCTGCACCAGCGCCACCATCGCGCCATAAACGATTCCGATGACGGCCAGCACCGCGATCCACATTTTCCATGCTTCCATGCCCTCAGGAAACAGCGTCATCGCCACGCGCAAGCAACCATAAGCGCCCAACTTCATCACTACGCCTGCCAGCAACATGGATGCTGCTGTCGGCGCAGCCACGTGACCGGTCGGCGCCCACGTGTGGAACGGCCACATGCCAGCGAGAATTGCAAACCCGACGAACACCAGCGGAAACGCCCATACCTGGAAGTTGTGCGAAAATGTCCCTGCTTTGGCCAATTCGATGAGATTGAAAGTGTGCGCGCCTGAAACCACATAGGCCGCGATCAATCCCACCAGCACCATCGCGCTGCCCACGAACGAATACAGCGCCAGCTTCATCGCGCCGTATTCGCGCCGTGTCGAACCCCAGATGGCGATAATGAAATACTTCGGGATGATGGCGATCTCGTAGAACACGAACAGCAGGAACAGGTCAAAGCTCAGGAACACACCGTACACGCCGCCGATGAGCGCGAGATAAAATGCAAAGAATTCCTTCGCGCGATGCTCGATGTTCCACGAAAACAAAATGCCCGCGATCGCCGCCAGTCCGGTGAGTAGCACCAGCGTCAGGCTGACACCGTCAGCCTCCAGGTGAAAACGGATGCCCAGACTCGGGATCCAGTCCACGTCCGTCACGGTTCTCAACGTTCCGGGATTCACTTCAAAGAATCCCGATAGCGCACAAAGAAATCCTGCCACAGCCGTCAGGAGCGCGACTTTGCGCGCCGCCTCGGCATTGCCTTTCGGCAGGAGCATCAGCACCAGCACTCCGGCAAAAGAAATATATATTGTCCAGGCTAACATTTAAAAATTCAGTAGTTCCACCATCCGCGTCACCGTGCTGTTGATGACCCCCAGCATCAGTTGCGGATAAACACCCAATACGAACATTAACGCGATGGGAACCGCCACCAGCGCACGCTCGCCCAGCGTCAGGTCAGGAAGGCTGGACCATTTCACATTGAGCGGCCCGTTAAAGACCCGTTGCAACAGCGTGAGGATGAAAATAGCCGTCACCAGCAACCCGATAACCGAGAGTGCCGCCGAACACATCGCCAGCGGGAACACGCCCTTGAAGATGAGGAATTCGCCGACGAACCCGTTCAGCCCGGGCAATCCCAGCGACGAGAACAGCGCGATGCCCATCAATCCGCAGAACACCGGCGCGACCTTGCGCAAGCCGCCAAAATCATTCAAGCCACGCAGCCCGCCACTGCGCTGCTCGAGGAAGCTCACGAACATGAACAACGTCGCCGCTGTCAGCCCGTGATTGAACATTTGGAGAAATACACCATTGAGCGCCGCCTCTTTTTCAACGCCGGCCGAAAACACATTCGTTCCCGCCGTCGCCACGGCAAACACCCCGAGCAGGCAATAACCCAGGTGGTTGATGGAGGAATACGCCAGCATGCGCTTGATGTCCTTCTGGGCAAACGCCGCGCAGGCAGAGAAAACAACCGTCACGATGGCCAGAACCAGCAACGGCGTACGCAAGGCATGGATCTCCGCCGGAAAGATCGGCAACAGGATACGGATGAAGCCATACATACCCATCTTCGACATCACACCCGTAAGCATCATCGTGACCGGTGACGGCGCCTCTGCATAAGTCGAGGGCAGCCACGTGTGGAACGGCATCAACGGCACTTTCACCGCGAAACCGAGCAGCACGCCGCCAAAGATGAGCATGCACATCTGGTGCGCCGTGAACACGTGGCCGAATAGTGTGGAAGGGAAATTGGCCGATATTGCGTTAGCCAGCCCACCGTTCTGCGCCAGCGCTGCGAGACTCGGGAAATCAAAGATACCCGGCCCGGTGGCTGTCTTTGTCGACAGAAAGATTCCCAGGAACGCCAGCAACATCGCCACACTGCCGACCATGGTGTAGACAAAGAATTGCGTCGCGGCTTGAGCGCGATTCGCCCCACCCCACAAACGGACAAGGAAAAAGGCAGGAATCAAACTCAACTCCCAGAAGATGAACCAATGGAAAAAGTTCAGCGCCGTGAATGTCCCCATCAGGCCGGCTTGCAGGAAAAGCATGAGACCGTAGTAAAGCTCCACGCGTTCGGTCACATTTTTGGAGGCCAACAACGCCATCGGCGTGATGATGGCCGTCAGCATGACCATCAACAGCCCAAGCCCATCCACCCCGGTGAAATACTGCACGCCCAGCGACGGTATCCAATCGATTTTCTCGACCAGTTGAAGTTCACCCCGAGTAGGGTCGAAGGTCTTCCAGAGGACCAGCGCCAGCGCCAGCGTGCCGAAGCTAAACATCAACGCCAGCCGCCGTGCCGTTTTCGCGTCCTTTAATCCAAGCACGGCGATTCCGCCGATGAGCGGCACAAACGTCAAAATGCTGAGGATGGGGAATGTGTCCATCATCCCTTTAGCCCCCATATCAATAACAGGACGAGAACCACCAGCGCCGCACCGATGACGCCCAGATAGCGTTGCACCTTGCCGTTCTGGAACAACGACAACCAGCTTCCATCCCGGCGCAAGCCTGTGCAAACCTGGTCAAAGCCCAGATTGATGACGAAATTATCAATCGAGGTGTTCACCCATGACAACCCGATGGTAGTGCAAGTCACCAGCGCCACCACTCCGCCCCAGACAATGTCATCGAGGAAGTCACAAACCATCGCGAACCATCCATTGAAGCGGATGACCGTTGCTTCGTAGAGTTCATCAATGAAATATTTATTCCGGAGCAACACGTAGATATCGGGCCGTAATTTCTCAACCGGATCGACACCATCTGGTGGTGGAGCGCCCTTGCGTCCAAAAAAGTACCAGCCCAGTCCGATGCCGATAAAAACGATGATGGAGGACGCGATCATCAGCGGCACAACTCCATGTTCGGAGAAATTGGCAAAGTTCAACGCGCCCACTTGCTCGCCTTCGAGGAATTTCTGGAACCACGGCCACGCGGGTGTGCCGATGAAGCCAAGCAGCCCAGCGCAAACCGCGAGGATGACCAACGGAATGGTCATGGATGCGGGGCTTTCGTGCACACCGGGCGGCAACTCGTGGTGCGGATGTTTGCTTGCCGGTTCGCCACCATGTTCAACGGTGCGTTGTTCGCTCGTGGTCGTACGACCCAGATCCGGGTGGCAGCTTCTAAAGAAAACGCGGGCCACCTGCCGCGTCATATAAAACGCCGTGAGCAACGCGCCGAAGGCTCCCAGATAAAATGGAACCTGTGAAACATTCCAGCCGTGCGCCGCGTGCAGGATTTCGTCTTTGCTCCAAAAGCCGGAGAAAAAGAGCGGCACACCGCACAACGCCAGCATACCGACCGCGTAAGTCGCAAACGTGATGGGCATCAGTTTACGCAAGCCGCCCATCCGGCAGATATCCTGTTCCTCGTGGCAGCCATGGATGACCGAACCGGCTCCCAGGAACAGCAACGCCTTGAAAAATGCGTGCGTGATGAGATGGAACATTCCGACAGCCACGCCGCCAACGCCCAAACCCATCATCATGTAGCCGAGTTGCGAAACCGTGGAGTAAGCGAGGATGCGTTTGATGTCGTTTTGCGCGATAGCGATGGACGCCGCAAAAACAGCCGTGATGGCGCCCACCCACGTGATGACCGTCAACGCTGGCGAACCGACCGGCAATATTGGATGCGGCTCAGCGAGTGCCGAAAGCCACGCGAGCGAGGTATTCATCAACGGATAGACGCGCGCCACCAGGAACACACCCGCCGCGACCATCGTGGCCGCGTGGATGAGCGCGCTGACCGGCGTGGGGCCTTCCATCGCGTCCGGCAACCACACGTGCAACGGCACCTGGCCGGATTTGCCGACGGCGCCCGCGAAAATCAACAGACCGATGGCCGTTGAGATCGCCATGCCTGCGCCAGTCGTTTGCGCGACCATCTTGACGAGCGCAGACTGTTCCATGCAGCCCTGGCCGTTATCGTAAAACAACAACGTGCCGCTCGCGTGATACAACCACACGATGCCGATCAAAAACAGAACATCGCCGATGCGCGTCGTGATGAACGCCTTCTTGGCCGCCGCCGCCGCGCTCGGTTTGTGATACCAGAACCCGATGAGCAGGTAGGACGTGAGCCCGACCAGTTCCCAGCAGATGAACAACAGCAACAGGCTGTTCGCGATGACGACGCCAAGCATCGCCCCGGCGAACAACGACAGGAACGTGAAGAAACGCGTGAAGTTCTCGTCATGCGCCATGTAGCCCGTGCTATAGATGAAGATCAGCGTGCCGACAAACGTCACCATCACGAGCATCACCGCCGTAAGCGGGTCCAGCACCCAACCGAGCTTGAGCACGCCCGCATCGCCCGATGCGAAATGCAGCCAGGTGAAATTAAAGACTTCCTTCGTGCCTTCGTGCCCGACGGAATGCAACGCATGCGCAAACGCGCAGAGCGACAACAAAAAGGAAACAACCATCGAGCCGATGGCCAGCGTCGCCGAGAATTTCCGGCACCGCTGCGGCGCAAGCGCGCTCAACCCCGCCGCCAGCATCGGCAGCACAGGTATCAACCACAGATTTTTAACGATCCAATCCATTTCAGCCCTTCAGGGAATCCACTTCGTCTAAATTCGTTGTTTTATAATGACGGTAAATCGCAATGATGAGCGCGAGCCCGACCGCTGCTTCCGCCGCCGCCACGCCGATCGCAAAAATCACGAACATGATGCCGGTGAGCGCCTCCGGATGTTCGCTGAACCGCCAGAACGCGATGAAATTCAGGTTCGCCGCATTGAGCATCAATTCGATGCCGATGAGCACGATGATGGCATTTCGCCGCGTCAACGCACCGGCCAAGCCGATGGCGAACAGGAATGCCGAAAGCAGGAGATAGCCGATGAGTGGAGTCATTTCCTCTCCTCCTTCAGAGCGATGATGACCGCGCCGATGAGCGCCGCCGTCAGCAGCAGGCCGATGACTTCGAGCGGCAGCACATATTTATTCATCAACACATCGCCAATCTCTTTCACCGTAGCGTCCGGCACCGGCGTCGTCTCGCGCTGGCTGACAAAACTGTTCCGGATAGTCCATGCCAGGACACCGAACACAACCACCGCGATGGCCGTACCTGCGAGCCAAGTCCTGGAAAACAACGCTTCCTCGGTCGGCTCGCCCCCGCGTGTCAGCAGGACCGCAAAAACGATGAGAATGGCTATCGCGCCGACGTAAACGAGGATTTGAGCAAAACCCACGAATTGCGCATCCAATTGCAGGTACGCCGCTGCAAGCCCGCCGAAGGCGACCGCCGACGCCAGCGCGCAATGCACCAGATTGCGCAGGGACATCGCCGCCACCGTGGCGGTGATGGTCACAAAAGCGATGATGGCAAACGTGATGGTCATTCAGCGTATCGGTAAGTTCGTTTGGCCAGATGCTGGCCGCTGAACAAGGCGCGTCCAAGCAACATGTACGAACCGACCACAATCGAAAAGCCCACCACCCAGCGCGCCGCGCCCGGCGCCATGTAATGCCAGATGGCTGCGGTGATGAGATTCAATAGCACCAGCGGAAGCATGAATTTCCAGGCAAAATTCATCAGTTGATCCATGCGCAGGCGTGGAACTGTGCCGCGTACCCAGATCAAGACCAGGATCATGGTGATGAGCTTGGCGAAGAACCAAAGATACGACGGAAAGACTTCCAGACATTCCAGCGGCGCGTGCCAGCCACCGAGGAACAAGGTGATGCCCAATCCGCTGATGACAAACATGCCGAGATATTCCGCGAGGAAGAACAGCGCGAATTTGAATCCGGAATATTCGATGAAATAACCCGCGATGATCTCGGATTCACCTTCCGGCAAATCGAAGGGCGAACGATTGCTTTCCGCCAACGCCGAAATCATGAACAGAATAAACCCGGCCAGGCCCCACGGCGTGAACACGAACCAATCCGGCAGCAAGCCGTGATAAGTGGATTGCGCCTCGATGATCTTCACGGTGGAGAGCGAGCCGACCATCATAATGACTGTGACGGTCGACAGGATGAGCGGAATCTCGTAGCTCACCATCTGGGCAATGGCGCGCATAGCGCCGAGCAGCGAATATTTGTTGCGGCTCGACCAACCGGCCATGAACACGGCCAATTCGGTGCCTGCACCGACGGCGAAGAAAAACAGCACACCGGCATCCATGTCCACCGCGACCATATTGCGCCCGACCGGCAAAACGGTGTATGCGAGGAAAACCGGAATCACCAGCACGACCGGCGCGAGGAAATGGATGACTTTGTCCGCCGCGCGCGGAACGAGGTCTTCCTTGATGAGCGCTTTGACGCCGTCAGCAGCGAATTGCAGGAAACCAAACGGGCCTACCCGGTTCGGGCCATAACGATTTTGGATGCGGCCAAGTCCTTTGCGCTCCAGCACCGTCGTGATGGCGAACAGCCCCGGAAATATTGCCATGATAGGAATGAGCGACAGGATGACCGACACCAGAGGCAGCAAGGATTCCGGCAATACATTCGACAACAGGCCGATTAGCCAATGCTTCAGGTTGACGAAAATCTGGTCGAAGGTCTCGCTCATGCGCTCAGCGGCCTCCGGGTAAAAAATGGATTTCTCCCCGCCGGGCAATCGGCGTCTTCGCGGGCGTCGTTGATTGTCGGCAGGTGATTCATCTATGCAGACGTCGCAGGAGTTTGAGAGGAAGCGGCTTTTGCCTTGGCCTCAGCGGCAGCCTTGGCCTTCGCTTCGGCATCTGCCTTTGCCTTGGCTTCGAACTTGGCCTTTTCAACAGCCAGGCGCTCGTCCACCTCGTTGGCATCGGTCGGATGAATCTCGTGAAAATGCGAATTGGGTTTCGCGAGCTGGTGCTTATCGACCAGCAACCCGCCGAAACGGTCGCTCGTGCTCAATTCATATTCCGTGTCCATCTTGATGGCTTCGAACGGGCAAACCTCCACGCAAATCTGGCAGCTCATGCAGACCGAAAGGTCGATATCGAACCGGGCTGGATAGATCTGCGGCTTGCCGACGTAATCCGGCTTCTTGTCCTTGCTCTTCTCGATGTAGATGCACTTGGGCGGGCATTCTTTCTCGCAGATCTGGCAGGCTACGCAGCGCAGCCCGGCCATCGGGTCATTACCGTCAAAGACGAGGAAAGGAAACTGGCGCGTCGCTTCGGGCAATTTATCCCGCTCTTCGGGATATTGCACCGTCGTCAAACGCTCATCGCTGACGTAAGAGCCGAGGAAATTCCTCGCCGTCTCCGCCATGCCTTTGATGATTCCTTCGCCGAGCATAAATAGTTATCGATCAACCTCACCCAAAACGATGTCCACACTGCCAAGAATGATGACCACATCTGCGATCAACTGGCCAAGGCACATATCTTCCAAAATCGTCAGATTGATGAAGCTCGGCGGGCGCACCCGATAGCGATACGGATTGGGCGAGCCATCGCTGATCAAATAAAATCCAAGTTCGCCCTTCGGCGCTTCGATACGTCCATATGCCTCACCGGCTTTCGGGCGGAATCCCCGCAACTTCGCCTTCGGGTCGATGATGGGACCAGCCGGAATCCCCTTCAAAGCCTGCTCCAAAATTTTAACTGATTCGCGCATTTCCAGAACGCGTATCATGTAACGATCATAAGTGTCACCATGATCACCAAGCGGCACGCGGAATTGGAACCTGTCGTAAATACCATAATGATCCACCTTGCGCAGGTCGTAATTTACGCCAGCCGCGCGAAGCATCGGGCCGGTGATGCCGGTATTGATGGCCAGCTCACGATGCATCACACCAATATTTTGCGTGCGCGCCATGAGGATTTCGTTACCCGCGAGCAGGTTCTCAAATTCATCGATGAATTTCGGAAATTCATCCACGACCTTCTGCGCCGTCGCGAGCCACCCGGCAGGCAGATCCACGCGGCAGCCGCCAAAGCGCATATAATTACACATCATCCGCGCACCAGTGAGCGATTCGAACAGATCGAGAATCTTTTCCCGCTCGCGAAACGCATACATCAGCGGCGTGCCGCTCGCGCCCATGTCCTGCACGAGGAATCCCATGAGGCAGGCGTGATTTTGCAAACGCGTGAGTTCCGCCGTGATGACGCGAATATATTCCGCGCGCTCCGGCACCTGCAACCCGGCGAGTTTCTCGACCGATAATGCATAAGCCCAGTTGTTGGTCAGCGAACAAAAATAATCCAGCCGGTCCGTGTACGGCATCGACGCAAGATAGGTCGTGCCCTCGCCGATCTTTTCGTGATTGCGATGCAAGTAGCCAAACACCGGCTTCAATTTCACTATGCGCTCGCCATCCAAAACGACGTCCATCCGGAACACACCATGCGTAGACGGATGATGCGGCCCCATCGAAACCTCCAGCAGCTCGCCGTCATCGTCCTTGGCGATCAGCTCGTAATTCTTCGGCGGCATTTCCGCGATGGCGCTCATGCGGTTGCCCCCTGCTGCTTCTTCGCCTTCTCCAGAACATCATCATGGGGCGTAGGCTCGTATTCGTAATCGTCCGGCTCCACGTAATCCTTCCGCATCGGAAAATCCTTGAAACCGTCCCACATCAGGATGCGGCGAAGGTCGGGATGCCCATCAAAGATGACGCCGTAAAGGTCGTAAATCTCTCGCTCTTGAAATTCACAGCCGCGCCAGACCGGAGTCAGCGATGGCAGATGATTCTTATCCACACGATTTTCCGTGCGTAACCGGATGATGACGGGCCCGTGCTTCTTCTCCATCGAAAAAAGATGATATACCGCTTCCAGATAGCCGGAGCGCAGGGTTTCTATGGTTTCTTCGATCTCCTTTTCGACCCCGTCCACGACGACTTTCTTTTTGATCTTGGTCTTAGTGACGGATTCAGGCCAATCCACGCCCGTTGCGTTCGAGCAATAATCCATCCGTAACTCCGCGTCGTCGCGAAGAAATTTGGCCACCGCGACGGCGTGCTCGTGATCGATCAACAGCGAATGCTGCGCCGACGGGCTTTCATTCTGGATGAACTCCAGCCTCGCTCCGGGCAGTGCGTGCGTGATGCGATGTTTGATTTGTTCGAGAGTTTCCACGATCAACTTTGCTTTCCAATCAATTTCAAGCGTGCAACCAAATTCAAATATGCGTTTTGAGTTTTGCTCGCCTCGGGAATTTTTTTGAGGAGTCTCCGAATGGTTTGAATCACTCGGTTTCCGAAAAGACCATCCTCTACCAGCGTAAGCGCACTGCTTGCCATTCTAAGGTCGTCCTTCCAATCGCGATCCGTTTTACCGGCAAGCTGCTCGTAAGTTGCGCGGGTTCGCGATATAAACCTGTCCGTCTTCCGGCATTTCGGACATCGGATACAATCAGAATCCAAAGGAAACTTCAATGCTTCATACCAATACTTCTGTTCCTCGGCAAAAAAGATGAAAGGTTGCTTGCAATCGCGACAAACCCGCTCCACGTCAAAGTAGTGGGTCACTGGAACCGTTGGGTGATTTTGCAAACTGGGCTCGGCCTTAATCGCTGTGCCGGAGATTCGCACCGGTTCTTTTGGAGTCATCTTCTCAAGCCGGGTCATGTAACCCAATTTTTTGCCGAAGACTTGCACGGCCCGCTTTTGGAGTTCGTGAACGTTTGTCGCGTTCGAGTGCAATTGCACTTTCAAATCATTTGGATCCGGGCTCAACCCTGTAAAACGCGGGCGACACCCATAGCGCGGGTGTTCGACATAAGAGTCGTACTTGCTTTCAAAGATTTTGCCCCGTGATTTCATTGCTTTCTCAATGGTTGATGGTGGGTGGATGCCAGACCTTGGGATTACTGGGCGGCACGAGGTCATGTTCACCAAAAACCGGCACAGGAAATTCGCTCGGCGCATCGGCCTGCAGATGGCGCGGGCGATTCGGCCCGGTCAATTCCTGATTGGCGATCTTGTTCTGCAAAGTCATAAAGGCGTGCAACAGCGCCTCGGGTCGCGGCGGACAACCGGGAATGTGCACGTCCACGGGAATATACCGGTCAATACCCTTGAGCACGTTATAGCCCTGCTTGAACGGGCCGCCGGAAATCGCGCATGCCCCCATTGCGATGACATATTTCGGTTCGGGCATCTGGTTGTAGAGGCGGATGACCTGCGGCGCCATTTTCTTGGTCACGGTGCCGGCCACAATCATCAGGTCGGCCTGCCGCGGTGACGGGCGAAACACTTCCGCGCCGAAGCGCGCGAGATCGTAGCGTGCCATGGAGGTGGCGATCATCTCGATAGCACAACAGGCAAGGCCGAATTGCAGCGGCCAGACGGAATTTTTCCGGCCCCAGTTATACAGCTCTTCCAGCGTGATAGTGAACACGCCTTGCTTCTGCATCTCGCTTTTGAGGCCTTCGTCGATCATTTCCAGGTCAACACACCTTTCTTCCAGGCCCAGGCGAGGCCGACGACCAGCATAAAGATGAAAATCATCATCTCAATGAACGCCGCCGGGCTTAATTCGGTGAATTTCACGGCGAATGGCAGAAGGAAAATGGTTTCAACATCGAATATCAGGAAAATGATGGCGTATAAGTAATATTCCGACTTGAACTGGATCCAGGCATCGCCCTTGGATTCCAAACCGCATTCGTAAGTGGCGTTTTTGTCCTTGCCGGGTTTATTGGGGGAATAGAATTTGGCCCACAGCCACGCTAACACGAGCGGTCCAAGCGCAAAGCCCACGGCTGCGATCATCAAAACGACGATGAAAAGGTAAGGACTGTATTGGCCGATTTGGTTCATTGCTTGGTTGGCTTGGGCGTAAAGGGTTTCAACCCGACTTCGTGGGCGATGTCTTCGAACTCCGCCCGGCTGACCTGATCCAACTCTTTGCCGCGCCCTGCAAGCTTCTCATTTATCTTGATGGCCTTTTCAGTCATTTCTTCGTGTGTTTCCTTCGTGCCGCCCAGCAACGCAAAGTTTTTACCGGTCGTGATACGCTTATTGCCGTCGGAATCAAGCCCCACACCCAGCAACACTGCTTTGGGTGGAGACGGCTTGCGCTTAGCGTTCGGCATGGGGAAAACGCTAACGGCTTGGGGGAGAGAGGTCAAGCAAAGCACAATGCAAAGCTTGGGTTTGGCAAAATAGGGTGGACAGATTTTGCTCTACCCTTTGTGATAAACTTTTCAGCGAAGTGCGGCTTTTGTCGTGACAAAGCCCTCGCGCTGACAAATTTTGAAACAAATGGCGACACCTACGCTCTACACCAGCAACCGGCTCGAATTGCTGGCGCGTGACCTGGCGCACAATATCCGTGCACCGCTTGCTTCGCCATTCACTTCAGAATTCATCGTGGTTCCCAACCAAAGCACGGCCCGCTGGTTGCAATTGGAACTGGCCAGCAGCCATGGCATCGTCGCCAATTACACATTCCTGACGCCGCGAAATTTTGCGCTGTTGACGTTCGCAGCGGTACTTCCCCACCCCGTCGAACCGCCGTCGCCGTTTGAGCCGGAATCACTGGTCTGGGTTATTTTCAAATCATTGCCCGGATTGCTGGGCCAAAAAGATTTCGTTCCTTTAAAAAACTATATCGGGGACAACAGCGACCTGCGAAAACTTTACCAGTTATCTTATCGGATAGCCCGCCTGTTTAGCCAATACGTTGAATTCCGGCCCGACATGATCCTGGATTGGGACAAGGCCAAGGGTAATGGCTGGCAGCCGATTCTCTGGCGACAGGTAACGGATTTGACAGGCGAGCGCCACCTCGCTTCCCAACAAAAGGAGTTTGTCGACCTTGCTCGCGTTACGGACACAAAATTTTTACGGACGGCTGAAAGAATATCAATCTTTGGCGTGTCCGCCCTGCCGAAGTTTTACCTGGAAATATTCGCGGCCCTGGCGGCGCATTCGCAGATCAGCCTGTATCTGTTGCAACCCTGCGCACAGTGGTGGGGTTACATCAGCTCGGACCGCGAGACACAAAAATCTTTGCAGCGACTGGGCCAGAAGAACCGGGCCGCCGCAGAATTTCACTTCGAGCGCGGCAATCGTCTGCTTGCCTCGCTCGGCCAACAGGGGCGCGATTTCCTGAACCTGTTGCATGGGTTCGACTGGACCGAGCATGAACATTCAGAAGAGATCGCCGTGGATTCCCTGCTCCACTGCGTGCAGTCCGATATTTTCCAATTGAACGACCGGGGCGCGGATGGCTCCGTGAAAACAACTTTGGCGGATGACGATGATTCCATCCGCATCCACAATTGCCATAGCCCGCTACGCGAAATGGAGGTGCTCCAGGACCATTTGCTCGATTGGTTCCAACGCGACCCCACGCTCACGCCGCGCGATATTGTGGTGATGACGCCGGATATCGAGACTTACGCACCGTTCATCCGTGCCGTGTTTGAATCGCCGGAACAGGAATCGCATCGCATCCCTATCAGCATCGCGGATTGCGGTGCGCGCAGCCGGAGCGCGATCGTTGAAACATTTCTGAAGATCCTGGCGCTTCCCCAGACACGCTTTGGCGCCGCCGCCGTTTTATCAATCCTCGAGGTACCGGCAGTCCGCGAACGGTTTGTGCTTACCGAAGGTAATCTGGGACTCATCCGCTCGTGGGTTGAGAAGACCAATATTCGCTGGGGCAAAGACGCCGCACACCGGGCCGCGTTGGATTTGCCGGAAATCGCCGACCATACGTGGCAGCATGGTCTGAACCGCCTCCTACTGGGCTATGCTCTCGCCGGGAATGATATCGAATTGTGCAATGGCATTTTACCGTTTGATGATATCGAAGGAGAAAGCGCCATTGTGCTGGGCCGCTTCGTTGATTTTCTCGAAAAACTTTTTGCAACCGTCGAAAGATTGGAATCGTCTCGAAACCTTTCTGATTGGGCAGAACTGTTGCGGAACCTGCTCGACACATTTTTCCAGCCGCGCGAGCAATCCGAGCGGGATTATCAAACCATTCGCAACGCGCTCGCCGATCTGGGCCGCAATGAAGCGCTTTCGGGATTTGAGGGCGATGTTTCGCTGGATGTTGTTTTGGAACGGTTGACGCACCGGTTGAATGAAGACCGCGCCGGCTCGGGCTATCTGACTGGTGGAGTGACATTCTGCGCCTTGAAACCAGCGCGGAGCATTCCGTTCAAGATCATCTGCCTCGTCGGCATGAACGACCATTCGTTCCCGCGCTCGGATTCCTGGCTGAGTTTTGACCTCACGGCACAGAACCCACGGCTCGGCGACCGGTCGATCCGCGAGGATGACCGTTATCTCTTTCTGGAAACGCTGATTTCCGCGCGTGAAAAGCTCTACATCAGTTACACGGGGCAATCCATCCGCGACAACAGCCCCGCTCCGCCGTCGGTGCTGGTGAGCCAGTTGTTGGATTACATCGAGCAGGGTTTCAAGTCGAAGGCGAGCGGCGCGGTGGCGAATCTGGTCGTGACTCAACATCGTTTACAGGCGTTCAGCCGGGATTATTTTTCCGGCGGCCGCTTGTTCAGTTACTCGCGTGAAAATTTCAACGCGGGTCAAATCGTTCGCTCCGAACATCCGGAGCCTGCGCCTTTCCAGGCCGAACCACTGCCCGACCCGGAGGATGATCTTCGCCAGATATCGATCGAGTCCCTGGCGGATTTTATTTGTCATCCGGCAAAATATTTTGCGACGAAGCGCCTGGGCATTTATTTACCGGGGCGGGAAGCAGCCTTGCAGGAGAGCGAGCCTTTCGCGCTCGATTCATTGACCAATTATAAGCTTCAGCAACGTCTGCTGGAAATACGCCTCGCGGGTCATTCACTGAATGACACGGTCGATCTGTTTCACGCTTCCGGCGACCTCCCGCCCGGTCTGCCGGGTGATGCCGTCTTTGCGAATGCACGTTGCGTCGTCGAGGGCTTTTACAAAAAACTGGAGCCGCATCTGGCGGGAATCGCCCGTGAACCTCAATCGATTGAATTGTCGCTGGATAATTTCCATCTCACGGGCCAGCTAAAGAACATTGCTGGCGAAGGTTTGCTGACTTTTCGTTGTTCGAAAGTGAAGCCGAAAGATTTGTTGCGCGCGTGGATTTTTCATCTGGCGGCGAATGCCGCCGAAAAAACGCTGCCGCATCAATCCACCCTGATCGGCACTGACGAGACCTATCGATTTGATGAAGTTGAAAATGCCAGACACGTTCTTAAATCCATCCTCGATCTCTATTGGCGTGGCATGAAGCAGCCTTTGCGGTTTTTCCCGAAGACCTCCTTTGCGTTTTACGAAGAGGAAAAATCTGGAAAAAAAGATCCACTCGCCGCCGCTAAAAAAGAATGGGAAGGAAGCGACCATGGCGGAATTTCGGGCGAAGGCGATGACGCCTATATCGACCTGTTCTTCCGTAACGCGGATCCATTCGCCGAAGAGTTTGTCACGCTGGCCGGTCAAATCTTTCAACCGTTGCTCGCGCACGCCACCCAAACGGAGACATGAGCAAAAGCCCCGCAAAATTCGATCTGTTGACGACACCGTTGCAGCGGGGCACCAGCCTGCTGGAAGCGAGCGCGGGTACCGGCAAGACCTACGCTATCGCCGGCTTGTTCGTGCGATTGATTCTTGAGGAAGACCTGTCGGTGGACCAGATACTGGCCGTCACCTACACCGATGCGGCGACCGCCGAATTGCGACAGCGCATCCGCAAAACCTTGTCGGATACGCTCAAAGTTCTATCTGGTGAAACAACCGAAGATGCGTTTTTGAAGCGTCTCGTTGCGGTGCACGCAAATGAGAAAGAGGAAATGTTCGCCCGGCTGGAGCGCGCGCTGGCGTGCTTCGACCAGGCGGCCATCTACACCATCCATGGTTTCTGCCAGCGCACATTGCAGGACCGCGCGTTTGAAAGCGGCGTATTGTTCGATGTGGAACTCGTCGCGGACCAATCGGCCATCCTGCGCGAGATTGCCGAAGATTTTTGGCGTAAACGGTTTTACGACCAAAGCCCGGTCTCACTCCGATTCGCCCTGAAGAACATACTGACGCCGGAGGAGTTATCCAGGTTCTTCGCCAAATGCATCAATCATCCGCACCTGAAGTTTCACACGCGAACGCCAGACCAATCGTTTGATGCCATACAGAAGACCATTGAAAAGCTCTTTCAAGAGATTGGCGACGAGTGGAAGCGGGAAGCGAACACTATCCGTGCAATGTTCGGTTCGGCCACGAAGTGGGGCACCGCCCCTTACAATAATGACGCGAAAATGGCCGAACATTTCGAACAGTTGGCAGGTTGCCTCGCCGATTCGGAAGCTGGCTTTGAATTGTTGGATGTGCTGGATTGGTTCCGGGCGGAAAGGATCATTGAAAAGGTGTCTAAACGGGCCAAGTCCCCTGCCCCGTCGCATCGATTCTTCGACCTGTGCAGCCGATTGGCACAGGCGGAGAATGATCTTCTGGATGCCGTGCGCGTGGATTTTGTCCATTATGCGCAGGCAGAGCTTCCGAGGCGGAAAGCACGGCGCAAGGTGCAATCGTTCGACGATCTTCTGATGAACGTGTATCGGGTATTGCAAAGCGCTGCGGGCGTCGCGCTCGTGGAAAAATTGTGGTCGACTTACCAGGCCGCGCTCATCGATGAATTTCAGGATACCGACCCAGTGCAGTACGAGATTTTTCACCGCATCTTTGCGACGGAATCATTCCTGTATCTCATCGGCGACCCCAAGCAGGCCATCTATGCGTTTCGCGGCGCGGATATCTTCACTTACATGCAGGCCGCGGGTGCGGCGGAGCGGCGCTATACACTCGGCGAAAACTGGCGTTCAGAGGCGAAGCTGGTCGAGGCGGTGAACACAGTTTTTGAACGAAAGAAAAATCCGTTTGTGTTCGAGGAGATTGAGTTCGCGCCAGTCGTTCCCAAGGCAGCCGCTGATAATAAGCCGCTGACTGTGGGCGGTGAAAAGTCTGCGCCATTCCAGATATGGCTTTCCGAACCGGAGGGTAGATCAATTTCCAAAGGCGATGTGGAAGAACTGTTTCCACAAGTGGTCGCCACGGAAATCGTGCGGTTGCTCAATGGCAACACGCGCGTCGGCGACCGTGAGTTGAGACCGGAAGACATCGCGGTGCTCGTGCCGGAGAACAAGCACGCGCACTTGATGCAGGAGGCTTTGCGCGCGGTGAATGTCCCCAGCGTGTTGCACACGACGGCGAGTTTGTTTGCGTCGTTCGAGGCTGAGGAGTTTCGTCGGGTGCTGCTTGCCATCGCACAGCCGAACAACGAACGTTTGCTCAAAGGCGCGCTGGCGACAGAATTGCTCGGCATGGACGGAACGCATCTGGCGAACTTGAGCGAAGCAGAAGCCCAAACCATTCTCGAACGGTTTCACGAATATAATCTATTGTGGGTCACGCACGGATTTTTCCGCATGTTCCGCCAATGGATGCAACAAGAGACGATATGCCGCCGGTTGCTCGCATTTTCCGATGGCGAGCGCCGGTTGACAAACATCCTGCATCTGGGCGAAGTGCTGCACCAGGCGGAGACGGAATCTCGTTTTGGCGCCAGCGGGTTGCTCCAATGGCTCGGCGAACGGATGGACCCGGATGCCACGACCGCCGATGAACATCAATTACGACTGGAACGGGATGACAACGCCGTTCGCCTCATCACCATCCACAAGAGCAAAGGCCTGCAATATGGCGTGGTGTTTTGCCCGTTCAATTTCCGGAACTCCGCCGCGCCACGCGGACAGAAGGAGGTTTTCTTTCATGACCCTTCGGATGCATCACGACTGGGCTGCGATTTGAGCGGGCCCGAGCACGATGTGCACGAGCAGATGGCCGCGCGCGAGCGCCTCGCGGAAAACGTACGGTTGATGTATGTCGCCATCACGCGAGCGGTGCATCGCTGCTGTTTCATCTGGGGAAAGTTCAAAGCCGCCGGCAGTTCGGCGCCCGGGTGGCTGCTGCACCAGCCGACGACGCCAGAACCGCCGGACATCGATCAACTGGATGCGCATTTCAAAGATCTGTCACCCGAGGCGATGCATTCGCAATTGAACGAACTGGCTGATGCTTCTGGCGGAGCCATCGAAATCGTTGACCTGCCTTTGCCTGACCCGGAACGTTTTTCTTCGAAGGCGGCCAGCGAAGGAAAATCGCAGGTCCGCGAATTCACCCGGCCCATTCCACGTGACTGGCGCATCTCGAGCTTTTCATTGATCACTGCTGCCCAGACCGCGGAAATGCCGGATTACGATGACATCGCCCCGCCGAAGGAGGAGGCTGAAGAGGCCACAGGAATTTTTGCGTTCCCACGCGGAGTTCGCGCCGGGACGTGCCTGCACGAAATTCTGCAATACGTGGATTTCACGGATCTCAACTCAACCGCGCCCGGCATTGTGGAAGACAAACTCCAGGAGCACGGGCTGTTCACGATAGAGCATGAGGCGGCTGTCACGAGCATGTTGAACAACGTGGTCACCACGCCCCTCGTGGTTGGGCAAAAAGATTTCACACTGTCCCGGGTCACAAAGCTTGAGCGGATGAACGAGTTGGAATTTTATTTCCCCATCAGCAAAGTCGCGTACCCAAAATTATTCGAATGTCTGGCAGACTTGTCTGCTCGCGGCCTGCCGCCGATCCGGTCGGGGCAAATGACGCCGGAACTGGTCAATGGATTTCTGAAAGGCTTCGTTGACCTGATATTCCGTCTGGACGGAAAATTTTACATCGCAGATTGGAAATCGAATTGGCTGGGTAACAGCGTTGGTGATTATGCCAACGACGCCATGCGCGCGGAAATGGAACGTCACCAATATTACCTGCAATACCATCTCTATACCGTGGCGCTTCATAAATATCTCACGCTGCGATTACCTGGTTATGATTTCGAGAAACATTTCGGCGGGGTGTGCTATCTCTTTTTGCGCGGCCTCGAACCGAAACGCCCCGAGCTGGGAATTTTTCGCGACCGGCCCACGGCTGAAACCATCCATCATTTGAGCGAAGCGCTCGGAAACCCGTGAACGACGACGCCATCAATCAAGTACTGAACGGCCCGTCGCTGAATGCCATCGACCGCCAGTTTGCAAAGTTCATCGAACGGCTGAATGGCACGGTGAACCCCGAACTTCGTCTTGCGGCGGCTATCGTGAGTTTTTATTCGAACCAAGGGAATATCTGCGTTTATTTGCCCGATGTTGCGGGCGGTGAATTTCCACCGCCGATCGAGAACGATGGCAAATCCATCAGATGTCCACCTCTGAAAGAGTGGGTAAAAGAATTACGCGCCTCGGCTGTGGTCGGAAAGCCTAGCGAATTCAAACCGCTCGTCCTGGATGAAGCGAACCGGCTTTATCTGCATCGTTATTGTCAATACGAACATCAACTGGCAGGCGCTATCCAGGCGCGCGCGAGTTTACCCGCAAAAGAGGTGGATTGGACGCTGGCGAAGGACGGATTTGCGCGGTTGTTTCCGAAACAAGTGCCCGGTGAGACAGATTGGCAGAAGGTCGCCGCATTTGCTGCCCTGCGTAATAATTTCTGTGTGATTTCCGGCGGACCGGGCACCGGCAAGACGCACACCGTCGCAAAAATCCTGGCCTTGCTCATCGAGCAGGCCAGTAAGACAAAATTGCACATCAAGCTCGCAGCCCCAACCGGGAAAGCGGCGGCACGATTGCAGGAATCGTTGCGCAATGAAAAAGCGAAGCTGGATTGTGATGCGACGGTGAAGTCGCAATTGCCGGAAGAAGTGACCACGTTGCACAGGTTGTTGGGAGTGCGTCCGGATTCCGCATCGGCACGGTACGACGCGGAAAATCTGTTGGCCGCTGATGTGGTCGTGGTGGATGAAGCCAGCATGGTAGGTTTGCCGCTGATGGCCAAACTGGTCGCCGCCCTGCCCATTTCTGCGCGGCTCATTCTGCTGGGTGACAAGGACCAACTGGCCTCGGTGGAAGCCGGTTCCGTGCTGGCGAATATTTGTGATGCCGGGGAATCGCATGGCGTGTCGAAAGAATTCGCCAAAGAATATGTTGAATTGACCGGAGAAGAGATAAGCACCGGTTCAAATACACAGGCCCGCCCGCTGGCGGATGGGATAATTGAACTGCAACGGAATTATCGCTTCGGCGAGAAAAGCGGCATCCACCGGCTAAGCCACGCGGTTAACCACAGTGATTTTGCGGCGGCGATGGCAGTGCTCAAATCGACTGATCCGACCAGCAATGATGTCTCATCGCAAACGCTGCCAGATTTCGCGGGTTTGAAATCGGCACTGGAGCCCGTCGTCATAAATAATTTTGCGCCCTGCTTTCAGAGCAATGAACCGGAAGGGATCCTTGGGTTGCTGGATAAGTTCCGCATTCTTTGCGCAGTGCGGAAAGGTCATTTCGGCGTCGAGACAATCAATCGCATCGTTGAAGATATCTTGCGCAACGGAGGGTACATCCAAACAGATTCGGATTGGTATGCCGGGCGGCCCGTGATGATAACGCGCAATGATTACAACCTGCGGTTGTTCAACGGAGACATCGGAGTCGCGTTACCTGATGTCGATGGCGCATTGAAAGTCTATTTTCGGGACGACGAACAAGGCATTCGGGCGGTTTCGCCGCTGCGATTGCCCGAGCATGAAACCGTGTATGCGATGACCGTGCATAAAAGCCAGGGCTCGGAGTTTGAGAATGTGCTGCTGATCCTGCCGGATCGCGATAGTCCGGTATTGACGCGTGAACTCGTTTATACCGGCATCACGCGGTCGTCTGGAACGGTGCGGTTATGGCTGCGTGAAGCCATCTTCAAACTGGCGGTCAACCGGCGCGTGGAACGGACATCTGGCCTGCGTGACGCGCTTTGGAACCTCTAGACCTTAAGTCCGGAGCGCATCCCATTCCACTTGGCGTTTGCGAAGATTCTTCTTAGGCTGAAGTGGCATACATGGAGCTGACACCGATATTTGCTTTGGCCGTGATCCTGATTTCTGCCGGGGTGAGCTTCTTTTTCGCTCTGGCGGAGACCGCGCTGTTTTCGCTCGGAAAATTTCAGGCGCGGCAACTGGCCGAACAACATCCCAAGGGCGGCTGGCGGGTCACGCGACTGCTCGATGAGCCGCAGGACCTGCTGGCGACGATGGTGCTGGGAAACACGTTCGCCAGCGCCGGCATGCTGGGCGTGGCGCTATGGATGGCGTTGCACGGCGAATGGCCGCTGTTCACGACCATCATCATCCTGTTTGCGATGACATTATTTGGCTGCGAAGTGTTACCGAAGACATTGGCGGTACGTGACGCGGAAAAATGGTCGTTGCGCGTGGCCTTGCCGATGTTGGTCTGCGAAAAAATCACCCTGCCCCTCCGGCGCATCGCCCAGACGGTCAACACTGCCATCTTAAAAATATTTGTGCCCTCCAGGGCAAAGCTGGAGAAGATGTCCGATGCGGATTACCGGGAATTGATCGAAGTCGCCTACCAGCAGGGCACGCTGGCGCAGTCGGAAAAAGAAATCATCTTGCAGATCGTCAGCCTGGACCGGCGTACGGTGAAGGACGTGATGCGCCCGCGCTCGCAGATGGCTTGTCTCTCAGATGATTCCTCGGTGGATGAAATGATCGCCGCATCAAAAAAATTCAAGCATCGGCGCATCCCCATCTACGATGAAACGCCAGACACGATTGTCGGCATCCTGAACACACGCGCTTTGCTTCTCGATCCAAAGATCGACCTGGCGGAGGCGATCGATTTTCCATCGTTCGTTCCCGACACGATGAACCTCTTGCAATTATTGAAGAGTTTGCAGCGGCAGCAACGCGGCCTGGCCATCGTGCTGGATGAATTTGGCGGCACAGCCGGGCTGGTGACCACGGAAGATATTTTGGGAATTGTGGTCGGCGGTATGCGGCATGAGATGCAGTCGGACGGCTTCGTGATGGAAAAATTGGGCGAAGGCCGCTGGCGCATGAGCGGCACGGTGCGGCTGGAAGATTTTCGCCGGGAATATCCGGAGCTGGGCGAATCAGTGGATGTTGAAACGATGGGCGGATTGCTCACCAGTCTCCTGGATGTCGTTCCGGCTGCGGGAGAATCGGCGACGTTCCGGGGATTAAAACTGACTGCGCGCGCCGTGGATGAGCGGCGGGTCAAAGAACTTCTCGTGGAGAAAACCAAATGAGCCCGGTCATCTGGATATTACTGGCGCCCAGCCTAGTGCTGTCTTTCGTGCTATCCGGCATGGAGGCGGGCGTCTTTGCCCTGAGCCGGTTGCGAGTGCGGCAACAGATGCGCATTGGGAAAAAGTCTGCGCGCGTGCTCCACGGTTTTCTCGAAAACCCGGAGAACTTTCTTTGGACGATCTTCGTCGGCAACACCGTGGCCAACTTTTTCATCCTTGGCGTGGTTATCGTTGAATTGCACGACGGTTTGGGCGATTCGCGCGTTCTGTTCGTGGCCGCCTTCCTGGCCTCGACGTTTTTGTTTTATGCATTCTTCGACCTGCTGCCGAAGATGTTGTTCCGCACGTATCCGAATCGCCTGTGCATGGCTTTGGCGCGTCCGTTTCGCATCGTTCACCTGTTGTTGCGACCGCTCGTCGGCCTCGCTGAATGGGGTTCGCATGCATTGATACGCTGGACCGGCAGCAAGACATTCTCCGGGCGATTGTTTGGTAATCGCGAAGAATTGCTGTTCGTGATGCAGGATTCTGAATTGTCATCGGAGGAAAGCGCGATGATCCGGCGGGTGCTGGACGTGCAGAATGTGACCGTGCGGCAGATCGCCACGCCGTTGACCAAGACCACCACCGTGACCATGGACATGCGCATGGGCGATGCGTTTAACCTGTGTCGCGAAGGTAAGTTGACCCGCGTGCCCGTCTGGGAACAACGCGGTGGAGTGCAGCGCATCGGTGGATTGCTGAATCTCGATGTCCTTTTGTTCCGGTCTGATTTTCACATGGACCAGCCAGTATCGGTCTGGGTGACACCGGCGCTTTATTTTGACGAGAACCTGCGCGTGGAACTGGCGTTACGCCGCATGCAACGCAGTGGACAACGCATTGGCATCGTGCTGAACCATGAACGACGCGAGATCGGTGTCGTCAATCTACGCGATATCTTCAAAATCATGTTCGGCGAGGTGAACCTGTGAACTGGGATATGCTCATCGCCAACGGCTGGAAGGCGCTGGCCGTCGCGGTATTGGTGCTGTTGAACGCATTCTTTGTCGCGGCGGAACTCGCGCTGGTGCGCATCCGCGAAACGCAGCTGGACGAACTGGTCGCCAAAGGCGACAAGCGCGCAAAGATCGCGCGACACATCGTCAGCCGCATTGATGCGTACATCGGCGCGACACAATTCGGCATCACCATGGCGAGCCTCGGATTGGGTATCGCGGTCGAACCGGTGTTCCGCGACCTGCTGGCCCCGTTGTTCGACATGATGAAGATCGATGCGGTGGAAACGCGACGGACTATCGCCATCTGCTTTGGCTTTTTCGTGAACAGCTACCTGCTCATCGTCATCGGTGAACTGGCGCCGAAGGCGTACACCATCCGCCGCACGCTACCGACGGTGTTGTTCATCGCGCGCCCATTGAACTTTTTTTATCATTTGTCATTCCCATTCATCTGGTTGTTGAACCATTCCGCGCTGTGGATCCTGCGCCAGATGGGCATCGAGACTGCTAGTGAATCGGAACACGGACATTCGGAGGAGGAATTGCGGCTGGTGCTTTCCCAAAAACAGGCGGGCACCAGTGCGTTTGGGCGCGGCATTGTGCTGAACGCGCTCGACCTGCGACACCGCATCGCGCGCGAAGTATTGCGACCGCGCCAGGAAATCACGGTGTTGGATACGGATGCCACCATCGTGGAGTGCATCGAGGTTGCCGAAAAAACGCGTTATTCACGATTCCCGCTTTGCGAAGGAGGCGACCTCGACAAGACGCGCGGGGTGGTTCACATCAAAGACCTGTATGCGGCCCGTGACAAAGCGCGCCGGGGCGCTGACTTGATCTACCTGACACGAAAATTGATTTATGTTCCCGAAACAGCGCGGCTCGAAAAGCTCTTGAAGCTGTTACTTGAACGGAAATTGCACATGGCCATCGTGGTGGATGAATATGGCGGCACGCTTGGCCTGGTGACGCTGGAAAACGTCCTGGAAGAAGTCGTGGGACAGATCCAGGACGAGTTCGACCAGGAAGTGGCGCTGCTCATCTCCACCGGCGACGGGATTTGGGAAGCGAGCGGCGCATTGCCCCTGCACGAACTTGAGAAGCTCGTCGGCGAAGCGCTGCACGACGAAGGGATCACCACCGCGAGCGGCTGGATAACGCATCGGCTCGGCGGATTCCCGAAGGAAGGCGACACGCTCAATGTCGGCCAATGCGAATTGCGCGTGCTGGAAACCGACGGCGCCCGGGTGGAGAAACTAAAAATCACCCGCAAAGCACCGTCGGCAGAATCCGAGCTGTCGATCTAGATACGTTTCTCGTCGGCGTCGATGTAATCGACAAAGGTTTTGATCTCGTCGCGGTGTGAGATGCCGGACTCCTGCTTGCGCGTCTTGAAACGGGCGAGAGCGGCTTCGTCACCGGCCTTCGGGCGGCTTAACACATCTTCCCAATGCGCGGCTTTTTCGGCGGCGGACTTTTTGACGTGCGTGTGGACCCAATCACAGACCTGACCATCAGTGATAGAGCTCTTTACAACGCCGATCATCTGTTCATGCGTGACACCGGCTGATTTGAGCCAGAACCCGTCGAATCCTTTGCCAAAATTCTCAGTGTAATCGGAATGCAGTTTACCAACAAGATGCAGGCGGATCTTGTCAACGTAACGAGGCAGATAATGCCAGCCATCCATGGTTTCGCGCGGGCTGCGGGGATAAATGATTTCACTCATATCCTTAAGATGAAACGGTTTCGAAAAATCTCAACGTAAAAACGTCTTTGGATAAACCATTCGCGAAAGCCCACAACCCGGCGTATGGTGCTGCATGGAGGCAAAAAAATCGTTTCATCAGGTTGTGATATTCACTTTTCTGTTGGTTATCTGCGTTTCTGGATGCGTTGCGCCGGCACCACCGGTCGCCTCGGCACATCCCAATGCGCGTGTGACCGATAGCGGCTACGCTTTGTTGTATGACCTGATGGGGAACGAAAAAGACGTTTCAAAACTATCGATCATTAAACATGAGCGACCGGAATTTCATGATCTCATCCGCGACATCTCCGACCGCTGTGGGGCGGCGTATGACCTATTGGGCGATTTTGCCAAAGCTGATCCGTCATTGAATATCAAGGACCAGCAGTTGCCGCTGGCCGAGATGCAAACGCGGCAGCGTGAAGGCAAGGCGCGCGGCGCAGACCTGCTCACGGACAAAGGCAGAAATCTGGAACTTCAACTGATGCTGACGCAAAACGAGGCGATAACCTATGCGAGCCATTTGTCTGCCGTGATCGCTGAAAGCGAGACAAACGTCAAACGCGCCCAGGCGGTGCGACAGATGTCCACGGATTTTTCGGTCCTGGAGGAACGCATCCATACCATGTTGCTGACGAATTATATGTGGTCGGCGGACAAGTGATGTTTTATCGCATACAGAATTTGATGACTTCGCGCGCGGCACGCAGGCCGCTTTCGTAGGCGCCAAAGACTGTTCCAGGTTGGGCATCATCGGTGGTCGCTTCGCCGGCGAAGAAGAGTGTGTCTCCGACGGGCGCCGCGAGAAGTTTGGGCAGGTCCAAGCCATTGACCGGAATGTAACTGTAAGCGCCGCGCACGTGGGGATCGCACGCCCAATTGTGGCTGTGGGTCGTGAGCAATTGCTTTTTTATCACGGGCGCGAACTTTGGAAAGATGCGGGTCAATGTCTTCAGTGCCAGTTTTTGCAAGGCTGCTTTGGAGAGTCTCTTTAACGCGTCGGCTTTTGGCCCACCACTCCAACCGGTCAATACGTTCCCACGCGGATCGGTCCAGCACACGGGTATCGGTTCATCCATCGATTGTATAAAAGTAAAATTCTTCGGCCACCATCGCTCCTGAAAGACCATGACAATCTTGATGACATTACCGAAATAAAGCTGGTCGATGGCGTCCTGCTTCTCCTGGAGAGCGGGTGTGAAGCGAATTGTTTTTGCTTTCAGGATGCCGAGCGAAACGGTGACGATGGCGGCGTTCGCTTCGATACGCCTTGGTTTAGCATTGTGCCGAAAGGTGATGTTGACCTGATTCGGTTTCCACTGGACTGTTTTTACCACAGCACCGGTCAAAATTTTGCCACCATGCTTGCGGATTTCCCGCTCCAGAAAACCAACCATGGCGGAATAGCCTTCATTGATACGGCTCTGGCTGTCGCCCTCCATGTGCTCTGCCGAATATTCGCCGCGCCGGATGGAGTGCACCCCGATGCGATCGATATGAGACGCGTGAAACCCCTGGGCATAAGCAATCGCGAGGCGACGGTCGAATGGGCGCAGTCTTTGGGTCGCCAAAAATTTCTTGAACGTCGTATCCGTTTTGTGTGGGTCGATGCGGTTGATGATGTTCGCCATCTTGTCCCAGACTTTGACGCGTTTGAGCCTGCCATTATGCATCACCAGTTGGTCCAGGGGAACCAAATGCGTGGTCAGTTTTGCGGCATTGATGATGGCACGCACGGCTTTGTTTTCTCCGTGAAGAAATTCCGCGCCCAGCTCGATGGGCAGAGTTCCTTCGTGAATGGTGTGGATACGCCCACCGAGGCGGTCTTTGGCCTCAAGAATGGTCACGGCAAAACCTTTGCGAACGAGTATGTTTGCGGTGGCCAGCCCTGACACGCCCCCGCCGATGATGACCACATGTTTTTTCATGGAACCAGCCCCGAACTTACACCTCGATCAACATCCGGGAGGGATTCTCGATGACTTCCTTGATGCGTTTCAGACAACTCACGGCTTCGCGGCCATCCACGATGCGATGGTCGTAGGTCAGCGCCATATACATCATCGGACAGATGACGACATTTCCTTCACGCGCCACCGGACGGTCCTGGATGGCGTGCAGTCCGAGGATGCCGCTTTGCGGTGGATTGACGATGGGGGTGGAAAGCATCGAGCCATAGATGCCGCCGTTCGTGATAGTGAAGGTGCCGCCCTGTAATTCTTCGACCTTCAGCGTGTTGGCCCTGGCACGAGCGGCCAGGTCACTGATGGCGATCTCGATCTCGGCAAAGCTCAGGTTTTCAGCATTGCGCAAAACGGGAACGACCAATCCCTTGCCACCCCCGATGGCAATGCCGATGTCGAAATAATTGTGATAAATAATATCTTCATCGCGCACCTCCGCATTCAATGCCGGAAATTGTTTCAAGGCGTCGATGCATGCTTTCACAAAGAACGACATCATGCCGAGTTTCGCGTTGTATTTCTTCTGGAACGCTTCACCGTGGTCTTTGCGCAGGGCCAGCACGGCGCCCATATCCACTTCGTTAAACGTGGTGAGGAGCGCGGCTTGATGTTGTGCGTCCACGAGCCGCTTGGCAGCCGTGCGGCGCAACCGGCTCATGCGGACAACTTCCTCCTGCCGTCCGGGTTGGCCCGATACAACTTCGACAGATGATTCCGATATCCTGGGTTCTGCGGGCTCTTCGACTTTCTTATTTTCCGGCCGGACCATGCCGGAGCGACTTTCTTCGGTCTTTGGAGGTTTTGGTGCGACTTCCCTGGATGGAGGTTCAGGCTCGGATTTTGGTTTCGCTGCTTCAACGGGCGCCGGCTTCTTCTCCGGAGCTGGCGTAGCGGCTGGTTTGGCACCGTCACCATTTTTTTCCAGATAGCCGATGACCTCGCCGACCTTGGCGATTTCACCCTTCTGCTTCAAGACCTGCGTGAGCGTGCCGGATTGGGGCGCGGACAAATCCATGGTCGCCTTGTCACTCTCGAGGCTGACGACCGCCTCATCTTTTTCGATGTGGTCGCCGACATTCTTGAGCCAGGCGCCAATCTCGATCTCTGTGACGGATTCACCGGCTTCGGGGACTTTCAGTTCGATAGGCATATTATTTTTCGCCAAAGGCACGCTTGATGATTTCAGATTGTTCCTGTTTATGACGTTTGGCTGAACCGCTGGCGGGGCTGGGCGACGGGGCACGGGCGATGCCAGCCAGGGGATATTTGTCGAATAGCTTTTCACCAAAAACCACACGCATCTCGCGCCAGGCACCCATGTTCCGCGGTTCCTCCTGCACCCAAAATGCCGGTGTGCCGACGGAATACTTTTCCAGCACCCGATGCAACATCTCCGGCTGCATGGGATAGAGCTGCTCGATGCGTATGATAGCGACGTCGGTACGTTTCTGTTCATCGCGATATGCCGCGAGTTCGTAATAGATCTTTCCGGAACAGATCAGGATCCGCTTAACCTGTTCGGGGGACAAATTGGCGGTATCAGGCAGGAACCGTTGAAAGCGGCCCTTGGTCAATTCATCGAGAGTTGAAACACATTGCGGATGACGCAATAGACTTTTAGGCGTCATCACGATGAGCGGTTTGCGCCATCGCCGGACGACCTGGCGGCGCAGCAGGTGGAAATATTGCGAAGGCGTCGTGGGATAGACGATCTGGATATTGTCCTCGGCTGCCAGGGAAAGAAAGCGTTCCAACCGGGCGCTGGTATGCTCAGGCCCCTGCCCTTCGGAGCCGTGCGGCAACAGGACGACGAGTCCACTCAGGCGCTGCCATTTGTTTTCCGCGCTGGCGATGAACTGGTCGAAGATAGGCTGTGCAACATTGCAAAAATCCCCGAACTGCGCTTCCCAGAGAACGAGCGCATCAGGAGAATCGAGGGAGAACCCATATTCAAATCCAAGCACACCGGCTTCCGAAAGCGGGCTGTTCACAATCTCGATCTTCCCCTGGTCTGCCGAAAGATGTTGGAGCGGCGTATACGTGTGGCCGTCTTTAAAATCATGCAGGACGGCATGACGATGGCTGAACGTGCCACGCTCGCTGTCCTGCCCGGTGAGGCGGATGGGGACGCCGTCCACACTCAGGCTGGCAAAGGCCAATGCTTCTGCGGCGGACCAATCAAGGGGTTCTTCGCCGGAGGCCATTTTCTTCCGGGATTCCAGAATTTTTTTGATTTTCGGATGCGGGTTGAAATCTTTCGGCAGGCGGGTTTGGGCTTCCAGCAACCCCACCAGCTTATCTTTATCCACGCTGGTCCTGACTTCTTCGACGGATGCTTCCGGGCCGCCGAGGTATTTCGCCCAGATACCGCTGGGTGGTTCTTCGGCGCGGGCGGTTTCGGTCTGGGAGGCGGACAGCTCTTTTTCCAGCGCATCACGACGGCTGGCCGCGATCTCATCGGCTTCCTGGCGGGTCACTTCGTTGAGGGTGAGTAGATGCTCCAGATAACCTTCGCGGACGCTTTTTCGTTTTTCAATCGCGTGATACAGCACGGGCTGGGTGAATGCGGGTTCGTCGCTTTCATTGTGGCCGAGGCGGCGATACCCATACATATCGATGAAGACATCGCGTTTGAATTCACGACGGAAATCCATAGTCAGCCGGACGACCTGCGCGACGGCTTCCGGGTCTTCACCATTCACGTGGAACAACGGGCTCTGCAACATGCGGGCGATGCCGGTCGCGTAAACGCTCGTGCGCGCCTCGGATGGCGTGGCCGTAAAACCAATCTGGTTATTCACGATGATATGCAGGGTGCCGCCGACGGTGTAGCCGGGCAGACCGCTGAGATTGAGTGTTTCCTGGACGATGCCCTGCCCGGCAAAGGCAGCGTCACCATGCATCAGGATGGTCATGTTGCGGGAGCGTTCCGCATCGTTCGTGCGCTCCTGTTTGGCGCGGGTGCGGCCCTGCGCAACCGTATTCACCCATTCGAGATGACTGGGATTGAAACATAGGGAGAGGTGGATTTTTTTCCCGGCGGCAGTGGTCCAATCCGAGCGATAACCCAAATGATATTTCACATCACCGCCATGTTGTGATTTCCAATCCACATCGGCAAATTCCCGGAAAATCTGCCGCGCGCCTTTGCCCATGATGTTGGCGAGCACGGAGAGGCGCCCGCGATGCGGCATGCCGAAGACGATTTTCTCGACGCCCTCGTCAGCGGCTTTTTCGATGGCGAGGTCGAGCAACGGGATGAGGCTCTCCGAGCCTTCGAGCGAAAAACTTTTGGCGCCGGTAAATTTTTTTCGGATGAATTCCTCGAAGGTCACGGCGTCGGTGAGCCGGGTGAGGATACGGAGTTGTTCCTCGCGGGTGAGCTGCACGCGGTTTTGGGTACTTTCCATGCGGCGTTGGAGCCAACGGCGCACACCGAGGTCGTCGATGTGCATGTATTGCACGCCGATGGAGCGGCAATACGTGTTCCGCAGTCGCGCGATGAGTTCGCGGAGGTTGATATCGCTGTCATGGGGAAAGGTTTCGGTGTGGACCGTTTTATCCAGGTCGGCTTCGGTGAAGCCGAGGAACGACGGCTCCAGTTCCGGCGGCGTGGGACGCGGCAGGCCGAGCGGATCCAGTTGCGCCATGCGATGTCCACGCACGCGGTACAGCCGGATCAGCAAATAAACGCGATCCTGAAACGCAGCATCGGTGGGGCGAGACAAAGCGCTGACGCCGTTTGTCCGGCCCGATGCCGGATGAAAAATGCTGGCGGGCTGATAGGATGGATGAAACTGAGGTTTCGTGGTGCGATCGCCATCGACGATGCTGGAAAAATAGTCCTGCCAGTCAGCCGCAACGGAATTAGAATCGCGCAGGTAGTCCTCGTAAAGTCCCTCCACGAATTCCAAACTACTGTCGTTTAAAATTTTGGGTGTGTTCATCGAACTGTTCATCCGCCTCCCTGCTCAACCTAGCCGTGGTGGTCTGAAAGTCAAATGACACAATCTCTGTAACAAATATTTTGATGCGGCGTCTATTTTGGCGGATATTCACCCGGTTAATTTCAAACGAGGAAAAACTATGAACCGAATCCTATCACTCATCGTCGTTGCCTTACTTTTTGCCTTCACGAGCCCAGCGCAGGATTGGGCCAAGGCGCGCCTGGATAAATCCCCACGACACGGCGAGTGGGTCAAGGTGAAGCACGGCGACCGCGAGGTGAATTGCTACATCACGTATCCCGAGGTGAAAGACAAAGCGCCGGTGGTGCTGGTCATCCATGAAATTTTTGGCCTGACCGATTGGGCGCGCAGCGTGACGGATGAACTGGCGGAGGCGGGCTATATCGCCATCGCGCCAGACCTGCTTTGGACGACCAACGGCGGCACGGAGGAACTCATCCAGCGCGGCGGAAACGTGGGCAAAGCCATCCAGGCTTTGCCTGATGGCCAGATCACCGCCGACCTGACTGCGGCGCTGAATTACGCGACCAACCTGCCTTCGTGCAACGGCAAAGCAGTCGTGGCGGGATTCTGCTGGGGTGGTACCCAATCGTTCCGCTTCGCCACCAACAACAAAGGCTTGAGCGCGGCGTTTGTGTTCTATGGCACTCCCCCGGCGGAAGGGGCCATGCAGAATATCACTTGTCCCGTTTATGGATTTTACGCGGGCAATGATAATCGCGTCTCTTCGACCGTTCCCAAAGCCACGGACCAGATGAAGGCCGCCAAGAAAACTTACGAGCCGGTCATTTATGACGGCGCAGGTCATGGGTTTATGCGCGCCGGAGAAGCGCCGGATGCCAGCGATGCGAACAAGAAGGCGCATGATGATAGTTGGAAACGCTGGAAGGAATTGCTGGGAAAGATTTAACGCTGGCTTGCTGCTTTAGGCGATTTAAAGCAAGTTCGCTGGGTGAATTACGATTTCGACGTGGCGGTCATCGGTGGGGGCAGCGGCGGTTACGCGGCGGCGCGGACGGCGGCAAGCGCCGGTCTGAAGACGGTTTTGTTTGAAGGCGCGGAAGAGATCGGTGGATTGTGCATCCTGCATGGCTGCATGCCCACCAAGGCGTTACTCTATGCGGCGGAGCGGCTGCACATCGTGCACGATTCAAAGTTGTGGGGCATCGAATCTAAACACGTCCATTTGGATTTCGCCAAGACGATGGCGCGGAAAAATTCGATGATCCAGAATTTTGCCGATTACCGGCGGGAGGCGCTGGTCAAAGCCAAATTCAAATTTTTACGGGCGCGCGCGCAATTTATCGACCCGCACACGGTGGAATTAAGCACGGGCGAAAAGGTCACGGCAGCGCATTTCGTCATCTCCACGGGCTCCATCGTGGCAGCTCCTCCCCTGCCCCAACTGGCTGACGTGGGTTACCTGACAAGCGACGATGCGTTGCGACTCACCGAACTCCCCAAGTCACTCATCATCCTGGGTGGCGGCGCCATCGCGTGCGAATTCGCGCAGATCTTTGCGCGTTTCGGTTCCAGGGTGACACTCGTGCAACGCAGCGCACATGTGTTGCAAGAATTTGACACGGCGGTGGGCGAGACCATCGAGAAAGTTTTCCGCCGGGAAGGCGTGGATGTTTTTACCGGAACAAAATTGAAGGATGCGCGGCGCGAGGGCGACGTGAGAAGCGTTGTGTTCGAACACGAAGGCAAGACGGTGACGGTTTCTGCTGATGAGATCCTGTTCGCGCTGGGCCGCAAGTCGAACATCACAGGGCTCGGCCTCGAAGTTGCCGGTGTGAAAACGGAGAACGGGCGCATCAAGACCAACGAATTTATGCAGACCAGCGCGCCGCATATTTACGCGGCGGGCGATTGCACCGGGCCGCACGACATCGTGCATATCGCTGTGCAACAGGGCGAAGCCGCGGGACTGAACATCGCGAAGCCGCGTACGCGCAAGATAGACGATCGCCTGCATCTTGTCGTGGTCTTCACTGAACCGCAGGTCGCACAAGTGGGATTGAATGAGAAACAGGCGCAGGCGCAGAACATCCCCTACATCACCGCCAGTTATCCGTTCAACGACCACGGCAAATCCATGATCATGGAAGCCAACGACGGCTTCGTGAAATTATTGGCGGACCCGAAGACCGGCGAGATCATCGGCGGCGCGTGCGTGGGACCGGCAGGCGGCGAATTGATCCATGAGATCGTTCTCGCGATGGCCAGTCGCATGACCGTGCAGGAGTTCATGCTGATACCGCATTATCACCCCACACTCGCGGAGATTTGGACCTATCCCGCCGAAGAGCTCGCGGAAAAAATCTCCTGAATCACTGCCCACTGAGCCGTTTGGTCAAGGCGGGATCGTTGGGAAACAAAGCCACGCCGCGCTGCCAGACGGCTTTGGCAGCATCCTTGTTGCCGATGCTCTGGAAATAATCGCCATAGACGACGTAGCTCCGCACATATTCGGGCAGCGGAGTGGCGGCTTTCTCCTGCGTGTCGATGAGGTCGTTGAAGCGTTGCTGCACTTCATCGCCTTTATTCAGGCCGGGCGGCCAATGTGATAGAGACGCGGCCTTGTAATAATTTGCCTCCCAATTGTTCGGGTCTGCCTTCAACGCCGCATCGAATTGCTGGTCGGCTCCCATCGCGAGGATTCCCTTCTGGTTCATTTCCATGTCCGGTGAGATGGACTGCAACATCGCCTCGCCCATCAGCGCGGGAATCTCGGCTGAATCGGGATTCTCGGTGGCCTGCTTGCGTAAATCTGAGATCAAGTCGGCCAGTTTGCCGGCGGCTTTCATCTGGGCCAACACGGCCTGACGCTCTTTGAAGGTGGAATTGGTGGACATCAACACACTGAGACCCTGTTGATACGCGTCGTTCGTTGTGACTTCTGTCGGTACCGCTGGCGCTTCAACCTGTGGAGCAGGGGCAGACTCAGTATGGGCTGGCGCGGGCGCAGTGGTCTGTACAATCGCCTGAGTGACCATCGGCGCTTGCGTGGCAACCGGCTCCTCCGCTCGCGGCGCAGGTGCGCTTTTGGAACAACCGGCCAGGACGGCTCCCAAGGCTGCCACCATGAATCCGTTAAAAAACGTTTTCCTCATAATTCTATCTTAGATTTTAAGAATAAATTAACCGGGATGCGCAACTAAAATTGGGACGGTGAACCCGTTGTCGAAATCTCATCGGGTTTGTTTTTATTTTTGCGGGCGATGATCTGCCATTGGACGACCAACGGCCCTACCCAGATGAAATTCATCCAGAACCAATGCTGGTTGATGGCCTTGATCCATCTGAAATAAGTGCCGGAGTTTATGAAATCGCGGGCGGCATCGGTGTTGACCTGCGCACCGCGAGCCACGTCACCGAGCGCAAAACCGTGGGAGAAGACAAAATTTCCTGCTGCCGCCAGCCAACCCACGGCGCAGGCGCCGTATGCCTGCCAGCCGATCGCAATCGCACCGAAAGCGCATGCACCCAAAGAGATGCCGCCCAACGAAAACACCCCAGCGGCGATGCCACCAAACGAAACCACGCCGAAGATAGAGCCACCGATACAGATGGGCGCCGCGGCCACGCCACCGAAGGCGAACAATCCGCCGATCGCAAAATTTCCCATCGCAATCCAGGCTTTCACCGGCCCGCGCAGATGGTCGAACCGGTCGCCGATGCGGATATGGACGAGCGGCAGCCCGAGAAATTTGGTTTTGCTGCAATATTCCCAGGCCGCCGGCGGATACACCCCACCGTATTCCTTCTCCAAAATGCCCTGGTAATATTTGCGGCGTCCCGGTTGTGTGAACATATACGATGAAAACATCACGATAAGGTAGAGCACCACGAAGCCGACAAACCATACCTGGAACAATTCAATGCCGCTCAGCCCGCTCCGGTACTCGCCGGAGAACCGGAAATAAACCGCTCCCACCAGCACGAACGAAAGCGCCAGGCTTATCGCCAGTATCCGGCGGAAAAACATCTTGAGATAACTGCGCTCGTGGTCCGAACGCGCTTCGGCCATGCCGATCTTATACGGGGAATAGATGCCGAGGAGGATGAACAACGGGCTGAGCAGTACACCCAGCCAGCCGGCGCCAGCAGCTTTGGCCGCCGCTGCGCTGCCTTTCGCCGCCGTGGCACCGATGACGCCGGCTTTGGCACTCATCGTCAAAGCCGGTAGTGCGGCGAGCACCGCCAGCGTGAACATCTTGCCGGGATTCGTGCGCTCCAACGCACCTTCCACGAATGACAGTACCTGTTCGTGCAGGAGTTTGCGGCCGCGCGAAAGACGTTGCTTTACGGCGTCCTCGGTCAATTCGAGTTTCTCCGCGACGGCTTCAATGGATTGATGCTCGCGATAAAACAAAACAAGCGGTTCGCGATAGATCTCCGGAATGCGCTCGAGCGAACGCCAAAGCAGCGCGGCCTCCTCGTTGCTGATGGCGCAATCGATGGGCTGCGGCTCAGGCGAATGGGATTCTACAATCTCATCCAGCGATTCGGCGCGATGGCTGGGTTCGCGGCCTGATTTGCGCAGGGAATTATTGATGATGTTCCGCGCGATACCGCAGAGCCACGGGCGCAAGCGTTGTGGTTCATCGAGGTTGGCCAGACAGCGCCAGGCCGTGACGAAGATCTCCTGCGCGAGGTCTTCGCTCTGGCTGAGGTTGCCGGTCGCGCTATAGGCGAGCGAGCAGATGAGCGATTGATAGCGACCCACGATCTCGCCAAAGGCATCCCGATTGCCTTGCAGGCTGGCGTTCACCAGTTCGGAGTCATTTACCGTCCCAGACATTGAATTTATCATATTCAACGTCCATATGGTTCGGAAGGGAGAAAAGGTGACAGCAAATCTGCGATTTACGATATTCGATTTACGCAGCCATTTGAAAGCTGCGTAGAACCGCCAATGCCCACGGTTTCGCGCGGTTTTGGGCTGCTATGAAGCCCCAATCATTCTTCCAGCTCAATGGCGGTCGTGGTCGGAATCATGATGGTCGGAGTCATTATGTTCTTCATGATGCTCGGTCCACGGTTGCCGCGATTGGGTATGAACGGGTTGGTGGTTTTCGTTACGGAGATCATATTGCGAGGGAAGATTACGGCCGGAACGCCAATTGCCCGACTCGTTCCAGTAATAAACCCGGTCGTGCGAGGAGTAATAGACATTGTGCGCGGGGTAATAATCGTAATCGTAGTAGGCGCCTCCCCCGCCACTAACGCGGGTTTCGCAACCCGTGAATAAAAGTAAAGTTCCCGTGATAAGCACGCCGGCACAAATATTCCGTAGATGTTTCATATTAGTCTTCTCCTTGTTTTAACCCTACGCCCGGAAAGAAAACTGTCAACGGCGGGGACGAAATTCTACGGCGTAGCGGTTCGTTGCTCGCCGCATTTCCAGCATGCGGTGGTTTGCGGGAGGGATTGTTCGCCGCATTTGGGGCAGGTCCAGACCGGTTTTTCTGCGGGAGCGGCAGGCCGGACGGTGGAAATAAAATTGTTAGCGCTGGATGGTCCGCGCGACTGAGACGCGGCGACAAACCCGCGGATGAGCCGCGTAACTCCCACGAGCATGGCGCCCCAGGCAACGACGTAGGTCCCGCCACCGGGTCCGCTGCTGGCCGCACTGTAAGTGAACGCGGTCACGGCGATGCCGCCGACCAGCCAAAGCGTCCCGATAGTAAAATGCCGGTGGGCGATGCTTTGACCGTCACGCCGCGCGGAATAGGACGGCCGCGGATTGTCCCGGCGTTTCAGGACTTCGGCGCGTTCCCCGGCGCTGACGGCGATGAGCGCCTGGCCGTCAACGGTACACTTATCAACATCATCGTGAAAGAGCCTGCCGCAGCCGGGGCATTTTTTCATGAGGGTTCAGGGTTAATAAGTAACTGGACACTTTTTAATGAAGTCGTTTTGAAAACCCAAGCTTAAAGATGCTCTCCTGGAAAAAATGGGTCAACCCGCAAAAGGCCGGTAAACCCGAGCACCACTTCCACAAAGAAACTTTAATATCCCGACGAAGGGGCCGGTTGTAATGGATGCCTGTCTGGCGTTACGCGGTTGCTGCCGGAGAGCTTGATGAGATTCAGACAGGCGCGCTCAAAATCGATGTTGGTGTTGACGGACACCCTGATGCCGGCATCGGGCGGGATGGCCTCGGACAACGTCGCATTGGCCACCACATTGCCGCCCTGCACCAGAATAAGCGTCCGGCCAATATTCTTCGCGGTCAAAGTCTCAAATTCCTTCGCATCGTTGCCTTTGAGCTTGATGGCGACCTTGCGCCCGGCGATATCCGGCGCCACAAAATCCAGTTTGGAGACGACCAGCGCCGGTTTGTCCTCGGCCCGGGTGGGCTCGCCGGTGACGGCAGGTGCGCTCAGGTAAAACGCGAGGGGAACGTTCTTTTCCTTGTGACTGCAGCCGCAAAGCAGCAATGCAAGGCCAACGGCGATAGATAAACGGCGCATAATTTCAAGGTTGGACACCAGATGGTATGATTTCGTTCCGGGAAATGAGTTAACTGTTTTAGGAGGGGTTGTCGAGACCTCCCCTGAGGCCGAAACATCAAGGGAGTTTTCCGAAGGGCTGTTTCTGGATGTAAGCCAGCAGCTCGCGTCGGTCCTGGAGAAGCCACGTGACGCTCATGGGGTGGCCGGGAATCGCCTGGCAACCGTTTGCCACCAGCTCTTCAAGAATCGCAACCTCAGCGCTGGTGCGCTCCAGCATGGAGCTAATAAGAAATGAAGTGGCCTTTTGGGCCTGTAATTTATCCCATTCGACAAAAAGATCCTGATTTGACCGCGCCACGCGACTGTTACTTAAAGTCTACAACACGATGTGACAAGGAAAATGCATTTTTAGGGAAGAAAAAAGTAGGATTGCCGGCTCAGCAGCCTTAGGGCGTGTTGCCCAAAACCCCGGACCGCGAGACGTCCCGGCTCGCAGCACATTATGGGGCGCAAGTCGCAGGAATTGCGCGTGATTTTCCCCTGCTGGCCTGCTGCGACCGGGGACCGGTCGCGCTCCAAAGATGGAATTTCGATTTGGCCAACACGCCATCAATTGCTCCAACCAGGTTTGGCTAGTGCTTGAACCGACTTATTCAGCAGCCCTTTTTCAAATATCGTGACAAGCAACCTAAATAGCGAAAGGAATGGGCAATTGAGGCGAATTTCAGATGGTTTATGACGGCTGGTTTTCAGTTGGCATCAGATTGGCCGGGCAATAACGGCGGTTACCTTTGCGAGGCCAGTGGGTCTCCATAAAAACAATAGGCTGCGTACGTGTCTTCGCCCTTTTCGTATGCCCGGGCGCGAATGTTACTTAAGATCGACGCGAAAGGGCGGCTTGGATCCTTTGCTGTCTCTTCGTAGAATTCCCGGGCAATCTTGTGGGCCAAAGTGTCCTTGACGCTCCAAAGCGGCGCAATTACGCAGCTCGCCCCCAGTTCCAAAAAGGTGGGCGCAAACCCGCCGAGCCCATTGAAGGAACGCTCGGTCTGTCCGACTTTGCAGGCGTTCAGAAACACGAATGGCCTTGCCTTTTCATAAGCGCGCGGTGTGTATTGACCTCCATTAAAAGCAGTTGAAAACAACTCGGTGCCGTTGTAATCGTAAATAGACTGGCCCGCGACTGTAGTGTTTCCGTGACACACAAAATGAACGAGAGACCTTGGGCGTTGCATGGCATTTTCAAAGCCACCGAAATCGGCAGGTGCCACGACGTCGCCTCGAAATTGTGTGGTTACGAAATTGGCCTCTTCCCGTGTTTTGGCCAGCGGCGGTGGAGTATTCCCCCGATAAATCGGCGCGAACACCCAGCTCTCGTTCAATTGCACAATCTGCGGCGGCATTATGTAGTCTCGAGACGTCGTGCGTCCGATGGCGAACTCCACTCCCAATACTTTTCGCTCCTCACCGGGACGATGGGGGAGAATCAGTTCCCAGGGAAAATACGGTTCGGAGGTGACAATGCTAATCGTGCGCAAAGGAAACCCCGAATCCAAGAGCTTCCAAAAAACTTCCTGAAACCGAATGGGGGTTGCCTTGAATAAATGCTTTCCGGCACCTCGCAAATAAGCCAGTCGCGTTGGATCGTTTTCTCCGTTTTGCGGCGGCGGTTTCAGAAAAAGGCGAAAATATCCATCCACCAAATCTTTCGTTTTTGCAGCCAGAGGCCACTTGGCCGGCTCCGGATCTGAATTGGCAAGCAGTGGGGTTGAAATTTGGCATTCGAAGGTCCGCTCATCGCCGCTGGGATTTGTGATCACGAGCGTCAAGTCTGCCGGCCGGGCATCCATATCTACCCGAAGTACAGGGCTACGCCGCTCCGCCGCGGCTGACGGCGCGATAACAGACGCATTCTCGCGCAAAACCTTTACGCTCCGACTGACGTTTCCGCAAGCGCGATTGTTGTAACAAAAAACCGCTAGCAACTGGGCTTCCCCATCGTCCTTGATATCATCCAAAACGGTCACATCGAAAGCCACTGACTCCGATCGCGATTTCGACCGGACGACGCTCAGTTTCTTCATTGGGTTAGCAATTGTAAAATGCCCGGTTCCGGTCAACCAAACCGTGAAATCCAACCGTTGCGCCTCTGAAGGAACGTTGATTTCAATTTCACTGCTGACTTCGCTCTCTTCTGGCTTTTCTTCATCCATGTAAACTACAACCGAAAAACGTTGCCTTTGGGTCACCTGCTTCGGCGCTTTCAGATGCGGCGTTCGAACAAAACGTGCGTCTTCATGCTTATTTTCGGCAAACGACGTTCCGATTTCGTCTCCCCCGAAAGACAAAAACATCGCCTCTCTCCGATCCTCAGGCGGAGACTGTTCAAAATCACCTCGCCTAAATTCTGGACCTGAATCGGGCGCGGCCGCAGGTTCACTCATGCGGGTACGTTTACTCGCAATCCGAGGCCGTGCTTTCCCCACCTTCCCCTCGGGCTTCCGGAGGCGTTGCAACAACCACATCTCGGGAACCATCGCTCCCTGAATCCGTTTATTCATATCCAATACAACTGCCGGACGAGTTGCGGCGTCAGCGGTATCGACCTCCTCGGAACGCGCGTACTCATGGATATCCAAAGCAAATTGAATCTCTTCCTCCGAAAAGCGATTTCGTGAGAGGTTTTCCATCGTTTCTCGCCGATCCGAAAGCAATTGGACCAGTAAGTGATTGCATTCTAAAAAGGAGTTCGGCTTTCGTCCCGTAACCAGAACGGCAAGCCCGAGCCAAAATTGTGCGAAGCTAAACACATACATTGCTCCTGCGTCCGGACGGTCCAAAATGTAAGCGTCCCAATTTAGATCCAAAGCTGGAGTCAGTCCATGCAAGTACTGGATTAACCCAGGAATTCCATCCCGAATCACACAAATTCTTCCGACATCGACACGGACAAGTTCCGTTGCGCCAAGGAGGTTCGGATCCATCCACGGAGGTGGGGGCGGATATGGACCTGATTCTCTCGTCTGAATCATACCAATTCCTCCCGTTTGAATTCCGCCCCGAACTCATCTATGTAACGAATTGTTGCGTGGGCATTGTCCAGATCAACCACAGCAAAGCCAAGATAGGCCCAATGTTCCAATCCATCTGGAATGTATTTTCGATATTCGTAAAGTGCAGGGGCCGGGAATGGCGTTTTCGCCGGATCAGGAAATCCGTCCGTCTCCCCATGCCACATGTAAACCGGAACACCGCCGTTTCCAACGAGCCGGGCGTTCCGAACTCCCTGGAACGGGCCGTAAAAAACACACCGGTGTTCGTGTCCCCAAAACCACGCGTCTATGCCATGTTGTTCCACGAAGGGCCCCAGCTTCTTCTTCAAAACTTTCGACGGTTCTTCGTAGGCGCTGAAAAGCTGGTGGTGGCTCAGCAACATCGATTTTTTCCCCGGTCGAAGCGTGTTGGCGACCCAAGCGACCTGCGGGTCTTGGAGGCCCTCGTCTTCGTAGGCGGTGTCCAGCCCTAGAATGTCCCACGAATTATTGTGAAATGAAAAGTAGCTTGACTGATTATGAAGCGCAAAACGCGGGTCTTTTAACAAGTAATCAAAGTATGGGCCACCGCCTGAATACATGTCGTGATTCCCGTTTAAACTCCACGATGTCAGCCGGGTGTTTTGCTCGCCCTTGTTAACTGGCCAATGGTTCAAAAAATTCTCATCGTACTCAGATTTCCAACCGGAATAGTAAACGTCGCCCAAGTGAATCACATGCTGTTCCAAACCATTGGCAATTCCTTCATCAATCACCTTTCGCATTTGCTTTGAGACGTTGATGGCCCGGTCTATGCCGGTCCCCCAGTCGCCTACCAATATCAGTCGGGCACGGTCGCCAATATTCAGCGGAGTAGCCGGAATCTTATTAAATTCATGCCGCCCTCTAAACCACCGAATCCCCATTGCAAAGAGGGATGAAACCCAACCTGGATCGGTAACACTATAAGGGTCGAAAATCCGGCGACCGTCAGCATCGCGATCCAATGGTGCCCATCCATCCAATCTCCGCTGAGAAACAGGGACAAAAGAATTGCCTGACCGTCGCCCGAAGTCTTCCGTCGCCACCGTAGTGACCTTTCCAGTTGTTTCAAAATATTGCGTCAGCGCGGACTGAAAAATGGCTAAAGTCGGTTCGTGGCTAATGAAAACTGTATCATCGATTGGCGCGGCCATCGGCCCACCGCGCCGCTCCCCATCGGGCATATGGTAGCCGGGCTGACCGGACGACCCAAGACTTTCCTTCTCCTGGACTGCTTTCAATTCCATCAAAATAAGCTCTCGATCAGCAGGATCAATTGGTCGTTCTGTAGCTGGAGTGCGCCGCTCGTCTGGTTCTTTTTCAACTTCACTCAGCACCAATTGAAGTTGCTCGAGCACGAATCGCCGGTTAAGAACCTGTTCTATCATATTAATTCTTTAAGTTAATGTTCAAGGCAGTAACGATTTAGATTTCCCAATGCGGACTTTTTTTGGGCAACAGGCCGATTGACTGGATCAGTGCATTGCTTACGCTAACAAAACCAATTAATAAATATTATGATTTAACGCAAGCATTCAATTCCGCGAATATGGCAAACACGCAGAAAGTCACGCAGCCGAGAGGCAAGCCCGCAGAATGGTCCTCGTCCGTTCTCCCCAAAATCTATAAAAAAGTGATGCACACTTTATGTCAGGCAATGGTGGTTAGAGAGTACATTTTCGGTCAGAAATTGCTTAGTTTTTGCAATTGCATACCCCTCCTCCAGTTTGTCCACATGCCGTTACGAAGCGTTGCAGTCCGCAAGACGGCGCAGTCCGGTATATTCGCGGCAGTCTGCTTACGCGCCGCTACGAAAATTGAATCTTGGAAGGAGCCGAGGCGGCGAGACTCTTTTAAAATGTAGTGCTTCAGATATTTTAGCCAAAACTTCCTCACCTCGTTTCCTACAAATTTAGGGCCTCCAAAACACCCTGCACAAGCTGTGCACGGATTTTTTGCATTTTTGGAGGCGAGAAAATTTGTAAGTCGCTTTGGTTCTGTTGGTTGCGCGGCGGAAATATTTTTTTAGAAAAATGCGATTTGTGTGACCAGCACAGCGACAAAATGGGTGTGGGTGTGATTTAATGGGATGTGTGTTTGCCATGAACACGTTTGAAAATAATGAATCCCCAACAACGGGGATGGGTCGAGGGTCGAGAGTCCAGAGTCGACGGCTTAGGTCAGCGCCGACTGACGTCGGCGACTACCATATAAGCACGCTACGTGAAACGTAGTAAAAGCTCGTCAGTGGTCACGTGGAACCACATAGAACGTGGCAAGCGTGATAAACCTCGCCCCGCCGCCGGAAATTTGGGGACTGGAAAGTCCCCAGAACCCGCAGGCTGGAAAGCCTGCGCTACGTGGTCCCGTCAGGCGGACTCATCAAAAATTGAACCAAAAGGAGAACCGTCCCGCAGTGCGGGACGGAACTCCGAATCAAAACGGACGTCGCAGCGCGAACGTCCCTACCCCAAAATTATATGACTAGAAAGAGCAAGATTGCGCGGTTGCCGAATGTGATCCGGCAGGAATTGAATGAACGGCTCCGCGATGGCGGGCGGCTGGATAAACTCGTGAAATGGCTGAACAGTTTGCCCAAGGTGCAGGCGATCATGGAGTCGGAGCACGAGGGGAAAGCGGTCTCGCAGCAGAATATCTCGGATTGGAGGAAGGCGGGTTACCTGGATTGGTTGCGGGATGAGGAGGCGAAGTCCTGGCTGGCTGAATTGAAGGGTGGCGCGGAGGTATTGGAAAAGACGGTGGACGGGGTGGAGATCAGCAAGTTGTTCTCGGCGCGGCTGGCGGTGGAGATGACGCGGCAGGCGCAGGCGCTCCTGGACAAGGAATCGAAGCCGGAAAAGCGCTGGGAACGGGTGTGTGAGGTGCATAAACAGATTTCGCGGATGCGCCGGGATGATATGTGGAATGTGCGGACGCGGGTGTGGCAGGAGCGGTGGCAACAGGAATTGAAGGAACTGGGGCAGGCGGAGGAACGCGAGGATCGTCCGGGAAACTGGATGACGCCGGAGGAACGGGCGGCGCAACAGCGGCGTATCTATGGAAGCGCCACGCCGGAGGATTATGAGATTTTGAAGGCTGGCCGGCGCAGGCTACTGTCGCCCAGGGAAAAGAAACAATATGTCGCGGACCGGATGTATGTGAGCGAGGAGGAGGAAAAAGAGGGGCTGAAATGGCATGCCTATCGGGACTTGACCAGCAAGACGCGTGAAGCGCAGGAAGCTGCTGTCATTGCGTGGCTTGAGAGGGAAAACAGCGTGAGAAAGTCACAGGGAGCTCCAGCTTTCTCCAGCCAGCTAAAGGATGAAACAAATGAGGATGAGTCGAGGGTCGAGAGTCGAGAGTCGAGGGCTGAAAGGCCAGCGCCGACTGATTCCGCAGCGGGGAACGGCTACGAAAAAAAGGGGGACGGCTCGTCAGTAGCCTCGCCCCACCAGGAAAGCTCCAAAAGCCAGACATCGGGAGTGATTCCGACTAATTCCGACCAGTTGATGGGGGGTGGGCAGGAGGTCGAGGGTCGAGAGACGAGGGTCGAGGACCGGAAAATTGCCGGGAAAGAGAATGGAGGAGTGAAGGTGCGAGCCGCACGGGCCAATGGGAATGAGGACGGAGGATGGCAGGAGAAATCAGCGCCGACTAATGTCGGCGACTACGAGGAGAAAGGGGACGGCTCGTCAGTAGCCTCGCCCCACCATGAGGGTAGCGAGGCTTCCCCGGAATCTCGCGCCACCGAGCTGGCAGGCGTCAAAGGGCATAATAATCCGCCACCGGGTCTATGGAAGTTGAAGTCGCCGAACTTCTACGCACAGGGGTGAGCTGCGTGAAAGGTGTTAAATGCTAACTTTGCCCGCAAGTTCAGTGGCAACGGTTCGGCGACGAACTGTCACCGAAATTTCACTTGAAAGGGCGCGGGAAGGACTTAGATTAGCCACACCCAATGAGAACTGGGCGCTCGATCTTCGAATGAAGGCGGGCCGGCGGGTTTGGCGATGTTTATCGTGTGTAATCGCTGAACCCGCCGAAATTTTTATCCCCCAGCGTGAAAAGTCAGCTTGCCTTTTGTTTCGGCTTCCCGCCAACCTCATCCAGACATCCTGATGAATGTTCTTGTCACTGGCATTTGCGGCTTCGTGGGGAGCGCGTTAACCCGGGCGTTGCGCGAAGCTGAACCGGGCCTGCATATCTTTGGCGTGGATAATTTTATCCGCCCGGGCAGTGAATTGAACCGCCCGGAACTCGCCAAGCTGGGCGTGAAAGTCATCCATGGCGACCTGCGCAACGCGACGGACATGGAGGCGCTGCCGAAGGCGGATTGGGTCATCGATGCCGCCGCCAATCCGAGTGTGCTGGCCGGCGTGGATGGCAAAACGAGCAGCCGACAATTGCTGGAGCACAATCTCTGGGGCACAGTGAACGTGCTGGAATACTGTAAGACGCATCGGGCGGGATTGATTTTGTTGAGCACGAGCCGGGTCTATTCCATCAAGCCGCTGGCGCAATTGGAGGTGGAGGTGCGCGACAAAGCGTTTCATCCCAAGATCCACGCCTGTCCACCGAACTTGAGTACGCATGGTGTGGCGGAGAATTTTTCCACAGCCCCTCCCCTGTCGCTGTACGGCAGCAGCAAGCTGGCCTCCGAAGTGTTGGCGTTGGAATACGGCGAGGTGTTCCAATATCCGGTGTGGATAAACCGCTGCGGCGTACTGGCAGGCGCAGGACAGTTCGGCAAACCGGACCAGGGCATTTTTTCATTTTGGATAAACGCTCATCTGCGCAAGAAGCCGCTGAAGTATATCGGCTTTGAGGGCGCTGGATATCAGGTGCGCGATTGCCTGCACCCGCGCGATGTGGCGACGATGATCTTGCACCAGATGAAAACGGGCGACGGCGCGGGCAAACAACGCATCCAGAATCTCAGCGGCGGCGCGGCCAACAGCATGTCGCTCGCCCAACTTACGGATTGGTGCGACAGCCGGTTTGGACGCCACCCGGTGCACGGCGATATTACACCACGGCCATTTGATATTCCGTGGATAGTGTTGGATTCATCGCTGGCCCATCGGCAATGGAATTGGAAGCCGACGATCACCGTAAAGGATGTGCTGAATGAAATCGCGGAACATGCGGAAAAGAATCCCAATTGGCTGGAAATTTCCGGTTCGTGAACAATGTCACTCCTAGCGAAATACCAGATGAAAAAGGGAAGCGAGCATTTTGGACCCCTCTCCCTTTTTCCCTCTCCCCGTTTAGCGGGGCGAGGGAGACCGCAAGGAATGTCACACGCGTATTAACGAAAATCGACAATGTTGTCCCCCAAACCCAATCCTAATGCGCCGGCGCTGAAGCTGTTATCCATCGTCATACCCGCACGCGATGAAGAAGGTTGCGTGGCCTCGATGGCCGAGCATCTGCACCTGGAACTTTCGCTGCAAAAAATCCCGCACGAGATTGTGGTAGTGGACGACGGCAGCACGGATAAGACGTGGGAAATTTTGACGGCGTTGAAAAGCAAGATCCCGGAATTGAACCCCTGCCAGAATTTCGCACCACATGGGTTTGGCCGCGCGGTGATCAAGGGGCTGGATTATTCCAAGGGCGACGCGGTTGTCATCATGATGGCCGATGAATCGGACGATGCGCGTGACGTGGTGAAATACTGGAAAATATTGAACGAGGGGTACGATTGCGTGTTCGGCAGCCGGTTCATGCCGGGCGGTGGCGTCATTGATTATCCGCGTGTGAAATTGTTCCTGAACCGGTTGGCGAACCTTTTCATCCGCATGCTGTTCGGCATCAAGCTTAATGACACGACGAACGCGTTCAAGGCGTATCGGCGTGAGGTCATCGATGGCTGCCGGCCGTTCCTGTCGCCGCATTTCAACCTGACGGTCGAGTTGCCGTTGAAAGCGATCGTGCGGGGATTTTCGTGGACGGTGATGCCCATCACGTGGAAGAACCGACGGACAGGCGTGCCGAAATTGAAGATCAAGGAGATGGGCAGTCGCTACCTGTTCATCTGCCTGTACGTGTGGCTGGAGAAATATTTCAGCCGCGGCGATTACCGGAAAAAGGACTGACTTTTTCCCGGAACGAAAATGGTGCCAGAGGCAGGAATTGAACCTGCGACCAAAGGCTTATGAGTCCTCTGCTCTACCCCTGAGCTACTCTGGCAACCGTTTAATTAATAGCGACTTACGCGATAACGTATACCAGTTTACATTTTTCTTGTCACCCGGTTTTGTCACCCTATACTTCCAGCATGGCCGCAAAGCGCTCAAGCCTGAAGAAAAACTCACCTGACCAAACTTTTGATAAGGTCGGGGAGAATCTATATCGCCACAGAACATCCAAAACATACTACGCACTTCTAAAAAGAGGCGGCAAGCAATTTCGTCGGTCGCTCAAGACCACTGATCGCGCTTTGGCTGCCCGCCGACTGGCTGACCTTCGCCGTCTGGTCGGCAACCTGTCAGTTTCCGACGACAGCCACACTGATTTCGCTGAAATCGCCAAAAATTGGCTCCAAACCGTCCGTCACACCCTGAAACCTGCGTCTATCCTACGGCGGGAGACTTGTATCAAGAATCTGCGGCCTTTTTTCAAGGGCCAGACGATTCGCAACGTCAAACCGTCTCATTGTGACACCTGGCTTCAGGGACGAGGCCGCGACATCGCCCCTTCCACCTTTGCTCACGAACTGGGGACAATGAAGCTAATCTTCAATTTTGCCGTCGAACGCGGGCTGCTTCTCGATAGCCCGGCCAAACACATCAAGCGAAAGCCATTTGAGCGCACTGAAATCCATGTGCCGTCGCGTGACCAATTTCAAAAACTGATTGCCGCCATGCGGGACGCAGCCGCAACCCAGGGCAAGGGACGCGACGCTGCCAATTTCGTTGAATTGCTGGCTTATTCTGGATGCCGACAGGCCGAAGCAAACTCATTGCGCTGGCTCCATGTCAATTTTGAGTCCGAGACAATCACAGTCAATGGAACGAAAACCGACTCCAGCAAACGCACCATCCCGATGACCAGCGCACTCCGCAATCTGCTGGATCGTATGAAAGACAACGGCCAGCCACAGCCGACTGATCTCATAGCAGCAATCAAAGATGCCAAGACGTGCTTGCACAGCACTTGTCGGAAGCTTGGTTTTCCCATTTTCACCCACCACGACTTTCGCCATTTTTTTGCGACAACTTGCATTGAATCTGGCGTGGACATCCCCACAGTCAGCCGGTGGCTCGGCCACAAGGACGGAGGTGCGCTCGCGATGCGTGTTTATGGCCATTTGTGCCAAGACCACAGCTTCGCACAAATCAAGCGTGTAACATTCGACGGCCAAAAGCCGACGAGTGTTCTTCCACTTTCACCTGCAATTGCTAAAGGCTAGCGACAGCGTTGATCCTGACCTCCTCGCAAAAACCGTCTTTCGTCTGCACGACATTACTGGTATCAATCTGACATGGCAAAACTGCCTGATTCCAAGTGGCGCCAACGGGCTCAACGATCCAGACTTTGGCCTCCTGCTGGAGCGCTACGGCAAACGCGCCCGCAATGCGGAGCTCTGGGACTTTTGTCTCGTGCGCAATGACCAACGCGACCAGTTCCAAGCCCATTTCGACAAGCTTCAGGTTAACATCTGCGCCATCTCATTCGGTGATTCACATGACCAGTTGCCGCAGTATCTCCGCTCGCTCCTGCCTGCCGCCGTGCCAACGAAGCCAGCAGTGATTGCCGTTGTGCAGCCACCAGTCGAGCCAATTACCGAGTTTCTCCGCGTCACCGACGGCTTCTTCCAATACCGTGCTCCTGCCGTCGCCGCTGGTAGTCTTGCATCGGGCAGTCGCGGTGATTTTCGCTTCACCGCGGAGGAGTTTCGTTCTGGTGCGGTTCATCGCGCCGAGGTCGTGGAGATCGCTTTGCAGCGCCTTCGCCGAGATGGCTGCGTGTGGCTGGAGGGGCCGAGTGCGGGTGGCAAGACAACCGTTTGCCTGCATCTGGTTGCCGAATGGAAACACGAAGGGTGTGAACCGCTTTATCTCGACCTTGCCGAGAAGCCGGATGTCGAAAAAGCTGCGTGGGAATTGACGGCTCAAGCCAAGCTGGGGCGGATGTTCATTCTCGATAATGTCCATGCTTCACCAAAGCTCGCCTGTGCGTTGGTCGACCAATAGAAAAGCCAACGCCGCGATTCCGTCGTGGTTCTGTTGGGTTGGCCGGCTGCTGTTCGTCCGGGTCATGATTATCTAAGCGGTCATCGCCCTGCCATCGTTACTGTTACTGTTCAGCCCGAGGACTGGATTGGGGTCTACCAATCTACGTTCCGCCAAATTCGCGGACCAAGTCACATACCTCCTGTGCCGCCATCGCAAGCGATAACGATATGGGATGACACGTTTGGCGCAGACCTGGTCACTTTCCAATACGCGCTGGCCGCAGGATTGCGTTTGGGTGCTGGTAATGCCTTTCAAATTGAGCGGGCTGCGGCGGCCCGCTATGTTCGCGAAAAGTATCTGAACCCATGCTCGGAACAAGAACGCCGCGACCTTTTCCTCCTCGCTTGGTTCGCGGAGTTGGGAATGCCATTGGCGGAGGAACTAGCTCCGTCGTGCTTCACCCATTCTTTGGGGTGCGGGCTAATCCGTTCAATTTTTTATGGACGACTCAAGGATCGTGTCCTTTTGCAACCTTGGCATCGTAGCTTCGCACGGCTGCTGCAAAGTCTCGCTCCTCTCTCAGACCGTCGGCGGCACTTATGTGAAGCGGTCGAATCTCAACCATTCTGGACTTATCAATTAGCGAGGAGTTTGCGACAAAACTCGGAGAATCAATTGGCCGTGGATATTTTTGAGCACGCGTTAAATCGAAAACCCAGCCTTGTCGATTGGTTAGATGAAAGTCTCACCAATTGCGTTGGGTTGTTCCGCCAGACAAATGAGCTGATCCCCTCTCGATGGGCAGCCGCCATACAGCAAATCTCCACAACAACCGAACTCGATAAGCTGGCAGCCAAAGCCCTTAAAACGCCGCTGATTTCATTGGCGCACTTCCTTCAGTTCGCCGGGCAGCCCGCAAATCAGTTGGAGCCGGTGTATGAGGCGCTGTGCAAGGCGCTGGTCGCCGATGCGCAGTTGCCCGCCGATCAGAGCCGACTCATACATAGCGCGCGGAACACGAAATATGAAGCCCTTCGTGGTTTCATGAATGGAATTCGGTTGATACCCGAGTTGGCATTAGTTGAACAATTGATAGAACAAGATAGAGGATGCGCCGAAGTGCTCCAGATTAAGGTCGATTCACGACCTTCTGTGTTCGCAGCGGTCGTGCACGCCCAATCACTACTTGCCACCGAAAGTGAGCCGAACAAAGCAACCTCAGTTCCGCTTCAACTCCGAAGTCAGATTGATGAAAAAATCAAGGCTGGCATCGAGAAAGTGCTCACAGAGGCATGGGAAGCCGTTTCTAACCAGACTTCGGAAGAAGACCGTTTCAAAACTGCAAGGCGCGAAGCTGGCGAAATCATTTCTTGCCTCTCCCCTCACATCAAACGCCAAGTCGGCGCGCATTTCGAAACCAAGAAATGGGAGCCGTTGAAAGCGAGCGACCCGAAGCTGAGAAGCCACACATGAGCCACGCCTACACCGAAGTCCAACTTGTCGAGCAGCCCGCCATCGGGTTGTTCGCAGAGCTTGGCTGGCAAACGGTGTCGGCATTGGAGGAAACTTTCGGCGCGACCGGCACGCTGCAACGCGAGACTCCCGGCGAAGTCGTTTTTGTTTCCCGTTTGCACGCGGCATTGACGCGGTTGAATCCGGCGCTGCCGCCAGAGGCCATCAACTCTGCAATCGATGAATTAACGCGTGACCGCTCGGCCATGTTGCTCGAATAGGCAAATCGCGAGGTTTATCGACTGCTTAAAGAAGGCATCCCAATTTCAGTGCCGGACATGGAACGCGGCCGGCAGAGGGCGGAGCGATTGAGTGTGATTGATTGGGAGCAGCCGGAGAACAACGATTTCGTGCTCGTCAGCCAGTTCAGCGTCACCGGCGCACTCTACACCTGCCGCCCGGATTTGGTCGGTTTTGTCAATGGCCTGCCACTGGTGGTGATTGAGTTAAAAAAGCCTGGCGTGCCCGCGCGCGCAGCCTTTGACGAGAACCTGACACACTACAAACAGCAAATCCCAGCCCTTTTCTGGTATAACGCGCTGCTCGTCGCCTCGAACGGCACTGACAGCCGCGTCGGCTCGCTCACGGCGGATTGGGAACGTTTTTTTGAGTGGAAACGCATTGAGCGCGAGAACGAGCCGCGCCGGGTGTCCCTGGAGGTGATGATTCGCGGGACGGGCGACCGGGTGCGGTTGCTAGACCTGGTGGAAAATTTCACGCTGTTCTCAGAGCACAAGGCAGGACTCGTCAAAATCATCGGCCAGAATCACCAGTTTCTCGGCGTAAACAACGCCATTGCCTCCATGCTCGCCGCTCGCAAGCTAGGGCATGGTCGCGGCGGCGTGTTCTGGCAGACGCAGGGCAGCGGCAAAAGTTTCTCCATGGTGTTCTTCGCGCAAAAGGTTCTGCGCAAAACGCCTGGCAATTGGACGTTCGTGGTCGTGACCGACCGTGTGGAATTGGACGAGCAGATTGCCAAGACGTTCAAAGCCACCGGCGCAGTGAGCGAAGCGGAGGGTGATGGGTGCCACGCTGCCAGTGGCGCGCACTTGCGCGAGTTATTGCGCGGGAATCATCGATACGTTTTCACGCTGATCCACAAATTCCAGACGCCAGAAATGCTTTGCGACCGCCCGGATGTGATTGTGCTCACGGACGAGGCGCACCGTAGCCAATATGACACGCTGGCGTTGAATATGTGCGCGGCACTGCCGAAGGCGTTGTTTCTTGCCTTCACCGGCACACCGCTCATCGCAGGCGAGGAACGGACGAAGGACGTGTTCGGTGATTACGTTTCCATTTACGATTTCCAGCAATCCGTCGAGGACGGCGCGACCGTGCCGCTCTTTTACGAAAATCGCACGCCGGAATTGCAGCTTGTGAACCCAGACTTGAATGAGGACATCTACAATCTCATTGAGACGGCGGAACTTGACCCCGAACAGGAAGCCAAGCTCGAACGGGAATTAGGGCGACAATACCACATTCTCACCCGCGATGACCGGCTGGAGACCGTCGCGAAGGACATCGTACGGCACTTTCTTGGGCGCGGCTTCATCGGCAAGGCAATGGTGGTGTCCATTGATAAGGCCACGGCATTGAAGATGCATGATAAAGTCCACAAGCATTGGGCAGTTGAGCGCGCACGGGTGGAAAAGGAGCTTGCCCAGTTCAATCTCCCGACAGAACGAAAAACTGAATTATTGAAACGGCTGGACGTTTTGAAGTCTACGGATATGGCGTTGATTGTGTCGCCAGGGCAGAACGAAATTGCTCAGATGCAGGCGCTCGGACTCGACATCGTTCCGCACCGCAAGCGCATGAATGATTCGGAGCCAGCACTCGACGAGAAATTCAAGGACACTGAAGACCCGCTGCGAATCGTGTTCCTATGCGCCATGTGGTTGACCGGCTTTGACGCACCGAGTTGTTCCACGGTGTATCTCGACAAGCCGATGCGAAATCACACTCTAATGCAGACCATCGCCCGCGCGAACCGGGTTTTCCCCGGCAAGCATAGCGGCATGATTGTGGATTATGCCAACGTTTTTGCCTCGTTGGAAAAGGCGCTGGCAATTTATGGTGCGGGCAAGGACGGCAAGAATCCGGTCAAGGACAAGGCGAAACTAGTTGCGGATTTACGTCGCGCGGTGGACACCGCGACGACCTTCTGTGCCACGCGCCAGGTGATTCTCCCCGCCATAGAGCAACTGAGCGCCGGTAGCTTGGAGCGGTTGCAGCGAATCGACGATGCTGTCAACGCGCTCATTTCTCCCGACCCGTTGCGCCGCGAGTTTTTCGGTCACGAACGGCTCGTCAGCACACTTTACGGCGCGTGAAACCAGACCCGGCGGCACTGGAGTTTGCCGGTCGTGTCGCCAGCATCACGGCCATCGCCGATGCCATCCGCACGAAGCTCAATCCGAACCCGGCAGACATCACGGAAGTCATGGGCGACATCGGCAAGTTGCTCGATGCTTCCATCACGGGCATTGATATGCCCGCCAAGCCCGCGCCGGTGATGGATTTGTCGAAGATTGATTTCGAGGCACTCCGCCTGCGGTTCAAGGAATCCAAGCACAAAAACACCGACTTGGAAGTTTTGAAAGCGGCGATTCGCGCCCAACTCGAAAAGCTGATTCGATTGAACAAGACCCGCGCCAACTTTGCGGAGAAATTTCAGGAATTGATCGAAAGCTACAATGCGGGCAGCTAGAGTATCGGGGAACTATTCGAAGAATTGTTGAAGTTGAGCCGCAACTTGTCCGACGAACAGCAGCGCCATGTTCGCGAGAACATGACGGAAGAAGAGTTGGTCATTTTTGACATCCTGACACGGCCTGCGCCAGAGTTGAGCCCCGACGAGCGTGCCGAGGTGAAAAAAGTTTCCCGTGGATTGTTGAACAAGCTCAAGGTGCTGCTGGTGCTTAACTGGCGGCAGAAATCTACCGCTCGCTCGCAGCTCAAACTCACCATCGAAGACTTGTTGGACACGGGTTTGCCGCGCACCTACACGCCGGAACTTTATCGGCAGAAATGTTCCGCCCTGTTCGAGCACGTTTACGAAAGCTACCCCGAACGCGACATCAGTGTTTACACCACAACGGGTTGATCAAGCGCCTTGGAAGTTCGATCAATTCACCGCATTTGATTACTCTCTTTGCACAGCCAGGCCACTGTGACCTTCAAAAATTTAGCAATCGCAATTAGCTCAATATCTGTGACCAAGCGTTCCTGGTTTTCAATTCTGGAAATAACGGATTGATCCACATCAATCCCTTTGGCTAAGAGTTTTCGCACTAGTTGCCTTTGAGACATCGGAGGTTGGAGAATAGCACGTGCCTGCCGGATTCGCTTTCCGGTTACGTTCTTTCGTTGACCATGTTTAGATCGCTCCACAGGTCTTTGATGATTAGCCACAATTATAGCACATTGAAGCGTTTTAAGATGTGAATAACTCATCACACAAAGTTATTGACAGAATGAACTCTCCAGTGAGAGAGTCGACGCATTAACAAAGTAGTCGTTAAGTGATTGCTGAAAAGCGATCAGTCTTCTTAACTTTGTCGTTTTGGGCGTTCGAGGAGTTTGATTCACCCGTTTGTTACACAGTCGACGTCTGACTGTTATCAGACCAGTCCCCAATTAAATAACAATATGAAGCCAATTCTTATAGGCGCGTTCTTGGCCTGCGCAATGCCCCTCTTCGGCCAGAATATTCCAACCCCTTCAAGTGGACAGGAGGCTCCAACTCAATCAGCGGCCAGTCGGCTTGGGTCGGGTTATGCGATAAAGGAACGGGGGGCTAATCACCGCGTCTGGGAGAAAGTCGATTATGAGACCGTTGATGGCCATCAAGTGCCTCATGTCCATCGTGTAACCGAAATGGCGACGGGTATGTACTACCTCCAAAACAGTCAATGGGTCGAATCCAAGGAGAAAATCAATATTGAAGCCGATGGAACCGCCGGGGCAATTGAAGGACAACACCAGGCCTATTTTCCGGCGGATATTTACGATGGCGTGATTGAAGAAGTGACCCCTGATGGAAGACACCTCAAGAGCCGGCCAGCGGGATTGAGCTATTTTGACGGGCAGAATTATGTGGTTATATCGGACTTAAAACATTCGGTCGGTGAGCTGATCAGTGACAACCAAGTGGTCTATCACGATGCTTTTACGGATGTTAAGGCCGACCTGAGATATACCTATACCAAGGGCGGCTTTGAGCAAGATATCCTCATAAAAGAACAGCCTCCGGCTCCGGAGGCTTATGGTTTAGCCTCTGGAACCTGCGTTTTGGAATCAATGACGGAATTCTTTAACACGGTAGATCCTTCTGGAGTGTCTCCAGACGCGGATCAATCAACAACCATTCAAGATGAAACCTTAACCTTTGGGACAATGCGGATGGGACAAGGAAAAGCGTTCACGACCGCTGATTTATCGCCGGTTGACCCTGACTCTAAAATCCCTGTTTACAAAAACTGGTCGCATTTGGCCGGGCGCACATTTTTATTTGAAGATGTTTCCTACCAACTACTCAAACCACAATTTGAAAGTTTGCCTGCGCCACAGGTTGAATTGAGCAGAATATCTGGCAAGTCGAAGCTCCATCAGGTCGCATCGCATCGAATTTTACCACCTTTACGATTGGCACAGAACTCAACTAACTCGATTCAAATGGCAAAAGGGGTACCAGCCCATTCGCGCTCGGTGGTCTTGGATTACATGACGATGAATACTGGATATACCAACTTCACATTCTGCGGGGATAGCACCTATTTTATAAGCGGACCTTGTAATTTCAGTGGGACGACAACGATTGAAGGGGGGGCAGTGATTAAGCACAGTGTGATGAGTGGTTCATCCATCAACATCTTGGGCATCTTGAAATGTCTGACCGGAGCTTATCGACCTGCAGTCTTTACTTTATCCAGCGATGAATGTGAGGGTGAAACAATTTCCTCCGACGAATGGACATGTTCTGGAACCTCTGCCTTGCTCGTTACTAACACTTTGGATGAAGACCTGACTTTTTGGTTATATGACAGTGATTGGAATACCATAATCGATGGGGAGACAGTGTTGGCTCACACATCTCGCCAGTTCAGTTATTTCACAGGGTTGGGACAAGAGCATTTTTTTGATGGGTACGACACCGATGGTAATGAGTATTATAGTGATTTCTTTACATCTTTAGCTGATGGAAAAATAGTCGTAAACGACGACGGCAGTGCACCTTTTTCCGAGACGGGAAGTGACGTGTGCACAGCCGGGAGTACCGTCGTTGGACTTTCTTTGGCTAACGGGGGAACCGTTCATGACCTCCGAATCCGCAATTGCGATATAGGTATTCATAGCGACACCAATGTTACGATAATGGATGTCCAGTTTCTGCACAGCCGGACTGCCGTGGAGGCTGATAATGCCACGGTGTATGCAGGGAATATTTTGATGTCGGACATTGGGACGGGCTTTGATGGCTTAAACTATCAAGCGACAGTCGAACATTTGACATTCGACTTAGGTTCCCAAGTGGCCAGGGGCGATACTAATTCCATTGTAACGCTCGTCAATTCCTTGCTAACGGGTGTCACCAACTACGGGACAATTCCGGTTTATACAAATGATATCGCCAAATTGTCGAATTCAACAGGAATTTTTCAATTAGGTGGAGACGGTCATTATTACCTGACCAATAACAGTCCGTATCGGAACGTTGGAACCACCAATATCGGAGCGGCGCTTCTGGTTGATTTACAAAAGAAGACCACCTACGCCCCGATAATTTACACCAACGTAACAATCTCCAATCTTACGACGTTTTCTGTGCAAGCTCAGCGCAACATGGATACTCCTGATCTGGGGTATCATTATGATCCGATTGATTACGTATTTGGCGGTGCGACTGTGCATTCAAACATCATCTTTACCGCTGGCACTGCGGCTGCGTGGTATGAGGTTGGGAGGGGCTATGGACTAAGCTTGGCAGGTAATTATTTGAGGGCCGATTTTAAAGGAACAGTGAATGCACCCTGTGTTTTCACTGGTGTATACAATGTTCAGGAAGGAGGCACATGGAGTTGTCGGTACAGTGGCGGGGGGATTTCTGGCAATGCACCGACGAATGATTTTGCACACGCCCCGCATGTCTACACTGATTTCGCCCTGGTGACTTGCCTCGACGGCGACGCAGGCCACTTTGCTAATGCAAGATTCTACTTAGACGCAAATAACTCGGAATTTTGGAGCGGCGCGATTGGGGGGTATTACATGAATTTGAACTTTACCAATTGCCTCGTCCAGCGTTGCCGCGTCGAGGTGGACAGCGGTGACAATTTGTCGGCGGTTCGGATGCGAAATTGCACCATGGTCGGAAACAGTCTGACCGTCACACGTTGGAGCGGAACAACGTGGCCGCTATGGGTTCAAAATAGCGCTTTTGACGGAACTTTGATGTCAATTGACGATCCTTCGGGTGGAAACACGAATATCCTATACTGCAATTACAATGCTTTCCTGACGAACGCGCCCGTATTCCCAAGGGTTGGAAGCAATGATGTCGTAGTTACTAATTTTAGCTGGCAGGTAGGTTCGTTAGGTTATTTTTATGAACCAGCTAACAGTCTTTTGCAAGATAAAGGCAGCATGACTGCCGACAACCTCGGATTATACCATTTCACCCCCCAAACCAACCAGGTCAAGGAAACCAATTCCATTGTGGACATTGGTTATCACTATGTTGCGGTCGATGCCGCCGGCCATCCCGTCGATACTGATGGCGATGGCATTCCTGATTATCTCGAAGATTTAAATGGGAATGGACTTTTTGATGCAGGAGATACTGCCAGTTGGACCAACGCCGATACCGATTACGACGGTAGAAATGACGGTCAGGAAATCAATGATCATACTGACCCATTGAATCCAAATAGTGTTCTTCCCATACGATTGGGCTATTGGCCATTTGATAACACCAATACGTGGGTCGGTAGTGCAGGGCAATTGCCCCTCTTAGCCACCAATATTACAGGAATCCAAAGCTGGAACAGCAATGCGATGCTCATCGATCCATCAAAACTGTTTGTAGCCGCTCCATTTTCATCGGATGGGACAATGCTTGCCCTATATCACCTTGATACTAATTTCGCTGATGCCACCGGGCATTTTGCCGATGCAGCTCCTTCCGGTGCAGCAGTTTTAAATAATTCGAATCTTCTTTGGATGATTCACCCTGCTGGCTCAGCTCTACGCATCACGAACACGGGAGATTTTGTGACAGCGGCTTTGGCAGGGGTTACATTATATCAACCCGGTCAGAGCGGTGCACTCGCGATTGAAGCCATGGTTTTTATAAAGGCATATAAGGGCTATCAAGTTGGCAGCTTTGACCTGATCTCACTTTTCAAGAACTGGAGTGCTTACTTTCAACTTCAGCAGGCATATTCGGATCCATCGGCCGCGCTGCTTGGCAATGGCGCTACAATCTTTAACGCGGGCACCCTGGCGCAATATCTGCAGACTAATTGTTGGCAAAAAATTAGCCTTTTATTGGACACGAATGGATACAGTGTGCGAATAAATGATTATGAAGTTTTGCGTGCAACTAGCGGCGATTTGACAAATTGGGCGGGCTCCGGTCCTGTTTATCTTACCTTTGGTAATTTTGATGGCTGGATTGATGAGGTAGTTGTTCGAACAAATTTTACTACCCCGCCTGCCACGGGGGTAGCTCATCCTGCAATCCTGAATTATCGTGATGTGGAGACGAACGGTAATGCCAATATCAATTTACAGAATGGCACAATACGCTTCTGGTTCAAACCGGATTGGGACAGCGGGACTGGTCCGGGCAGCACCGCCCGCCTCTTAGATGTCGGCGTTAAAACAAACGGTAATGGGTGGTGGTCGTTGTTGATTAATTCCAATGGAAACCAAATTTCCTTCTGCACTCAAACGAATGGGCTTTCCGTGACGAATCTCTCGACGCCATTAAGTTGGCTTTCCAATGAATGGTATCAGGTAGCTCTAACTTATACGACAACCAACAGTTCGCTATACATAGACGGTGCAGTGGCAACAAATGGATTGGGAATTGGATATTTCCCCAACGGGCAAGCGCGTGCCGGTGGATTCCATGTTGGCAGCGACGCCGACGGAGGAAACCCGGCCCGAGGCACTTTTGATGAATTGGAAACATTTAATTACTCGTTGAGTCCTGCATCGTTCGTCCCTATCTCAACGAACATAATTCCTTATAAGGCTGATAGTTATCGCTATCAAATCGTATCATCGAACACGGTATCTGACTTTTATACATTGGATTTTGATGATTCCGGCTTTTCCAATGGCGTAGCTGGTTTCGGAACTCTTGGCGACTGTTCGTTAAACAATACCAATTACATCAATACCTGGTGGGAACCCGTTGAAACGGACATCCTGCTGCGTCGGCATTTCAATATTCCCGCCGGTACCACTAAATTATCATTGGGATTGGCCATCGACAACGACGCTCAAATTTTCATAAACGGGAATCTTATTACCAACGCCACCAGGGTTTTGACCAATAGCATATTAACGGTAAACGCTTTTACCACAGGTGGCTGGTTCAGGCATGGATTTTGTCCGACTTATGATTCTTTGATTCTCGACGGGATAGATGAGGCCTCTTGGCATGAGGGCGACAATTTAATAGCCGTCCGGGGACGCGACTGGGGGGTTTCCACTTTTGCTGACCTGCGCGTAACGGCCTCGTCAAAGCCTGGCCAAGAACCACCACCGCTGCTTCCAACTGTATCCATAAACTCACCAACGAATGGCCAAGTGTTTCTCGCCCGTTCTAATGTAGTCACAATTTCCGCCGCTGCCTCGACTCCAAGCGGAACGATCAGTTGGGTTGAGTTCTTTTCAGGAACAAATCTCATCGGGTTTAGCCTCGCGCAGACGAATAGTTATTATCAGGTCAATTGGATTCCAATAATACCGGGCAGCAATACGTTGACGGCGCTGGTCATGGACAGTCGTGGTTCGAACGCGCTCAGCAGTCCGGTGACGATCAAAATTCGAAGTTTGCCGACGGTAACGATCACAAACCCACCTGACGGTGCCATTTTTATTCCGCCTTCGACAAACATTACCCTGGGTGCGACCGCGACTGCTGATGGCGCGACAATCACAAATGTTACCTTCTATCAGGGAACAAATATTATTGGGTCTGATACGACAGCGCCATACAGCGTCGTCTGGGCAAATGTGGGTTTTGGCGACTACTCGATCAGGGCAAAAGCCGCGGACAACACCGGCACAATTGGAACCTCCCCCATCATCCATATTCACGTCAATGCGACCAACCAGCCGCCGATTGTCGATGCGGGCACAAATCTAACGGTCCGATTGCCATATGGGGCCCAGTTGAATGGCATAGTGGCCGATGATGGGCTGCCGACCAATTATCTTCTGATGACGTGGTCAAGGCTGAGTGGTCCAGGAAGTGTTACTTTTGGGAATTCGAATATGCCTTCGACGACAGCCAGTTTCAGTGTCATCGGGACGAATCTTCTGCAACTACAGGCTTTTGACGGTCAATATTCTGTTACGGATACTGTAACGGTTATCGTGCTTCCCACCAATCTTCCGCCGGTCGTCAATGCCGGAACCAATCAGTTTTACACAGAAGTTTATTCTGTTCAATTGCATGGGGCCTATAGCGACGATGGGCAACCTGCAGGAGGCACCCTCATTTCATCGTGGAGCCAAGTTAGTGGCCCCGGTACCGTTTCATTTTTTGATCCTAATTTGACCAACACGGTCGTGACATTCAGCAGTACCGGTGCCTATACCTTGAAATTGACTGTGAGCGATGGCGAGTTGATTGCGAGTTCAAACGTTGTTGTTTCGATCAGTTCATCCAATTTGCTCTCTTATGGAGCAGGGGGCTATCGTTATTGGTTCACCAATTATGATTATGCCGACTATGGTCCGTACGGTGTTACTGTGCTTACGAACTTTCAGATGTTGAGCTTCGATGATTCCTCATTCCTATCGAATGGGGTCGCTGGTTTTGGGACCATCGATTCCGATAATAACTGTGCTATAGATGAAGAACCTCCAAATTCACTAAACAATTGGAGCTATGTTCATACGAAGTGGCCGGAGGGAAAGGATTTATTGATCCGTAAGTATTTTGTTATTCCGCCGGAAGCCACGAATCTGAGTGTAGCGTTTGCCATCGATGATTTTGCAGAATTATTCATCAACGAAATTCCAATTTGGTCGACGAATTCGGCGAGAATTTATACCAATGCGCTCAGGGATGACTATCCACCGGCGACCTGGTTTGCAAATAGCAGCGGCAGTGGCTGGGCACAAGAGGATTCCACGATCATCGACGGCATCGCTACGAATGTTTGGCATGTGGGCACCAATCTTTTGGCAGTCCGGGCAAGGGACGCGGGCTGTCAGAATTACTTTGATCTTCGGATAAGTACGCGAGCCCCCTTCGGGTTGAATCACGCTCCGTTGGTAGGTGTCGAAGGCGATCAATACGTTTTACTAGGACATGACGCAAATCTCAGTTGGACGATTCTTGATACGACCCCACCGGGAGCAAATCCCACTGGTACCTGGAGTGAGGTTTCGGGTCCTACTGGCGTCACTTTCAATGACACCAATCCGTTTGGATATACAAACAACGCAGCCGGCGGCATGAGAGTGTCCTTTAGCGCCGTCGGTACTTATCAGTTGCGATTGACCGCGGATAATGGTTCTTACTCGGACTCGCGCGATATTGTTGTGGTGGTCAGCGATATCTCACCGCCTTACGTCAATATCACTGCTCCAGCCGACAGTTCGTTCTACGCTGTCGGCGACAGTGTTCCGATCACGGCTACGGCCACACCATCAACCGGCTCAATGAAGGAGGTTGATTTCTATGCCTTTGGAAATGGCCATACCTATCGAATTGGAATTGCTACCAATCCACCGTACGTAATGTCATGGATGCCAGGAGATGCCGGACGGTTCTATGACGGTGGAAGCTTCACGTTGAGTGCGCACGCAATTGATGATGGCGGTCGCATCGGCGTTTCCGGAAATATAGGTGTCTTGATCGATACGAACCAACCTCCGGTTGCTGTTCGTGACGATTTTCATGTGTCAGCCAACAGCGTTGACGATGTCCTGCTGCCATTGATCAATGATTCCGACCCCGAAAACGACCCTCTGACCATTGTCTCAATCACTCAGCCGGTGAATGGCACAGCCACCATCATCAATAATGGCCTGGCGATCAGTTATACACCGGACCACGGCGTCCGAGGCTCTGACGGCTTCTATTACACAATTACAGACGGTAAGAGAGGCACCAATCAGGCAGTTATCTTCATCAATGTTGATGCCACAGCTGCTCCTCAAGTTTCCATTATTAGCCCGTCCAACCATTATTCCACGAATGCAAGTTCCGTCATTCCTATTACAGCGCAGATTGATCCCGCTCTTAACATCACGAAGGTGGAATTTTTCCTGGGTGGTACGCTGATGGGAACATTCACCAATAATGGCACCTACCTTTACACATTACCCTGGATGGTGGTTAAGAATGATGGCGATTTTGTCGTTTCCGCAACGGACAAATTTGGCCAGACAGGTGTATCAAGTTCAGTTCATGTCAATGCCATTGTGCCGCCTGGGTCGCAGCCGCCAGTGGCGGGCTTGGACTCATTGGTTGATTCTTCAGGCCTTACGCTCCTGGATGGTACGAATGCCACGTTGAATCTCACCAATAATGTTTCTATTCGTGAAGGCCTGTTCAATATCTATGGACGCGCCTATCACCCATTGGGAAGTAATGTAGTTTGGCAATTGGGTGTTTATACGCCCGATGGCACGCTGGTGCGGGATTTGACGCCGGGGACGACCGGAACGGTGGGCTCGCCTGGTGTATCCAACCTTCTGGCGACTTGCGACCTGACGGCTCTTGAAAACGGTGTGTACGACCTCCGACTATTGGTATCCGGCGGCTATATGTCACAGGAATGTATTACCCGTGTCCGTTTGGAAACGACCTTAAAGCTCGGCCAATTCAGCTTCAGCCAGCAGGATGTTGCCCTGCCGGTGAGCGGCATTCCGCTGACGGTGGTGCGGACCTATAATTCCATCAATCCGAACAAAGGAGACTTTGGTTACGGATGGACCTACTCGATCAACAGCATGGATGTCTCCATGGATGAAGAAAGAGAAGATGTTTTGGATGTGGATGGTGAAGTTTTCAACCAGCGCATCGGCGGCGGTTGGGATGTCACTCTGAATCTGCCCGATGGGCGCCGCACGACGTTCTATTTCAATTTGCGCCAGGGAGACAACGGTACGTATCACGCAGAGTGGATAGCAGCGCCGGGTGTGACGGCCACGTTGAAGTTGCCATCAGGGTTTGATGACGAACTTCAAACCATCGTCGGCAGTCTGGGCGGAAATAGTGATCTTTATTATTGGCAAGCAGATGCCGAAACGCCTTGGGAGGATTACGATTTCCCGGGCTTTGTCCTCACCACGGATGACGGCACGCAATATATCATCGGACGCGACTCAGACGAGGACCATTTCGTGGATGATGGCGGCGAGGGCTATGAAGTGGAAGCCAGGGGTAATTTAGTGCTTACCAACATCGTCCAACGCTCTGGCGACCGGATCAATATTAGCCCTGATTCAATCATCCATACCGATACCAACAACATTGCGCGCAAGATCGCTTTGGAACGCAATGACGATGGTTTGATCACTGCAATCAGAGATCCCAACAGCACCAGCGGTTTTGCGACGGTGAAATATGAGTATGACGACGCCCAGAATCTGGCCAAAGTATTGACGTTGCTTGATCAGACTGCCGGCCTTTATTTGACGAACACATTCGTTTACGAGAATCCGGATTTCCCACATTACATCACCGGAGTGATCGACGCGCGTGGGGTTCAGGTGGCGCGCAATGTCTACGATGAGACCGGAAAACTGATCGCCGTCTACGATGCGAATGGCAACGAAACTCAATTCGTCCATGATGAAACTCATCACACAGAGACCGTTATCGACCGTCTGGGCCATCCCATGACGTATGTCTATGACCTGCGTGGCAATGTCATCGCCCAGACCAATGCGCTAAATGAGATCACCACGATGGCGTACGACGACAATAACAACAGAACCAACGAGGTCACTTATCTGGGCACCCAGCCCTACGCCACCAATAGCTACACCTATGATTCGAACAATCGCATGTTGTCTGCCACCGACCCGTTGAACCATACCACCTACACCAGTTACAACGCGCAAGGGCAAGTGACCGTCAGCACGGATGCCTTGGGCCACCGCACGGCAAATTTTTACGATGACAATACGGGCAATCTCATAGCTGTGAGTAATGCACTGGGACAAACAACCACCTATCAATATGATGGGGCATCACAGATAGGCTCGGTAGACGCGATTGGAACCGCTTCGCAAAACTATTATGATGGCTCGGAAAACCTTATCGCCACAGCCACGCTGGATGCCTCAGGCGTAATCCTGAGCAGCAACACGTTCACGTATGACGATAACATGAACCGCCTGACTTCAATCGCCTGGCGAAAGGTGAGCGGCGCGTGGACGCCAGCCACGACTACTTATATTTATGACGCGATGAACCGGGTCACCCAAACGATTGCCCCAAATGGGGGAACAAACACCACGGTTTATGACGTTACGGGAAAACAGGTAGCGACGATTGATCCGCTTGGGAACATGACGACCAATGAATTTGACCTCATGGACCGGGTGGTCAAAACCACGACGCCCGATAATTATGCAGAAACATTCACCTATGACGCCGAAGGGCGCTGCACAAGGACATTGCATAAAAACAATCAGTATACGGATAATACTTATGATGCGCTTGGGCGTGTTGTGCAAACGGTATCACGCACGGCAGACTATTACGTCACCAACGTGACCGTTTATGACGGTGTTGGCCGGATGGCGCAGACCATTGATCCACGCGGCACAATCACGGCTTTCAAATACGATGTAGCCGGGCGGCGGCTGGCCATTACCAACGCCTTTGGCAATAATGCTCAAATGGTGTCACAATCCGATTACGATACCGGCGGGAACCAGCTCCATGCCATTGACGCCTTGAACCGGACGACGACCAGCGTTTATGACTCACTGAACCGGCAGGTTGAGACTGATTACCCGGATGGTTCAAAGGTTTTGACAGGGTATGATGCCGGTGGCCGCAAAGTGGCAGCAACCAACCAGGACAGTGTGGTGACACGATTTGGCTATGATGGCGCCGGGCGGTTGATAACAGTCACCAATGCGCTGGGAAAGGCGGAGCAGACGGTGACCAGCTACGCGTATGATGAGGCGGGCAAT